>Ga0180220_1000017_pt1 | contig 432385 bp, 359 predicted proteins | sample eDN5th37CBELigBY_FD_151335 | JGI IMG/M metagenome (GOLD analysis project Ga0180220, IMG submission 151335) | Enriched backyard soil microbial communities from Emeryville, California, USA - eDNA 5th pass 37_C BE-Lig BY (version 2) (version 2) | ecosystem: Environmental > Terrestrial > Soil >...
GCCCTTGATCGGGGAACACCGGACGCGGTCTACTTCCAACCGCTGCCTCTGCCCAAGGCAGCTTGACCCCGCAGGCGATCCACTTATCGGACCGGGCTCAGCTGTTCAAACAACCGGGACCACCTCTGTCCAGCGTGGCGGACTTGCAGAAGCCCGGCACGTCGGCGTATTGGCCTGCATCCTTCTCGCCGCGCCAGGCGTGGTAGGTGTCGGCGATCTTTTTGATTTCCTCGTCAGTGAGTTCGCGCCGGGTGCGGTCCACCAGCACGCCCAGGTTGCGGGCGTCGATGAACAGCACCTGCCCGCGGCGGTCGCGCAGGCCTTTGCCGGTGTTCTTGTTGCGGGCCAGGAACCACAGGCAGGCGGGGATCTGGGTGGAGTAGAAGAGCTGACCAGGCAGCGCGACCATGCAATCCACCGCGTCGGCCTCGAGCATCGCCTTGCGGATTTCGCCCTCGCCGCTCTGGTTGGAGCTCATGGAGCCGTTGGCCAGCACCACACCCGCGGTGCCGTTGGGGGCGAGGTGGTGGTAGATGTGCTGGAGCCACGCGTAGTTGGCGTTGCCTACGGGCGGCACGCCGAACTGCCAGCGCACGTCTTCGCGCAGGCGCTCGCCGCCCCAGTCGGAGATGTTGAACGGCGGGTTGGCGAGGATGAAGTCGGCCCTGAGGTCGCGCAGCTCGTCCTTGTGGAAGCTGCCTTCGTTGTTCCAGCGGATGTCGGAGTCGATGCCGCGCACCGCCAGGTTCATCTTGCACAGGCGCCAGGTGGTGTAGTTCGACTCCTGCCCGTAGATCGCAATGTCCCCAATGCGGCCGCCGTGCTCCTGCACGAACTTTTCCGACTGCACGAACATCCCGCCCGAGCCACAACACGGGTCGTACACCCGGCCTGAGTACGGCTCCAGCATTTCAACCAGTACGCGTACCACGGAGCGTGGCGTGTAGAACTCGCCACCGCGCTTGCCTTCGGCACCGGCGAATTGGCCAAGGAAGTATTCATACACGCGGCCGAGGACATCCTTCGAGCGGCTGCCGTCCTCGCCCAGCGCGATGCCGGAGATCAGGTCGATCAGCTCGCCCAGCATCACCTTGTTGAGCGCGGGCCGGGCGTAGTCCTTGGGCAGCACGCCCTTGAGCGACTCGTTGTCCTTTTCGATGGCGCGCATGGCGTCGTCGATCAGGGTGCCGATGGTGGGCAGCTTGGCGTTGGCCTGCAGGTGCGACCAGCGCGCTTCCTTCGGCACCCAGAACACGTTGTCGGCCAGGTATTCGTCGCGGTCTTCGGCGGCGGCCGGGTCTTCGGCCAGCAGCGCCTGGTGTTTGGCCTCGAAGGCGTCGGAGATGTATTTGAGGAAGATGAGCCCGAGCGCCACGTGCTTGTAATCGCTGGGCTCCATGTTGCCGCGCAGTTTGTCGGCGGCCTTGAAAAGTTCAGCCTCGAAGCCGAGGTAGCCGCCGTTGCCGTTCTTGGCGGCGCGTGGATTCGCCATCTTGCTTTCACCCCTTGACCAGATGTTCTCTTCGACTCTCTGGAATCTGCCAGTGCCTGGCCGCACCACATGAGCGATGCGTTCTCAACGACGTGCAGCGCCAGCGAATCCACGACTCGAGGGCTACCGACTCCGTACCTCCAGCGCTCGTCGGTTGACTGTCTGGCGCGCATACCAGCCATCGCGCAATGCTGCAATCAGCAGGGCTGCCGACGCTTGGTCTGCTTCGGAAGGGTGCATGGTCGGTGGGCAAGCGCCTCCGACGCAGTCGATAACATACGAAGCGAACAACCTTCGGCTTTCGCGCAGGCAACAACGGTCTCGTACTCGCTCTGCGTCAGCCTTACGTCGAGGCTATTCCCGACTGTCGCTGCCCCCCCCTTCCCTCTGCGCAGGCACCCGCCGCCGGGGAGACCGCGGTCTCGGCGCGGGCCCGCCCTTGGCATCGTTGCGATCCAAGCCCGCGAGCTGGTCGTCTGGTACAGCGGCTACCGCTCCGAAACAGGGCTCGTGTACAGCCACGGTACCGGACCTGCACCGGCGCGCCAATGGTGGCGCGGATGGTGGGCCCACCAGGACTCGAACCTGGAACCAAGGGATTATGAGTCCCCTGCTCTGACCATTGAGCTATAGGCCCGCCGCGGCCGCGATTCTATCGCGGCACCGCACGGGCGATCGGCCGCGCGCGGCGACGCGGTTCAGGCGCCGTCGAAGCCGTCGCGGAGGATCGTGTCGCCGGCGTCGGGCACGAAGGTCGCGACGATCGCGCAGTCGGCGTGGATCGGGCCGGTCGCGTAGCTGCCGGGCGCGAGCGAGGCGACGCCGCAGGTGTCGCCGTCCACCGTGTCGACGACGTAGCCGGGATCCGGCGTGATCGCGAGCATCGCGCTGGCGCCGGCGTCGACGAGCTGCGAAGCGGGCGTGACCGTGCCGTGCGGGCCGGCGCTCGCGCGGACGGTCCACTCGTCGATCGCGAAACGCGCCGTCACGCTGCAGTCGGCATGGATCGGCCCGGCCACGTAGACGGTGTCGTCGACGAGCGTGCCGGGGCAGCTGCCGCCGACCGGCCGCACGAGGTGATGGTCGGCATCGGCCACGAGCGAGAACGCGATGGTGTCGCCATCATCGACGAGCTGCGGCGCGTCGGGCGAGATCGTGCCGCCGTCGCCGTCGACGCCGGGCGTGACCGTGTGCGCTTCCGATGGCATCGCGGCCTGTGCCGCGGCGAGCACGTCGATGCGGCCCCAGCCGACCTGGTGGTTCGGATGATTCGCGAGCGTGAGGCCGCCGCAGCCGCTGTTGTACGGGTCCGTGACGCCGGCGGTGACGGCGGTGCCGCGCAGCAGCTGCGCGACCTGGTCCGGGTGGCCCTTCAGCGCGGGATTGACCGACATCAGCAGCGCCGCGGCGCCGGCGACGTGCGGTGTCGCCATGCTGGTGCCGCTCTTGATGCCGTAGCTGGTCGTGCTGCTGTGGGTCGCCGAACGCGTGCCGACGCCCGGCGCGGCGACGTCGGGGCGGCTCGGGGCGAGGCCCGCGACCGGGCCGCGGCCGGAGAACGAGGCGACGCGGTCCAGGCTGTCGGTCGCGCCGACCACGAAGGCCGAGTCGTAGGTCGCCGGCGGATCGGTGATCGAATTGCAGGACGGGCCGTCGTTGCCCGCGGCGGCGGCGAAGAAGATGCCGCCGGCGACGACATTGTCGACCGCGACGCGGATCTCCTGCCCGCTGGTGCAGCCTTCCGACGGGATGCAGCCCCACGAATTGCTGACGACGTCGGGGGCGAGATCCGGATCCGGGTTCTGCCCGGCGAGATCGGTCGGTGCGAGCGTCCACTGCATGCATTCGATGTAGCGCGCGGGTGTGCCGAAGCCGCCCGCCATGTTGCGGCAGCCGATCCACTTCGCGCCGGGCGCGACGCCGATGCGGTTGGCGCCGCCGTCGTCGCCGGCGAAGGTGCCGACCGTGTGCGTGCCGTGGCTGTTGTCGTCGCACGGCGCGGGCGCGTTGTTGCCACAGGCATTGCCGCTGGCGTCGTGGATCGCGTCGTGCCAGTTGTAGTCGTGGCTCGCGCTGCTGCCGTCCCAGCCGCGGTAGTGCGGCTTCAGCGCCGCGTGGTCCCAGCGGATGCCGGTGTCGGCGCCGGCGATGACCACGCCCTGGCCGGTGTAGCCGAGCGCCCATACGGCGGGCGCGTTGATCTTCTCGACGCCGTATTCGATCGCGCGGATCGCCTGGGTGCCGGGGCCGGCCGCCTCGTCTGTCGGCAGCGACAGCGGCAGCTGCGGATTGCCCTCGATGCGCGCCACGTCGTCGCGCCGAGCGAGTTCGGCGAGTTGTGCCGGCGACACGCGCGCCCAGACGAGGTTGGTGATCCAGTAGGCGCGGTGCTCGATGCCGCGCGCGTCGAGCCAGGCGAGGAGGTCCGCCTGCTGCGCGCCCGCGCGCGCGCGCAGCGCGTCGACCAGCGCGCGGCGGCGCACGCGATAGTCCGCGTCGGGCGCGAGCGGCGCCAGCGACGGCGGCGACTGGTCCGGCAACACGATCAGCGCGTCGACGCGGCCGCCGGCCTCGGCTTCGGCCAGCAGCGACGGGGCCACGCTCGCGGCGAGCGCCTGGCTGCAGGCGAGCGCCAGCGCGCCGAGGGCGAGCGGTCGCGCCCGGTGGCGCGCCAGGGTGACGGGACGGTGCATCGGGTTCTCCTCACTGGGCCGTGGCCGGCGCGCACGCGCGCGCCGTTTCCCCTCCACGCCCGGCGCACGAGCTTAGCAGGCACGGCGGCGACGCGCGTCGGCGGGCCGCGCCGGCTCGCCGTGCGCGGCCCGCACTGCCGACGCGCGCGACGGAAACGAAAAACGCCCGCGCGAGGCGGGCGTCTTCGTCGATGCGCCGGGACGACCGGATCAGTCGATGTCGAGGAACGAGCGCAGCTGCTCCGAACGGCTCGGATGGCGCAGCTTGCGCAGCGCCTTCGCCTCGATCTGGCGGATGCGCTCGCGCGTGACGTCGAACTGCTTGCCGACCTCCTCCAGCGTGTGGTCGGTGTTCATGTCGATGCCGAAGCGCATGCGCAGCACCTTCGCCTCGCGCGGGGTCAGGCCGGCGAGCACGTCGCGCACCGTCTCCATCAGGCCGATGTTGGTCGACGACTCGATCGGTGAAACGATGGTCGAGTCCTCGATGAAGTCGCCGAGGTGCGAATCCTCGTCGTCGCCGATCGGCGTTTCCATCGAGATCGGTTCCTTGGCGATCTTCAGCACCTTGCGGATCTTGTCCTCGGGCATCTCCATCTTGACCGCGAGCTCGTCCGGGGTCGGCTCGCGACCCATCTCCTGCAGCATCTGGCGGCTGATGCGGTTCAGCTTGTTGATCGTCTCGATCATGTGCACCGGGATGCGGATCGTGCGCGCCTGGTCGGCGATCGAGCGCGTGATCGCCTGGCGGATCCACCACGTGGCGTAGGTCGAGAACTTGTAGCCGCGGCGGTACTCGAACTTGTCGACCGCCTTCATCAGGCCGATGTTGCCTTCCTGGATCAGGTCGAGGAACTGCAGGCCGCGGTTGGTGTACTTCTTCGCGATCGAGATCACCAGGCGCAGGTTCGCCTCGACCATCTCCTTCTTCGCGCGGCGCGCCTTCGCCTCGCCGATCGACATCGCGCGGTTGATTTCCTTGATGTCGGCGACGCCGAGGTAGAGCGCGTGTTCGATCGCGATCAGCTTCTCCTGCTCGGCGACGATCGCGTCGCGCTGCGCCTTGATCGCCGGCGACCACTTCTGGCGCTTGCGCGCGAGCTCGTCCGCCCACTCGACGTTGGTCTCGTTGGACGGGAACAGCTTGAGGAAATCCTTGCGCGGCATGCGCGCGTGCTTGATGCAGAGGTCGCCGATGACGCGCTCGTGGTTGCGGATGTTGTTGACGACGTCGCGCAGCTTCTTCACGAAGCCGTCGATCATGATCGCCGGCAGCTTCAGCTTGAGGAACGCCTCGGCCATCTCGTCGCGCAGCTTCTGCGCCTTGCGGTCGGCCGCGCCGTACTTGTCGGCCGTCTTCTGGAACTTGGCGTAGATCTGGCGCAGCTCGTCCATGCGGCGCGCGACCTCGGCGAGGTCGAGGCCGACGTCGGCCGGATCGGACTCCTCGGCGCCGCCTTCCTCGTCCTCCTCCTCCTCGCCGGCGGCCACCGCGTCTTCCGACGACTCGGCCACGACCACGTCCGGCTGCTCCATGTCGGCGAAGCCCGCGAGCACCTCGGACAGGCGCTTCTTGCCCTCGACGTGCTGGTCGTACTCCTCGAGCAGCAGCTGGATCGACCACGGGAAGCTCGCCAGGGCGGTCTGGACCTGGTTCAGGCCTTCCTCGATGCGCTTGGCGATCGCGATCTCGCCTTCGCGGGTCAGCAGCTCGACCGTGCCCATCTCGCGCATGTACATGCGCACCGGGTCGGTCGTGCGGCCGACTTCCGCGTCGACCGCGCTGAGCACGGCGACCGCTTCCTCGGTCGCGGTATCGTCGTCGGTCGCGACCGGCGTCTCGGGCAGCAGCGTCTCGGTATCGGGTGCGACTTCATGCACCTCGATGCCCATGTCGTTGATCATGCCGATGATGTCTTCGATCTGCTCCGGATCGACGATGTCGTCGGGCAGGTGGTCGTTGACTTCGGCGTAGGTCAGGTAGCCCTGCTCCTTGCCCTTGATGATCAGGGTCTTGATCTCGGACTGCTGCTCCTGATTGTGTTCTGCGGCCATGTCGTTTCCGGTGAATGCTGTACGGCAAAGGAAAAAGAGTATAGGAGCCGCGTCAAGGGCGCTGCTGCACCCGCACTCGACGCGCCCGCCCTTGGGTGAAAGCGCAATGGCGCGCATCCAGCGCTCGCCGCTGCACCACCGGTCGCCGCATCCGGCGGCCCCGGCTCGACCCGTCAACGATCGTCATGGCGAAAAGGTCCGCTCCACGGACCGGATTCAACGCGCCTCGAGCCAGAAGGTGACCGGGCCGTCGTTGACCAGATGCACCCTCATATGGGCACCGAAACGCCCGGTTTCCACCCTCGCGTGGCGCGCGCGGGCCCGTTCCACCAGCCGCTCGAACCAGTGCTTCGCCTCGTCCGGCGCGGCGGCGGTCGAAAAACCCGGCCGCATGCCCGAACGCGTGTCCGCCGCCAGCGTGAACTGCGACACCAGCAACAGCCCGCCGCCGATCTCGGCGAGCGAGCGGTTCATCCGTCCCTCGGCGTCGGCGAACACGCGGTAGCCGAGCATCCGCTCGAGCAGCCGCTGCGCCTGCGCTTCCCCATCCCCGGGCTGCACCGCGACCAGCGCGAGCAGGCCCGCGTCGATCGCCCCGACCGTCGCCGCATCGACTTCGACGCGTGCTTCGGCCACGCGCTGGATCAACGCGATCACCGCGCGCGCCCCTCCACCCTGTATACGCGATCTGGTGCGGAAGGCTGTCGCATGGCTCGATCCGGCGCGGGCGAGCCGTTATGGTGCCGCATCGACCTGCCCACGGCCCAGCCCCCGTTCCGATCGCCGCGCGACCCATGAGCGAACCCCGCTTGTCCTGGCCCGTTGCCCTGCTGTACGCCGCGCTGCGCCTGTTCGGACGCTGGCCGCTGCGCCTCGTGCACGCGCTCGGCACGGCCATCGGCGCCGTGTCGTGGACGCTGCACGGCCGCTCCCGGCGCATCGCCGAACGCAACCTGTCCCTGGTACTAACGCAAGACAGCACCGAAAACAGACAGCGCCTGGCGCGCGAATGCCTGCTGGAGACCGGCCGCGCCCTGGCCGAGGTCGCCGCGCTGTGGGGCGCGCCGCCATCGCGTGCGCTCGCGCGCGTGCGCGAAGTGCGTGGCCTGGACCGGTTCGAGGCCGCGCTCGCGTCCGGGCGCGGCCTCATCATCGCCGCGCCGCACCTCGGCTGCTGGGAACTGCTCAATTACTGGCTCGCGGCGCGCACGCCGCTTGCAATTCTTTACCGTCCGCCACGCCATCGCGCGCTCGAACCACTGCTGCGCCGTGCGCGCGGCGCCCTGCCGGTGGAGCAGGTGCGCGCCGAAGGCAGTGGCGTGCGCGCGCTGTACCGGCGACTCGCGGCCGGCGGCGTGGTCGGCATCCTGCCCGACCAGCAGCCGCGCGCGGGCGAAGGCGAGACGGCCCCGTTCTTCGGCGTGCCGGCGCCGACCATGGTGCTGCTGCCGCGCCTGGCGAACCGCACCGGCGCGACCGTGCTGTTCGGATTCGTCGAGCGGCTGCCGCGCGGCGGGGGCTACCGCGTGCACTTCCTGCCGGCACCGGACGGCATCGCCGATGCCGACCTCGAACACGCGTGCACGGCGCTCAACCGGGGCGTCGAGGACTGCGTGCGACTCGCGTTCACCCAGTACCAATGGACCTACAAGCGTTGGCCGGCTTCGTTGCCGGCGCCGGCCGACGCCGGCCTGCCGGCGGCCTGAACCCCCTCGTTCGCGGGGTACAGCCGCGCGAACCCGCCACCTAGCATTGCCCCGATGCCGCGCGACACGCGCCGCGTTCGGGAGATCCGATGGGTGATACGACGACACCGCGATCACGGTGGCGGCTCCGTTCCGCCGCCCGTGCAGGCGCGCTCGCGTTCGCGGTCGCCGCGACGGCGGGTGCGGCGGGCGCGGGCGCACCAGCAGGAGCGCGCACGGTGCTCGGCGCGGACAGCCGCTTCGGGTACGTCGCCGTGTTCGCGCCCGGCACGCCGGGCGTGGCGATCGAGCAGTGGCGGCGGCAGGTACTCGCGCGCACGCACGACCTCGGCTGCGACGGCCGGCCCTGCCCGCAGCGCACGCTGCGCCTGTCCTCGCTCGGCCCCGCGCGCGCGGAAGCGCTCGCGTTCGATCTCGCCGCGACGACGCCGGCGGCGGAACGCGCGGCGCTGCTCGCCGCGGCCGCGCGGTCGTCCCCACCGGCGCGGCTGCACCACGACACCACGCCGCGGCGCGCCAGCGGCGGCTGAACCTTTCCCCTTCGACGGAAACACGCCCATGCACCCCGCTTGCCGATCCCCGTACCTGCCGCGCGCGCTCGCGATCGCGGCGCTGCTGCTGGCGCCGCTGCCGGCCCTCGCGATCTTCCACAACGGTGGCTTCGAGGACGGTACCTACGCGGACTGGACCGTCGGTGGCGGCAGCAATCCCGGCCTCGCCGGCACGCCGCCGTTCACCGGCGCCAGCGTGCAGATCACCCCCGGTCCGGCGGGTCCGGCGACCCTGGTCGGCACCGGCGCGACCGACCCGCTCGCGCCGACGATCGCGTTGCCGCGCGTCGGGCAGTACACCGCCCGGCTCAACGACGAGGGCGGCGGCGCGCTGGTCACGATGCTGCGCCAGGTGGACGTGGTCAGCGCGGCCGACGTCGACCCGTCCGACGGCCTGCCGCACGTGCGCTTCGCGTTCGCACCGGTACTCGACGACCCGAACCATGCGCCGCACGAGCAGCCGTACTTCTACGTCATGGTGCGCAACCTCGCCGACGGCAGCGTGCTGTTCGAGCAGTTCGCCTACTCGGGCCAGCCCGGCGTGCAGTTCCTGTCCGGACCGGGCAGCTGGAAGTACCTCGAGTTCCAGGACGTCGACGCGGTGCTGCCGGCGAGCGCGATCGGCGAGCCGATCGAACTGACCGTGGTCGCCGCCGACTGTTCGCTCGGCGCGCACGGCGGCTACGTCTACGTCGACGGTTTCGGCTCGGCGCCGGTCGGCGGCGGCGGTGCCGGTGGCGGCAACCCCGGCGGCACGCCGGGTTCGACCGAACCGGTGCCCGCGCTCGGTCCGGCCGCGCTGGCGCTGCTGGCCGGCCTCGTCGCGCTGCTGGGCCTGCACGCGCGTCGCCGCACCGCCTGATCCTGCGCCCGCGAACAGGACGCTGACGGCCACGGAAGGCCACCTGCGCGCTCGCGTCAGGGCGCGACCAGGCCGCGCCGCATCGCCTCCAGCGTCGCCTCCGCGCGCGATCCGACCGCGAGCTTGCGGTACACGTCCTTCAGGTAGCCCGCGACCGTGTGCCGCGACAGGCCGAGCAGCCCCGCCGCATCGGCGACGCTGAGGCCCTTCGCGATCAGCCGCAACACGTCGGTTTCGCGTGCGGTCAACGTCGGCGGCGCGGCGGCGGCCGGCGGCGCCGGCGGCTGGAAATGGCGCAGCAGGCGCCGCGCGATCGACGGCGACAGCGGCGGCTGGCCCGCGGCGATGCCGGCCAGCATCGCCGCGAGCGCCGCGGGCGCCTGGTCCTTCAGCACGTAGCCCTGCGCGCCGGCATGCAGGGCCGGGAACAGGTGCGCGTCGTCGTCGAACACGGTCGCGACCACGCACAGCGTGCCGCGCGGATGCAGGCGCTCGATCAGGGCCACGCCGGAACCGTCGGGCAGGCCGAGGTCGACCAGGGCCAGCGGCGGTGGCGGTTCGCTCGCCGCGAACGCGGCCGCGAGCGTGGCCGCGGTGTCGACGACGATGCCGGGGAACGCCAAGGTCGCGGCACGCGCGAGCCAGTCACGGCTCGAGGTGAGGTCGTCGACGACCAGCACGCGCGCGAACGCGCTCATGCCGGCTCCGACAGCGGCACCCGCAACAGCACCTTGGTCCCGCCCGCCGTGCCGGGCTTCCAGTCGATCGCGCCGGCGAGTTCGGCCGCGCGCTCGCGCATGGTGTCGAGCCCGCGCCCGCCGACGGGCGCGTCGGCGCCGGCACCGCTGCCATCGTCGGTCAGCTCGATCTGCAGTTCGGCGCCATGCACGCCGATGCGCACGCGGAAGGTGTGCGCCTGCGCATGGCGGATCACGTTGCTGACCGCCTCGCGCACGATGCGGTAGAGGTGCAGCGCGCGACCGGTGTCGAGCGCGGGATCGGGTAGGTCGTCGCCGCTGTGCCAGTCGAGCGCGATGCCCGCGGCATCGAGGCGCTGCGCCGCCTCGGCGCGGATGCCGGCGAGGACGTCGCCGAGCGTGCCGGGGGTGCCGCGCGAGCGCGTGACGACGTCGCGCAGGTCCTGCAGCAGCGCTCGCGCGCGATCGGCCTGCTGCGGCGTCTGCGCCTCGTGCACGAGGCCGAGCAGGCGCGCGCCGAGGTCGTCGTGCAGGTCCGCGTAGATGCGTTCGCGCTCGGCCGCGGCGGCCTGCTCGCGCGCGAGCGCTTCGCGCGCGGCGAGCGTCGCCACATGGCGCGCGCGTTCCCGCTGGAGTTGGCGCCGCGTGCGGCGCGCATGCAGCATGGCCGCGAGCGCGAGTGCGCACGCGACCGCGGCTGCCGCCGACATCACCCAGCCCGTCATGCGGATTCCGGAGCGATCGCCGCCGCCCTGGCGGGTTCGCCGAGACGCCGGTAGACGTCGGCGAGGCGCCCGGCCGCCGCGCGCGTGCGCGCATGGTGCGTACCGACGAGGCGCGACAGCTGCGCGTGCGCGGACTCGAGGGTCGCGCGTGCGTCCTGCAGCCGCCCCGCCCTCGCCAGGCACAGGCCCTGGTTGCTCATGAAGATCGCCGTCATCAGGTGGTCGGGGCCGACGCTCGCGCGCGCATCCTCGACCAGGCGGGTGAACTCCTCGCGCGCGGCATCGAGGCGGCCCGCGTCCATCAGCAGCATCGCGAGGTTGTTGCGCGGCGCGAACGCCGACGGATGGCGCTCGCCCGCGCGCTGCTGGATCGCGACGATGCGCCGGTACAGCGCTTCCGCCTCGTCCGTGCGCTCGCGCTCCTCGAGGATGTAGGCGAGCGAGTTCATCGCCGCCAGCGTCTGCACGTGCGCATCGCCCGCCGCGCGCTCGAAACCCTGCATCGACGTGCGCGCGGCGACTTCCGCCTCGTCGAGCCGGCCCGAACTGGCGAGGATGTTGGCGAGCGTCTGCCAGCTCGTCAGCGTGCCCGAGTGCTCGGGCCCGAGCACCTCCACCTGCAGCGCCAGCGTCGCCCGCGCCTCCGCTTCGGCCTCGGCGTGCTCGCCGCGCGCGGCGAGCACGAGGGCGAGGTTGTGGCGGCTCGCCAGCGTCGTGGGCGCGCGCTCGCCGAACGTGGCGCGCCGCCACGCGAGCACGCTGCGCGTCAGCGCCTCGGCCTCGTCGAGGCGGCCGCCTTCGCGCAGCAGCGTCGACAGGCTGCTGCGCGCGGTCGCGAGGGTCGTCTGCACGTCGCGGTCGTCGGGACTCGCGGCGTCGAGCCGCTCCGCGCGCGCGACGAGGTCGCGCAGCCCTCGCTCGGCGTCCTCGACCCGGCCCTCGTCGCTGTCGATGCGGGTCGCGGCGAAATCGAAATCGAGCCGCACCGGCGCCGGCGCATCGGGCCAGGCCGCGCGAGCCATCGCGAGCGTCGCGCGCGCCTCGTCGTAGCGCGCGAGCTCGGTCAGGATCGTCGTGCGTTCGCGCAGCAGCGCGGCGCGCCGCGGCGGCGCGTCGTCGCCGGCGACGGCCAGCGCACGGTCGACCAGCACCAGCGCTGCCCGGTAGTCGCCGAGCGCGCGCCGCGCCGAGGCGAGCGTGGCCGCGACCGCACCCTGCACGCGCGGCTGGGTCGCGAGCGCGTCGAGCCCGCGTTCGGCCTCGTCGACGACCTGGGCCACGCTGGGGCTGCGGCCGGCGGTCGATTCCGGGTTGGCCGAGGCGAGCATGCGCTGCAGGAACGCATTGACCGCGTCGCTCTCGCGCGCGCGCAGTTCCGCTTCTCCGCGCGCCTCGCGCTCGGCCAGCGCGTAGCGCAGTGACACCACGGTCGCCGCCGACAGCGCGGCGAATGCGATCGCCACGGCGGCACTGAGCGCGCGGTGCCTGCGCACGAAGCGCGCGGCCCGGTAGAGCGCCGTCGGTGGCCGCGCCGCGACCGGCCGGTGCGCCAGCACGCGCTCGAGGTCGTCTGCGAACGCGGCCGCGCTCGCGTAGCGCTGCGCCGGCTCGGCCGCGAGCGCCTTCATGACCACGGTATCGAGGTCGCCGTGTGCCGCGCCGGCGACGCTGGCGAGTGGCGGCGGCGCCTCGCGGCGCAGGATGTCGATCGCCTCGAACAGGGTCGAGGTCGCCAGGCGCGGATGCGGCAGGCGCCCGGCGACGAGCTCGTAGGCGATCGCGCCGAGCGCATAGACGTCGCTGCGCGCGTCGGCGCGGCGATCGCCGCCACCGAGCTGCTCCGGGCTCATGTACGGCAGCGTGCCGAGCACCTGGCCGGCGAGCGTGAGCTGCGCTTCGTCGCCGGTGCGGCGCGCGACGCCGAAGTCGAGGATCTTGGCCCGGCCGTCGGCGCCGACGAGGATGTTGCCGGGCTTGAGGTCGCGGTGGACGACGCCGCGCTCGTGCGCGTAGTGCGTCGCGCGCGCGACCTCGACCACGAGGCGCAGGCGCGCGGCGAGGTCGCAGCCCTCGCGCTTCACGTAGTCGAGCAGGTCGACGCCGCGCACGTATTCCATCGCCAGCCAAGGCGCGTCGGCAGCGTCGACGCGTGCCTCGCCGGCGGCGTACAGGCGCGCGATGCCCGGGTGTTCGAGCGCCGCGAGCGTCTCGATCTCGCGGCGCAGCCGCGCGACCAGGCTCGGCGACGCGCCGCGCACGATCTTCAGCGCGACCTCGCGCGGCGGGTGCCGCTCGCGCGCGAGGTAGACGCGGCCCATGCCGCCCTCGCCGAGCAGGCCGAGGATGCGGTACGGACCGATGGACGGCGACGCCGCGTCGTCACCGGGCGGCACGTCTGCATGCACCATGGAATCCCCCTGCCGCGATGCTGCCACATCGCGGCCGCCGCACGCGAACGGCGCCGTTCAGCCGCGCTCGAGCGCGGTCACGTAGACCAGTTCGCAGGCACCGCCGCCGCTGTCCTCGCGCGTGAGCGAGCTGCGCCAGCGCCAGCCGTCGGCGCGGCGCGCCTCGACCAGCATGCCGGTGAGGCTCACGATGTCGCCGACGCGCACGCGCGCCAGCGATCGCGCGACCACGTCGTCCGCCGGGATCAGGTGCATGTTCGCGCTGGAGCGCACGATCTCGGCCGGCGGGATCGGCGGCTCGTCGCGCCAGCGGTAGCTGTAGAAGCGCGCCGATTGCGTGATGTCGAGCCGTTCGATCACCGCGCTGTCGGACATCCGGCCCCAGCCGAGCGCGAGGTCGGTCGGCGCCAGCGCCGCGCCCTCGTCGAAGGCGTAGTCCTCGCGCGCGAGCACGCGCGCCTCGAGCGCGAAGTCGGCCAGCGGCACGAGCACGTGGTCGCCGTGGCGCAGCGGCGTTCGATCGGCCGGTTCGTGCTGGCGAGGCGCGTCCTCGACCAGCACGCCCGGGCCGTGCGCGATCGGCCGCTGCGTGATCCAGCGCGCGGCGCCGAACAGCACCAGCGCCGCGGCGAGGACGAGGGCGACGCGCGCGCTCAGGCCGCGCCCTCCCTGCGCAGCCGGCGCAGGAACACGGCCATCTCCTTCGCCGCCTGTTCGTCGCCGCGCGCACGCGCGACCTCGATGCCGTGCTCGTATGCGGCCACGGCGCCGCCACGGTCGCCGGTCTCGGCGAGCGCGCGGCCGAGCAGCTTCCACGCAGCCGAGTAGTCCGGGTCGAAGCCGAGTGCATCGCGCAGCGCGACCACCGCGCCGGCGGCGTCGCCCTGGCCGAGCAGGGCATTGCCGAGCGAGAAGCGCAGCAGCGCGCCGTCGCGCGGGCCGCCGAGCTGGGTGCGCAGGCGAGCGATGAAGTCCGGTTCCATCCCGCCATCATCGCGCGAACGGCACGCCGGATACATACGCCGGTGAGCCTGCGCACGCACCGGGGCGAGCCTGGCTACGGCGCGCGCGCGGAGCCGTGGTCGCGGATGCGGTGGATGTCGTGGGTGACGACGCCGAGCGCGCGATCGGGCACCTCGAAGAACGCAGGCCGGCCGAGGCTGCGGCGCATGTCGTCGGCGCCGGCGCTCCAGTGCGCGCGCATCGCGCGGCGGCCGAACGCGTAGTCCTTGTACGGCTGCTCGTACGGCTTGGCGCGGTAGATCAGGTGCACGATGTTGAAGACGCGGTCGCACAGCCACGGTTCGAGCTCGGCGCGCAGCGCTGGCGGCACCTCGCCGTCGAGGCGTTCGAGCAGCTGGCCGAGCGCGTTGCGCAGGCGCTGGCGCGCGGCGACCTGGTCGGTACCCATGCGCGTGCGGCTGGAGAACTGGATGTCCTTCTGCCGTTCGAGCACGTCGAAGAGGGTGCGCGGCGCGGCGCCGCGCGCGCTCCACAGGTCGACCTGCAGCACCAGCGTGTCCGAGCGTGGCACCGACTCGAGCACGTACTCGAGCGGCGTGTTGGAGACCAGCCCTCCGTCCCAGTACGGCTCGCCGTCGACCGGCACCGCGGCGAAGCCCGGCGGCAGCGCACCCGACGCGAGCACGTGCTCGGGTCGGATCCGCTCGCGCGCGGAATCGAAATAGCGCACGTTGCCCGTTTCGACCTGGGTCGCGCCGACCGACAGGCGCACGCCGCCCGCCGCGATGCGATCGAAGTCGACCAGCCGCTCGAGCGTCCCGCGCAACGGCGTCGTGTCGTAGAAGCTGGTCGCCTGCGGGCTGCCGTCATCGAACAGGAACGGCGGCCATCGCCGCGGCGCGAAGAATCCCTGCTGGCCGTGGGCGAGCGCGCCGAACGCACCGAGCACGTCGAGCCACGCGCTGACGTGGTCGCCCGCGGGCAGCCAGTCGCCGGCGGCGTCGAGCGGCCAGGGGAGGCCGCCGGCCGGGCGGCAGATGGTGTCCCAGAATTCGCGCAGCCGCTCGACGCGCCGCTCGGGCGGGTTGCCGGCGAGGATCGCCGCGTTGATCGCGCCGATCGAGGTGCCGGCGAACCAGCCGGGACGGATGCCCGCCTCGTGCAGCGCCTCGTACACGCCGCACTGGTACGCACCGAGCGCGCCACCGCCCTGCAGCACCAGCGCGACCGTCTGGTACTGCCGCGCGAGTTCCGCCGGGGATGATGCCGCGGACTTGCCGGCGGCGGCGCGCGCGGGTGCGCGTGCAGCCTGCGCGCGCCGGCCCGGCGGCGACCGGCCCGCAGTCGGCCCGCGCCGGCTCACTGCATGCACCAGCCGTGGCTGACGACGATGCTCTGCCCGGTCAGCGCATTGGTCTCGAAGCCGGCGAAGAACAGCGCGCAGGCGGCGACGTCGTCGACGGTGGTGAACTCGCCGTCGACGGTGTCCTTGAGCATGATCTTCTTCACCACGTCGGCTTCGGAGATGCCGAATTCCTTGGCCTGCTCCGGGATCTGCTTCTCGACCAGCGGCGTGCGCACGAAGCCGGGGCAGATCACGTTCGCGCGCACGCCGTGCTCGGCGCCTTCCTTCGCGACGACCTTGGCCAGGCCGATCAGGCCGTGCTTCGCGGTCACGTACGGCGCCTTCAGCTTCGATGCTTCCTTCGAGTGCACCGAGCCCATGTAGAGGATCGCCCCGCCCTTGCCGCGCGCGTACATGTGGCGCAGCGCCGCGCGCGTGGTGAGGAACGCGCCGTCCACGTGGATCGCCATCAGCTTCTTCCAGTCCGCGTAGCTGAAGCGGTCGACCGGGTTGACGATCTGGATGCCCGCGTTGGAGACCAGGATGTCGACCGCGCCGAGTTCCTTCACGACCGCGTCGACGCCGTCGTCGACCTGTTGCTCGTCGGTCACGTCCATCGCGACGCCGATCGCCCTCGCGCCCCGCTCGGTGAGTTCCTTCGCCGCCGCGCGCGCGCCGTCGAGGTTGAGGTCGGCGATCGCGACCGCCGCGCCGTTCGCCGCATACACCTCCGCGATCCGCCTGCCGATGCCGCTGGCTGCTCCGGTCACGATCGCCACCTTGCCGTCGAGTCGCATGTCGTCCTCCTGTTGCCGGCCGTGGGCGCCCAGGGCTGGCGGGTCGGGGCCGGCGCACGCGCCGGCCGTGCGCCGCCGCGCCCGCGCGCAGCGGCCAAAAAAAAGGCGTCGCAGTGGCCGCGACGCCGGGGGGAGTGTGATGAAGCACTCTCTCCGACCGCGCGCGCGGGCTCGAGTTTCCGCGCCGCAGCATAAAGCGGCGGGGCATTCAGCTTCCAGTCGGCCGACTCAGGCCTCGCCGGCCCGGCGTGGCTCGATGTCGAGGTCCTTGAGCTTGCGGTAGAGGTGGGTGCGCTCCATCCCGACCGCCTTCGCCAGCTTGCCGACGCTGCCGCCGGCGAGGTCGAGCTGGTGCAGCAGGTAGGCACGCTCGAACTGCTCGCGTGCCTCGCGCAGGGGCAACGAGAAGTCGATCGCCGCCCCGCCCGGGGCGAGCGCGGCCGCTGCCGGCGCGGACGGCGTCGCGGCGACGCTGCCGAGCGCCGCCTCGACCTCGTCGAGGGTGACGTCGTTGCCGCTGCCGAGCACGAGCAGGCGCTGCACGAGGTTGCGCAGTTCGCGCAGGTTGCCCGGCCAGGCGTAGTGGCGCAGGCGGTTCTGCACCGCGACCGGGAAGTTGCGGTAGGGCAGCTGGTCGCGGTTGGCGAACCAGTCGGCGTGGTAGCGCAGCAGCTCGGGGATGTCGTCGCCGCGCTCGCGCAGCGGCGGCACCGCGAGCGGCACGATCTTCAGCTGGTAGTAGAGTTCTTCGCGGAAGCGACCGGCGGCGACCATCGCGGCGAGGTCGTGCGAGGTCGCGGCGACGATGCGCACATCGAGCGGGACCGGCTCGTGGCCGCCGCAACGGATCAGTTCACGCCGCTCGATCACGCTCGACAGGCGCAGCTGCAGCTCGGGGTCGAGGTCGGCGACCTCGTCGAGGAACAGCGTGCCGCCGCGCGCCTGCTCGAACAGGCCGTGCTGCACGCCGCTGCCGTCCTCGGCGCCGAACAGCGCGAGCGCCGCGGTCGCGCGCGCGATCGCACCGGCCGCGACGGTCACGAACGGCCCGCCGCGGCGTGCGCTGCGGTCGTGCAGCGCGCGCGCGATGGTTTCCTTGCCGGTGCCGGGCTCGCCGACGACCAGCACGCCGGTGTCGTGCGCGGCGATGCGCTCGACCTGCGCGCGCAGCGCCTGCATCGCGCGACCGGAGCCGACCAGGTCGCCCGGCGCCGGCAACTGGCGGCGCAGCCCTTCGTTCTCCCGCTGCAGGCGCCCGGCCTCCAGCGCGTGTCCGACCACGAGCAGCAGCTTGGCCAGCGAGATCGGCTTCTCGATGAAGTCCCAGGCGCCGAGGCGGGTCGCCTCGACCGCGGTCTCGACCGTGCCGTGGCCACTGATCATGATGACCGGGCAGGGCAGGCCGCCGCGTTCGCTCCACTCGCGCAGCAGGCTGATGCCGTCGAGGTCGGGCATCCAGATATCGAGCAGCACCACGTCCGGGCGCTGGCGCCGGCGCGCCTCGCGCGCGGCCGCGGCCGAATCCGCGACGTCGACCTGGTAACCCTCGTCTTCGAGGATGTCGCGGATCGTCGCCCGGATGTCGGGCTCGTCGTCGACGACGAGGATGCGCGCGCTGGCCGCCATGAATGTGTTCGCGTCGCGAAAAGGAGACAGCCAGCATAGCGCAGGCGCCGCGGCACCGGCACGCCGCGACCTGCGTCAGCCGGGGTCGAGCGGCAGCCGCAGGGTGAACTGCGCGCCGCCCTGCGGCCGGTTCTCGGCGCGCACGCTGCCGCCGTGCTCCTCGGCGATCTTCTTCACCACCGCGAGGCCGAGCCCGGTGCCACGCGCCTTGCTGGTGGTGTACGGCTCGAACCAGCGTTCGCCGAAGTCGGCCGGCAGGCCCGGCCCGTTGTCGGCGACCGACAACTCGACCCAGCGCTCGTCGGCCGCCTCGACCACGCGCGTGGCGACCAGCAGCTGCGGCTTGTGCGCGTCGCCGATCGCCTCCAGCGCGTTCTTGATCAGGTTGTGCAGCGCCTGGCGCAGGCGCACCGGGTCGACGCGCACGCGCGGCTCGCCGTCGGCGAGCTGGCGCGCGAGGCTGAGGCGCTGGTCGTTCTCGTACAGGTCGAGCACTTCGGCGACGAGCGCGTGCAGCGCGATCGGGCGGGTCGAGAACTGCGGTGGCCGCGCGTAGTCGCCGAACGCGTTGACCATCGTCTTCAGCGCCTCGACCTGGCTCACGATCGTCTGCGTCGCGCGCTCGATCAGCTCGCCCTCCTCCGGCGCGAGGCGGCCGACGAAGCGGCGACGCAGGCGTTCGGCGGCGAGCTGGATCGGCGTCAGCGGGTTCTTGACCTCGTGCGCGAGGCGGCGCGCGACTTCGCCCCAGGCGGCGTCGCGCTGCGCGCGGTTCAGTACGGTCAGGTCGTCGAACACGGCGACGTAGCCCGCCTGCTCCGGCAGCGCGGTGCCGCGCACGATCAGGCTGCGGCGGCCCTGCGCGGTCTCGAGCGTGACCTCCTCGCGCCACTCCCGCGCGTTCTCGCGCAGGTGGCGCGCGAGCGGCTCGGCGAGCGCGGCGAGTTCGGCGTGCTCGCGGCCGAGGTCGGTCGCGCTCGCGCCGAGGTGGCGCTCGAGATCGACGCCGAGGATCGCGTCGGCGGCGCGGTTCGCGACGCGCAGCCGACCCTCGCGGTCGAAGCCGAGCACGCCCGCCGACAGCCGCTCCAGCACCGCCTCGAGCCAGGCGCGCTGCTGCTCGGTCTCGCGCGCGCTCTTCTGCGCGCGCGCGCCGGCGAACTCGAGTTCGCGGGTCATCTGCGCGAACGACGCGACCAGGAAGCCGAGCTCGTCGTCGCTCGGCGCCGGCAGCGGCGTGTCGTAGCGACCCGCGCCGATCGCGCGCGTCGCCGCCGCGAGCCGGCCGACTGGCGCGACCAGCCGGCGCGACAGGCCGAACGCCGCGAGCACGACGACCAGCACCGACAGCAGCAGCACGAAGGTCAGGATCAGCGCGAACGTGAGCTTCAGCGAGCCGCGCAGGAACTTCAGGCGCTGGAAGTCGAAGCTGGCGCGCTCGATGCGCTGGGTCAGCGGCTGCAGGCGCGACGGCAACGGGTACAGGCCCTGCAGAAGGCGCTCCTGCTCGCGCCCGCCGACGCGCGCCGGCAGCGGCAGCACCACGCGCAGCATCAGCGCGTCGCCGAGCGGCTCGGCCGCGGCGTAGCGGCGGTCGCCCTGCACGCGCAGCAGCAGCGCGCCGTCCGGGATCGGCGGATCGAGGTAGCGCGGATCGGAGCTCGCACTCGCCTCGACGCGACCGTCGGCCGCGAGCAGGCCGAGCTGGATCGCGCCGGAGGCGTCGATCGCCTCGTCGAGGATCCGCTGCGCCTCCTCCGGCGCCGCCGCCGCGAGGCGCTGCACGATGTCCGCGCTGGCCGCCTCGGCCGCGTGCAGGCGCTCGTCGACGACGAGGCGCGCGACTTCGAGCGCGTCGTCGAGCGACTGTTCCAGGCGCAGGTTGAACCAGTTGTCGATGGTCGCGTCGAGGAAGCGCAGCGCGAAACCGAACACGACCACGCTCGCCGGCAGCGAGAGCAGGATCAGCAGCCGCAGCAGGCGACGGTTGAGCTTCGCGCCGGGCACGCCGCGGCGCACATCGGCGCGCAGGCGCCACAGGCGCAGTCCGATCGCGCCGGCGAGCAGCGCGAGCGCGACCAGCGCGGCGCCGAGCACCCAGCGGTAGTGCGCGGCGAAGCGCGCGCTGTCGGCGGCGGCGTCCTCGGCCAGCTTGAGCGACGCGGTCAGCAGCGCGACGACCGCGAGGCCGGGCAGTACGCGGCGGAACAGGAAGTTCAGCGCGCCGCGACGGGCCATGTCGTATCCGCTGAAGCGAGGCGCCAGGCCGGCTCGAACAGTGCCGGCAGCCGCAGCGCACCGGGCAGCGCGGCGGCGTCGATGCCGGCGCGCACTTCGATCCTCGCGTCGGCGGGAAGCTGGGCGAAGGCGGCCGGCAGGCGCAGGCGCAGCGAGCCGAGTCCCGCCACGAGCCAGTTGCGGGTCGGGAAGCTGCGCACTTCCTCGCCGTCGCCGGCACGCAGCTGGTAGCGGCGCGACAGCGGGAAGTAGCGCAGTTCGACCCGGCGCGCCGCCCGCAGCGCGTCCGGCCAGCGTCCGCTGCGCACGTCGACGACGAGGGTGACCGGAATGCCGTGGTCGATCGCGTCCTGCATCGGGCCGCTCAGGCGGCAGTCGAGCGCGAGGTCGAGCCGCGCCTCGTCGCCGACGACGACCAGCTGCGCGCTGCGCACGCCGAGGCTGCCCGGCGCCTGCTGGCGGACCCAGTCGCAGCCGCCGAGGGCGAACGCGCACGCGAGCACGATCGCGACCGGCGCGCGCCGCATGCTCAGGCCTTCCCGATGACTGCGTAGTGGAAACCGTCCATGCCGCCCTCGCCCGGCAGGTTCTGGCGACCGACGCCCGTGGCGTGGCCGTAGCGCGGCTCCAGCGGCAGCGCCCGCGCATCATCGTGGCCGGCGAGGAAGCCGGCAAGCACGGCCTCGTTCTCGGCGCGCAGCAGCGAGCACGTCGCATAGACGAGGCGGCCACCGCGCTCGAGCAGCGGCCACAGCGCGTCCAGCATCGCGGCCTGGCGCGCGGCCAGCGGCGCGATGTCGGCCGCGCGCCGGTGCAGCTTGATGTCGGGCTGGCGGCGCACGATGCCGGTCGCCGAGCACGGCGCATCGACGAGGATGCGGTCGAAGCGGCGCCCGTCCCACCAGCGGCCCGGTTCGACCGCGTCGCCCTCGACGATCGTGGCGGCGAGGCCGAGCCGGTCGAGGTTCGAACGCGTGCGCGCCAGCCGCCGCGCGTCGCAGTCGAGCGCGACGAGGTCGACGCGCGCGCATTCGAGCAGGTGCGCGCTCTTGCCACCCGGCGCCGCGCACGCATCCAGCACGCGCTGGCCGTCGCCGGCGTCGACGAGCGCTGCGACGCGCTGCGCGGCGCCGTCCTGGACCGAGAACTCGCCCTCGGCGTAGCCCGGCAGGCGCGTGACGTCGAGGCTGCGCGCGAGCACGAGTGCATCGGCGAGCCCGGCCGGGGCCTGCGCCTCGACACCGGCCGCGGCGAGGCGCGCGAGCAGGTCGTCGCGCGTCGCGCGGCGGCGGTTCACGCGCAGGGTCAGCGGCGCCTCGGCGTTGGCGGCGGCGAGGATCGCGTCCGACTCGGCGGGCCAATCGCGCGCGATCGCGTCGAGCAGCCAGCGCGGGTGCGCGTGGCGCGTGACCGGGTCGCGGTCGAGCGTGGCTTCGAGCGCCTCGCGCTCGCGCACGAAGCGCCGCAGCACCGCATTGGCGAGACCGGCGTAGCGCGCCGCGTCGAGCGCGCGCGTCGCCTCGACGCAGGCCGCGACGACCGCGTAGTCCGGCATGCCGAGCACGGCGAGCTGGACCAGCGCGAGCACCAGCAGCGCGCGCAACGGTCGCGACTTCGGCATCTGCTCGACCAGGCGTGCGAGCGCCGCGTCGTAGCGCAGCCACCAGCGCGTCGCCTCGAACAGCGTCGCGGCGAGCAGCGCGCGGTCGCGCGGATCGGCAAGGCGCGGATTCGCTTCGGCCAGCGCGTCCCGCAGCGAACGGCCGTCGAAGACGACGCTGGCCAGGGCGCGCGCGGCCTCGACGCGGACCGCGACGCCGGGATCGACGCGCCGCGGCGGGCCGCCGTGGTCGCGCCGCGGCTCAGCCACGGCCGGCCACGGCGCGACGCGCGTTGAGCCAGTCGCGCACGGCCATGCGGCGGCCGCCGTCGCGCTGCAGTTCGCGGATGCGCAGCACGCCGTCGCCGGTCGCGACGTCGATCGCGTCGCGGTGCGTGGCGACGATGCTTCCCGCCGCGGCGCCGGCGGGCGCCGGCAGCGCTTCGGCGGACCAGATGCGCAGGCGCTCGCCGTCGACGACGCCTTCTGCGACCGGCCACGGATCGAACGCGCGCACCTTGCGTTCGAGCGCGGCCGCCGCTTCATTCCAGTCGAGTCGCGCCTCGGCCTTGTCGAGCTTGTGCGCGTACTCGACGCCGTCCTCGCGCTGCGGCGTCGGGACCAGCGTCTCGCCGCGCAGAACGCGCGCGAGGCCGTCGGCGAGCACCGACGCGCCGAGCGTCGCGAGGCGGTCGTGCAGCGTGCCGCCGGTGTCGTCGGCTCGGATCGGCGTGCGCGCCTCGAGCAGCACCGGTCCGGTGTCGAGGCCGGCCTCCATCTGGATCAGGTCGACGCCGGTCTCGCGATCGCCGGCGAGGATCGCGCGCTGGATCGGCGCGGCGCCACGCCAGCGCGGCAGCAGCGAGGCGTGCACGTTCCAACAGCCCAGTCGAGGCAGCGCGAGCACCGCCTTCGGCAGGATCAGGCCGTAGGCGACGACGACGATGAGGTCGGGCGCATGCGCGGCGAGGCGCGCGCGCGCCTCGGCATCGCGCAGGGTCGACGGCTGTTCGACCACGACCCCGGCCGCGAGCGCGGCCTGCTTGACCGGGCTCGCCGCGAGCTTGCGGCCGCGCCCGGCGGGCCGGTCCGGTTGCGTGTAGGCGGCGACGACCTCGGCACCGCTCGCGAGGCAGGCCGCGAACGAAGGCACGGCGAACTCGGGCGTGCCGGCGAAGACGAGGCGCAGCGGTTTCGGCATGGTGGGTCGGCGTGGGGCTGGATGGAACGATTGAAACACGAAGGACACGAAGGACACGAAGGGACGAGCATGCCTTCGTGCGCTGCGTGTCCTTCGTGTCGAAGGCTGCGCTGCTGGACGGTTTGCGTCAGGCGCTCTGGCGCCGCTTCTTCTCGAGTCGCTTGAGCAGCAGCGAACGCTTCAGCGGCGACAGGTGGTCGACGAACACCTTGCCGGCGAGGTGGTCCATCTCGTGCTGCACGCAGACCGCGAGCGGGCCCTCGAAGTCGCGCTCGTACTCGCGACCCTGCAGGTCGTGCGCGGCGACCTTCACGTGCAGGGCACGCTCGACGTCGGCGAACACGCCCGGGAACGAGAGGCAGCCTTCCTGGAACACCTGCACGCCATCCTTCTCGAGGATGCGCGGGTTGATCAGCACGAACGCGCCGGAGCGGTCCTCGGACATGTCGGCGACGAGTACCTGGCGGTGCACGTTGACCTGGGTCGCGGCGAGGCCGACGCCCGGCGCGGCGTACATCGTCTCGAACATGTCGGCGACGAGGCGCTCGAGTTCGGCGTCGAAATCGGTGACCGGCTGCGCCTTGGTGCGCAGGCGCGGGTCGGGAAACTCGAGGATCGGGAGCAGGGCCATGGCGGCTAGCTGCGGGTTCACCGCAGGCGATTCAAGGGGTTGGACATTGTAGGGCGCGCCGGCGGGCGACGCGAGTCCTGCCCCTCCCAGGGCCTCGGAGCGCGCCCGGTCCCGCGCGGAATGGGGAGGTGGCGAGCTGCGGTCCCCGTGGACCGCGACCCCGCCCCGGCTGGGGGGCGGGGTGCATTCCGGCCGACGCGGCGGGTCAGCGCCGCGCGACGCCGGCGACGGCGAATGAGCCGCCGCGCGGAAGGTCGGCCACCAGGTCGCCGCTGGGTCCGACGAGGGCGAGGCGCCGGCCCTCGAGCACGAGCGCGACGGCCGCGTCGTCACCGAGCGCGCCCCACGCGGTCACGGTCTCGCGCTCCGCCGACCGCACGACCAGGCGCAGCAGCACCGCTTCGCCGATGCGGATCGCCTCGACCCGGAACGTGCCGTCGACGGCCTGCGCGAGCAGGGTCGCGTGACCGGCGGCCAGGCGGTCGGCGTCGACCGCCAGCGTCAGCGCCGTCGCGCCGAGCGTGCCCAGCGGCACCGCGTGCACGCCGTCCGGCCACGGCTGCGCACCGTCGCCACCCGGCTCGAAGCCGTCGCGGAACAGCACCACGAGCGTGTCGGCGTTGCGCACGATCGTCTTGCTGCCGTGATCGACCTCGAGCGTGTTGCGCACGCGTCCCTCCGCGTCCTCGCCGATGACGGTCGCGCCGAGCAGGTAGACGACGCTGCCGCCCGCAGGCAGGTCGACGGTGTCGTCGATGCCGCCGCTGCCGCTCGCGGTGCAGATCGCGCCGTTCACCGCGATGCACTGCCAGTGCGCCGTGGAGGCGTCGAGCTGCGGCGGCAGCGCATCGATGATGCGCACGCCCGACGCGATCGCCGAGCCGCCGTTGCCCACCGTGATCGTATAGCCGAGCTCGCGGCCGACCTGGGTCACGCTGCGTTGCGCATCGAGCGTCACGCCGATCGCACCGGCGACGGCATCGCCCTGCGCGGTGAACGTGACCGAGCCGGTCACGCCGGCCGCGCCCGCGACGACGGTGTTGGTGCCCGGGTTCGCGCCGAGGATCCAGCCGCCGAGCGTGGCGATCCCGTCGGGACCGGTCGCCTGCGTCGCACCACTCAACGTGCCGCTGGCGGCATCGGCGGCGAACGTGACGGTCACGCCGGCCACCGGATGGCCGCCCGCGTCGGTGACCCGGACCGACGGCAGTGCGCCTGCGAGCGGCTGTCCGGCGGTGCCGCTGAAGCTGGTCGCGCCGTTCGCCGCGATCGCCTGCGCGGTGCCGCTCGAGACGACCAGGGTCGCGCTTGCCGATCCGGCGTGGTTCGCGTCGGTGATCGTCGCGACGACGCTGTAGGTGCCGACCTCGACCGGTACCGTCGCACTGCCGTCGTAGGTCACGCTCGTCGCCAGGCCGGCCGGCGACGTGGTCACGCCGACCGCGTGCGTCGAGCCGAAGCTCTGCTGCAGGTCGGCCGGGTCGATCGTGACCGTCGCCCCGGCGCGGGCGATGGTCAGCGTGCCACTCGCCGCGCCGCTGTAGTTCGGGTCGGTCACGGTCGCGACCACGGCGTAGCTGCCCGCATCGGTCGGGGCGAGCGGATTGCCGTCGTAGGTGGCGCTGGTCGACAGGCCCGGCGGGTCGGTCGTCACGCTCGCCGCATGCGGCAGGCCATCGTAGGTCGGCGAAAGATCGCCGAGCACGACCGTCGCCGGCGCGCGCGCGATCACCAGCGTCGCCGACGCGCTGCCGCTGTAACCGGCCTCGGTGACCACGGCGATGACGGTGTAGCTGCCGGCCGCGCTCGGCGGCAGCGGGCTGCCGTCGTAGGTGACGCTGGTCGACAGTCCGGGCGGATCCGTGGTCACGCTCGCCGCGTGCGGCGCGCCGTCGTAGGTCGCGGCCAGCGCGCCGAGCGTGACGGTCGCATCCTGCGCTCCGATCACGATCAGCCCGCTCGCGGGCGTCGCCACGTAGTCGGTCACCGCGGCGTCGAGCGCGGCGATGACGTTGTAGCTGCCGACCGCGGTCGGCGCAGTGCTCGCGCCGTTGTAGGTCACGACCGTCACCGCCGGGAAGCCCGCGACCTCACCCGCGACGTCGACGCCTGCCGCATGCGGGAGGCCGTCGTAGGCGAACGTGCCGAGCCCCGCCAGCGCGAGCGTGGCCGCGCGCGGCGAAACCATGAGCGTGGTGCCGCCGCCGGCGACGTAGTTGACTCCTTCGCAGCTCGCGACGAGCGAGGTCACGCCCGCGTGCAGGCGCGGGTAGTCGCCGCTGTTGGCCAGCGTGCATGCGGTCGACGGCTCCTCCGTGATCGCCGCCGTGGTCGCATGGGCGACACCATCGAACGTGAAGTTCGTCGCGCCGAAGCTGACGGTGCCGACCGCGCGCGCGATCGTGAACGCGGTGCTCGCCGTGCCGGTGGTGTCGGTGCCGGCGCAGGTCGCGGTGACGACGTAGCTGCCGGCAGCGACCGGCGCGCCGGCCAGCGGCACGCCGCCCTGCTCGTAGGCGTAGCCGCAGCTGACGTTCGCATCGCCGGGCATCGACGCCTGCGGCGAGTGCGCCTGGCCGTCGTAGACGAACGCGGTCTGGTCGAAGGTGACCGTGGCGCCGGCCTGCACCTGCACCAGCAACGTGGCGGTGGTCGCGACGCCGCTGTAGTTCGGATCGGTCACGGTCGCGCTGACGACGTAGCTGCCGGCGTGGATCGGCGGCACGGCGGTCGGCCCGTAGGCGGTCGCGCCGCTGCCGGCGTACTCGATCGCGTGGGCGAGCCCGGCCGGCGTCGTCGTCGCGGTCACGACCTGTGCGTTGCCGTCGTAGGTGCGCGTGATGACGCCGGCGACGGCGTCGTCGAGGACGATCGCCGCGCCGCCGTTCGCCGGCGCGATGACCAGCGTGCCGCTCGCGCTGACCGGCGCGTGGTTCGGGTCGGTCGTGGTCGCGACGACGTGGTACTGGCCCGCGTTGGTCGGCGGCGTCGTGGTCGGCGGATAGGCCGTCGCGCCGTCGCCGGCGTAGGTCACGGCGTAGGCGAGGCCCGCCGGCGTCGTCGTCGCCGTGACCGCCTGCGGCGTACCGTCGTAGGTGCGGGTGACGATGCCGCCGCTCGCGCCGTCGAGCACGATGCTCGCGCCGCCGTTGGCGGCGACGACGAGCGTGCCGCTCGCCGAGCCGGCATGGTTCGCATCGACGATGCTGGCGACGACGAAGTAGGTGCCGGCATCGCGCGGCGGCGTCGGATCACCGTCGTAGGTCACGACGATCTGCGCGACCGGCGGCGCGCTGCTCGCGCCGACCACCTGTTCGCTGCCGTCGTAGGTCCGATGCACGGTGCCGTCGGCGACGCCGTCGTCGTCGTCGAGCGTGACCGTCGCGACGGCCTTGTCGACCACCAGCAGGCCCTGCGCGCTGCCCTGGTACGGCGCGAGCGCCTCCACCTCGACGCAGTACGTGCCGGCGTCGGTCGGCGCCAGCGTCGCCGGCAGCGCCGCGGACGGACAGCTCCCATCCGGCGCCGCGGCATAGGTGACCGCGTGCGGCACGCCTGCCGGCGCCACCGTCACCGCGCGCGGCGAACCGTCGTAGGCCTGGTGCAGGTCGCTGAGGGCGAAGTTGACGAGGTTCGGGCCGATCGTGACCGGCTCGACCGCCGTTGTCGTGAACAGCACGGCGTGCGTGTCGGCATCGAGCACGTCCCAGGTCACGCGGTAGCGACCCTCGCGGTGGAAGATCGCGCGCCCCGCGGTCGTCGCGTCGTGGCCATCGCGCAGCTCGAAGCCGGCGCCCGGACCGAACCAGGTCACGAGCTCGCCGCCGGACGGCGTCCACGGCAGCGTCGCGTAGCCGCCACCGAGCTGGTAGGCGAACTCCGCATCGGCCGGCGCGAGCGCGCCGCCGTCGTCGTCGCCGAGCGTGATCCTGACGATGACGTTGCCGACGACGCGACCTCCGGTGTTGCGCAGGCGCGTCGCGGTCAGCAGCGCGTCTTCCGCCTGGCCCGAGGTCGGCCCTGCATAGGCGACGCTCGCCGCCGGCACCGAAGTCGTCGCGGTCGCGCTCGCGTAGACGGTGCTGCCGTCCGCGCCGACGACGTCGACCTGCACGCGGTACTCGCCCGGCCTGAACTGGAACTTCGCCGGCGGCAACGGCGTCGCCGGCAGCGGCAGCAGCGCGATGTCGTTCGCCGGGTTCACCGGGTAGCGGAAGACCTGCGCCGGACGTCCGTTCAGCGCGCCCGAGGACTGGCTGTACAGCAGCGATTCGTAGTCCTGAGGGCAGTTCACGTGGTCGCCCGGCTCCTGCGCGTTCCAGCCGCTCGGATCGTGGATGCAGACGAGCACGTCGTCGGCGGCGATCGACATCGGCAAGCCTGCGGGACCGTTGCCGTCGTCGATGCGCGCGACACTGATGCGGTAGTGCACCGCCTGCGCCGTCGTCGCGCCCGCATTGGCGATCGAGCCGAGGTAGTCGACGAAACCGGTGTAGGGTGCGTCGGCGCCGACCAGCGCCATCGCCGGCGCATCATCGATCGAGAGCACGACCGCGCCTCCCTCGTCGACGACCAGGCTCGCGCTCGCCGAACCGGCGTAGTTCGGGTCGACCAGGGTCGCGACGACCGTGTACACGCCGGGCGCCGTCGGCAGCAGCGGGCTGCCGTCGTAGGTGACGTCGACATGGCCGCTGCCGACCGGACTCGCGCTGGCGGCGACCGGATGGGTCGCATTGGCGAACTGGTGCAGGTCCGCCGCGGCGATCGTGACCGTGCTCGGTGCCTTGTCGATGACGAGCACCGCCGAGGCCGAGCCGACATGCGGCGGCTGGTCGACGTCGGCGACGACGACGTAGCTGCCGGCCCCGGTCGGCGCGCTGAACGAGCCGTCGTAGGCGAACGTGACCGGCAGGCCGGCGGGCACGGTGGTCGCGCTGGCCGCATGCGGCTGCCCGTCGTAGACCGCGTGCAGCGAGGCCGGGTCGAACAGCACCTGCACGGTGACGTCGCCGTGCGGCACGACCTGGGTGTACATGCCGGCCGATGCGTAGGTCTCGCCACTCTCGGCGCCGACCACCTCGGCGCCGGCGCTGAAGACGCCGGGGCGACGGTAGGTGATGCGGAACTGGTGCGTGTAGTCGAAGCCCGCATCGATCGGGAACCCGCTCGCATCCGGGAAGTCGGCGACGAGGCCGCCGCCGCCGTCGACCGCGGCAGACCCCGCGATCCAGTCGCCGCCGGCGAGCACCTCGACGACGAGGTCGGCCGGATCGAGCGCGCCGGCGTCGAGCGTGATGCGCACGCGCACGAACGCGTTCTCGGCCAGTGCCGCGCCGGTGTTGACGAGGCGGCCGATGTACGCGGCCGGCTCGTCGACTTCCACGCCCGCGACCGGGCCGTTCAGTTGCAGGGACACGGCCGGCGGCTGCGGTGCGACCGTGGTCGAGATCGCGACCGGATCGGACACCGCGCCGAGGTCGGCGGCGCGCACGACCTGCGCGGTCGCCGTGTAGGTGGCCGCGTCCGCATAGGTGAAGCGGAACTGCCAGCTCCAGCTCGGCTCGTCGATCGGGAACCCGTCCGGAAGCACGGGCTGCGGGAACCGGTAGACGAGGTCGGCGCCGTCGATCTCGAACGGCAGCGCGAGGCCGAGGTCCGCGACCGGATCGACCCAGCCGGCGCCGAGCAGGATCTCCATCCGCGCGAGGTCGGCGGGACTCATGGCGCCGCCGCTCTTGTGCAGGCGCACCTGCACGAAGTAGCGCTCGGACGGGTCCGGCAACGGATCGGCCGTCAGCGTGCCGACGTACTGCGCCGGCTGGCCGACGACGACGCCGGCGACCGGGCCCTGCAGCTGCAGGCCGATCTCCGGGATGCGCGGCGCGATCGCGGTCTGGATCGCCGCCGTGTTCGACGCCGGTGTCGCGCTGCCGTCGGCGCTGACGACGGTCGCTTCCGCACCATACGTACCCGCGTCGGCGTAGGTGAAGCGGAAGTGCCAGCTCCACGGACCGTCGATCGGGAACCCACCCGGCAATGCCGGCTGTGGGAAGTCGTACGTCAGCACGTTGCCGTCCACGACGAACGGCAGCAACCCGGTGTAGTCGCTCCATGTGGCGCCGCCGTCGAGGCTGATCTCGGTCCTGGCGAGGTCCGCGGCGGTCATCGGCATCGCGCCGCCGTCCTTGCCGAGGCGCACGTGCACGAAGTACAGGTTCGACGAGTCGGGCAGCGGGTCCGCCTCGAGCGAGCCGGTGTATTCGAGCGCGTCGCCGACGCGACCGCTGACCGGGCCCTGCAGCGCAATCGCGATGTGCGGCTGCTGCGGCACCACCGTCGTCGACAGCCCGGCCTGCGCGAGTGGCGTCGCGGCCAGCGGCGGCAGATCGTCCGCGTCGATGACGTCGGCGACCGCCGCGTACACGCCCGCGGCGGCGTAGGTGAAGCGGAAATGCCAGCTCCACACCGTCGAGGTGATCTCGAATGCACCGTACGGCTGCGGGAAGTAGTAGACGAGGTCGTTGCCGTCCGCCTCGAGCAGCGGCTGCAGCGCGTCGGTCGCGTCGAACCAGGCGCTGCCATCGTGGAGTTCCATCTTCTCGAGGTCGGTGGCGGCCATCGCGTCGCTGCCGCCGTTCTTCGACAGGCGCACGCGCACCCAGTACGCATGGCCACTGGCCTGGGCCGGATCCGCGACCAGGGTACCGCTGTACTCGGCCGGCTCGTGCGCCTGCACCTCGTCGACCGGACCCAGCAGGACCAGGTGCATCGTCGGCGGCACCACCGTCGCGGCGACGACGTGGGTGGCGATCGCCGCGCTCGCGAGCGCATCGCCATCGATGTCGTCGGCGCGCACGACGTCGGCGCTGGCCGTGTACGTGCCGGTGTCGGCGAACGTGAAGCGGAAGTTCCACGTCCACTGCGCGTCCTCGATCGGGAAGCCGCCGGGCAGCTGGTCGCGCGGGAACACGTAGACGAGGTCGCCGCCCGGTCCGCCGGGCTGCTCGAACGAGCCGTCCGGCAGCGGCTGCCAGCTACCGCCGTAGTGGATCTGCAGGGCCGCGAGGTCGCCCGGCACCAGAGCATGCGAACCGCCGCTCTTGCCGATGCGCACGCGCACGAAGAACGACTCGCCCGCATGCAGGGCCGGATCGGCGAGCAAGGTGCCGGTGTACTCCGCCGGCGTGCCGACCTCGATGCTGTCGGCCGGGCCGCCGAGCACGAGGTGGATGTCGGTCGGCGGCAGCGCCGGCTGCACGACGGTCGCGATCGTCGCCGCGACGTCGGGTGACACCGGCAGGCGAGTCAGGCCGTCGACGAGCGTCGCGATCGTGGTGTAGGTCCCCGGCGTCGCGAAGCGGAAGCGGAAGTTCCAGGTCCAGCCCGGATCCTCGATCGGGAAGCCGCTCTCGTAGCCGGGCACGCCGTCCGGGAACCAATAGACGAGGTTGCCGTCGCCATCCATGGTGAACGGGATCGCGCCGAAGTAGGTCGAGGCGTCGACCCAGGCGCCGGCGTAGTACACCTCCATCGAAGCGAGGTCGCCCGGCACCAGCGGCGTGCCGCCGGACTTGGCGAGCACGATGTGGTAGCCGAAGGTCTCGCCCGCGTGCAGCGCCGGATTGGCGAGCATCGTCGCGGCGTATTGCGCCGTCTCGCCGACGTGCACCGCTTCGACCGGGCCATGGAGGACCAGCGCGATGTCGCCGTTGCTGGTGACGATCTGCAGCGTAGCGTCGGCGCTGCCGGCGTGGTTCGGATCGACGATGTCCGCATGCACGGCGTGACTGCCGATCGCGCTCGGCGCCAGCGCCGCGCCGTCGTAGCGGATCGCGACCGGCAGACCCGCCGGGCTGGTCGTGGCGACGACCGACTTCGGCGTGCCGTCGTACGGCTGCACCAGGTGCGACAGGGTGATCGTCGCCGGCCGCGGCGTCACGCTCGCGAGCGCGTTCGCCGCCGGCGCGACGTAGTTGCTGCCGCTGCACGCCGCCGCCGCGACGGCATAGCTGCCGACGTCCGGGCCGATGCTGCCGCTCACCGCGCAGGCGGTGGCCGGTTCCGCGGCCAGGCGCGCGCTCGCGGCATGGACGGTGCCGTCGTAGACGAAGGACAGCGGATCCGGCTGGAACTCGATCGTCGTCGCCGCCGGCTCGATGACCAGCGTGCCGCTGCCCGAGCCGGCGTAGTTCGGATTGCCGACGATCGTCGCGGTCGCGGTGTAGCTGCCCGCACCGACGGGTCCGCAACCGGGGGCGCCGGCGGCACAGGTCGCGACGGTCGTCGCACCCTGGGTGTAGACGACCTGCACGTCGCCCTCGAGGCCCACCGGATCGGTCGCGACCGCGAGTGCGTGCGGGCCGCCGTCGTAGGTGACGGTCGCGCTGGCCACGTCCACCGTCGCCGTGCCCTGCGTGTTGGCGAGCGCGAAGCTCGCCGGCGCGAGCGCACCGCTGCCCGCCGCGACGACATAGCTTCCCGCGGTCGTGTTCGCCACCGCGCTGGTCGAGAACTCGCCGTCGTGGTCGGTACTGCCGTTCGGCGTGCCGAGGAGCGCGCTCGCGCCGCTCGCGGGCGCCGCGAACGCGACGGACTGCCCGGCGACCGCGCCACCGAGCGCGTCCTGCACGCGCACGCGCAGGTCGGCGAACGTCTGGCCGACCTCTACGCTCTGCGGCGTGCCCGCGCGCGCGACGATCGCGACCGGCGCATTGTCGCCGCACTCCGCCGCGCCGATCGGCGAGGCGGCCAGCGGCGCCGCGGCGAGCACGGCACCCGAGCTGGCCGGGGCGCCACCGCCGTAGTAGTTCGAACCGACGACGATGCCGCCGGCGAGGTCGTCGTTGCGCAGCGCGGTCGTCGCGCGCACATCGTTGTGGAACACCGCCGGCGAGATCGTCGGGCCGCTGGTGCCGAACGACGCGCCGCGCACGCCGATCGAGCCGTCCGTGACCTCGTTGCAGGCGAACGACACGCCCGGGCCGCTGTTGGCGTTGAACAGGAAGGCCTGCAGGGTGCCGCTGAAGCGGTTGTCGCTGATCGCGACGTCGTTGCCGTAGGTGACCTGGATGCCGACGTTGGTGTAGTCGGCCGCGCCGCCCTCGACGGCGTTGCCGTGCACGTCGGCATGGTCGGCGTGGGCGAGCTGCATCGCGTTGCTCTGCACGCGCCGGAACACGTTGTCGGCGATGACCATGTTCGCGTTGCGCGAGACCTTGATGCCCATCGCGTAGTTGCCGCTGGTCGGGCCGTTGGCGAGGTCCTGGAACAGGTTGCCGGCGATCACGAGGCCATTGGTCGCGGGCACCGACGCGCTACCGGAAACGAACAGCGCGCCGCCGGTGGACGCGGTCGAGGTGAAGTCGACGATGCGGTTGTGCTCGAATGCGACGCCGGTGAGCGTCGCGGCGGGATTGGTGATCTCGACCACGCGCGTGCCGGTGGCCGGCCCGAACTGCAGGCCGCGCACGGCGACGTTCGACGCGCCGATCTTCAGCGCGATGCCGCTCGCCGGCGCGATGACCGCCTCGCCGCTGCCGCGAGCGCCGTCGTCGCCGGGCGTGCCCGCATGCGGGCCGTGCAGCGCGACCGCCTTCGCCGCGACCACGTTCTCGTCGAACGTGCCGGACTCGACGACGACGGTGCCGCCGCCCGCCACCGCCGCGATGCCGGCGTTGACCGAGGCATTCGCGACCGGGCAGTACGGCGCGGCCGCGTTCACCGCGCAGGCAGGGCTGCCGAGGCTGCTGACCGGTGCGCCGAGCACGAAGTCGCGCGCCGAGCGGACGAACACCTCGTTCACCGTGCCGCCGGCGGTCGGCGTGGCGCCGGACAGCACCAGCTCGTGCGCGACGTCGTCGTACAGGTTGCCGGCGCCGATCGTCAGGCGCGCCGATCCCGGGGTCTGCGTCGTGTCCTCGACGTAGAACGCGCCGGTGGCGACGTCGAGGAACGTGACGCCCTGCACGAGGAAGTCGGCGACCGGGCCGGTGTAGCGCGTCGCATCGGTCGCGAGCACGCCGATGTCGACGTGGCCGACGCCGCCACCGTCGATCGCGGTCGCGGCGGCGGCGCTGCTGGTGATGTTGTTGAGCAGGTAGCCGACGCGCGTCCGCCCGGGCGCCGCCGCGCTGCCGTCGAGGGTGTTCGACTGCAGCACGATCGTCTGCGCGTCGAGCATCGACTCGACCCAGATGCCGGTCCACGGCCCGCTGCCACCCGGCGCGGCGACGACGATGTTGTTCTCGACGCGGTAGGTCGCGGCCGCCCCGTAGAACAGGTTGGCCCAGATGCCGGTGCGGCGCGCCTCGATGCGGTTGCCCGCGAGCACCGGCTCGTAGCCCGCGCTCGGCGCCGCGCGATGGTTGAAGTCGAGCTGGATGCCGGTGCGCACGCCGTCCATGCGGTTGTCGAGCACCTCCGCGTAGAAGTCCTGCTCGAGCGCGATGCCGATGCCGTAGCTGCTGCCGTCGCAGTTGCGCAGGCGGCTGCGGCTGATCACGTTGCCGTCCTGTGGCGGCCGGTTGTCGTAGCCGCCGTCGATGCCGGCGTAGATCGCGTTGCGCACGACGAGGTTGGTCAGCGTGATGCGGTTGCCGTTGGCGTAGATGCCGCCGGACACGTCGGGGCCGGCCCCGTTGAGGTCGATGCCGCTGTCGATGGACGGGTTGTCGGTGTCGACGACGATGCCGTCGAGGGTCACGTCGTCGGCGTCGATGCGCACGACCGCCTGCGCATACGAGGCGAGGCTGATGCCCGGCTCCGCCGTCGCCGGGACGAGGATCGTCTCGCCCGCGCCACTGCCGTCGCGCGTGCCGTTCGCGCCGGCATCGACGCCGGCCTTCGCGCCGACCAGGGTGACCGGCCGCGCCACGACCACGTTCTCGGCGTGGACGCCGGCTTCGATCGCAATGGTGTCGCCGTCTTCGGCCGCGGCGATCGCGGCGTTGATCGAGCAGTAGCGCTGGTGCGTGCGGGTGTTCTCGATGCCGCCGCCGACCATCGGCGCCGCGGCCGGCAGCGCCTGGAAGCGCTGGTCGAGCGTGTTCGCGGCTCCGCCCAGGTAGTCGTTGCTGCCGAGGTCGACGCAGCTCGTCGCCGTGTTGCCGCGGCCGAACCACGGCGAATGGGCGTCCTGGTCGGCGTCGCCGGGGTCGGCGTCGTACGGCGTCGGCAGGCTGTCCGGGTTGCCCTGCTGCACCTGCAGGCCGATGTCGTTGCCGGCGACCGCGTTGCCGGAGACGGACATCGCGGTGCCTTCGACGACGATGCCGTACCCCTCGAAGTCGCCACTCGCGGTGCGGAAGCCGCCGACCGTGTTGTCGCGCACGACGACGCCGCGGGTCGCGTCGACCTGGTACGGATAGACGCCGAATGCGCGGCGGATCACCGCGATGCCGGCGCGGTCGCGCAGGTTCTTCACGCCGCCACCATCGACGATGTTGTCGTGCACGAGGATCGCGCCGTCGCCGCCGTCGGCGCCGGTGCCATTCGGGATCTTCAACTCGATGCCGAAGCGTGCCGCGTTGTTGATCGTGTTGCCGGCGATCTCGTTCGGTCGACCGCTCGGCGAGCCGGAGGTGAGCTGGATGAAGCCCATGCCGCTGTCGCCGGTGTTTTCGACCCGGTTGCCGGTCACGAGCGCGCCGGTCGCACTGCCGTCCTGCAGCTCGATGCCGCAGCAGCCGGTGAGGTCGTGCACCCAGTTGTCGGTGATCGTGATGTCGCGCTTGATGCCGTCCCAGACCACGATGCCGCGGTCGCCGGTCGCCCGCACCTCGTTGTGGTCGATGACGACGTCGTCGATCCCGCCCGACCCGGCGACGCTGATGCCGCGCGCGCCGCAGTCATGGATGACGCTCTGCTCGACGACGAGGCCGTGGTTGGCGCCGTTGGCCGCGATGCAGTGGCGGCCGAAACCGCGGACCTCGACGTGGCTGACCACCGCGCCCTGCACGCCCGGCGCGATCGTGATGCCGTCGCCGGCAGCGCCGCCGCCGTCGATGATGGCCGGCGGGTTCGGGTCGGCAGGACCGGGCGCGCCGGCGAGCGGCGCGAAGGCCGGCGGTAGGTAGCCGGCGCTGCCGACCAGCTTCACGGCGCGCGTCAGCACGATGGCGCCGGCATGCACGCCGGGCGCGAGTTCGAGCACGTCGCCATCCACGGTGCCGGCATCGCCGAGCGCATCGGCGACGCTCGCGAAGAAGGCCTCGCCCGACCCGTCCGCATGCGTGCGTCGCACCTGGTTCGCGCCGCCGATGACGGCGGTCGCGGTGCTGCTTCCGGCCACCGCGTAGTTCGATGGCAGTCCGCAGTCGGCCGTGAGCGGCGTGCTGCCGACGGCAGGTCCGACGCTCGGCGGCGTCACCGTGCAGGGGATCGGAGCGAGGGCGGTGTTGGCGGGAACGACCGCCGCGCCGACCGCGTGGGCGCTGCCGGAATACGCGAACTGCAGCGGGCCCCATTCGATCACGGCGGGCGCGGGCGTGACGGTGTGCGACACGGGCGCGAGCTGCGCGATGTAGTCACCGTCGAGCGCGAACGCGGTGACCGCATAGGTTCCGGCGTCGACGGGCGCGGGTCCGCCGTCGTAGGCGAGCGCGACCACGCTGCCGAGGTCGGCGACGGCCGGGTTCGCGGCCGGCGACACGCTGAACGACAGCGGGTGCGCGGCACCGTCGTATTCGACCGACGTCGCGCCGGCGAGCGCGACCGCGAGTTCCTGGCGTACCGCGTGGACGAACTCGGCGCTGCCGTACACGGTCGTCGGCGCGGCGACGTCGAACACCTCGGCGCGCACGTGGTAATCGCCGGGCACGCGGAACAGCGTGCTGATCGCCTGCGGCGACAGGGCGTCGCCACCGGCCAGCGGCACGTCGAACGGCGGCCACTCGAGGGTGACGCGCTGGGCGTCGGCGGAGCGCTCCAGCGCCGCCAGGCCGTACGCGGTACCGACCTGCAGCGCATCGAGCGCCGCATCGCTGCCGTCGCCACTGGCGCGTTGCGGGATCGTGCCGCCGTCGACGCGCGAAACGGTGATGCGACCGCGCACGGTGCCGGGGCCGCCCGCATTTGCGGCCGACAGCGTGAATGCCTGCAGCGTGCCGGTGCGGTGGTCGTTGCCGGCATCCTGGTCGATCGTGAGCGCGATGTCCGGCGGCGGCGGCGGCGGTGTCCAGCCGTAGACGACGTTGCCGACGGTCGCGGCCCCCTGCACCTTGTTGTGGTCGTCGAAGGTCTTCGCGCGCACGGCGTCGTACTGCGCCTGGTCCATGTCGTCCATGAACACGCCGCCGAAGACGTTGCCGGCGGCCGCGACGTCCCAGCGGAACGGCCGCTTCTGGCTGGTCGCGTTGCTGCCGCTGCTGTAGGCGACGCCTTCGCCGATCGCGTAGCTCGAGGTGCCGTTGCAGCCCGAGCCCGTGTGGTTGATCGCGTTGCAGCTGCGATCGTCGAGCGCGATGTACCAGCGGATGCCGGCGTCGAACTGGTTCGCGTTGGCGAGCGTGCCGTCGCCGACCTGCAGGGGGCCGCCCGGCGCCGTGCCGGCGGGGTCGTTGTCGTCGACGAACAGGATCGCCTTGGCCTTGTTGGTCGCCGACGCGCCGTTCGCATGGAACGTGTTGCGCAGGATCGTCACGCCGAACGGCGCGGGCGCGGAAATCCCGTTCCAGACATCCCTGTTGCCGACCAGGATGGCGGTGAAGTCATCCTTGCCCGGGTCCGGCGTGAACACGTTGTCCTGGATCGTCACGCCGGCGCGGTTCTGCACCCACACCGCGCGGTAGCTCCCGGCGAAACCCTTGAACTCGTTGCCCTCGATGACCGTCCCGGTCGCATTCGCGTTCATCACGCGCAGCGAATGCGCCTCGCTGCCGTTGCCGAGGTTGAGCGAGGGCAGGCCCGGCGGGCTGAAGGTGCTGCCGTAGCGGAGGAAGTGGTTGTCACGGATGCGCACCGGCCCGGATTGGCCGCTGCCGTTGCTGAGGTAGACCTGCAGCTTGCCGAAGAACCAGTTGCCGTCGACGGTCAGCAGGCGCTCCGCGGCGGGGGCGGAGGCGTTCGCGGTCGCATACTGGATCCACAGGTCCTGGGTGGTCCCGGCAAGCTGGTTGCGGGCGACCAGGCCGACCTGGTTTTCCATCGCGACCGCGCGCTTGGGCGCGGCCAGGGGGCTCGCGGTCGGTTCGACCACGTTGCCGTCGAGGGTGACGAACTGGCCGCTGCGGCGCGTTTCGGACATCGGCACCGAGCTGTCGCTGGTTCCGTTCACGTTGATGCCGATCGCGATCGCGGTCGTGCCGCCGGTGATCTTGATGTAGTTGCCGACGACCTGCAGGCCGTGCACGTAGCCGCTGGCGACGATGGCTTCCTTCGCCCGCGAACCATTGACCTCGATGTAGAGGTTCTCGATGCGCACGTTGCGGGCGTCGCGCACCCACACCATCCCCGAGGCGCTTCCGCCCGGCGCGGCCGCCGTGGCCGCCTTCAGCACGCTCGCGTTCGCGGCCTTGTTGCCGGGGGTTCCCGGGGCGATCTCGCCGGGGCCGTTGCCATACGGAGCGGCGAACGGGCTGTGGTCGCCGACGAGGGTGAGGCCTTCCTTGTCGATGACGATGCGATTGCCGGCGAAGGCGTGGTCGCCGGCGGCGACGTGCACGGTGTCGTACGTGGCCGCGGCGTTGATTGCCCCCTGGATCGTGCACGGGGTGGCCGGGCTCGCGCAGTCGTTGCCGTCGACGCCGGGTGGCACCGCCGTGGCCGGGGCCGCATACCAGTGTGCGCCGGCCGCGGAGGCTGCACCGGCCGGCAACAGCAGGCCGAGGACGAGGCCGAGCCATCCGATCGCCGTGCCCCAGGCCCGTCGCGGCGCCGCCGTTCGGCGGGACGGCGGCGGCTCCTGCCGCAGGCGGACGGGCACGATGAATCCGGTCGGGTCGCGAACGATCGACATGGGAAACTCCCTGTAGTGGCTCGGCAGGCAGCGCGGCGACATCGCCGCGGGCGTTCGTGCGTGGTGCGGAGGGGTGCAGTCGGGCTGCGGGGAGGCCGGCCCGCCTGCGCGCGCGGGCATGCCGCGAGCGGTTCGCGGGCAGTGGGCCTGGGTCCGGCAGGTCTCGCGTTCCATACGCTTCCCCGTCCTGCCGGCGACTCGGCGACGCCGGGCCGGCGCCTCGGGCGGTCCTCGGAGCGGGACCTCCTGCGGGCGGCGGTGCGTCGCGGATCGCCGGTGCTGCACCCCATGCGCCCGCCTCGTCGGCGGGCGCGCTGTCGGGGCAAGCAGGAATTGCGCCACGCGGACGCACCCGGTACGACGGCACGTCCAACGCGTTTTGCGTCGGCGAACAAGCGAACTACGTCACAAAATTACATTGACGGGACGCACCCGACAGCGGCCGTTCGCCACAGGTGGCGGCGCCCGGCCGCGCCCCCGCGGCACCGCCGGGGGCCGTGGCCAGGGCGGGGAATACCTGAGACGCAGTTCGTTTTCCTGCGCCTAACTTTTCCATTACACTCGGGAAAACCTTTGGGGATCGGGGGATTGGCAGTCATGCTTAAAAAACTGCTTGCGGTTTCAGCCGGTCTGCTGCTCACGGTCGCGGTGTACGCGGCGACGGTCGAGTGGGCCGACAACCACCCGGACCGCTACGTCGTCCAGAAGGGCGACACCCTCTGGGACATCTCGGCCCGCTTCCTGAAGAAGCCGTGGCTGTGGCCGGAAATCTGGCAGGACAACCAGCAGCTCCGGAACCCCCACCTCATCTATCCGGGTGACGAACTCGTCATCAACGGCCAGCGCCTCGGCCGCGGCGGCTTCGGCCCGCGCGTGCGCGCCTCGTCGTACGACGAGGCGGTGCCGCCGATCCCGCTGTCGGCGCTGAAGCAGTGGCTGAAGAACACGCGCGTCGTCGGCGAGGACGAGTTCCATCATGCGCCGCACGTGATCGGCATCGAGGAGAACCAGCTGCGCGGTTCGCCCGGTCAGCTCGTCTACATCCGCAACCTCGCGGTGCAGCCGGGCACGAAGCTCGCGCTGGTGCGCCCGTCGGGGCGCTACTACGACATGCCGCCGGTCGACGACGGCCGCCCGCGCGAGGTGCATCGCCAGGCGATCGACGACTTCCACGACCGCCGGCCGGACATGATCTGGCACCACGGGCCGATCGAGCGCACGCTCGCCGGCAACGTGCGTTTCCTCGGCTACGAGATGCGCGACTTCGGCGTGGTCGAAGTCACGCGCAGCGGCGACGTCTCGTCGGCACTGGTGATCAGCTCCGACTTCGAGGTCAAGGCCGGCGATTACGTGCTGCCGATCGATCCGCGACCCTACGACGACCAGTACGTGCCGCATTCGCCGCCGGCGGTGCCGGAGAACATGCGCGTGATCGCGTTCAGCGACGCGCTCGATGCAGCGGGCCCGCGCCAGGTCGTCGCGCTGTCGCGCGGCAGCGAGGACGGCATCGAGAACGGACAGACCTTCAGCATCTACCACGAAGGCGAAACCGTCGTCGACGAAACCGACTACAAGGAAGGCAGCTTCAAGCGCTTCTTCCATCCGCGTGACAAGAAGGCGAAGCTGCCGCCGGAATTCGTCGGCCACGTGCTCGTGTTCCGCACCTTCCAGCGCGTCAGCTACGGCCTGGTCATGGACGCGGTGAAGCCCGTGCACGTGCGCGACTTCCTGTTCGATCCGAACGACGTGCCCTGACGCGACGCCAGCGTCGCATTCCGGACGGCCCCCTCGCGGGGCCGTTCGCGTTCCTGGATCCGCGGTTTTCCTACACGCGGCTACGGCGTTCGCCAGCCGCGCGGGCCGGTGGCGCACCGATAGAGTGCGCGCATGGAGCTGCCGGACCCCGAAGCGCTGCGGGCGTGGCTGGTGCTGCTGCGCGCGCCCGGACTCGGACCGGCGGCGCTGCGCGAGCTGCTCGCCGCCCATGGCAACCCCCGCGCCGCGCTCGCCGCCGCGCGTGCGGGCCGCCACGAGCGCGCCCGTGCGCCCGCCTGCCGCGACTGGCTGCGAGCGCCGGACCACGCGCGCATCGAAGCGGACCTGGCGTGGCTCGCCGAGCCAGGGCATGAACTGCTGTGCTGCGACGACGACGCGTTCCCGTCGCTGCTCGAGGACATGCCCTCGCCGCCGGCCGCCCTGTTCGTCGCCGGCGACACCGCGCAACTGTGGCGGGCGCAGCTCGCGATCGTCGGCAGCCGCAACGCGAGCCACGCGGGGCTTGCCAACGCGCGGGCTTTCGCGGGCACGCTCGCGACGTCGGGGCTGGTGGTGACGAGCGGCCTCGCCGAAGGCATCGACGGCGCCGCGCATGCGGCCGCGCTCGACGTCGGCGGCGGCACCATCGCGGTGCTCGGCACCGGCATCGACGTCGTCTACCCGCCGCGGCACGACGCGCTCGCCGCGCGCATCGTCGCCGCAGGCGGCGCGCTGGTCAGCGAGTTCCCGCCCGGCACGCCGGCGCACCCGACCCATTTCCCGCGCCGCAACCGCATCATCGCCGGCCTTGCGCTCGGCACGCTCGTGGTCGAGGCGAGCCTGCGCTCGGGTTCGCTGCTGACCGCGCGCAATGCGGCCGAGTGCGGGCGCGAGGTGTTCGCGATCCCGGGTTCGATCCACAACCCGCTCGCGCGCGGCTGCCACCGCCTGATCCGCAACGGAGCGACCCTGGTCGAAACCGCCGCGGACGTCGCCGGGGAACTCGCGCCGCTCGCGCGGCGGCTCGGAACGAGCCTGCGCGAGCGGCTCGGCGCCGACGCGCCGCCGGCGGATGTCGGCGGGCCGGGTCCGGCGCCGGGCGCGGCCGCTTGCGAAGACCCGGTGCGTGCCGGCGTGCTCGCGGCGCTCGACGACGATCCGCTCGGCATCGACGAACTCGCTGCGCGCAGCGCGCTGCCGGTGCCGGCGATCGCCTCGATGCTGCTCCTGCTCGAGCTCGACGGCGAGGTCGTCGCCGGCCCCGCGGGCTACGTCCGGCGCCGCGGCGGAGGTGTCCGGACGGGGTGAGACCCTTGTGTTGCGCGCCCCCGGCCCCCACCCGGGCGGAGCGCGACCGCATCACGGTCCGGCGCGGCGTCGCTTGACAGTCCGCGCCACCGCGTGTTTCCACTAGACCGAGGGAGCGAGCCGAAACCAGCGCCCCGGTACAGCGTCGAGGGCCGGACCCTGGCCGCAAGTACCTGATCGAAAACAAGATGTCGCGGAGTGGCCGCGACGGTCATGCGCCCGCCCGGGCCCAACCCGGACGGCAGCGGGGCGCGGCCACGGACCGGACGGCCGGTCATCGCGCCGGTGCCTGCCCCAATGTCGCAACGCCGGAATCCAGCACGGCCAAGGAACCCCATGGCAAAGAACCTCCTGATCGTCGAGTCGCCGGCCAAGGCGAAGACGATCAACAAGTACCTCGGCAACGACTTCCACGTGCTGGCGTCCTACGGCCACGTGCGCGACCTCGTGCCGAAGGAAGGCGCGGTCGATCCCGACCACGACTTCCGCATGAACTACGAGGTGATCGACCGCAACGAGAAACACGTCGACGCGATCGCGAAGGCGGCGAAGACGGCCGACGCGCTCTACCTCGCGACCGACCTCGACCGCGAAGGCGAGGCGATCTCGTGGCACATTGCCGAGATCCTGCGCCAGCGCAAGCTGCTCGACGGCAAGACGCTGCATCGGGTCGTGTTCAGCGAGATCACGCCGCGCGCCATCCGGGAAGCGGTCGCGCATCCGCGCCAGCTGTCGATGGACCTGGTCAACGCGCAGCAGGCGCGCCGCGCGCTCGACTACCTGGTCGGCTTCAACCTCTCGCCGGTGCTGTGGCGCAAGGTGCAGCGTGGCCTGTCGGCGGGCCGCGTGCAGTCGCCGGCGCTGCGCATGATCGTCGAGCGGGAGGAGGAGATCGAGGCGTTCAAGGCGCGCGAGTACTGGACCGTCGAGGCCGATTGCGCACACCCGGACATGGCGTTCAAGGCGCGCCTGTCGCGGCTGCGCGGCAAGAAGTTCGAGCAGTTCGACCTCACCAACGAAGCGGACGCGCAGGCGGCGCGCGACGCCCTGCTGCGCTCGGCGCAGGGGCGCCTGGTCGTGGCGAACATCGAGTCGAAGGAACGCAAGCGCCGGCCCGCGCCGCCGTTCACGACCTCGACCCTGCAGCAGGAGGCCGCGCGCAAGCTCGGCTTCACGACCAGCCGCACGATGAAGATCGCGCAGGGGCTGTACGAAGGCGTCGCCCTCGGCGACGAGGGCGTGGTCGGCCTCATCACCTACATGCGTACCGACGCGGTGTCGCTGTCGGCCGAGGCGATCAGCGAGCTGCGCGAGGTCATCGTGAGCGACTTCGGCGCACGCGCGCTGCCCGAACAGCCGCACTTCTACCGCAACAAGTCCAAGAACGCGCAGGAAGCGCACGAGGCGATCCGCCCGGTCTCGGCACGGCATCGGCCGAAGGACATCGCGCGGTTCCTCAGCGACGAGCAGCGCAAGCTGTACGAGCTGATCTGGAAGCGCGCGCTGGCCAGCCAGATGCAGCACGCGACGCTGAACACCGTCAGCGTCGACCTCGACGCCGGCGGCGACTCGATGTTCCGCGCCAGCGGCACGACCGTGGTCGACCCCGGCTTCCTCGCCGTCTACGAGGAGGGGCGCGACCAGAAGAACGCCGAGGACGAGGACGAGGGGCGCAAGCTGCCGCGGATGACGATCGGCGAGGCGGTGCCGCTCGCCGACATCCTCGCCGACCAGCACTTCACCGAACCGCCGCCGCGCTATTCGGAGGCGTCGCTGGTCAAGGCGCTGGAGGAATACGGCATCGGCCGGCCGTCGACCTACGCCAGCATCATCCAGGTGCTGCTCAACCGCGAGTACGTCACGCTCGACAGCCGGCGCTTCCGTCCGACCGACGTCGGCCGCGCGGTCGCGAAGTTCCTTTCCGGGCATTTCGCGCAATACGTCGACTACGACTTCACCGCGAAGCTCGAGGACGAGCTCGACGCGGTCAGCCGCGGCGAGGAAGACTGGGTACCGCTGCTCGAGAAGTTCTGGAAGCCGTTCAAGGCGACCGTCGACGAGAAGAGCGAGACCGTCGACCGCTCCGAGGCGACCGGCGCGCGCGAACTCGGCATCGATCCGAAAAGCGGCAAGCCGGTGCAGGTGCGCCTCGGCCGCTACGGGCCGTTCGCGCAGATCGGCACCAAGGACGACGAGGACAAGCCGAAGTTCGCCTCGCTGCGCGCGGGCCAGAGCATGCACACGATCACGCTCGAGGAAGCCCTCGAGCTGTTCAAGCTGCCGCGCCTGCTCGGCAAGGCCGAGGACGGCGAGGACATCACCGTCGGCGTCGGCCGCTTCGGCCCATTCGTCAAGCACGGCTCGATGTACGCCTCGCTCAAGCCCGAGGACGACCCGTACACGATCGAGCTGCCGCGCGCGCTCGAACTCGTGCGCGAGAAAGCGGAACTGATCGCGAACCGCATCATCAAGGACTTCGGCAACGGCATCCAGGTGCTGAACGGCCGCTACGGCCCGTACATCACCGACGGTGAGAAGAACGCGCGCATCCCGAAGGACCGCGAGCCACGCGACCTCACCGAGGCCGAATGCGCCGAACTGCTCGCGGCCGCGCCGAACCGGCCCAAGCGCGGCGGTGGTCGCTTCGGACGCGGCAAGGCAGCGAAGTCGGCCGGTACCGCCAAGCCGGCCGCGGCCGCCGCGCCGGCGAAGAAGGCCGCCGTGAAGAAGGCGGCGACCGGGAAGGCGCCGGCGAAGAAGGCGGCCGCGAAGAAGCCCGCCGCGCGCAAGGCCGCCGCGAAGAAGACCCCGGCGAAGAAGGCGGCAGCGAAGAGGACGGCGGGCTGACGCGGTGAAGGCGCCGGTGCACCTCGCGTTGCACGACCTGCGTCGCCCGGCATGATCGGCGACGGCGACGACCTCGCGACTGCCGTGGCCGCGCTGCGCCGCGGCGGCGTGGTCGCCTATCCGACCGAAGCGGTGTTCGGCCTCGGCTGCGACCCGCGCGATCGAACCGCGTTCGAGCGGCTGTTCGCGCTCAAGCAGCGGCCACCGACGCAGGGCGTGCTGCTGATCGGTGCGGAGTTCGCGCAGGTCGCGCCGTACATCGACCTCGGCGCGACGCCGGCGGCGGCGCTCGCGCGCGCACGAGCGAGCTGGCCCGGCCCCAGCACCTGGATCTTCCCGCGCGCGGCCGACGTCCCCGAGTGGATTGCCGGCGGCCACGCCGGCATCGCCCTGCGCGTCACCGCGCATCCGCCCGCGGCCGCGCTGTGCCGTGGATTCGGCGGCGCGCTGGTGTCGACCAGCGCGAATCGCCATGGCGAGGCGCCCGCGCGTTCGGCCGAGGACGTGCGGCGTGCGTTCGGCGCTACGCTGGACGCGATCCTGAACGAAAGCACCGGGGGGCTTGAGCGGCCGACGCCGATCCGCGACGCTATCAGCGGGGAAAGCGTAAGGAGCTAGCCACGATCCGCCCAGCAGCGAGTCGCGGCCGGTGCCGCAAGGGAGAGGACGAATGTCGGCAGTACTCGAAGGCCATGCCGCAGCGCCGGCGTTGCCGTTGCTCGCGCACGCGGAAACCGGACGCATCGTGGCGTGGTCGCGCGGACGGGCGATCGGGGCCGCCGAGTTCCTCGCCGACGTGTACGCCGCCGCCGCCGTGCTGCCACCCGGCGACGCGGTGAACCTGTGCGACGACCGCTACGCATTCCTCGTCGCACTCTGCGCGGTCGCCTGCCGCGGCCATGCCAGCCTGCTGCCGCCGTCGCGCACTCGTGATGCGATCGCCGAGACGCTCGCCGCCTACCCGGGCAGCCATGCGCTGACCGATGCCGACCTGCCGCGCCCCGGCGGCAACGGCCGGCGCAGCGACGTCCCTCGGATTCCGGGTGACCAGGTCGTCGTCGTCGGCTTCACCTCCGGCAGCACCGGCAAGCCGAAGCCGAACGCGAAGCGCTGGGCGTCGTTCGCCGCGAGCACGGCACGCAACCTCGCCGCGCTCGAGGCCGTAGTCGGCGCCGAAGCGGCACACGCGCACGTCGTCGCGACCGTGCCGCCACAGCACATGTACGGCATCGAGATGTCGGTGCTGCTGCCCTTGCTCGGCCGCTATCCGGTGCATGCCTCGCGGCCGCTGTTCCCGGCCGACGTCGCCGCGGCGCTCGCGGCCGTGCCAGCGCCGCGCGTGCTGGTCACGACCCCGGTGCACCTGGCCGCGCTGCTGCGCGAGGACGCCGTCCTGCCGCCACTCGCCGCGATCACCTCGGCGACGGCGCCACTCTCGCGCGATCTCGCCGCGCGCGCGGAGCAGCGCTACGGGGCGCCGGTGCTGGAGCTGTTCGGCTCGACCGAGACCTGCGTGATCGCCCAGCGCCGCTGCGCCGCCGGCGAGGAATGGCGCCTGCAACCCGATGTCGAGCTGCGGCCGCAGCCGGATGGCGCGCTCGTCGACGCGCCGTACTTCGACCAGCCGGTCGCGCTCGCCGACCTGGTGGAACTGCTGCCCGAGCGCCGTTTCCGCCTCTGCGGCCGCCACGCGGACATGATCGAGATCGCCGGCAAGCGCGCGTCGCTGGCCGACCTGACCCGGCGCGTCGCCGCGCTCGACGGCGTCGAGGACGCGGCCGTGTTCCAGCTCGACCAGGCCGACGCGGCGGGCGTGCGGCGCATCGCGGCGCTGGTCGTCGCGCCGACACGCGACGAGGCGGCGCTCCTGCGCGAACTGCGCGCCGCGGTCGACCCGGCGTTCCTGCCGCGACGGCTGCGCAAGGTCGCCGCCCTGCCGCGCAACGAGACCGGCAAGCTGCCGAGGGCGGCGCTGCTCGCGATGCTCGCGGGCTGACGAGGATTCCCTGCAGCGCGCCGCACGTGCTGCGTGCGGCGCCGGCTTCATCGGTTCCGGATCCATCGTCGCACCGGCTCCGTTCGCGTCGCCGCGTTTCCGCGCCCGGCCGTCGGGCCAGGCCCTGATTCAGCGGCGCCGCCGCATTCACCCATCGACTCCGCTCCGATGGGCCGGCGATGCAGCCCGGTTGCGTCTGCCCACGCAGCGTTCGGCGCCGGTGGCCGAAGTGGCCCGCAGGGTCGGCATGATGGATGCCCACGGCGCCCTCGGCGCAGACCCCGCCGGGGCATGCGCAACCCGCGCGACCACGCATCCAGGGCGAAGCCCCTCGGCATACCGCCGAACGCGGGCAACCGGCCGGGAGGGAGGGAGCAGAAAATAGAAGCCCCGAGGGCCAGGGGGAGCCCTCGGGGCGGGAAGACCGATCTGGGGAGGGATCGGGCTTCGTCTGGGACATCGATCAGGGGAGGATCGATGACCCGGGTTGCACTCAGGGAGGTGAGTCAACCAGGGTGCCATTGCGTGCACCCGAGGCAATAGATCGGGATGGGTGGGAAAAGTTTCCAGACCCCTCGCGGCAACATTTATCGCGCATTCAGTCTCGCTCGACGGGCATGACTTCCGGCCCATCCACCGCACCGCCAGCGGCTGCACGCATGCATGCAGGCGCGTCGTTGCCTCCATCCTGGGTTGGAATCGAACGCGGGCTGGCGTGCGGCGCCACGCCAACGCTCCCTCTTCGCAGCCTTCGGCACTCCAGTCGTCCGCGACCGGTGCGACATGAAGGCGCGGCGTGAACGTGCAAGCCCGGCGGCGTGCCGGGCTGCGTCAATGCGCCTCGTCCCAGTTCGCGCCGACGCCGACGTCGACCACCAGCGGCACGTCGAGTTGCGCCGCCGCGGCCATGCGCTCGCGCACGCCGGCGACGATCTCCTCGACCGCGTCCTCGCGCACTTCGAACACGAGTTCGTCGTGCACCTGCATCAGCATGTGCGCGCGGCCGACGCGCTCGGCGAGCCATGCGTCGACGGCGATCATCGCGCGCTTGATGATGTCGGCCGCGGTGCCCTGCATCGGCGCGTTGATCGCCGCACGCTCGGCACCCGCGCGCTGGGCCTGGTTGCGCGAGTGGATGTAGTCGAGGTGCAGGCGCCGGCCGAACACGGTCTCGACCCAGCCGTCGCGATGCGCCTGCTCGCGCACGCGCTCCATGAAGTCGCGCACGCCGGGGTAGCGCGAGAAATAGCGCGCCATGTAGTCCTGCGCCTCGCCGCGGCCGACGCCGAGCTGGCGCGCGAGGCCGAATGCGCTCATGCCGTACATCAGGCCGAAGTTGATCGCCTTCGCGGCGCGGCGCTGGTTCGCGTCCACCTGCTCGAGCGGCAGGCCGAACACTTCGGCGGCGGTCGCGCGGTGGACGTCCTGGTTGCCGTGGAACGCGGCCGCGAGGCCGGGATCGCCGGACAGATGGGCCATGATGCGCAGCTCGATCTGCGAGTAGTCGGCCGCGACGACCTTCCAACCCGGCGGTGCGATGAAGGCCTGGCGGATGCGCCGGCCTTCCTCGGTGCGGATCGGGATGTTCTGCAGGTTCGGTTCGACCGACGACAGGCGCCCCGTCGCGGCCGTCGCCTGGTTGTAGTTCGTGTGCACGCGGCCGGTGCGCGGGTTGACGTTGTCGGCGAGCTTCTCGGTGTAGGTCGAGCGCAGCTTGGCGAGCCCGCGGTAGTCGAGGATCAGGCGCGGCAGTTCGTGCTGGTCGGCGATCGCCTCGAGCGCCTCCTCGTTGGTCGACGGCTGCCCGCTCGGCGTCTTCATCACGGCAGGCAGCTTCAGCTCCTCGAACAGGATCGCCTGCAGCTGCTTGGGCGAATCGAGGCTGAAGCTGCGCCCGGCGATCGCGTGTGCGCGCTCGTTCAGCGCGTGCATGCGGCGCGCGAGTTCGTGGCTCTGGCGACGCAGCGCGTCGGTGTCGACCAGCACGCCGCGCTGCTCCATGCGCGCGAGCACCGGCACCAGCGGGATCTCGATCCCGGCATACACCTCGCGCAGCTTCGGCTCGGCCTCCAGCCGAGGCCACAGCACGCGCTGCAGGCGCACGGTGACGTCGGCGTCCTCGGCGGCGTAGCGACAGGCCGTGTCGAGGTCGACCTGCGAGAACGCGATCTGCTTCGCGCCCTTGCCGGCGACCTGTTCGTACGGGATCGTCTCGTAACCCAAGTGGCGCCGCGCGAGCGTGTCCATGTCGTGGCGCGAGGCGGTCGAGTTCAGCACGTACGAGGCGAGCATCGTGTCGTGCACGATTCCGCGCACGGTGACGCCGTGCGTGGACAGCACGTTGACGTCGTACTTCGCGTTGTGGCCGAGCTTCGGCCGTTGCGGGTCTTCCAGCAGCGGCTTCAGCGCCGCCAGCACCTCGGCGCGGTCGAGCTGCGCGGGCGCGCCGGGATAGTCGTGGCCGAGCGGGACGTAGGCGCCTTCGCGCGGCGCGACCGCGAGCGCGATGCCGACGATCCCCGCGCGCAGGGGGTCGAGCGACGTGGTCTCGAGGTCGAAGGCGAACAGCGCGGCCTCGCGCAGGCGCACGATCCAGCACTCGAGCTGCGCGCGCGTCGTGACGAGCTCGTGCCGGCCTTCGCCGAGCAGCTCCGGATCGGTGCTGATGGCGGGCGCCTCGCCGATGCCGCGCACGCCGAATTCGCGCCGCACCGGCAGCGCGACCGCGGGAAGGTCCGGGGCGGGGCCGGCCGGCGGCGCCGCGCCGGCGTCGAGCTCCTTCAGCGCGGCGTTGAACTCGTAGCGCCGGTACAGCTCGCGCAGCCGCCCGGCGTCGCGCTCGCGCAGGCGCAGGTCGGACGGGCCGAGGTCGAGCGGCACGTCGACGCGTATCGTCGCGAGCTGGCGCGACAGCGGCAGCTGCGGCAGGGCGCGGCGCAGGTTCTCGCCGATCTTGCCGCCGACCTCGTCCGCGTGCGCGATCACGCCGTCGAGGCTGCCGTACTGGGCCAGCCATTTCGCCGCGGTCTTCGGTCCGCATTTCTCGACACCGGGGATGTTGTCGACGCTGTCGCCCATCAGCGCGAGGTAGTCGACGACCTGGTCCGGGCGCACGCCGAACTTCTCGAACACCGCCGGCTCGTCGAGGGTGGTGTTGGTCATCGTGTTGACCAGGGTGATGCCGGGCCGCACGAGCTGGGCGAAATCCTTGTCGCCGGTCGAGATCGTGACGTCGATGCCCTCGGCCTGCGCGCGCGTCGCGAGCGTGCCGATCACGTCGTCGGCCTCGACCCCGTCCACGCGCAGGATCGGCAGGCCGAGCGCCTCGACGATCGCGAGCATCGGTTCGACCTGCGCGACGAGGTCGTCCGGCGTCGCCTGGCGGTTCGCCTTGTACTGCGGGTAGAGCGCGTCGCGGAAGGTCGGCCCCGGCGCGTCGGCGACGAACGCGGCGTAGTCGGGTCGTGCCTTGAGGATCGCGCGCAGCATGTTGACCACGCCGAACAGCGCGCCGGTGGGCTCGCCGTGCGCATTGGAGAGCGGCGGCAGCGCATGGAAGGCGCGATACAGGTACGAGGAACCGTCGATGAGGACGAGTCGGGGCATGGCGGGCGGGCAGGACGGCGGGCGCGCAGCTTCGCGCGCGCCCGACCGCAATGCAACGTCGCCCGCGCTCAGCAACCCTGCGGCGTGGGGTTCAGGGTGCAGAGGTCGAGCAGCAGCAGCGTGTCCTCCATTTGGTCGCGGAAGATCACGTCCGAATTCGCGAACACGGGCACCTGCGCGTGGCCGACCTCGGCGATGCCGGGGTTCACGCGCCAGCGGATCGGCTGGTCGCCGTACTGCACCTGCGTCGCGCGCAGCGGGATCAGGATCTCGAGCCAGAAGCCCTGCGCCATGCCCCAGGCGCCGCTGTCGAGGTAGCCACCGCGGAGCGGCCGCACGGCGAGGCCCTCGAGTCCCTGCGGGAACGTCGTCGGGCAGCCGTAGTCCGGATCGGCGTTCATGTCGTGCAGGCGATCCGGATTCGGCAGGATCGCGAAACAGAACGTCGGGTTGTTCGCCGAGACCGCGGTCTCCACCCCGGGCGGCAGGACCAGCTCGAGCCCGACCACGCTGCCGCCGCAGGGATTGCCGGGATGGCCGAGCACGAGGTGGGTGTAGAACACCTCGCCGACCGCCGGCGAATAGTTCGGCGGCGGGTGGCTGAAGCCGGTGTAGCCCATCACGCGCGTGCCGTAGATCGGCGGGTCGCTGCCGCAGGCCCAGACCGAACCGATGCTGACGAACGCGCCGTTGAACCACGGCGTCAGCACGTCCGTGCCCGGGAGGGACAGCGGACCGGCGGCCGGCGGCACCGGCAATGACTGCGCGAATGCGGCGGTCGACAGCGCGAACGCGAACCCTGCCGCAGTCTGGGCGATCCGCCGAGGTCGTATGATCATGGGAACGGCTCCGAAGGCGATTCTCGATGTCAGGTACGAAGAACCGTGCCGAAAGCCCTCACGGCGCGCCTGCGCGGCCCGCGCGCGGTGCCCGCCCGTGACCGCTCCGCCCGTCGAGCACGACGTCACGCGCCTGATCGCCGCCTGGCGCGACGGCGACGAGGGTGCGCGCGAGGCGCTGGTCGAGCGCGTCTACGCCAACGTGCGCGCGATCGCGGCGCAGTCGCTGCGGCAGATGCCGGGCGCCACGCTGAGCGCGACCGACCTCGCACACGAGGCGCTGATCCGCCTGCTCGGCGCCGACGCCGCCTGGAGCGACCGCCGCCACTTCTTCCACGTCGCCGCGCAGGCGACGCGCCAGATCCTCGTCGACGCCGCGCGCCAGCGCCTCGCCGGCAAGCGCGGCGGCGGCGCCGAGAAAGTCGACCTCGACGCCGCGCTCGGCGTCGCCGCCAACGACGGCGATGCCCAGCTCGTGCGCGTCGACGATGCGCTGCGCGACCTCTCCCAGACCGACGCGCGGCGTGCGCAAATCGTCGAGCTGGTCTATTTCGGCGGCCTCAGCCGACTCGAAGTCGCGCAGACGCTGCAGGTCTCCGAGGGCACCGTCGATCGCGACCTGCGCCTGGCGCGCGCCTGGTTGCGCGACGCGCTCGAGGCATGAGCGGCTCGCCGATCGACGCGCTCGCGCCGCACTTCGAGCGCCTGCGCGCATTGCCGCCGGACCGGCGCGCGGAGGCGCTCTCGGCACTGCCGCTCGACGAGCCGCAGCGCGACCACCTCGCGCGCCTGCTCGCCGCCGATGCGCACGACGACGATCCGCTGGCCGCGATCATCGCCGCGGGCGCGGCGCGCCTGCACGGCGCCGGGCCGATGCAGGAGCGGCTCGGCGCCTGGCGCCTGCTGCGCGAACTCGGCTCCGGCGGCATGGGCACGGTGTTCCTGGCCGAACGCGCCGACGGCCAGTTCACGCGCGAGGTGGCGATCAAGCTGCTGCGCGGCTTCCCCACCCGCGACGCGGCGCGCCGCCTGCGCCAGGAGCGGCAGATCCTCGCCGGCCTCGACCACCCGAACATCGCGCGCCTGCTCGACGGCGGCGAGACCGCGCAGGGCCAGCCGTGGCTCGCGCTCGAGTACGTCGCCGGCGAACCGCTGCTCGCGCACGTCGCGGCGCGCGCCGCCGGCCTGCGCGAGCGCCTCGCACTGTTCGAGGCGATGCTCGACGCGGTCGCGCACGCGCACAGCCACCTCGTCGTGCACCGCGACCTCAAGCCCGCGAACGTGATGGTCGCGCCGGACGGCACGGTCAAGCTGCTCGACTTCGGCATCGCGCAGCTGGTCGATGCCGGCGCCGATTCGCAGCGCGAGACCTCGACCCGCGTGTTCAGCCGCGGCTACGCGAGCCCGGAGCAGGAGCAGGGCCGCACGATCACCACCGCGAGCGACATCTACAGCCTCGGCGTGCTGCTGCGCGAACTGCTGACCGGCCGCCGCGACTCGACCGACCTGCGCATGCCGGCGGTGCCGCCGCTCGCGCTCGACGCCGACCTCGCCGGCATCATCGCCAAGGCGACCGAGGCCGACCCGGCGCACCGCTACGCGAGTGCTGGCGAATTCCGCGACGACCTCGTGCGCCACCGCGAGGGCCGGCCGGTGCGCGCCGCGCGCTGGACGCGCGCCTACCGCCTGCGCAAGTTCGCCGGCCGCCACCGCGCCGCGTTCGCCGCGACCCTGCTCGCGGCCTGCGTGCTCGGCGGCTTCGTCTGGCGGCTCGAGCGTGAACGCACACGCGCGCGCGCGGCCGAGGCGGCGGCACAGACGGCGCTGGCCGCGTCGGAGCGCGACGCGAGCCGCGCGCGCGCCTCGCTCGAATTCCTCGGCGATGCGATCGCCGCGGCCGCGCCGGACGTCGCGATGAGCCGCCAGGTCAGCGTGCGCGACCTGCTCGATGCGGCGCGCGCGAAGCTCGTGCAACGCGACGACCCGGCCCTGCTGCAGCCGATGCAGCGCCTGCTGGCGCAGCTCTACGGCGAACTCGGCGACGTCGCGACCGGCATCGATCTGATGCGCGACGGCGTGCGCGGCGTCGCGCCGGCGGACCGCACCGAGGCGCTGCGGCTGGCCGCCGACTACGACCGGTATGCGAGCCTGCTCGGCATCAAGGGTGAGGTCGATGCGGCGCGCACGGCGGCACGGCAGGCGGCCGACTGGCGCGCCCGCTTCGCGCCCGAGGACCGCGGCGAGCGCGTGCGCAGCCTGCTCGCGATGGCGCTCGTGCAGCATCGCGGCGGCGAGGACGAACCCGCGCTCGGCCTGCTGCGCGAGGCCTTCGACCTCGCCAGGGCAGTGCCGGATCTGCCGCTCGACCTGTTCGCCGACGTCGCGCAGGCGCTGTCCGCGCTCTCCGCGACGGCTGGCGATGCCGCGGTCTCGCTCGCGGTCGCGGAGGAAGCGCTCGCGCGTGTCGGCGCCGAGCGCCCGCCCGAATCGCCCGAGCACGTCCTGCTGCTGCGCGCGAAGGCGAATGCGAAGAGCGCCGGCGGCGACCCGGCCGAGGCGGAGCGCCTGCTGCGCGAGGCGATCGCGCTGCAGCAGCGCGTGGTCGACCCCGGGGGCGCGCGCATGATGGAGCTGACCAACGACCTCGCGATCGCGGTCAACGACCTCGGCCGCTACCGCGAGGCGGCCGAGCTGCTGCGCGAGTCGGACCGCCACATGGCTGGCGCGGGCATCGACGGCGCGGTCGATCGCGCGGTGTCCGAGGCCAACCTCGCGGCCGTGCTCGAAAACGCCGGCGACTACGCGACCGCGTTCGGCCACTACGCCAACGCGTTCCGGCTGCTCGACGACGCCGCCGTCGGCGCCGACCACCAGGTGCGCCGGCGCATGGAACGCGAGCGCGCACGCACGCGCGGCCTCGCCGGCGAGCCGGCCGCGGCGTTCGAAACCCTGTCCGCCCTGCGCGCCAGCGCGGCGCGCCTCGACGGCGAGGATTCGGGCGAGTACGCGATGCTGACCTGGCAGATGGTCGTGCTCGCGCGCGCGATGCACCGGCCGGACATCGGCCTGCCGCTGCTCGAGGACGCGCAGCGACGCTGGCAGGCGCTGGTGCCGGCAGAGCACCCGCTGTTCCTGCACACGCGGCGCGCGCGCGCCGCGTTCGCACTCGACCACGGCGATCCGGCCCTCGCCGAGCGCGAGCAGCGCGCGGCGGTCGACGGCTTCGCCGCCAGCGGCATGCAACCGGTCGACCTCGCGATCGCGCGCGCCGAGCTGGCCGCGATGCGCGCGCGTGCCGGCGACCGCGGCGAGGCGCGCGCGCTGCTCGCCGCCGCGCTGCCGGTGCTGCGCGAGGCGTTGCTGCCGGGCGAGGTCAACCGCGCGCCGGCCGAACGGCTCGCGGCGTCGCTCGGCCTGCCCGCGCACTGAACGATTCCGTGCCGTCGTGCGCGCGCGCACGACGCGCCCCGGCCGCGCTCTGCTAGGCTGCGGGCCTCGACCGAGGTGCCGCCATGAAGCCGACCATCCACCTGCTCGCCATCGCCGCGCTGATCCTGCACGGCCCCGCCGCGTTCGCCGCCCAGCGCGGCCAGGCCGCCGACGTGCCGCCACCGCCCGGCATCAACGATCCGGCCTCCGCGCCGGCAACGCCGCCGGTCGCCGATGCGCCCGCCGCCGATGCGCCGGCGCAGGCGGACGATCCGCTCGCGCCGCTGCCCAAGCCGGACTCGCGCCTCGTGCGGGACAAGGCCTCGCGCGACGCCGCCGCGACCCAGGAACGCATCGCCTCGAGCAACGTCACGCGGCGCAAGCAGGGCGACGACACGGTCGAGGAGTACCGCCACGGCGGCCGCCTGTGGATGATCCGCATCATTCCGGCCCGGGGCCCGACGCAGACGTTCTTCGCCAACGACGGCAATGGCCGCTTCATGCCCGACCCCAAGGAGGGGCCGGTGTCGCCGGTCTACTACTCCCTCTACGAGTGGAACTGAGCCCGCGCGCCCGGACGCGCGCACGCCGCCTGCCGCAGGGACGCCGCAGGCACGGCCATTCGACGCAGGGCGCGGCCCGCGCTATGCCCCGGCTTCGCCGAGCCAGTCGCGCGGCTGCAGGTAGTGCGCGAGCTTCGCTTCCGCGCTGCCGGGCTCGGGCACGTAGCCGTACTCGAAGCGCACGCGTGGCGGCAGCGACATCAGGATCGACTCGGTGCGACCGCCCGACTGCAGGCCGAACAGCGTGCCGCGGTCGTGCACGAGGTTGAACTCGACGTAGCGGCCGCGGCGGTAGAGCTGGAACTCGCGCTCGCGGTCCCCGTACGGGATCGCGCGGCGGCGCTCGACGATCGGCAGCCACGCGTCGAGGAACGCCTCGCCGACCGCACGCGTCAGGCCGAAGCAGCGCTCGAAGCCGCCGGCATTGAGGTCGTCGAAGAACAGCCCGCCGACGCCGCGCGCCTCGTTGCGATGGCGCAGGTGGAAGTACTCGTCGCACCAGCGCTTCCACTGCGGGTAGATGTCGGCGCCGAACGGCGCGACCGCGTCGCGCGCGACGCGGTGCCAGTGCACGACGTCCTCGTCGAACGGGTAGTACGGGGTCAGGTCGAAGCCACCGCCGAACCACCAGGCGGGCGCGCCGTCGCCGGGGCGGGCCTCGAAGTAGCGCACGTTCATGTGCGTGGTCGGCAGGTACGGGTTCTCCGGATGCACCACCAGGGACACGCCGAGCGCGTTCCACGGCGCACCGGCGAGTTCGGGCCGGTGCGCGCTCGCCGACGGCGGCAGGCGCGCGCCGGCGACCTCGGAATAGTTCACGCCGGCCTGCTCGAACACTGCGCCACCCTTCAGCACGCGGGTGCGACCGAGCCCGGACAGCTGCGGCTGGCCGGCGCCGGCCGGCGCGCGCTCCCACGCATCGAGGACGAAACGCCCGCGGCCGTCGGCCTGCTCGAGCGCGGCGCAGATGCGCGCCTGCAGCGCGCCCAGCCACTCGCGTACCTGCGCGACCTGCCCGCTTGCGTCCATCATGGCTGCGTACCGAAGACCGGGGGAAGCGGCCATGGTAGCGACCGGCCCGCACGCCGCGCTATGCGATAATTTGCCGCCATTCGATCCCCGTGCCCCGTCGCGTGCCCAGCCGCATCCCGCCGCTCGCCCTCACCGCGTACACCGCCACTTCCGCGCTCGGCCGCGGCCGCGAGGCCCATCTCGCGGCGCTGCGCGCGCGCCGCAGCGGCCTGCGCCCGAACGACTACACGCCGGTGCCGCTGCCGTGCGCGATCGGGCGCGTCGACGGCCTCGAGCAGGTGGCGCTGCCGGAGGCGTTGGCGGCGCACGACTGCCGCAACAACCGCCTCGCCTGGCTGGGACTCGGCGCCGACGGCTTCATCGATGCGGCGCGCGCCGCGATCGAGCGCCACGGCGCCGGGCGCGTCGCGCTGCTCGTCGCGACCTCGACCGCGAGCATCGGCGCGACCGAGCAGGCCTACCGCGAACTCGACCACGGCGCGTTCCCGCTGCCGCTCGCGCATCCGCAGCTGCATGCGCCGCATTCGCTCGGCCTGTTCCTCGAGCACGTGCTCGGCACGCACGGGCCGTGCATGACGATCGCGACCGCGTGCTCGTCGAGCGCGAAGATCTTCGCCCAGGGCGAGCGCCTGCTGCGCCTCGGCCTCGCCGACGCGGCGATCCTGGCCGGCGTCGACACGCTCTGCGGCAGCACGCTGTTCGGCTTCAATGCACTCGAACTGGTCTCGCCCGAGCCCTGTCGCCCGTTCGACGTCGCGCGCCGCGGCCTCTCGATCGGCGAGGCGGCCGGCTTCGCTCTGCTCGAACGCGAGGGCGCCGGCGCGCCGCGCCTGCTCGGCTACGGCGAGTCGTCGGACGCGCACCACATGTCGACGCCGCATCCGCAGGGGCTCGGCGCACGCCTCGCGCTCGCCGACGCGCTCGCCCGCGCCGGCATCGAAGCGCACGAGGTCGATTACGTGAACCTGCACGGCACCGCGACGCCGAAGAACGACGAGGTCGAGGCCGCGGTGGTCGCCGATGCGTTCCCGCCCGGCACGCGCGCGAGCTCGACCAAGGGCTGGACCGGGCACACGCTCGGCGCCGCCGGCATCGTCGAGGCGGTCCTGACCCTGCTCGCGATCGAGCACGGCTTCGTGCCAGGCACGCTCAACACGACGAACCCCGACCCGGCCTGCGGACCGCAGCTCGCGCTCGACAACGAGCCACGCGCGATCCGCGTCGCGCTCAGCAATTCGTTCGGCTTCGGCGGCAACAACTGCACGCTCGCGTTCGGGGGTGCGGCATGAGCGCGCTGTCGATCCACCTCGACGGCATCGGCTGGCGCTCGTCCGGCGCGGCCGACTGGAGCGAGGCCGCCGCACGGCTGCGCTCCGGCGAACGCCCCGCGCGCGAACCCGGCGTGCGCTGCGCGCCGGCGCTGCTGCCGCCGAACGAACGCCGGCGCGCGCCGCTGCCGGTGCTGCTCGCCTGCGAGGTCGGCATGCAGGCCTGCGCGATGGCCGGCTTCGACGCCGCACGCACGCGCTGCGTGTTCGCTTCCAGGCATGGCGACATCGGGATCACCACGGCGATGTGCGAGACGCTCGCCGACGACCCGTTCGCGATGTCGCCGACGCGCTTCCACAATTCGGTGCTGAACGCGGCAGTCGGCTACTGGACCGTCGCGACCGCCTGCCACGCGCCGTCGAATGCGCTCACCGCGGGCGGCGCGAGCTTCGCCGCCGGACTGCTCGAAGCCGCGGTCGAAGCGCTCGCCGACGACGAACCGGCGCTGCTCATCGCCTGCGACGTCGCCGCCGACGGCGCGCTCGGCACCCTGCTCGGCGCACGCAGCAGCGGCGCGGTCGCATTGGCGCTGTCGCCGCGGCGCAGCGAGCGCACGCTGGCGACACTGCGGCTGGCGCAGCGCGCCTCCGCAGCCCCGTGCGTGGACGGCGATGCCATCGACGCGGCGTGGCCGCTGTTCGACGCCCTCGCGACGCGCACGCCCGCGCGCCTCGTACTGCCGGCCGGTGCGTCGGCGACGCTCGAGATCGAGGTGGGCGCATGAGCGCGACCGATCCCGCGCGCGTCGCGGTGCTGATTCCCGCGCTGAACGAGGAGCTCGCGATCCGCGGCGTGGTCGAGTCGGTGCTCGCGGTCTGCCCGAACGTCATCGTCGTCGACGACGGCTCGACCGACCGCACGGTCGAGTGCATCGCCGACCTGCCGCACGTGCTGGTCCGCCATCCGCGCCCGCTCGGCAAGGGCCAGGGCCTGCGTGACGGCTTCCGCAAGGCGCGCGAACTCGGCTTCGACGCGGTCATCGCGATGGACGGCGACGGCCAGCACCTCGCCGGCGACATCCCGCGCATCCTCGCGGCCGCGCGCGCATACCCCGAGCACATCGTGATCGGCGCACGCATCCGCAACCGGGCCAACCAGCCGGTCGCGCGCCGGCGCGCCAACGCGGTCGCCGACTGGGGCATCTCGTGGGGCTGCGCGCTGCCGATCGCGGACACCCAGAGCGGGCAGCGCTACTACCCGCTCGCCGCGCTCGAACTGGCGGACCTGCCGGCCGACGATTTCGTGTTCGAAGCCGCGCTGCTGATCGCAGCCACGCGCGAGAAGAAGCTCGGCGTGGTGTCGGTGCCGATCGATTCGCGCTACCAGGGCGAATTCCGGCTCAGCCATTTCCGCCCGGTGCGCGACGTCTCGCGCATCACCTGGTACACGATCCGGCGCATCGTGCACTACGGCCGCGTGCTGGAGAGCTATCGTCGCGGCCACGAACGACCGCCGCTGATCTACGATCCGCCGGCCTGAGCGCGCGGTGCGACTGCGCCGGCACCGCGCGCCGCATGCGCGTCAGTCGCCGATGACGCGCAGGCCGAAGTAGAACGAGGCACTGCCGACGAAGCGCGCATTGCCCTGCACGTTCAGGCGCAGCCTGGTCGGCTTCTTGAAGAACTGGCGCGCCTGCGCCTCGCTGAGGCCGTAGTTCTGCACCAGCGACTGCAGGCTGACCAGGCCGCCGATGCACACGGCCGAGTCGCGCTCGCGCTGGAACAGGTACTGGCCCGGCGCGAGCGGCATTTCGAAGTGTTCGGACGACGTCAGGCCGGTCAGCAGGCTGCCGCCGAACGGCAGTCCGGTGTTCGGATCGATCAGCGACGGGTCGTCGAGCACGGGGTTCTCGACCGTGATGGTCGGGAAGTACGACAGCATGCCGACGGCGGGCGCGGCGGTCGGGTTGTAGTAGCCGACTTGCAGCACCGGCGAGAACCAGTAGCAGAGCAGGGTGTTGCTCGCGTTCTTCGGCAGCGTCAGATGGGCGACATCGTCGAAGGCGAAGCTCGTCGTCGCGGGGGCCGCGGCGAGCTCCTGGCAGCGGTCGGCCGAGCTCGCGCTGCAGTCGGGCGCGAGGTCGATCGCTGCGTCGAGGAGGCCGAGCCAGGTCAGGTTGCGGCCGAACGAATCGGCGTCGCCGACGTCGGCCGCGGACGGCCCGGCCTTCGCCGCGGCTTCGCGTGCGGGCGTCGCGCGCAGGCGGATGTCGGCGGAACCGGCGACGTCGGCGGCGACCACGTTGGCGCGCGGCGGCGCGGCCGTCGCGGCGGAACAGGCCAGCAACAGGGAGGAGGCAAGCAGGGCAAGGCGAGCGTTCATCGGCGGATCTCCGGCAGGGTGACGCTACGCATGCTGGCCCTGCGCGCGAGCCGCTGCCGCGACGCAACGCGCGCGGCGGGCGTCGATCCCGTCACAGAGCGCGCGTTCTCGTTCCGCCTCGGCGCGGTGCAGCCGTGATGGCCCGGCGGCGGACTCAGCCCATGCCGCCGTTGATGCCGATGACCTGCCCGTTGACGTAGCCGGCCGCGTCGGAGCACAGGAACGCGACCAGCGCGGCGACCTCCTCCGGCGTGCCGGCGCGACCCGCAGGCACGATCGCCTTGATCTTCGCGTCATCGAACTGTGCCGCGCTCATGCGCCCGGCGATCACGCCCGGCGCGACGACGTTCGCGGTGATGCCGCGCGAGGCCATCTCGCGCGCGAGCGAGCGCGTGGCGCCGTGCAGGGCCGACTTCGCCGCCGCGTAATTGGCCTGGCCGCGGTTGCCGAGCACGGCGGCGACCGACGACAGCGACACGATGCGGCCCCAGCGCGTGCGCGCCATCGGCAGCAGCAGCGGCTGCACGACGTGGAAGAAGCCGTGCAGGGAAACGTCGATCACGCGGCGCCATTGCGCTTCGCCCATGCCGGCCAATGGCGCGTCGTCGTGCACGCCCGCGTTGTGCACCACGACCTGGATCGGGCCGGCCTCGAGTTCGCGCTCCAGCGCGGCGCGCGTCGCCGCGCCGTCGGCGAGGTCGAACGCGAGCGCGCGCGCGTGACCGCCGGCGGCCTCGATGTCGCCGACCACGCCGGCCGCGCGGTCGACGCCGCTGTTGGCATGCACCAGCACCTCGCAGCCGCCGGCCGCGAGGGCGCGTGCGATCGCGCCGCCGATGTCGCCGCTGGCGCCGGTCACGAGCGCGCGTCGTGGATGGGCCTGCATGGTCGTCCTCGTCTGTCGGCAGGGCCGCCGGGCGGCCGATTGTAGGCGCCCGGCGCGCGGCGCGGTCGCATCAATGCCTGCGCCCGGCGCGTTCGACGATCCAGCCCGCGCGGTTCGCGATGGTCGGCTCCGGCGCATCGAGCAGGCTGCGCCAGGCATCGATGCGCGCGCGATAGCCGGGGTCGCCGGGGGACGGCTCGTCGACCGGCTGCGTGACCCAGGCGTCGAGGAATCGCTGCGCGGCGAGCGCATCCTCGCCGCGCGGTTCCGCGGCCCAGCCGACTTCGCGCGCGATCGGCACGAACAGGAGCCCGGCGCCGGAATAGCCGGCCCGCTTGTCCGCCGCGAGGCGTGCGAACACGGTGGCGCGCCGCGACGGATCGAAGGCGCGCACCTGCGTCGTCACCGTGTCGAGGAGCGCGCGCAGCGCGGCATCGGCGTCGGCCGCGGGCGCGGCGGGCGCTTCGAATACGATCTGCCCGATCGTGTCGGCCGAACGGCCTTCACCGACGCGCCAGCGCAGGCGTTCGCCACCGCGCGCGAGCTGCGCATCCGCGGGCGACGAGGCGACCAGGCGCCCGGTGAGGTCGAGGTCGGCGACCATGTCGGCGACGATTTCGGCCACCTGCGGCTGGACGCGCGCGAGCGCGCGCGGCATGTGCTCGCCCCACCACGGCAGCAGCAGCAGCGGCAGCGCCGCCGCGAACCGCATCGCCGCGCGCGGCAGGCCCGCCATCAGCAGGCGCATGCCGAGCAGCCACAGGGCGGCGCCGACGCCGAGCAGCAGCACCGCACCGAACCACGTCGGCGACTTCGCCGCTGCGCGCTTGGCCTCGACCAGGGCGGTCGGCATCGCATCGGCTGGATCGCGCGGGTCGTAGCGCAGCGGGAACGACGGCACCGGCACGGCACGGCCGACCAGCGCCGCTTCGAGCGGCCGGTCGAGCTTCGCGCGCAACGCGTCCCATGCGGTCGCATGCTGCGCCGGGTCCGGCCAGAACGGTGGATGCGCGCGCAGCCATGCGCTTTCGGCCGTGCCGATGCGCAGCTCCGGCAGCGCGAAGCCGCGCTCGTCGCGCGGCATCGCGAACGGCACGCCGGGCGCCATCGCCGGTTCGTCGACCAGCACGGGCAGCACGTCCTCGCCGTGCACGGGCACCCGATTGCCGCAGTACGCACGTCGGCGCGACTCCCCCCAGTCGCCACCCCATTCGACGACCGCGCAATGCGTCGCACGCGCGGCGCCGGCCCAGTGGCCGAGGTCGGCCTGCGCGCGCACATCGAAATCGACCGCGAGCCAGGATTCGACGATGCGTCCCTGCGCATCGGCGCTGAAATCGCGGTAGTGCCAGGCGTCGACGAGGCGCGCCGGGCCGGGCAGCCAGCCCGCGCTGAGCATGAGGATCGCGAAACCGAGCGGGAACGCCGCGAGCAGGCGGATCAGCGGCGACACCGCGAAGCCGATCGCATGCTGCAGCACGAGCGCGCGCCAGCCGCGCGCCGCCGCCGCCGGCGTCCGCTGGTGCGCGCGTTGGCTGCCCGTCCGCTGGCTCATCGGCTGTCCCTCTCGCGACGGCGGCCCTGGAGGGACGTCGTCGCCGCGGCGCAGGTCGTCCGTCGCGTCCCTCGAAGGCGGACTGTAGCGCCAGTGGCGCGACGCGGCGAGCGGAACGGGCCGGCGGCGACGACCCGTGATGGCGTTTTCTGTCCGGTCGAGGGCCGGCGCGTGCCTGTCGTGCGGCGGTGCCGGCGGCGAGGATGGCGCTACCATCCCGCCACGGAGCACGCCCATGCAGCCTTCCGATACCGCCCTGATCGTCGTCGACGCGCAGGAATCGTTCCGCCACCGCGACTACTGGGACGACGCCGACGCGGCGGCGTACATCGACCGCCAGCAGGCGCTGGTCGACGGCGCGCGTGCGCGCGGCATCCCGGTGGTGCAGGTCTTCCACGTCGAGCCGGACGGCGTGTTCTCGCTCGCGAGCGGGCTCGTGCGCACGCTCGAGCCGCTCGCGATCGCGGCCGACGCGCAGTTCCACAAGACGCGCCACAGCGCGCTGGTCGGCAGCGGCCTCGACGTCTGGCTGACCTGCCATGGCATCCGCCGCGTGATCGTCTCCGGCATCCGCACCGAGCAGTGCTGCGAAACGACCACGCGGCATGCGTCCGACCTCGGCTACGAGGTCGACTACGTCGGCGAGGCGACGCTGACCTTCGCGATGACCGACGCGGGTGGGCGGCGCTGGAGCGCGCACGAGATCCGCGCGCGCACCGAGCTCGTGCTGGACGGTCGCTTCGCGCGCGTCGCGAGCGTGGAGCAGGCCCTCGCCAGGCCGGTGCGGGAGCACGCCGCGTGACCGCGCCACGGCACCTGCCGGTTTTCGTGCTGGTGCCGCCACGCGCGCTGCTGCTCGACCTCGCCGGTCCCCTCGAGGTGTTGCGGCGCGCGAATGCCGAGCAGGCGGCCGTTCGCTTCGAAGTGCGCTGGTTCGCAGCACGCGCGCGCGTGGCGAGTTCGATCGGGCTCGAACTGCACGGATTCGCGCGCCTGCCGGCGCGCATCCCGCGCGAGGCGCTGCTGCTGCTGGTCGGCAGCGCCGACCACGTCGCGTTCGGGCGCGACCCCGGCGACGCCGCGTGCGCGCGCGACGAGGCAGCGATCGTCGACTGGCTGCGCCGGCGCGTCACGCCGGGGCAGCGCATCGCGACGGTCTGCAGCGGCGCGCTGCTCGCCGCGCGCGCCGGTCTGTTCGACGGCTACGCCTGCACCACGCACCACGCCTGCTGCGACGAACTCGCGCGCGCCGCGCCGCGCGCACGCGTGATCGAGAACCGCCTCTACGTCGAGGACCGCGATCGCCTGTCGAGCGCCGGCGTGACCGCCGGCACCGACCTGATGCTGCATCTGGTCGCGCGCGAGTGCGGCGCGGCCGTGGCGGCCGCGATCGCGAGGCACCTCGTCGTCTACCTGCGCCGCGCCGGCGACGACCCGCAGCTATCGCCGTGGCTCGAGGGGCGCAACCACCTGCATCCTGCGGTGCATCGCGTGCAGGACGCGATCGCCGCCGACCCGGCGCGCGACTGGTCGCTGGCCGCGCTCGCCGAGGTCGCGCACGCGAGCGAACGCCACCTGTCACGCCTGTTCAACCGCCATGCGGGCATGAGCCTGACCGACTACGTGAACCGCCTGCGCGTGGCGCTCGCGGCGCAGCTGCTCGGCTCGACCCGGCTCGACATGGAGCGCGTCGCCGAGCGCAGCGGCTTCGCGTCCGCACGCCAGCTGCGTCGCGCCTGGCGGCGTTCGCATCCGACGCCGCCACGGGTCGCGCGCTCGCGCGCCCAGGCCTGACCGCGCGCACGGCGGCGATGCGGCCGCTGCGGCGGCGCCGCTTCCGACGCGGGGCGCGCGGGTCTACCATGCGCGATTCGCCGCAGGGGAGCCTCTTCATGCGCAAGCAGCTCGTGGCCGCGGCCGTCGCCGCGGCGTGTTGCGGCCCGGTCGCCGCCGGGCAGGGCGGCACGGACAGCTGGATCGTCGAGGCGCACTACGCCGACGCGGCGGCGCTGCAACGCGTCGCCGCCCGGTACCAGCACCTCATAGTCGACCGCAAGCGACGCGTGCTGCGCGTCGAAACCGATGCCGCCGGCATCCGCGCGCTCGAGCAGGACGGCTTCGCCGTCAGCGTCGACCTCGCCGCCTCGGCACGCCTCGCCGCGTTCCAGGCCAGGCTGCGGCAGGCGCGTGACGCCGGCGCCTCGATCCGCTCGATTCCCGGCTTCGCCTGCTTCCGCACCGTCGAGGAGACGTATGCGACGATGGACCGGCTCGAGGCCGACCATCCGGACATCGTCGCGATCGACGAGATCGGACCAACCTGGAAGCAGCAGCAGGACCCGGGCCAGGGTTACGAAATGCGCGCGCTGCGCATCACCCGTTTCGCGACCGCGGCCGACGACCCGGAGCGGCCCAGGATGGTCGTGCTCGGCTCGATCCACGCTCGCGAGTACGCACCTGCCGAGCTCGCCACGCGCTTCGCCGAATGGCTGGTCGAAGGCTACGGCGTCGACCCGGAGGCGACCTGGCTGGTCGACCACAACGATTTCCGCCTCGTGCTCGAGGCGAATCCCGACGCGCGCAAGCTCGCCGAGCAGCAGCTCTACCAGCGCAAGAACCTCGACACGGTCGCCGCGCCATGCCCGGGCACGCCGAGCCCGACATCGCAGTATGGCGTCGACCTCAACCGGAACTTCCCGTTCCACTGGAACATCACGAACGGCGAGGGCTCGAGCGACTGGTTCTGTTCGCAGACCTATCGGGGCCCGGTGCCGGGCTCCGAGCCCGAGACGCAGAACCTCGTCGCCTACGTCGCGGGCAGCTGCGATGCGGCCGGCCAGTGCAGCGGCGGCGTGTTCGCCGACCGTCGCGAAGGCCCGATGAACCCGCCGACCGTCGCCGGCGACGGCGGCGCTGCCGCGCCGGACGACACGACCGGCTTCTTCGTCGACATCCACAGCAATGCCGCGCTCGTGCTGTGGCCGTGGGGCGACACCAACAGCGGCGTCGGTGCACCGAACCAGGCGGCGCTGCGCACGCTCGGCCGTCGCATGGCCTGGTTCAACGGCTATTCGCCGGAGCAGGCGAACGACCTCTACAAGACCGACGGCACCACCGACGACTCGATGTACGGCCTGCTCGGCGTGCCGTCGTTCACGATCGAAACCGACGGCGACGACTTCTTCCAGGATTGCGATTCGTTCGAATCGACGACGTTGCCGGCGAACCTCGCCGCGTTGCGCTACGCCGCGCGTTCGCTGCACGCGCCGTACCGGTTGCCGGCCGGGCCGGATGCGATCGACGCGCGGCCCGGTTCGGACCTGGTCGTGGCCGGCGAACGCGTCGCGTTGTCCGCGCGCATCGACGCGACCCGCTTCAACCAGTCGACCGCTGGCGACGACGTGCCGGGCGTGGTCCGCGCGGTCGCCGCCGCGCATGCGACCGTCGACGCGCTGCCGTGGCAGGCCGGCGCGAGCGCGATCCCACTGCAGGCCGCCGATGGCACGTTCGACGCGGCCGCGGAGGACGTCGTCGGCAGCCTCGACACGGCGGCGCTCGAGCCGGGTCGGCACCTCGTCTACGTGCAGGGCGTCGACATCGCCGGCGACGCCGGGCCGCCGAATGCGCTGCGAATCGACGTCGCCGGAGCGGCGGACGTCGGCACGCTCGCCGGTCGCGTCGAGGACCGCGGCACGTATGCGCCGCTCGCGGCGACGGTCACGTTGACCGCCGCGGGCGGCGCGTCGCACCAGGCAGGCAGCGAGGCCGCCAGCGGCCGCTACCGCGCGCACGCGTTTCCGGGCACCTGGAACGTGCGCGTCAGCGCCCCGGGCCACGTCGCCGAGTACCTGCCGGGCGTCGTCCTCGCGGCGGGTGGGCGCGTGCGCCACGACTTCCTGCTCGCGCCGAGCTGCACGCTGCTCGACGACGACGTCGAGAACGGCGACCAGGGCTGGACCGCGCAGCCGCCATGGGTGATCCAGGCCGGCGTCGGCGGCAACGCCACGCACGCGTGGAACACGCCGTCCTACGGCGACAACCTCAGCCGTTCGCTGACGTCGGCCACGCGCGACCTCGCCGGCTACGCCGATCTCGTGCTCGCTTTCGACGACCGCTGCGCGACCGAGAGCGGCTACGACCACGGCCGGGTCGAGTACAGCACCGACGGCGGCGGCAGCTGGCGTTCGATCTACACCTGCACCGGCCGCGACGAGTGGCTGTCGCACCGGATCGAACTGCCGGCCGATGCGGACGGCGCCGCGGCGTTCCGGCTGCGGTTCCGCCTGACCAGCGACGCGTTCGTCAACGCCCCCGGCTGGGCGGTGGACAACATCCGCCTCGAGGCCGGCGGCGATGCATGCCGCGCGCAGCAGCCGCCGATCGATCGCCTCTTCGCCGACGATTTCGACTGAGTCCCGCCACCCGGGCGCAGCGCGCCGGCCTCCGGCGTGGCGGCGGTCCTTTATGCTGCGCGCTCCACCGACGAGGAGTTCGACGCATGAAGAACCGCTACGCGGCGGCGCTCGCCGCCAGCCTGTTCGTCGCCGGCGCCGGCATCGGCTATGCCGCACAGAAGGTGTCGCCGCAGCAGTACCACGGCAAGTCGAAGGACGACGCGGCGCGCGCGTTGCTCGACATGGCGCGCGTGCACGCCGGCGATGGCAGCTGGGAACGCATCGCGATCGCACGCGTGCTCTACCTAGGCGGCCGCAAGGCCGAAGGCCAGGCGATGCTCGACGCGCTGCTCGCCGGCGACCACGAGGACAGCGACGAATTCCGCATCGCGCGGCTCTACCGCGAAGCCGGCGAGTGGTCGCGGGCGCGGCCGCTGTTCGAGCGTTTCGCCGCGAACCACCCGAGGGACGAGAAGGGCCTGGCCGAGATCGGCGCATACACCCTGCTGGCCGGCGACCGCGACGGCGCCGAGCGCCTGTTCGACCGCTCGTTCGGCGTAGCGGCGGAGTTCTGGGCGACCGTCGCGGCCGCCGGCGCCTACCTCGGCGTGACGCCCGAGCCCTGACGGTCCGGCCCGAACGCGGCGCCACCGCTCTTTGCGCGTGGCGCCGCCAACCATCGCACGCCGATCCGGTACGCATGAGGGAAACCCCTCCAACACCGGAGCCACCATGCGCATGCGATCCGTGCTGTTCGCCCTCGGCCTGCTGTCCGCAGCGCCGTGCTGGGGCGAGAACTTCATCGTCACCGCCGACGGCGTGGCGTTCTCGCCACGCAACCTGACCATCCGCGCCGGCGACAGCGTCACGTTCAGGAACGGCGGCGGCTTCCACAACGTCGCCGCCGACGACGGTTCGTTCCGCTGCGCGGCCGGCTGCGACGGCGCCGGCGGCAACGGCGACCCGAGCAATGCCGCGTGGGCCGCGGTCGTCACCTTCGACGACCCCGGCACCGTCGGCTACAAGTGCGAAGTCCACGCCGGGATGGGCATGACCGGCACGATCACGGTCGAGGCGGTGCAGGCGCCGGGCTTCAACCTCGACCAGCAGGGACTGAGCGGCTCGTGGGCGAATCCGGCCACCGACGGCCAGGGCATCGTCATGACCGTGATGCCGGACCTGCTCGGCGACGGCCGCGGCGTGCTGTTCGGCGGCTGGTTCACCTATGGCTCGGACGTGGCCGACGGCGTTCGCTGGTACACGCTGCAGGGCGACGTCACGCGCGACGACGACAGCGCGACGATGCCGATCTACCTGACCACCGGCGGCGCGTTCGACACCGGCCAGGCGACCAGCACCGCGGCGGTCGGCCAGGCGACCATCCACTTCGACGACTGCACGCACGGCTCGCTGCAGTACGCGTTCTCCGACGGCAGCGGCCGCAGCGGCACGATTCCGCTCACGCGCCTGCTCGCGAACGTGAACTGCACCGCCGACGGTACCGGTACCGGTGGGGGCGCCTACCTGCGCTCCGGCGCGTGGGCCGACACGTCCAACAGCGGCCAGGGCCTGGTATTCGACGTCAACCCGCCGATGGGCGTGTTCTTCGCGGCCTGGTACACCTACCTCGCCGAGGCGGCGCCCGATGCCGGCCTCGCCGGGCAGCACTGGTACACGCTGCAGGCCACGATCCCGGCCACGTTCGACCGCCTGCAGGACGTCGGCATCTTCGAGACCAGCGGCGGCGTGTTCGACCAGCACGCGACGGTCGCGACGACGCCGGTCGGCACCGTGTCGATCACGTGGCATACCTGCAGCACGGCGACGATGGACTACGCGTTCACCGCCGGCCCGCATGCCGGCCGCATCGGCTCGCTCGAGCTGTCGCGGATCGGCAGCGAGCCACCCGGCTGCACCCTCTGAGCGGATCTTCCGCGTCCTGCCCTCCCCGGGGACGCGGATGCTCAGGCGGGCGGATGCGCGGCGACGATGACCGCCGCGCGCCCGCCCGCGATTCGCGTCCCCGCGTGTTCGACGCGGAACGCGTACTGCCAGGAACCGTCGCCGCCGAGCAGCCGCTCGGCGTGGACGTCGAGCGCGCCGGCGAGGTCGTCGATCCGGCCGACCGCGAGTTCCACCGCACGCAGCGAGACGAGGTAGCCCGGCGCCGCCTGCGTGCCGGCCGCGCGCGCGAGCAGGCCGCCATGCACCGCCATCGCCTGCGCACCGTATTCGCACAGGTGCACCGCGCGCAGGCGGCCGTCGCCGCGCAGCGGGTTGTCCATGGAGTGGTGCGAGCGCGAGCGTGCGTGGATCGTCGCCGCATCCCAGGCGACCACTTCGTCGAGCAGGCACATCGCTCCCGCATGCGGGATCAGCGGCGCCCAGTCCGCCTTCGGCAACGTCATCGCATTCCCTTCCTCGGCCTTCGCGCGCGGATTGAACCACGAAGCATGGCGCGGACCGCTACTCTTGCGCCATGGAGAGTCCGTACTACCGCTTCGGCGCGTTCCTGCTCGACGTCCAGGCGCGCGAACTCGCGCGCGACGGCGAGCGCGTCGACCTGCCGCTGACGACCGTCGACTGCCTGATCCACCTGGTGCGCCACCGCGACCGCCCGGTCGGCCGGGACGAGCTCGCCGCCGCGGTCTGGGGTCGCGCCGACGTCAGCGAGGTGTCCCTGACCCACGCGATCATGCGCCTGCGCCGCGTGCTCGGTGACGCCGGCAGCGCGCAGACGATGATCCGCACGGTGCCGCGCCACGGCTATCGCTGGGTCGGGACCCTGGAACCCGCCGCGGCAGCGGTCGCCGCGCGGGCCACCGCCGTCGCCGCGGACGCGGCCGCGATCCAGGCCGCGGGGACCGCGCGCACGCGCCGGATCCCCTACGCGCTGGCGACCGCCGTGCTGCTGTTCGCCCTGGCGCTGGTGGCGTTCGCGCTGCGGCGCGAGCGCGGCGAGCGCGCGCCGGCCGCGCCGCCGGCCGATTCGGCGCTGGTCCTGCCGGTGGAGGTCGATGCCGACGAGGATTCGGCCTGGCTGCGCATCGGGCTGATGGACCTGATCGCCGAGCGCATCCGCCGCGGCGGGCTCGCGACGACGCCGAGCGAGACCGTGCTCGCGATGGCGAAGGGCGGCAGCCTCGATGCCGCCGGCGCGCCACGACCGGCCGCGTGGCTGCTGCACGTGCGCGCGCGCCGCAGCGGCACGGACTGGTCGCTGTCGCTGTCCGCGCAGGGCGTGCAGCGCACGCTCGACGTCGAGGCGCAGGCCGCGGATCCCCTCGCCGCGGCACGCGTGGCCGCCGACGAATGGCTGATCAAGCTCGGCCGCGCGCCGCCGGCGGACTCGGCCGTCAGTGGCAGCGACGCCGAGGCGACGCGCTACCAGCACGTCAACGCGGCCCTGCTGAGCGGCCAGGTCGAACTCGCGCGCCGCCTGCTCGAACCGGCGCCCGCTGCCGCGCCGGCGAGCCCGGCGATGGCGCTCGCGCGGGCGCGCGTCGCGTTCTTCTCCGGTGACTACGACGACAGCCGCCGGCAGCTCGAGGCGCTGCTCGCGCGGCTGCCGGCCGACGCGGCGCCGGTGTTGCGCGCCCGCGCGCTCAACGCCCTCGGCTCGATCGCGCTGCGCCAGGGCCGCTACCCGGCCGCGACCGCGGCCTACGACGGGGCGATCGCCCTGCTGCAGCCGGGCGACGCCAACGACGTGCTCGCGACCGCGTACCTGGGCAGCGGCGCGACCGCGGCGCAGCTCGGCAGGCTCGAGCGCGCCGTGGCCGACTACGGCCGCGCACGCACGCTGTACGGCGCGGCGAACGATCCGTACGGCGTGGCGACGGTCGACCTCGACCTCGCCATCGCCGCGATGCAGCGCGCACGGCCCGCGGACGCGCTGCCGCTGCTCGAAGGCGTGCGCGAACGACTGCGCCGCTTCGCCGCCGACGACGCGCTCGGCGCGACCGAGATCGTGCTGGTCGAGGCGCGCCTGGCCGTGCTCGACCTGGCCGGCGCGCTGGCCGACAGCGCCGACTTCGTCACCCCCGCGCGCGAGGCGGACAGCCCGCGGCTGCGCTGGCAGCTGCGCTTCGCGCGCGCCGCGGCGCTCACCGGCAGCGGCCGGTTCGAAGCGGCCACATCGTTGCTCGCGCGCCTGCGCGACGCCGCCGACCCGGCCCTCGACGCGGTCGCACGCGACCTCGGCGAAGGTCTTGCCGCGCGCATCGCGCTCGAGCGTGGCGACGCCGCGGCGGCGAGCGCGCTGGCCGCGGCGGCGATGACGCCGGCACTGGAGCAGCGCAGCCGCGACGGCTACGTGCAGGCGTGGCTGACCCGCATCCTCGCCCTCGCCGCCGACGGCAACGCGGCCGGCGCGGCGGCCGAACTCGCGCGCCTGCGCGACTGGAACGGCGGCGATCGCGAAGCCGGCACCGCGATGTGGATCGACTACGCCGAGGCGCGGCTCGCCGCACGTGCCGGCGAGCCTGCGCGCGCGCTGGCCGCGTTCGAGGCCGCGATGGCCGCGGCGACGGCGCGCGGCATCCCGGAGGAACTCGTGCGCATCGGCCTGCCGTATGTGCAGGCACTGCTCGCGGCGCGCCGCCTCGACGACGCCAGCGCGATCGCCGGCCGCATCGCGCCGTGGGCCGAGCACGACGCACGCGCGGCCTGGGCCGCGGCGCTGGCCTACCGCGCGCTCGGCCAGGCGCGCGCGGCCGATACCGCCCTCGCCCGCGCGCGCGCGCTCGCCGGTGAGCGCCGCGTCGGCGACGGCGAGGCGCCGCCGTGATCGGCGCGGCGGCATCCGCACAGGGTTGATACATCCAAATTACATGCACGCGACGCCGCCGCCGTGCAGGGTGGCGGCAGCGCCCCGGCGGGCGTCATCCCCCCGAATCCCGCTTCCACGAGGTCCCAGAATGATCCACGGCCCGCTTCCCGTTCGCCGCCTCGCCGCGGCCCTGTTCGCCGGCCTGTTCGCCGCCGGCCCTGCGGTGGCCGGCGGCGCGCCGCTCTACCACCTGGTGCGCCTGACGGTGCCGGACGGCACGGACGTGTTCGCCGCCGACATCAACGACGCCGGCCAGGTCGTCGGCAGCTGCCTCGACGCCGGCTTCAACCAGGTGCCGGTATGGTGGGACGCGGACGGCGCCGCGCACCGGCTCGCCGTGCCCGGCCTCGGCGACGCGCAGGCCGTCGCGATCAACAACGCCGGGCAGATCGTCGGCACCTTCCTCGACTACGAGAACCCGGTCGCCGGCGTGCTGTGGAACGCGGCCGCGCCGGGCTACACGCTGCTCGACGACAGCGGCACGATCAACGTGTCGCCGCTCGACATCAATGATGAAGGCGTGGTCGTCGGCGGCGCGGGCGCGCCGGCGGCGCAACGTGCGTTCGTCTGGACTGCGGGCGGCGGACTGGTCGACTACGGCGTGGCCGATCCCACGGTCGAGTTCCAGCAGGCGCGCTGGACCGCGGTCAACGCGAGCGGCAAGCTCGTCGGCCACTTCAACGTGCACTCGTCCGACATCCACGCGATCGTCGGCAGCGCCGGCACTGCGAGCGTCCTCGCGATGGGCGGCGCGAGCGAGGACTTCCCGACCGTGGCGACCGCGGTCAACGCGGCCGGCACCGTGGTCGGCGCCGGGCTCGCCGAGGACGCGCCGGTGCTGGTGCCGGTCGTATTCGGCGAGGACGGCTCCTACAGCGGGATTCCCGGCGCGACGCTCGACCAGGGCAACGGCTGCGCGCGTGCGATCAACGATGCCGGCATCATCGGCGGTGCGGCCGGCATCGGCAGCGCGAGCGGCTGCGTCCCGGGCCTCAAGGCCTGGGTCTACCGCGACGGCACCGTGCACGACCTCGCCGACGTCGTCGACGACCTCGACGGCTTCGCCAGCCTGAGCCAGGTCCGCGCGATCAATGCGGACGGCGTGCTGCTCGGCCAGGGGCGGCTCGCCGACGACAGCGTGGCCGCTTTCATCGCGGTGCCGATCCGCGCCGAGGCGATCTTCGCCGACGGCTTCGACGGCTGATGCGCGGCGCGCGCCGGCTCAGCGCCGGCGCGCCATCAGGATCGACAGGCAGAAGTGGAAGCCGACGCCGAGCGCGACGGTGAGCCCGATCGCACGCAGCACCGGTAGCGAGGTGCAGGCCTGCAGGCCGAACACCAGCAGCGCGGACGCGATGCAGACGAGGGTCGCGTGCAGCGTGCGGCGCGCCTCCGCCGCGTCCGCGACCGGGCGTTCGAAGAACAGCGCGTAGTGCAGGCCGAGCCCGGCCGCGAGCGTGACCGCGACGAGGTGGAACAGCGACAGCGACAGCCCCGCCGCGCGTTCGACCACCACGACCAGCAGCGTCGCGAGCGACATCGGCGCGAGCACGTGCCACGCGCGACGCAGGCTCCGCAGCGCGAACACCACGGTCGCCGCGAGCAGGAGCAGGGCGATGCCGAGCGCGGCGAGGATGCGCTCGCGGTAGGCGACGACGAGCGATTCCGAGGCCGCCTTGAGGTCGAGCACGCGCACCGTGCCACCGGCGACCGGCGCGAGCGCCTCGAGCGCGGCGACGTCGTGCACGCCCGACAGCGTCGCCAGCCCGACCCAGCCCGACGCGCCCGGCACCAGCATCGAGGCGAGGCGCGCGCCGAGCGGCGAGCGCGCGAACGCGTCCGGCGACAGCGGCGCGAGGCCGCGCGCGGCCTCGACGTCGTCGACGAACGGCGCGAACAGGCCGGCGCGGAACGGCAGCCCGGCGCTCGCGTCGGCGAGCGCGGCCTCGAGCGTCGCGCGGTCCGGCAGGCGCGCCTGGCGCGCGCGCTGCCGCGCGGCGCTCGGCAGGTAACGGCTCGGCAGTTCCACCGCATCGAGCGCGCCGGCGCGCACGAGCGCGTCGATGCGCGGCTCGATCGCCTCCGACAGCGCGAGCACGCCGTCGGCATCCGCCGCCTCGAGCACGAGCAGGTAGCGCACGTCCGGCGCGCCGAGTTCGCCGCGCAGCTCGGCGTCGCGCAGCAGCAGCGGCTGCGGCACCGGCGTCAGCGCGGCGAGGTCGTCCTCCCACAGCGGCCCCGGCGCGCGCCAGAGCACGACCACGCCCACGGCGGCGAGCAGCCACGGCAGCCAGGCCGGGCGCGGCACCGCGTCGACCAGGCGCAGCGCGCGCGCGATGCCCGGCGTCGCGGCGGCGTCGCGGAAGCGCGCCGGCAGCACCCGCGGCAGCAGGTAGCGCGTGGTGAGCCCGGCAGCGAGCAGGCCGGCGATGGTGAACACCGCGAGCTGCTGCAGGCCGGCGACGCCGGACGCGAAGAACGCGAGGTAGGCGATCGCCGCCGACGCGATCGCGGTGGCGAGCAGCGGCCACAGCGCGCGCACGCTGGCGAGCGCGTCCTCGCCGGCGCGGCGGTGGCTGAGCACGCGGATCGGGTACTCCTGCGCGACGCCGAGCAGGGTGAAGCCGAACGCGAGCGTGATGCCGTGCGCGGCGCCGTACAGCGCCGCGAGCGCGGCGACGCCGGCGAGCGCGCCGCTGGCGACCGGCAGGCCGGCGAGCAGCAGCGCGGGCAGGCTGCGGTAGGCGAACAGCAGCAGCAGCACGAAACCGATCGTGCTGATCGCCCCGACGCGATCGGCTTCGCCCCGCGTCTTCGCGTTGATCAGCACGGTGAACCAGCCGGGGCCGCTGATCTCCAGTCGTGCCGGCCCCGCCTCCGGCAGCGACGCGAACGCCGCGCGCAGGGCATCGATCGCCTCGCCCTGGGCGGCCGGGTCGAAGCCGGCCGCACGCGTCTGCGCGACCAGCAGGGCGGCGCCGTCGGACGAGAACCAGACGCCATCGCGCATCGCCGGCGGCTTCGGCGGCGACCAGCGCTCCGCGATGGCCAGCGTTTCCAGCGTCGGGTCGCGCGGCAGCAGCGGCTTCAGCAGGCCGGCCGCTGGCGAGGCGAGGTCCTCGATGCGCTGCGTGAGCTGGTCGCGCAGGGAATCGGCGTCGAGTGCGCGGCGATCCAGTGTCGGCGACAGCAGCCAGCGATACGGCAGCAGCGCCGGGTCGAGCGCGGCGGGATCGAACGCGCCGTTGGCGACCTGCTCGAAGTGCGGGTCGGCGGCGAGCTTCGCCGCGAGCCCGCGCGACAGCGCCGCGAGCGTGGCCGGCTCGGCGCCGCCGATCGCGAGCAGCAGCAGGCGCGAGCCCGGCCCCTCGCCGATCTGGTCCATCAGCAATTTCTGGTCCGGCGTGCTCGGCGGCGGCATGAAGCTGCGCAGGTCGGTGCTCACGCGCAGGTTCTGCCACGCGTAGGCGCCGAGCAGGCCGAGCGCCAGCAACCACGCGGCGAGCAGCAGCCAACGCCGCGCCGGCGCGCTCACGCCGGCCGGTTCACTTCGCGGCGATGCCACGGCACAGCGCCTCGACCTGCGGCTGCGACGGCGCGGCCGGCAGCTTCGCGCCCGCGAGCCGCTCGACCAGCAACACGCCGACGTCGCCGTCGCCCTCGCGCGTGCGGAAGCACAGCGGCGTGGCATCCTCGCCGTAGACGGTGATCTCGGTGATGCGTCGCGCGAGGCGCGCGTCGCGCGGTTTCAGCGCGAGCTGCCAGCGCGCCGCCGTACCGCTGGCCACGAGCGTGAAGTCGCGTCCGAGCGTCGCGGCGTCGCCACCGAGCAGCGCGGCGAAGCCGCGCAGGAACCCCTCGAGTTCGGGCGCCTGGCCGAGCGGGAAGCTGCGCGGCTCGCGCTCGCCGCGCTGCACGCTGGCGACGCCGTCGGCGACCCGGACCTGTTCGCGGTACGGCGCGTCGACGCGCTTGGCGAGCCGCTCGGGCCCGAGGTACTCGAGTTCGCCGCGCAGCACGAGTGGTCGGTCGAGCAGGCCGGAGAAGCGCACCTCGGTGTAGGCGGTGCGCGCCGGTGCCTCGCGCGCGAGGCGCGCGACCAGCGACACCGCGTCGGCCGCCTCAGGCGGCGCCGCGCGTGGCGACGTCGCCGCCAGGCTCGCCAGCAGCAGGCTCGACGCCGCGACCTTCGGGATTCCAGAAATCATGCCAGTTGAACCAGTTGCAGGGATCGAGTCGGACGTGGTGCTCGAGCCGCGACGCATAGCGCTGCACCAGCGCGCGCAACGCCTCCTCGCGCTGCGCGCGCGGCGCGGAGAAGTCGTCCGCGAGCGGCTCGAAGTAGAGGTCGTAGCGGTTGCCGCCGCGGTACATGCCGAGGCAGAGCACGATCGGCACCTTGAGGATCCCGCCGAGCAGGAACGGCGCGCGCGGGAACGGCGCCGGCGCTCCGAAGAACTCGGCCGCGATGGTCGCCTCGCCGGCGCGCGCGCGGTCGGCGAGCAGGGTCGCCAGCGCACCTTCGGCGAGCGCTTCCGACAGCGCCAACACGATCTCCGTGCCCGGCCGCGAGGCGTCGATGACGCGGCGCGCGACGGTCGGGTTCAGCGCGTGCAGCAGTTCGGTCAGCGCCGGCGTCTTCTGCGTGTCGAGCACGACGCGCATGTCGATGTCGTCGCGGCCGTCGGCGGCCACGCGCAGCACCTCGAAGCTGCCGACGTGCGCGCCGAGCAACAGCACGCCGCGGTCGGGGCGCATGCGCGAGGTCAGTTCCTCCAGCCCGTGCATGGTCACGTCGAAGCGCGCGTAGCGCTCGGCCAGCAGGAACACGCGGTCGAGGATGGTGCCGGCGAAGCGATGGATGTGGCGCATCACCTGCCACGCGTTGGCGCGCCCGGTCACGCGACGCAGGAACGCGTACGAGACCCGGCGCTCGTACGGGCGCCGCAGGAAGAAGTACAGCGTGATCGGGTACAGCGCGAGCCGGGCGACGCCGCGGCCGCACCGGAGCCCGATCGCGCGGATCAGCCAGATCGCGAAGCGTCCGCCGCCCTCGCGCCGCTCGCTCCAGTGCTCGCTCACGTCGCGACCTCGCCGCTCGCCACCGGCGTGCCGTCGCGCTCGATGCGGAAACGGAAGCGCGCGCCGTCGCCCGTGAGCACGAGCTCGGCTGCCTCGCCCGGCAGCAGCGGCGCGACGAACTTCACCGCCGGCAGCGCGCGCGGCGCGGCACCGGTCATGGCCTCGATCGCGCGTGCGACCGCGTCGAGCAGCACCACGCCCGGCACCACCGGCCGGCCCGGGAAATGGCCGGGCAGGCTCGGGTGGCCGGCATCGATGCGGATCGGCACGCGCAGCTCGTTCAACGGCCGCGCTCCCGCGCCGCGTCCGCGGCGATGCCGTGCAGCAGCGCCGGCCAGCGCTGGACGACGCGCGCGACGAAGGCCGGCAGCGACGGGTGCGGCAGGTCGCGCAGGTGCACGCGGCGGAACGCGTATTCGAGCACGAACACGACCGGCACCAGCGCGTAGCCGCCGGCATGCAGGTACAGGCGCCAGCCACGCGCGTCGAGTGCGGCAATGCTCGGGCCGCCGAGCGCGGCCGACACGCCGCCGGGAGCGAAGCCGAGCACGAAGGCGAGCAGCAGCGCCTGTGCGCCGAGCAGGATCGCCCACAGCATCGTCAGGCGCTGCGTGTAGCGCGCCACGCGCGGCTGCGCCGCGCGCTCGGGGCTTTCGAGGATGGCGACGAAGCGCGCGATCAGCGGCTGCCGGCCGCGGCGCAGGGTGGAGGCGAACAGCGCGCACAGGCCCGCGCTGACGAGGATCGGCAGCGCATCGAGCGCGAGGCTCGCCTCGCCGCGTGCCGCGAGCGCCGCCAGCAGGGCGCCGAGCCCCAGCCAGCCGAGCCAGGCAGCGGCATGCGCGCGGCGCAAGGCCGGCCACAGCACCGCGCCGGCGAGCACGAACACGGCGAGCGCGCCGGGCCAGGGTTCGCCGCTGTACCACGCCGCCGACGCGAGCGCGACGTACGCGACGACGCCGGCCAGCAGCACGCGCGGGCGGCGCGGGGTGGCGTGCAGGTCGGCGGGGAGCGGCGGCACGGGAACGGACACGGAGGGCGCGAAGTCGGCTGGGACGAAGCCAGCGGGAATGTACCATGCATGTCCCGCAGCACCGCCGCACCCGGCGCGGTGCGCACACGACCCAGCGAGGAACGCCGTGCAAGAGACCGCGACCAGCCCGATCGAATGCGATGTCCTCGTCGTCGGCGGCGGACCCGCCGGCAGCACCAGCGCGACCCTGCTCGCGCGGCGCGGCCACCGCGTGCTGCTGCTGGAGAAGGACCACCACCCGCGCTTCCACATCGGCGAATCGCTGTTGCCGGCGAACCTGCCGATCTTCGAACGGCTCGGCGTCGCCGACGCGGTACGCGCGCTCGGCGTGTACAAGGGCGGCGCGGATTTCCCGACCCGCGACGGCGGCTACCAGACGTTCCGCTTCAGCCGCGCGCTCGGCGACACGCCCCCGCACGCGTACCAGGTGCGCCGCTCCGATTTCGACGCGATGCTGCTGCGCCACGCGCGCGAGAACGGCGTCGACGCGCGCGAGGGCGTGCGCGTGGCCAGGGTCGAGGCCGGTGGCATCGGCCGGGTCGTCGCCGAGGCGGCCGGCGCCGACGGCAACACGTTCCAGGTGCGCGCGAAGTACCTCGTCGACGCCAGCGGGCGCGACACCCTGCTCGGCAACGCGTTCAAGCTGAAGCAGCGCAACACCGCGCACCAGAGCGCGGCGCTGTTCGCGCACTACGAGGGCGTCGAGATGCGGCCGGGCGACGACGCCGGCAACATCAGCATCTACCGCTTCGACCACGGCTGGTGCTGGTTCATCCCGCTGCCCGGCGGGATCATGAGCGTCGGCTGCGTCTGCAGGCCTGAGTACCTCAAGCAGCGGCGCGGGCGCACGGCCGAGTTCCTCGATGCAACGCTGGCCCTGATGCCGGGCGCGCAGGCGCGCCTGGCGAACGCGCGGCGCGTGTCGGAGGTGCACGTCGCCGGCAACTACTCGTACATGTGCGACCGCATGTCCGGCCCCGGCTGGATCCTGGTCGGCGATGCCTGGGCCTTCGTCGATCCGGTGTTCTCGTCCGGCGTCTACCTCGCCATGCACGGCGCCGAACAGGCCGCCGCGATGATCGACGCGGCGCTCGCGCAGCCGTCGCGGGAGGCCGCGCTGCAGGCCGCCATCCACCGCCGCCTGCGCCGCGGCGTGCGCGTGTTCTCATGGTTCATCTACCGCTTCAACTCGCCGGTCATGCGCAAGCTGTTCGCCAGCCCGCGCAACACCTGGCAGGTCGAGCAGGGCGTGATCTCGATGCTCGCCGGCGACGTCTTCGACAGCGCGCCGGTGATGCGGCGGCTGCGCCTGTTCAAGCTGATCTACGCGGTCGGCGCGCTCGCCGACGCCCGGCGCTGGCTCGGCGAATGGATCGAGCGGCGGCGCCAGGCCAGGGTTGCGTTCGAGTGACGCGTGCCGCCCCGCGGCCGGGGCGGTGCGGATTCAGTCGCGGCTGCGGTGCTGTTCGATGTGCGCGGACAGCGCGCGCAGGCTGCCGAAGATGACGTGGTTGTCCGGGTTGTCCGAACGCAGCTGGAAGCCGTAGTGCCTCGACACGGCGAGGGCGAGCTCGAGCGCGTCGATCGAATCGAGGCCGAGGTCGCCGCCGAACAGCTGCGCCTCCGGGTCGATCGCGTCGGGTTCGATCCAGTCGATGTTCAGGCTTTCGACGAGCAGGCCGGCGAGTTCGCGCTCGGCGGGCGTCTGGCGTGCGGCGGGCGTGGTGGTCATGGCTGCGGCTCGGCGGGCGAGGGTTATCGGGCCAGTGTATCATTCACGGTTCACCCTCGAACCGAAGTCCGCGTCGCCCCGATGTCCATCCCGATGAGTCCGCCAGCGGCGTCCGCACCGCTCTCGGTGCGCTACGAGCAGGCGGCGGCGACCGCGCTGCTGGCGCAGGCCGACGTGATGGCGGTGATCGGATTCGGCGCCGCGTCCATGGGCGTGGACGACCCGCGCCTGCTGCGCGTAGGCCTGCAGCCGCTCGCGGGCAACGCGTTCGAGGTCTGGCGCGGCGCCGCGCCGGTCGCGCACGGCCGCGACGGCGAGCTGCGCTGGAGCAGCGACGGCGAACACCTCTTCTTCGCGATCGAGCTCGACGAGGACGCCCACGGCGGCGTGCGCGGCGCGGCCGAACACGCGTATGCGCACGCCTGCGCCTTCGTCGCCTCCACGCCGACGCCGCACCTGCTGCGCCTGTGGAACTACCTCGACGCGATCAACCTCGGCGACGGCGACGACGAGCGTTACCGCCGCTTCTGCGAGGGCCGCGCGCGCGGCATGGCGCGCCACCTGCTGGCGCCGCCGTACCCGGCCGCGACCGCGATCGGGCGCCACGACGGCGTGCGCGTGCTGCAGGTGTACGGCCTCGCCGCGGCGACGCCGGGCACGCCGGTCGAGAACCCGCGCCAGGTCAGCGCATGGCGCTACCCGCGCGAGTACGGTCCGACCGCGCCGACCTTCGCGCGCGGCATGCGCAGCGCCGACGGCGCGCTGCTGATCTCCGGCACGGCCGCGGTCGTCGGCCACGCCTCGCGCCACCCGGGCGATCTCGACGCGCAGCTCGACGAGACGATCGCGAACCTCGGGAGCCTGCTCGCGCAGGCCGGTGCGCCGGCGCGCTTCGACGCGCGCAGCATGCTGAAGGCCTACGTGCGCGACGCCGCGGACGGCACGCGCGTCGCCGCGCTGCTGCGCGCGCGACTGCCTGCGCTCGGCGGCCTGCTCGTGCTCGCCGGCGACGTCTGCCGGCGCGAGCTGCTGGTCGAGGTGGACGGCATCGCGCCGCTCGCCGGCTGAGGCCGGGCCACCGCGTTCCGCCGGCGCGGCACGGCGACGCGGCGCATGCATCGCCGCCATCCTCTCGCGGAGGCCATGTGGGCTACCAGCGTACTTTGTTCGCGGTCCTCGTGCTCGGCTGTGCGGCCCTCGCCGCGACCTGGCCGTTCGGCGACGGACGCGCACCGCCGCACGATGCGTCGCGCAACGCCGACGCGCGATCCGCGCACAGCGACACGATCGTGCCTGCCTCCGCGACACCGCCCCGCACCGATGACCGCGCATCCGCGCCGCCGAGGAACCCGTACACCGGCGACCCCGCCGCGATCGCCGCCGGCCGCGCGCTGTTCGCGGCGAAGGCATGCAGCGCCTGCCACGGTGCGGACGGCGGCGGCGGCATGTGCCCGCCGGTCACCAACGACACCTGGGTCTACGGCAGCGACGACGCCACGCTGTTCGACCTGCTCAGGCTCGGCAGCGTCGCGCTGCGCGAGCGCGGCCGCCTGCGCATCGGGCGCGAGGCGCGCGTCGGCGACATGCCGCCGCTCGCCGGCGTGCTCAGCGACGACGAGGCCTGGCAGGTGCTCGCCTACGTGCGTTCGAAGTACGCTGGCGACCCCGCCCTGAAGGACTGGTGACCCGATGACGCCCCGCCTCCTCGCGCTGCTCGCCGTCGCCGCCGGCGCGCTCGCCACGGCGCCGACGCCACGCGCGGCGCCGCTCGCCTACGTGCCGAACCAGAAGAGCGGCTCCATCTCGGTCATCGACACCGCGAGCGACGCGGTCGTGCGCACGCTGACCGCCGCGGGCACGCTCGGCGACCGCCTGCAGGCGCTCGAGGTCGACGCGCGCAGCGGCACGCTCTTCGTCGTCGACGCCGGCCGGCAGCAGCTCGTTGCGCTGGATCCCGCCACCGATCGGGTGCGCGGCACGGTCGACATCGGCCCCGACGCCGAGGGCGTGCGCCTCTCGCCCGACGGCCGCACGCTCGCGGTCTGCGCGGAGGGCCAGCACCGGGTGTTGCTCGTCGATGCCACCACGCTCGCGCTGGACGCGCGCATCGAGGTACGCGGGCGCAATCCCGAACACTGCGAGTTCTCGCCCGACGGCGCGTTCCTCGTCACCAGCAACGAAGGATCCGACGACCTCGACGTGATCGAGCTGGCCACGCGTGCGTCCACGGGCACGATCGCGACCGCCGGCCACCCGCGCGGCGCGGCGTTCCTGCCGCGCTCGGGCCTGCTGTTCGTGGCGCAGGAAACCGCCAACGGCGTCGACATGGTCGACTTCGGCGCGCGACGCAAGCTGGTCACGATCGCGACCGCCGAGCGCGCTGCGGGCGTCACCGCGGCGCCCGACGGCAAGCGCGTCTACGTTGCCAACGGCAGCGGCAGCGTCAGCGTGATCGACGTCGCGAGCCGCGTCGTGATCCGCGAGATCGCGGTCGGCAAGCGACCGTGGAACATGGCCCTGACGCCGGACGGCCGCAAGCTCTACGTCGCCAACGGCCGCTCCGACGACGTCAGCGTGATCGACACGACGAGGCTCGCCGTGGTCGCGACGATCGCGGTCGGCGAACGGCCGTGGGGCGTCGTGATCGCGCGCTGAGGCCCGACCATCCACCCAACTGGAGACCACACCATGAAGACCCGCGCCGCCGTCGCCTGGGAAGCCGGCAAGCCGCTCTCGATCGAAGAGGTCGACCTCGAAGGCCCGCGCGAGGGTGAAGTGCTCGTGCGCATCGTCGCCACCGGCGTCTGCCACACCGACGCGTTCACGCTCTCCGGCGCCGATCCCGAGGGCCTGTTCCCGGTCATCCTCGGCCACGAGGGCGGCGGCATCGTCGAGGAGGTCGGCAAGGGCGTGACCAGCGTCCGCCCGGGCGACCACGTGATCCCGCTCTACACGCCCGAATGCGGCCGCTGCAAGTTCTGCCTGTCCGGCAAGACCAACCTGTGCCAGGCGATCCGCGTCACCCAGGGCAAGGGCCTGATGCCGGACGGCAGCTCGCGCTTCTCGATGAACGGCAAGCCGATCCTGCACTACATGGGCACGAGCACGTTCTCCGAGTACACCGTGCTCCCGGAGATCGCGCTGGCGAAGATCAACCCGGCCGCGCCGCTGGAGAAGGTCTGCCTGCTCGGCTGCGGCATCACGACCGGCATCGGCGCGGTGCTCAACACCGCCAAGGTCACCCCCGGCTCGACCGTCGCCGTGTTCGGCCTCGGCGGCATCGGCATGTCGGTGATCCAGGGCGCGGTGATGGCGAAGGCCGCACGCATCCTCGCGATCGACATGAACCCGGACAAGTTCGAAATGGCGCGCCAGCTCGGTGCGACCGATTTCGTCAACCCGAAGGACTACGACCGGCCGATCCAGGAGGTCGTCGTCGAGCTCACCGACGGCGGCGTCGACTACTCGTTCGAGTGCATCGGCAATGTCGACGTCATGCGCGCAGCGCTCGAGTGCTGCCACAAGGGCTGGGGCGAATCGACCATCATCGGCGTCGCCGGCGCCGGGCAGGAGATCTCCACGCGCCCGTTCCAGCTCGTCACCGGCCGCGTCTGGCGCGGCTCGGCCTTCGGCGGCGTGAAGGGCCGCTCGCAGCTGCCGGGCTACGTCGAACGCTACCTCGCCGGCGAGCTCAGGATCGACGAGTTCGTTTCGGCCGAGCTGCCGCTCGAGCAGATCAACCATGCATTCGAGCTGATGCACGACGGCAAGGTCATCCGGTCGGTGATCCGCTACTGATGCGGCGGCGCCAGCCGCCGGTCCTCGCCGGCTGCGCGGCGCTGGTCGCCGCCGGTGCGGTCGCGCAGGAGCGCGGCGAGGAGGTCGCGCGGCTCGAACTCGTCGACGTCGTCGGCGCGACGCCGGTCGCCGGGACGGAGTTCCCGGCCGCGCTGCTGCCGTATGAGCTGCAGTCGGCCGACGACGCGGCGCTGGCGCGCGCGCAGGCGTTCGACCTCACCGACTACCTCGGCCGCCACTTCGCCGGCGTGACCGTCAACGCGGCGCAGAACAACCCGCTGCAGCCGGACCTGCAGTTCCGCGGCTTCACCGCGACGCCGCTGCTCGGCGGCGCGCAGGGCCTGTCGGTCTACCTCGACGGCGTGCGCGTCAACGAGGTGTTCGGCGACACGGTGAACTGGGACCTGGTGCCGACCGCGGCGATCGAGCGCGTCGACCTTCTCGCCGGCGCGAACCCGGTCTTCGGCCTCAACACGCTCGGCGGCGCGATCTCGATCCGCAGCAAGACCGGCTTCGGCGCTCCCGGCACCCGGCTCGCGTTCGACGGCGGCGCGTTCGGCCGCAGCGTCGCCGGCGCCGAGCACGCTGGCCACGCCGGCGCCTGGGGCTGGTACCTGATGGGTCAGCGCTTCGACGAGGACGGCTGGCGCGACGCATCGCCGTCGCGCGCGGACACCGCCTACGGCACGCTGTCGTGGCGCGGCGACGCGGCCAGCGTCGACCTGCACCTCGGCCACGGCGAGAGCCGCCTGACCGGCAATGGACCGGCGCCGGTCGAACTGCTCGACGAGCGCTGGCAGGCGGTCTTCACCGCGCCGGACCGGACCGGCAACCGCATGGACCTCGCCAGCGCCGAGGCCGAGTTCGAGCTGTCCCCGCATGCGCGACTGTCCGCCAGCGTGTTCCGCCGCGAGGTCGACACGCAGTCGTACAACGGCGACGCCACCGACGCGGACGAATGCGAGGCGGACGACGACCTCCTCTGCGACGACGACGGCGAACCGCTGCGTGACCAGTACGGTGCTCTGGTGCCGGCGCGCTACGACGCGATCAACCACATCAGCCGGCGCCGCCAGCGCAGCGATGGCGGCACGCTGCAGTTTTCGACCGACGCGCCGCTGTTCGGGCGCGACAACCACTTCGCGCTCGGCTTCGACCTCCATCGCGGCCGGCTCGATTTCGCCTCGAGGGTCGAGGCGGCGATCCTCGGCGAGGACCGCCGCACCTCGTCGGGCTCGGGCGTGTTCTTCCCCGACCAGGCGCTCGCCGTGCACAGCCACACGCGCAGCCACGGGCTCTATGCGACCGACACCGTCGCCGTGACCGGACGCCTCGCGCTGACGCTGTCGGCGCGTGCGAACCGCACGCGCACGACGATCGCCGACCGCAGCGGCGCGCATCCGGACCTCGACGGCCGCCACGCGTTCTCGCGCGTCAATCCCGCCGCCGGCTTCACCTGGCGCTGGAGCGAGGCGCTCTCCGCCTACGGCGGCTACGGCGAATCGACGCGTGCACCGACGCCGGTCGAACTGACCTGCGCCGACGCGGATGCGCCGTGCCGCCTGCCGAACCAGTTCCTGTCCGACCCGCCGCTGCGGCAGGTCGTGGCGAAGAGCTGGGAAGCCGGCCTGCGCGGCGCGCGCGGCGCGGGCGCGGACCGCCTCGACTGGCGCGTCGGCGTGTTCCGCACCACCAGCACCGACGACATCATCTTCCAATCGACCGGCGGCACGCAGTCCAACGAAGGATATTTCGCCAACGTCGGCGACACGCGCCGCCAGGGCCTGCAGGCCGGCGTATCCGGCACGTCGTTCGATCGCCGCCTCGACTGGCATGCGAACTGGACCTGGCTCGACGCAACCTTTTGTCATGCGTTCCGCGAGAACAGCGCGCACCATCCCGACGCCGGTGACGACGGCCTGATCGAAGTGCGGCGCGGCGCGCGCATTCCGGGCCTGCCGCGACACGCACTCAAGGTCGGTGCGGACTGGTCGCTGGCACGCACGTTCGCGATCGGTGCCGAGGTGGTCGCGCAATCGGCGCAGTACCTGCGCGGCGACGAGGCGAACCGGCTCGCGCCCGTCGGCGGCCATGCGGTCGCGAACCTGCACGCGCGCTGGCAGGCGACGCCGTGGCTCGACGTGGTCGCGCGCGTCGACAACCTGTTCGACCGCCGCTACGCGAGCTTCGGCACGCTCGGCGAGCCGGACGAGGTGCTGCCCCGCTTCGACGATCCGCGTTTCCTCGGTCCCGCGCCGCCACGCGCGGCCTGGGTCGGCCTGCGCGTGGCGCTGTAGCCGCGCGCAAGCCTGGACACGACCGCGACGCGCGTGCAACCGCGCGCAGCCCGTTCCGCCATCGGCATGCCGGATCGCGGGGGTCGGACGCCGTGGATGCGGGCACACCGTAGCTCGCGAAAGGGTTCGCCGGCGAGACCCGCCCGGCGCATGCACGTGCGCCCGTGCCGGGTCGGGTGACGCGCGCGCGCGCCATCGCCTAGAATGCCGGCGGGCCGCGCGAGCGGCTTTTTTTTGTTTTCCGCAGGGACGAATCGCATGCTTTCCATCGAACAACGCATCGCCGCCGACATCGCCGCGCAGCCGGCGCAGGTGCGCGCCGCGGTCGAGCTCCTCGACGGCGGCGCCACCGTGCCGTTCATCGCGCGCTACCGCAAGGAAGCGACCGGCGGCCTCGACGACACCCAGTTGCGCCTGCTCGAGGAACGCCTCGGCTACCTGCGCGAACTGGAGGACCGTCGCGCCGCGATCCTCGAGAGCATCGCGCAGCAGGGCAAGCTCGACGACGCGCTGCAGGCGCAGATCCTCGAGGCCGACACCAAGGCGCGCCTCGAGGACCTGTACCTGCCGTACAAGCCGAAGCGGCGCACGCGCGCGCAGATCGCGCGCGAGGCGGGGCTCGAGCCGCTCGCGCTCGCGCTGCGCGACGATCCCGGTGTCGTGCCGGAGGAACGCGCGGCCGCGTTCGTCGACGCCGACAAGGGCGTGCCCGACGTCAAGGCCGCGCTCGACGGCGCGCGCCAGATCCTGATCGAAGCGATCGCCGAGGACGCCGGCCTCGTCGGCGGCCTGCGCGAATGGGCGTGGAGCAAGGGCCAGGTCCGCGCGCGCGTCATCGAGGGCAAGGAAGCCGAGGGGGCCAAGTTCCGCGACTACTTCGACCATGCCGAACCGATCGCGAAAATCCCCTCGCACCGCCTGCTGGCGCTGATGCGCGCGCGCAACGAGGGCGTGCTCGCGCTCGAGCTGCTGCCGACCGCGGAGGCCGAGCAGGGCCATGCCGAGGCCGAGGCGCGCGTCGCCGCGCACGCCGGAGTCGCCGCGCGCGGCCGCCCGGCCGACGCCTGGCTGCTCGAGACGTGCCGCCTCGCCTGGCGCGTGAAACTGCACCTGTCGCTGACGCTCGACCTGTTCGCGCGTGCGCGCGAAGCGGCCGAGGAGGAGGCGATCCGCGTGTTCGGCGACAACCTCAAGGACCTGCTGCTCGCGGCGCCCGCGGGCCCGAAGGCGGTCATGGGGCTCGACCCGGGCATCCGCACCGGGGTCAAGGTCGCGGTCGTCGACGCGACCGGCAAGCTGCTCGCGACGACGACCGTCTATCCGCACGAGCCGCGCCGGCAATGGGACGAGGCGCTGGCCGAACTCGGCGCGCTGTGCCTGAAGCACGGCGTGGAGCTGGTCGCGATCGGCAACGGCACCGCCTCGCGCGAGACCGACAAGCTCGCCGGCGAGATGATCCGCACGCTCGGCGAGCGCGCGAAGATCGCCAAGATCGTCGTCAGCGAGGCCGGCGCGTCGGTGTACTCCGCCTCGGAGATCGCGGCGAAGGAGTTCCCCGGCCTCGACGTCTCGCTGCGCGGCGCGGTGTCGATCGCGCGCCGCCTGCAGGACCCGCTCGCCGAGCTGGTGAAGATCGAGCCGAAGGCGATCGGCGTCGGCCAGTACCAGCACGACGTGAACCAGGCGCGCCTCGCGCGCGCGCTCGACGCGAAGGTCGAGGACTGCGTCAATGCGGTCGGCGTGGACGTCAATACCGCGTCGGCGCCGCTGCTCGCGCGCGTCGCCGGCCTCAGCGGCGCGGTCGCCGAGAACGTCGTGCGCTACCGTGACGAGCACGGCGCGTTCCGCAACCGCAACGAGCTGAAGAAGGTGCCGCGCCTCGGCGAGAAGGCGTTCGAGCAGGCGGCCGGGTTCCTGCGCATCCCGCACGGCGACAACCCGCTCGACGCCGGCGGCGTGCACCCGGAAGCCTATCCGGTGGTCGAACGCATCCTCGCCCGCTGCGGCCGAGAGGTGAAGGCGGTGATCGGCGACGGCGCCTTCCTGCGCACGCTGCGTCCGGAGGACTACGTCGACGAGCGTTTCGGCGTGCCGACCGTGCGGGACATCCTGCGCGAGCTCGAGAAACCCGGACGCGACCCACGCCCCAACTTCGTCGCGCCCGCGTTCGCCGACGGCATCGAGGGCCTCAAGGACCTCGCCGTGGGCATGGTGCTCGAGGGGCGCGTCACCAACGTCGCCGCGTTCGGCGCGTTCGTCGACATCGGCGTGCACCAGGACGGCCTCGTCCACGTGTCGGCGCTGTCGCACAAGTTCGTGCGCGATCCGCGCGAGGTGGTCAAGGCCGGCGACATCGTCAAGGTCAAGGTGATGGAGGTCGACCTGCAGCGCCAGCGCATCGCACTCAGCATGCGCCTGGACGACGTGCCCGGCGAAGCGCGCGCGCCGCGCGTGGGCGGCGGCGAAGCGCGCGGCGCGGACCGCAGCGTGCGCGCGGCGTCGAAGCGCCCGGCGCAGCCGCCCGCGGTCGCGAACCCGGCACTCGCCGACGCGTTCGCGCGTGCGCTGAAGCGCTGAAGCGACGGGCGCGGCGACCGGCGTCGCCGCGCCACGGCTCAGGAACCGTACTTGACCGCGCAGCCGTAGGGTTCGGAGGTCGGCACGCTGACCGCCTTGCCGGCGGCGAGCTCGGCCAGCGCCTGCGGCACGTACTGGGTCGCCTTCGGGATGTCGTCGGCGTCGGCGCTCTGGATCGAGTCGATGCCGCCCATGTAGCGCAGCACGCCGCCGCCGTCGATGACGTACAGGTGCGGCGTCGTCCGCGCGTCGTAGGCGTGGCCGACGTGGCCCTCCGGATCGAGCAGGTAGGCACTCGGCTTCGCGCCGGCCTCGGCCATCCACGCGTTCGCGCCGGCTGCGTCGAGCTGGCCCTGCTTGCCCGGTGCGCCGGAGTTCACCGTCAGCCAGACCACGCCCTGCGCGGTCGCATCGACCTGCTGCTTCTGCAGGTTGCCCGCGCCGTAGTGCTTCTTCACGAACGGGCACTGGGGGTTGGACCACTCCAGCACGACCGTCTTGCCGGCGTAGTCGGACAGCGCATGGGTCTTGCCGTTGCTGTCGACGGCGCTGAACGCGGGCGCGGGCTCGCCGATCACCGGCTTGGCGCACAGCGGCGAGGCGGCGGCGGCGAACAGCATCGACAGCAGCAGGGGCATCGTCTTCATCGTGGGCTCCCGGGTGATGGAACGGCATCGCTCGGACCACGCGCGACCGGCGTGGTTCCGCCGCCGGCCGCGTACGGCACGCGCACGCGCCAGCCGCGCGGCGACGGCGCGTCGGCCTGCACGAGCACGAGTTCGACCTCGGCCGGTGCCTGCGCGAAGTACTCGCTGCGCCCGGCTTCGAGCCGCAGTGCGTCCCCGTCGCGGCCGATCGCCGGCGGCGCGTAGTCGACCAGTTTGCGCTGCACGACGAAGGCATCGAGCTTCGCCTGCGGCGGTGGCAGGGCGGGGCCGGCGAGACGGATCGAGATGCGGTGGCCGTCGTCGCGCGCCTCGCCACGCCACGCCGTCGCCTGCGGCTGCGCGGCGCGCGCGGCGGCGAAGGCGGCCTGCCAGCGCGGGTCGGCCGCGGGCGCCTCGCGCACGAGCGGCAATTCCAGTGCGAGCGAGGCCTTGCCCGGGATGCAATCCTCGCGGCAGGCGAGCCACTTCACGCTGACGCCGACCTGCGCCGTCGTGCCGGGGGTCGCGTCCGCGGGAACGGTGATCGACACCGGCAACAGCACCTCGCCGTCGTAGCCGATGTTGTAGAGCCCGCCGACCTCGAACCGGCGCGGCAACGGCCAATCGATCGCGCCGGCGATGTAGCCGGCCGGCAAGGCCCATTCGAGCGTGGTCGGCAGGCCGGAGTCGCCCGGATTGATCCAGTAGCTGTGCCAGTGCGGCCGATGGCGCAGCAGCACGCCGAAGCTCGCGCGCGCGCCTGGCACCAGCGCGACCTGCTCGGCGACCAGCTCGGCGCGCAGCGGCTCGGGTTCGCGCGCGTCCTGCGCCTGCGCCGTCGCGGCGCATGCGGCCGCCATGGCGGCGATCCAGTGTGGAAACAGGGCGCGCGCTCGCACGTTTGCATCCCCTCGGCATCGATCCGCGCACCGTAACCGACGCGACGTTAGCGTCGCGTAAGCCGCGCCGTCGCCTCAGGCCGCGAGCCGGTGCTCGTAGACCGGCCGCTCGCGGTCGTCGAGGATCGCCTGGGACGCGGCGAGGTCGCGCGGATCGGGATTCAGCCAGGCATCGAGGTTGGCCGGCCGGATCGGGATGATGCAGCGGTCGTGGCCGGCGGCGGCGACCTCGGGCGGCGGCTCGTCGGTGATCGCCGCGAACGACCACAGCTCCTCGTCGCCCTGCTTCCAGTGCGACCACAGGCAGGCGACCAGCATCGCCTGCGCCGGTTGCGGGCGGAACTCGAGGACGACGTTCCGTTCCTGCTCGCCCGGCGCGAGTTCGCGCCGCTCCATCGCATGCCGGCTGACGTTCTCGAAGAACGCGCTCGCGACCATGACGCCGTGGGAGACGCCGAACAGGCCCTTCCAGTACCCGTCGAGGCTTTCGCGGCGCGCGTTGTAGGTGCCGGGAAAGCGGGCGTCGTGGTGGGCCGGCTTGCCCGCCGGCCGGCACTGGTAGCGCATCGGTCGCACGACGCGGCGACCGTCCTCGACGATCAGCACCGGCGCATGCCAGCCCGGGAAGATCCGCGAATCCTCGTCGACGGCCGTCGTGCGGCGGATGTCGGCGAGCTTGCCGAGCGTCCACTCGATCTTCGCCGTCGCGATGCGACGGTCTTCCTGCGCCTTCTTCGTCGTCTTCGCCTGCAGCGAACGCTCGGCGTCGGCGAGGCGCTTCTTCTGCCGGAACAGGTCCTGCTCGAGCTCGGCCACGCGCGCGGCGTCGTGGTGCTCGACCAGGGCCGCGATCTCGCGCTCGATCGCGCCGGCGCCGTGCAGGAACGCGGCGTCGAGCGCTTTCGGCAGCCGGATCTTCGCGCCCTGGTCGCGCTGCCAGTAGAGGCGATGGAACTCCGCCAGCGAGATGTCGGCGCCGTAGCGGCGCACGTACTTGCGGTAGTCCGCTTCGACCTGGGCGGAGTAGCACATGCGCTGGCCTCGCGATCGACCCAGCCGGCCCGCCACGCGCACCGACGACGGCCTGCGCCGGATCCTGCCTTGGTGCCGCTTATCCGACTCGAAGGACTCAGATAAGGCTTTGATCTAGCGTAGCACGGGGCAGGCATTGTTGCGTGCGTGCCCCCAATTGTTCCCCCACAGCGAAAGATCAGCGTTGCCCGTCATACTGCGTGTACGAGTAGGGCGCCCCGGCCGCATTCGTGCCGTACGTCGTCGTCGTGCGCCCGATGCGCGTCTGTGTCTCGGTCCAAGCCTGTCCCCGTGCATTGCGGCCATTGGTGTACGTGGTCCCGCCGACCGTCATGCTGTGCTGAGACCACGTGCTGCCTGTACTGGCGTTGCTGCCTTGGACATACGTATTGGACCCGATCCGCTGCACGGAGTATTGGTTGCCCGTGTTGGCGTCGTAGCACGTTTGGTACGTGCCCGATCCGTAGCAGTTCGCGCGCGCGGTACCGGCGACACCAATTGCAAGAATGGAAACAAGCAAGCCCAACTTCGTTCGCATGGCACATCTCCTAATGTTGGCGTTTGGACTCGATGCACATCTCGGGCCAAGGCGCTCTCCGGCCATGGACCAGTATCCCCCGTGTCGGAACCGGACGCGCATTGTCCAGTTTGGCGCAAACGGTTGATTCCGGAATATTCATTCAGGCCAATTGCGCGATTAATTCGTCAATTACCCGAATTGGCCGGCTTGCCCCTCGCGATGATTGCCGCCAATTCCGCGTCGGTCAGCTCGCGTGCCGGCCGATCTTCCTCTCGGGTCGTGACCTCCGTTGCGGCCAACTTCGGTGCGAAGTAGGGCGCCGCCGCCTTGGCCGCATCCACACGATCCGCAAACGTCGGTTCGTAGTCGCCGATCCTCTCCCCCCGTGAGATACGAAGCAGTAGGAAATGGGGAAGCTCTCCCGTCGCCGCGGCTTCCTCCCGGGCGAGCCTGGACATCACGTTGACGGATCCGGGCTTGCGCCCCGCGCCTGGGCGTCGTCCACCAGTTGCCATGGAAGTCCCTCCTTAAACCGGCAGGATGCTGTTCTCACGGCCTCCCCCGAAGGGGCCGCCAGTCGGCGCGTCACCGTGGTTGGCCGCGTCGTTCGAATGCGCGCGGTTGTAGAGCCCGGTGCTACCGCGGGCCACCAGTGCCCCTATGGGCCCGCCTGCAACGCCCGCCGCGACCTGGAAGCCTCGCTGCCAAGGGTGCTGCTGCCAGCCGCGAGAGAAGTTCGTCGCACGGCTGCGGATAAAGTCGATTGGTCCCATTGCTGTACTCCTTGTTCGAACCGATTGCTATTGCCCCAGCTGCACGCCGAGCGCAGGCAGGAGAGCAGGGAGGGTGTCCCCGCGCTTCGGCGCGAGTGGGGACGTAGCGCGATAGGCGGCCGATAGGTCCGCAGGCGCCTTGAGCGCGCTCAGGAGATGGCCGAGGCCGGGAACATTTCCGATCACGCTTTCGAGGTAGCGGAACCCTCGTTCGGCAGTTCCGGATGACTTGGCGAAGTCGCCGGTCCTGACCATCGAGTCGAGCGCGGCCGTGAATCGCTGGAGCCTGGAAATTTCGCCGGGCGAGTACAGCTGAGAAAGCAGGGCTGGGCGCTCGCGGATCAGTTCTTTCAGGTTGGACGCGGCCGCGCCAGGGCTCAGGTTGCCGCCGGCCCTGTTCGTCGTAGCGCGCAGCAGCACGGAGCTTCGCAGTGAGTCCCACGCATCGGGGTTGTCGCCGATCGCCACACGAAGCGCCTTTATCGTGCGCGCGCCGGCCGCCCAACTGACCTGCCCGGAGCCGAGAACCAGATTTGCGAGCTGTTCGCCCGGCGTCTCGCTGGATAGCGCCTTCTCGATAAGTCGCCCCGCCTGATCGTTGCCTTCGAATGCGCGCGCGTAACGCGCGCGGAGGTCGCGAGCCTTGGCGAGGCTAGCCAACGTGTTCGCGTCGCCCTTCAGCATCGCGTTGTCGAGGGCGTCCGACATCCATGCGTCGTATTCGGCCTTCACCTTCCTGAGCGCGGCGCGGTCAGCAGCGTTTGACGCGGCGTCCATGCGAGAGTTGATGATGCGTCGGCCGTTCTCGATCGCACCTAGCTTGAGTCCTGCGCCTTCGGGCAGCTCCCCCACCGTTCGCGCGATGTCATCGAGCGTGGATGCCGTCGCCGGATGCAGCTCCTTCGCGATGCCAAACTCCTGCACGGCTGAATGCAGGCGCCGCGGGAGGTCAAGCGCAGCGACCGAGGCGACACGGGTGCCACGCATGTCGACATTGCCGTACGCATCGGAAATTGCTTGACGCTGCCTCGCGGCGTTACTGCGAACCGCGTCGGCGACGGTATCGAAGTTCTCAGCCACGGAGCTTCGTGCGCGACCACCTGACACCGCGCCGCGGACATCCTTGAGCGCGCCCTCGTAGGCTCTTGCCTGCCGGTCGAGCGCGGCTCGCATCACATCGCCGCCAGCGCCCTGCGCATTGCGCAATCGTTCCTCTTGCGCGAGCTGGGAGAAGTCCCCTGTTTTCTGGCCGCGGGTCATGGGCAACCCGAATTCGGACTCCGCAAGGATCGCCGCCGGCTTCGCACCCTGCTCCACTTCCGCCGCGCGCTGCCCGAGCTTCACGAGTGCCGCGTCGTCGAGGCCCTCCACCCCGAGCTTGGCGGCAAGATCCTTTCCCTTCTCCAGCATCGCCGAGCTTCCCCCGCCGAGCCATTCGCGCGCCTTTCTGACGGCAGCGCCGGCGACGGCTGGCACCATCTCACCGATGCCGCCTCCAAGCGCAGCAATGCCCATTTCGCCGGGACTCATCTCCGGTTCGAAAGCGCCTTGCCGGGCCGCCTCAGTGCCTGCTGCAAGTGCGGAGCCTGCTGCCATCCTGCCGACAAGCGAGCGAGCCGCCCCGGCCAGCTTGCCGCCCGGGGTGAACGCGGCAACCTTACCGACCGCACCAAGCACGTCCTTCGCGCTCAGGCCCGGCTTGTTCACGTAGAAGCGTTGGCCATCCGGCAGCTCGATCATGGGGTTTCCGTTCGCGTCCTGCGCCTCCTTCGCGCCCGCCACATGCGATAGCGCGTAGTGCTTGGATGCCTCATCCGAGCCGAAGAAGTCCGTCAACGCTTGACCTAGGCCGGAACGCGCACCGTAGCCAGCGGCATTGGCGAATTCCTGCGAGGTAACGTCCGGCGCGGTCTCAGCCGCATTGCCACGGATCGCATCCCACTGCCGCTCGAGGAATCCCGGGCCTTCCGAAACGAGCCCCCGTTTGCGCGCCTCGGCCAGGAGCCCCGCCTTGTCAGCCGGCAGGAGGCCGCGACGCTCCGCTTCCAGGAGAAGGGCGGTGTCCATCACTGCACTCCCAGCGCCGCGAGCAACTCGGCATCGCTCATCTCGTGCGGCGCCTTGGCGGGCGCTGCCGGCGCAGCGCTTTGCGCCGTCATGGATTGCACCATCGGCTCGAACCCCGCGAGCGTGCCGCGCTTGTTCACGTATTCCTGCGCAGTGCGGTAGTTGCCAATCTGCTGCTCAGCGCCCCGGCGGAGGATGCCGATCACCTGAGCATTCGCACGCGGGTCATTGCCGAAGCTCGGCGCTGCTTGCTGGAGAAATGCGATGTCCTTATCGGAGAGCGCGCCCTTCATGGCTTCCGCGCTGCGGCGGATCATCGGCGCGACCGCTGCCTTGAACGCCTGCATGTTCGCGCCCTGAGGTGTGCCTAGATACTGGCCAATCATGGCGCTCAGTTCTTCCGCCTTACCGGTCTGAGAGGCGCCAAGGATCTTCTCGATGGTGTTGAGGTCGGCCAACGTGGTCTGCGCCTTCATTGCCGAATCGCGCCAGTTGACGAACTCGCCGGCGTCTTTCTCGCCAAGCGATTTCTGGAACGCGTTTTCATTCACCGTCGCCGGAAGGTTGACGCTGGTCACCGAGCGGCCAGCCTGCGCCTTGCGCAACAGGAAGTCCTGCACGGCCTGATCCGGAGTGAATGACATGGACGCGGGATCGGCGAAGCCTCCCGCCGCCGCATCGAACCGCACCTCGGGGAAGTCCCGCTTTGCCTTGGCTTCGGCGCGCGCCTTCTCCGAGGCCGCCAGGATCTCGCGGCGAAACTTCATCTCATCGTCGGCGATCTGCTGTGCCCGAGCGGACGCGGCCTGCTGGTTCTGCATGTCGAAATAGCGCCTCGTGAGATCCGTGACGCTCTCGTCAGCTTGGCGTTGGAGCTGTCGCCCGCGGAGCATTCCGGCCAAACCGGCCAAGACGCCAGCAATGCCGCTGTTCGGGATGTACTGTTGGTTCGAGAGCGCGGCTGCCAGCTGCTGCTTGCGCTGATAGCCCAGCATGTCGGCTTGAAGCTGCGCGTACTGCGTGGGGTCAATGAATTGAGGCGTCGGATTGTTCGGCATGATGGTTTTCCCGCTGTAGCTGCTTGAGCTTCTCGATGGCGTCCGCGAGGACGGTTAGCTGCGTCTGGACCAGTTCCCGAAGGAAACTGACCATGTGCGGTGGCTCGTGTAGCTCGCTTGATCCGTTCAGCGCGGCATACGTCACGTCGACGAGCGCGCGCAGGCGATACTCAACATCGCCTAGGCACATGCGCCCTCCTTCGGCTGGAAGCCGCTGCATTCGCGCGAGGCGTTGGGAAAGGCGAGGACATCCAGCCCGCGTTCGCATGAACCGATGCCGGCCTCGGCGTGGCGCCCACTGCCAAAGAATTGGCAGTCCTTGCAGGCAACGCGCGGCCGCGGAATCGACCTCCTGTCTTTCACGTGGCACCACGGGCAACCGAGCACGCGGGGCCAGCCATCGACGACGGGAGCGGCGCGAGCGACCGCTGGACTGAGCCAGACAGGGCCGCAGCGGCGGCACATCCCTGGCGCGGATTCATGGGGCGGCGCAGTGCCTTGCTGGCGAAGTTTGGAATCGCGCAGGCAACGCACGTACGGGCGAAGCTCCTGTGGTGCCAAGGCGGCGCAGGCTTCGACCTCGCCACTGGAGAGGTGCTGGACCAACACCTCGTCGATCCCTTCCGCCTGGGCCGCATCCGCGAGCATGCGTCGCACGGTCAGTGAGGCGTCTGCCTCGTGCAGCGCTGCCAAGATCTCCAGCTTGTGCGAGGCGATGAATGCGCGGACATCTTCGGTCAGCAGCTCGGGCGCGGCCTTTACCCGCAGGCGATCGCCATTGCGCGAGATGTCGATGCCGCGCGCTTGGAAGTCGCGGATGAGCGAGACGGCTATTGCGGTCATAGCTCGATGACCTCCGATGCCGCCGAAGGGAGCGACGCATCGTCGAAGGGAGCGAAGGGAGCGGTCTCATTTTGTCCGCTCTCTTCGCGCTCTTCGGGCTCCTGGCCGCTCCCTTCGGCGGCAGGTAGGCGCCACAGCCACCCGCCATCCATGCCCTGCTTGACGGCCAGAATGCCCGCACGCCGCTTGGCTCGCTTCATCTGGTCCTTCGAGTACCCGGCGGCTTCGGCTTCGCCGTAGACCTGCTTCGCAGTTCGCGGCCCAAAGCTCAGTAGGTCGCGCAGGAAGTCGGCGGAGTCGTCCGCGGCGGTGTCGTCTGGCGGCTCGGGCTCGGCGAGCAGTTCCCGCGCCGTACCTTCCACGGCGGCGCCCCATGCAATCCGGCTCGCCTCGATTCCGGCGTGCTCGTGCAGGGGCGTCTGCTCGAACGCATAGACGAAGCCACCGCCATCCGGGCCGATGTTCGACTTGCAGCGCGCCAGCAGCATCCGTGGCGCCTCGCCTTCGTTCTCCGCGGACTGCCTCACGGTCCCGAGGACAACGCGCGCAATCGCGCCGAATGCCAAGGAGCCCGAGACCCGCTCCAGCGGTTCCCGGCCCTGCGTGCCCTTGCTGTAGTGCGTGATGCCGAGCAGGGCCGCACCCGCTTTCGCGGCGAGGTCGACCATGGGCGCCAGACCGCGCCGAACTTCGGCGTTCTTGTGTGAGTCGCCAGCGACCGCTGATACGAGCGGATCCACGACGATCAGCGCCAGGTCGTCCGTGTCCGCGAGCGCCATCGCGAGCCGTTGCACGTCGCGAGCAGGATCGAACGGCCGGAGTTCCCCAGCCTCCCGAACGTCGCCGACAAATCGAATCCTCGAGAGGTCAGCACCAGCCGCCAGCAGGCGTGGTTGCAGGGTGTCCGCCGGATCATCCTCCCCGCTCCAGATCAGGACGGAACCACGGGCAGGGCGAAAACCGGAGGGGAACGCGCGACCCGCCGAAACACACGCGGCGAGATCCATCGCCAATGTGGTCTTGCCAGTTCCGGGGGCCCCTGCCAGGACATGAAGCTTTCCGCGAGCGAGCCAGCCAGGCCAAAGCCAGCGGATCGGCTCGGGTTTCAGCGTCCTCGCTTCGATCAGCTCGACGCCTTCCAATGGAACGTCTCGGCTGCCATTGGCAGCGAAGATGCGCTCCGCCTTCGCCTCAAGGGGAATGACGGCGTTCATGCGGCCGCCTTCGGCCGCCAGACGGTCGGCTCTGTCAGGACCCGGGCTGCTGATTCGATCCGCTTCACCGCGAGCGCGAGGCGCTCGTCGTCCTCCTGGCTAAGCACATGCCAGCCAGCAACCTCGCGCGAGGCGAGCAGTACGATTTGCGCCTCGAAGGCGAGCGTCCGAAGTGCGGCGTTCCATGCACACTCTCGAAGGGCTGCGGCGTGCCTGCGCCTTTCCTCCTGCGACAGCGGCCAGTTGCGCGGTGGCTGGAGTTGCGCCCATGAGAGACCAACGGCGGCAAGTACGGCGTTGGCGTCGCCGCATCCGAAGCAGTGGACGAGAACTCGGTCCTCGGTCGCGGCGATGCTCAGCTTTCGCGAGTTGCCGCCACACGCTGGACACCGGGCGCGCCAGCCGTTGCCTGTCCTTTGCACACCGTCCAAGCGTTGCAGCAACACGCCCGGGTTGGCAGAATTGGCGTGCAGTCCTTCGAAATGCCCAGCGCCTCGACCGTTCGCAGCGGCCGGGGCGCAGTCGTTTTTGCGGCTCATCTCAGGCCACCATGCCCGCGCGGGCCGAGTGGCGGTTTGCGGCCTTAATGGCTCGGCGCTGTTCAACGCGCGCCGTGAGCCGCTCGTGCAGGTCAGGCGCATTCAGCGCGGCATCGAGGGCTGCGCGCTCCCATACCGTGCAGCGCGGTCCGAAGCGTCGCGGCTTCGGGAGAAAGCCTTCGGCCACGAGGTCGAGGAACCAGGTGCGGCTAAAGCCGTAGCGCCGCACGACATCATCGACCCGGAGGAATACCGGGGCGATGTCGTCATACCGCTGCAATTCGGGGTTTGAATTCGCCATGTACCGCTTGCCTCCGTCAGCTTGACTCGACGGCGGCAAGGTTGGCGCGAGCTACTCCCTCGATCTTCCGGCGTTATTCAACCGATTAAACTTCCCGCCCTCACGGGACGCGGTACCGCAGGGAAGCCTTGTAGTAGTACTCCTCGACTGTTTTCTCCGGGATTCCGCGGATCTCGGCAACCTTGGCGAAGGCGCCCTCAGTGTCGCGGTTGGCTGTCAGCGGGAGTCGTTCGACGAAGTGGTAACGCCACACGTCGGCCCCGACCTCATCATAGATTTCCTGCGGCGTGAGACCGCGGGAGCGCTTTTGCACTAGCCCGAGTGCAGCGCCCGCCTTCCTTGGGTCGTCTACGGCCCGTTCGAGGGCATCCGCGAGGCATGCTCGCTCGCGATCAGTAAGGTCCTCGCCGCGGCGGAGCTTCCAGACCATGAGAAGGAGCGCCCTGGATGCGTGATCCGGGCGCCTAGTCTCCAAGCCGTCCAGATTCCGCAACTCGTCAGCCGCCTGGCAGATCGCGTCCTTGAGAGTCGTACTCGACATCGCGCCACCTCCGCGCCCTTCGAATGATCGCCACGGCAACGGGTGAAGGTGGGCCCGCGTTCGGCTGGCCGGCCTAGCCGTGGCTCGGGAAGCATGCATTACGTGCGGATCGCCTCCAAGACGCGGCACGCAATGACCATTACGGCAGCTCCAGTGCTTCGGCTGCACGACCGATTCGCGCAACTTTGTCCAGCACAACGGCGCACAAGGTCTGAATCGCGCCTGGCGTCAGCTCGTTATCGCCGCTAGCCGCGGCTTCGAGCAGCCGGACCAGATCGTTTACGCGCTCGCACGCAAGCAGAATTGTGTCGGTGTCGATCAGCGCGTGCCGCAGCGTTTTCCGGTACGCAGCTTCTGCGGCAGCCGCGCCTGACTTCTTCTCGATGTCGGCAAGGATGGCGAGAACGGAGTTCGCGCGGTTCTTGCGCGCGCCGTCGCTCAGTGCGCCGACGGCATTGGCGAGCGCGGAGAGCGACTTCATAGCCGGCACCCCCCGAGATTGGATTCGACTTTCGCGACGAGTTCCCGCGCCATTGTGGCAGCGGCTCCGATCGCCTCATCCGGGGTCATGAGCCCGGTGTTTCCGATGGCGGCGCACCAGATGAGTTCGAGCAGCGCGTCCACGCGGTGCAGCGCGTCGAAGCTGTTGAAGTCTGGCGGGGACGCCGTTGCGTAGGCGGTTTCATCGACGACTTGCGTCGGCTTCAGAGCTTCGACGGCCTGAGCGGCCTGAACATTACGGATCATGGCGTGACTCCTTGACTGTGGAATCCACCACACACGCTGCTAAACGAGGGTGGCGGACGACGCGGGTTAGCAGACCGGGGTCAAGGATCCCGGCGAGCCGCGAGGCTCCCCGCGTCGCCCACCGCAAAATCTGGACGCAAAAAAAGCGCCGTTGCGGCGCCTGAGCGCCTTGACCTTTCGGGCTGCTAAACCCGGCCGTCTATTGAGAGACGGCAGTCGTACACTAGCAGCTGCCCTCACTCGCCACAAGGCTACGCGATGAACGCGAGCACCAAAGCCGAGTCCAGGCGCAGCTCTACTTATGAGCCGTTGACGTTTCTCAGGGGGAAGGAATTTCCATGCACCCATCGCTCCGGTTGAAATTTGCAGTCGGGGGCGTCGCGCTCGTCCTTTCGCTGGCCGCCCAGGCCACCACTATCGCGCAGGCCAAGCGCATCCTCGCGGACCGAATGAAGGACCCGTCGTCGGTCCAGTTCCGCAACGTGAAGGCATTCAAGAGCGGCGCAGTGTGCGGGGAGTACAACGCCAAGAACAGCTTCGGGGCCTACGTCGGATTCACCCCGTTCGGAGTCGACGCGGACGGGCTGATCATGGATGCTCCTGAGCTTGACGGGCTGCCTTCGTCCTACGCGCAGGCGGCCATGAAGCAGTTCCTTCGCGAATGCGAGGGCTGAGGGCACTACGCAGTCTCCGCGCCTGCGACGCGCCGGCGTACGCTCCGCCAGCATCACCTCGCCGGAGCTGCACCGTGGCCCTCTACCCAAGCGACAGCGCCCGCGCGCGCATCATCGACCGCTACACCCCGCCGGCCAGCATCGACGAGCCCGTGCGCGCCTCGCGCGTGCCTCACTGCGGCTGCCAGGCATGCGGCCGCGTCGGCCACCGGCACCAACGTGGGCGCCCCTGCGCGTGCGGTGCCGGCGACCTGGCCGCGCTGCCGGCGGACGCGTGGCGCTGGTGTCCAGAGTGCCGCGGATCGGGCATCGGGTGCAGGCCGTGCGAGTGGCACGGGGTCGTGCTGCGGACCGTCGCAGACCTCGCCGGTAGCGGCAGATGGTGACTCCGGGGGTCCCGGGCGGATACGATCCACCGCATGAGCGAGCCGACTCCCCGGGGGATGCTGATCGCGATCGAGGGGATCGACGGCGCTGGCAAGACCACGCTGGCGAACGCTTTGGTCGATACCCTTCAATCCTTCGGACAGGCGGCCGTCTACACGAAGGAGCCGACCCACGGCCAGTGGGGCGCACTGCTCCGCGCATCCGCGCACAGCGCCCGACTCACGCTCGAGGAAGAGTGCGACTACTTGGAGCGCGATCGCCGCGAACACGTCGTTGGCCTGATCGACCCGAAGCTGCTGGCGGGCGCCCATGTCGTGCTCGACCGCTACTACTACTCGATGGCCGCCTATCAGGGCGCTGCTGGCGCGGATCCCGCGATGATCCTCGCGCGGAACATGGCGTTCGCGCCACGCCCTGACATCACGTTCCTGCTCGACCTTCCCGTCGAGGTTGGATTGGAGCGCATACGCCGCCGAGGTGACGTACCGAACGCCTTCGAGACGAATGCGACGCTCGAGGATTGCCGGGCCATCTTCAATTCGCTGCAGCTTCCAGAGATTGTGCGCATCGACGCGACCGCCAGCATTGAGCGCGTGCACGAGATCGCGATGGGTCACGTCCTGCGCGCGCGGGCCGAATGGGCGCTGGCGAAGGACGGCTTCACTCCGGCCGCGGCAGAGCGGCTGCTCGCATTCGGCGGGGGTTGAAGCCGGCGTCGCGGCTTACAGGGCATCCCTCGCGGGTGCGGTTGCGCAAGGACGCCGGGCGAGCACAGCATGCGCTGTGTGGTGTAGCGGCCGCCAGCGGTGATCGTCGCGCCGGCGCGTAGGAAACTAGCTCATACCTTGGATGGGGGGTTGCGGCCACGCGGCCCTGCCAGCCCTGCCTTGGCCGGCACCCACTTTGGTGCCTGCGCCGGCTCCGGCGTGCCTTCAACCGCCGCGCGCGTGACCACAGGCCAGCCGTGGGCATCGACGTAGTGCCGGATGCCATTGCGGACCAGGAAGGCAATCTGCCGCTTGCGCTGCGGCGTTCGCGTCAGTTCGGCGATCTCATCGCGGGAGAGGCACAGACTCACGCTACGGGCCTAACGTGCTGCGACTTGCGGAGGCTTGCGGATCGGCACGACATTCAGCCTCGCGCGGAGCGCGTCGAGATAGTCCGCCCAAGCCTGCATCATCTTCCGACGCGCCGCCATGTGCTGTGCTCGGTTGTAGGCGGCGCGCACCTTGTTCCGCTCAGCATGGGCCAGCTGGCGCTCGATCACGTCTGGCGGAAACCCCAGCTCGTTGAGACGCGTGGAAGCCATCGCGCGAAAGCCGTGTGCCGTCATCTCGGCTTTGTCGTAGCCCATGCGGCGGAGAGCGGCGTTAATCGTGTTCTCGGACATGCAACCCTTCGGATCCGAAATGCCCGGAAACACGTAGCGGCGCGTCCCTGTGAGGGGGTGCAGTTCCCTCAGGATCGCAACCGCCTGCGCTGATAGCGGAACGACGTGCGCCTCGCGCATCTTCATCTTCGCGGCGGGGATGCGCCACTCGGCGCGATCCAAGTCGATCTCCGACCACTCGGCGCGACGGATCTCGCCTGGCCGTGTAAACACGAGGGGAGAGAGCCTCAGGGCGCAAAGCGTGATGAAGCTCCCGCTGTAACCGTCGATCGCGCGAAGCAACTCGCCAACGCGAACGGGGTCCGTGATTGCCGCGCGGTGTTGCCGCTTCGGTGTCGCCAACGCCCCGCGGAGATCGGCGGTCGGGTCGCGTTCCGCGCGGCCGGTGGCCACGGCATAGCGGAAGATCTGGCCGCATCGCTGCTTCACGCGTTGGGCCGTTTCGAGCTTCCCCCGCACCTCCACCCGCCGCAGCATGGCCAAGAGTTCGGCGGCGACAACCTGACCAATCGGGCGCTTTCCGATCCAAGGGAACGCGTGCACTTCGAGTTCCCGCTGCGCCTTCGCAAACGTGGCCTCCGCCATGTGGGTCTGCTTGGACAGCCATTCCCGCGCGACACTCTCGAAGGCGCTATCGGCAGCGGTTCGGCTGGCCAACTTCCGCTCGCGGCGCTCCGCCGCTGGATCACGGCCAGCGCGCAACGTAGCGCGCGCCATGTCCCGCGCATCGGTTGCTTGGGCCAGAGACACCTCTGGAAACACGCCGAGCGCCAAGCGCTTTTCCTTGCCCCCAAAGCGGTACTTCCAGCGCCAGTACTTAGCGCCTGTTGGGGTGACCTCGAGGTACAAGCCGCCGCCGGCAGCGAGGCGATACGACTTCTCGCGGGGCTGCGCCTTGGTCGCCGCCAGGGCGGTCAATTGCTTGGTCGCCATCTCGACCTCGCGAGCGTGGAATATGCCCCCAGCCGGTTTGGCTGGTGCCCCCGATTGTTCCCCCTGATGCCCCCGGATTCAAGCGGACTACATCGGACGAGAGCGGGCACTAGAACAGCAAAAACCCCGCGCTTGGCGGGGTCTCGTGGACGAAGGCGGATGTCGTCGGATGTTGCTTTGGTGCCGCTTATCCGACTCGAACGGATGACCTACCGCTTACAAGGCGGTTGCTCTACCAACTGAGCTAAAGCGGCGTTGCGTGGCTAGTTTACAGCGCCCGCGCGGGGGATCGCGCAGGCCCTCAGTGGCACGGTGCCGGCTGGATGCGCGCCTCGCCCGCGTTGGGGACCTGGCGGGCGAGGTCCACCGGCTCGGTGCCGGCGAGGGCGAAGTCGAGCCAGTAGAGGGGCAGGTCCTCGGTGCGCGCGTTCACCTTCGGCTCGAGGCCGAGCGCGGCGATCTCGGCGCGGCGGCGCTCGGCGTTGCCCTGGTCGCGGAACAGTCCGAGTGAGATCGTGTTCTGCTGGTCGCCGGCGGTGACGACGTAGTAGTCGCGCACTCCCTTCGCCGACAGTGCGCGCGCGGCGACCAGCGCCTGTTCGCGCGACGGCATCGCGGGCAGGTAGACCCAGTAGCCGCGCGTCTGCGTCGCGCGTTCCTCGCGCATGCGGATGCGCTTGGTCAGCGGCGTCAGCACGTTCATCGCCGCACGCGTGTCGGCCTGGGTCGGGAATGGGCCGAAGGTGCGGCACTGGTCGTTGGCGAGGTCGGCCGGCGTCTCCGGCGCGGCCGCGAGCTCGGCCTGGCCAGCGGCGGCCGCATCGCGCTCGGACAGCAGTTCCAGCCGCGCCACGCCCGGGTCCGCGGCCGGCTGCACGTCGCCCGGCTGCCGTTGCGCGAACAGCAGCCAGCACGCGCAGCCGACGTTCAGGGCGAACAGCAGCAGGAACAGGGCGCGGACGAACATGGCGTCGGGCGGTGCTCGGCAGCGGGAAGGAGGACGATTCTACGGGGCGATTCTATCGGCGGTGCGCCGACGCGGTCGCATCGCGCATCAGCGGCCGGCGTGTCGTCCGGCCCACAGCGCGAGCCCGTGCAGGACGAGGTCGTGCACGCGCTCGACCGGCGCCAGCAGCGGTTCCAGCTCGTCGGCGCCGCCACCGCCGAGGAGCACCGCGGGGACCGCGCCAGCACCAGCGGCGACGCGCTCGCGGAACACGGCGATGGCGCCGGCCGCGGCGAACAGCGAACCGCTGTAGACGCCGTCGGCGGTCGAGCGCGGCAGTTCGAGCAGGCGGCCCTCGTGCGCATCGACGCGCGCGGTGCCGGCGACGACCGCCTCGCGCATCAGCCGGGGCCCGGGCACGATCAGGCCGCCGAGGTGGCTGCCGTCTGCTTCGAGCGCGTCGACGGTCAGCGCGGTGCCGGCACTGACGAGCAGTTGCAGGCGAGGCGCGCGCGCGTGCGCGGCCACGAGCGCGAGGAAGCGGTCGACGCCGAGGCGTTCCGGCTCGGCATACGCGTTGCGCACGCCGAGTGCCGCGGCTGGACTGCGCACGAACACCGCCTCGAGGCCGAAGCGCTCGCGCACGAACGCATCGAGTTCGCGCTCGCGCGCGGCGGCGACCACGCTCGCGACGAACACCGCGGCCGGACGCGGCAGCTCGCTCCAGTCGTCGCGCAACGGTGCCGCCAGCACGCGTCCCGCGTGCGCGAACACGCCACCGGCGCGGACCTCGCCGGCGCGCGAGAGCGCCCATTTGAGGCGCGTGTTGCCGAGGTCGACGAGCAGGTTCATGCCTGCACCCGCACGCTGACCTCGCCACCGTCGACGGTACCGATGCGGTCGCCGAAATCGACCCGCAACGCGCCGCGCGCGTCGATGCCGAGCGCGCGGCCGCCGCGTCGCTCGCCGCGCTGGAGCACGTCGACCGGCTTGCCGCGCAACGCGTCGCGCGCGCCGAATGCGTCGACGAACGGCGCCAGCCCGTCGCGCTCGAAGCGCTCCAGCGCCTCGACCAGGCGTTCGAGCAGCGCGATCGCGAGGCGCGCACGCGACACGCCCGGCACCAGCTCGGCGAGCCCGATCGCGGGCTGGTCGAGGGTGTCGCGCAAGCCGCCGAGGTGCACGTTCACGCCGACGCCGACGATCGCATGGCAGGGACCGAGCGCATCGCCGCCCAGTTCCACCAGGATGCCGCCGAGCTTGGCGCCGCGCGCGAGCAGGTCGTTCGGCCACTTCAGGCCGACGTCGCCGGCACCGACATCGGCGAGCGCGTCCGCGACCGCGACGCCGGCCGCGAGGCTGAGGCCGGCGAGCGAGGCCATCGCGCCGTCGAAGCGCTTGAGGATCGAGAACGCGAGGCCACCGCCGAGCGGCATCCGCCACGGCCGGCCGCGCCGGCCGCGCCCCGCACTCTGGCGTTCGGCGAAGCAGGCGAGCAGGTCGCCGGGATCGCTCGCGGCGCGGCGCTGCAGCTCGCTGCTGGTCGAGTCGATCGACCAGTGCACGTCGAGCGCGCCGAGGCGCGCACGCGTGCCCGGCGCCAGCGCCCTGCGCAGCGCGGTCGCGTCGAGCAGTTCGATCGGCTGCGCCAGGCGGTAGCCGCTGCCGGCGCTCGCGTCGATGTCGACGCCGGCTTCACGCAGCCGCTCCACCTGCTTCCACACCGCCGTTCGGCTGACGCCGAGCCGGCGCGCGAGCACGCTGCCGGAGACCGGCCCCCCGGCCAGCTCGGCGAGCAGCGCGCGCGCAGCCGGGGCGGCAGCGTCGATGCCGGCGTTGGCGGTGGGATCCGGTTCGGCCACGGCGGTGTCCTGGGGTCAACGGAATTCTAACGATCGCGGCGTCCGCCGGCGCTGTCCGCGTGCTGTCCGCCGCCGTCCGGCGGACACCGTCGAGTCGCGGCACCGCGCACCGGACCGTGCCGGAAGTCACTGGCACGCCTCCTGCTTGGTACCGCCCGACCGACTGGAGCCGAAACGCCGATCATGCGAGCATGGACGGCCTTCCTCGGCCGCGCTGCCAGGAATCTTGCCATGAACACGTCCGCCGTCCTCGCCCTGATCCTCGCCGCCACCGTCCCCGGGGCGACGTTCGCCCAAAGCGCGCCGCTGCGCGGTGCCGGCCTGCTGGCGCTGAACTCGACCGAAGCGATGGCGAGCGGCGGCCCGGCCACGAAGGCACTCGACGTCGTCGACAGCGGCGGCGGCTCGACCGGGCCGCGCGCGCTGCGTGGCGGCGATGCGAACCCGCGCACCGCGCCGGCCGACATCGATGCACCGGGCGCGATCGGTGGCGACTTCGCCAAGGGCGTCGGCAGCGGCGACCCGTCGCCGCCCGCCGCGGCGACGCCGAAGCGCCCCACCTACCGCTGGCAATCGCTGGTCCCCGGCGCGATCAAGTGAGTGCCCGATGCGCGTGAGGCTGCACGCGCCCGACGCGCCGCACCGGGCGCTTCCATCCGCGCACGGCGCAGCACCGGCCTGGCAGCGCGCCACGTTCCGGGCGGTCGCGGCCGCGGCGAGGCGATGACGCACTGGCTGGCGCGGCTCGGCCGCCGGCTGCGGCCGATCGCACCGATCGCGGATGACGAATGGCAGGCGCTGCTCGATGCGTCGCCGCTGTTCGCGCGCCTGTCCGACGACGAGCGCGCGCGGCTGCGCGAAACGGCCGCGTGGTTCCTCGCCCGCAAGCACTTCTCGGCCGCGGCCGGGCATCCGCTCGTGCGCGCGCACTGCGTCGCGATCGCGGCCCTCGCCGCGCTGCCGGTGCTGCGCCTCGGCGTCGACGCGCTGCGTGGCTGGCGCGAGGTCATCGTCTACCCGGGCGAGTTCCGCGTGCGGCGCGAACACCATGACGAGCACACCGGCGTCGTCACCGAGGCGGAGGACGACCTCATCGGTGAGGCCTGGGAGCGCGGGCCGCTGGTGCTGTCCTGGGCCGACGTCGCGACCGACCTCGAGCGGCCGTTCGACGGCTTCAACGTCGTCGTGCACGAGATCGCGCACAAGCTCGACCTGCTCGACGGCGCGATGAACGGTACGCCCGCGCTGCCGCCGTCGATCGCGCGCCGCGAATGGAGCACGACCATGCAGGCTGCCTACGACCGCCTCGTGCGCGCGGCGCGGCGCGGCCGCGAGACCTTCATCGACCCGTATGCGGCGGAGAGCGCCGACGAATACTTCGCCGTCGTCAGCGAACTGCACTTCTCCGACCCCGAAGGCCTCGCCGCCGAGGAACCCGCCGTCGCCGCGCTGCTGCGGCGCTACTACGCGGGCGCGGCCTAGGCGCCGCCGCGCCCTGCGCCACGGTCGCGGCCGGTTCCGGGCGCAATCGGCGGTGAACCCGGGTTGCCCTCGCGCGGTCCCACCGCTAGCCTGCCGGGTCCCCTGCGCCCCCGCGGGCCGCCACGCCACCATTGCCGACCCCCGAATGCCGCCCGGAAACTTCCTTCGCGCCTGCGCGCTCACCCTGCTCGCCTCGCCCGTCGCCGCGCTCGCCTGTTCGGGCGAGCTGCACATCGAACTCGAACACGCCGGCGTCTACGCGCTGGACCACGCCGCGATCGCCGCCGCCCAGCCCGGGCTCGCCGACTGCCGCGCCGACAGCCTCGTGCTGAGGCAGGCGGGTCGCACGGTGCCCCTGCACGTGGTCGCGAAGGGCGAACGCTTCGCCGACGGCGACCGAATCGAATGGGTCGGCGAGCCGCTGCACGGGCCGCAGAGCTGGTACGACCCGTACAGCACGGTCAACGTCTACGTGCTCGGCACCGCGGCCGCGCCGGCGCGCATGCGCGTCGCCGATGCGCCCGCCGCAGGCGCCCCGGCCGCGCTCGAGCGCGAGCTGCACCTCGAGCAGGAAAACCTGATGATCCGGCTCGACCAGGAGCAGCAGAAACCGGGCGAGGAACCGGACGTCTGGCAATGGGCCAAGCTGACCCACGTCGACCCGCAGCCGTTCCGCATGCGCTTCGACCTCGACGACCTCGATCCGCGCGGCGGCAACGTGACGCTGCGGCTCGCGTTCCGCGGCCTGTCCCGCCCGCGGCGCGGCGCCGGAGCCGCCGACGGCGACGACCATGAGGTCGAGGTGTCGCTCGGCGGGCGCGAGCTCGCACGGCTGCGCTGGGACGGCCGTGACGAAGTCGTGCGTTCGGTCGAGCTGCCGGCCGCGCAGCTGCGCGCGCGCGACAACGAGCTCGTGCTGCGCGTGCCGAAGCGCCGCCTCGACGGCGCGCAGCAGGACGTCATCGACGTCGTCATGTTCAACTGGCTCGAGGCGCGCTATCCCGCCGCGGGCAAGGTCGCCGCCGGCGGTGCGCCGATCCGCGCGCGCAGCGGCGGGCCGCTGCGCCTCTCCGCCGATGGCGCACTGCCGGCGCTGTACGGCAGCGACGGCGTGCTGCGGGCCGCGCATGCGGACGGCCGCTACGCCGCGGCGGCGCCCGGCGTCGATCTCTACCCGGCGACGGCGGCCAGCGCGCTGCAACCGACCGCCCTGCGCGCCGTGCGCGGCATGGAATGGACCGCGCCGGCACAGGGTTACGACTACCTGATCGTGACGCACCCGCGCCTGCGCGAGGCGATCGAGCCGCTCGCGGCGTTCCACCGCTCGCGCGGACTCACCGTCGCGGTGCTCGACATCGACGAGGTCTACGACCAGTTCAACCACGGCATCACGCATCCGCAGGCGGTGCGCAACCTCGTCGACGCGGCGTGGCATCGCTGGCCGTCGCGGCCGCGCTTCCTGCTGCTGGTCGGCGACGCGAGCTTCGACATCCGCCACGAGACCTACAACGACCTCGCCTACGCGAAGTGGACCGACCGCGAACTGCTGTTCCCGGGCCATTTCGGCTCGGTGGCAGGCGGACAGTACGCGAACAAGCCGAAGAAGCTGTCCGACCGCAACCTGATCCCGACCTGGCAGTACCCGTCGGCGGAAGGGCAGTCGGCGAGCGACAACTGGTTCGCGGCGGTCGACGGCGACGACTGGCACCCGGTGGTCGCGGTCGGGCGTTTCCCGGTGGTCGAACCGGAGGAGGTCTCGGCGATCGTCGACAAGACGATCCGCTACCTCACCCATCCGACCATCGGCCCGTGGCGGCGCGACGTGATGTTCATCTCCGACGAGGTCGCCCTGTTCCAGAAGGCGTCGGACCAGATCGCGGCCGCGCTCGGCGAGCAGGGTTTCGTCGCCGACAAGGTCTATGCGAAGCCGGACGTGACCGAGAACGCGGTGCACCAGCGCGCGATCCACGACGGCATCGACCAGGGCCGCCTGCTCGTGCATTTCATCGGCCACGGCGGTCGTTACATCTGGCGCACCGGTCCGCCGGACCTGCGCGACAACCAGGACCTGTTCACGCTCGATGACGTCGCACGGCTCGACAACGCCGATCGCCTGCCGATGGTGCTGTCGATGACGTGCTATTCCGCGCCGTTCGACAACCCGACCGAGGACTCGATCGGCGAGCGCTTCCTGCGCGAGAAGGACAAGGGCGCGGTCGCGGTGTTCGCCGCGTCCTGGCGCAACACTCCCACGCCGGCGTTCAGCAAGGCGGTCATCTCGCGGCTGCTCGAGCCGGGCGCGACCATCGGCGAGGCGATCGTCGCCGCGAAGAAGTCGACCAGCGACCGCACCCTGGTCGAGATGTACAACCTGCTCGGCGACCCCGCGGTCGTGCTGGAGCGCCCGCACGACACGCTCGCGCTCGCGCTCGACGGCGATCGCTGGGACCCGGGCGTGCTCGTCGACCTGCGCACGAACACGTTCCGTGGCGAGGTCACCGTCGATTGGCTCGGTGCCGACGAGGCCCGGCTCGCGACGACGACCCATCGCGTCGACCAGCCGCGCTTCCGCCTGCGCATTCCCGATGCGCGCGCGACTCACGTGCGCGTCTACGCCGCCGAACCGCAGGCGCTGCGCGACGCGGTCGGCGCGCTCGACCTCGCGCGGCCGGCGTCGGTGCCGCTGTCCGAACGCGTCGCGCGGTGGTGGCAACGACTCACCGCGCGGCCGAAGCAGCGCACCCCCGACACGATCTCGATCCTCGATTTCGACGGCCCCGCGCGCTGAGCGCGGCGCGCGCTCAGTCGCCGGTCTCGCCTTCGCCGAAATCCGGAACCGCCGGCTCCTCGGCGCGCGTGGCATCGAGGCTGGCGCGCAGCATCGCCGCTTCGTCCAGGAACGCCGCCGGCGCCTGCGCCGCCACCACCCGCATCCACGGCGGCGCGAGCCGCTGCAGGATCGGTGGCTGGCCCGCGGCGACGCGCCAGTCGTCGAGCTTGAGCGTCTGCGTGCCGATGCCGAGCGCGACCAGCACGACCACCACCGCACCCTTCAGGCGCAGGCGCGCCGGCCCGAGCGCGCGCAGGTGCGCGAAGCAGGCCAGGCCGAACAGCACCCAGGCGCCGGCGTAGACGAAGCGCGCGAGCGGCGGCATCGACAGCGCGAACGCACCGTAGCCGCTGGCGAGGTCGTACAGCGAGTAGGCGAGCAGCGCGCACGCCGCGATGCGCAGGTGCCGGCCGAACGAGGCGTGGCCATGGAACAGGCGCGACACCACCGCCCAGCCCGATGTCCACGCCAGGACGACCGCGATCAGCGCGAACACCGAGGTCAGGTAGCGTGCGAGTTTCGGTTCGCCGGTGTCCGCGAGGCGGATGTCGAGCAGGGCGAGCAGCAGCACCAGCGCGAGGGCGGCGATCGCGTACGGCCACGGCGAGCCGCCGCGCGCGAGCGGCTGCTCGTCGGCGACCGGTTCGTCGCCGTGGCGCAGGCGCACCAGCGTGTGGCCGATGCGCAGCACCGTGCCCGGCTCGACCACCACTTCGGCGTGCGAGCCCCGACGGCCCTCGACCTGCAGGCCGTTGCGCGAACCGAGGTCGCGCGCGACCCATCGACCGTCGTCGCCACGCTGCAGTCGCAGGTGGTGCGCGGCGACGTGCGGGTCGTCGATGACGACGTCGTTGTCCCAGGCGCGGCCGAGGGTCAGCGCGTCGCCGTGCACGCGCTCGCGCAGCGCCTGCGCGCGATGGCGGCCGTCGACCTCGATCCAGGTCACTCCGTCCATGCGATCGCCCCGAGGAAGCGCTGGCCGAACGCGATCGCATTGTCCCAACCGACCCCGCGCATGGTCACGCGCGAGACCAGCGCCTCGCGATCGCGATCCTGGGTGACGGTGGTCAGCGCGACGTCGTAGATGCCCTCGAAGTCGCGGTACGCGCGCGCGCACCAGATCGCGCGCAACGGCGGCGCCGCAGCGTCCGCGCCGGCGACGAAGGCCTCGTGGCACTGCGGCCGGGTCAGGCGTTTGCGCGACCACGAGCGCGCCATCGTGGCGGAGCGGTAGTACGGCGACAGGAAGGTCGCGAACTGGAACGCGTCGAGCTGGTCGCTGCGCACGTAGGCGTGCGTGATCTCGGTGCTTCCGGAATCGATGTCGTCGGCGACGAACAGCGCGCCCGGCGTCGCGCAGGCGGAACCGTCGACGCGCGCGCGCGGCGGCGGCGTCTGGCCGGCGTTGGTCTGCGCCCAACAGTTGAACCACGGCGCCTCGCTTTCCGGCGCGGCGTACGGCCCGAACGCGGTGCGGCGCAGGCCCTGCGCGGCGAGCGCGGCGTGGAAGCCGGCCTGCCATTGGAGCAGCTGGCGCGCGATCTCGGCGCGCGCCGCCGCGGGGTCGAGCGGCACGGCGCTGCGGGCGCGCTCGAGCAGCGCCGCCGCCTTCGCGGCCGGCACCAGGAAGCTGACGAGTTCGCCGTCGAGGCGCTTGGCGACGTTGATGCCGACCACGCGTCCCGACGCGTCGACCGCCGGGCCGCCACTCATGCCCGGGTTGATCGCGCCGGTGAAGTGCACGCGCTCGTTGTAGCTGTGCTCGACCAGGCCGTTCCAGGTGCCCTCGACGATCGTGAAGCCGAGGTCGAGCGGGTTGCCCATCGCCCATACGCGCTCGCCGCGCGGCAGTTCGCCGGCGGCCGCGCGCGGTTCGAACGCGAGGTGGGGCAACGCCGCGCCGTCGACGCGCACGACGGCGAGGTCGTGGGCGACGTCGATGGCGAGCAGCGACAGCGCGCCGCGGCTGCCGTCGGGTTGGGTGTATTGGAGCTGGTAGGTCTTCGGCTCGAGTGCGTACTGCGAGACGACGTGGTAGTTCGTGATCGCGAGGCCGCCGGCATCGACGAGGAAACCCGAACCGATCGACGACTGCCGGTTCGCCGCGCCGACGATCGTGCGCACCTGCAGCAGGCTCGCTCGCGCTCCGGCATAGATGCGTTCGCCAGCGGCGGACAGCGGCGCTTCCGCGGAGGTCGCGGCGACCGGCGCGGGCTCGGCGCGCGGCTGCGCCTGCGCGGCCGGTTGCAGCGCGAACAGTGCGATCGCGGCGAGCGCCACCCACCCGGGTCGTGGCTTCATCGTGTCGTCGTCCTCCGTCGCCGCAGCGTAGCACGCATCGCGCGGACGACGACGCGTCAGCGGCGCGCGCTCGCGTCGCGATACGCGGCGACGGTTTCGTCGACGCAACGCGACCAGCTGAACCCCTGCGCGTGCGCGAGGCCGCGCAGCACCACCCGTGCCCGCCACGCGTCATCGCCGAGCACGCGCTCGAGGCCGTCGCGCAGCGCGTCCTCGTCGAGGGCGTCGACGCCGATCGCGACGTCGCCGCCCGGCGTGCGCACGAGCTCGGACAGCGAGGAACCGAGCGAGGTCAGCACCGGCACGCCGCTCGCGAGCGCTTCGAGCACCGGCAGCCCGAAGCCCTCGTACAGCGAAGGAAACGCGAACGCGTGCGCCGCCGCGTACAGCTGCGGAAGGTCGGCCTCGTCGACGTAGCCGAGCCGGCGCACCTCGCCGCCGCGTTCCAGCGGTGCCAGCGTGCGCTCGAGTTCGGCGTTCAGCCAGCCGCGCGCGCCGACCACGACGAGCGGATGGCGTGCGCGCAGCGCCGGCGCGAGGCGCGCGTACGCGCGCGCGAGGCGCGCGAGGTTCTTGCGCGGCTCCTGCGTCGCGACCACCAGCAGGTAATCGGTGCCGGCGAGGCCGTGGCGCGCGAGCGCGGGGGCGCAGTCGGCGCGTGCGCGCGGGTGGTACGCCGCATCGACACCGAGCGGCACGACGCGCAGCCTGGCGCGCGCGACGCCGAGTTTCGCGGCGATCTCCTCCGCGACGAACGCGGAGTCGGTCAGCACCGTCGCCGCCTGTTCGAGCGAACGGGGCAGGTGGCGTTCGAGGAAGCGCACGCGCTCCACCGGGTGCGTCTCGGGATGGTTCAGCCAGGACAGGTCGTGCACGGTCGTCAGCGAGATGCCGTCGAACGGCATCAGCACGTAGTTCGGCGTGTGCAGCACCCAGTCGCGCAGGGCGCGCGTGTGCAGGCGGAACAGCGACGAGCGCAGGCGCGTGTAGGCCTCCAGCGCGACGACCTTGAACGGCACGTGGCGCCGCACCGCGGCGATCGTGCGGTTCGCGCCCAGCGCATGCTCGGGGTCGTCGACCCAGCGGTAGGCCGAATACAGCTTCAGCGCATCGACGTCGGCGTGGCGCGCGAGGCCGCGCGCGAGCTCGAGCGCATAGCGGCCGATGCCGGTCAGCGGCGCGGTGATCGCATCGACGTTGAAGATCACGCGCATGCGCGTCGCACCGGACCGAAAGAGCCGGATTGAAGCATGAAGCGCGCCGTGCGGGAACCGTCGGCGCGCGTCGCGAAACCGGCTTCAGCGGTCGATGCGCGCCAGCACCGGTTGCCCGCCCGGCGCCCGTGCAGGCTGCACGTCCGCCGAGGTCGGCACGCAGGTGATGAAGAGCCGGATCGTCAGCGGCTCGGCGACCTCGATCCTCCAGAACCATCCCCGCTCTTCTTCTGGCTGGCTGTCACGCACGGTCAACCCGAAGCTCGGCGCGTTGAAGGGATCGAGCTGGCCGATGCCGCCGCCGATGGCCATCGAGCCCTCCGGGCATGACCACGCGCCGTAGTACGACCCCGGCGCGAGCAGCACGTCGTCGCTGCTGGCGCGAATGGCAACAGCGAGGGGCCTGCCGGTCCCTGCGGCCCCGCGGGGCCCGGATTGCCGGAGAGCGCGTACTGCGCGACCGGCGTGGTCGAGACCGGCCGGCGCGGCAGCAACGGCTGGCCGTTCACGCCGACTTCGAGCCAGAGCTGGGTGCCGGTGAAGACGCCCGGGAACGCGAGCGAGGTGGTGAACACGCCGTCCACGACCGGGAACTGCGGTTCGAACTGCGGCGTGCCGACCGCCTGGCCGGCGCCGGCATCGTCGTAGAGGGTGAAGCTCAGGTCGTAGGTCCCGTTCGCCGGCTGCCCGTTCTCGCTCAGGCGACCCTGGTAGGTGAAGTCCGGCAGCTGCGCGACCTGCGCGGCCGCGGACGCGCAGGCCAGCGCCGCCAGCAGCGCGGCCAGGCAGCGGATCGGTTTCGTGTTCATCGGTGCAGTCCTCGTCGAACGGGGCTCGCGCGTCGCGCATGCCCATGCGCGGCAAGCCGTGCGGCGCCCCGGGCTTCAGCGGCCGGCTCGAGGGGTCAGGCGGAAAAACGCCGCTACCGACATCAGCGGCGCGCGCGTGCGCTAGCCCGCGCGTTCGCGCGCGAGGTCGGCCTCGACCATGCGGCGCGCGAGCCCGGCGAGGTCGAGGCTCGGCGCGAAGCCGAGCTCGCGACGCGCTTTCGCCGCATTGCCGACCAGCAGCGGCGCGTCGACGGGACGGAACAGGGCCGGATCCACGCGCACGCGCACGCTATCGCTGCCGCGCTCGACCCCGACCTCGTCGATGCCGTCGCCGAACCAGTCGAGTGCGATGCCGATGGCCGCGAACGCGGCGCCGGCGAAGTCGCGCACGCTCGCGGCCTCGCCGGTCGCGAGCACGTAGTCGTCGCCGTCCTCGCGCGCGGCCATCGCGTGCATCGCCGCCACGTAGTCGGGCGCGTAGCCGAAATCGCGCCGCGCATCGAGGTTGCCGAGCACGACCACGTCGTCGCGACCGAGCGCGATGCGCGCGACCGCGCGGCTCAGCTTGCGCGTGACGAAGGCCTCGTCGCGCCACTCGGACTCGTGGTTGAACAGGATCGCGCTCGACGCGCGCAGCCGCCAGCTCGCGCGCCACGCGCCGACTGCCGCGTGCGCGAGCAGCTTGGACACGCCGTACGGCGTGCGCGCCGCGAGCGGCGTCGACTCGTCCTGCGGCGCGGTGGCCGGCTCGCCGAAGATCTCGGCGCTCGCGGCGAGCACGAAATGCGCGTGCGACGCGTGCTGGCGCAACGCCTCGAGCAGGTGCACCGTGCTGAGGCCGTTGGCGTCGATGCTCGCGCGCGGTCGGTGGAACGATTCGGCCACGCGCGACTGGCCGGCGCAGTGGAACAGCGCGTCCGGCGCGTGCGCGGCGACGAGGTCGGCGCAGGCGCGCGCGTCGGCCGGGTCGCAGGCGACGCGCCGCAGCGACGGGTGCGTCGCGATGCCGAGCGCGTGCAGCCGCCACGTCGCGTCGCTGCCGGGCCGGTGCGTGCCGACCACGGTCGCGCCGTCGGCGAGCAGGCGCGCGGCGAGCAGGGCGCCGTCCTGGCCGCCGACGCCGGTGATGATCGCGCGCCGGACGCGGCTCATCGGAGGTCCTCGAGCGGTTTCGGTGCCAGCCATTCTGCGCCCGCGAGCGCGCCCGCCGCATCCGCCGCGAAGGGCGTGGCGACCCGCATCACCGGCAGCGCGAGCAGGCCGCAGAGGATCTCGGCGACCGAATCGCGCCGTTCCGCCACCAGCAGGCCCTCGAAGGCGTGGCGCTGCAGCCAGTCCCACAATGCGCGATAGGACGGCTCGGGATCGTGTGCGCGCCACTCGTCCACGGCGACGACGCGACCGGCGTGCACCAGCTCGTTGCGCGCGCCGCGCGCGCGCAGGGTCCAGACCTCGGCGTCGCGCCAGTCGGGGGCGCCGTCGCCGACCCAGAGCAGGCGCGGTCGCGGCGGCGCCGACGCGCGCGCGAGCGCGTGGATGCGCCGCACGCGCCAGTCGAGCACGCAGCGCGCAGGGGACCGCAGCGTGCGCGCGACCTCGGCCTCGTAGTCGGGCCAGCGCTCGCGCAGGACCGCCATGCCCGCCTCGCCGAGGGCGCGCCGGCGTGCCTCGCCGAAACTCGCGCTGCGCGCGTGGCGCACGAACACGTTGCCGGCGATGACGTGGCGCAGGCCGTGCCGCGCCGCACGCTGGCAGAAGTCGTTCTCCTCGCCGTAGCCCTGCGGGAACGCGGCCTCGTCGAGCAGGCCGGCGGCGTCGAGCGCGCTGCGGCGGATGTAGAGGCAGAAGCCGTTGCCGGTCGGCAGCTCCGGATAGGCGAGCCCGGCCTGCTGCCACAGTGCGCGCGCGGCCTGCACCGTGCTCCACCCCGCCGGCAACCCGTTGGCCTGCTCGAGGTCGGGGACCGAGAACGCTCCGGCGTTGTCGGAAACGGCGGTCGCGGTCGCGACGCCGGCGTCGGAATACGCGGCGCGACGCAGTCCGGCCAGCCATTGCGGGCCGACCTCGGTGTCCGCGTTGAGCAGCACGACGTCGGCGCGCCCCGCCTCGCGGATGCCACGGTTCGCGGTCGCGGTGAAGCCGAGGTTGCGCTCGTTGTGCAGCACGCGCACGCGCGCGTCGGCCGCCGCATGGCGCGCGAGCACCGGCGCGACGCCGGCGTCGCGACTGGCGTCGTCGATGACGATCAGGTCGACGTCCGGCGGCGTGTACGCGCGCGCCGCGGCGAGGCAGGCGTCGACGAGCGCAGGCGCGTCGTGCACCGGCACGACGACCGCGCACGGCGCGGCGACGTTGCAGCCGAACGGCACCAGACGCGCTGCTTCGAGCGGCGCGAGCCCGGCCGCCGCACCGCGCCCCGTGCGCAGGCCGGTCTTGCCGAACACCATGCGCAGCGGTGCACTCGAGAGCGCCGCGCCACCGCGTCCGGCACGCGGCAGCAGGTCGAAGCCATCCTGCGCTGCAGGCGCGAACTCGAACGTGTATTCGGCGCAGCCGTCGGCATCGGGCGCGATCTCGGCGAAGTGGCTGCCGTCGAGGTCGAACCCGATCGAGCCCGGCACGCCGGGCTCGATCGTGAAGCGCAGCGTGCGCCCGTCCCATTCCAGCGCGCGCAGCGGCGCCTGCAACGTGGGCCGCCGGCGCAGGCCGAACATCAGCATGCGCCCGACGCCACGGCGGCGATCCCCGGTGGCGCGTCGAGGATGCTGCGATCGGCGATCGCGTCGCGCAGCGCGCGCTGCGCGGGCGTGAGGACGGCGTCGTCGGCGACGCGCGCGCGCGCCGGCGCTTCGATCCAGTCGTCCACCACGGCGGGGGCCGGCCGCCGCACCGCGACGCCGAGCGCGAGCAGGGCGTCGCACAGCCGCGCGCTTTCGCCGTGCGGGTCCGCGCACAGCGCGTCGTAGTCGACCAGCAGGCGCATCCAGCCTTGCGTCGCGTCGAACGCGGCGCGCGTGTAGCGCTCCCACAGCTCGAGTGCCTCCTCGCGGCCGAATCCGTCGCGGCGCGCGAGCGAATCGGCGACCGCGAGCGGATCGCGCACGACGTGCACGAACAGTGGTCGCGTCAGCAACGGCAGCAACTCGCGCACCAGCAGGCACAGGCGCGGTTCCTTGACCAGCCACGGGCGCTGCACGTCGAACTCGTCGATCAGCGCGCCGACTTCGCGCCGGAACGCGTCGATCGCATGCGCCGGCGCGACGTCGGGTGGCGTGCGCCAGTCGCCGCCGGCGGCGGCGAGGCGGCGCAGGCACGCGCCGTGCAGTCGCCCCGATTCGTAGTGGCCCTTCGGATTGTCCGGCCCGCGCAGCAGGTCCTCCCCGGGGCCGACCGCGACGCCCATGCGCGCGAGCAGGCCAGCCACGCTCGAGGTGCCGGAGCGGTGCATGCCGAGGACGACGACCTGCCCCGATGCGCGCGCGCGCTCGCCGGGCCGGTGCGGCGGCGGTGGCGATGCGGGCGGCGGCAGTGCGGCGACCGCGGTGACCATGGCCGCGATGCGGTCGGCGGTGCACTCGATGTCGTGCGCGGCGGCGAAGGCGGCGGCACGCGCACGCAGGCCGGCATCGCGCACCTGGGCGCGCGCCGCGCGCAGCGCGTCGACGAACGCATCGTGCGAGGGCTCGGCCCAGGTGAGCGCCGCGTCGCGCGGATCGGCGGCGCGCGTCGCCGCGACCGCATGGCCATGCGCACGCACGAGCACGCCGCTGCTGCCGTAATCGGTCGCGACCAGCACGCGCGCGCAGGCGATCGCATCGGCGGCGAACGGATCCCACCCGCCGCCGCGACGCACGCCGACGTAGGCATCGGCGCTGCACAGGAGTTGCGCGCGCTGGTGCCATGGCAGGCCCCAGCCGGACAGCACGCGCACGCGCGCGTCGACCGCCGCGGCCGGCGCGACCGCCTCGGTGATCGCGGCGGCGTCGCGACCGGGCTGCACCACGATCAGCAGGCGCACGCCGGCGTCACCGGCGAATGCGTCGCGGAACGCGGCGACGAGGCGCTCGGGCGCGTCGCGCACGCGCTCCTCGAGCACGGCGAGGAAACTGCAGTCGGCGCGCGCGTCGCGTGGCGCGGGCACGTCGGGGTGGCAGTAGTCGCGATCGACGCCGAATGGCACGAGCTCGATCGGCACCTCGACGCCGGCGGCACGGAAGGCATCCCGCTGGAACGCGTCGGGCACCAGCAGGCGGTCGAGTGCACGCGCGGCCTCGGCCCAGGCGCGCGGCGCACGCTCCCATTCGGACAGGCCGATGCCGAAGCGGCGGCGCCCCCGTGCCGCGGCGAACGCCGCGCCGGGAGCGCAGACGATCGCCGCATCGGCCGGCTGCGGCCAGTGCCGGCGCATCGCCAGTTCGAGGCGCGCATCGTCGCCGCTGCCGATCTCCGCGGTCGGCGCGGCGTGGCTCATGCGCAGGCCACGCGCGTCGAGCCGGCGCACCAGCGCGCGCGCGAGGTGCGCATGGGCCTGCGGCGCGCGCGTCGGCCCCTGCCACAGCACCTCGCCGCGCACCTGCCCACGCAGGCGCGCCTGCCAGCGCGCGGCGAAGGTCGCGCGGCTCGCCGCCCACAGGCGCGCGCGGAAGTCGCTGGCCCCGGCAGTCGAGCCGTGCTGGTCGTGGCGCAGCGTGACCGCGCCCGCGACCACGCTCGCAATGCCGGCATCGGCCGCGCGCAGGCAATAGTCGGTGTCCTCGAAATAGCTGTGGAAGGCCTCGTCCAGCCCGCCGATGCGCTCGATGCAGTCGCGCCGCAGGTACGCGACCGCGAACGCGACCGCCTGCACGCGGCGCAGGCCCGGGTACTGGCCGACCTCGCGCTCGACCCGGCCCGCTTCGGTCTGCTGGCCGTGCAGCTCGTCGGCCTCGATGTAGCCGCCGACGTGGTAGACGCGCCCCTCCGCTTCCGGGCCGAGCAGGCGCGTGCCGACGATGCCGATGTCCGGCGCGGCGTAGGCCGCGTCGCGCAGCCGCTGCAGCCAGTCGCGCTGGGTGAAGACGAGGTCGTTGTTGAGCAGCACGACGTCGTCGTCGGGCGGCGCCGCGGCGATGCCGGCATTCATGCCGCGCACGAAGCCGAGGTTCGACGGCAGGGTGACGACGCGCACGCGCCCTGCGTAGGCGGCGAGGCCGCCCGGCGTGGCGTCGCTGCTGCCGTTGTCGACGACGACGACCTCGGCCGCGAACAGGTCGCTGTCCAGCAGCGAATCGAGGCAGCGGCGCGTCAGCGTCCACTGGTTCCACGCCAGCACGATCAACGTCGCGCGGCGCATGCTCAGCTCCCGTCGCGCGCGAACAGCAGCGCCAGCGCGCGATCGGTTTCGCCCTGGGCGTAGTCGCCCACCGGCGTGGCGAGCAGGTCCGTGGCGACGGTGCGGCCGTGCAGGCGTGCGTCGGCGAGCAACGCGTGCCAGTCGGCGCCGGGATGGCGCGCGCGGCGCATCGCGACCTGGAGCACGGCGCGCGGTGCGAGCCCGAGCGAACGGGCGAGCGCGTCGATGCGGGCCGCGGAGACGTTCATGCCGGCGTCGCCAGGTGCAGGTCGCGGTGGTAGGCCTCGAACACCGCGTCGCGCGGGCCCTCGAGCAAGCTGCGGCCGTGCTCGATCCACAGCACGCGGTCGCACAGGCGCGCGATCTCCTCTTCGTTGTGGCTGACCAGCACGACCGTGTGGCCCTCGCCCATGCGCGCGCGCAGCGCCGCGCCGGACTTCTGCTGGAATTCGGCGTCGCCGACCGCGAGCACTTCGTCGATCAGCAGCACGTCCGGCTCGACCTGCATCGCGACCGAGAACGCGAGGCGCATGTTCATGCCCGACGAATACGACGCGATCGGCTGTTCGAAGAAGTCGCCGAGCTCGGAGAACTCGCGGATCGCGTCGAGCCGCGCGACGATCTCGCGCCGGCGCAGGCCGAGCAGCAGGCCGGACAGGATCGCGTTGTCGCGCCCCGACAGGTGCGGCACGAAGCCGAGCGCGAGCGCGAGCAGCTGGCACGACACCGGGCCGCGCGTCACGCGGCCGCGATCCGGCTCGAGGATGCCGGCGATCACGCGCAGCAGCGTGCTCTTGCCGGCACCGTTGCGGCCGATCACGCCGAGCCGCTCGCCGCGGCGCAGGGTCACGCTGACGTCCTCGAGCGCCCAGTGGCGCTGGCCGGCGATGCTGCGCCCGACGTTGAACGCGACGCCGACGTGCTCGAGCTGGACCAGGACGTCGCCCATCAGCTCGCCAGCTTCGGGTAGCGCGGCGCGAGCCGGCGCACGAACAGCGCGCCGGCGAGGCAGACCGCGGTGGAAACCAGGCTGACCTTCAGCAGCGCGCCCCACTGCGGCCAGGCACCGTGCATGAGGATGCCGCGCGTCGCGTCCATGATCTGCGCGACCGGGTTCAGCGCGAGCCAGTCGCGCAACGGCGGCTGCACGTTGGACAGCGAGAACACGACGCCGGACAGGAACATCACGACCGACAGCACCTGCTCGATCACGAAGCGCACGTCGGGCAGCAGCGGCACGATCGCCGAGATCATGAAGCCGATGCCGGCCGCGAACAGCAGCACGACGAGGAACAGCGGCGGCAACGCGAGGTAGGCCGGGTTCGGCGGGTAGCCGCAGCACCACAGGATGACCAGCAGCAGGGCGAGGATGCAGAGGAACTTGACCGTGTCCGAGAGCATCGCGACCAGCGGGAAGACCAGGGGCGGCAACCGCACCTGGCGCACCAGGTTGAGGTTGCTCCAGATCGCGTAGCCGCCATGGGTCATGCACGACTTCATCCACTGCCACACGGTCAGGCCGATCAGCAGTTCCGGCACGTAGCCCGGTCCGCCGCTGTGCAGGATCACGTCGAACACGAACCAGAACGTCGCCATCATCAGCGCCGGCTCGAGCACCCACCAGACCAGGCCGAGGTAGCTGCGCGCGGCCTCGGCGCGCAGCTCGGCGTAGGTGCTGAAGAGGATCAGTTCGATCAGGTGGAGGCGCATCGGGAGAGACGGGCGGCGAGCCGGCGAGGATACCCGAACGGGGCGCGGCGCCGGAAACGCGCGGGCAGGTTCAGCCGCCGCAGAGGCGGTCGAGCCAGGGCCCGCAGAAGGCGAGGAACAGCAGCAGCGCGGCGAGCGCGGCGCCGGCGGCCAGGCGCGGCCCGGTCAGCACGATCGCCGCGCGCGGATCGCCGCGCTCGCGGCGCGCGCAGAGGAAGCTCGCCGCGAACCCGCCCAGGAACGGCAGCAGCGGCAGCAGGAAGCGTGCCTTGACGTGGATCAGCCCGAACAGCGCGAGCTGGTAGGCCGCGAACGCGGCGAGCAGCACGAGCCAGCGGTCCGGCCGGCGCCGCCAGCCGGCGATGCCGAACGCGGCCGCGCCGAGAAGGAGCGCATGGAACGCGTCGTTGGCGGCCGCGAGTGCCTTCGCGAACGGCGGAGCGACGTCATACGCCGACAGCCGGCCGGCGCAGGCGGGCCCCGGCAGTTGCGACACGAGCGGCGTCTTGGCACTGAACAGGCGGAAGTACTGCCGTCCCAGCTGGTCCGCGGCCAGGGGCAGCACGCCGCGCTCGGCGACGAGGTCGCCGACGCGGCGCAGGTAGAGCGCGTTGCGCTGCTGCGGCGTCGGTGCGCTGGCGAGGAACGCGGGCAGGGTCGCGCCGCCCATGTCCTCGACGTAGTCGCTGCGCCAGCGGTCGGTCAGGCCGACCCACAGGTTGTAGACCGAACTGTCGGCGATCATCGGTCGGCCGTATTCGCGCCAGCCGTGCCACAACGCCGGCCCCGTGCAGAGGCCGAGCGCGAGCACGAACGCACCGACCCGCGTCGCCGCCGTGCGCAGGCGCTCGCGCCAGGCCAGCGCGAGCGCGAACGCGGGCCAGAACGGCGACAGCAGGCTCTTGGCGAGCAGTGCGAGGCCGACCGCGATGCCGGCCGCGAACGCTCTCGCGCGCATCAGCAGGCACAGCGCCGCGAGCAGCAGGAACAGGTGCGGGACTTCCGGCCAGAGCCAGTGCGCGTAGGCGGCCGTCGCCGGGTTCACGAGCAGCAGCGCCGCGGCGGTGTTCGCTGCGGCGACGCTGCCACCGAGCCGCCGCCAGAGGTCGCGCAGCAGCACGGCGCAGCCGAGCAGCAGCACGGTCTGCGCGATCTGCACGACGATGAGGTGCGGGCCGAACACCCGGTACAACGCAGCGATCCACAGCGGCTGCAATGGCGGCCAGATCGTCGACGGCATCCACGCGCCGCCGTCGAGGATCGACAGCGCGGTCGCGAGATAGGCCTGTTCGTCGCCGACCAGCTTCTTCGCCGCGCGACCGTAGTACGCAGTCCAGAGCGCCGCCTGCGAGGCGGCGAACAACAGCAGCGTCAGCGCCAGCCAGCGACGGTGGCGCGCCACGGCACCGGCACGCATCGCCGTGCGCGCTGCAGGCGGTCAGCCCCCGGCGGGCTGCGGTGCCGGTGCCGACGTCGCGGCCGCCGGCGCGCTGCCGACCGGGCGCCGCTTGGGCGGCGCGCGGAAGGTCGGCGTGAACTTGGCGCGCGAGCCGTTGGTGTCGATGCTCTCGACGTAGTACCAGTACTCGCGACAGGGATCGATCGTGTCGTCGCGGTACTCGTACGAGTGCGTCTCGTCCGAGGTACCGGCGCCGAGGATCGGCTCCCTGGTCAGGCGTGCGAACTCGCCGTTCTCGCTGTCGCCGCGGTAGACGTCGAAGCCGAAGCTGTCCTGTTCGCTCGCGGTCTTCCAGCGCGCAGTGTTGGCGACGCGCTGGTCCGCCGCCACGGCGGACTGGTCGCCGCACTCGCCTTCGGGAATCTCCTTCGCGGGCGCCGGTGCGGGCGTCGGCGCCGCGGCTGGTGCCGGCGCAGGCGCCTTCGGCGGCGGCGTGGACGCCACCGGTTCCGGCGACGGGCTGCAGGCGCACAGGGCGGCGGCGAGGGCGGCGAGGACGTACTGGCGCATGGCGGGGCTCCGGCGGCGCCGCGCTGGACAACCGGCGGCGGCCGCAACGATAGTCGCCGGATGCATTCGAAGGCAACCACGCCCGGCGCGCGCTGGCGCGCGACGCTCGCGCTCGCGGTACTGGCGCTCGCCACCGAGGCGAGCGCGCTGGACTGGCACGTCGACGTGACGCCGGCGGGCGAACTGTTCCCGGTGCTGCAATTGTCGCAACCGCCGCGCAGCGACGCCGGTGGCAGCGGCGACGGGCTGGTCAGCGTACGCCTCGCCGGCGACGCGCTGCCGCGCCACCTGCGCCTGCGGGTCGAGACCCCCGGGCTGCGCGCACCGGCCGAGGTCGAGCTGCGGCCGGCCGCGGACGCGCGCGGGATCGATCTTCATCCGCGCCTGGACTGGGACGTCGATGCGTTGCGCGCGCTGTCGGCGCCCCGCCGGCAGGTGCTGCTGGCGACGCTCGAGGCGGACGGCGTGACGCAGGTGCGCCGCGTCGAGGTGCGCCTGCACGCGCTCGACGACGCGCCGTACTACGTGCGCGAAGGCAGCGAGCGCGTCGACCTCGGCTGGGTGTTCGCGGCCTACGTCGATCCGCACGATCCCGCGGTCGATGCCGTGCTCGCGGCGGCGCGCGCGATCGACCCCGGCTTCGACACCGCCGGCGGCGGCGCGGTCGCGGACCGCCGCCGCGTCGCGGCGATCTGGGCCGCACTCGACCGGCACGGCGTGCGTTACGCGGACGCCGATCCCGCGCTCAGCCGCGGACCGGTGGTTTGGAGCCAGCGCGTCCGCACGCCGTCGATGACCTGGCGCGAGCGGCGCGCGAGCTGCATCGACGGCAGCGTGCTGCTGGCTTCGGCGTTCGAGCGGATCGGACTGCGGCCGCTGATCGTGCTGGTGCCGGGGCACGCCTTCGTCGGCTTCCGCGGCTCCGCCGGTGGCGACGCGGCGTTCCTCGAGACGACGCTGCTCGGCGCGCGCCGGGGCCCTTCCGGCCATTCCGCCGCGCTCGCCGCCGGCAACGCGCGCTGGCAACGCGTCGCGCGGCGCATGGACGGGCGCCACGCGCCAGACTATGCGCTGCTCGATATCGGCCGGGCGCGCGCGTATGGCATCATCCCGCTTCCCGCGGCGCCCGGCGCCGACGCCGAGTAACGGCCCCGGATCGAGCCCGCATGGCGCGCGGCACCGGGCCGACCGATCCCCTGGTGGCGCGTGGAAGAGACCCAGCACGATTTCATCGAACGCGTGAAGGCCGAGATCCTGGCCGAAGCCGAGCGCCTGCGCAGCAGCGCGCCGCTGCCACGCGTGGATCCGCCGGAGCCCGAAGCCGACGAACTGTCGGCGACGGCGGCCGACGGCATCGAGCGTGCGCGGCTGGACTACGCGATCGGCGAACTGACCGGCCGCGACTACGTCGACTTCGTCGAACAGGCGTTCCGCGCGGTCCTCAAGCGCCCGTCCGACGACGCCGGCCGCGAACAGCAGCTGCGCCTGCTCACGCACGGCGCGGCGAAGGCCGAAGTGCTCGGCAACCTGCGCTGGTCGCCGGAAGGGCGCCGCATCGGCGTGCGCGTGCGCGGGCTGCTGCCGCGCTACGCCCTGGCCAAGCTCGGCCGCGTGCGCGGGGTCGGCTTCCTCGTCGAATGGGCGCTCGCGCTGGCCTCGCTGCCGTTGCTGCTGCGCCACCAGCGCGCGGCCGACACGCAGGCCGCGGCGCGCCACGGCGCCGCGCTCGCGCGCATCGACGAGGGCACCGGTGCCTTGCGCGGCGAGTTCACCGCGGCGCTCGATGCGGCGAACCAGGCGCGCGAGCGCCTCGAACGCCACCTGCTGACGCTGCACGAGGAACGCGTGCGGGTGGACGACGCGCGGTTCGAGGCGCTCGAGCGTCGCAGCGACGGGCTCGCCGCCGAGATCGCGGAACTGCGCCAGCACGTGCTCTCGATGAACCACTGGACCACTTCGCTGCAGCGCAGCCTCGACGAGCTCGAAGACGTCGCGCGCAGCGGTCGCGAGGACCTCGACGCGGTGTATGCCGCGATGGTCGACGCCGGCGAGGCGCGCACGGCGGCGCTCGCCGCGGCGGCCACCGCTTTCGTGCGCGGCCTCGCCGCCGACGCGCGCGTGCTCGACCTCGGCAGCGCCGATGGCGCCTGGCTGCGCGCGCTCGCGGCCCATGGCGTCCGCGCCAGCGGCGTCGAAGCGAACGCGGCGCTGGCGCAGCGCGCGCGGGATGCCGGCGTCGACGTCGCGACCGGCGACGCGTTCGCCCTGCTCGGTCGCTGCAGCGACGCCGGCCTCGACGGCCTCGCGCTCGACGGCGGCCTGCTCGAGCAGGGTGAGGCGCTGCTCGAGTTCGTGCGCCACGCCACGCGCGCGCTGAAGCCCGGCGCGCCGTTGCTGCTGCGCTACGACCTGCCGCCACGTTCGCCGGCGCCGGCGCCGCTGGCCGAGCGCCTGGCGCTCGGCGGCGCGCTGCTGCGCGCCGCCGGTTTCGATGTCGCGGAGACGTTCGGCGACGCGGCCGTGGGCGGCCTCCTCGCGCGTCGTCGCGCCGGCTGAACGGCCACGACCGCGCATGCGCATCGGCGTCCTCGTACCCGGCCTCGCTCCGCACGACGCGATCAGCAACGATGCGCTCGGCATGGCGGCGGCGTTGCGGCGTGGCGGCCACGAGGTCGCGCTGTTCGCCGGGCACACGCGCGGCATCGACGAACCGGTGCAGGCGCCCGAGGCGATCGAGGCCTGGCTGCGCTCGCCGCGCGACGTCGTCGTCTACCACTACTGCACCGGCTGGGGCTTCGCGCTCGACCTGCTGCGGCGGACGCGCGCGCGCCGTGTCGTGCGCTACCACAACATCACGCCACCGGCGTTCTTCACCGGCTGGTCGGACGGCTACGTCCAGGCCTGCGCCGAGGGTCGCGCGCAACTCGATGCGTTCGCCGCGCTGGGCTGCGAGCTCTACCTCGGCGACTCGCCGTACAACATCGAGGACTTCACCGGTCGCGGCGTCGACCCGGCGCGCTGCGCGGTCGTCGCGCCGTTCCACCAGGTCGGCCAGCTGCTCACGCTCGAGGCCGACGCACGCCGCATCCCGGCTGGCGACCCGCTGTTGCTGATGGTCGGCCGCATCTCGCCGAACAAGGGCTACCTCGATCTCGTCGACGCGCTCGCCGCGACCGTCGCCGCGGGACTCCCTGGTGCGCACCTGCTGCTGGTCGGCAAGCTCGATCCGAACCTCGCGCGATACGGCGACGCGCTGCGCGCGCGCATCGCCGCGCGTGGGCTGCAGTCGCGCGTGACCTGGCTGCAGGACGCGAATGGCGGCGAACTGCGCGCCGCCTTCGAGCGCGCGACCGCGCTGGTCATGCTGAGCCGGCACGAAGGCTTCTGCGTGCCGCTCATCGAGGCGATGGCGCTCGGCGCGCCGGTGGTCGCGCTGGGCTCGAGCGCGATGCCGTGGACGATCGGTGACGCCGGCATCGTCTGGGACGTCGCCGACCCGCACCGCATCGCCGCCACGCTCGCGCGCCTGCACGCCGACGCCACGCTGCGCGAGGCGCTGCGCGACCGCGGCCGGGCGCGCTACGCCGAGGCTTTCGATCCGGGCGTGCTCGCCACGAGACTGGACGCGGTGTTCGCGAGGTTCGCGGCATGAAGGCGGCGATCCTGCTGCCGGTGCTGGCCGGTCGCGACGCCGTCGGCAACGACGCCCTCGCGATGGCCCGCCTCCTGCGCGGGCGTGGCATCGAGACGCGCTTCTTCTGCAACGCGGCCGTCGGCGTCGACGAGCGCGCGCAGCCGCCCGAGGACGCGCTCGCCTTCGCAAGCGGCCCCGGCGACCTGCTCATCTACCATTTCTCGGTCGGTTGGCCGGCCGCGCTCGACATCCTGCGCAGGGCTCGCGCCTATCGCGTCGTGCGCTACCACAACATCACGCCGCCCGAGTTCTTCGCGCCCTACTCGATCGATTACGAGAACGCCTGCAAGGGCGGGCGCGCCGAGATCGAGGCGGTCGCCCGGCTGGGTTGCGAACGCTACATCGGCGCCTCGCACTACAACCTGGCCGAACTGGTCGAGGCCGGCACGCCGGCCGGGCGCGGCACGGTCGTCGCGCCGTTCCACCGGGTCGAGGAACTCGTCGCGGCTGAAGCGGACCTCGCGCTGCTCGACCGCCTCGGCGACGGCGCGCGCAACGTGCTGATGGTCGGGCGCGTGTCGCCGAACAAGGGGCACGTCGAACTGGTCGATGCGTTCGCCGCCTACGTGGACGGATACGGCGACCCGGCGCGCCTGATCATCGTCGGCAAGGCCGACCCGCGCCTGTCCGGCTATACCGATGCGATCCGCGAGCGCATCGCGCACCACCGGCTCGGCGCGCGCGTGCGTTGGCTCGAGAACGTCGACGAGGCGCGGCTGAAGGCGGCGTACCTCGCCAGCCACGCATTCGTCACCCTGAGCCGGCACGAAGGTTTCTGCGTGCCGCTGATCGAGGCGATGGCGCTCGGCGTACCGGTGGTCGCGCACGCGTCGAGCGCGATCCCGGAGACGGCCGGCGACGGCGCGCTGCTGTGGGAAGGCACCCAGCCGTGGCCGTACGCGGCGAGCATCGCGCGCGTCACCGACGACCGCGACTGCCGCGGCCGCCTGCTCGACGCCGCACGGCGCCGCTACGAGGCGGAGTTCGCGCCAGGCGTGCTGGCGCGGCGCTTCCTCGACGCGCTGGAGCCGCTCGCATGAAGCGCGTGGCGATCGTCGTGCCGCGCTGGCACCCGAGCCTCGTCGGTGGCGCGGAGGCACATGCCTGGCAGTACGCGACCCTGCTCGCCGGCGACTACGAGGTCGAGCTGTTGACCAGCACCGCGCGTGACTACGTCAGCTGGGAGGACGAACTGCCCGAAGGCGACGCCATGCACGAAGGCGTGCGCGTGCGCCGCTTCCGCGTCGCGCGCGGACGCGGCAGCTATTTCCACGACCTGCACCGCCGCCTGCTCGCGCACTTCGCGGGGCAGGATCCGGCGCGCGTCGCCTGGCCGGAGGCGCTGCAGGAGGAATTCATCCGTGCACAAGGCCCGGTGTGTCCCGACCTCGTCGACCACCTCGCCGCCCACGGCGACGACTACGCGGCGGTGGTGTTCCTGACCTACCTGTATCCGACCACCTACGACGGCAGCTGCGCGCTGCCGCATCGCCGCTGGGGCCTGGTGCCGACCCTGCACGACGAGCCGCCGGCGTACTTCGATGCGTTCGCGCGCATGGCGCGGCGCACGCCACGCCTGTTGTGGAACACGCGCGCGGAACAGCGGCTCGGCCGTCGCCTGTGGGGCGTCGACGGCGGTGGCATCGTCGCGATGGCGATACCTACCGAGCGCGTCGAGCCGGCGCGCGAGCCGGCGCCCTACGTGCTCTACAGCGGCCGCATCGACACGCACAAGGGCTGCCCGATGCTGCTCGAGGCGTTCGAGGCCTACAAGCGCGCACGCCCGTCGCCGCTGCAACTGGTGCTGACCGGCGCCGACCACATCGGTATCAAGCCGTCGCCGAACGTGCGCTACCTCGGCTTCGTCGACGAACGGCGCAAGCTCGCGCTGATGGCCGGCGCGCGCGCCTTCGTGCACCCGTCGCCGTACGAGAGCCTCAGCATCGTCGCGCTCGAGGCGATGGCGCAGGGCACCCCGATCGTCGTCAACGGCGAGTGCGAGATCCTCGCCGACCACGTCGCCGCCAGCCGCAGCGGCTTCGTCTTCCACGGCGCCGAGGGCCTCGCGCAGGCGCTCGATGCGGTGGCCGCGCTCGACGACGAGGCGCGCGCGGCACAGGCCGTCGCGGCGCGCGACTACGTGCTCGCCGGCTATGCGCGCGACAGCGTGCGTGCGCGCCTGGTCGAGGCGGTCGAGGCGCTCGCCGCGGGCTGAGACGACCTCAGCGCGGCGGGAAGCGCACCACGAAGCGCGCGCCGCCGAGCGTCGGCGAGCGGCCGACACTGAGTTCGCCGCGGTAGGCGCGCACGATGTCCTGCACGATGGCGAGGCCGATGCCGTGCCCCTGCACGCGTTCGTCGCCGCGCACGCCACGCTGCAGCAGGTGCTCGACGCGGTCCTCCGGCACACCGGGGCCGTCGTCCTCGACCGAGAACTCGAAGCCGGCGCGCCGCCCCGCGTCCGGCAGCGCGTGCGCGTGGAACAGCACGCTGCGCCGCGCCCACTTGAACGCGTTCTCGAGCAGGTTGCCGAGCAGTTCCATCAGGTCGCCCTGGTCGCCGTGGAAACGCGCGGCGGGGTCGATCTCGAACTCGCACAGCACCGACTTGCCGGCGTAGACCTTCTCCAGGCTGCGCACGATCTCCTCCGCGTACGGCTCGATCTGCAGCGGCGTGGCGAAGGTCTGGTGCCCCGAGGTGGCCGCGCGCGAGAGCTGGTAGGCGACGATCTCGTCCATGCGACCGACCTGTTCCAGCACGGTCCAGCGCAGCGATTCGCCACCTTCGCCGCTCTCGAGCTGGCTGCGCATCACGGCGAGCGGCGTCTTCAGGCTGTGGGCGAGGTCGGACAGCGTGTTGCGGTAGCGCTTGAGGCGCTCGCGTTCGGCCTCGATGAAGCTGTCGAGGCTGCTGGTGAGCCCGGCGAGTTCGATCGGGTAGTGCCCGCCGAGGCGCTCCTGGCCGCCGCGCTCGACGCGTGCGAGGTCGGCGGCGACGCGCCGCAACGGCGCGAGGCTCCAGCGCAGCACGACCAGCAGCAGCACGAGCAGCGCGATGCCGAGCACGCCGAGCCAGGTCAGCAGCGTGCGGCGATAGATGTCGACCTGGCGTTGCAGCGCCTGGCTGTCCTCGGCGACGTACAGCGTGAGGTGCAGGTCGTTCTTGCCGCCCGCGGTCCAGTCCAGCCCCTGCGACAGGATGTAGAGCGCGCCGACCGGCGTCGGCACCGGGCCGCTGAAGCGCGGCGGGCCGCGCGGCAGGTCCTGGTCGAATGGCAACTCGCGCCCGCTGGCCGACGGCGAGCGCCACGTGGTGCCGGTCGTGCCGACGATCTTCGCGCTGACGATGCCGGCGTACAGGCCGCTCGGACCGGGCTGGTCGAAGCGCGGGTCCGGCCCGACCTCGGGCGGGATCAGGGCGCCCGCGCGCGAAGTGTCGGCGCCGGCGAGGTAGGCATACATGTAGCCTTGCAGGCGCTCGCGCAGTGCGCTCTGGGCGGCGTCGAAGAACGCGCGATCGAGGGCCAGGAACGCGAGCCCGAGGAATGCGGCGAGTACGCAGCCGGCCGCGGCCAGCGAGCGCGCCTGCAGCGACAGCGGCCTCGCCACGCGAGGCTCAGGCGTCGGTCGTCTGCGCCTCGGCCGCGGGCGCGTCCGTCCGCTCCAGGGCGAAGCGGTAGCCGCGGCCGCGGACGGTCTCGATCGGCCGGATCGTGTTCTCCGGGTCGAGCTTGCGGCGCAGGCGCCCGATGAACACCTCCAGCACGTTGGAGTCGCGGTCGAAGTCCTGCTGGTAGATGTGCTCGGTGAGGTCGGCCTTGGAGACCAGCTCGCCTGCGTGCAGCATCAGGTATTCCAGCACCTTGTACTCGTAGCTCGTGAGGTCGACGCCGTTGCCGTTGACGCTGACCGTCTGCGCGGTGGTGTCGAGCACGACCGGGCCGCATTCGAGCGTCGGTCGCGACCAGCCGCTCGCACGGCGCACCAGCGCATTGAGGCGGGCGAGCAGCTCCTCGACGTGGAACGGCTTGACCAGGTAGTCGTCGGCCCCGTTCTTGAGACCCTGCACCTTGTCCTGCCACGACGAGCGCGCCGTGAGGATCAGGATCGGGTAGCTCTGGCCGGCCTCGCGCAGCTGCTTGACCAGGTCCATGCCGGACAGCTTCGGCAGGCCGAGGTCGATGATCGCGACGTCGAACGGCACCTCGCGCCCGAGATAGAGGCCTTCCTCGCCGTCGCCGGCTGCGTCGACGGCGAAGCCGTCGCGCTTCAGGCGCGCCGCCAGCGTCTCCCGCAGTGGTGCTTCGTCTTCAACCAGCAGTACGCGCATGCATTCCTCCGTCGTGTCCGTTCACTGCTCGGCGCGGATCGTCACGATCCGCACCTGGCCGTCGCGCGTCAGGATCTTGATCCTGTACATCTTGTGCCGTCCCACGTGCAGGGTCTGTACCGACAGCACCTTGCCGTCCGTCTCCCGTTGCGCCTGGGCCACGGCCTCCTGCACGCTGATTTCCGCGGCATGGGCGAATGCCGCCGAGGCCAGCATCAGCACCGCGACGGCGAGCCGGTAGCGAACCGCGTCCTTCATGGAACCCGCATCTTCGCCAACGCCGTTACCCTTCTGCTTCGTTCGCTCCGGACGATGCAGTCTCGTCAGGAGGCATTGAATTCCGGCTGAACCCGCGCACGCGCGGACAAAAAGAGGCCCCGCTGCGCGGGGCCGGTGAAGGCTGCGGCGCCGCCGTCGGCGGCGCCGCATGCATTGCGCCTCAGTCCGCCGCGCAACCCGCGACGCGGAGGTCGTCGATCGCCCAGCCCGGGTTGGTCGAGGCCACCGACGAGTCGTTCGCGAGGCGGAAGCGGAACTTCACGTCCTGGCCCGCGTATGCCTGCAGGTCGACGACCGAGTACGTGTACGGTGCCGGGTCGCCGCACCATGCCTGCAGGTTCGCGATCGGGCTGGAGAAGTTCGGCGCCACCGGGCCCGTGTACGGCTGGGTCAGCAGCGACGCCGGCGGCGCCTGCGTCCAGCTGGTGCCGCCGTCGGTCGAGATCTCGAGGATCGCGCCGTCGAAGCACGCGGCGCCACCCGACTGGTCCTCGATCGACTGGCGGTTCCAGAACGCGAGGTGCAGGCCGCCCAGCGACGACGGCAGCGTCACGCTCGGCGAAACCAGGCGCTGGTCGGAGACCGACCCGAAGTTGTTCGCCTGCCACGCCTTGGTGCCGCCGTGCGACGCGGTGCCGATCGTCCACGAGTCCTGCGTGCCGCTGTGCGACCAGCCACTGGTGTCGCCCTCGAGGTCGTCGCTCCACAGCACCTGCTGCGTGCTGCCGATCGAGCAGTCGCCGGGCAGGGCCTGGGTGACGAACGACCAGCTCTCGCCCAGCGGCGGCAGGCCGACGCCGTCGAAGCCGTCGCCGAAGATGCGGTCGCCGCCGCTGCTGGCGCTGTCACCGCACGCGTTCGCCGCGGTCACGCGCCAGTAGTACGGCGTGTTCGAGTCCAGCGCGGGCGTCACGGTCCAGCTGGTGTCGGCGACGGTCGCGGACGCGACGATCGTCGTGAAGCCCGGGTCGGTCGCGACCTCGACCAGGTAACTGGTCGCCTGCGCCGCGGCCGCCCAGCTCAGCACCGGGGTCTGGCTCTGGTTCAGCGCACCGTCGGCCGGCGAGGCGAGGGCCGGAGTGGCCGGTGCCGCGGAGGCGTAGGTGAGGTTGAAGTCGAGTGCCTTGACGATCGAACCGGAGGTACCGGTCAGGGTCATCGTGTAGGTACCCGCCGCAACGGAGTCGGTATCGGTCAACGACACGGTCGCGCTGCCCGGCGGCACCACGCTGGTCGGCGATACGTCCGCGGTCGCGCCGGCCGGCTCGCCGCTCAGCGCGAGCGAGACCGACGTGGTGTAGCCCTGGATCGAGCCGATCGCGACCGGTGTGGTGAAGTCGGTGCCGGCGCACATTTCCGCGTCGAGCGAACCCGCGTTCATCGTGAACGTCGGCGCCTGCGAGCAGTTGCTGCAGACCAGCGCGAAGTCCTGGTCGGTCGCATCGCCGGAGTTCGGCACGCCGTCGCCGGCGATGTTCGTCGCCGTGACGGTGATGGTCACGTCACCCGTCGTGCCCGCCGGCAGGAACACGGCTTCGTAGTTGTTCTTCGTGTCCGGGCTGCCGCCGGTGGTGCTGAACGCGTGGTCGAAGTTGTTGCCGAGGTAGGTCTGGCCGTTGATCTCGACCTTGAGGTCGAGGTTGTTCACCTGCGGGCTCGTGCCGAGGGCGCCGAACTGGTCGGTGAACGCGAGCGCGATGCGCACCGGCTTGGCCGGATCGACGACGCCCCAGGTGTAGGTGCGCGTCTCGCCGGTGTTGTCGAAGGTCTCGGTCTGGTCGAGGATGACCTTGGGCGTGGCGTCGAACATGTCGGTCATGTTCGGCATGCCGTAGCCCTGTGCGTTCGACGGCAGGTTGTCGTTCGCGCTGACGCCGGTCAGGTACTTCGGATGCGCCATCATCCAGGCCTTCATGCCGGCCGGGCTCGGCGGACGGTTGCCGCCGATCATGTCGACCGTACCCGCGGCCGCGCCGACGCCGCCGCGCTCGATCCAGAAGTACGACAGCGAGGCGATGCCCGCCGCCGCCGGCGTCGAATGGCTGGTGCCGGAGGACGCGGCGAACACGGTCTGCCCGGCCGGGTGGTACTGGTCGCACACGCCCGAGCCGGTGTAGCCCGCGTAATTGCTCGCGCCGGACTGGATGTGCGTGCCGGGGCCGATGATCTCCGGCTTGACGCGCTGGCCCGGGGCCGGGCCGCGACTCGAGAAGTTGATCACGTCGTTCGCATTGTCGGAGCCGGAATTGCCGACGCCGCAACCGTCGGTCCAGCCCGGGCGCACGTTTTCGGACGCGCCGACGGTGATGACGTTCTTGCCCGCGCCGGGCGAGGACACCGTCGCCGCGCCGGGGCCGTTGTTGGCCGCCGCGAACAGGTAGATCAGTTCCTGGTTGCCGGACGCGGTCTGGTCGGCGTCGCGCACGCCGATGTCGTAGGCCTGGTCCGAATCGTCGTAGGTCGTCGGCGGGAAGGTCGCGCCCCACGAGTTGGTGCTGATGCGCGCGCCGTTCTGCCAGTTCGAGCGGATCACGCCCGTGTCGGTGTTGCCGCAGCCGGCGATGCTGTAGCCGGGCACGAAGATCGCGGTCGAACCGACGCGGCCGAACGGGTTGATGCCGAGGCCGAGCTGGTGGCCGTCGGCGTCCTGGTACGGCGAGCCGGTCGTCTGGTCGTAGCCGATGACGATGCCGGCATTGAGCGAGCCGTGGCCGTCGACCGCGCCGACCGAGGTACTCGGCGTCGACGAGCAGTTCTGGAAGTAGGCGACGCGCACCGCGCCGGCCGGGTTGCCGCCGACGCGCAGTTTCGGATCGGCCGTGTTCAGCACGGTGACGCCGGAGCCGCCCTCGTTGATCGTGCTGTCGGTGATGTCGACGATCGGGTAATCGTTCGGGTTCTGGCTGAAACCGCGGTCGAGCAGGAACTGCAGGTAGTCGATCGACGACGCGCCCGGCGTGAAGTCGCCGGTCATGATGATGTCCTGCTTTTCGTCGAGCATGCGCCGCGGCGAGAACGCACCGACGAAGGTGACGTCCGCGCGGTCGGCGATCGCCGCGATCTCGGACACCTTGATGCGCAGGCGCAGGTTGTCGTAACGATCGACGACCGGCGCCCAGGTGAAGTCCGGCTTGCCCGGGCCGAGCGGCGCGAGCTGGACCGGCGGGATGATCGCGCGGCTCTCGACGAAGGCGCGCGTCTCCGCCGCGCGGCCGTGGCGATAGACCTGCACGACGACGTCGACCTCCTCGTCGGCGCTGCCGGGCTTGGCCATCGTCGCGGACAGCATCGGGTCGACCTTCAGGAAACCGTACAGCGGCGAGGTGAACTGCAGCCAGGAGGCGCTGCCGCGCAGTGCGTCGAGGCGCGAGGCAGCCGCCTCGTCGGTCCAGACGATGTAGCCGTTGTTGGCGACGTAATGCACCGGCGTGATGCCGCGCGCGGACAGCGCGTCGAGCCAGTCCTGCTTGATCGGGCCGACGAACTGCACGACCTGCAGCTTCGGCCCCGGCGCGCTCTGCATGGAGAACGGTGCCGGCGCCTGCAGCGGGCTGCGCTGGGTGTCGAACGGATGCGCCGTGAACAGCAGCATGTCCGCTTCCGGATCGGCGTTGACCTCCGCCGACGCGGCCTTCATCTGGTCCAGCGTCGCGGCGTCGACGCCGTACAGCGCGTAGCGCCCGTAGTGTTCGATGACCTGCGCGCCCGGCGGCGCGACCGAAGTCGGCGCGAACGCCTTGTAGGAGCGCGTCGGCGAAGAAGCCTGGGTCGGGTGGGTCGGCGCGAGCACGCCCCCGGCACCGACGATGGCGGCCATGATGGCCACGGCGATTGGTTTCTGCATGGGATCCCCAACAAAGTCCGGACGAATCATGTGCGGCCCGGCGCGCATCGATGCGCCGGCCCGTCACCCCCGCCGCCGCGCATCGGACCACCTCCCCTGCGGTGGTGCGGGCGCGCGACGTCCTTCGATCCTAGCACTCCCGCGGCCGGCCGGCGGTGCCGGCCCGACCTGCCGATCCGAACGATCGTTTGAACGCAGTCAGTAGATTTCGGCGACGCAGCAACGCAGGCTGCCACCGGCCTTCTCGATCTCGTCGAGCGGCACCGCGCCGAGCGCGAAGCCGTGACGCCCGAGGTGCCCGCGCTGCGCTGGCGTCAGGGCGTCCACCGCCCGTTCGCTGAACCAGGCACGGTGCGGTGCCAGCGTGATCGCGTTGGCGGTGAAGGCACGCTTCTGCGCCGGGTCGAGCAGCACCGCGTCGCCGTAGGCGGCGGCGATCGCGTCGGCCACGCAAGGATCGGCGAAGCCGTCCGGCGCGAGCAGCGGCAAGCGGCCGGCAAGCAGGGCGAACACGACATTGGTGTGGTATTCACCGGGCGCGAGCTCGAACGCGAACGTCAGGCGCAGTCCGAACGCCTCGTGCATCGCGCGTGCGCCGGCCATGTCACAACGTTCGGACAGGCCGCAGTAGCCGATCCCGCGCGCGCGGTCGACGACCAGCGCGCCGGTCAGCTCGGCGACCAGGTCGTCGCGCGGGGACAGGTCGATCGTGCGGTAGCCGAGCACCGCGCGGAAGAACGCGCGGATGTCGGCGCGTGCGGCCTCGCGCCGGCGCACCGCATGGCGCATGCGACCGACCACCAGCGCACCGGGTCGGGTGGCGAACACGTTGTTGGGGAACATGCCGTCCGGGCACGCGGGGTCGCCGGCGAAGGCGACCACCGGCACGTCGTCGCCGAGACGACGCGCGAGCGCTGCGTGCTGGGCCGCCGCACGCGCGGGGTCGAGCCCCTGCGCGAGATCCATGTAGCGGTTGTCGAGCGCCGATTCGGTGGCCAACTCGGCCGACGCCGGCGCGACCAGGAACGCGCCGCGCGCGGTCGCAGCCGCGCGCGCGGGAAAGCGCTCGTCGTCGAACGCGGCGCGGAAGGCGCCCGGATCGGTGACGATCATCGCGCCAGCTGCGCGTGGCGGAAGCAGTCGACGAGGTGGTCGTTGACCATGCCGGTCGCCTGCATGAACGCATAGCAGATCGTCGAGCCGACGAAGCGGAAGCCGCGCTTGCGCAGCGCCTTGCTCATGCGGTCGGACAGCTCCGTCGTCGCCGGCACCGGCGAGCGCGACCCGCGCCGGTTCTGCAGCGGCACGCCGCCGACGAAGGACCACAGGAACGCGTCGAGGCTGCCGAACTCCTCGATCGCGGCGAGCGCGGCACGCGCGTTGTCGCGCACGGACGCGATCTTCAGTCGGTTGCGGATCAGGCCGCTGTCGCCGAGCAGGGCGGCGAGCTCGGCGTCGGCCAGGCGCGCGCAACGCGCGATGTCGAAGCCGGCGAAGGCGCAGCGGTAGTGGTCGCGCTTGGCCAGCACGGTGCGCCACGACAGGCCGGCCTGCGCGCCCTCCAGGCAGAGGAACTCGAACAGCGCGCGGTCGTCGTGCAGCGGCACGCCCCATTCGCGGTCGTGGTAGTCACGCATCGCGGCGTCGCCGCCGGATGCCCAGCTGCAGCGCGTGCGGCCGTCGTCGTGCATCGAAAGGGGTTCCGTCCGGGGCCGCTATCATACCTGCCCGCGCCTCTGGTCCTGCCGATGCCGACCGCCCCGCCCTCGCGTCGACCCGCGCTCGTCGCGCTCGCCGTCCTGACCCTGGTCTGGAGCTACAACTGGATCGTCATGAAGCAGGCGCTGGCGTACAGCGGGCCGTTCACGTTCTCCGCGCTGCGCTACGTATTCGGCACGGGCGTGCTGTTCGCCGTGCTGCTGCTGCGCGGCGAGTCGCTGCGGCCGCCGCCGCTCGGCCCGACCCTGCTGATCGGCCTCGCGCAGACGACCGGTTTCCAGTTGCTGGTGCAGTCCGCGCTGGTTTCCGGCGGTGCGGGCCGCATCGCGTTGCTGGCGTACACGATGCCGTTCTGGGTCGTGCTGCTCGGCTGGATCGCCTATGCGCAGCGGCCGGCGCGGCGTGTCGGCATCGGCCTCCTGCTCGCCGGCGCGGGACTGCTGCTCGTGCTCGAACCGTGGCGCGGGCTCGGCGGTGCGACGCCGTCGCTGCTCGCGATCGCCGGCGGGCTGGCGTGGGCGATCGGCGTGGTCGCATCCAAGCGCCTGTTCGAGCGCAGCACGACGTCGCCGTTGTCGCTGACGGCCTGGCAGATGCTGCTCGGCACCTGCGGCGTCGTGCTGGTCGCGGCCTGCGTGCCGGAACGCGCGATCGACTGGACGCCGTGGTTCGTCGGCGCGCTCGCCTACAACGCGTTGCTCGCGTCGGGGCTGGCGTGGCTGCTGTGGTCGTACGTCGTCGCGCGCCTGCCAGCCGGCATCGCCGGCCTGGCCAGCCTCGTCATCCCGGTCGCCGGCATCGGCTTCGCCTGGGCGCTCCTCGACGAGCGACCGGACGCGCCGGAAGCCGCCGGCATCGCACTGATCGTGGCCGCACTCCTGCTCGTCACGCGGGCGCGCCCCGCCTAGGCGCGATCCACGCGCGACGACGGGCGCTTCGGGTCGCTCGCGCCTGCTGCGTCCACCCCACGGGATCCGGACGCGCGCTGGATCGCGCTTCCGCGGGTGCCGCGCGCACCGGTCCAGCGAAAGTCGCCCTTCTTCACGACTCGCAACCCCGAGTCCCCGATCGTCCGTTCACTCCCCCCGGATCAGGGCCGCAAGCCGCGCGCCATCAGGACCGCCGCGAGCGGGACCAGCGCGAGCAGGTGCAGTTCGACCACGAGCCAGCGACGGGTCGCGCGCCAGTCGGCCTCGGCGACGCGGAAGGCGGGATCGACGCGACGCTCGCGGCGCCAGTGCAGGAAGCGGCGCGTCGGCAGGATCGACAGCAGGCCGACCAGCACGAACAGGCCGATCTTGAGGTGGAACATCGAGTTGTGCGCGTAGAACGCCCAGCCCTTGGCACCCCAGACGGCGCGCAGCACCCCGGTCGCGATCACGATGGCGGCGGCGAGGCCGTAGCCGAGGTCGGCGCGCGCGATGCGTTCGACGTCGAGCGAATCGGGGCCGTGGCGCAACAGCGTCCATTCCTTCGCGAGGAACCACACCAGGGCGAAGATCGCGGTGAAGTGCAGCCACGCGAGCCATGCATCGGTCCACATCTTTCTAGCCTCCATCCACGTTGCCGCCAGTGAGGATCACGCCGACGCGCCGTCCGGCGAAGCGCCCGGGTTGCGCCAGGATCGCCGCGAGGGCGATCGCCGAGGACGGCTCGACGACGATCTTGAGGCGCTGCTGCAGCAGGCGCTGCGCGGCGAGCGTGTCGGCGTCGTCGACCAGCAGCACGTCGACGCGATGCGCGCGCAGCAGCGCGAGGTTGATCTCGCCGAGGGTCGCGCGCAGGCCGTCGCAGACCGTGTCCGGCACGATGTCGGTCACGCGCTCGCCGCGGCGCAGCGATTCGTGCGCATCCGCCGCGCCGACGGGCTCGGCGGCGACGATCGCGATGGCCGGATCGCGCCCATGCGCCGCGATCGCGGTCCCGCCGACGAGGCCGCCGCCGCCGATCGGCGTGACGATCGCGTCGAGCCGCGCATCCGCCTGCCCGAGCAGTTCGAGCGCGGCCGTGCCCTGGCCGGCGATCACGCACGGGTCGGTGTACGGATGCACGAAGGTCGCGCCGGTCCGTGCCGCGATCTGCGCGGCCGCGTGTTCGCGCGCCGCCATCGTCGGCTCGCACGCGTGCAGCGTCCCCCCGTAGGCCTCGATCGCGGCGAGCTTCGCGCGCACGGCGCCGCGTGGCACGACGACGTGCGCCGGGACGCCACGCGTCTTCGCCGCGAGCGCGAGCGCCGCACCGTGGTTGCCGGACGAATGCGTGACGACGCCGTACCGGGCGAAGTCGTCGGTGAGCGACCAGACTGCGTTGCACGCGCCGCGGAACTTGAACGCGCCGGCACGCTGCAGCGGTTCGCACTTGAACAGCAGCTCGGCACCGGCAAGCGCGTCGAGCGTGCGCGAGCGCAGCACCGGCGTGCGATGCGCGTGCGCGGCGATGCGCCGCGCCGCGGCGGCGACGGCTTCGAAGTCGGGCGGGCCGGGCTCGGTCATGGCAGGGTGTGCAGGGATGCGGCCTACCATACACGCGCGTCGCGCACGCGTGCTAGCCTGCCCGCCCGCATCCGCAGTCCCGACCGATGAGCGACCGCAGCGGCGCCAAGCCGACGATCCACCTGCGCGATTACCGACCGCCCGCGTGGCGCGTCGAACGCATCGCGCTCGAGTTCGACCTTGATGCCGCGTCGACGCTCGTCACCGCGTTGCTCGAGCTCGAGCAACGCGAGGAGGGCTCGCCACTGCGCCTCGATGCCGAGGCCCTCGAGCTGCTCGACGTGCAGGTCGACGGCCGCCGCCTCGACGCGGGCGAGTTCACGCACGCCGATGCGGTGCTGACGATCCCCGGCGTGGCGGGCCGCGTCGTGGTCGGGACACGCGTGCGGATCGAGCCCGCGCGCAACACCGCGCTGCAGGGGCTCTACCTCAGCGGCAGCGCCGAGGACGGTTTCCTGCTGACGCAATGCGAGGCGGAAGGGTTCCGCCGCATCACGCCCTTCCCGGACCGCAGTGACGTGCTCGCGCGCTACGAGGTCACGCTGCGCGCGGACGCACGCCGCTTCCCGCTGTTGCTGTGCAATGGCGATCGCGTCGACGGCGGCACGCTCGCGGATGGCCGCCACTGGGCGCGCTTCGTCGACCCGCATCCGAAGCCGAGCTACCTGTTCGCGCTCGTCGCCGGGCGGCTGGACCACATCGAGGACGCCTACACGACCGCCGAGGGGCGCCACGTGCGGCTCTTCATCCATGCCGAGCCCGCGGTCGTCGCGCGCTGCGGCTGGGCGATGGACTGCCTGAAGCAGGCGATGCAGTGGGACGAGCGGCGCTTCGGCCGCTGCTACGACCTCGACGTGTTCCACATCGTCGCGACCGGCGATTTCACCATGGGCGCGATGGAGAACAAGGGTCTCAACATCTTCAATTCGAAGTACCTGCTCGCCTCGCCGGACAGCGCGACCGACGACGACTACCGCCATGTGCTCGCGGTCGTCGGCCACGAGTACTTCCACAACTGGAGCGGCAACCGCGTGACCTGCCGCGACTGGTTCCAGCTCTGCCTGAAGGAGGGGCTGACGGTCTACCGCGAGCAGGAGTTCGAATCCGACGTCGCCTCGCGCACGCTGCGCCGGATCGAGGACGTACGCCTGCTCTGGCGCGCGCAGTTCGCCGAGGACGCCGGCCCGCTCGCGCATCCGGTGCGGCCCGACCACTACAGCGAGATCAACAACTTCTATACCGCGACGGTATACGAGAAGGGCGCCGAGATCGCGCGCATGCTCGCCGTCGTCCTCGGCCGCGAAGGCTTCCGCCGAGGCCTCGACCTCTACTTCGGGCGGCACGACGGCGAGGCTGCGACGGTCGAGGATTTCCTCGCCGCGCTCGGCGATGCCAACGGCACCGACCTGTCGCCATGGCTCGCGTGGTACGAGCAGGCCGGCACGCCGGTGCTGCGCGTCGCGGGTCGCCACGATGCGCAGCAGGGCGTCTACGAGCTCACGCTCGGGCAGCACACGCCGCCGACGCCGGGGCAGGCGCAGAAGCTCCCGTTGCCGATCCCGGTCGCGATCGCGCTCTACGACGGCGATGGCCGGCCGCTGCCGCTGCGTCTGGAGGGCGAGGACGAGGCCGCGGCGACCCGGGAGCGCGTGCTGCTGCTCGATGGCCCCGAGGCGACGTGGCGCTTCGTTGGCGTGCCCGCTGAACCGGTGCCGTCGCTGCTGCGCGGCTACTCGGCGCCGGTGCGCCTGCTGCACGAGGCCGATGCGCGTGCGCTGGCGATCATCGCGCGCCACGACGGCGACGGCTTCAACCGCTGGTTCGCCGCCGATGCGTTGGCACGGCGCCTGTTCGCGCAGGCGCTCGCACAGGGCGGGCCGGAGCCGCCCCTGCTCGAGGCGTGGTTGGGCTGCCTCGGCGACGTGCTCGCCGACGACCGGGTCGACCCGGCGCTCGCCGCGGAGATGCTGACCCTCGCCGACGCGACCTCGCTCGGCGACGGGCTATCGGACATCGATCCCGAGGCGGTGCACGCCGCGCGTGCGCGGATCGAATTCGCGCTCGCGGCGGCGCTGCAGCCGGCGTTACTCGCGGCGTACGAGCGGCTGCGCCCGGCGGCGAGCGGCGACGGCCTGGCCGCGCAGGCCGCGCGGCGGTTGCGCAACGCGTGCCTCGCCGCGCTCTGCCGCGCAAACCGCGCGCACGCCGCGCGCGCCCACGCGCAGCTCGCCGCGGCGACCAACCTGACCGACCGCCTCGCGGCGCTCGCCGCACTGCTCGCCGTGCGCGCCGACGGCGTCGACGCCGCACTCGATGCGTTCGCGCAACGCCATGCGGCCGATCCGCTGGTGCTCGACAAGTGGTTCGCGCTGCAGGCGAGCGAGGCGGATCCGGATGCGTGCGAGCGCGTCACCGCCCTGCTCGGGCATCGGGCGTTCCGCTGGACCAACCCGAACAACGTGTATTCGCTGCTCGGCGTGTTCGCGCAGCGCAACCCGCGTGCGTTCCACCGTGCCGACGGCGCCGGCTACCGGCTCGTCACGGATGCGGTCCTGCGCCTGGACGTGCTCACGCCACAGGTCGCCGCACGGCTCGCGACCGCGTTCGGTGGCTGGCGCCGCTACGAACCGTCGCGCCGCGCGCTGATGCGAGGCGAGCTGGAGCGCGTGCGTGCACGCGAGGGCCTGTCGCCGGACGTGTCCGACATCGTCGCGCGGACCCTCGGCGACGCCGAACCGGCCTGAAGCGCAAAAAAAAATCGGGATCGCGCGTCTTCGCGCAATCCCGATTTCCCCTGTTCCACCGGTAGCGCGGCCGATCCAGGGCGGCCGCGCGAAACGTGTGCGAGGCTCAGGCCGGCAGGCGGCTGAGGGCCTCGTTGATCTTGGCGAAGCGCGACTCGAGCTGGACGAGGGCGTCCGGAGCGTGGGCGTCGCGCGCGTCATCCATCGCCATCTCGATGCGGCCGAGCTCGATCATGAGGTCGTGGCGCAGGAAGAGGGGGTTGATGCTCATGCTGGCGAAGTTGCTCATGGCGCGCTCCTGGATCGGGAATCTCTGCTGTGCCAAGGGTGCAGCAAGGCTTGTGCCAACCCGGTCACACGTCGGTTGCGGCGATTGCCAAGCCGGTTTCGCACGCGCATGATCCGTCCGTGCCGACACGCCGCGTCCGATCCTGACGCACCGCGCCGGCGCGAACGGCGGCGGGCAGGAGTTCGCGACGATCGTCACAGTCTGCCACCGCCGCTTTGCGGCACCCTTCGACAATCGGTGCGCGTTCAAGCCGCGCCCCGGCAACGAGGGAGGTGGTCAACCGCGCGCCGGGTGGGAGCGCCGGCGCACCGGAAGATCCGCGCAAGGCGGATGGAAGGCTCCTGCGCAGGCAGCGTCGGCATGCGTCCGCCCGCACCGGCAGCACGCCTTGCGCACTGAATTGCGGTCACTGGCGCCCGGCACACGGTCCTCTTGGATTCCCCCTGTTCCTACGACCGCCGGGCGCCAGCCTTCCGCCGCCAGCCCGGACGCTGCAGCCGACATGCCCTGGTCTCGATAGGTCGTCCCGCGTGCGCGATCGAGCGATCGCCGGGAAAGGAAGTGCTCCCACCGACGCAGGCCGGCCCCTGAATTCCGGCCATCGACGTGCTCGCATACGCCGCGCGTCGGTGGGAGTGTGTCGGATACAAGCAGAATTCGTGCCAGCACCGGGCGACCCGCTTGGTAGAATGGCGCGAAGCCGCGCCGGCGGCCGCCGGCATCGACCGCAAGGTCCCGCGGGCGGTGCCCGGCGGGACACTGGGTGGAGCACGCATGCATGCAGTCCCATGACGTCATCGTCGTCGGCGGTGGACACGCCGGCACCGAGGCCGCGCTCGCGAGCGCGCGCTGCGGCGCGCGCACGTTGCTGCTCACGCACAACATCGAGACGATCGGCCAGATGAGCTGCAATCCCGCCATCGGCGGGATCGGCAAGGGCCACCTCGTGCGCGAGATCGACGCGCTCGGCGGCGCGATGGCGCAGGCGGCCGATCGCGCCGGGATCCAGTGGCGCGTGCTGAACGCGTCGAAGGGACCGGCGGTGCGCGCCACGCGCTGCCAGGCGGACCGCGCGCTGTACAAGGCCGCGATCCGCCGCACGGTGGAGTCGCAGCCCGGGCTGTCGCTGTTCCAGCAGGCGGCCGATGCGCTGATCGTCGAAAGCGGGCGCGTGCGCGGCGTGCGCACGCAGTCCGGCCTCGAGCTGCGCGCCGCGGCCGTGGTGCTGACTGCGGGTACCTTCCTCGCCGGCAGGATCCACGTCGGCATGACCCGGTATGCCGGCGGTCGCGCCGGCGATCCGCCGTCGCTGCGGCTGGCCGAGGCGCTGCGCGCGCTCGAGCTTCCGGTCGGCCGCCTCAAGACCGGCACCCCGCCCCGCCTCGACGGCCGCACGATCGACTGGTCGGTGCTGGAGGAACAGCCCGGCGACGACCCCGCACCGGTGTTCTCGTTCCTCGGCCGGCGCAGCGACCACCCGCGCCAGGTCAGCTGCTGGATCACACACACGCAGGAGCGCACGCATGCCCTGATCCGCGATGCGCTCGACCGTTCGCCGCTGTACGGCGGCGTCATCGAGGGCACCGGGCCGCGTTACTGCCCGTCGATCGAGGACAAGGTCGTGCGCTTCGCCGACCGCTCCTCGCACCAGGTCTTCCTCGAGCCCGAGGGCCTCGACACCTTCGAGGTGTATCCGAACGGCATCTCGACGTCGCTGCCGTTCGACGTGCAGCTCGAGCTCGTGCATTCGATACGCGGCCTCGAGCGCGCGCACGTGACGCGTCCGGGCTATGCGATCGAATACGACTACTTCGACCCGCGCGGGCTGCGCGCCTCGCTCGAGACCAAGGCGGTCGACGGCCTCTACTTCGCCGGCCAGATCAACGGCACGACGGGCTACGAGGAGGCCGCCGCGCAGGGGCTGATCGCCGGCCTCAACGCCGCGCGCGCGACGCAGGGGCGCGAGCCGTGGACGCCGCGAAGGGACCAGGCCTACATCGGCGTGCTCGTCGACGACCTCGTCACCAACGGCACCAGCGAGCCGTACCGCATGTTCACCTCGCGCGCCGAGTACCGCCTGCAGCTGCGCGAGGACAACGCGGACCTGCGCCTGACGGAGATCGGCCACGCGCTCGGCTGCGTGCCGGACGAGCGCCACGACGCGATGCGGCGCAAGCGGGATGCGATCGCGCGCGAGAACGAGCGCCTGCGCGGGCTCTGGGCGAGCCCGGCCAACGCGCTCGGCGTCGCGGTCCGCGGCGCGCTCGGCGTCGCGGTGACGCGCGAGACGAATGCGCTCGACCTGCTGCGCCGGCCCGGCATCGGCTACCGCGAGCTCGTGCGCGTGGACGGCATCGGCCCCGGCGTCGACGACGACGCGGTCGCCGAGCAGGTCGAGGTGGAGGTGAAGTACGCCGGCTACCTCGAGCGCCAGCGCGAGGAGATCGAGCGCAACCTGCGCCACGACGACACGCCGATCCCGGCCGGGTTCGACTACGACCAGGTGCGCGGGCTATCGGCCGAGGTGCTCGGCAAGTTCAAGCAGGTGCGCCCCGGCACGGTCGGCGAGGCGCGGCGCATCGCCGGCGTCACGCCGGCCGCGGTGTCCTTGCTGCTGGTGCACCTGAAGCGGCGCCGCGCCGCCTGAGCAACCGTGCGGCGCGCGGGGTCCGGCGCGGTGCAGCGGACGTTGCCGCCGGCGGCCCCGCGACCGGAGCGGGTTTACTTCTTCTTGCCGGCGTCGACCTTTTCCTGCGCCTGCGCGAGCGCCTTCAACGCCGTCTCGCGCATCGAGGCCGCATCGGCCGCGGCGACTTCGCCGCCACCCGGCTTCTCGTTCACCAGCACGTCGCCGTTCTCGCCCCAGCCGACCATCGCGCCGCCCTTGTGCGCGACCATCATCGGCTTGCCGTCCTTGGTGAACGCGTAATACACGGCGCTGCGACCGCCGGCATCGAGCTCGGTGTTGACGCGCACGAAGCGCACCGACGAGCCCTCCGCGAACGCATCCCAGGCGACCGACGAGGTGTCGGTGGTGTAGGCGCCGGCGACCTTCTTCATGCCGCCGATTCGACCCTGCAGCTTGCCGTACTCCTCTTTCAGCTTCTCGGCCGGCGTCGCCTCGGCGGTCAGCACGACCTGCACGCTCGCGCCGGCGCCGTGCGTCAGCACCGGCGACGACAGCGCCGGCAGGAAGCGGCGATCGCCATCGGTCAGGCGCGCATCGAGCACGTAGGTGCGGCCGGCATTGATCCGCGTGCGCTCGAAGTCGAGCGAGAACGAGTACGGCGGCGCACCGGTCACCTCGATCGTCTTCTCCGCGACCGGCGGTTCCGGCTGTGCGGCGTCGGCGAGGCGCAGCTGCAACCTGGCGCCCGCGGCGACCGGGATCGGATCGCGCAGCGTGATCGTGCCGGTGATCGCGGTCCCCGGTGCGATCGCCGGCGCCTGCGCCGCGGCGTCGGCCGCCGGCTGGTTCTGCGACTCGCAGCCGCCGAGGGCGACCAGGGCGGCGAAGGCCGCGATCCAGTGAATGCGCATGTTGGTCATCTCCACATGAAACGAAGGTTATCGTACACCGGACGGGGACACCGGCGCGCAGCGAGGGCGTGGCGGTTCCCGGCGGAATGTTCAGGCCGGGCGCGCGGCTTGCGGCCGCGTGGGCAGCGACTCCGAACCTTAATCCGCGCCGCCCGCGCATGCAAACGCGCGCTCGCGCCGGAACGCGGACCGGCGCAGGCCGGCCACGCCCCGGCGCATCGTTCAGGCCGTCGGCAGCTGCGACACGTCGGCGACGCGCAGGAACAATGCGCGCACGCCGCCGAGCAGGGCGAGGCGGTTGGCACGCACGGCAGCGTCCTCGCTCATGACCATGACCGCGTCGAAGTATCGGTCCACCGGCTCGCGCAGGCGCGCCAGGCGCGTCAGCAGGCCCACGTAGTCGCGCGCGGCGGCGAGCGGCGCGGCGTCCGTGCGCGCACTGCGCACGGCCTCGGCGAGTTCGCTCTCGGCGCCCGCTTCGAGCAGGGCCACATCCGGTTCGCGCGCGGTGGCGTCGCCGGCCTGGCGCAGGATGTTGCCGATGCGCTTGTTTGCCGCGGCGAGCGCGTGCGCCTCCGGCAGGCGCGCGAACGCGACGACCGCGCGCAAGCGCTGGTCGAAGTCGGTCAGGTCGGCCGGCGCGAGCGCGCGCACTGACTCGAACGCTTCGGCCGGGATGCCCTGGTCGGCGTAGTAGCCGCGCAGGCGGTCGAGCACGAAGTCGTACAGTTCCGTGGCGAGCGCACCGCGGCGCGCCGCGGGATCGAGCGCGGGCGCGCTGCCGTCCCTCGCCTTCGGCAACCCCGCTGCGAGCGCAGCGTCGGGCAGGGCCGACAGCGCTTCCTGCAGCAGCACGCCGAGATCGAGCCGCAGGCCGCCCTCGATCAGCGTGCGCGCGAGGCCGAGCGCGGCGCGGCGCAGCGCGAACGGATCCTTGTTGCCGGACGGCTTCATCCCGACTGCGAAGATGCCGGCGAGCGTGTCGAGGCGTTCGGCGACCGCGAGCACCTGGCCGAGCACGCCCTGCGCGATCGCGTCGCCGGCATAGCGTGGCCGGTAGACCTCGTCGAGCGCCGCCGCGACCTCGGCCGGCTCGCCGCCCGCGGCGGCGTAGTAGCGGCCCATCGTGCCTTGCAGTTCGGGGAACTCGCCGACCATGCGCGTGAGCAGGTCGCACTTGGCCAGCGCGGCGGCGCGCGTCGCGAGCGCCGCGTCGACCGCGATGCCACCGTCGGCGAGCCGGTTCGCGATCACGCGCGCGAGCTCCGCCACGCGCACCGTCTTGTCCCACAGCGAACCGAGCGCCTGCTGGTAGGTGACGTTCTTCAGCGCCTCCTGGTGCGAGGCGAGCGGCGCCTCGAGGTCCTCGTCGAAGAAGAACTTCGCATCGGCGAAGCGCGGCCGGATGACACGTTCGTAGCCCTTGCGGATTTCCGCCGGGTCCTTCGATTCGATGTTCGCCACGCCGATGAAGTGCTCGGTCAGGCGGCCGTCGGCGGCGAAGGTCGGCACGAACTTCTGGTTCGTCTCCATCGTCGTCACCAGCGCTTCCTGCGGCACGGCGAGGAACTCGCGTTCGAACGCGCAGGCGATGCCGACCGGCCACTCGGTCAGGTTCGCGATCTCGTCCAGCAGGCCGTCGGAAAGGCGCGGCACGGCCCCCGCCGGCGCGACGCGCGCGACTTCGGCGCGCACGCGCTCGCGGCGTTCGGCCGGATCCGCGAGCACCTTCGCGTGGCGCAGCGCCTCGAGCCAGGAATCGGCATCGGCCACGTGCACCGGCTGCGGGTGGTGGAAGCGGTGGCCGCGCGACATGCGGCCGGCGGCGAGCCCGAGCACGTCGCAGTCGACCACCTGGTCGCCGTGCAGGATCACCAGCCAGTGCGCCGGGCGCACGAAGGCGTAGTCGTGGCCGCCCCAGCGCATCGGCTTCGGGATCGGCAACGCCTTCAGCGTGTCGGCGAGGATCTCCGGCACCAGCGCCGCGGTCGCGCGGCCCGGCTTCTCGGCGCGCGCGACGAAGCGTTCGCCCCTGGCGTCGCTGGTGCGCTCCAGCTGTGCCACGTCGACGCCATTCTTGGCCGCGAAGCCGAGCAGGGCCGGCGTCGGCTGGCCATCGACGCCGAGGCCGATGTTGACGTAGGGGCCGAGCACCTCGGATTTCTGCGGCGGCTGCTCGGCGGCGACGCCCGGCACGAGCACCGCGAGCCGGCGCGGCGAGCAGTAGCGGCGCACGCCGGCGGCGTCGGCGGCGATGCCGCGGCGCGCGAGGCCCTCGCAGATCCCGTTCGCGAACGCGGCCGAGAGCTCGTCGAGCGCCTTCGGCGGCAGTTCCTCGGTGCCGAGTTCGATCAGCAGCGGCGCGGTCGGGACGGCGGACATCACGCGGCCTCCGGCATCGTCTTGAGGCCCGGGAAGCCGAGCTTCTCGCGCTGGGCGTAGTACGCCTCGGCGACCAGCCGCGACAGCGTGCGCACGCGCAGGATGTAGCGCTGGCGCTCGGTCACGCTGATCGCGCGGCGTGCGTCGAGCAGGTTGAACGTGTGGCTCGCCTTCATGACCTGCTCGTACGCCGGCAGCGGCAGGCCGGCCTCGACCAGGCGCTTCGCCTCGCCTTCGCAGGTGTCGAACCAGCCCAGCAGCCGCGCCACGTTGGCGTGCTCGAAGTTGTAGGTGCTCTGCTCGACCTCGTTCTGGTGGAACACGTCGCCGTAGGTGACCACGCCGTGCGGCGCGCGCGTCCAGACCAGGTCGTAGACATTGTCGACGTTCTGCAGGTACATCGCGAGGCGCTCGAGGCCGTAGGTGATCTCGCCCGTGACCGGGCGGCATTCGAGCCCGCCGGCCTGCTGGAAGTAGGTGAACTGCGTGACTTCCATGCCGTTCAGCCAGACCTCCCAGCCGAGCCCCCACGCGCCGAGCGTGGGCGATTCCCAGTTGTCCTCGACGAAGCGCAGGTCGTGCACCAGCGGGTCGACGCCGAGCGCCTTCAGCGAGCCGATGTAGCGCTCGAGGATGTCGTCCGGGTTCGGCTTCATCACCACCTGGTACTGGTAGTAATGCTGCAACCGGTTCGGGTTGTCGCCGTAGCGGCCGTCGGTCGGCCGGCGCGAGGGCTGCACGTAGGCGGCGGCCCACGGCTCCGGGCCGATCGCGCGCAGGAACGTCGCCGGGTGGAACGTGCCGGCGCCGACCTCGGTGTCGAGCGGCTGGATCAGCACGCAACCCTGCTCCGCCCAGTAGGCGTTGAGGGTCTGGATGACTTCCTGGAAGGTCGGTCCGGGCATGCGCTGGCTCACGAAGTGACGTGCGAAAAGCGCGCTAGTATAGCGGCCGATCTACCCTGGGATCCGACCTCATGGCGAGCGCGACCCCGCTTCCGAACGGCGCGAAGGGCGCCGCGGGCCTCGGCCTGCACCGCCGCCTCGACCTCGACGAGGCGCTCGCCGCGCTCGTCGCCGACGGCGTGCTGGCCGAAGCCGACGCGCGCCGCGTGCGCGCCGACGTCCGCACCACGCGCGGCCGCAACGAACTGCACCCGCTGGTGCTGGTCGCGAACCTCAAGCTGGCCGACCAGCGCAAGCCCGAGCGACCGCTGAGCCTCGAGGTGCTGACGCAGTGGCTGGCCGAGAAGGCCGGCCTGCCCTACGTCAAGATCGACCCGATGAAGATCGACGTGGCCGGCGTGACCCAGGTCGTCAGCCACGCCTATGCGAGCCGCTACCGGATCCTGCCGATCGCGGTGACCGAGATGCAGGTCGTGTTCGCCACGCCGGAACCGTACGACATGCGCTGGGTCGCCGATCTCGGCCACATCCTGCGGCGCGACGTGCAGCGCGTCGTCGCGAGCCCGCTCGACGTCAACCGCTACCTCGCCGAGTGGTGGAGCGTGCAGCGCTCGATCCAGCGCGCGAAGGACGCCAAGAACGACCTCAACGACGGCCGTGCGATCCTCAACTTCGAGCAGCTGGTCGAACTCGGCAAGACCGGCGAAGTCGGCGCCGACGACCGCCACGTCGTGCACATCGTCGACTGGCTGCTGCAGTACGCGTTCGAGCAGCGCGCGTCGGACATCCACCTCGAGCCGCGCCGCGATACCAGCAACATCCGCTTCCGCATCGACGGCGTGATGCACAAGGTGTTCGAGCTGCCGACGCCGGTGATGACCGCCGTGACCTCGCGCATCAAGATCCTCGGCCGCATGGACGTCGCCGAGAAGCGGCGGCCGCAGGACGGCCGCATCAAGACCCGCTCGCAGGGCGGGCGCGAGGTCGAGTTGCGCCTGTCGACGATGCCGACCGCATTCGGCGAGAAGGTCGTCATGCGCATCTTCGACCCGGACATCGTGGTCAAGGAGTTCCGCCAGCTCGGCTTCTCGCCCGCGGAGGAGACGATCTGGCGCGGCATGGTCGAGCGCCCGCACGGCATCGTGCTGGTGACCGGCCCGACCGGGTCGGGCAAGACGACCACGCTCTATTCGACCCTCAAGCACCTCGCGACGCCGGACCTCAATGTCTGCACGGTCGAAGACCCGATCGAGATGGTCTCGCCGGAGTTCAACCAGATGCAGGTGCACCAGGCGATCGACCTCGATTTCGCCGCCGGCGTGCGCACCCTGCTGCGCCAGGACCCCGACATCATCATGGTCGGCGAGATCCGCGACCTCGAGACCGCGCAGATGGCGGTGCAGGCCTCGCTGACCGGCCATCTCGTGCTGTCGACCCTGCACACCAACGATGCGCCGAGCGCGATCACGCGCCTGCTCGACCTCGGCGTGCCGAACTACCTGATCCAGTCGACCGTGACCGGCATCGTCGCGCAACGCCTGGTGCGCACGCTGTGCCCGCACTGCAAGGTCGAAGGCCCGCTCGACGTGCAGGCCTGGGCCGCGCTGACCCACCGCTGGCCGCTGGCGCCGCCGGCGAAGTACTTCGTGCCCAAGGGCTGCCTCGAATGCCGCAAGACCGGTTTCCTCGGCCGCACCGGCATCTACGAGATGCTGCGGGTGACGCCGGCGGTGCGCGCGCTGATCCAGCCCGACATGGACCTCGCCCGGCTCGGCGAGACCGCGCATGCCGAGGGCATGCAGCCGCTGCGGGTTTCGGCCGCGGCGCAGGTCGCGCGAGGCGTCACCACCATCCCCGAAGTCGTCCATGTCCTGCCGCCGATCGACTGAGCGCCCGCCGCGCCGGTTCCTGATCGTCCAGACCGGCAGCACGCTGCCGGCCGTGCGCGCTCGGCACGGCGATTTTCCCGACTGGTTCCGGCGCGGACTCGGCCTGCCGCGCGAGGCGGTCGAGGTGGTGCGCGCGCACGCGGGCGAGACGCCGCCGCGCCTGGCCGCGTACTCGGGCGCGATCGTGACGGGCTCGCCGGCGATGGTCAGCGAACGGGCGCCGTGGAGCGAGGCGACCGCGGCATGGCTGCGCGGCGCGGTCGAAAGCGGTCGCCCGATCCTCGGCGTCTGCTACGGCCACCAGCTGCTCGCCCATGCACTCGGCGGACGGGTCGACGACCACGCGAGCGGGCGCGAGGTCGGCACGGTCGAGATCGAGCGGCTCGACGCCGCCGACGGCGATCCGCTGCTCGGACCGGCACCGCCCCGGTTCGCCGCACACGCCTCGCACCAGCAAACCGTGATCGAGCTGCCGCCCGGCGCGGTCGGCCTGGCGCGCTCGGCGCACGATCCCCACCACGCCGTGCGCTACGCACCGCGGGTCTGGGGCCTGCAGTTCCATCCGGAATTCAGCGCCGAGATCATGCAGGGCTACCTGCGCCATCGCCGGCCATCGGCGAGCGGCGACTGCCTGGCCCCATGCTGCCACGCACGCGAACACGCGCCCGCGCCGGCGGCGAGACGCCTCCTGCGTCGCTTCCGCGCCCTCGCCGCGGCCGGCGGCGAAATGCCGACGGCCTGAGAGGGAGCGGAGTGCCGCTCGCGCGGTTGGGGAGGGCTAGCGGCGCCGGCCGGCGCGACGGATCGCCGCCAGCGGGTCGCCGAGCTTGAGCCCGGACAGGTAGTCGCTGATCGCTTCGTTGGTGACGTCGTACAGCGGACGCCCCATGACCGCCGCGGCAGCCTTCAGGCTGTCGCGCACGCGCTTGGACACACGCAGGCTGGCGTCACGGGCATCGCCGTTTTCGACGGTAGCAGTGGACTTCTTCATCTTCACTCCAGCAGGCTTTCGCGCCACTCCACTTCATTTTGACTGTTTTAGAAGTGTAACTGTTGAGCGGCCGCGCTAGGGTACGCTGATCCGGGCGCCGATGGGGGATTTTTTGCGACGGAATTTCCCTCTTTGACCCGCCGGCGGGGCCGGACTAGGCGGGGCGGCCGGCGTCCGAGGGGCGGGCGAGGGTACGGGCGCCGAAGATGCCGACCTCGTAGAGCAGGCACATGGGTACCGCCAGCATCGTCTGCGACAGCACGTCCGGCGGGGTCAGGACGGCGGCGATCGCGAACGCACCGACGATCGCGTAGCGGCGGCTGCCGGCCATCTGCTCGGCGCTGACCACGCCCAGCGCGACCAGGATGACCTGCACCACCGGGACCTCGAAGCACAGGCCGAAGGCGAGGAACAGCATCAGCACGAAATCGAGGTAGCGGCCGATGTCGGGGGTGACCGCGACCCCGGCCGGGGCGACCGCGGTCATGAAGCCGAAAACCGCCGGCAGCACGAGGAAATAGGCGAACGCGCAGCCGATGTAGAACAGCAGCACCGAGGACACCAGGATCGGCACCGCGAGGCGCTTCTCGTGCCGGTACAGCCCCGGTGCGACGAACGCCCACAGTTGGTAGAGCACCACCGGTATCGCGATGAAGAGCGCGACGAAGAAGGTGAGCTTGAGCGGGGTCAGGAACGGCGATGCGACTTCGGTCGCGATCATCGTGCCGCCCTGCGGCAGGTTGCGGATCAGCGGCAGCGCGAGCCAGCCGTAGAGCCGGTTCGCGAACGGCAGCAGCACCAGGAGGACGAGCAGCACGGCAGCGATCGCCTTGAGCAGGCGCTCGCGCAGTTCGACGAGGTGCGAGATGAAGGACTCGCCGGCGGGATCAGGATCGCTCATCGGGGGCCGGCGGCGCGGGTGGGGACGCGGGTGGCGGCGTGGTGGCGGCGCGGAAGGCGTCCTCGACTTCGGCCGCCGCGGCGCGGGCGTCCGCGCGCAGGTCCGCGGCGCGCCGCGCCTCGTCGAGCGACTTCTTCAGGTCCTCCGCGGCGAGCTCGCGTTCGATCTCGCCGCGCACGTTCTGCCAGCTCGAGCGCGCGCGTCGCACGAGGGCACCGGCGGTGCGCGCCGCCTTCGGCAGGCGCTCGGGACCGAGCACCAGCAGCGCGACGATCGCGACGAGTGCGATCTCGCTGAAACCGACGTCGAACACGGAGGCCCGGCGGGGTCGCGCGTCAGTCGACGCGCTCGGCCTTGTTCGCCGCGGCCGGCGCGTCCTGCGCAGCCGGATCGGCCTTCAGCCGCTGCGGGTCGGAATCGCCGTCCGTCATGCCCTTCTTGAAGCCCTTGATCGCGGCGCCAAGGTCCTCGCCGACATTGCGCAGCTTCTTCGTGCCGAACACGAGCGCGATGATGAGGAGCAGGATGACCCAATGCCACACGCCGCCGATACCCATGGTGTGCCTCTCTGAACTGTCGTCGGACGCTGGTGCGTCGCATTAACGCGTAGTGTACTCCTCCAGCAGGTCGCGGAAGTCCACGACTGCCGCGGGGACGTTGCTGACGCCCCCCTCGAAGATGCGCCGTGGGGTGACCCCGTCGCCGTAGACGGCCTGGTTGGCGTCGTTGTCGATCGTGATCGCCGTGCCGTCGAGGGCCGCGCCGGCGAACAGGCCGCGCGCGCGCGAGTAGGAGTAGATCTCGGCCTTGAGCTGGGCATCCGTCGACGCCTGCGCCGAGCGCCCGACCGGGCCCGCCGCGGCCGACGCGTCGGCGCCGAGGGTGAACTTGCCGTGCACGATCGAGTCGACCCCGCGCTGGGTGCGGAACACGAGGATGACGTCGGTCGAGGACACGCCCGCCTGGAAGCCGATGCTGCCACCGGTCATGCTGACGAACGCCGGGTTCGACCAGACGCCGTCGCGCGTCTTCACCGCGATCAGGCCGCTGCCATGGCGGCCACCGATGACCAGACCGGCCTTGATGACGTCGGGGACGACCGCGATCGCATGCGCGTTCTGCAACAGGTCCTTCGGGATCGCGCGATCCGGCGCTTCCATCACTTCCTTCAGCACGCGCACCGCGTTCTCGGCCCGCTGGTTTTCTTCCTGGCCGGCGTGCACCGGCGACGCGACGGCGGCGGTGAGGGCGGAGACCAGGACGAACAGGACGGTACGCATGCGCAATGCACCAGGCAGGGGGACGCGGCTACGGTACCAGCGCCAGCTGAGCCGGCGATGAAGCGCGTTCAGGCAGGGCGCAACCGACGCAGGCCGCGCGGCGCGAAGGCGAGCAGGGCAGCGAGCAGCACCAGCATCCACGGAGCGTCGACCGGCGCGCCGATCGCCGCGCTGCCCGCGGTGCACGCGGGCGGGCCGACCGTGAAGCCCTTCATGCCGACCTGCTTCAGCGCCGAGGGACCGGTGATCGGACCGATCACGTGGACGCGGCCGGTCGCCGGATTGATCGTCGCGAGGTCGCTCCAGTCCGCCGGCGTCTCGTGGTCGTTTTCCGGCGGCACGTAGTTGAGCACCGCCCACAGCGTGCCGTCGACGTCGAAGCCCATCGAGATCGAATTGACCCAGCGCTTCACCTCCGGCCCGAACGCGCCGACCGCGGTCGCCGCACCGGTCGCCGGGTTGATGCGATAGAAGGTGTTGTCGCCCTTGCCGGCCGCGCCGAACAGCTGCCCGCCGCGCGCGACGATGCCCGACAGCGCAGGGCCGGTATCGCCGACCAGGGTAGCCGCACCGGTCGCCGGATCGACCGTCCACAGCTTGCCGGCGACCCCGGAGGTCAGCCACAGCGTGCCATTGCAGCCGGCGGCCATGTTCAGGTCGAGCGCGTCGTTGCGCGCCGGATCGCCCTGCCCGCCGAGGCCGAGGTCGCCGACGACCTCCGCGGTGCCGGTTTCCGGGTCGACCTCGATCAGCAGCTTGAATCCGCCCGCGGCGGCGTACAGGCGGCCGTCCTCGGTCTGGCTGAGACCGCTGATGTTGCCGATGATCTGCCCGGCGTAGCGGCCCGCGGCGCCGACGCGACTCGCGGTGCGCGTGTCGAGGTCGATCCGGTAGAGGGTGTCGAAGGCTTCGCCATAGGCGACCGTCGCCGCATCCGCCTGCTGGCAGGCGACGGCGAACAACCCTGCTGCGATGAGGCAGGTCAGCGGGCGCATGGCGGCATGTTATCGTTATGGTAATCGTCTGCCCCGCGGTGGTCCGCGGTGGCAGCCCGAGTCTAACAGCCTTCGCAAGGTCGTCAAAACCGCCGGCCGGGCGCCGCCCGACCCCTCGCGGTCCGGGTCCCGGACACCCGCCAGCGAGCCCATCCCATGCCCCGCTATTTCGGACTGACCGACCACCGCCACGGCGAGCCGGCCGCGGCCGCGGTCCTGCTCGTGAACCTCGGCACCCCGTCCGCGCCGACACCGCGTGCGGTGCGCCGCTACCTGGCCGAGTTCCTCGGCGACCCCCGCGTGGTCGAGATCCCGCGCTGGCTGTGGCGGATCATCCTGCACGGCATCGTGCTGCGCACCCGGCCGGCGCGCTCGGCCGCGTTGTACCAGAAGATCTGGACGCCGCAGGGATCGCCGCTCGCGAGCGGCACCCGGGCATTGGCGGCACGCCTGCAGGACGCGCTGAAGGCGCGCCGCCCCGGACCGATCCTGGTGCGGCATGCGATGCGCTACGGCGAACCCGGGATCGGCGCGGTGCTGCGCGAGCTCGCCGCCGCCGGCGCACGGCGCGTGATCGTGCTGCCACTGTTCCCGCAGTACTCGGCGACGACCACCGCGTCGGCGTTCGACGCGGTCGCGCGCGAGTTCGCGCGCTGGCGCTGGCCGCCGGAGCTGCGCCAGGTCGCCGACTACCACGCCGACCCGCTCTACATCGAGGCCCTCGCGCGCAGCGTCGAGCAGCACTGGCAGCGCCATGGGCGCGCGCCACGGCTGCTGCTCTCGTTCCACGGCCTGCCGGCGCGCAACCTGCGCCTCGGCGACCCGTACTTCTGCCAGTGCCACGCGACCGCGAGGCGGCTGCGCGAGCGGCTCGGCCTCGGCGAGAACGAGCTGCTCGTGAGCTTCCAGTCGCGCTTCGGCCGGGCGCGCTGGCTGCAGCCGTATACGCAGGCGACGCTGCGTGAGCTGCCGGCGCAGGGAATCCGCCACGTGCAGGTCCTGTGCCCCGGTTTTGCGGTCGACTGCGTCGAGACGCTGGAGGAGATCGCGCTGGCCAACCACGCCGGGTTCCTGCACGCGGGCGGCGAGCGCTTCGAGTACATCGCCGCGCTCAACGACGGCGACGACCATGTCAACGCGCTGGCCGACCTCGTGCTGCGCCACGGCCAGGGCTGGGCCGAGTTCGATCCGGGCTGGGACGCGGCACGCGCGACGGCGGCCGGCGCGGCCGCGCGAGCGCGACAGCAGCGCCTGGCCGAGCGCGGCGATGCAGGCTGAGGAAGTTCGCTTCGAGTTCGCGCACGCCACGCTCGCGGCGCGCTGCTGGGGCGATCTTGCGTATCCGCCGCTGCTCGCCCTGCACGGCTGGCTCGACAACGCCGGCAGCTTCGATGCGCTCGCGCCGCTGCTCGCGCCGCACTGGCGCGTGGTCGCGCTCGACCTGCGCGGGCATGGCCGCTCCTCGCACCTCGCGCCGGGCGCGTGGTACCACTACGTCGACTATTTCGACGACATCCGCGCGGTCGTCGGGCGGCTCGGCCCCGCGCCGGTCGACCTGCTCGGCCATTCGCTCGGCGGCACGCTGGCGAGCCTGTTCGCGGCCGCCTGTCCCGAACGCGTCGGCCGGCTGCTGCTGGTCGAGGCGCTCGGTCCGCTGACGACGACGCTGGACGAAGCGTTGCCGCAACTGCGTCGCGCGCTGGACCAGCGCGAGGCGTTCGCGACGCGCCGGCCCCTGCGCGTGTTCGCCACGCTCGAGGAGGCGATCGCCGCGCGCATGGCAGCCAACGACCTGTCGGAAGCGGCGGCGCGCGCGATCGTCGAGCGTGGCGTGCGGGCCGTCGACGGCGGCTGGGTCTGGTCGAGCGACCCGCGCCTCACGCTCGCGAGCCCGCAGCGTTACGGCGAGGAACCAGTGCGCGCGATACTCCGCGGCATCCGCGCGCCGACCCGGCTCGTGCTCGCCGATCCACCGACGAGCTACCTGCCGACGTCGATGATGGACGCGCGTGCGGCCTGCGTCGCCGGCATCCGCGTCACGCGCATCGCCGGCCACCACCACCTGCATCTCGAGCGCGCCGACGCCGTGGCCGAAGCGCTCCTGGCGCCTGGTTTCGAAGCCTGAAACACGGCGCAAGAGAGGTCCGTCATCCAGGCGGAGGCGCATCCACTTCCGTGCCCGACGGCACGGCGAAGCACACGGGCACACCGGGCACGCGAAGCTCCGCACCGTCGGCAGGAAGAACACGCGCCGACCTGCGCGAACACGCCGCGAAACCTCGAGCCCCGCTTCGTGTGCGGGTGTGCTTCGTCTCCCCATCCGTGTTCGACGCCTGCGACGGGACGAGACGGCGCACGCCATGCGCCGGATCACCGGAACGGTCTTCGTTCCAGGCGCGTCTTCGCACCTGGTCGCTTCCCGCGGGCGCGCCTCAGGCCTGGATCAGGCGGGTCAGCTCGGCCTTGAGCGCCTGGCCGTTGAGGCGCAGCCAGTCGCGCTGCTCGCGCCAGTCGGGCATGAGCTTCTCGACCAGTGCCCAGAAGCGCGGCGAGTGGCTGCGGATGCGCAGGTGGCAGAGCTCGTGCACGACCACGTAGCGCAGGGCCGCCGGTGGTGCCAGCGCGAGCGCGAGGTCGAGCGTGACGCAGTCGCGCGTGTCGAGGCTGCCCCACAGGCTCTTCAGCGGGCGCAGCTTGATCGCGGTCGGTGCGCGGCCGAGTTCGGGGCAGTAGCGCGCGAGGTAGCGGCTGACGTCGCGCCGGATCTGCGCCTCGAGGAACGAGCGCAGCAGCGCGCGCGCGGCCGGCAGGGTCGACTTGCCGTGCGGGCGCGGCAGCGTCAGCACGAGGCGGTCGCCGACCTGTTCGATCTGCGGGTACGGGCCGTCGCGCCAGGACAGGCGCGTCGTCTCGCCGCGCAGCGGCATCACGGTCGCGGCGCCCGGCTTCAACGGCGGCGGCGCCGAGCCGAGGCTGAGTTCGTCGAGCTTCCGCTCGAGCCATTCGCCGTGCTTGCGCAGGAAGGCGAACACCTGCGCCGGGTGCGTGCCTTCGGGGTAGGTGACGCGCGCCCCGCCCGGGGTCACCGTCAGGCGCAGGCGACGCGCGCGCGGGTGGCTCTTGCGCAGCACCTTGATCGTCTCGCCGGCCGGCGTCGCCAGTTCGAGGTAGTCGTGCGCAAGGTCCACTTCATGTCTCCGGCGATCCCGCGACGGCGGCGCGTCAGTCGCGCTCGCCGGGGCGGGGCAGTCCAAACCACGTTTCCAAACGCTCGAACAGGTTGCGCAGTTCGAGCGTCATCAGGGCGAAGCTTGCGTCCAGTTCCGCGCGCGCCGACTCGTGCGTGCCGTCGCCGAGTGCGTCGAGCACGACGTCGAGGAAGCGCAGCTTGCGCACGACGAGGTCCTCGCCGAGCACGAAGCTCATCCGGTCATCGAAGACGAGGCCGAGCTGGAACACCTGCTTGCCCGATTTCAGATGCTCCCGGATCTCGTCCGATTCAAGATCCTGTCGGCGGCAGCGCACGATCGCGCCGGCCTCGGCCGGGTCCCGCAGCTCGACTTCCTCGCCGAGGACCAGTCCCGGCGGCAGTTTCCCATCTATGAGCCACCCCGTCATCAGGCCACGCGGCGCCTCGGACGGCGCCATCGGCGTGGCCGGGAACCGCCCCAGGGCCTCGCGGACCTGGCTGACGGCGTCCTCCGCCGCCTTGCGGCTGGCGCTGTCGACGACGAACCAGCCCTGCTCCGCGTCCAGGTAGGCCGAGAGCCGTGACGGGCGGATGAAAGCCCGCGGCAGGAGCTCGGAAATCACCTCTTCCTTCAAGCGCTTGCGTTCCTTTGCGCCGGGCCGCCGGCCTTCCTTTTCGGCGATCCGGGCGATCCGGTCGGCCAGCTCTTCGGCCACCACCACGCCGGGTAACAGGCGCTCCTCGGCGCCGATCGTCAGCAGCGAGAACGCGCCCGTCTGGTGCAGCAGCGCGTCGTCGTCGCGGCCGTAGGGCGACACGAAGCCGCGGGTCGAGGGCTCCAGCGGACCGCATTCGCGCAATCGGTGCTTTTCGAGGCTGGTTTGCAGCTTTTCGATGCTTTTGCTGACAGTTTCAGGAAAACGGAACAGGCTGAGGTTGCGAAAGAACATGTCGATGCCGGGTCAGGGGGTCGAAAGGGGGTCAGGCGACGGGTACGCGGGCGACGCGGACGGATGCCGCGCGCGCCTGCAGCGGCGCCAATGGAACGCAGGCGTGTCGCACCGTCTGCGCCGCTAGGCGGCGTCGCCCTCGCGCGGGCGCGCGTCGGCCAGCCATGCGTGCGCATCCGCTCGCGAGGCGGCGGCCTGCGCGCCGAGGCCGGCGAAATCGAACAGCGTGCGATCGGCGAGCTGCGAAGGCGCGACGTTGCCGAGCGCGCGGAAGATGGTCTCGATCCGGCCGGGATGCTGCCGCTCCCAATCCGCGAGCATCGCCTTGATCGCCTTGCGCTGCAGGTTCTCCTGCGAGCCGCAGAGGTTGCACGGCATGATCGGGAACGCACGCTGGCGCGCGTATTCGGCGATGTCCGCCTCGCTGCAGTAGGCGAGCGGCCGGATCAGCACGTTGCGGCCGTCGTCCGAGCGCAGCTTCGGCGGCATCGCCTTCAGCGTCGCCTGGTGGAACAGGTTCAGGAACAGCGTCTCGACGATGTCGTCGCGATGGTGGCCGAGCGCAATCCGGGTGTAGCCGCGCGCGGCCGCGTGCGTGTACAGCGAGCCGCGCCGCAGGCGCGAGCACAGGCTGCACATCGTGCGACCTTCCGGGATCACGCGCTTGACGACGCTGTAGGTGTCCTGCTCGAGGATCTCGAACGGCACGCCGACGCCGCGCAGATACGCCGGCAGCAGCTGCGGATCGTAGCCGGGCTGCTTCTGGTCGAGATGCACCGCGACGATCTCGAAGCGCACCGGCGCCTTCGCCTGCAACTGGAGCAGGATGTCGAGCAGGGTATAGGAATCCTTGCCACCGGACAGGCAGACCATGACGCGGTCGCCGTCCTCGATCATGTTGAAGTCGGCGATCGCCTGGCCGACCTGGTGGCGCAGGCGCTTGGCCAGCTTGCCGGCTTCGTACTCGTGCTTGCGGTCGATGATGGCGTTCATGGCATTCCTGGACCCGGTCACGCGACGGCACGACCGCCCGGCGCATGCGCGGCGCCGGCAAACCGCGATTGTAGTGGCTGCGGCCGGCGCTTCGCGCGCTTCACTTCCGCGCGCGCGACCGATCCGGCAAAATCCGCGCCCTGCATGCCGGCCGCCGAACGCGGCCGCTCCCCTCGTCCTTCCAGCGTCCGACGCGACCCGGCCCCGCCGGCGCGCCGCGCACACCAACGGAGCGCGCCATGAGCCCCACCCCGAGCGTCGATACCGCCCGCCTGGCGAACGCGATCCGCTTCCTGTCCGCCGATGCGGTCGAGCAGGCGAAGTCCGGCCACCCCGGCATGCCGATGGGCATGGCCGAGATCGCGGTCGCGCTGTGGACGCGCCACCTCCGGCACAACCCGGGCAATCCGCACTGGGCCGACCGCGACCGTTTCGTGGTCTCGAACGGGCACGGTTCGATGCTGCTGTACTCGCTGCTGCACCTGACCGGCTACGACCTGCCGATCGACGAGCTGAAGAACTTCCGCCAGCTGCACTCGAAGACCCCGGGCCATCCCGAGGTGCACGTCACGCCAGGTGTCGAGACGACGACCGGTCCGCTCGGCCAGGGCCTCGCCAACGCGGTCGGCATGGCGCTGGCGGAGAAGCTGCTCGCAGCCGAGTTCAACACGGACGACGCGCGCATCGTCGACCATCACACCTACGTGTTCCTCGGCGACGGCTGCCTGATGGAAGGCATCTCGCACGAGGCCTGCGCGCTCGCCGGCACCTGGCAGCTCGGCAAGCTGATCGCGCTCTACGACGACAACGGCATCTCGATCGACGGCCAGGTGCAGGGCTGGTTCACCGACGACACCGCGGCGCGCTTCCGCGCCTACGGCTGGCAGGTCATCGGCCCGGTCGACGGCCACGACGTCGACGCGGTCGATCGAGCGATCCGCGAGGCGAAGGACCACCTCGCGCAGCCGAGCCTGGTCATCTGCCGCACCACCATCGGCCAGGGTGCACCGACGCGCGCCGGTACCGCCAAGGCGCATGGCGAGGCGCTCGGTGCCGACGAGCTCGCGGCGACGCGCACGGCCCTCGGCTGGACGCATGCGCCGTTCGAAATCCCGGCCGACATCTATGCGGCATGGGACGCGCGCGCGGCCGGCGCCGAGCGCGAGGCGGCCTGGAACGCGCGTCGCGACGCCTATCGCGCCCGCTACTCCGAGCGCGCGGCCGAGCTCGAGCGCCGCCTCGCCGGCGAGCTGCCGGCCGACTTCGCCGAGCGCGCCGCGCGACTCGTCGCCGAAGCGAATGCGAAGGCCGAAACGGTAGCCTCGCGCAAGGCGAGCCAGTACGCGATCGAGGCGTTCGCGCCGGCGCTGCCGGAAATGCTCGGCGGCTCGGCCGACCTGACTCATTCGAACCTGACGCTGTGGAAGGGCGCACCGCTGCTCGCCGGCGGCGGCACCGGCCGTCACGTCAGCTACGGCGTGCGCGAGTTCGGCATGGCCGCGATCATGAACGGCATCGCGCTGCACGGCGGCTACATCCCGTTCGGCGGCACCTTCCTGACCTTCAGCGACTACAGCCGCAACGCGATCCGCATGGCGGCGCTGATGAACCAGCGCGTGATCCACGTCTTCACCCACGATTCGATCGGCCTCGGCGAGGACGGCCCCACGCACCAGTCGATCGAGCACGTGTCGAGCCTGCGCCTGATCCCGAACCTGGACGTCTGGCGACCGTGCGACACGGTCGAGACCGCGGTCGCCTGGAAGCTCGCGCTGGAACGCCGCGATGCGCCGACCGCGCTCGCGCTGTCGCGCCAGAACCTGCCGTTCGTGCCCCGCAGCGACGCGCAGCTCGCCGCGATCGAGCGCGGTGGCTACGTGCTCGCCGACAGCGACGGCGCGCCGGCGCGGGTCCTGCTGGCGACCGGCTCCGAGGTCGGCCTCGCGCTCGCGGCGAAGAAGCTGCTCGACGCGGAAGGCCTGCCGACCCGCGTCGTGTCGATGCCGTCGACGGACGCGTTCGACCGCCAGGACGAGGCCTATCGCCGCTCCGTGCTGCCCGCGGGCGTGCGCACGGTCGCGGTCGAGGCGGGCTCCACGGCACTCTGGTGGAAGTACGTCGGCAGCAACGGTGCCGTCGTCGGCATCGACCGCTACGGCGAGTCCGCGCCGGCCGGCAAGCTGTTCGAATACTTCGGCTTCACGCCGCAGAACGTCGCCGCGGTCGCGCGCGGCGCGTAAGGGCGCCGCGAAGCGGGCGGCAGGCGCGCGCGCTTGCCGCGCAGTGCGCTACGGTAGACTGTCCGTCGACATGTTCCCCGACGATCCCGCCGCCATCGTGCGCCGCCTGACCGAGCTGAAGATCGAGCATCGCGACCTCGACGCGGCGATCGCGCGGCTGTCCGGCCCCGGCTGCGACGAGCTGCAGCTGACGCGCCTGAAGAAGCGCAAGCTGCGGCTCAAGGACATGATCGCCTACCTCGAGAACAAGCTGATCCCGGACCTCGACGCCTGAACGGCGCGGCTCAGGCCTCGCCGGCCGCGCCGTCCCGCCCGAGTTCGGCCTGCTTCTCCGGCGTGAGCTTGAGGATGCCGTGGCGGATCTCGCGCGAGAGGATCACGCGCGCGTCCTTCGCGACCTCCTCGAGGTCCGCCGCGAAGTCGAGCTTGCCGTCGTCGCCGGTCCAGACCACGCGCCGCTCGCGCAGCTTCTGGATGAAGCCGCGGAACAGGCTCTTGTCGAAGAACTCCGGCGCGTTGAGTTCCTGCAGCAGCGACAGGCGCTGCGCGCTCAGCCAGCACAGGTTCTCCAGCTCCGCGGCGGTCAGCGTGCGCGGCCCGTTCTTCACCAGCAGGGCGAGCGCGATGTAGTAGCGCTCGATCGCGGGCAGCAGGTTGTCCGCGAGCACGCGCAGGCGGAACGCGCCGTCGCTCTGGCCGGGGCCGCGCGCGACGATGCGGCCGTCGGCGTTGGTTTCCAGCAGTCCGCGCTCGATGAAGAAGTCGAGTGTCTGCTGCAGGCGCGCGGCGAACTCGTCCTCTCCCCACGGCAGGAACAGTTCCGCCTGCACGAACGGATAGACCAGGCGGCCCAGGCGAAGGATCGATGCGCGCGCGATCTTGCGGTTGTTGAACAGGCAGCAGGCGACCCACGCCGACGTCGCGAACAGGTGGGTGACGTTGTTGCGGAAGTAGCTCAGCATCACGCCCGGCTTGGGATCGACCATGATCACGTCGCCGAGCGGGTGCGCGACGCGGCGCACCCACTGCATTTTCTCGCCGTACTCGATGATCTCGGCCGGCGACAGCGACGTCAGCGTCACGCGATCCGAATACGGCAGCGCCGACAGCAGCGCCTTGCACAGCTCGAGCTGGGCGACCAGGTCGGCCTCGGACATCGCGTGCTTCGGCGTCCCGAGCAGCACGACGCCGAGCAGGTTGACCGGGTTCACGTGCGCCGCGCGGTTGATGTTGACGAGGATACGCTGGCCGAGCGTGTCGACCGCGGCCTTCAGCCAGGTCGGCTTGGCGTCGGGGTTGCCGGTCGCCTCGCGCCAGTCGGGCGCGACCTCCTCCAGCAGCGGCGTCAGGAACAGCGGCTCGCCGAAGTTCACGGTGACCGCGCCGTAGTTGTGGCGCAGCGCGCCGAGGCCGCGGATGAGCCCGGCCCACGACTCCTTCTCCTTCGGCTTGCCCGACAGCTCGCCGACGTAGGACTCGCCCTCCATGATCTTCTCGTAGCCGATGTACACCGGCTGGAACACGACCGGGCGGTCGGGCTGGCGCAGGAAGCTGCGCAGCGTCATCGACAGCAGCCCACCACGCGGCTCGAGCGTGCGCCCGGTGCGCGAGCGTCCGCCCTCGATGAAGTACATCAGCGAGATCCCGCGCGCGATCAGCTGGCTCATGTACTCGCGGAACACCGTCGAATAGAACGGGTCGCTGAAGCTGCGGCGCAGGAAGAAGGCACCACCCCGGCGCAACAGCGGGCCGACCAGCGGCAGGTTGAGGTTCACGCCCGCCGCGATGTGCGGCACCGCGAGGCCGTGGCGGTACAGGAGGTACGGCAGCAGCGCGTCGTCGGTCGTGCTGCGGTGGCACGGCACGAACACGACTTCATGGCCCGGCACGATCGCGCGCAGGCGGTCGAAGTGGTTCATGTGCACGCCGCGGTAGATCTTCTCCCACAGCCCGGTCAGCATGAACGATGCCGAGCGCACCACGAGGTGCGACTGGTCGGCGGCGATTTCCCAGGCGAACGCGCGCGCCTTCTGCGCGGCCTTCTCGCGGCTGATGCCTTCCTTGCTGGCGTTCGCCTCGATCGCCTGCTGCACCGGGCCGGCATTGACGACGCCATCGATGAGCGTACGCCGGTGCGACAGGTCCGGACCGATGACCGCGGCGCGGATGCGGCGGAAGTGCGCGCGCAGGATGCGCTGCAGCTTGCGCACGCCGCGCTCGGCCTCCGGCTGGTCGGCGATGACTTCGCGCAGCGACACCGGAGCGGCGAACTGCACGTGCGTGTCGCGCCCGTTCAGCGCCAGTGCGAGCACGCGCCGGAAGCGGCCGACGACGACCCAGTTTTCCGAGAAGAGCACGCTGAACCAGCCCGACTCGCGGTCGGGGGCGCGGCCGACGAAGATCGAGACCGGCACCAGGCGCACGTCGCGTTCCGGATCGGCGCGCACGTACTCGGCGAGCTGGCTCAGCGCCTCCGAACGCGTCGGATGCGGCTGGCGGCCGAACACGCGCGCGCGCCGCGACAGCGCGACCGCCGCGCGACGACGCTTGATCGGCAGCCGGTCGGCCGCTGCATAGGGCGAGGGCAGGCCGGCTTCGGCGCAGGCCTGCTCGAGGATGAGGGCGTCGGACAGGCCGTGGCGCTCGATCACGTAGACGGTCGGGCGTTCGTCCTCGGGCAGCAGCGCATGCACGTCCTCGGGCGTGCGGCGGATGCGGATCCACGGACGCAACAGCGCCCCGGCCACGCGGAGCCAGGCCGGTACCTGCGCCACGTCGGCGGCGCGCGATACCGCATGCGGTTCGTTCATTGCGCGAAGTCTAGCAGGGGCCGCGGCGCGCCCCGCCGCGACGGCCGCCGCACGCGCGGCGGCCGCATCGCTGGCCTCAGCCCTGCGACGGCGTCGCCGCCGGGGCCGTGGCGGATGTCGCGTCGGCCTCGGCCTTTTCCTTCAGCTTCTCGATCGTCTGCTTGCCGTACCAGCGGCCGTCGACGTTGACCATCTCGGTCGTGCCCTGCAGTGGCGTGCCGAGCAGGGTGTAGCTGAGCTGCACGTTCGCGGTCTTGCCGTCGTTCGTCAGCGTCTTCGCCTGCACCGAATCGAGCGTCTGGTCGAGCGAGAAGCCGTACACCGCGAGCACGTCCTTGACGCCGGTGAACGCGATGCGCGCCTTCTGCATCGACTGGTCGTAGTCGAGCGAGCGCGCCTGGTCGAGCGACTTGAGGTCGAGCGAGCGCGCGGTGCGCGCGACGATCGCGATGACCTTCTTGACCGACTCCGGATCGGTGAAGCGGGTCGACTTGACCCACTTCTCGATCGCGTCGACCGCCGCGACCGCCTGCGTGCGCTCGTTCTCCGACAGGGTCTGGTTGTCCTGGATCATGCCCTTGAGCGTGGTCGCGCCCATCGTGGCGTACATCGGGATCGCCTGCTGGTAGGTCGCGTCGAACTCCTTCAGCTTCGGCTCGATCTCGGCGAACAGCGCCTGTTCCGCGTCGGGCGCGGTCAGCTTCGCCATCGTCTCGTCGAACCTGGCGCGGTCCTCGTCGGAGATCGGGTCGTCGTCCCGGTCCTTGCCCCAGTCGGCCTTGGCCTTGGCGAAATCCGCCGGCGGCAGCGCGTTCTGCATCAGGCCGCCGATGTCGCCCTGCTTGAGCAGCTGGATCGACGTCATCACCGTGGCTTCCGGCGTCGCCGCGCTCGGCGCGGTCACGGCGGCGCCCTGGTCGGCATCCTTCTGGCAGGCGGCGACGAACACGAACAGCGAGGCCGCGAGCGTGGCGCGCAGCATGGGTCTGGACATGGGAATCCCCGGCGGATGGAAAGGCCGCGAACTCTAGCAGCGCCCCGGGCGGGCGGCCACTGCCGCCGGCGGGGCGCCGGAACGCAGGCAAAAGAAAACCCGGGAGGCGGAACCTTCCGGGTCGGAATCCGGCCGTGCCGGAGGAGGAAAGCGTCGTCGTTCTCTGGGGGTGGTAGCGGAGGGCCGCTCGGCCCGCTGGACGCATTCTAGGCGCGTGCCGAACTTAAGGCAATACATGGCAAACAGGCTTCAACACTTTGATTTATTGAAGTTCGTGCCATCGGAGACATGCCCAACACAGTCCGGCCGCGACCCTGCGCGAACCCGAAAGTCGGCCATCCGCGGGGCACCCTTCCGCCGCGCTGGCGGCCTGCTAGGATCGGCCGCCTGCGACCCCATGCTTTCCGGCGCCGCCGCAACCGCACGGCCCGATCCTGCACGGAGACCCGATGGACCTGCCCCGCGCCTCGCGCATCCGGATCGCCTCCTGGCTGCTCGCCGCCGTCGCCCTGCTGCTGGTCATCCAGCTGCACCTGCTGCCCGCCCTGCTCGCCGGCCTGCTGGTGTTCGCGCTGGTCGACATGCTCGCGCCGCCGCTGCAGAGGCGCCTGCCGTGGGCGCATGCGCATGGGCTCGTGGTCGCGCTGCTCAGCGTGGTCGTGGTCGGCCTGCTGACGCTCGCGATCTTCAGCATCGCGACCTTCCTGCGCAACGAACTCGGCGCGCCCGGCTCGCTGTTCGACAGCCTCATGCCGCTGGTCGAGAAGGCGCGCACGCAGCTGCCGCAGGCCGTGGTCGACCACCTGCCGGACAACATCGACGAGATCCGCGTCGCCACGGTCGAGTGGCTGCGCGCGCACGCGGCAACGCTGCAGCTCGCCGGCAAGACCGCCGCGCGCGTGATCGTGCACCTCCTGATCGGCATGGTGCTCGGCGCGATGGTCGCGCTGGCCGACCGCCGCACCGATCCGGACGCCGATCGCGGCCTGTTCGTCGCCACGCTGGTGGAGCGCTGCCGCAACCTCGTCGCCGCGTTCCGCGACATCGTGTTCGCGCAGGTGAAGATCTCCGCGGTCAACACGCTGTTCACCGCGATCTTCCTGCTGGTGGTGCTCCCGCTGTTCGGCAAGCCGCTGCCGTTCGCCAAGAGCCTGGTGGTGGTGACCTTCGTCGCCGGCCTGCTGCCGGTGATCGGCAACCTGATCTCGAACACGGTGATCTTCGTGGTCGGCCTGTCGGTGTCGTTCGGCGTCGCGCTCGCGGCGCTCGGCTACCTGATCCTGATCCACAAGCTCGAATACTTCCTCAACGCGCGCATCGTCGGCACGCAGATTCGCGCGCGGGCATGGGAACTGCTGATCGCGATGCTGTTCATGGAGGCGGCGTTCGGCGCCGCCGGCCTGGTCGCGGCGCCGATCTACTACGCCTACCTCAAGCGCGAGCTCAAGGCGGGCGGCCTGCTCTAGGCGTACGCGCGCCGCGCGTCAGTCGGCGAGCAGGCTCGCCAGTCGCGCGATGTGCGCCGACGCGAGCTCCTGTCGGTGCGCGGCGTCCTGCTCGGCGTCGCGACCGGACCAGTGCAGGTCGTCGGGTGGCAGTTCGGCCAGGAAGCGGCTCGGGCGGTTCACGACGATCTCACCGAAGCGTTTGCGCCGCTTGGCGTAGGACAGCGTCAGCGCTTCCTTCGCGCGCGTGATGCCGACGTACATCAGGCGACGCTCCTCCTCGATCCGTCCTTCCTCGACGCTGCCCTCGTGCGGCAGCGTCGCGTCGTCGACACCGACCATGAAGACGAAACGGAATTCGAGCCCCTTGGCCGAATGCAGGGTCAGCAGTCGCGCCGCGTTGCCGGGGTCTTCGCGGTCGCCGTGGGCGAGCAGCGCGAGTTGCGCGGCGAGGTCGCCGGCGGCGCCGTCCTTCTGCATCGCGCGGAACCATTCACCGAGTTCCTTCAGGTTCTCCAGCCGGCGTTCGCGCAGTGCCGGTTCCTTCACCTGCGCGGCGATGTGGTCGGCGTAGCCGATGCGCTGCACGAGTTCGTCGACGAGTTCGGCCGCGGGCATGCGCTGGGCGCGTGCGGCGAAGTCGCGCACGAGGCCGGCGAAACCGAGCAGCGACGATGCCGCGCGACCCGTCAGCTGGCCGAGCACGGCGTCGTTCTGCGCCGCACGCAGCAGCGACACCTGGCGCGTGCCGGCGAGCTCGCCGAGCCGCTCGAGGGTGGTCGCGCCGATGTCGCGCCGCGGCAGGTTGACCACGCGCAGGAACGCCGCGTCGTCGTCCGGGTTGTTGATCAGGCGCAGGTAGGCGAGCAGGTCCTTGACCTCGGCGCGGTCGAGGAACGCGGTGCCACCGGTCACGTGGTACGGCACGCGCGCGAGGCGCAGCGCCTTCTCGAGCGCGCGCGACTGGTGGTTGCCGCGATAGAGCACCGCGAATTCGTGCCACGGCGCCTTGTGCTTCCCGGCGAGGTGGACGATCGCGCCGGCGACGCATTCGGCCTCGTGCTCGTCGTCGCGGCATTCGAGCACGCGCACCGGCGGGCCCTCGCCCTGTTCGCTCCACAGCCGCTTCTCGAACAGGTGCGCGTTGTTGGCGATGACCCGGTTCGCGCAGCGCAGGATGCGCCGCGCGCAGCGGTAGTTCTGTTCCAGCTTGACCACGCGCAGGGTCGGGTAATCGCGCGCGAGTTCGGCGAGGTTCTCCGGGTTCGCGCCGCGCCAGGCGTAGATCGACTGATCGTCGTCGCCGACCGCGGTGAACAGGCCGCGCTCGCCGGCGAGCGCCTTGACCAGGCGGTACTGTGCCGCGTTCGTGTCCTGGTACTCGTCCACGAGCAGGTAGCGCAGCCGCTCGCGCCAGCCGGCGCGCGCGTCGGCGTCGGTCTCGAGCACGGACAACGGCAACCGGATCAGGTCGTCGAAGTCGACCGCATTGAACGCGGCGAGACGGCGCTGGTACGCGGCGTAGACCTCCGCTGCCTCGCGCTCGCGCGCGCCGCTCGCCGCCGCGGCCGCCTGTTCCGGCGTGAGGCCGTCGTTCTTCGCGCGCGAGACCAGCGACTGCAGCGCGAACAGCGCGTCGGGCCGGATGCCCTTCGGGGCGAGCTCCTTGATCATGCCCTGGGTGTCGTCGGCATCGAGCACGGAAAAGCCGCGCCGCAGGCCCGCGCGCTCGTGCTCGACCTGCAGGAACTTCAGCCCCAGCGCGTGGAACGTGCACACGGTGAGGCCTTCGGCGGCGCTCGCCGGGACGAGCTTGCCGACGCGCTCGCGCATCTCGCGCGCGGCCTTGTTGGTGAACGTGATCGCGGCGATCTTCGCGGCCGGCAGCTGCCGCCGCCGGACCAGGTGGGCGATCTTCTCCGTGATCACGCGCGTCTTGCCCGAACCCGCGCCGGCGAGCACGAGCAGGGGGCCGTCGCAGTACTCGACGGCGGCGCGTTGTTGCGGGTTGAGGCTCATCGGTGCATGCCGGATCGGACCCATGATTGTGCCGCGCGCGGGCCGGCGCCGACAGCTTGACAGCGGGGCTTGGGGGTTTCGCTGCCGGACCGCGCAACGGGTGGGTGACTCCCGGCGGAACCCCGACGATGACGTTGCCCAGCCCGATCCTGCGGCCCCTCGGCGCCGCCCTGTTGCTCGCGACCGCCCACGCGGACGCGGCGACCATCGATGTCGACGTCGCCGGCGACGTGCACGTGCCCGGCCACTGCACGCTGCGCGAGGCGGTCGCCGCCGCGAACACGCGGGCGACATCGGCCGATACCGGCTGTGCGCCCGACATCGAGCACGGCGGCGGCGCCGATACCGGGATCGGTGGCGCCTACAACCTGATCGGGGCGGTCGGCGAGCACGTCGGGTTTCCGCCGGCGACGCTGCGCTGCCACCCGCATCTGCAGGCACTGGCCTGGAACGGGGGTCCGACCCCGACGCATGCGCTCGGGCCGGACCCGTGCGCGATCGACGCCGGCGGCATCGAGCCAGGGTCCGCGACCGACCAGCGCGGCGCCGGCCATCCACGCTGGGTCGGGCCAGAGGTCGACATCGGCGCGTACGAGCTCGATCCGGGCGAGGTCGGCGACCGCGTGTTCGCCGACGGCTTCGAGTGAACCGTCACCGCCGCAGCACGCCGACGCAGTCGGCGTCGATCTTCAGCGAGAGCAGGTGGTCGGCACGCGTGCGGCCGAGGTTGATCGCCGCGACGGGCTTGCCCGCTTCCGCGGCGGCGCGTGCGAAGCGGAAGCCGGAATAGACCATCAGCGACGAGCCGACGACCAGCATCGCGTCGCTGCGCACGAGCGCGTCGAAGGCCTGCTCGACGCGCTCGCGTGGCACCGTCTCGCCGAAGAACACGACGTCGGGTTTCAGGATGCCGCCGCAGCGCGCGCACGGCGGTACGACGAAGCGTTCGAACGGCAGGCCTTCGAGCTCGGCGTCGCCGTCCGGCGCATCCAGCGCCTCGAGCGCGCTCCAGCCGGGATTGGCGCGTTCGAGCTCCTGCTGGAAGTCCGCGCGCGGGATGCGCCGCTCGCAGCCGAGGCAGCGCACGCGATCGAGCCGCCCGTGCAGGTCGACGACGGCGCGACTGCCGGCGGCCTCGTGCAGGCCGTCGACGTTCTGCGTGACGAGCAGCTCGACCCGGCCCTGCCGCTCGAGCGCGGCCAGTGCGTGGTGCGCCGCGTTCGGCCGCGCGGCGCCGAAGCGGCGCCAGCCGACCAGGCTGCGCGCCCAGTAGCGCGAACGCGTCGTCGCATCCGATACGAAGGCCTGCAGCGCGACCGGCGGCTTGCGCTTCCAGCCGCCGTCGCGATCGCGGTAGTCGGGGATGCCCGAGGCGGTGCTGATGCCGGCACCGGTCAGCACGAACAGGCGCGCCTGCGCGTCGATGAAGCGTGCGAGCGCGGCGGCACTGGCGGCAGGCATGGCACCGGCGGCAGGCATGGAGCGGGCGGGGTCCAGGCAGGTGAACGGCGACGGGCGACGCGGGCACTGTGCCACACTTGCGCCGGCGCGCGCTTCCGCTTCCCGATTCCGGCATCTCGATGGCGAAACTCTACTTCTACTACTCGGCGATGAACGCCGGCAAGACCACGACCCTGCTGCAGAGCGCGTACAACTACCACGAGCGCGGCATGCGCACGCTGATCCTGACGCCGCAGCTGGACACGCGTGCCGGCGAAGGCGTGGTCGCCTCGCGCATCGGCCTGCGCGCGAACGCGCGGCGCTTCACGCGCGACGACGACCTCGTCGCGATCGCGCGCGCCGACATCGCCGCGCGCGGCCGCCTCGACTGCGTGCTGGTCGACGAGGCGCAATTCCTCACGCGCGCGCAGGCGTGGCAACTCACCGACATCGTCGACGTGCTCGGGATCCCGGTGCTCGCCTACGGCCTGCGCACGGATTTTCGCGGCGAGCTGTTCGAAGGCAGCCGCTACCTGCTGGCCTGGGCGGACAACCTGGTCGAGATCAAGACGATCTGCCACAGCGGCCGCAAGGCGACGATGGTCGTGCGCGTCGACGAGCATGGTCGCGCCGTCACCGACGGCCCGCAGGTCGAGATCGGCGGCAACGACCGCTACGTCTCGGTCAGCCGCGCCGAGTTCAAGAAGATCATGGCCGGCGAAAGCGCGGTCGAACTGCAGCAGCCCGTGCTGCCGCTGGACCTGCCCGGAGAACCCGCATGAGCACGCCCGCCTGGCCGCGACCGCAATGGCACGACAGCGGCGACGACGCCTTCCTGCTCTGGTTCGTGTTCGGCGATTTCGATCCGGAACTGCGCATCGATGCGCAACGCTACCGCACGCGCGGCCTTCCGGCCGGCATCGACGCGGTGCGCTATTCGAATGCGGCGCTGTCGCGCTGGGACGGCTATCCGCTCGCCGGCACGCTCGGCCGCCTGCTCTGGGACGAGGACGCGCGCCTGTTCGAACGCGCCAAGGCGGCCGGCGAATGCTGGATGCTGCGCGGCGCGCTGCGCGACGCGCCGGACCACGACGCCCTGCGCGACCTGGTCGGCTCGATCGCCGCGCTCTGCGACGCGGGTGGCGTCGCGGTGGTCGACCCGCAGATTCTCTCGATGTTCGAAGCCGGGGAGTGGACGCGACGCTACTTCGCCCGCGACGCGTTCGTCGCGCGCGACCACGTGCTGATCCTGTGCGACGAGGACGATCCGCACGCGGGCCGCGTGCGCGTGCACACGCGCGGCATGCGCAAGTTCGCGCGACCCGACGTCGAGGTGCGCGGCGTACCGGCCGCGGCCGCCGGCGTCGCCGGCGAACTCGCGGCGCGCTTCGTCGAGTTCCAGTGCGCCGGCGGCATCGTCGCCGACGGCCTCGCGGTCGAGTTCGACGGTGCGCCGGGGGGCCTGGTCGCGCACGTCGCCGGCACGTTCGACGACCCCGCCTTCAACAACCGCCACCTCGCGCTGCGCTGGCCCGAGTGAACGCGCGTCAGCGCTGGCAGTGCGTGCAGTGGAAGGTCGAGCGCTGGCCGATCACGCTGGCGCGGACCGGCGTTCCGCAGACGCGACAGGGCGCGCCGGCGCGACCGTAGACGAACAGCTCCTGCTCGAAGTAGCCCGGTGCGCCGTCCGGCGAGAGGAAGTCGCGCAGCGTCGTGCCGCCACGGCGGATCGCCTGGGCGAGGATGCGCCTGACCTCGCCCGCGAGTCGCGCGTAGCGCGCGCGGGAGACGCTGCCGGCCGCGCGCGCGGGATGGATGCCGGCCGCGAACAGCGCCTCGCTCGCATAGATGTTGCCGACCCCGACCACGACCGCCTGGTCCATCAGGAACTGCTTGACCGCGGCGCGCCGGCCGCGTGAACGCGCCCACAGCAGGTCGCCGTCGAACGCGTCCGACAAGGGTTCCGGCCCCAGCCCGGCGAGCAGTTCGTGCGTGTCTCCGCGCGGCTGCCACAGCTGCGAGCCGAAGCGGCGCGGATCGGTGAAGCGCAGCACCTGGCCGGAATCGAGGCGCCAGTCGACATGGTCGTGCGGGCCGGCCGGCGTCGTCGCCGGCAGCACGCGCAACGAACCGGACATGCCGAGGTGGAGCAGCGCGCTGCCTGGCGCGGTATGCACCAGCAGGTATTTCGCGCGCCGTTCGATCGCGTCGATGCGCTGGCCCGGCAGCCGCTCGACCAGCTCGCGCGGCACCGGCCAGCGCAGGCGCGCCTGGCGCACCTCGAGCGTGAGCACGCGTCGCCCGACGAGGTGCGGCGCGAGCCCGCGTCGCGTCGTCTCGACCTCGGGCAACTCGGGCATCGTCAGTCCTTCGGCAGGTCGGTCGGGCGTGCCGCCGCGGCGGCGAACACCAGCGCGACGTAGCGGTCCGGCACCAGCGCGATCGAGTCGCCCGTCTCGACGTAGCGGTCGTTGCGGATCGCGTCGGTGGTGCCGAACGCGATCGTCGCGTCATCGAGCCGGAGCGTCGCCTGCGGCGGTGCCAGGCCGATGCGCGCCGTTTCGAAGGCGCTCGCGGGCCGGCGGAAGCGCACCGGCGCGCGCGCGACCGCGAGCAGCCTCGCGACCATCGCGGTGTCGGCGGGTTCGTCGCGCGGCGCGCGCAGGCGCCAGCCGCCGTCGGCGAGACGCTCGTAACGGTGCGCGGTGCAGCCGGCGCATTCGACCTCGATCCGCTGCACGCGCGCGGCATCGATCGTCGTCAGCGGATCGAACGCGAGCGCACGCTCGTGGCGCAGTTCGGCGAACACCGCGGCGGCGAGCAACGCGGTCGCGGCGAGCAGGAAGACGATGGTGCGGGTGCGCCGCCTCATGCCGCTACCTTAGCAGGCGTGGCGACCCTCACCGCCGGCGCCGGCGCCACCAGATCAGCCAGCCGCAGGCGGCGAGGCCCGACGGCAACAGCAGCAGCAGGCCGGCGGCGAGCGCGCTCAGCGCGGCCTGCGACAGCGCGAGCTCGCGGTCGGGCGCGCTGCGGTCGGGGACCTGCACCTGGGCGTCGTCGCCGAGCAGCCAGTCGAACACGCGCTGTCCGAGTTCGCGGTTGCCGCCGTTGCCGAGGAAGCTGTTGGACAGGAAGTCGCCGTCGCCGATGACGACCGCACGCTGTTCAGTGCGGTCCGGCCGCGGCGACACGCGCGTCAGGGCGAAGGCGAGGTCGAGCGGTCCGGCGATCTCGCCGGCGTCGGCGTCCTGGCGGATCGTGTCGTCGCCCTCGCCGGGCTTCGGGATCGGTCCCGTCTCGTTCCACGAGCGCGTGCTCGACTGCAGCAGCGCGGAGGCCGCCCAGCGCGCATCGGCGAGCCGGGCGAGGCCGGCCGGCTGCGGCAGCAGGGTCGTCAGCGCGAGGCCTTCATTGACCGCGTGCGCGGGATAACGGTCGATTGCGACGAAGCTCGGGTCGCCGAGTCCGAAGGCCTGGCCGTTGCCGTCGACGACCGTGCCCGGCAGCACGCGCACGCCGAGCGCCGTCGCGAGGCGGTCGAGCCCGCCGCCGTCCGCGACCGCCGGCTCGCCCGGCTCGGCCAGCCAGAGCAGCGCGCCGCCGCCGTCGAGCCAGTCGAGCAGCGCCGCGGCGACTGCCGGCGCGAGGGCGACCTGCGGGTTCGCGACGACGACCAGGTCGGTGTTGTCCGGCACCTTGCCGAGGTTCGCGAGCGGCAACGGCACCGCGCGCACGCCGCGCGCCGCGAGCGAGGCGACGAACTGGCCGAGATCCGCGTTCGCCTTGCCGAGCGGATCGCGTTCGCCATCGCCTTCGAGGAATGCGACGATGCGTTCGCGCGCGCGCGACAGCCGCAGCAGCGCGGCCGAGAATTCGCCTTCGGTCAACACCTTCAGGCGTTCGCTGCGATCACGGTGGCGCAGCTCGAGTTCGCCGTCGACACCGATGCCGGCCGCGCGCATCGCGGCAGGATCCTCGTCGGGGTCGACGAAACGCAACGTGAGGTCGGGCTTCTCGCGCCGGTAGCGGTCGACGAAATCGGTGATCAGCGCGCGCAGGCTGCCCTGCCGGCTCGCGTAGCTGGTGACCTCGACCGGCCCGTCGAGGGAACGCAGCACGGCGAGCGAGGCGGGGCCGAGGCTCGCGCTTTCGGCGTGGCTCCAGTCGGTGCGGAATCCGTGGCGCGTGCTGAGGAACGCGAGCAGCGCCGCAGCGACCACGACCAGCAGCGCGTGCAGCAGGTCGGCGAAGCGTTCGCGCATCAGACGGCGCCCCCGCGCAGGTTGCCGAGCCGGCGCGCCGCCAGCGCGAGCGCGACCGCGGCGACGAGCACGAAGTAGCCGAGGTCGACGCTGGCGACGATGCCGCGGAGGAACGGCTCGAGGTGCGACGGCAGGGCGAGGTAGTTGATGCCGGCATTCGAAATGCCCTGCAGGCGCGCGCCGGCATCCACGGTCGCGAGCAGCGCGCCGATCGCGAAGGCGAGCGCGGCGGCGAGTGCGGGCTGCGCGGCCCAGGCGCTGGCGACGATGCCGATCGCGGTCAGCGCGGCCGCGAACGCCGCGAGGCCGAGCGCGGCGGCGGCGATGCGGCCGAGGTCGAGCTTGGTGCCGGCGGCGAGCAGCAGCGGCATCGCCACCACCAGCGCGACGAGCAGCAGCACGTAGCCGAACGCGCCGGCGTACTTGCCGAGCACGATGGCGAGGTCGCTGCTGCCACTGGCGAGCAGCAGGGGCAGCGTTCCGGCGCGCCGTTCGCCGGCGATCGCGCGCATCGTCACCAGCGGCACGAGCGGCAGGAGCAGGTTCGAGAAGCTGCGCAGGAGCGGGATCGCGACCAGCTCGGTGACGCCGGGGGCGTCCTTCAGCGCGCCGAGGCGCGGCGCGAGGTCGATGAACGCCTGCAGCGCGAGCAGGAACTGCCAGGCCATGAAGGCGAGCACGACCGCGGCCAGGCTCCAGGCGAACGGCTGCATCGCCAGCCGGCGCCATTCGTGGCGGGCGACCAGGCCGGCGCTCATGCGGCGACCGCCTCGGCGTCGCGGGTCGCGATGGCGAGGAAGGCCGATTCGAGCGGAAGACGGTCGGCGCCGAGTGCGGTCAGGCCGAAGCCGTGCCCGACCACGCCCGCGGCGAACGCATCGATCGCCGTGCCGGGCACGAGTTCGACGCGCCAGTGCGCGGCATCGAGCGGTTCGGCGGCGGCGACGCCGGGCAGCGCAAGCCAGTCGTCCACGCGCAGGCTGCGCGTCACGCCGACCCGCAGTGACGTCGTCGCGTCGGCATGCACGTCGCCGACGTGGCGCAGCCGGCCGCGATGCAGGATCGCGACGCGCCCGCAGCAGTCGGCGACATCGGGCAACACGTGCGTCGACAGCACCACGGCGTGGTCGCGGCCGAGGTCGCGCACCAGCGCGCGCAGGTGGACCGCCTGCACCGGGTCGAGGCCGGACGCGGGCTCGTCGAGCACGATCAGCGCGGGCTCGTGCACGATCGCCTGCGCGATGCCGACGCGCTGGCGATAGCCCTTGGACAGCGCGCCGAGCAGGCGCCGGCGCAGCTCGCCGAGGCCGCAGCGTTCGAGCGCGCGTTCGACCGCGCCCGCGACCGCCGCGCGCGGCACGCCGTGCAGGCGCGCGCAGTAACCGAGGTATTCCTCCGCCGTCAGTTCGTCGTGCAGCGGCGGGGTTTCCGGCAGGTAGCCGATGCGGCGCCGCGCCTCTCCGGGCGCCTCGTAGAGGTCGTGACCGTCGAGCCGAACGTGGCCGGTCGTCGGCGCCAGCACGCCGGCGACCATGCGCAGGGTGGTCGACTTGCCGGCGCCGTTGACGCCGAGCAGCCCGAGCACGCCGCGGTCGAGCACGAGGTCGATGCCGGACACGATGTCGCGCCCGGCGAGGCGGCGGCCTGCCTGTTCGAGGACGAGGATCGGGGGAGAAGGCGTCACGGCGCCGGATTGTCGGCGGCCCGGCCTTCCCAAGTCCATCCCGATGGACACTCGCTCGCGCGTCGATACGCGGGCGTATGCCTGAACCGGATAGCACGCAACGGCCCCGCACCCCTTGACGAACGCGCATGACGCCGCCATCCAGGACGCGTATAGTCGCGAGACCCTCTCGCGCAGCACCCGAGTTCATGTCCGACACGCTGATTTCCCTTGCCGCCCGCGGCCTCACGCAGGGCTCCTGGGACACCTGGATCGTCTACCTGCTCGTCGTCACCCAGCTGACGATCTTCACGGTCACGCTCTACCTGCACCGCAGCCAGACCCATCGCGGCGTCGACTTCCATCCCGTCGTCGCCCATTTCTTCCGCTTCTGGTCGTGGCTCTCGACCGGCATGGTCACCAAGGAGTGGGTCGCGATCCATCGCAAGCACCACGCCAAGGTCGAGACCGAGGAGGATCCGCACAGCCCGCAGGTGTACGGCATCCGCAAGGTGTTCTGGGAAGGCGTCGAGCTGTACCGCGAAGCGAGCGAGAAGCGCGAGGACATGGAGAAGTACGGCCGCGGCACGCCCGACGACTGGATCGAGCGCGTGCTCTACAGCGGCCACCCGTACTGGGGCCCGACCCTGATGGCGATCATCGACCTCGCGCTGTTCGGCGCGGTCGGCGGGGCGATCTGGGCGATCCAGATGCTGTGGATCCCGTTCTGGGCGGCTGGCTTCGTCAACGGCATCGGCCACTGGTGGGGCTACCGCAACTTCGAGTCGGCCGACACCTCGACCAACGTGTCGCCGTGGGGTTTCTGGATCGGCGGCGAGGAGCTGCACAACAACCACCATGCCTTCCCGAGCTCGGCGAAGTTCGCGCTGCGCAAGTGGGAGTTCGACATCGGCTGGGTCGCGATCCGCGGCCTCGAGAAGCTCGGCCTGGCCAAGGTGCTGCGCGTCGCGCCGGCACTCGACGTGCGGCCGAACATGAACCTGCCGGACACCGAGACCGTGAAGGCGTTGCTGTCGCACCGCTTCCACGTCATGAGCGACTACTTCAGCGGCGTGATCGCGCCGACCCTGCGCGAGGAAGCGGCCAGCGCCGGCGCCGGCATCAAGGCGCTGCCGCGCAAGCTGCGCAGGGCGCTCGGCAACGGTGGCCGCTGGCTCGACGCCGCGTCGCGCGAGCGCATGACCGCGTTCACCGAGAAGCACCCGCGCCTGCGCACGGTGTGCGAATTCCGCGCGCGCCTGGCCGAGCTGACCGAGCGCAACGGCCGCAACGCCGAGGGCATGCTCGAGGCACTGCGCGAGTGGTGCCGCGAAGCCGAGCAGACCGGCATCCGCACGCTGGCCGATTTCGCGGCGCGCCTGAAGGGCTACAGGCTCGCCGGCGAACACGCCTGACGAAGGCTCGGCGTCGTGATCGAAGAAGCCCGCCTCGCGCGGGCTTTTTCATGCCCGCCGGCCCGCCCCTCATGATGCGCCGCGGGCCGCGCAACGGTTCGTCGCCGGGCACCCCGCTCCTCGGCAAAAGAAAACCCGCCACGAGGGCGGGTTTTCCGGATCCGGTTCCCGGTCGTCACCGGGGTGACACGGTCACTTGATCTTGCCTTCCTTGTACTCGACGTGCTTGCGCACGACCGGGTCGTACTTCTTGACCAACATCTTCTCCGGCGTGTTCTTCTTGTTCTTGTCGGTCGTGTAGAAGTGACCGGTGCCGGCCGAGGAGATCAGGCGGATCTTGTCGCGCTTGGATGCCATGGTGCTCTACTCCTCAGACCTTTTCGCCGCGCTTGCGCAGCTCGGCGATGACGACTTCGATGCCCTTCTTGTCGATCGTGCGCAGCCCGTGGCTGGACACGCGCAGGGACACCCAGCGGTTCTCGCTCGGCACCCAGAAGCGGCGCTCGTGCAGGTTCGGCAGCCAGCGGCGCCGCGTCTTGTTGTTGGCGTGCGAAACATTGTTGCCGGAAAGGACGCCCTTCCCGGTGACCTGACAGATTCTGGACATGCGAACCTCGACGATGCTCTTGCCGACCTTGGCCAGGACGGCGGCGGCCCAGCGGCGACGGTGCGCCCTGCGGTGCTGGAAGTCCCTCGACGCCCGACGCGGGCGGACCGCAGGCCGTGATCCGCGTGCCCCGAGGGGCCATGGTCGTCGCAGGGAGCCGCGCTTTATAGCGGAATCAGCGGCTTGCGGCAAGTGCGGATCCCGGACGGCTCGCCTCAGGCTTCCTCGACGACGGTACGGCGCGAACGGCGGATCAGCCAGGCGACGCCACGCAGGTCCGCGATGCCCACCAGGGCCCGCTGCAGGTTGTTGTACTTGGAGCTGCCCGTGGCGCGCGCGCGGTGGTTCACCGGCACCGACTTCACCTGCCAGCCGGCCCGCTGCATCAGCGCGGGCAGGTAGCGGTGCATGTGATCGAAGTAGGGGAGGTCCAGGAACGCCTCGCGTTCGAACAGCTTGATGCCGCAGCCGGTGTCGGGGGTTTCGTCGTGCAGCAGGCGTGAACGGATCGCGTTCGCCCACTTCGAGGCCCAGCGCTTGCTGCCGGAGTCCTGCCGGTTCACGCGCCAGCCGGCGAACAGCCGGATCGTGGCCGGCGAGGCGTCGCGCATCGCGAGCAGTTTCGGGATGTCGGCCGGATCGTTCTGGCCGTCGCCGTCCAGCGTCGCGATCCACGCGCCGCGCGCCGCCTTGACGCCGTTTCGGATCGCGGTGCTCTGTCCGCTCTGCGACCGGTGGTGCAGCACGCGCAGCTCCGGATGCGCGGCCTTGGCTGCGGTGAGCACGGCGAGGCTGTCGTCGCGGCTGGCGTCGTCGACGTAGACGACTTCGTAGTCGCACCGGCCACGCAACGCGCGCGCGATCTCATCGAGCAGGGGAACGATGTTGTCGCGCTCGTTGAACACGGGCACGACCACGGACAGTTCGGGCATGGCGGACGCGGTGCGCGGCGAAAACGCCATTATCGCCGATTCCCCGCCCGGGTCCTGCAGGGTCGACGCCGGCCGCGCGCAATTGCCTCAGTCGCTGCCGAGCGCGCGCGGCGGTCCTTCGATGGCGGTGCGCCAGGACTGTTCGAGCGCGCCGAAGCGGTCCGCCGACGCCGCCAGCAGGTAGAGCGTGCCGTCCGCCATCGGCAGCTCGCGCCCGACCAGGCCGTCGCGGCGGAAGTCGCTCGCGGCCCGGGCGCGCTGCCGAGGGATGTAGAGCACGCTGACCGGGCCGTTCGCACCGGCGCTGACCATGTGCACGCTGCGCCAGCGCCCGACAGGGCATTCGGAAACGTAGGCGACCGGCGGTGGCGAACCGGCGAGGGTGATGCCGCGGTCGGCGAACGCGCGCACGACCTCGGCGGACGGCACCGCGGCCACGCGCGCGAGCGCGTCGCGTTCGTCGGGCGCGGTCACGTGCGCGGCGACGAGGTCCGGCAGCGAGGCGACGGCGCGCTCGCGGCCGATGCCGATCGCGACCAGCACGCTCGCCGCCGTCGCGAGCGCGAGCCAGCCGACGCGGCGACGACGCGGCGACGCCCTGGCCGGGGTCGGGCGGGGTGCGTCGAGCAATTGCTGCACGAGGTCGGCCGGCGGCTCGAGTGCGAGCGCCCGCGCCAGCTTCGCCTCGAACGCGCGCGCGTCGGCCGCGGCTGCGCTGCATTCGGTGCAACCGGCCATGTGCCCGCGCGCGGCCGCGTCGGCGACGGCCGGGTCGAATCCGAGGCGACGGCGGAACTCAAGGCAGTCCATGCGGACCCGCCTCCCCGTCCTTGCCTTCGAGCGCCGCGCGCAGCTTCTGCCGCGCGCGGAACACCTGCGTCATGACCGCCGACTCGCTGATGCCGAGTTGTTTCGCGATCTCGGCGCAGGAATAGCCGCCGAGCACCTGCAGCACGAGCGGTTCGCGGTATTTCGGTTCCAGCCGCGCGATCGCCGCGCGCAGCACCGCGTCCTCGCCGAGCTGTTCCGGACCGGCGCCATCGTCGCCGAGTTCGATCTCGCCGATGTCGGTGGTCGGCATCGGCTTGCGTTCGTACAGCCGCGCGTGTTCACGCCGCAGGATGGTCGTGAGCCAGGCCTTCGCGGCGACGCCGTCGCGCAGCGCGTCCAGCGAGCGCCACGCGCGCAGGAAGGTTTCCTGCACGAGGTCGCGCGCGAGCGCATCCTGGCCGCAGAGCCAGTACGCGTAGCGATACAGGTCGCCGGAATGCGCGCGCACGAGGGCCTCGAACTGTTGCTGGCGGTTCTTCCCCGCCAGCTCTACAGACCGGGCGTCGCCGTCCTGGCTTGCAGCCTCCGTCATGCGCGGGATTCATCCATCGAAACCGTTCGCGAATATCAGGTCCGGAATCGTGACCGTGAAGGCCACGGGCAGCGCCAGCGGATCGTGCGCCGCGTCGTTGCTGTGGATGCAGATATTCGCATTGTAGGCGCCCGGTGTCAGCGCCGCCGCGTCGAGGGTCACGTCGACGCTGGTCGCCGGCGCGCCGGCGCCGACCGACCCCGCGGCCGGCGCGAGGACGATCCACGGCACCGCGACCGGGCTGGCGCAGTCGCCGCTGGCGGTGTCGGCGGTCCAGTCGAGGGTCGCCGTGCCGCTGTTGCCGATGTCGAACGCGATCGTGGTGCTCGCGCCGGCCTCCGCCTCGCCGGCGAGGCTGCCGGGTGACACGTCGAGGCCCGGCGTGGTCGCCGCGGGTTCGACGATGATCGTGCCGGCCATGCCGACGCCACCGCTCGCGCCGTGGACCTCGCAGTAGTAGCCGATCGTGCCCGCGGTCGGGAACGAAACGGTCGCGGACCAGGACGCGTTGGACGGATCGCCATTGCCACCAGTCTCGTCGCAGCCGGCGGCGCAGCGGAAGGCGGTCACCGCGTCGTCGTCGGAAACGACGTTATGGAAACCGCCGGCATTGGTGAACGTGACCGTGTCGCCGACCGCGATGGTCAGGGTGGACGGCACGTAGAAGAAGCCGCCACCACCGACCGCTACGGCATGGTCGGCGGCGAGGGCGGGCAGGGCGAACAGGCCGTTCGAGATGGCCAGGGCGATGACGGTGCGGCGCATGACGGTACTCCCCACGGGTGACGGTCCCCGTGAGTACCGGCCCGGCGCGGCGCGGTTGCCGACGCCCGGCGACGCGCTCAGCGGATCCGTTCGAGGATGCCGTCGAGTTCGTCGAGGCTGTGATAATGGATCACGAGCCGGCCACGCCCGCTGCGCGCATGCGCCAGGCTGACGCGGGTCGCGAGCTTCTCGGCCAGTTCGCGCTCGAGCGCGGCGATGTTCGGATCGGGCCGCGTGGCCGGCTTGCCGGCCGCCGCCGGTGGCGCGGCACCGTCGCGCCGTGCGGCCTGTTCCAGCTCGCGCACGCTCCAGCCCTTGGCGGCCGCCTCCAGCGCGAGCGCGACCGCGCGCTTTTCGGGCAACGTCGCCAGTGCGCGCGCATGGCCCATCTCGAGCTCGCGGTCGTCGAGCAGGCGCTTGATCTCGGCCGGCAGCTCGAGCAGGCGCAGCAGGTTCGACACCGCCGCCCGCGAGCGGCCGACGGCGTCGGCGGCCTGCTGGTGGGTCAGTTCGAATTCCTCGATCAAGCGCGCCAGCGCGGTCGCCTCTTCCAGCGGCGAGAGGTCCTCGCGCTGGATGTTCTCGATCAGGGCCATGGCGACGACGGCCTGGTCGGGGACCGTCTTCACCAGCGCCGGGATTTCGGACAGGCCGGCCTGTTGCGCCGCGCGCCAGCGTCGTTCGCCGGCGATCAGTTCGAAGCGGTCGCCGCCGAGCGAGCGCACCACGACCGGCTGGATCAGGCCCTGCGCACGGATCGAGGCCGCCAGTTCCTCCAGCGGCTCGCTCTCGAAATGGTGGCGCGGCTGGTACTTGCCGGGCTGGATCGAGTGGATTTCGAGCGTGCGCAGCTCGCCTTCCGCCTCCGGCGCGGCGGCCGCTGCATCACCGCCGCCGAGCAGGGCGTCGAGGCCGCGACCGAGGCTGGAAGGACGTTTCTTGGCTGCCATGCTGTTTTCCTCGCGCGGCCGTCGCCGCGACCCTCTCAATGGTTGGCGGCGGCGGCGACCGGCGCACGGCGGCGCAGCATCTCGCCGGCGAGGCCGAGGTAGGCGACCGCACCGCGCGATTCGCGGTCGTACAGGTTGATCGGCTTGCCGTGGCTCGGCGCCTCGGCGAGGCGGATGTTGCGCGGGATGATGGAGCGCAGCACCTTGTCGCCGAAGTGCTTGGTCAACTGCAGCGACACTTCGTTGCCGAGGTTGTTGCGCACGTCGTACATCGTGCGCAGCAGGCCCTCGACCTCGAGGCGCGGGTTCAGCCGCAGCCGCACCGCCTTGATGGTGTCGAGCAGGCTGGTCAGCCCCTCGAGCGCGAAATACTCGCATTGCACCGGGATCAGCACCCCGTGCGCGGCGGTCAGCGCGTTGATCGTGAGCAGGTGCAGCGTCGGCGGGCAGTCGATCAGCACCGTGTCGTAGCGCTCGCCGAGCTTGGCGATCTGCTCCTTGAGGCGCGATTCGCGCGCGAGCGCATCCATCAGCTTGAGCTCGGCCGCGGTCAGGTCGCCGTTGCCCGGCAGCAGGTCGAAGCCACCCTCGGTCGCGACGATCGCGCGTTCGATCGGCGCCTCGTCGAGCAGCACCTCGCAACCGTTCGGCTTGGCCGTACGCTTGTCGACGCCGGAGGCCATCGTCGCGTTGCCCTGTGGGTCGAAATCGACCAGCAGCACGCGCTGCTTCTCCTCCGCGAGCGCGGCCGCGAGATTGACCGCGGTCGTCGTCTTGCCGACGCCGCCCTTCTGGTTCGCGATCGCGATGATGCGTGTCATGCTGCCACCGACCTTTCCCCTGCCTCGCCCGGCCCCGTCCGCGCTTCGCCGGACCGCCTGATTACCACGACGCAGCGCTCCGCGTCCAAGCCCGGGACGGTGAGCGCGTGCACCGCCTCGACCCGGAAACCGGCCGGCAATGCGGCGATCTCGTCCGCAGGGTCGCGGCCCTTCATCGCCAGCCAGCGGCCGCCGGGCGCGAGCAGGTGGCCGCCCCATTCGAGCATCTCGGCCAGGCTCGCGAAGGCGCGCGCCGTGACGCAATCGTGCGTGCCCGCGGCCGCTTCGACGCGCGATTCCTGCACGCGCACGTTGGCGAGGCCGAGTTCGCGCACCGCCGCGCGCAGGAAACGCGTCTTCTTGCCGTTCGAATCGACCAGCAGGACCGCGCGACCGGGCGCCAGGATTGCCAGCGGAATGCCCGGCAGGCCGGCGCCGCTGCCGAGGTCGGCGAGCGTCGCACCGCTCACGTACGGCGCGACGCTGAGCGAATCGAGCAGGTGCCGCGTGACCATCTGCGCGCGATCGCGCACCGCGCTCAGGTTGTAGGTCGCGTTCCAGCGGTCGAGCAGGTCGACGTAGTCGAGCAGGCGCTCGACCGCGGCGGGCTGCACTTCGAGCTGGAGGGCTGCGATGCCGGCAACGAGGCGCTGCCGCAGCGGATCGCGGTCGGACATGGGTCGCGGCGGTACGGGGGGCGCGCAGTATCCGCGCGCAGGCCCGCAAAATCCACCTCGCGGACCGGCCGGGGCCTCAGGCGGGGCTGAGCTCGACCCGCGCGACCAGCACGCCGCGGTCGCGCAGTTCCTCGTTCAGGGACTGCTTCAGCCAGCGGCGCCGGCCGTCGGCATCGGCAGGCAGGAATGCGAAATCGAACAGCCGGCGGGTCGCCACCCGCAGCACGCCGTCGAGTTCGTCGACGACCTTTTCCGCCCGGCACGGGTCGACCACCTGGTAATAGACGAGGGCGCGGTAGCTCTCGCCGTCGCGCTGCAGCGCGTCGACGGCGACCGAGGCGCCGGACAGGTCGATCTTGTGCGCCACGCGCTCCAGCACCGGCAGCACGAGATGGACGCCGGCGCCGAGCGTGCGCACGCGGCCGTCGCGCGCGTGCAGCGTATAGACGTGGCCGGCCGGAATGCGCCGGACGCAGGCGAAGGCCAGCGCTGCCATGGCGGCGAGAAGGAGGATCAGGAGCGGGGACAGCACGTTCTCGGGCTCTTTGTGTTCTTGTGAAACAACGGCCTGCAGCTACTTTGTCATTGTAATCGACGCAATAACAACGATTGCTTAACACTATCGCGTATTGCGCTGACCCGCCGGCATGCGGCGACCTGCGCCACGCGGCGCGCCGCGCGCGGGGCGTAGAATGTCCTGCCCTGTTCATGCAATTCGCTTGCCGATGGCCTACCCGCAAACCCGACTGCGCCGCATGCGCCGCGACGCGTTCTCGCGCGCCCTGATGCGGGAAACCGACCTCACAGCGTCCGACCTGATCCTGCCGGTGTTCGTGCGCGAAGGCCGCGATGTCGCCGAGGGCGTCCCTTCGATGCCCGGCGTCGAGCGCGTCTCGATCGACCGTCTGGTGCGCCTCGGGGTAGAGGCGCACGGGCTCGGCATCCCGGCCCTGGCCCTGTTCCCGGTCACGCCGCCGGAGGCGAAATCGCTCGATGCGAGCGAGGCGTGGAACCCGGACGGCCTGGTCCAGCGTGCCGTGCGCGCCCTGAAGCAGGCCGTCCCCGAGCTCGGCGTCATCACCGACGTCGCGCTCGACCCGTTCACGACGCACGGCCAGGACGGCCTCGTCGACGAGCGTGGCTACGTCGTCAACGACGCCACCGTCGAGGCGCTGGTCAAGCAGGCGATCTCGCATGCCGAATCCGGCGCGGACGTGGTCGCGCCGTCGGACATGATGGACGGGCGCGTCGGCGCGATCCGCGCCGCGCTCGAGGTCGACGGCCACGTCAACACGCGCATCCTCGCCTATGCGGCGAAGTACGCATCCGCGTTCTATGGCCCGTTCCGCGACGCGGTCGGCTCGTCGGGCAACCTCGGCAAGGGCAACAAGTCGACCTACCAGATGGACCCGGCCAACAGCGACGAAGCGTTGCGCGAGGTCGCGCTCGACCTGGACGAGGGCGCCGACATGGTCATGGTCAAGCCGGCGATGCCCTACCTCGACATCGTGCGTCGCGTGAAGGAGCGCTTCGGCGTGCCGACGCTCGCGTACCAGGTCAGCGGAGAGTACGCGATGCTGAAAGCCGCGTTCGCCAACGGCTGGCTCGACGAACGCGCCTGCGTGCTCGAGGCGCTGACCGGAATCCGCCGCGCTGGCGCCGACGCGATCCTCACCTATTTCGCCCTCGACGCCGCGCGCTGGTTGCGCGGCTGAGCCGGCGCGGCATGCCACCGCTCGAAGCCTGGAACACGAAGAACGCGAAGCACGCGAGAAGCACTCGAAGCGAAGAGCCGGCAGAAGAGCTTTCGACACGGAGCACACGGAAGGAGCCGGGCTGGAACCCTTGGATTGCAAGGTTCTTTCCTGCGGGCCCGGTGTTCCAGCTTCTGCGGCGTGACGGTCGCACCGTGAACCGGCCTGCCCTTCTTGCTGGCAAGGTTACTCCGTGTGCTCCGTGTTTCAGGTCTTGATGGTCCCCGGGAACCCGCATGGAACGTTACGCCGTATTCGGGCAGCCGATCGCGCATTCGTTGTCGCCGCGCATCCATGCGGCGTTCGCGGCGCAGTGCGGCATCGCGCTCGACTATCGCGCGATCGAGGCCGGTCGTGAGGCGTTCGCGGTGGCACTGGCCGGCTTCGCGCGCGAGGGTGGCCGCGGCGCGAACGTGACGCTGCCGCTGAAGGAGGACGCAGCGTCGCTGTGCGCGACGCTGTCGAACCGCGCGCGGCGCTGTGGCAGCGTCAATACGCTCGTCCGCGCAGGCGACGGCTGGCATGGCGACAGCACCGACGGCATCGGCTTCCTGCGCGACCTCGCCCGCCATCGTGTCGAGCCACGTGGCCTGCGCGTACTGCTGCTCGGAGCCGGTGGTGCCGCGCGTGCGGTCGCGTTCGCGCTGGTCGACGCGGGCGTGTGCGAACTCGTGGTCGCCAACCGCACCGGGGTGCGCGCCGGCGCGCTCGTCGATGCGCTCGGCGCGGCGTCACGGGCGTGCGCATGGGACGCGCTGGCGCGGCAGGGCGCGTTCGACCTCCTCGTCAATGCGACCTCCGCCGGCCACAGCGGCGATGCCTTCGAGTGGCCGTTGGCGGCCGGTGTGGCACCGGGCGCGTGCTACGACCTTTCGTACGGCAAGGCCGCGCAGCCGTTCCTCGCGGCGGCGCACGGCGCATGCGCGGGCGCCGTGCACGACGGCCTCGGCATGCTGGTCGAGCAGGCGGCGGAGTCGTTCGAGTGCTGGCACCGCGTGCGACCGGACCCCACGCCGGTCCTGGCGGACCTTCGTGCGCGCGTCGACCTGCGCGGCTGAGCGGCGATGAAGGCGCTCGCGCCGGGCGCCCACGCCTGCCGCGCCGGCTGCGGCGCCTGCTGCATCGCGCCGTCGATCTCGTCGCCGATTCCCGGCATGCCGCACGGCAAGCCGGCCGGCATCCCGTGCGTGCAACTCACCGACGACTTCGGGTGTGCACTGTTCGGGCGGCCGGAGCGCCCGGCGGTTTGCGCGTCGCTGCGCCCGTCGCCGTCCATGTGCGGCGACGACCGCGACGAGGCCCTGCGCTACCTGGCGACCCTCGACGAAGCGACGCGACCGCGCTGACCGGTGGCCCGCGGCCGCGTGCCGTCCAGGCGACCGGTGCCACGCTCTGAATCCAGGCGCCGCCCGCGACGCATCCAAGCCTGCGACACCGCCGTTGCGCGGCGAACCCAGGCTTCCAACCCGTCGTCGGGGCGGCACGCGCAACGGCCGGTCCCGTCCAAGGAGTGCAGTCGATGCGAACCACCCGACCGACCCCGTCTTCCGCCCGCTGCGCCGGTCGCCTGCGCGCCGCGCTCGCACTGGCGGCGTGTTGCTGCGTTACGTCCGTTTTCTCCGGTGAGACGCCGCGCCTGCCCGACACGCCGCAGGGCAGGGCCGGCGCGGCGCTGATCGAGCACCTCGACAGCGAGGGCCGCGAGCCGATCCGCCGCTGGGTGGCCACGGCGCTGTCGCCGGACATGGACGCGGCCGCGCAGAGGGCATTCACGACGCGCCTCGTCGAGGCGGTGCGCGACAGCGGCGGCGTCGAACTCGTCGACGCGCGCGAGCAGCACGGCCTGCTCGTCCTGACCGTGAAGGCGCGTCGCAGCGGGCGCGTGGCGGCGATCGTGCTCGGTCCCGACGCTGCGCGTCCCGGCCGCTTCGCGCACGCGGAGATGGTGCCGATGGACGATCCGGCGCTGTACGCCGACTGGCCGGAGCGCGCCGTGCCGCGCGAGGAACTCGCGCGCCTGGTGCGCGCGACGCTGGACCGGCTCGTGCGGGCGAACGACTTCTCCGGTTGCGTGACCGTCGTGGACCGCGGCGAGACCGTGATCGACGAATGCCGCGGCCTTGCCGAGCGGCGCTTCGGCGTGCCGGTCGACCGCGCGACGAAGTTCCACGTCGGCTCGATGGGCAAGATGTTCACCGCCGTCGCGATCGCCCAGCTCGTCGAGGCCGGCAAGCTGTCCTGGGCCGACACGCTTGCGCGGCGCGTGCCCGAGTACCCGGATCGCGAGGCGGCGAAGGCGATCACCGTGTGGCAGCTGCTGCACCACACGGCCGGGCTCGACGACTTCTTCGTGCCCGAGTTCTTCCGGCAGCGCGAGGCGTTCGTAGACCCGGCCGACTACCTCGACCTCATCGCACGCCAGCCGAGGGTCGGCGAACCGGGCCAGGACTGGAACTACAGCAACGCCGGCTACCTGCTGCTCGGTCGCATCATCGAGAACGTTTCGGGCGAGAAGTACTTCGACTACATCCGGCGCCACGTCTTCGCGCCGGCGGGCATGGACGCGAGCGGTTTCGATACCCTCGACGAGGTCGTGCCGAAACTCGCGGTCGGGTATTTCCGCGACGGCGTGTTCTCCGCCGAGTGGAGGGCGGACTGGATGAAGGTCCCGTTCAAGGGCAGCCCGGCGGGTGGCGCGTACTCGAACAACACCGACCTCCTGCGCTTCGCGCGGGCCCTGCGCGAGGGCAAGCTGGTCCGCCCCGCGACGCTGGCGAAGATGTTCGAGGACGCCGTCCCCGCCGGTCCCGGCGCCTACGCGGCCGGCTTCGGCGAGCGCCTCTCGCACGGCCATCACATTCGCGGACATGCCGGCGCCATCGAGGGCACGGACGCGAACCTCGCGATGGTCTGGGAGCGCCCGGCGGACGTCGTGCTGACCAGCAACCAGGGGCCGGGACAGGCCTGGCTGCTCGCCGAACGCATCGCGGACCTGCTCGCCGCCGACGGCACGACGCGCTGAACGCGCGTCACGCATCATCCCCTCCACGCAACCTCCTCGGAACCAAGACCATGGAATTCATCTTCATTCCCCTCATCGTGCTGGCGCCCCCCGTGCTGATCGTGCTGATCACGCTGCGCTACCGCGACCGGCAGACCCAGGCACGCTATCGCACCCTGCTGCAGCTCGCCGACAAGGGCGTGGAGCTGCCGCCGCAGCTGCTCGTGGACGCGCAGCCGGGCGACGTGGAACGGCGTCGCGCACTCGTGCTGATCGGCGGCGGGCTCGGCGTGATGGCGACCTTCCTCGCCCTGCCGGGTCACTTCGACGGCGGCGGCACGCGCCTCAGCGAGCTCTGGGGGCTCGGCCTGCTGCCGCTGATGACCGGCCTCGGCTATCTCGCGAGCTGGTGGTTCAACCGGCGCGAGAGCGCGCGTGACTGACAGCGCCACGGACGCGCGCGTCGACCAGGCGCTCGTGACGCGGGTACTGCTGGACGACGACCAGCGTGCGTTCGAGCACCTCGTGCGCAGGCACCAGGGCATGGTGCGCGCCCAGTTGCGCCGCCTGCTGCACGGCGACGACGCCGCGGCCGACGACATCGCCCAGGACGTGTTCCTCCTTGCATGGCGCAAGCTCGACCAGTTCCGCGGCGAGGCGTCGTTCCGCACCTGGCTGTTTCGCATCGCCTGGTCGTGCTTCCTGCAGGCGCGGCGCAGGAAGCCGGCGGCGACCGACGACGCCGACGAGGTCGAGCCGCCGGCCGCACCGGCCGACCCGGTCGACCTGCAACTGGACTTCGGGCGCGCGTTGCGCCGCCTGTCCGGCGGCGAACAGGCCGTGCTGCTGCATTGCGTGCAGCTCGGCCTGAGCCACGAGGAGGCGGCCTTCGTGCTGTCGATGCCGCTCGGCACGGTGAAGACCCACGCGACGCGCGGCAAGGCGAAACTGAAATCGTGGCTGGCGGCGTGGCGCGCCGGCGGCACGCAGGAGGATCCGGCATGAACCCTTCCCATGAAGACGACGACGTGATCGACGCCTTGCTGCGACGGCAGTTCGGCGGTGCGGTCGCCGACGACGGTTTCGCGGATCGCGTGATGCGGCGCCTGCCGGCGCGGCGGCGGCGCCGCGCCTGGCCGTCGTGGAGCGGCCTCGCAGCCGGCGCGGCGGCGTGTGCCTCGAGCCTGTCGTCGACGCCGATGTTCCGCACCGGCTGGCGCGACTGGATCGTCGGCGAGCCCTCGATGGCGGCGATCGCCATGCTGGCCGCGCTCGCCGGCCTCTCGCTGCTGGCGATGTGCTGGAGCCTCTCGGAAGCCGACGGCGCCTGAGGCGCGCGGACGACGACGCGTCCCGCGCACCGTCCCCGGTCGATCGCGCCGCGCGCGCTCAGGCGCCCGCGGCGAGGTAGCGGTCCTTGAGTTTCACGTAGTGCTGCGCCGAGTAGTGCAGGCGCTCGATCTCGCGCGCGGACAGCCTGCGTACGCGGCGCGCGGGATTGCCGAGCCAGAGCTCGCCTTCGCCGACGACCTTGCCGGGCGTGACGAGCGCGCCCGCGCCGATCATTGCGTGCCGGTGCACGACCACGCCGTCGAGCACGGTCGCATGCATGCCGATCAGGCAGGCGTCGTGGATCGTGCAGGCATGCAGCACGGCGGCGTGGCCGACCGTGACATCGGCACCGATCAGCAGCGGGAAACCGTCGTCGGTGTATTCGCCCGCGTGGGTCACGTGCAGGATCGAACCGTCCTGCACGTTCGTGCGCGCGCCGATGCGGATGTGGTGCACGTCGCCACGCGCGACGACACCGGGCCAGAGCGAGGCATCGTCGCCGATCTCGACGTCGCCGATCACGGTCGCGCCGGGGTCGACGTAGACGTTCGCGCCGAAGCGCGGAAGGATGCCCTGGTACGGCCGGATGTTCATGGCGGAAGCCCGTGGAAAGGGCGCAAGCCTAGCATCGAGCCGGCGCGCACCGAGCTTGATTTCGGCCCCTCGACGCGCCACGTTGTCGGGGCCGCACCATGAATGCAGACCGATGACCCACCCCAATCCGCTGCTCGCCGCGACCGGCCTGCCGGCGTTCTCGGCGATCCGTCCCGAACACGTGGAACCGGCGATCGACGCGATCCTCGCCGACTACCGCGCGAGCATCGACGCGTTGCTCGCATCCGACGCGCCGCGCGACTTCGAGCGCGTGGTGATGCTCGGCGAGGCGCTCGAGGATCGCCTCAACCGCGCCTGGGCGCCGGTCTCGCACCTGCACGGCGTCGCCGATTCGGACGAGCTGCGCAAGGCATATTCGGCGGCGCAGGAGAAGATCGTCGAGCACGCGAGCGAGCTCGGCCAGAACCGCGCGCTGTATGCCGCGGTGGAAGCGGTCGCCGGCAGTGCCGAGGCCGCCGCGTTGCCGCGCGCCGCGCGCACGCTGGTCGAGCACGAGCTGCGCGACTTCCGCCTCTCCGGCGTCGCGCTCGAGGAGCCGGCGCGTTCGCGCTTCCGCGCGATCGCGAGCGAACTGGCCAGGCTCGCGACCGAGTTCGAGGAAGCCGTGCTCGACGCGACCGACGCATGGAGCGAGCCGATCGCCGACGAGGCCGGCCTCGCCGGCATTCCCGAGTCCGGCCGCGCGGTGCTGCGCGCGTACGCGCAGGAAGCCTCGCGCGAGGGCTGGCTGGTCACGCTGAAGCAGCCGAGCGTGCAGGCGGTCCTGACCTACGCCGACGATCGCGCGCTGCGCGAGCGCGTCTACCGCGCCTACCAGACGCGCGCGTCGGACCAGGGGCCGAATGCGGGCGAGTTCGACAACTCCGCGCGCATCGAGCGCATCCTCGCGCTGCGCCACGAGGCGGCGCGCCTGCTCGGCTTCCGCGACGCCGCGGAGGAGTCGCTGGCGACGAAGATGGCGCCGTCGCCGGAGGCAGTGGTCGCGTTCCTGCGCGACCTCGCCGCGCGCGCGAAGCCGGTCGCCGAGGCGGAGTTGGCGGAGCTGCGCGAGTTCGCCGCGGCCGAGCTCGGCATCGCGACGCTGGAGCCGTGGGACGTCGGCTACGCATCGGAGAAGCTGCGCGAGCGCAAGTACGCCCTGAACGAGGAGGAGCTCAAGCCGTACTTCGCGCTCGACCCGGTCATCGACGGCCTGTTCGCGATCACCGAGCGCGTGTTCGGCGTTTCCCTGCGCCGACGCGACGGCGTCGACACCTGGCATCCGGACGTGCGCTACTACGACCTCGTCGACGCCGACGGCCAGGTCTTCGCCGGCGCCTACGTCGATCTGTACGCGCGCAGCGGCAAGCGCGGCGGCGCCTGGATGGACGTCTGCACCAACCGCTTCCGGCGCGCGGACGGCATGCAGCTGCCGGTCGCGTTCCTGACCTGCAACTTCGCCCCGCCGACCGCGGCCACGCCGTCGCTGCTCACGCACGACGACGTGCTGACCCTGTTCCACGAGTTCGGCCACGGCCTGCACCACCTGCTGACCGAAGTCGACCTGCCCGGCGTCGGCGGCATCAATGGCGTGGAGTGGGACGCGGTCGAGCTGCCGAGCCAGTTCATGGAGAACTTCGGCTGGCGGCGCGAGGCGCTCGACCTCTTCGCGCGCCACTGGCAGACCGGCGAGAAGCTGCCCGACGCGCTGTTCGCGCGCATGCAGGCGGCGCGGCACTTCCACGCCGGACTGTTCCTGGTGCGCCAGCTCGAGTTCGGCCTGTTCGATTTCCGTATCCATCGCGAGTACGACCCCGCGCGCGGCGCGCGCGTGCTCGAGATCCTCGACGAGGTGCGCAACGAGGTCGCGGTGATCCGCCCGCCGGCGTGGCAGCGCTTCCCGCACGCGTTCACGCACGTGTTTTCCGGTGGCTACGCGGCCGGCTACTACAGCTACCTGTGGGCGGAAGTGCTCTCGGCCGACGCGTTCGAGCGCTTCGAGCAGGCGGGCGTGTTCGATCGCGCCACCGGTGAGGCGTACCGGCGCGCGATCCTCGCGGTCGGCGGCTCGCGACCGGCGCTGGAGTCGTTCGTCGAGTTCCGCGGCCGCGAACCACGCCCGGACGCGCTGCTGCGCAGCTACGGACTCGCCGCGTAGGCCGGCGTCGTGGCCGGTGCCGTCGCGACGCTGCGCTAAGATGCGCCGATGAAGATCGCGAGCTGGAACGTCAATTCGCTCAACGTGCGCCTGCCGCACGTCGAGCGCTGGTGCGCGGAGGCGTCGCCCGACGTGCTCGCGCTGCAGGAAACCAAGCTCGAGGACGCGAAGTTCCCGGTCGCGGCGCTCGAAGCGGCCGGTTACCGCAGCGCGTTCTCCGGGCAGAAGACCTACAACGGCGTCGCGATCCTCTCGCGTGCGCCGCTCGCCGAGGTCGAGCACGGCATCGCCGGCTTCGACGATCCGCAGCGGCGCATCCTCGGCGCGACCATCGGCGAGCCGGGTTCCCCCGCCGCCATCCGCATCGTCAACCTCTACGTCGTCAACGGCCAGGCCGTGGGCAGCGAGAAGTACGCCTACAAGCTCGACTGGCTCGCGCGCGTGACCGCGCACCTCGCCGAGGAGCTGCGGCGGCATCGGCGCATGGTCGTGCTCGGTGACTTCAATATCGCGCCGGACGACCGCGACGTGCACGATCCGGCCGCCTGGCACGAGCAGATCCTCTGCTCCACGCCGGAGCGCGAGGCGTTGCGCCGCCTGCTCGACCTCGGTTTCGTCGACAGTTTCCGCCTGTTCAACCAGGACGGCGGACACTACAGCTGGTGGGACTACCGGCAGGGCGCGTTCCGCCGCAACCTCGGCCTGCGCATCGACCTCGTGCTCGCGTCGGAGGCGTTGCGGGCGCGCTGCCGCGGTGCGAGCATCGAGCGCGGACCGCGTACCTGGGAACGCGCATCCGACCACGCGCCGGTCGTACTGGACATCGACGATGGAATCTGACTGGACGGCGTCGCCGAGCGACAGCGAACTCGAGGAACTGGACCGGTTCCTGCGCGCGCGCGCGGGCGACGAGGACATGCTGCTCGACGGCGTGCACGGTTTCCTGACCGCACTCGCGATCGGGCCGTCGCCGGCCAAGCCGGAGGAATGGCTGCCCGAGATCCTGCACGAGCCGTTCGTCGATGCCGACGAGGGCGAACGCATGCTGACCCTGCTCGCGCGGCTCAACGACGCGATCACGCCCGAGCTCGAGACCGGCAGCTACGAGCCGATCCTCGGCGAGGTCGACGGCGAGGACGGCGAGACGACCTACACCGCGCGCGGTTGGTGCGAGGGCTTCTCGCGCGGCATCGACCTGCGCGCGCCGTCGTGGGAAGTGCGCCTGGGCCAGGACTCCGACCTGATGGAGCTGCTCTCGCCGATCATCGCGTTGGCGATCGACGACGGCGTGTTCGAGAGCGATGCCGGGTTCACGCCGCTCGGCGACGAGGAATACGAGGAGTGCCTGGCGCAGATCCCGAACGCGGTCGGCGCGGTCGCCGAGTACTGGCGCTCCCATCCGCTCGACACGGAGGAATCCGCGCAGGGCGAGGCCGCGGCGCTGCCGCCGCGGCGACGCGGCGGACGCTGGGTGCACTGAGCGGCGTCGGCGCGCGTCAGCGCGCGCGCGCGAGACCGTCGGGCGCGAGTTTCTCGTCGAAGTACGCGGCGATCAGCGTGTAGACGTGCTTCTTCAGCGCCGGCGTCGACAGGCCGTGCTTGGCGCCGGGGTACGCCATCAGGCGGAACTGCACGCCGCGCTGCTGCAACGCGGCCATCAGGCGCGTCGAGTTCGAGAACAGCACGTTGTCGTCGGCCATGCCGTGCACGAGCAGCAGCTTGTCCGGCTCGATGCCTTCGACCCAGCGCAGCACGCCGGACCGATCGTAGCCGTCCGCGTTCGCCTGCGGCGAGCCGAGATAGCGCTCGGTGTAGTGGGTGTCGTAAAGCGACCAGTCGGTGACCGGCGCGACCGCGACGCCGGCGGCGAAGCGGTCGCCGGCCTTGGCCAGCAGCATCAGGGTCTGGTACCCGCCATAGCTCCAGCCGAAGATGCCGATGCGCGTGGGATCGACCCACGGCTGCGCGCGCAGCCAGTCGACGCCGCGCAGCTGGTCGGCGACTTCCGCCTTGCCGAGTTGGCCCGAGATCGCGTCGGAGAAGCGGCGGCCGCGCCGCGGCGTGCCGCGGTTGTCGAGCGCGAACACGACGTACCCGTGCTGCGCCATGTACTGCTCGAAATGCGCACCCCAGGCGCGATGGACGTACTGCCGGCCCGGGCCGCCGTAGTAGGTCATGAAGACCGGATAGCGGCGGGAAGGATCGAAGCCGAGCGGCTTGTGGACGCGGTAGTGCAGGTCCTGTCCATCCTCGCTCGCGAGCACGCCGAACTGCGGTTCGACGAAACTGTCGCGGTAGGGCCAGTACGGGTGGCCCGGTGCGAGCGCGTTCTGCTCGATCCACGCGATGCGGCTGCCGTCGGGCCGGCGCAGCGATACCTGCGGCGGCGTGCGCGGATCGGACCAGGTGTCGATCCACGCGCTCGCGCCGTCACCGAACACCGCTTCATGCCAGCCGTCGCCTTCGCTGATGCGACGTGGCTCGGCGGCGTCGCTGCCGTCGAGGCGGGCGGCATAGACCTGTCGCTGCAGCGGGTCCTCGCGACCGGCCGCGAAGTAGGCCAGGCCGGCCTTCTCGTCGAGCGCGAGCAGCTTGTCGACGTCCCAGTCGCCACGCGTGAGTGCGCGCCGCCGCCCGCCGTCGAGGCCGACCACCTCGAGGTGGCGATAGCCGTCGCGCTCGCTCGCCCACACGAAGGCATCCTCGTGCTCGAGGAAGCGCAGGTCGTCGTGCAGGTTGACCCAGGTCGGGCTCGTTTCGGCCAGCACGGTGCGCTGGCGACCGCGGGCGAGGTCCGCCACGACGAGCTCGAGCTTGCGCTGGTCGCGCGACTGGCGCTGGAACGCGAGCGAGCGCGCATCGGGCAGCCAGTCGACGCGCGCGAGGTAGATGTCGTCGTCGCGACCGAGGTCGATCCAGCGTACGCGCGTGCCGCGCGGCGCGACCACGCCGAGCCGGACCGCGACGTTCGGCCGTCCCGCGGCGGGGTAGCGCTGCCTCACCGTCGTGCTGCGGTCGGCGTAAACCTCGGTGCGTTCGACTTCGTCGACGCGCGCTTCGTCGTAACGCTCGAACGCGATCGCCGAATCGTCCGGCGCCCACCAGTAGCCGGTCGCGCGATCCATTTCCTCCTGTGCGACGAACTCGGCCTCGCCGTTGTGCACGCTCCCGCCGCCGTCGCGCGTGAGGCGATAGTTGCGGTCGCGCTCGAGGTCGATGACGTAGAGGTCTTGCCGGCTCACGAACGAGACGAAGCCGCCGCGCGGCGAGACCTTCGCGTCGTTGACCTCGAAGCCGGGCGGCGTCAGCGCGCGCAGCCGCCGGCCTTCCTTCGCCGCGAGGTCGCACAGCCACAGCCGCTCGTCCACGCTGAAGAGCAGCTTGCGGCCGTCGGGCGACCAGCGGTACGAGACGATGCCCTTGAGCTGCGCGATGCGCTCGCGCTCGCGGCGCGCCTTCTCCGCCTCCGACAGCCCCTTCGCCGGGCCGAGCGCGGTCGAATCGACGACGCGCTGCATCGCACCGGTCGCGACCTCGTAGGTCCACAGGTCGAGCTGGTTCTGGTCGTCGTCGCGACCGCGCAGGAACGCGACGCGGGTGCCGTCCGGCGCGATCTTCAGCGCGCGCGGGCTCGGCCCGTTGAGGTCCGGGTCATCGTGGATGCGATCGATGCTCAGGCGTTCCGCATGCACGATCAGGCTCGAGAGCAGGGGCAGGGTGAACAGGATGCGGCGCATGGGGCCTCCGGGCCGGGGAGCGCCGCATTATCGACGGCGGATGCGCGCGTGGCCAAACGCGCGTCCCATGCACTGCGCCGGCGGACACGCGCTGCGCACGCGCGTGCGCACATCAGGCCGGTCGGGCGCCCTGGCCGAACAGGATGCGCCGCTCCTCCTCGCCGAGCGGCCGGTCCGACGGCGGGTTCACTTCCGCGCCGCGCGCGTAGGCGCGCTGCGTCGCCGGCCGCGCCGCGATCGCTTCGCGCCAGCGGCGCACGTGCGCGTACGGCTCGAGGTCGAGCGGGGCCTTCGAGTACGGGTCGATCCATGGATAGCAGGCCATGTCGGCGATCGTGTACTCGTCGCCGGCGACGTACGGGTGCGCCGCGAGGCGCCGGTCGAGCACGCCGAGCAGGCGGTGCGCCTCGTTGGTGTAGCGTTCGACCGCATACGGGATGCGCTCGGGCGCATAGACGTTGAAGTGACCGTACTGGCCGGTCATCGGCCCGAGCCCGCCCATCTGCCAGAACAGCCACTCGAGCGTCGCGGCGCGGCCGCGCAGGTCCTGGGGGATGAAACGGCCTGTCTTGTCGGCGAGGTAGAGCAGGATCGCGCCGGACTCGAATACGTTGATGGGCGCGCCGCCGTCGGCCGGCGCGTGGTCGACGATCGCCGGCATGCGGTTGTTCGGCGCGATCGCGAGGAACTCCGGCCGGAACTGCTCGCCCTTGCCGATGTCGACCGGCTTGATGACGTAGTCGAGCCCAGCCTCCTCGAGGAACAGGGTGACCTTGTGGCCGTTCGGCGTCGGCCAGTAGTGCAGTTCGATCATGCGCGGTGCTCCGTTCGTGGTCCCGTCGCCGGGATGGGGCCGGTGCGGTCGCGGCTCAAGGTCACTTGCCGATGCAGAAGGTCGAGAAGATCTCGCCGAGCAGGTCGTCGCTGGTGAACTCGCCGGTGATCTCGCCGAGGTGGCGCTGCGCGGCGCGCAGTTCTTCCGCGGCAAGCTCCCCGGCGCGCGCGTGCGCGAGTGCGTCGGCCGCGGCTTCGATGCACGCGATCGCGCGTTCCAGCGCGACGACGTGGCGCGTACGCGCGGTGAACGCGCCCTCGCCCGTTTCGCGCGCGACGCCGGCATGTACCTTGAGCGCCTCGACGAGTGCTTCGAGCCCGCCGCCGGTGCGTGCGGAGAGGCCGATGCGGACGACGCCATCGCGTTCGTCCGTGTACGGCGGCGAGCCGTCGAGGTCGATCTTGTTGACGACGACGATGCGCGCGGCGCCTTCAGGCGTGCCGGCGAACAGCGCCGCGTCCGCGGCCTCGTGCGCGCGGTCGGTGACGAGCACGGCGACGTCGGCGCGCTCGAGCTCCACCCGCGCGCGGCGCACGCCCTCGCGCTCGACCGCGTCGCTCGCCTCGCGCAGGCCGGCGGTGTCGACGAGGGTCGCCGCGATGCCGTCGAGTTCGACCGTCTCGCGCAGCACGTCGCGCGTGGTACCGGCGATGTCGGTGACGATCGCGCGTTCGCTGCGCGCGAGCGCGTTCAGCAGGCTCGACTTGCCGACGTTCGGGCGGCCGACGATGACGACGTGCAGGCCGTCGGCGAGGCGCACGCCGCGGCGCGTCGCCCGCAGCAGTTCGCGCGCGTCGGCGCGCACCGCGTCGACGCGCGCGGCGAGCCCGGCGTCGGCGAGGAAGTCGATCTCCTCCTCGGGGAAATCGATCGCCGATTCGATCCAGACGCGCAGGCGCACGACGCCGTCGACGAGCGCATGCACGCGTGCGGAGAACTCCCCGTCGAGGCTGCGCACGGCGGCGCGCGCGGCGGCTTCGGAGCCGCTCGCGACGAGGTCGGCGACGGCTTCCGCCTGGGCGAGGTCGAGCTTGCCTTCGAGGAACGCGCGTTCGGAGAACTCGCCCGGCCGCGCGGGGCGCGCGCCGAGTTCGAGCACGCGCGCGAGCAGCAGGCGCAGCACCACCGGGCTGCCGTGCGCGTGCAGCTCGAGCACGTCCTCGCCGGTGTAGGAGCGCGGCGCGCGGAAGTACAGCAGCAGGCCGCGGTCGATCGGCGCGCCATTGGCGTCGCGGAACACGGCGAGGTGCGCATGGCGCTCGCGTGGCGCGCGCCCGAGCAGGGTGCGCGCGATGCGTTCCGCATCGGGGCCGGACACGCGGATCGCGCCGATGCCACCCGCACCCGGTGCGGTGGCGATCGCCGCGATCGTGCCGGCGCGCGCGTTCATCGCATCAGGCTTTGGCCTTGTCGCCGGCCTCGATGCGGCGCGTGATGAACCACTGCTGCAGCAGGCCGAGGCCGCCGTTGACCGTGTAGTAGAGCACGAGGCCGGCCGGGAAGAACGCGAACAGCACCGAGAACGCGACCGGCATGATCTTCATCATCTTCGCCTGGGTCGGGTCCATGCCCGCGGTCGGCGTGATCGCGGTGGTCGCGATCATCACCAGCGCGTTCAGCACCGGCAGCACGTAGTACGGGTCCGGAGCGGTGAGGTTGTGGATCCAGCCGATGAACGGCGCCTGGCGCAGCTCGACGCTCTCGAGCAGCACCCAGTACAGCGCGAAGAACACCGGGATCTGCACCAGCATCGGCAGGCAGCCCGCGAGCGGGTTGACCTTCTCCTTCTGGTACAGCTCCATCATCGCCTGGTTCTTCTTCTGCGGGTCGCCTGCGTAGAGCTCGTTCAGCGCGGCGATGCGCGGCTGCAGCTTGCGCATCTTCGCGCCGGAGCGGAACTGCGCCTCGCTGAGCTTGAAGAACACCGCCTTGATCAGCAGCACCAGCAGGATGATCGCGAAGCCCCAGTTGCCGGTCAGCTTGTGGAACTGCGCGAGCAGCCAGTGCAGCGGGTTCGCGATGACGGTGAAGATGCCGTAGTCGATCGTCAGCGAGAGGCCGGGCGCGACTTCGTCGAGCGTGCTCTGCAGCTTCGGGCCGACATAGAGGCGCGCGCTGTCGGCCTTGGTCTCGCCCGGGGCGACCGCGAGCGCCGGTGCGGCGGTGCGGATGATGTAGCGCGTCGCGCCGCCGGCCTGGCTGGTCGCGGTCTCGTAATGCGTCGGCGTCTCCGCTGGCGGGATCCACGCGGCGAAGAAGTAGTGCTGCAGCATCGCGGCCCAGCCGCCGCTGAAGTCCTGCTTCATCGGCGAGCTCGCGAACTCGTCGAACTTGAGCTTGCGGAACTTGTCCGCCGGGCTGTACCAGGCCGCGCCGGCGAAGCTGTAGCGCTCGATGTTGCTGAAGCCCTTGATGCCCGACGTGTCGACGATCGGTGGCACACGCTGCAGCTGGCGGTAGGCGTTGCCGGTCCAGGTGGACGGGCCGTGGTTGCTGATCTCCTGGCGCTGGTCGACGACATAGCTGCCGCGATGGAAGGTCAGCACCTTGCGCACGCTGATCCCGGTCGCGTCGGTCCAGGTCAGGGGGACTTCGATCGTGTCCCTGCCGTCGGCGAGCGTGTACGCGGTCTTCTCGGCCGAGAAGCGGGCGAGGTGGTCCGGCGCGGCGCCGGTCGCGCTGACGAGGCCGCTCTGCGCGACGAAGAAGGTCGCGTCGGCGTCGTCGAGCAGGCGCTTGGGATGCGCATGGTCCTTCGGCTCGAGCGGGTAGGCGAGCAGGTCGGCGACGACGATGTTGCCGCCGCGCGTGTCGATCTCGACGTGCAGCACGTCGGTCGTCACCTGGACCCTCTCGGACGCGCCGGCCGACGGTGCGGATGCGGCGGGCGGCACGACCCCCGCGGCCGGCGTCGCGGTCGACGCTGCAGGCACGTCCGAACCGTCCGGGATCGCGGGAGCCGCCGTCGTGGCCGGCTCTGCGGTGCCGGCGACGGCCGTGTCGGGACGCGCGTAGTCCTCCTGCCACTGCGTCCACATCAGGTAGACGATGAAGAGCAGCGCGATCAGCAGCAGGTTGCGGGAACTGGCCATGTCGGAACCGTTGGGGAGTCGGGAACCCGGGTCGGCTCCGGGCGGCCGCGGCGCGCGGCCGCCGCGTCGGCGACGTCGGTGGGAAGAAGGGGCGCGGCTTCGCGCGGATTCAGCCGCGCATTGTGCCGGTGGGCCCAGCGGGGTTCAACGCCACGACGCGATCCCACAGGCGCTCGAACTCCGCGTGCAGGCTGCGGTTGTCCTCGAGCACGGCGCTCGTGCGCGCGATGACGAGGACGTCGACCGCGGGCAGGCGCTGGCGGTGGCGGCGGAAGCTGTCGCGCGCGATGCGCTTGATGCGGTTGCGCCGGACGGCGCTCTTGGACACGCGGCGCGAGACGGCGAGCCCGAGTCGCGCACCGTCGTGTGCGGACGGCGCGACCTCGGCGGTGAAGTGGCGCGTCGACACCCGCCGGCTGATGCCACGCAGGCGCGCGAAATCGCGCGGGGTCAGCAGGCGCGCCGCGCGGGGAAACGTTGCGGGCGCGACCACGAAGGCGGGGACTGCTTAGACCGCGAGGCGCTTGCGGCCCTTGGCGCGGCGGGCGTTGATGACCTTGCGGCCACCACGCGTCTTCATGCGCGCGCGGAAACCGTGGTCGCGGACGCGCTTCAGGTTGCTCGGCTGGTAGGTGCGCTTGGTAGCCATGGCGTGACGGGTTCGGGGTTAAAAGGGCGCGGATGGTAGGTTGGCGGGCGCGCCGCTGTCAAGTCGAGGCGACGCGCGGCGCGGCGTTTCCGGCGCGCGGGCCGCGGGGTCGTGGCCGGTGTGCTGCTAGACTGTACGGTCCTGCGGTGCGCATCCGGCGCAGACCGCCGCCCTTTGCGGGATCCTGCCTGGCATGAGTGAACTCTGGCGACGCTGCCTGTCCCGCCTCGAAGCGGAATTCAGCACCGAAGACGTGCATACCTATCTCGCGCCGCTGCAGGTCAGCGAGGAGGAGTCCGGCTTCACGCTGTGGGCACCGAACGCCTATACGCTCGAGGTCGTGCGCGAGCGATTCCTCGGCGCGATCAGCGACGTGCTCGACCACCTCTGCGACGGCCCGGTCGCGGTCGACGTCTACGTCGGCTCGCGCGAGCGGCCGGCGCCTCGCGCCGGTGCGCGACCGCGCAACGCGCCGGAGCGCGCGCCGGCGGCGGAGTCGTACCTCGACGCGAACTACACGTTCGAGAATTTCGTCGAGGGCAAGTCGAACCAGCTCGGCAAGGCCGCGGCCACCCAGGTCGCGATGAACCCGGGCCGCGCCTACAACCCGCTGCTGCTGTACGGCGGCACCGGGCTCGGCAAGACCCACCTGATGCATGCGGCCGGCAACCTCATGCGCGCGAACCGGCCCGACGTGAAGATCCTCTACCTGCGCTCGGAACAGTTCGTCAGCGCGATGGTGCGGGCGCTGCAGCAGAAGGGCATGGACGACTTCAAGCGGCGCTTTCGTTCGGTCGACGCGCTGCTGATCGACGACATCCAGTTCTTCGCCGGCAAGAACACCACGCAGGAGGAGTTCTTCCACACCTTCAACGCGCTGTTCGAGGGCAAGCAGCAGATCATCCTCACCTGCGACCGCTACCCGAAGGAAGTCGAGAACCTCGAGCCGCGCCTGAAGTCGCGCCTCGGCTGGGGCCTGTCGGTCGCGATCGAGCCGCCGGACTTCGAGACGCGCGCGGCGATCGTGCTGGCGAAGGCGCAGGCGAAGGGGGTCGAGCTGCCCGAGGACGTCGCGACGCTGATGGCCAAGCGCATGCGTTCGAACGTGCGCGACCTCGAGGGTGCGCTGAACACGCTGGTCGCGCGCGCCAATTTCGAGGGGCGGCGCATCAGCAGCGAGTTCGCGCAGGAAACCTTGCGCGACCTGCTGACCGTGCATGCGCAGGCGATCACGGTGCCCAACATCCAGCGCACCGTGGCCGACTACTACCAGCTGCGCCTGGCCGACCTCCTGTCGAAGAAGCGCAGCCGTTCGATCGCGCGCCCGCGACAGATGGCGATGGCGCTCGCGAAGGAACTCACCGAGCACAGCCTGCCGGAGATCGGCGACGCGTTCGGCGGACGCGACCACACGACCGTGCTGCACGCATGCCGGACGATCCGCGACATGCGTGAAACGGACGGAAAGCTACGACAGGACTGGGAGAAGCTGATCCGCACGCTGACCGAGTAGCCGTGTCGGCTGGCTGTGGATAAGCTGTGCGGCAGATTCGCGGGGTTTTTTATCCACAATCGGCCCACAGCCGACGGGTCGCGTTGCGGACAGCCAAGTTCACGTCCAAACGTTTGAAGTAGAAGGCTTTTTCTGCGGCGCGCAGGCAATCCACAGGCACAGCAACAGCCTCATCCACATCATCAAGAAGAACAGGATCTGCAGACCATGCGATTCAGCATCCAGCGGGAAGCCCTTCTGAAGCGGTTGCAGCACGTCGTCGGCGTGGTCGAGCGGCGACAGACCTTGCCGGTACTGGCGAACCTGCTGGTCGTGGTCGACGCCGGGGGCGTCGCGCTGACCGGGACGGATCTCGAGGTCGAGATGGTGGCGCGTACCGACGCAGACGACCTCGTCGCCGGCGAGGTCACGGTGCCTGCGCGCAAGCTGTTCGACATCTGCCGGGCCCTGCCCGATGGCGCTCGGATCAAGTTCGAGCAGAGTGGTGAGCGCGTGACGGTCAGCGCCGGGCGCAGCCGGTTCACGCTCGCGACGCTGCCGGCGACCGAGTTCCCGGTCATCGATTCGATCGAGCTGATCGAGCGTGTCGGGGTGCCGGAGGCGACGCTGAAGGAACTGATGGACCGCACCGCGTTCGCGATGGCGCACCAGGACGTGCGGTACTACCTCAATGGCATGCTGCTCGACCTGCGCGAGCATGCGCTGCGCTGCGTGGCGACGGATGGTCATCGCCTGGCCCTGGCGGAAACGAAGATCGAGGCCAAGGTGGCATCACCGCGCCAGGTGATCGTGCCGCGCAAGGGCATCAATGAACTGCAGGGACTGTTCGAGGGCGGCGACGGAGTGGTCGAGCTGGAGTTCGCGCGGAACCACCTGCGCGTGCGGCGTGGCGACGTCACGTTCACGTCGAAGCTGATCGATGGTCGCTTCCCCGACTACGAGGCGGTGATCCCGATTGGCGCCGACAAGGAAGTGCGGCTGCAGCGGGACGAGATGCGTGCGGCGCTGCAGCGCGCGGCGATCCTGTCGAACGAGAAGTATCGCGGCGTGAAGCTCGAAGTGGGCCCGAACCGCGTGCGTATCGTGGCGCACAATCCCGAGCAGGAAGAGGCGGTCGAGGAGGTCGAGGCGAGGACGGGGGTCGCCGAACTCAGCGTCGGCTTCAACGTGAACTACCTGCTCGATGCGCTCGGCGCGATCAGCGGCGACGAGGTGCTGCTGTGCCTGCGCGATGGCCAGTCGAGCTGCCTGGTGCGCAAGCCTGATTCCGACGATACGCGTCACGTGATCATGCCGTTGCGCCTCTGATGCGCCAAGCCCGCCGCGTTGCGCGGCGGGCAGACCCCCACGACGGCGAGGCCGCATGAGACTCGAGCTGCTTCGTCTGGACGATTTCCGCCTGTTCGACCAGCTGGCCGTCGACTTCATCGATGGCTGGAACCTGTTCGTCGGTCCGAACGGGGCCGGCAAGAGCAGCCTCGTCGAAGCCGCATTCCTGTTGTCGCACGGCCGCTCGTTCCGCGCTCGATCGCGCGATGCGCTGGCTCGCCATGGGCAGGCCGGGTACGCAATCTACGGGCAGATCGCCTCGCAGGGTGGCCCGCGGCGGCTCGGTCTTGCACGCAGCGGCCAGCGGCTCGAGGCGCGCATCGACGGTGTGTCCGTCGCAGTGGGAGAACTGATGCGGCATGCGGCCGTCGTCTGTTTCGAGCCCGGGTCGCATGAGCTCGTCAGCGGTCCATCCGAAGTGCGGCGCCGGTTCCTGGACTGGGGCGTGTTCCACGTGGAACCGGATTTTCTCGCCGTCTGGCGGCGCTATCAGCGCGCGCTGCGCCAGCGCAATGCGCTGCTGCGCACGGATGCCCGAGTCGCTGAGCTCGAACCCTGGGACATCGAGCTTGCGCAGGCCGCGGTACCCTTGTCCGCCATGCGACAGCGCTACTTCGCCGCGCTGGAACCGCATGCGCGCGCGGCGTTGGCCCTGTTACTGCCCGAACTCGGCGCGGCGGAGTTCGCGCTCTCGGGAGACGCGGCATCGGTGGACGAGCTGCTCGCCGCCTTGCGCGCGCGGCACCAACGGGACCGGTCGCGGGGCCATACCGGGGTGGGTCCGCACCGGGCCGACTGGTCGTTCGTGTTCGGCGGGGCGGGGCGGCGCGAGCATCTGTCGCGCGGGCAGGAAAAGCTCTGTGCCTTGGCGCTGGCCGTGGCGCAGGTGCGGCTGTTCGCTGGCATGCGCGGCGAATGGCCGATCCTCTGCCTGGATGATCTCGCATCCGAGGTCGACGCCGAACACCTGCAGCGGGTCGTGACCACCGTCGATGCGATGCCGGTGCAGGTCATCCTGACCGGCACGGCGCTGGCGCCAGCGCTGCAACAGCGTGCGCGACCCGGCGCGACGTTCCACGTGGAACAGGGTCGGGTAGCGCGGCTGCTATAATTGTCGGACCGCCAAGAACCATCCCGGCACAGCGATACCCGCTGGGCCGCCGTGCCGTGCCGGAGACCGAATGACCGACCAATACGATTCAAGCAAAATCAAGGTCTTGAAGGGACTCGAAGCGGTACGCAAGCGTCCCGGCATGTACATCGGCGACACCGATGACGGGACTGGCCTGCACCACATGGTGTTCGAGGTCGTCGACAACTCGATCGACGAGGCCCTCGCCGGCTACTGCGACAGCGTCATCGTCACGATCCACGCCGACGGCTCGGTCAGCGTCGCCGACAACGGCCGCGGCATCCCGGTCGACATCCAGTCGGACGAGGGGCGCTCCGCGGCCGAGGTCGTCATGACCGTCCTCCACGCGGGCGGCAAGTTCGACGACAACAGCTACAAGGTTTCCGGTGGCCTGCACGGCGTCGGCGTCTCGGTCGTGAATGCGCTGTCCGACCACCTGTGGCTCACGATCTTTCGCGACGGGTTCGAGCACCAGCAGGAATACGCCCACGGCGAGCCGCTCTACCCCCTGAAGGTCGTCGGTCCCTCGAGCCGGCGCGGCACGACCGTACGTTTCCACCCGAGCCCGGCGACGTTCTCGACGATCGAATTCCACTACGACATCCTCGCCAAGCGCCTGCGCGAGCTGTCCTTCCTGAATTCCGGCGTGCGCATCGAGCTCGTCGACGAGCGCGTCGACAAGCGCGACGTGTTCCAGTACCAGGGCGGCATCCGCTCTTTCGTCGAGCACCTCGCCCAGCTGAAGACGCCGCTGCATCCGCAGGTCGTCGGCTTCAGCGCGCAACACGAGGGCACGACCGTCGACGTCGCGATGCAGTGGACCGACGCGTACCAGGAAACGGTGTTCTGCTTCACCAACAACATTCCGCAGCGCGACGGCGGCACCCATCTCGCCGGCTTCCGCGCCGCGCTGACGCGCACGCTGTCGAACTACATCGACAGCGCCGGCCTGCAGAAGAGCGCGAAAGTCGCGCTGTCCGGCGACGACATGCGCGAAGGCCTGATCGCCGTGCTGTCGGTGAAGGTGCCCGATCCGAAGTTCTCGTCGCAGACGAAGGACAAGCTCGTCTCGAGCGAGGTCAAGGGCATCGTCGAATCGATCGTCAACCAGAAGCTCGAGGAATTCCTGCTCGAGAACCCGACCGAGGCGCGCGCGATCGCGGCCAAGGTCGTCGACGCTGCGCGTGCGCGCGAAGCCGCGCGCAAGGCACGCGAGATGACCCGGCGCAAGGGCGCGCTCGACATCGCGGGCCTGCCCGGCAAGCTCGCCGACTGCCAGGAGAAGGATCCTGCGCTGTCGGAGCTCTTCATCGTCGAGGGCGATTCGGCCGGTGGTTCCGCCAAGCAGGGCAGGAACCGCAAGAACCAGGCGATCCTGCCGCTGAAGGGCAAGATCCTCAACGTCGAGCGCGCGCGCTTCGACCGCATGCTCGGTTCGGCCGAGGTCGGCACGCTGATCACCGCGCTCGGCACCGGCATCGGCAAGGACGAGTTCAACGTCGACAAGCTGCGCTACCACCGCATCATCATCATGACCGACGCGGACGTCGATGGTTCGCACATCCGTACGCTGCTGCTGACGTTCTTCTACCGGCAGATGCCGGCGCTGATCGAACGCGGGCACGTCTACATCGGCCTGCCGCCGCTGTACAAGCTCAAGCAGGGCAAGCAGGAGCTCTATCTCAAGGACGACGCGGCCCTGAACGCGTACCTCATCTCCAGTGCGGTCGACGGCGCCGAGCTCACCTACAGCGGCGAGGCACCGCCGATCGGCGGCGCGGCGCTGGAGCGGCTGATGCTGCTCTATCGCAATGCGCTCGACCAGATCGACCGGCTCGCGTTCCGCTTCGATGCCGCGTTCCTGCATGCGCTGCTCGATGCGCCGCTGGCGCCCGAGGCGGTCGGCGACGAGTCCGTGCTCGGCACCTGGATCGACCGCCTCGCCGCGTCGCTCGCGGCCAGCGGCCTCGGCAAGCCGCGCTATGCATTGCGTGTGCAGGCCGCGACCGACGAGCACCCGAGCGCGCTGGTGATCGAACGCGAGCAGCACGGCCTGCGCCATACGCAGACGCTGCCGCTCGGCTTCCTCACCGCGCCGGAGTTCCGCCCGATCGTCGACGCCGCGACGCAGCTCGCCGACCTCGTCCAGGCCGGTGCGCAGGTGCGCCGTGGCGGCAAGTCGATCGAGATCGAACGCTTCGCCCAGGCCTACGAATGGCTCATGGACGAAGCCAAGCGCGGTCGCACGATCCAGCGCTTCAAGGGCCTCGGCGAAATGAATCCGGAGCAGCTGTGGGAAACCACGGTGAATCCGGACACGCGCCGGCTGCTGCAGGTCAGCATCGAGGATGCGGTCGCCGCCGACCAGATCTTCTCGACGCTGATGGGCGACGTGGTCGAGCCGCGGCGGGACTTCATCGAGCAGAACGCGTTGCGCGTCGCCAACCTCGACGTGTGAATGCTGCTGCAGGGCAGCAAGCAGGCGCGCTTGTGCGCTTCGCGCGCGCGGCGGTACGCTCAGCGCCCCCATTTCGTCGCCCGCCGGTCGGACGACAACCTTCGTACGTAAAGTAGGGCAAAGTCATGACGCATTCCCGATGGATCCTCGCCGCCGCGCTCGCGGTCGTGCTCGCCTGCGGACCGGCCTTCGCGCGCGACAGGAAGGACGAGAACAAGTATCCGAACGCGACCCGTTCGGAGCCGAAGACGAACATGTCCTCGGGCGACCAGCGCGACCTCAACAAGGCCGCCGACCTCGTCAACGACAACCGCGGCGCGGAAGCGGAGCCGCTCGTGCAGAAGGTGCTGCAGGGCAACGGCACCGCCTACGCGCAGTCGTTCGCGCACCAGCTGATGGCGCAGATCTACTGGGACCAGGAGAAGGGCGAGCAGGCGATCGAGGAATACAAGAAGGCGATCGCGCTGAACGGCCTGCCTAACGACGCGCACTTCCAGGTCATCTACGCGCTCGCGCAGACGCAGATCCAGGAAGAGAAGTACCAGGACGCGCTCGCGACGCTCGCCGAATGGGAGAAGCAGACCGGCACGCAGACCGCGGACGAACTCGCGCTGAAGGCCAACGCCTACTACCGCGTCGATCAGTTCCAGCAGGCGATCGACACGATGAAGAAGGCGATGTCGATGACCGACAAGCCGAACGACAGCTGGGGCCAGATCCTCATGGCCAGCTACTTCGAACTGGACCAGTTCGACCAGGCGGCCGAGCTGGTCAAGGGGCAGCTCGCCAAGGATCCGAAGAACAAGAAGCTGCTGAACCAGCTCGCCACGATCTACATCCAGGGTGACCGCACCCAGGAAGCGCTCGCCCTGATGGCCAAGGCCAAGGCCGACGGCATGGTCACGACCAACGAGGACTACGTGCAGCTCGCGAAGATGTACGCCGCGGCGGACCAGCCGAAGGAAGCGGCGGCGACGATGAAGGAAGGCTTCGCGAAGAACGTGCTGAAGGCCGACTTCGACAACTACAAGCTGATGGGCGACGTCTGCACCCAGGCCGAGGACGATCCCTGTGCGATCGAGGGCTACGGCAAGGCCTCGCCGATGGCGAAGGACGGCAACGTCGACTACCAGCTCGGCTATCTCTACTACTACACCGACAAGTCCAGGGAAGCGGCCGACGCGCTCAATCGCGCGATCAGCCGCGGCGGCCTGCGCCAGGAGGGAGAAGCCTACCTGCTGCGCGGCGACGCCCAGAACGACCTCGGCCAGAGCGCGGCGGCGATGGCGGACTGGCAGAAGGCCGCGACCTTCGCCAGCACCAAGACGATGGCCCAGCAGCGCATCAAGGCTGCGAAGGGCGGGGCGAAGATCAGTCGCGCCAAGAAGAAGTGACGACGCGCCGACGCGCGCGCGACCGCGCTGCAGCGGTCGCCGCGCAGCCGGATAATGGACGAACCCCGAACCGGTCGGCACGACGTTCCAGCTGTTCGGACGTCGCGCAACTGGATGGTCGAAAAGCGCTGGAAACGCCGCAAACGCTTGTCGTAAGGGTCATGCCTGTTGTACCTTGGCCAGCTCTTGCGCCTGCGCTCCCAGGGGAAAAGGGGAGGAGCGATGGGCTTTCGAACGGGCGACCGCACAGAAACAATCTCGTTGGTCAATACTGATGGCTGATACCAATCAATCTGGCGGAGAATCGTTCAGCTGGAGGCGCGTAACGGCGTTCTCCTGCGCGTTCGCCCTGCATGCTTTTGCGTTTGCGATGATGATGGCCCCGGTGGCCCCGCCGCCGGCGAAGGAAAAGAGCGTCGACCGGAAGGTCACGGTCGAGTTCATCGAACCGCCACCGCCGCCGCCGCCGCCGCCGCCGCCACCACCGGAGCCGCCGAAAAAGCCGCCGCCGAAGGTGGTCGAAAAGGTGCAGCCGCCGCCGAAGGCGCCGCCGCCGCCACCGGCTCCCCCGGTCGTGACGGAAGAAGCGACGCCGATGTCGATCCCGGCCGCACCGCCGGCGCCACCCGCGCCGCCGCCGCCGCCGGAGGACATCGCGCCGAGCGAGAACATCAGTTACCGTAAGATGCGTCCGCCGCGGTATCCGCCGCAGGCAGCGCGTCTGCACCAGGAAGGCAAGGTCCTGCTGAAGGTGCTGGTCGGTATCGACGGTTCGCCACAGGAAGTGACGATCGAGAAATCCAGCGGTTCGCGTCTCCTCGACCAGGCCGCGATCGAAGCCGTCAAGACCTGGAAATTCAATCCGGGTTCGAAGGGTGGCAGGCCCGCACCGGGTTATGCCTTGGTTCCAATCGATTTCCATTTGTCCGAATAGGGTAGCGCCATGCAGCAAGATGCCTCTCAGACCCCAGCAGCGGCTCAGCCTGCTGTCGTTCCCCCCGGTGGCGGCGGCAACGCCGCGGCCATGAGCCAGATGGGCTTCCACGACCTGATCCAGAACTTCGACCTTCTGGGCTGGATCGTCTTCATCACGCTGTGCGTGATGTCGATCTCGTCGATCTACTTCGTGGTGGCCAACTTCCTGCGCAACAGCATGATCCGTGCGCGCATGGAGAAGGTGATCAGCACGTTCTGGGACACGCCGTCGGCGCAGGACGCCGTGCGCTTCCTCGAGGAGCAGCCGAAGGGCGAGCCGTTCTCGAAGATCGCGCTCGACGCCGCCCAGGCCGCCGCGCACCACCAGCGCAACGAAGGCAGCCGCCTGGTCGAGGCGCTGAACCGCTCCGAGTTCATCGACCGTGCGCTGCGCCAGGCCGTCGCGCGTGAAAGCCTGCGCCTCGAGGGCGGCATGACCGTGCTCGCGACCGTGGGTTCGTCGGCGCCGTTCGTCGGCCTGCTCGGTACCGTGTGGGGCATCTACCACGCCCTGATCAAGATCGCCGCGTCGGGCAACGCCTCGATGGAAGCGGTCGCCGGCCCGGTCGGCGAAGCGCTGATCATGACCGCGTTCGGCCTGTTCGTCGCGATCCCGGCGGTGCTCGCCTACAACTTCTTCGTGCGCCAGAACCGCGTGATCTACGCGCGCTTCGACGAGTTCGCGCACGACCTGCATGATTTCTTCGCGACCGGTTCGCGCGTCGACGGTGGCGCTGCTCCGGTCGCCGTTGCGAGGAAGTAAGCCATGGCAATGAGTACGGGTGGTTCGGGCGGCGGCCCGATGGCGGAAATCAACGTCACGCCGCTCGTCGACGTCATGCTGGTGCTGCTGATCATCTTCATGATCACGGCGCCCCTGATGTCGCACAAGATCCGGATCGACCTGCCGCAGGCCAATCCGCACGTCGTGCAGGAAACGCCTCCGGAGCCGATGGACCTTGCGATCAAGGAGAATGGCGACCTGTTCCTCAACGACGAACCGGTCACCGAAGCGATCCTGCAGTCGCAGCTGCGCGTGGCGGCGCAGAAGAATCCGCAGCCGGAGCTGCAGATTCGCGCCGACAAGCCGACGCAGTGGCAGAAGATCGCCAGCGTCATGGCGCAGGCGAAGGCGGCCGGCATGATCAAGCTCGGCTTCATGACCACGGGCGCTGGCGACCAGTAACACGGTCGCGGGACCTGTCCCGGACGACGGCGCCGTGGCGACACGGCGCCGTTTTTTTTGGTGCGGCTCTTCTTGCTCGACCGCGTCGCGGTGACGCCCCGAAGCGGCCCCGCCGGCGCCGTTTGCAATCCGCCGCTCGGCGTGCCCAGCGGTCGTCACGGCTGCGGCGCGCACCGCGATGGCGGATGCGGCCCGGGCCAACGGCCCGTCCCGGGTCGAGCTCAACGGGACGCCGCAGATCGACGTCCTGCTCGCCCTCGGGGGCGATCGTGGTCGTCGCGGCGCCGCTGGTCACGAAGCGCGTGCCGATGCCGCTCCCGGCGCACGGCGGTGGGCGCGACGCGACGCACCGCCACGTGCTGTCGATCCCGCCGACGAGCGAGCTCTGCCAGGGGCCGTCACGCGTGCGCTGTTCGCGCGCCAGCTCGCGACCGAATCCGCGCCGCGCGACCGCCGGCGCTCGAAGCCTGCCCGGACCCGGCGGCGCCGCACGAAGAGGTCGTCGAAGCGCTCCCGCTCGCACAGGGCAGCGGCCAGGCGGCTTCGATCCCGCGCACCTGCCCCGGTGGCTAGCCGGCTTCACCCGCAAGGACGGCCCGATAACGGCGCACCGTGGCGGCGAGCCCGTCGTAGAGCGCGTCCGCGATCAGCGCGTGGCCGATCGACACCTCGGCGAGGAACGGGATCGCGCGCCTGAGGGGGCCGAGGTTGTGCTGGTTGAGGTCGTGCCCGGCGTTCACGCCCAGGCCGGCGGCGCGCGCCCGGTTCGCCGTGTCGACGCAGTCCTCGAGCGCGCGCGTGGCATCGCCGTGTGCATGCGCGCGCGCGTACGGCTCGGTGTAGATCTCGATGCGGTCGGCGCCGATCTCGGCGGCTCGCTCGACATCGTCCCGGCCGGCGTCGACGAACAGGCTCACGCGGCAGCCGATTGCCTTCAGTTCGCGCACCAGCGGGCGCAAGCGGGCCGCTTCCGCCGTCAGGTCGAAGCCATGGTCGGAGGTCAGCTGCGCATCGCCGTCGGGCACCAGCGTGACCTGCGCCGGCCGGGCCGCGCGCACGAGTCCGAGCAGGCCGGGGTAGTCGCCGCGTGCCGGTGCGAACGGATTGCCCTCGATGTTGTACTCGGCCGCGTGGCCGTCCCCCGACGCGTTGAACGACGCGAGGGCCGCGCCGATGCGCGCGACCTCGTCGCAGCGAATGTGGCGCTGGTCCGGACGCGGGTGAACCGTGATGCCATCGCAGCCCGCCTCGAGCGCGACGCGCGCGGCGGCGACCGGATCGGGCTCGTCGTGGCCGCGCGAATTCCGCAACACGGCGACCTTGTTGACGTTGACGCTGAGTGCGGTCATCGGCGCATGATCGCGCGCGCGAGCGCACCTGTCGATGCCGCCTCGCCGTCAACGGCAGGTTTCAGCGACCTGCTTCCAGGCGACCGGCTCCCAGTACGCGCCGTCCTTCCACTGCGTGCGCTGCGAGTCGATCAGGCGGGCAGCGATGAAGCTCGTCGTATCCGGCGCGACGTCCACCTCGATCGTCTTGTACGCGCTCGCGGCCAGGCCCGAGTTGCGCAGCCGATCGTTGAACGGCAGGTACTTCGCCTCGATCGCTTCGGCGACCTTCACCACGTGGCGGCCGGCGCCGACGCGGAACGAATGCGAACCCTGGGGCCCCGGCGTCTCGCCGTCGATGCTGATGATCTTCGCCGCGTGCAGGCCCTGCTGGCGCGGCGCGACGTCGAAGTCGCTGATCCTGCCGCAACCGGCGACGGCGGCGGGCGGCGGATCGCTGGCCGCGATCGCGGACGTCGCGATCGCGCTGCCGATGGTCAGTCGCATCGCCGGAACGAACGTGCTCGTCAGCGTGCCGTCGACCGTACGCACGCGGCCATCGCGGCGCACGTCGAACGCGATCACGCCACGCTCGCCCACGGCGTCGACGCGCGCCTTCAGCAGCGCCGCGCCACCCTGCACGCCCGCGAGCGACTGCCCGTCGACCGCGACGAGCACGTCGCCGGCGCGCAGGCCCATCGACTCCGCCGCGCCACCCGGCGTCACTCCGAGCACGTGCACGCCGTCCGCCGCATCGCGCGCGCTGTCGACCAGCAGGCCGAGATTCGTGACCTGCCGTGCAGGGCTGTCGACCTCGAGGTGGACGTTGCCCGGCGACGGGCCGAGCGCACCGCTCTCGACCAGCCCCGACATCACGCTCTGCAACTCGGCGCGCACGCGTTGCTCCAGCGCCGCGTCCGCGTCGCCGGCCTGTGCCACGGCGGAACCTGCCATCGCCACCGCGCAGCACGCGAGCAGCACTCCAAGTGGGGTCATGCCCAGGGTCTTCATGTTCGTGTTCCTCGAATCAGATGCGCGTCACGCCGCCAGCCACGACGCCCTGCTGCTGCGTCGCGATCAGGTCGCGCAACGCGTGGTTGCGCTGCTGCCACAGCGCGGTCGTCTCGTCCTCGCGCGCGCCCCGGTCGTAGGCCGACTGCAGCGCCGCATCGAGCGCGCGTACGCGCGCCGCATCCGGCGCCGGCGCGGTGCCGGATGCGAGCCGTCGCCACTCGTCCTCGAGCATGCGCGACTCGGCCTGCGCGCCGCGGTCGACCGCGCCTCCGGGCCCGCTCGGCGCGGGTAGCATCGCGACCGTGATCGTTGCCACGGCGGCCACCGCGGCCGCCGACCCGACCAGGCGTCGACGCATCACCTGCCGGCGCCGCGCGCGCGCCACGCGCGCCCACAGCGATCCGTCCGGCTCGAACGCCGGCAACGCGAACACCGGTTCGCCGCTCCGTTCACTCATCGTCCGCCTCCTTCCACGCGACCTGGTGCAGGCGCTTGAGCGCGCGCGCCAGGATCGACTTCGAATAGCTCTCGCTCTGCCCGAACAGCTCGGCCAGCTCCTTGTGCGTGTAGCCCTCGACCTCGTGCAGCACGACGATCGCGCGCGCACGCGCCGGCAGGCCTTCGAGCAACGACCAGGCATCCACCGCCAGCGCGCCCGTGTCGGTGACCGCCGACGTTTCCGGCAACGCATCGGCGTCCTCGTCGCGCCAGCGCTGGCGGGAGCGCACGACGTCGATCGTCGCGTTCGCGGTCATGCGCTTGAGCCAGGCACCGAACGGCGCATCGCCGCGATAGCCGCGCAGGGTCGCGAACATCTTCAGGAACACGTCCTGCACCACGTCCTCGGCCGCGGCCCGGTCGCCCAGCACGCGCATCGCGAGCGTGTAGCACGGCGCCGCGAAGTCCGCGTAGATCGCCGCGAACGCGTCCATGTCGCCGCGCCGCGCGCGCGCCAGCAGCGCGGGATCCAGGGGTCGGCCGAATCCCGTGGCACCGCCGTCGTGCATGCGAGGGTTCTGTCCGTCCGCCATTTCACTGCAGGACGCTTCGGCGCGTCCGAACGTCGCAGCGCCGCCGTCCTGCGTCGCGCCGCGCGTTCGTCCGACCGCGAGCCTGCACCATCCCGCGACCCGGGCCCACGACGAGTGTGCCACGACGACGGAAACGAAAAAGGCCGGCTTGCGCCGGCCTTCCCCGTCCCTCCCGAAACTTCAGCTTGCCCGCCGGAACAGCCCGATCAGCACCAGCAGGATGACCGCACCGATCAGCGCGTTGATGATCGCGGCGACGATGCCGCCACCGATCGCGAGGCCGAGCCGCGGCAACAGGAAGCCGGCCAGGAATGCACCGACGATGCCGACCACGATGTTGCCGACCAGACCGAAGCCATGGCCCTTGACGATGACACCGGCAAGCCAGCCGGCGACTGCGCCGACGATGAGGAAGACCAGCAGCGATTCGACCGTCATGCCAACCCCCGCGCCACGTCGCCGATTGCGACGTGGCCATTGTGGGCCCTATCCGCGGGCCGGGCATGCGGCAATGCCGCAACCTACGCGGGTGGCGGCGTTCCCGGCCCCGGCCCCGGAGGCATGCGCGCACCACCCGCCGCACCCGGCGGCCTGCGCAGCGCCTTGAGGTCCTCCGGCGAGGCCATCGCGACTTCCGGCCGCGCGTTCGCCGCGATCCGATCGGAGGCCAGCACGAGGACGAAGCCCACCGCGCCGCTGATCGCCGCCAGCAGGCCGATGCCGAGCACGAACGCGCTGTGCGTCGTGAACACGAGCACGCAGCCGAGCAGCATGAGGGCAAGCAGGATCCAGCGGGCCATGATCGACGTCCACGAGGAAGGGGATGCGCACGCTAGCAAATCCCGCGTGCGCCTGCCGCACCCGCGCCGGCCCCGGCCGCGCGGCGCATCCGGGCGTCAGCGCTCCGAATGCCCGGCCTCCCAGTAGTCGCGTCGCGTGAACAAACCCGGCCGGATCAGGTCGACGAACGAGCGAGCCTCGCTGCTGAGGTACTTGCCCTTGCGCACGACCACGCCGTAGCTGCGCTGCGGGAAATACGTGCTCAGGTTGCGGATCGCGAGGCGCCCGCGGTCCTCGTCGCCGATGCAGATGCCGGTCACGATCGAGATGCCGAGGCCGAGCGCGACGTACTGCTTGATGACTTCCCAGCCGCCGACCTCGATTGCGACGCGGAACGGCACCTTCCGCTGCTGGAAAATCAGGTCGACGAGGCGGTAGGTCGTCAGGCGCTGCGGCGGCAGGATCAGGCCGTACGGCGACAGGTCCTCGAGTCGCACCTCGTCGCGCCTCGCCAGCGGATGGTCCAGCGGCGTGATCAACATGGGATCGTACGAGCGCACCGCCTCGTAGCTGAGGTCGTTCGGCACGTCGAGCATCGAGCCGACCGCGAAATCGACCTGGTCCGAGCGCAGCAGCGCGAGTCCGTCCTTGCCGGTCACGTTGTGCAGCTGCAGCTTCACGCCCGGGTGGCGCTCGCGGAACGCCGCCACGAACGGCGGCAGCAGGTACTGGATCGTCGAGGTCCCGGCCGCGATGTGCAGTTCGCCGCCGGCGAGGCCCGAGCGCAGCGCGTGGAAGCGCTGGTCGAGCTGGTCGAGCCCTTCGACCAGCGGCAACGCGAGGTCGTACAGCGCCTGCCCCTCGCGCGTCGGCGCCATGCGCCGGCGCCGACGTTCGACCAGTTCGGCCCCGAGTTCGCGCTCGAGCGCGCGCAGCTGCAGGCTGATCGACGGCTGCGACAGGAACAGCGCCTCCGCCGCACGCGACAGCGTGCCGAGCTTCACGACCATGCAGAACGCTCGCAACTGCTTGAGCCGGCTCCCCTTGTAGTAGAAGCGCGGGGTCGCCGTGGGCGCCGATCGACTCGCGCGGCTCGGACCGCGCACCGGTGGTGTGCGCCGCGCGCCTCGAACGCGCTCGTTCATCCGCGAGTCCTTCTTCTTCATGTGCCGATTCAAACACTTGTTCGAGTATTGAACAAGTCAAAGCCCCGCATTGAAACGTTTGCTTTGTCAAACGACGACACCGCGGCCTACGGTGGCGCATCGCAGCAACGGACCCATGCCATGAACGCCACCGTCGAATGCCTGTCCCGGACGCGCCTGCGCGCACCGCTCGCCGCGTGCCATGCCACCGTGCTGGATGAAGGCGCGCTCGCGTTCCTCGCCGACCTGCACGAGCAGTTCGATGCGCGCCGGCGCATGCTGCTGGCCGCGCGTCGCGCGCGCCAGGCGCGCTTCGATGCCGGCGAGCTGCCGGACTTCCTGCCCGCCACGCGCGCGATCCGCGAGGGCGACTGGCGCGTCGCGCCGATCCCGGCCGCGCTGCAGGACCGCCGCGTGGAAATCACCGGCCCGGTCGACCGCAAGATGATCATCAACGCGCTCAATTCCGGCGCGAACGTGTTCATGGCCGACTTCGAGGACGCGACCGCGCCCGCATTCGCGAACCTGCTCGACGGCCAGCTCCACCTGCGCGACGCGGTCGCCGGCACGATCGACTACCGTGCACCGGACGGCCGCCATTACGCGGTCGGCCCCGAGCCCGCGGTGCTGGTCGTGCGGCCGCGCGGCTGGCACCTGCCGGAGCGCCACCTCGAAGTGCGCGGCGACGCGATCGCCGGCGCGCTGTTCGACTTCGGCCTGTTCGCGTACCACAACGCGCACGCGCTCCAGGCGCGTGACCGCGGCCCGTACTTCTACCTGCCCAAGCTCGAGAGCCACCTCGAAGCGGCGCTGTGGAATGACGTGATGGACCATGCCGAAGCCGTGCTCGGCCTGCCCGCGGGCGCGATGAAGGTGACCGTGCTGATCGAGACGCTGCCCGCGGCGTTCGAGATGGACGAGATCCTGCACGCGCTGCGCACCCGCATCACCGGGCTCAATTGCGGGCGCTGGGACTACATCTTCTCCTACCTGAAGACGCTGCGCGCACACCGCGACCGCGTCCTGCCCGAACGCGCGCAGGTGGCGATGACCGTGCCGTTTCTCGAGCACTATTCGAAGCTGCTGATCCGCACCTGCCACCGCCGCGGCGCATTCGCGATGGGCGGCATGGCCGCACAGATCCCCGTCGGCAACGACCCGGACGCGAACGAGGCCGCGCTGGCCAAGGTGCGCGCCGACAAGCTGCGCGAGGTCACCGCCGGCCACGACGGCACCTGGGTCGCGCACCCTGCGCTGGTGGCGGTCGCGCGCGAGGTGTTCGACGCGCAGATGCCGACCGCGAACCAGGTGTTCTTCATGCCCGAGGTCGAGGCCGATCGCGACGCGCTGCTCGCGCCCTGCGCCGGCACCATCACGCGTACCGGATTCGACGGCAACGTCGAAGTCTGCCTGCGCTACCTCGCCGCGTGGATCGACGGCAGCGGCTGCGTGCCGATCCACCACCTGATGGAAGACGCCGCGACGGCCGAGATCGCGCGCACGCAGCTGTGGCAATGGCTGCATCGCGATGACGCCGGGCGCCTGCGTTTCGACGACGGCACGCCGATCGACTTCGACGCGTTCGACGCGGCGCTCGCCGCCGCGCGCAGCCGCCTCGGCGCGACCGCGATGCCGGGCCAGGCGCGGCTCGCCGACGCTGCGGCGCTGCTGGAGCGCCTGACACGCGCCGACACCCTCGCCGACTTCCTCACCCTCGAAGCCTACGACCTGCTGTGCGAACCGGCCTGAACCGGACGCACTCCCGACCTTCATCCCTTCCGCACACCGAGGTACGCCATGAACACGCAACTGCCGACCGCCGAACAGATCACGCTCGACTGGAGCCGCAACCCGCGCTGGCAGGGCATCCAGCGCAACTACAGCGCCGAGGACGTGGTGCGCCTGCGCGGCACCGTGCACGTGGAGCATTCGCTCGCCCGTCTCGGCGCCGAAAAGCTGTGGGACTCGCTGCACCGCGAGCCGTTCGTCAACGCGCTCGGCGCGCTGACCGGCAACCAGGCGATGCAGCAGGTCAAGGCCGGCCTGAAGGCGATCTACCTGTCCGGCTGGCAGGTCGCCGCCGACGCCAACGTCGCCGGCGAGATGTACCCGGACCAGTCGCTGTACCCGGCCAACTCGGTGCCGCAGGTCGTGCGCCGCATCAACAACACCCTGCTGCGCGCCGACCAGATCGCGCATGCCGAGGGCGACCGGAGCGTGGACTACCTGCAGCCGATCGTCGCCGATGCCGAAGCCGGATTCGGCGGGGTGCTCAACGCGTTCGAGCTGATGAAGGCGATGATCGAGGCCGGCGCCGCCGGCGTGCACTTCGAGGACCAGCTCGCGAGCGTGAAGAAGTGCGGCCACATGGGCGGCAAGGTGCTGGTGCCGACACGCGAGGCCGTCGAGAAGCTCAACGCGGCGCGCCTCGCCGCCGACGTCTGCGGGGTGCCGACCCTGCTCGTCGCGCGCACCGATGCCGAGGCGGCCGACCTGCTGACTTCGGACGTCGACGACAACGACCGCCCGTTCGTCACCGGCGAGCGCACGGTCGAAGGCTTCTTCCGCACCCGCAACGGGCTCGAGCAGGCCATCAGCCGCGGCCTCGCCTACGCGCCGTATGCGGACCTCGTCTGGTGCGAGACCGGCAAGCCGGACCTCGCCTTCGCGCGCGCCTTCGCCGAGGCGATCCACGCCCGCTACCCGGGCAAGCTGCTCGCCTACAACTGCAGCCCGAGCTTCAACTGGAAGAAGAACCTCGACGACGCGACGATCGCGAAGTTCCAGCGCGAGCTCGCCGCGATGGGCTACCGCTTCCAGTTCATCACGCTGGCCGGCTTCCACGCGCTGAACTACTCGATGTTCCACCTCGCGCACGGCTACGCGCGCCACCAGATGAGCGCCTTCGTCGAACTGCAGGAAGCGGAATTCGCCGCCGCCGAGCGCGGCTTCACCGCCGTCAAGCACCAGCGCGAGGTCGGCACCGGCTACTTCGACGCGGTCACCCAGGCGATCCAGCAGGGGCAGTCGTCGACGGTCGCCCTCAAGGGCTCGACCGAGGAGGAACAGTTCCACCCGGGGGCGCGCGCGGCCTGAGGGATCCGGGGGTCCATCGGCCTGCACCGGGAGGTGCAGCCCACCGGCATCGGAACCGCGGGAGAGAGGGAACCCGCGGCCGCTGGGGAGAGCCACGGGTCTGCCGTTCCGATGCCGGCGAACCCGGCCGGCTGCGGGAGGCAGCGGGGCGGGGCGGCTGGCAACGGGGTCCATGCAAGCCATGTGCCTGAATCGGCCCGTGGTCGGTTTATCCGACCAGCGGCCCGTCCAAGTGAGGCGGCCGACCCGGCCTGTGGAAGCGGTCACGTTTCTCCGCCGCGCGACGCCGTCCTGCCCGAGGGCCGGCCTGCACGGTGCCCGCGCGAGGCGGAACGTCGCTGTAGCCATGGGACACTGGCTGTCATTCCGTGCCAGCGGTGCGGTGGCTGGAGTACCATGCAGGCTGGTCCGAGAGCCCCACGGGGGAGGTTCGAGTGTCCACCGAGCAATCCGCGCTCGCCAGCGCGTTCGCGCCGACGTCGGCGCGAGCGACGCTGCTTCCGCGCCAGCTGTCGGAAGAAGAGTTCGCGGCACTGTCGCGCGTCGGCCATTCGCGTGACGTCGCCGCCGGCGAAGTCATCTTCCGCCGAGGCGAACTCGGCCGCAGCATGTTCATCGTCGAGGCGGGCCAGGTCCAGCTCGAATTCGGCGACGGCCTGCCCGACAAGATCATCGGCGCGCGCGAGTTCTTCGGCGAACTCGTGCTCTTCATCGGCAGCCACACGCGCGTCGCGAATGCGGTCGCGCACGGCGGCGCGACCCTGCGCATCGTCGACCAGGACATGTTCGACGCGCTGGTCGAGGGCGAACCGCGCCTGATGGCGCAGTTCATGCGCCGCTCGTTCTCCTACCTCGTCGCCAGCGAACAGCAGCTGATCCAGAGCCTGAAGCGCCGCAACGAGGACCTGATGGTCACGCTCGACTCGCTGCGCCAGACGCGCACGCAGCTGTCGACCGCGCAGCGCCTGGTGCAGACCGACGAGCTCTCCGGCCTGTGCAACCGGCGCGGCCTGTACATGTTCCTCGAGCGCCTGCCGGAGCACCGGCTGCCCGGCACCGTGCTCGGCCTGCTGCTGGTCGACCTCGACCGCTTCAAGCAGATCAACGACCGTTGCGGCCACCTCGTCGGCGACCAGGTGCTGCGCGCGATCGCCGAGGAAGTGCAGAACGCGGCCTCGTCGGTCGACGTGCCGTGCCGCCTCGGCGGCGACGAGTTCGCCCTTCTGATGCAGGTGACCGGCGAGGAGGAGCTGTGCGCGCGCGCGACGCAGATCGTCGCCGCGGTGCGCTCGCTGCGTTTCCCGGCCTGCCGCGATGGCCTGTCGGTGTCGGTCAGCATCGGCGGCAGCCTGTGCGGCGAGCAGACCGACTGGGCCGTCTGGTACAGCGACGCCGACGCAGCCCTGTACGAGGCCAAGGGCCGCGGCGGCGACGGCTACCACGTGGCGAGCCGCGGCGGCGTGCGCTGCGTCGTCTGATCCCGGCTCGGCGCGCGAAGGATCCCGCGCGCCTGCCATGGAGTGAACATCGGCACGCCGACGACGGCGCCGCCGGAACCGCAACGCTGCTGCGCAGCACCTGCAAGGCGATCAGGAATGAACGCACTGCTCGAACCGTCGGCGTCGACAACACCCGCGCCCGCGCCCGCGTCGCCGCTGCTGCGCACGCTGGTGCTGTGCGACCTCGTCGACTCGACCGCGCTGACCGAGCGCCTCGGCGACCAGCGCGCAGCGGACCTGTTCCGCAAGCACGACCGCCTCGCGCGCGCGTTGCTGCCGCTGCACGGCGGCCGCGAGATCGACAAGACCGACGGTTTCCTGCTGATGTTCGACCGCCCGGTGCAGGCGGTCGGCTTCGCGCTCGACTACCAGCGCGCGCTGCGTGAACTCGCCCGCAGCGAAGGCGTCGGTCTCGCGGCGCGCGTCGGCATCCACGTCGGCGACGTCGTCGCGTGGGACAACAGTCCCGAGGACATCGCGCGCGGCGCCAAGCCGGTCGAGGTCGAGGGCCTGGTCAAGCCGATTACCTCGCGCCTGATGCAGCTCGCGCTGCCGAACCAGATCCTGCTCTCGGGCGTCGCACACGCACTCGCGCACCGCGCCCAGGGCGAACTCGGCGAGCGCCTGGCGAGCGTGCGCTGGCGCACCCACGGTCGCTATCGCTTCAAGGGCGTGCCCGACCCGATCGCGGTGTTCGAAGTCGGCGAAGAGGGCCACGCGCCGCTGAAGACGCCGCCGTGGTCGGGCAAGGCGCATCGCGAGGTGCCGTTCTGGCGCCGGCCCGCGACCCTCGGCATCGAGCTCGCCGTGCTGTTCGCGCTGCTCGCGGTGCCGATCGTGTACCTGCTCCGGCCGGCCCCGGCGATCGCCTTCGCGAACCGCGACTGGGTCGTCGTCGGCGACCTCAAGAACCTGACCGGCGACACGCGCTACGACGCGTCGATCGAGACGGCGTTCCGGATCGGACTGGAACAGTCGCGCTACGTGAACGTGCTGTCCACGCTGCGGGCGCGCGAAACACTGGAACTGATGCGCAAGGATCCCGACGGCACCGCCGTCGATCGCTCGGTCGGCTCGGAGATCGCGCTGCGCACCGGCGCGCGGGCGCTGATCCTGCCGACGATCGCCGAAGTCGGTGGACGCGTGCGCGTGACCGCGGAGGTCGTCGATCCGAACACCCAGACCTCGGTCTATTCCGAGTCCGCCGACGGCGTCGGCGCCGAGTCGGTGCTGTCCTCGCTCGACGCGGTCAACGGCAAGTTGCGCCTGCGCCTCGGCGAGGCGACGGCGATGGTGTCGAGCGATTCCAAACCGCTCGACAAGGCCGCGACCGCGAGCCTGGACGCATTGCGCGCGTACTCGCTCGGCCAGCACGCGTACAGCATCGGCGACGTCAAGGGCTCCAACGCGCTGCTGCAGCAGGCGCTGAAGATCGATCCACAGTTCGCCCTCGCACGCGTTTCGCTCGCCTCCAACTACATGGGCGAGAACAGGAATGACGAAGCGCTGCGCGAGATCACGCTGGCAGCCTCGACGCCGGATCGACTGACCGCGCGCGAAGCGCAGTACGTCGAAGCGTGGCGCGCCCTGTTCGGCCCACCCGCGAAGGCGCTCGATGTCTGGCAGGCGCTGTCGCACATGTATCCGGACTTCCACGTCGCGCACGGCATCTACAGCTACTTCGCGTGGCAGTACGGCAACCGCTATGCCGACGCGATCCGTGCCTACGAAAAGAGCGCGTCCCCGCAGGCGCCGCACCCGCAGGTGCGAGAAGAGATTCTCGGCACGCTCTACCTCGGCATCGAGGACCACGAGCGCGCCGAGCGGCATTTCGCGAAGGCCGTCGAACTCGGATTCACGCGGTCCACGTTCAGGCCGGCCGTCTTCGCGGCGCGGCGCCAGTACGACCGTCTCGCCGCCTACCTCGCCCAGGACAAGGAAGACGAGATCACCGCACAGGCCATCGGCGCGCAGAACCTGCGCGTCAGCTACCTCGTCGACCAGGGGCGCTGGGATGACGCCTGGAAAGCCGTCGCCGCGTACCGCGAGCGCGTGGAAACGGGTTCACGAAGCGCGAGCAAGCTGCGCATCGCCGAACTCGGCGTGCGTACGATCGCCGGCGTCGAGCCGGGCGCGATCAGGGCCTTCCTCGACGCGGAGGCCGCCGCCGCGGCCGGGCTCTCGCACATCGACCGCAGCGAAACCTGGTTCCACCTGCTGTTCGCCGGCTACCTCGCCGCCTCCGCCGGCGACGCCGCGACCGCGCAGGCGGGCCTCGACCGGGTCGGCGACGACGCGCGCGGCGGCGACTACCCGGTGCTGGCGCGCATGCGCGCGGCCGCCGAGGCGCGCATCGCGCTCGCCGCCGGTGATGCCGATACCGCACGGGCTGCACTGATGCGGATGCCGCTCGACGGCACCGAGCTGTACGTCACGCACGTGGCGTTGATGGATGCGCACGCGCTCGCCGGCGACCCCGCCGCCGCGCTCGCGCAGGCAGAGTGGCTCGCGGCGCACCGCGGGCGCGCGTACACCGAGTACAACGCCGACTGGGTCGCGCGCCCGTTCAACGTCGCGCAGTCCGACCTCGCGCTGCTGCGCGGTGCGGAGCTCGCGCTCGAACTCGGCGACAAGGCGCGCGCGCGCAGGATGCTCGCCGCGTTCCGCGCCGCATGGCGCGGGGCCGACCAGGTCCCCTTCGTCGCGCCGCGCCTGCAGAAGGTGGACGCGGCGCTGTGACGAGGCTCAGCGGCCCAGGCGCGCCTTCGGTACGGTCATCGACAGGTAGGCGCTCATGCTCTCGCCATCGAGTCGCGCCAGCGCGTCCTCGAACGTTTTCTTGTCGGCGAGCTTCGACGGGGCGAGGCAGGCCGGATTGAGATTGACCACCGTGTGGTAGGGCACGCCGAGTTCGACCAGCGCTGCGGCCGGCTTCTCCTCGTAGCGGGCGCGGAATTCGTCGCTGGTGGCGAGCTCCCTGATCAGCTGCGCGCACTGCTCGCTCGTGAGCGTTGCGTGGCTCATGGTCGACCTCCTGTGGATTCCCCGGGGAAAATCGTAACCGAGAATACGGGGCGGCGGGTGGTGCGGGCCCTGGGGCTGGAAGAAGGGTGGGCGAACCGGGTCCACCGGAGGGGGAGAACCGCGATGCGCGTGCGCCGCTGCAGCGCCTGCATGATCGAACCGCGCGAGCAGGTCGGCTTCGACCTCGCCCTGCTCGGCCACGGGGGTACTGGACTGCGCACCACCGTGGCCTGGATCGCACACGCGCCGCATCGCGATGGCGAGGTCGCGCTCGCGCCTGCGGAGGTCGCCGCGCTCGGGTTCGTGTCGCCGAACGAGTGGCGCGAGCCGGACGCGCTGCCCGTCGAGGTGCAGGCGGTCCTGGAGGCGCTGGTCGACAAGGAACTGCTCGTCATCGAGGGGAGCGAGGCGGACGCGCGCGACCGCCAGCTCCGGGACGCGCACTGGCGCGATGCGGCGGCGGTCGCGCATTTCGCGTCGCGCTGGCAGGGCGTCGATACCGTCGCCATCGAGCGCCAGTTCGCGCAGGCGACCGACGGCCGCCTGCTGGCGGAGCTGCTCGAGCGCCTCGGCCAGGCGCCGCCGATGGTTCGCGAACATACGGAACCGCAGGCGCGACAGCGCCTCCCGGCCGCCCCGGCATCGCCGCTGGCGGAGCTGCTCGAGCGCCGCGTGACCTGCCGCAACTACGACCGCGACCGGCCACTCGACCTGCACGCGTTCTCGACGGTGCTGTTCCGTGCCTACGGCGCGCGCGCGACCGAGGAGCACGTGCCCGGACTGCAGCTGATGAAGAAGGGCGTACCGTCGGCCGGCGGCCTGCACGCGAACGAGGCCTACCTGCTGGTCCGGCACGTCGACGGCGTCGCCCCGGGCCTGTACCACTACCATCCCGTCGAGCACGCGCTCGAGCCGATCCGCACGCTGGTCCGCGACGCCGCGGGCACGCTCGCGCGCACCTTCGTCGCGGCGCAGCCGTACTTCGTCGATGCGCACGCGATGGTCGTGCCGACCGCGCGCTTCCGGCGCACGTTCTGGAAGTACCGCAACCACGCCAAGGCCTACCGCGCCCTCGTCCTCGATGCCGGGCACCTGTCGCAGACCCTGTACCTCGCCGCGACCGAGCTCGGCCTCGGCGCGTTCATCACCGCGGCGATCAACGAAGTCGACATCGAGCGCGCCTTCGGCCTCGATCCACGGGAAGAGGGCCCGCTCGCGGTCACCGGCTTCGGCTGGCGCGGCCGCGAGCGGAACGAGCTCGAGTTCGACCCGCTCAACGTGGTCTGGCGCGGCGGCTGACGCCGTGGCCGGGCGACCTCCGGCCGCCGCCCGGGACCGCGGCGGCGGCCCGCGCACGGCGCTGGTCATGCGGCGCACAACAGGCGCAAAATGGCGGAACGCGGCAAGGGGCGGCTGGAAGGGTGACTGCGGACGAGACAGCGCGGATCGACGGTAACGCCGGCAACGCCACGTCGGTGCTGCGCACGCTCGTGCTGTGCGACCTCGTCGATTCGACCGCGCTGGTCGAGCGTCTCGGCGACCAGCAGGCGGCCGACCTGTTCCGTCGCCACGACCGGCTCGCGCGCGCGCTGATCCACCAGCACGGCGGGCGCGAGATCGACAAGACCGACGGGTTCCTGCTGATCTTCGAACGGCCGATCCAGGCGCTCGCATTCGCGCTCGACTACCAGCGCGAGCTCGCGCGCCTCGGCAGCGAGGAAGGCATCGACCTCGCCGCGCGCATCGGCATCCACGTCGGCGACGTCGTCGTCTGGGACAACGCCGAGGACGACGTGCGCCGCGGCGCCAAGCGCACCGAGGTCGAGGGCCTGGTCAAGCCGGTCGCCGCACGCCTGATGGGCCTGGCGATGCCGCGGCAGATCCTGATGTCCGGCACCGTCTACGACATCGCGCACCGCGCCCAGGGCGAACTCGGCGAGCGGCTCCAGCGCGTGCGCTGGCGCACGCACGGCCGCTACCGCTTCAAGGGCGTGCCCGATCTCGTGCCGGTGTTCGAAGTGGGCGAGGACGGTTTCGCGCCGCTGCGCGCGCCCGCATGGACCGGCAAGGCGCACCGCGAGATGCCGGTCTGGCGCCGCCCGGCCGCGGTCGTCGGCGAGATCTTCGTCCTGCTCCTCCTCGTCGCCGTGCCGGCCTGGTACTTCCTGCGGCCGGCGCCGGCCATCGCCTTCGCCAATCGCGACTGGGTCGTGGTCGGCGACCTGAAGAACCTGACCGGCCAGGAAACCTACACCGAGTCCCTGCAGACGGCGTTCCGCGTCGGCCTCGAGCAATCGCGTTACGTCAATGTGGTTCCGCAGCTGCAGGTCCGCGATTCGCTGAAGCGAATGGTCCGCGATCCGCTCACGACTCCGGTCGATCGTGCGGTCGGTTCCGAGGTCGCGCTGCGCGAAGGGGCGCGCGCACTCGTCCTGCCGACGGTCGCCGAGATCGGCGGCCGCGTGCGCATGACGGCCGAGGTCGTCGATCCGAACACGCAGGCCACCGTGTACAGCGATACGGTCGATGCCAGCGATGCCGACGGCATGCTGCCCGGCATGGACGACCTGCTGCGCAAGATGCGCGGCCGCCTCGGCGAGTCGCTCGCCTCGATCGGCGAGGCCTCCAGGCCACTCGCGCAGATCACCACCAGCGACCTCGACGCGCTGCGCGCGCTCGGCAAGGCCGAGGAGGAACATGGACGTGGCAAGATCAACGAGGCACTGGTCCTGCTGAAGGAAGCGCTGCGCCTGGACCCGAAGTTCGCGCTGGCATGGGTGCGCCTGAGCACGCTGCAGAATGCATATCTCGGTGACGCCACGGCGGCACGCGAAAGCCTGCGGCAGGCAGCCGCCAACCGCGAGCGCCTCAGCGCGCGCGAGCAGCTCTTCCTCGATGGAACCCTGTCGCAGTACGAGAACGCGGATCGCTGGATCGAGAAGTGGACCGCCGCCGCACAGCTGTATCCCGACGCGGTCAACGCGCGGCAGAACCTCGGTGTCGGCTACGTGTGGTACCAGCACCGGCTCGCCGAAGCGATTCCGCACTTCACCGCGATCGCGAATTCGCGCCACCCGCTGCGCGGTGCGAGCTGGATGGCGCTCGCGTTGATCGAGACCGAGCAGGGCAACGACCGCAAGGCGATGGAATACGTCGGCAAGTCGCGCGAACTCAATGCCCTGATGCCGCACCTCGAGGACGTCATCCCGGACCTGGCCGCGCGCCGCCACGATGCGGTCATCGCGCGGCTCGCCGCAGTGCCGCCGACCCTGCCGGATGCGATGCAGGCCGAAAAACAGCACAAGCTCGCCGCCGTCGCGATCGACAAGGGCGACGATGCGGCCGCTGCGGCGGCACTCGAACGCGCGGCACAGTTCAGCGCGAAGACGCCATCGATGTCGCAGCAGGCGCGGCTGCGGCTGGCGGTGGCCGCGTTCCAGGCCGCCACCCAGGCGCCGTCGGCGAATGCTGCGATCGAGGCGCTGATCGCGGACGAACGCGCGCGGGCGACGTCGAGTGCCGCGGCACACGACGGCAGCGCGGCGATCCATGTCGCGCTCGCGACGATGCTCGCGGCACGCCACGGCGCCGATCCGGCCAAGGCGAGGGCGGCGCTGGACGCGACGCGCTCGATCGCGCTCGACCACGGCTACTACGATCGTGCCGCCCTGTGGCGCACGGCGGACTGCGAGCTGCGCTTCGCGGCGAAGGCGGGCGAACGCGCGGCCTGCCTCGCGGCCCTGCTCGACGGGCGCGAGTACTACCAGACGCATGTCGGGCTGGAGCGGGCCTGGCGTGCCGCCGGCGACGCCACCAAGGCGGACGAGCAGCGGCGATGGTTGCAGGAACACCGCGGCCAGGCGGTCGCCGAACTGGAAAACGTGGTGTCGCTGATTCCGAACCTGCTGGATGCCCGGCGCGTGCCGGGCATCCGCGCGGGCAGTGCGGCTACTTCTTCATCACGATGAAGACGAAAATGCAGCCCTTCGGCATTTCAGGGTCGGCGACGAATTCCTTGTGCAGCTGCGCCACCTCCTCCATCGAAGGCAGCGTGCGCACGGCCGGGACATCGGCCGGGTCGGCGTCGATACCGTAAGACTTGAGCGCGCCGACCGGATCGCCGAGCATCCGTTCGCGGGCATCGCGGTCGGACGAAAGCGCTTGCAGCATCTTGGCGATGGCGTCGTTCGACGGTGCGGTCTGTACCATGTGAGTTCCCCTGTCTGGTGTCGAGCCGGCGATGGCGTCGGTCCCGCTCGCGCGGGGCGCGGCTGCGCCGGTGGCCGAATCCGGGCGGCGGCGCCTTTCTAGCACAAACGGGACGCAGGAAATGGGTTCGATGCCGGGCCGGCCGCCGCTCAGGCGCTGCTGTGCGATCTACCTGGAGCCGGTCGAGGCGGTCAGCTTCGATGTCGCCGCGCTGTTGGCCGGGCGCGATCCCCGGCAGCGGGCACTGGCATGGAGCGCGCTCGCACCGCACCTCGACGCCCCGGTCGCCGTCGACGAGGACGAGGTCGTGGCGCTCGGGCGCATCGGCCCGTCGGAGTGGATCGAGGCCGAGGCCGCGTCGAGGCTGGCGCCCGAGGACGTCCTGCGGCGCCTGGTCGCGAAGAACCTGCTGCTGGAACAGGGCCGGTCGGCGCGGGCCGACCAGCGCGACCTCGCGCTGCGCGAGGCCAAATGGCATCCGCTGCTGGCGACCGCGCACGCGTTCTCGCGCTGGAGCAACGTCGACAGCCTGCAGGCGCAGGAAGCATCCGGCATCCGCTCGACGGCCGACATGATCCGGTCCGCGGGCCTGCCGCCCCCGCACTTCCACGCCCGCCGCGATGCCGGCGAGCGATTGCCGCTGGCGTCGCCATCGGCCAACCCGCTGGACCGGCTGCTGCAGCGCCGCGCGACCTGCCGCAATTTCGATCGCGACGCGGCGTTGCCGCTGTCCGAGCTGTCGCGCATCCTGCATCGCACGTTCGGCGAGCAGGGTCGCGAGGAAATCGAACCGGGCGCGGTCGCGGTGAAGAAGAACCACCCCTCGGGCGGAGGGCTGCACCCGCTCGAGGCGTACGTGGTCGCGCGACGCGTCGATGGCGTCGAACCGGGCCTGTACCACTACAACGTCGAGGCGCATGCGCTGGACCGCCTGCCCCGACCCGACGGCTTCGACGCCGGCGAGTTCGCGCGCCACGCGGTCGCGGGCCAGCACTACTTCTCCGATGCGGCGGTGCTCGTCGTCGTCGCGGCGCGCTTCCCGCGCGCGACGTGGAAATACCCGAAGCATCCGAAGATCTACCGCGCGATCCTGCTCGAAGCCGGGCACGCCTCGCAGAACCTCTACCTGTCCGCGACCGACGCGGGACTCGGCGCCTTCATCACCGCCGCGATCAATGAAGTCGAGATCGAACAGGCGCTCGGGCTCGATGCCCTGTTCGAAGGCCCGATCGCCGTCTGCGGTTTCGGGCCGCGCGCGCGCACGCGCGAGACGGTCGAGCTCGACCCGCAGGCCCGCGTCTGGGGCAGCAACGGCGAACGGATCGACGGCGAGCGAGACTGACTCCGGGCGCGGCGGACGCGGCGCTCACGACCATCGCGCGAGGTCGTCCGGAACATCCACGTCGGCGGCGAGGCCGGGTGCGTCGACGGCGACGACGCGGTCCGCATGCGCGCGCAGCACGGCGCGCGCGCCGACATCGCCCTGCAGGCGCGAAAGCTCCGCGAACCATGCGCGCGGCAGCAGCGCCGGAACGCCGAGCACGCCGGCGTAGGCGCTCGCCGCCGCGATCGCGGGTGCGGCGCGCCATGCCGAACACAGCGCTGCCAGGTGCGCGGCGTCGAGCGCGGGCTGGTCGGCCACGGCGACGAGCGCGCCGGCGCAGCCGTGCGGCACGGCCGCGAGCCCGGCACGCAACGAAGCCGACAGGCCTTCGGCCGCGTCGCCTGCGACGACGATGCGGGCATCGATGCCGTCGAGCAGCGTGCGCAGGTCCGATGCCGCGTCGGCGAGCACGACGACGAGCGCATCGGGCTGCGTCGCCAGCAGCGCGAGCGCCGTGCGCCGCAGCAACGGCACGCCGTCGATCGCGATGCGCTGCTTCGGCCGGCCGAGGCGCGTCGACGCGCCGGCGGCGAGCAGGATCGCGGCATGGCGCGCATCAGCCACGTGCACGCCGCGCGCAGGTCTGCTGCAGCTCGGCCGCGATCGCGAGCGCGATCGCTTCCGCGCCCTCGCCGCCGAGCGGCAGGCCGACCGGCGCGTGCAGGCGCGCGCGCAGCCGTGCAGCCGCGTCCGTGCCGATCACCGCGAGCAGTTCGTCGCGCCGCGCCGGTGGACCGAGCAGGCCGACGTACGGCACCGCGGCCGGTGCGAGCGCGCGCAGGGCCTGCGCATCGAGCTCGAAATGATGGTTCATGACCAGCGCGGCATCCCACTGTGCCGCGCGGCAGCGTTCGGCGAGCGCGTCGCCGCCCTCGCGGTGCAGCGCGTCGACGCCGGCGTCGTCGGCGAAGCGCAACCAGCGTTCGCGCCGCTCGCACAAGGTCGCATGCCAGCCGATCCGGCGCACGTGCGCGAGCAGTGGCGGCGTCTCCGGCCCCGCACCGAGCAGGAGCAGGCGCGGCGCGCGCGCGACGCGCAGCTCGACGCCGGCGGTCGGCTTCGACATCGCGGCATCGGGCGCACCCGCAGCGTCGAACGCATGCCGGTACGTGCCGACCTGCGCGACGCCGGCGCCGAGCCGCTCGGCATCGGTCGTGAGCGTCAGCATGACGTCCTGCTCGCCCGCGGCGGCGGCGTGCAGCGCGTTGCGCAGCGGTGCCAGCGGCGGCAGCGGCAACAGCAGCACCTCGGTCGACCCGCCGCAGCCACTGCCGGAGCCGAACACGCGGTCCTCGTCGCCGCTGGTATCGAAGCGCGCACGCCGGGCGCGCCCCTCGGCGAGCACGCCGCGCGCCATCGCCTCGAGCTCCGCTTCGAGGCAACCGCCCGACAGCGCACCGGCGCGTACGCCGCCGGCGTCGAGCAGCACGAGCGCGCCGGGCTTGCGGTAGGTCGAGCCGCGCGTCGCGATGACGACGCACAGCACGGCCGGCCGGTTCGCCGCCGCGAGCGCGTCAGCGGCCGCGACGATCGCGCGCACGCCGCCGAGCGGCGGCAAGGTCGGCGCCGAAGCCGCGTCCCGCGGTGCGGCGGCGTTGGGAGAACCGGTGTCGCTCATGCCGGAGTTCCGCGTACGCGCTTCAGTCGCGCCGGCCGCGGCGCGCGAGGCGCCGCGCGAACAGGCGCGCGAGCCACGGGCGGCGCACCAGTGCCGAACCGAGCCGCTCGAGCTTCAGGCCGACGCGGCGCACGCCGTCGTCGTCCAGCTCGCGCGCGACCAGCGTCACGGGCCCGAGGCGCACGCTGTCGCCGACTTCGACGGTGTGTTCGAAGCGGCGCTGGAAATGCTCCGCGAGCGTCAGCGGTGCGTCCTTCGCGCGCACCGGGAGGGCGTAGAACCCGGCGACGTCGCCGAGACGCACGCCGGCGTCGAAGCTGAACTCGCCGAACAGCTCGCGCTCCGCGTCGACCGCCTCGTCGGGCGGGACGAACAGCCAGTCGAGCCGGTACACGAGTCCTGGCGGCGCGAGCAGGTAGGCGTAGTCGCCGGCCGCGAGCGGCCCGGCCGCGTCGGGCATCAGGATGCGGCCGTCCCGCACGACCATCGCGAGCTGCGCCCAGCCCGGCAGCGCCTGCCGGCCGAGGACGGCCGCGCCTGCGGCGATCGGATAGCCGACCATCTCGCGTTCGAGCTGGCCAGGCAGGTCGAGCTCGACCTTGCGTACCGCGCGGTCGCGGTGCGGCAGCGCGACGTCGAGCAGGCGCGCGGCGAGGCCGAGGGTCCAGCCCTGCACCAGCAGCGAGACCAGCACGACCACGAACGCGACGTTGAAGATCAGCTGCGCGTTCTTCAGCTGCATCAGCATCGGGATCGAGGCGAGGAAGATGCCGACCGCGCCGCGCAGGCCGACCCACGCGATGAAGCCGATCTCGCGCTTGCCGTAACCGAACGGCGCGAGGCACAGGGTGACCGCGACCGGCCGCCCGACCAGCATCAGGAATGCCGCGATGCCGAGCGCGGGCAACAGCGCGTCGCCGAGCGTGTGCGGCGACGCGAGCAGGCCGAGCACGAGGAACATCACGATCTGGCACAGCCAGGTGCCGGCATCGAGCACCGACAGCAGGTTCGCGAAGCCAGGCACGTTGCGGTTGCCGACGATGACGCCGGCGATGTAGACCGCGAGGAATGCGCTGCCGTGCAGCGAGCCGGTGGCGCCGAACACGAACAACGCGGCGACGACCAGGAACAGTGCGGCGAGGCCGCCGCTCAACGGCAGCTTGCGCAGCGCGGCCGCGATCGCGAAGCCGCCGAGCGCACCGCCGATCGCGCCGACACCGAACTGCAGCGCGAGCTCGGCCACGATCTCGCTGGCCGGCACGCCGCTCGGCACGGCGAGGTACTCGGCCAGCAGGGTGGCGAGCAGCACCGCGACCGGATCGTTCGCGCTCGATTCGATCTCCAGCGTCGAGCCGACGCGTGAACGCAGCTGCAGGCCGCCGGCGCGCAGCAGGAAGAACACCGCCGCGGCATCGGTCGAGGCGACGACCGAGCCGAGCAGCAGTGCGGCGATCATCGGCAGGTCGAGCAGCCAGTGCGCGGCGAGGCCGGTCAGTCCGGCGGTCACGACGACGCCGAGGGTCGCCAGCAGCAGGGTCGGCGCGAACACGCCGCGGAACGCCTCGCGGCGCGTGCGCAGGCCGCCGTCGAACAGGATGACCGCGAGCGCGAGCGAGCCGATGCCGTAGGTCGCGCGCACGTCGTCGAAGCGGATTCCGCCGGGACCGTCGACGCCGGCGAGCATGCCGACGAGCAGGAACACGAGCAGCAGCGGCGCACCGAACCGGCGCGCGACCAGGCTCGAGCCGATGCCGATCAGCATCAGCAGGGAGCACGCGGCGAGCAGCCAGTAGGTATTGTGGATCGCATTCATCGCGCCCCGATCATAGCCGGAGCGCCCGACCGAACCGCGACCCGTTCGTGACGGCAGGCCGTTCCACCCCGGCCGGCGACCGCGTCGCGGAACGCTGCAGGCACTGGCGCCATGCCCCTCCCACGCCCAGGCCCGCCGCGACGACCGACCCCGGCGCTGGCGCACGCCAGCGTCCCGCGCCTCGCCGTCTCCCGTGCGAACGCGCTTCTTCGTGTCCTCGGTGTTCCAGTCCTGCCTTGCCGCGCCGTCACCCAAGCCCGCGCCGACTCAGCCGTCGAACCGGCGCAGCTGGATCGCCTCGGACAGGTGCGCCGATCCGATCGTTGCACTGCCGGCGAGGTCGGCGATCGTGCGCGCGACGCGCAGCACGCGGTGGTAGGCCCGCGCGGACAGGCCGAGCCGGTCGACCGCGCGGTCGAGCAGGGCCTGCTCCGCCGCCGCGAGCGCACAGTCGCGCTCGAGTTCGCGATGGCCGAGCCAGGCGTTCGGTTTCCCGGCGCGCGTGAGCGCGATGCCGCGCGCGGCGACGACGCGCTCGCGCACGCTGGCGCTGCCTTCGCTGCCGGACTCGCCGCGCAGCTCCGCATGCGGCACGCGCGGCATCTCGATCTTGAGGTCGATGCGGTCGAGCAGCGGGCCGGACAGCCGCGCGCGGTAGCGCGCGATGGCCTCCGCCGTGCAACGGCAGCGCCCGGACGGATCGCCGGCGTAACCGCAGGGGCAGGGGTTCATCGCGGCGACGAGCTGGAACCGCGCCGGGAACTCGGCCTGGCGCGCCGCACGCGAGATCGCGATGCGGCCGGATTCGAGCGGTTCGCGCAGCACCTCCAGCACGTGGCGGTCGAACTCGACGACCTCATCGAGGAACAGCACGCCGTGGTGCGCCAGCGAGACTTCGCCCGGGCGCGGCAGCGAGCCGCCACCGACCAGCGCGACCGCCGATGCGGTGTGGTGCGGTGCGCGGAACGCACGACGCTTCCAGCTGGCGACGTCGGTGTCGTGTCCGGCGACCGAGCGCACCGCGGCGAGTTCGAGCGCTTCGCGCTCGTCGAGCGGCGGCAGGATCGACGGCAGGCGGCTCGCGAGCATGGTCTTGCCGGTGCCGGGCGGGCCGACCATCAGCAGGTTGTGCGCACCGGCCGCGGCGATCTCGAGCGCGCGCCGCGCGTGTGGCTGGCCGCGCACGTCGGCGAGGTCGGGCGGCTCGGCCGGCGTCGCGGGCGCATCATCGGCGCGCGCCGGCGCGAGTTCGATGCGGCCGTCGAGGTAGGCGCAGACCTCGAGCAGCGAACCGGCGACGCGCACGTCGGCATCGGCGACCAGCGCGGCCTCGGCACCGTTGCCGTGCGGCACGACCACGCGCCGGCCGCGCCGCGTCGCCTGCAGCACCGCCGGCAGCACGCCGTGGACCGCGCGCAGCTCGCCGCCGAGCGCGAGTTCGCCGATGAACTCGTGGCCGTCGAGCGCGCGCGTCGGCAGCACGCCGCTTGCTGCGAGCACGCCGATCGCGATCGGCAGGTCGAAGCGGCCACCGTCCTTGGGCAGGTCGGCCGGCGCGAGGTTGACGGTGACGCGCCGCTGCGGCCAGTCGAACTGCGCGTTGAGGATGGCCGCGCGCACGCGGTCGCGCGCTTCCTTCACCGCGGTTTCCGGCAGGCCGACGATCGACGTGCCGGGCAGGCCGCCGGAGAGGTGCACCTCGCACGAGACCAGCGGCGCGGCAATGCCGTCCTGCGCGCGACTGAAGACGAGCGCGAGGCTCATCGGCGCGCGCCCGCTGAAAAAATGCCCGCCACCTGCGCCGTGGGGTGAACTGCGCGAGGCAGCGGGCTTCCCGGGAAACCGGTGGGTTCGGTGGCGTCCATGCACGGGTCTCCGGCGCGCGCGGGCGTCCGGCCCTGTGCGCCGTGGGTGAGGGAGGGGCGGCGTCGCCGTGGCGACGCCGGGCCTCAGTTCGGCGGCGCGCCGCCGCCGGACATCGTGCGTTCGAGCGCGAGCACCTGCTGCTCGAGTTCCTCGATCTTCTCGCGCGTGCGCAGCAGCACGCAGCGCTGCACGTCGAACTCTTCGCGCGTGACGAGATCGAGCTCGCGCAGGCCGGATTGCAGCACGCTGCGGAAGTTCGCCGTGAGGTCGGCGCGCGCCTCGTCGAGGCCGGGCGGGACCAGCGCCGCGAGGCGGCGGGCGAGCGATTCGATGGATTGGACGTGGATCATGCTTCACCCCAACTCGTTGCGGACTGCGGATGCCTGCGTCGCGACCTGTTGCCGGCCGCTTCGACGCGCCGGGCGCCCTTCCGTGGGGCGGCCGGTGGCGAACCCGACGTTCGCCACCGGCCGGAGCCTCCTTGCGGCGCCGAATCCGTCGGCGCGACCTCCCCGCGAACCGGAGTCTGGCGGGGCCGCCCGGGCGCCGCCAGACGGCGATTTCGGAAGTCGTTGTAGGAAATTTCCTACGCGCGCGCTTCCGCTATAGTCGCGACGGCGCGCAGCAGACTCCGGAGAAACATGCGATGCGGATGGTCATGGCGATCATCAAGCCGTTCAAGCTCGACGACGTGCGCGAAGCGCTCGCCGATGTCGGCATCCAGGGCATCACCGTGACCGAGGTGCGCGGCTTCGGCCGCCAGAAGGGCCATACGGAACTCTACCGCGGCGCCGAGTACGTGGTCGACTTCCTGCCGAAGATCAAGCTCGAGGTCGCCGTCGCCGACGACCAGGTCGAGCGCGTCGTCGAGGCGATCGCGCAGGCGGCCAACACCGGCAAGATCGGCGACGGCAAGATCTTCGTCTGGCAGCTCGACCGCGTGGTGCGCATCCGCACCGGGGAACTCGACGCCGACGCGCTGTAGCGGCGCGTTCAGCGCCACAGGATCCACACGCCGAGGCCGGCGAACAGCGTGGCCGCGGCGATGCGCGCCGCCTTCAGCGGCAGCCTCGACGCGAAGCGCGACCCGAGCCAGACCACCGGCACGTTGGCGAGCAGCATGCCGATCGTGGTGCCGCCGACGACCTGCCAGAGCGGGGCGTACTCCGCCGCGAGCACGACCGTGGCGACCTGCGTCTTGTCGCCCATCTCGGCCAGGAAGAACGCAATCAGCGTCGCGACGAAGACGCCGTGGCCGGCGCCGCGCGCGGCTTCCGCTTCGTCCGCGTGGTCCGGCTTCAGCGTCCACACGGCGACCGCGAAGAAGCTCGTGGCGACGATCCACTTCAGCGTCTGCGGCGAGAACCACTGCGCGACGACGGCGCCGGCGAGGCCGGCGAGCGCGTGGTTGGCGAGGGTGGCGACGAGGATGCCGAGCACGATCGGCCACGGCCGGCGGTACTTCGCCGCGAGGATCAGCGACAGCAGTTGGGTCTTGTCGCCGATCTCGGCGATCGCGACCGCGACGGTCGAGACGAGCAGGGTCTGCAAGGGAACGCTCCACAGGGGCCGGGATCGGAAGACGCGATGGATCACGCGCACAGTCCCGGCCCGGGTCTGCCCACGCGAACCAACGGTCTTGCCACCCGGATCGCTGGCGATCCGTCGCGCGCGCCATGGCGGTGTCCGCCAAGTGTGTTGACGCGCGCCCCGCGGCCACTGGCCTCGGTCGGCTACTCCCCGATGGAGCGCGCGCAGTGTAGCGGCCGTCGCGCACGTCCGCCATCGTGGCGGCCCATTGACATGCAAATGCGAATCATTATCATCTATGGCGTTCATTGACGGGAGTGATCGCATGCTCGAACCGATCTCCAAGCAGCCGGCGGGCGCCCGCGCCGAAGCGCATCGCGGCGACGCGGCGCCGGCGCTGCGGCGCGCGGCACGGATCAGCAGCGGCCAACTCCTCGCCGGGCAGCGCGAAGTCGTGATCGAGCACGCCGGGCAGGAATACCACCTGCGCCGGACGCGCAACGACAAGCTGATCCTGACCAAGTAGGTCCGCATGAACGCGTGCGCGGTGCCCCGACCCGCTCCACCCCGGTGTCCCGGCAGGCCCGGCACGCCGCGGAGCCGGCGATGAGTGCGCTCGACGGAGTCGAGGGCGGCAGCCGCCGGGACGGCGACGGCCTCACCGGCGTGGCCCGCGCAGCGCCGCCGCCGTCCGCACCGTTCGATCTCGCGGCGCTCGCAGACACCCTGCCGCGCCTCGGCAGCGTGCTGTGGCTCGAACATCGCCGGGCCGGTCACGCCGACGCGCCGGCCGCGACGGCCGGTGGCATCGTGCTGGTCGAACATGCGGCGCTCGCGCCGTTGACGCGCTGTGCCGGAGCCCGCGCCTGCCAGGCCATCACGCCACGCGGACCGCGTGAATGGCTGGCGTTTCACTCGGCCGCGGGCGAGCCGCTGGCGAAACTGTTCCTGCTGCCCGATACCGACCTCCTCGAGTGGGACGAGATGACGAGGCGCTGCGGCTTCGCGCCAGCCGCGCCGCCGTCCTCGCGCGGCTGGAGCGCGCATGCCGCGTTCCTTCGCGGCGCATTCGCGCGCATCGGCGCGCGCTGGCGGGCGCACGTGCTCGCGTTCGAAACGCGCCGCGCGCCGTGGCTGCGCACGCTCGATGCGCGCACGCCGTTGCGCCTGTCGCTGCTCGGCTTCGAACTCGCGCGCACGATCGCGCGCGACGAGGGCGCCGAGCTCGCGCCGCCGCGGCTGGCCTGACCGCGCGCGACGCGGCGCGCCCGCTGGTGCATCATCGGCGTTTCACCCTGGCACGGGTACCGATCATGCGAAGCCGCCTCTCCGTCGCGTGCTCCCTCCTCCTGCTGTGTTCGCTGCACGCCGGCGCGCAGTCGCTGCCGCAACGCATCAACGACACCGGCCTCGTCCGCTGCTATGCCGGCAGCGGCGACGGCGGCATCTCGCAGGTCGGCTGCACCAATCCGGCCTGGCCCGGCCAGGACGGCGCGAGCGGGCGTGACCCCGCCGCGGCCGCCGGCACGCTGCCGAAGGTCGGCGCCGGCGACGGTGGCTTCGATTTCAGCAAGCTGTCCAACGGCGGCGCCGAGCTCCCGGCCAGCGCCGCGGACGGCACCGGCCCGAACGACTGGGGCTGCACGCGCGACAACGTGACCGGCCTCGTCTGGCGCATCCGCACCGAGGCAGGGCGCTCGTGGGCGCAGGCGCGCGCGGCGATCGCGGCGGCGAACGCAGCCAACGCATGCGGCCGCGCCGACTGGCGCCTGCCGACCGTCGACGAACTCCTCGGCCTGGTCGATTTCCGCTTCAGCGTGCCGGCGATCGACGCGACCTATTTCCCGCGCACGTCCGCGGGCTTCCACTGGACCGCCGACCGCGCCGTGGATACGCCCGCGCGCCGTCGCATCGTCAACTTCGCCGGCGGTTTCGTGCATGCGCTCGACGCGAGGCGCGCGGCCGACCTGCAGCTCGTCGCCGGTGGCGAGGACTTCGCGCCGTTCGCCGTCGGCGGCGACGGCACGGTGCTCGACCCGCGCACCGGCCTCGCCTGGGAGCGCTGCTCGCTCGGCCAGGCCGGCACGGCCTGCAACGGCGAACCGGCCGCGATGAACTGGCTCGACGCACTGCGCGCGGTGCAGGACCTCAACGCGCAGAACTGGCGCGGCCATTCCGACTGGCGCCTGCCGAACGTGAAGGAGCTCGCAAGCCTGGTGCAGTCCTCGACCTCGCCGGCGATCGATGCCGGTGCATTCCCCGGTGCGACGCCGGTCGCGTGCTGGAGCTCGACCACCTACGTGCGCGCGACGCGGACCGCGTGGAGCGTCTTCTTCGGCAGCGGCGACGTCTACGCCAAGGACAAGGCGACGCGTGCCTGCGTGCGCGCGGTGCGCACGGCGAGTGCCGCCGCCGGCGGCGCTCGGCGCGATGCGCTGTTCGCCGACGACTTCGACGGCGCCGGACCGCCGCCGCTGCAGCCGGTCGACGCGTTGCCGGTCGTCTCGCTGACGACCGCGGGCGGCGTGCCGATCGATCGCGAAAACTACGTCGCAGGCACGCTCACGATCAGCGGCGACGGCGAGCCGTACCAGGGCGCGCTGCAGGTGCGCGGCCGGGGCAACTCGACCTGGTCCATGCCGAAGAAGCCGTACCGGCTCAAGCTCGACGTCAAGGCGCCGCTGCTCGGCATGCCGTCGGATCGCCACTGGGTCCTGCTCGCGAACTACGCGGACAAGTCCCTGCTGCGCAACGCGCTCGCCTTCACCCTCGGCGACCGGCTCGGCATGGCCTGGAATCCGCGCTCGCGCATGGTCCAGCTGACGCTCAACGGCGAGTACCAGGGCGTGTACCAGTTGGCCGAGCACGTGCGCGTGGGCGCGAACCGCGTCGACATCACCGAGATGGAGCCGGGCGACATCGCGCCGCCGGAAGTCACCGGCGGCTACCTGTTCGAGCTCGACATGCGCCGCGATTGCGCGCCGATCGTGCAGTTCGACACCAGCCGCGGCGTCGCGTTCTGCATCGACACGCCCGACGAGGACGACATCGTGCCGGCGCAGTACGAGTGGCTGCGCGGCTACGTGCAGCAGACCGAAGACGCGATCTGGTCCCCGGGCTTCGCCGATCCGGCGACCGGCTACCGTGCCTGGCTGGACCCGCGCAGCTTCATCGACTGGTACCTCGTCAGCGAACTCACCGCCAACGTCGACTCGGTCGGCTACTCGAGCATCTGGCACTACAAGGACCGCGACGGCCTGCTCCAGCGCGGCCCGCTGTGGGACCACGACCTTTCGACCGGCAATGCGTACTACGCCGCCTGCGCCGACCCGCGCGGCTTCTGGGTCCACGAAGGCACCTGGTACCAGCGCCTGTTCGCCGACCCGTGGTTCGCCGCCGAAGTGCGCGCGCGCTGGGACGCGGTGCGTGCCGAAGCGATCGACGGCCTGCCCGCGCTGCTCGACGACGCCGCGCCGGCGCTGGTCGCGGCCGCCGCGGACAATTTCGAAACCTGGCCGATCGCCGAGACCTGGGTCTGGCCGAACGTCGTCGTCACGGGCTCGTGGGAAGGCGAACTCGAATACGTGAAGGACTGGCTGCGCCAGCGCACCGACTGGCTCGACCGCAACCTCTGACCGCGCTCAGGCGAACAGGGCGGGCAGCGCGGTCGCCGCGCCCGCGCGCACGCAGGCGTGCATCCGCGGCGACAGCGCGCTCGGCTGCGGATTCACCTCGACCAGCACCGCGCCGGCGCGCGCGGCGAGCGCCGGCAAGCCGGCGGCCGGGTGCACCAGGCCGGACGTGCCGACCACCAGCAGCAGGTCGCAGCCGCTCGCCGCCGCGGTCGCCTCGCGCAGCGCCGCGTCCGGCAGGGCCTCGCCGAACCAGACCACGCCAGGGCGCACGCGGCCACCGCACTGCGTGCAGCGCGGCGGCTCGACGCATCGTGGCGTCGTGTCCGGCGCGATCGCGATCCCGCCGGCGGCGTGCCCGCAGCTCGAGCAGCGGTGCGCGAACAGCTCGCCGTGGAGATGCACCACGTCGCGGCTGCCGGCACGTTCGTGCAGGTCGTCGACGTTCTGGGTGACGACACGCAGCGCGCGTCGCGCCGCCGCCTCGGCGAGCGCGCGGTGGCCCGCGTTCGGAGCGGCGGCGCGCACGCGTGCCATGCGCCAGAGGTACCAGCCCCAGACGAGCGCGGGATCGCGATCCCATGCGGCGGGCGTCGCGAGCTCGGCCGGGTCGTACGCCGACCACAGGCCACCGGCCGCTTCCCGGAAGGTCGGGACGCCGCTCTCGGCCGACATCCCCGCGCCGCTCAGCACGACGATGCGCGTGGCGGCCCGGATGCGCGCGCGCGCCACGTCGAGGGCGGATGCGCCGCTCATGCGCCGCGATCGCCGGCGAGCGCGTCGGCATCGGCCACGGCCGTCGCACCACGGCGACCCACCAGCCAGCCGAGCCCGACGATGCCGGCGACGACGAGCACGGCGCCGAGCGCCGCGACGCCGCTCGGCGCCGCTTCACCGAGTAGCACCACGCCGAGCGCAGTCGAGAACAGCAGCTCGCACGCCTGCATCGCCTCCACCGCTCCGAGCGCGGCCGGGTCCTCGCGCACGAGGCCGGTCGCGCGGAAGAACAGGATCGTCGCGATCGTGCCGGCGAACAGCGCGACGCCGCCGGCGAGCAGCACCTGCGCCCGCGACGGCGGCCCGGCGACGTGCCACGCGCCGGCCGCGACCAGCCACCAGAACGGCTGGCTCGCGAGCGTCATGCCGAACACGCGCTGGGTCGCGTCGAGCGTTTCGCCGCTGCGCTCGAGGTGGAGCAGGATCGCGCGATTGCCGAGCGGATACAGCACCGCCGCAGCGGCGACCGCGCCGAGTGCGAGCCAGGCGTCGCGGTCGAGCCGGCCATCGAAGTGCGCACCCTGCATCAGCGCGACGCCGAGCACGATCAGCGCGCCGAGCGCGAGCGCCGCGCGCGGCAGGCGCGCGCGCGAGCCGCGGTAGAGCAGCGGGCCCAGCAGCATGCCGGCGATGACCGTCAGCTGGAACGTGCCGGCGACGAGCCAGGCGGGTGCAAACGCCGCCGACCAGGTCAGGCAGACGCAGAACAGGCCGAAGCCGATGCCGCTCCACAGCAGCCACGGCAGCGGATGCGCGCGCAGCGCGCGCACCACCGGTGCCTGCCCGCGCTGCGCGGCGAGCACCAGCGCGAGCATCGGCAGGGTCAGCAGGTAGCGCAGCGAGGCGGACCACGCCCAGTGGCCGCCGCCGGTCGCGATCGCCCGGTTCAGGACGTAGGTCGCGGTGAAGAACAGTGCGGCGGCGAGGCCGAGCAGCACCGCGACGACGCGGGTGCGGGAACTCATCGCCGCCGGCTGCCGCGCAGCCGTTCGAGCGGGAAGCTCGCGACCTCGCCGGCGGGCCCGCGCACCGGCTGGCCCGGCGCCGGCGCGCGCGCGATCGCGTAGACGACCTCGTAGGTCGCGGGCAGCGTGCCGTCGCGGCGGAACACCTCGTACGCGGCGACCACGCGCGCGAGGTGCTGCTTGCCGGTCAGGCTGCGCTGGCGCCGCGCATCGGCGTTGGTCGCGCCGATCGCGCGCAGGTCACGCATGAGGTCGCGCGCATCGGCGTAGGTCAGGGTGAAGTCGTCGCGCGCGAGCACCGGATCGCGGAATCCGCTCGCGAGCAGGCCGTCGCCGATGTCGTGCATGTCGATGAAGCGGCTCACGTGCGGCGCGTCGTCGACGGCGGCGAACGCGGCGCGCAGTTCCTTCAGCGTGTCCGGGCCGAAGGTCGAGAACAGCAGCAGGCCTTCCGGGCGCAGCACGCGGCGGAACTCGGCCAGCGCGAGGCCGGGGTCGTCGCACCACTGCAGGCACAGGCTCGAATGCACGAGGTCGATGCTCGCGTCGGCGAACGGCAGCGCCTGCGCGTCGGCGCAGACGAAGGCGGCGCGCCGGGCGCCGGCATCGGCCGCCGCGGCGATGCCGAGCATCGGCAGGGCGAGGTCGAGCGCGACGACGTCCGCGGCGGGCCAGCGCGCCTGCAGCGCACGCGCACCGTCGCCGGGGCCGCAGCCGACGTCGAGGATGCGCGCCGGCGAGAAGTCGGCGACGTCGTCGAGGTGCTCGCGCAGGCGCGTGCCGACTTCCGCCTGCAGGGCCGCGTGGGCGGCGTAGCTCGCCGCGGCGCGACCGAAGGCGCGGCGCACGTGCGCGCGGTCGAGGCCGGCGCTCATGCGCGTGCCTCCGCGGCGAGCTCGCACAGCGCCGCGGCGATCGCCGGCGCATGGCCGAGGAATGGCGCATGGCCGCTGTTGAACTCGAGCAGGCTCGCGCGCGGCGCGTGCTCGGCCGACCATTGCAGCGCACCGGGGGGAACGAGCCGGTCGCGGCGGCCGCCGATCCACAGGCTCGGCGCCGCGAGCTGCGCCAGTTCCGCGCGCAGGTCGTTCGCGGCGAGCGCATCGAGGCCGTCGTGCAGCGCCTCGAGGCGCGGTTCGCCGCGCGCGAACACGATCTGCTTCAGCTCGCGCAATTCCGCCTGCGCATGCGGCGAGCCGAGCGTTTCCAGGGCGAGGAAGCGCTCGATCGCGTGCCGGTACCGCTGCGCGAGCTCGTCGGCGAATTCGTCGAAGACGCTCGCGGCGACGCCATGCGGCCAGTCCGCGCCGGCGACGAAGCGCGGGCTCGAGGCGATCACGCCGAGGCCGGCGACGGCGTCGGGCCGGTCGAGCGCGGCGCGCAGCGCGACCAGGCCGCCGAGCGACCAGCCGACCCAGAGCGCGCGCGGCGTCGCCTCGGCGATGCGCCGCGCGGCGTCGGCGAGTCCGAAGCGAGCCTCGTCGCGGCTCAGGCCGTGGCCGGGCAGGTCGACCAGGTGGACGCGGAACTGCGGCGCGAGCGCGTCGAGCAGCGGCGCGAAGATGCCGCCGTGCATCGCCCAGCCGTGGATCAGCACGAGGTCGGGACCGTCGCCGTGGTGTTCGATGTGCATGGGGTCGTGCTCAGGAAGTCGGCGCGGCGTCCGGCCGCGGTCGGGGCGTCGCACCGCGCGCGCGCCTCACGCGGACGCTCCGGCCAGCGCGTCGAGCAGGCGCTCGACGTCGCCCTCGGCGTGCAGCGCGGACAAGGCGACGCGCAGCCGCGCCGCACCGGTCGGCACGGTCGGCGGGCGGATCGCGGGCACGTACAGGCCGGCCTGCTCGAGCCGGCGCGACAGCGCGAGTGCCAGCGCGGCGTCGCCGACCAGCAGCGGCTGGATCGGCGTGCGCGAGGGCAGCAGGCGCAGGCCGCGCGCGGCCGCGCCGGCACGGAAATGCGCGACCCGTCGCTGCAGCCGTTCTCGCCGCCACGCCTCGTGGCGCGCGATGTCGATCGCGACGCAGGTCGCCGCGGCGAGCGCCGGCGGCATCGCGGTGGTGTAGACGAAGGTGCGCGCGGACTGCACGAGGCCGTCGACCAGCGTCGCGCTGCCGGCGACGAACGCGCCGGAGACGCCGAGTGCCTTGCCGAGCGTGCCCATCAGGACCGGTACGTCGTCCTGCCCGAGGCCGGCCTCGGCGACGCTGCCGGCGCCATCCGGGCCGAGCACGCCGAGGCCGTGCGCGTCGTCGACCATCAGCGCCGCGCCCTCGGCGCGCGCGAGCGCGGCGAGCCCCGCGAGCGGGGCGACGTCGCCGTCCATGCTGAAGACGCCGTCGCTGGCGAGCAGCGTACCGGCGCCGGGGCAGGCGGCGAGCTGGCGCGCGGCGCTGCCGACATCGGCGTGCACGTAGCGCTTCAGCCTGCAGCCGGCGAGCCGCGCCGCGTCGAGCAGGCTGGCGTGGTTGAGCCGGTCCTGCACGCAGGCATCCTCGCTGCCGAGGAGGGCGCAGGCGACGCCGAGGTTGGCCATGTAGCCGGTCGAGAACAGCAGGGCGCGCTCGCGCCCGGTCCAGCGCGCGAGCGCGTCCTCGAGTGCGGCGTGCTCGTCGCGATGGCCGCCGAGCAGGTGCGCCGCGCCGGCGCCGACGACCCCGCGTGCGAGCGCGCGCGCGAGCGCCTCGCGCAACGCGGGATGCTGCGCGAGCCCGAGGTAGTCGTTGCTGGCGAAGCCGAGCAGGCGGCGACCGCCCACGACCAGCCACGGGCCGTCGACCGCCTCGACGCTGCGCAGGCGTCGCCGCAGCGCGTCGCGCTCGCGCTCGGCCAGCGTCGCGCCGATGCGCGCGAGCAGGTCGGGCCGCGCCGCCGTCATCGCGGCGTGGTCAGGCGACCGCGTCGGCCGCGCAGGATTCGACGATGTCCGCATGCACGGTCGCCGACTCGACCTCGACCTCGAGCGCGTGGATGCCGAGGCGCTCGAACAGCGCGAGGTCGCGCGCGGTGTCCGGGTTGCCGGTGGTCAGCAGCTTCTCGCCGTAGAAGATCGAATTGGCGCCGGCGAGGAAGCACAACGCCTGCAGCTCGTCGCTCATCTCGGCACGCCCGGCCGACAGTCGCAGCATCGACTTCGGCATCGCGATGCGCGCCGCGGCGATCGTGCGCACGAACTCGAACGGATCCAGTTCGCGCGTGCCGGCGAGCGGCGTGCCGGCGACCTGCACCAGGCGGTTGATCGGCACCGAATCCGGATGCACCGGCAGCGTCGCCAGCGCGTGCAGCAGGCCGGCGCGCTGCTCGCGCGACTCGCCCATGCCGACGATGCCTCCGCAGCAGGTCTTGAGGCCGGCGTCGCGCACGTGGCCGAGCGTATCGAGCCGGTCCTGGTACTCGCGCGTGTGGATGATCTCCCGGTAGAACTCCGGCGCGCTGTCGAGGTTGTGGTTGTAGTAGTCGAGGCCGGCATCCCGCAGCGCCTGCGCCTGCGGTGCGCTGAGCATGCCGAGCGTCGCGCAGGTCTCCATGCCGAGCGCCTTCACCGCACCGATCATCGCCGCGACCTTCGGGATGTCGCGGTCCTTCGGTGAGCGCCATGCGGCTCCCATGCAGAAGCGCGTCGCGCCGGCGGCCTTGGCCGCCTTCGCCTTCGCCAGCACGTCCTCGAGCGGCATCAGCTTCTCGGCGTCCACGCCGGTCGCGTAGCGCGCCGCCTGCGGGCAGTAGGCGCAGTCTTCGGGGCAGCCGCCGGTCTTGATCGACAGCAGGGTCGACACCTGCACCGCGTTCGGGTCGTGGTGTTCGCGGTGCACGGCCTGCGCGCGCGCCAGCAGGTCCGCGAACGGCAGCTGCAGCAGGGCGAGGATCTCGTTGCGGGTCCAGTCGGTGCGGATGGCGTTCATGCAGGCACGGGCTTAGAGTGGGGGCAGTCGCCGGTGGCGCGCAGGAGGCGCGCACGGCGGGCCGCGAAAGGATTGATTCGGTGGAAGTTTCGGCCGAGGGCAGGAGGCTGTCAACGTGAATGGAGCCATCCGGGTTGACGGGATCGCCGCACGCGCGTTCGCGTGGCTGGTTCCGTACCGCTGCCTGCTCTGCGGCGCACCCGGTGATGGCGCGCGCGACCTCTGCGCCGGCTGCGCCGCCGATTTCGCGACCGATGCGGCGCGCTGTGCGCGCTGCGCGTCGCCGCTCGCGCAGCCGGCACCGGCCTGTGGCGCGTGCCTTCGCTCGCCGCCACCGTTCGCGGCGGCCTGGGTCGCGTTCCGCTACGCGCATCCGCTCGACCTGCTCGAGGCACGCTTCAAGTTCCACGCCGACCTCGCGGCTGGCCGCGTGCTCGCGGAGCGGCTGGCCGAGCGTGCCCTGGCGGATCCGCCGGCGCGGCCGGACGCGCTCGTGCCGGTGCCGCTGCACCGCACGCGCCTGCGCAGCCGCGGCTACAACCAGGCGCTGGAACTCGCGCGTCCGCTCGCGCGTGCGCTGGCCGTGCCACTGCGCGACGACCTGCTCGTGCGCGTGCGCGAGACGGCGGCGCAGAGCACGCTCGACGCGCGCGCACGGCGACGCAACCTGCGCGGCGCCTTCGCGGCAGCGCCGGAGCGGCGGTGGCCGGCGCACGTCGCATTGTTCGATGACGTGATGACGACCGGCACGACCCTGCGCGAGGCGTCGCGCGCGCTGCTGCGCGCCGGCGTCGCCCGCGTCGACGCCTGGGCCCTCGCGCGCGCTCCGCTCGGGCCTGCTCCGCGCTGAGGCGTCGCGATGCCGCTCAGCGCCGTCCCGCGCCGATCGCGCGCGCCTGCTCGCGTGCGCGTCGCGCGAACGGACTCGTGGCGCCCCACTTCTGCTCCAGCGCGTCGGCGAGCGCCGTCGCGGGTTCTGCGGCGATCGCGGCGCCGGCCGCGCGCGCACAGTACGCCCGCGCGAGCTTCGCCTGCGCCAGGTACCACGGCGCGACGTCCGCGTGCGGCTCGGCGACCTCGACCGCGTCGGCCGCGAGGCGCGCGCCGCGCGCCGCGTCGCCGCCGCTGCACTCGATGTCGGCCAGCGTGGCGAGGATCGGCGCGTGCATGCGGTGGTGGCTGGCCTGCGCGATCGGCAGCGCCTCCTCGAGCAGGCGCCGCGCCTCGTCGCGATCGCCGCGCGCGAGGCGAATCGCGGCGAGGTTGAACAGCGGGTAGGCGAGGTCGTCGAAGCGCTCGCTCATGTTGCGACGGTCGCTCGCGAGCGCGTCGCGCAGCATCGGCTCGGCCGCGGCGAGGTCGCCGCTCTCCAGCAGCAGGCGGCCGAGGTTGTTCTCGATGTTCGCGATGACCGGGCTGCCGGCGTCGTAGACGGCCTGTGCCGCGCGCAATCCGCGCAGGAACTCGCTGCGTGCGCGCTCGCGGTCCCCGGCCTGGTACGCGCTCGAGCCGAGCGAGACGATCGCCGAGATCGTGTCGGGATGTTCCTCGCCGAACACCGGCGCGAGCAGCGCGACGACCCGTGCGTAGCCGTGCTCCGCGGCCGCGAAGTCGCCGCCGAACAGGGCCAGCCCCGCCTGCCCCGACAGGCTGCGGCCGCGCGCGAGCATGAGCTCGTCCCGGGCGGCGCGGCCGCGGCCGGCGGCGTCGGTGATGGCGAGGGCTTCCTCGTACGACGCGCGCGCCTCGTCGTCGCGCTCGGTGAACGCGTACACGTCGCCGCGCACGTTGGCGAGGCGTGCGCGCTGCTGCCAGGTCGCACCGCGCAGGTCGACCGCGGCGAGCAAGCCGAGTGCGCGTTCGTACTCGCCCATGCTGAAGAGCAGGTCGGCCAGCTCGATGCGGCTGTCGTCGCGCTGCGCGAGGGCTTCCGGCGTGGCCGGTTCCGCGCCGGCCGCGTCGATCGCCTGCGCGAGCAGCTCGACGCCGCGGTGGTTCAGGCCGAGGCTGGAATACGCCTGCCCCATCGTCGCGAGGAAGCGCGCGCGGATCGCCGCGCGCGCGAACTCGGTGCGGTCGATGCGCGCGACCGCGCGGTCCAGCACCTCGCGCACCGTCACCTGGTTGCCGCGCGCCTCGTTCGCGTCGGCGAGCCGGAACACCGACAGCAGGAACTCGCGCGTCTGGCGCTCCGAGGTCAGTTCGAGTTCGGCGCGCGCCTGCGCCACGCGTGCCGCGTCGCGCGCCCGCATCGCCTGCACCGCGAGCGTGGCGAACAGCAGCGCGAGCAGCCCGGCGACGATCGCGACCGTCGCCCAGCGTTGCTGCCGGCGCCGCAGTTCGCGCTGGCGCAGCTGGTCGTAGCGCAGGCCGAGCAGGCCCGCGACGAGCTTCAGGAACGCCTGCGCGAAGCCGTCGCCGGCCTCGCGCGCGTCCGCCGCGAGCGGTTCGCCGAGTGGACCGTCGGGCCGGTCGGGATCGAGCAGGGCCAGCCTGGCCGGAAACGCCGCACCCGGCTCGCTGCGCGGATCGAGCGCCGGATCGCCGTCGACCACGAACGCGAACACCGGTCGGTCGGGATGCTGCCGCCGGAAATAGGCGATCTCCTCGTCGACCCACGGCGACGCGACCGCGCCCGGCGAGCAGAGCACGACCAGCGCGGCCGACTCGTCGAGCGCGGCCTGGATGCTCTGCGCGAGGCTGCCCGCGGACGCCAGCTCGTCGCGATCGCGGAACACCGCGCCGAGCCGCGCTCGCCCGCCCACCGAGGCGCGCAGCGCGCGCGGTATCGAGAAGCCTTCCAGTCGCCGATGCAGCCTGCCGGCGAGTTTCGCGTCGCGATGGCTGTAGCTGATGAACGCGCGGTAGCGCAGCCCGGGCGGCGCCATGCGCTACGACTCGAACCCGTCTGAAAAGACGGTGCCGAGCAGCGCCTTCAGGCATGCCGAACCGGTGTCGGAGAGGTCGCCGTTCCATGGCCCGAGATAGGTGTTCACGCGGAAGCAGAAGTACTGGCCGTCGTAGCCCTGGCTGCCCTTCCAGACGTAGGACGTTCCCTTCCGGATGTAGGACAGGTCGTCGAGCGTCGTCGACTCGAGGCCGTACAGGCCGACGACCGTGATGGAGGTCGGGAACGTGTAGTACGTCCACTGGAATCCGCTCGCGGTGAAGTCGAAGCGCGGCTGGTCGAGCATCGAGTAGCGGATCGCCGTGACCGAGCCGGCCGGATACAGCCGCATCAACGCCCCCAGGCTCTCCTCGTCCGGATAGAAGAAGTTCTCGATCGCGCCCTGGCTCGCGACCTGGCAGTAGTCGTCGACGAGGAATGCCGTGTCCATGCGGCCCGAGAACGTGAACGTCAGGCGCTCGACGAGGGTATTGCCGGCGCTCGAACCGGCGACCGTGCCCGGGCAGCCCGGGGTGCCGATCGCGAAATCGGCCCAGTCGCCGAAACCGTCGATGCGGATCGCCCGGCGCGCCGCCGATGCATCCCCGGCGGACCACGGTGCGAGCAGGCTGGTCGCGACCAGCCCGGCCAGGTATTTGCGCAGCATGTCGGCGTCCCTCCGGCCCCGCGTTCTAGACTACTCCCGCCTCCCGGGTTTGCAACGAGCCGATGCGACTCCCCGAACCGACGACATCCACGGGCCTGCGCGAGATCGTCGATGCCTGGCAGGCCGCCCAGGTCGATCCCGCCGCACGCGCCGTGGTCGATCACGTCGGCCTCGCGCGCGAGGCGCTCGCGCTCGGCCATGCCACGCTCGCGAGCGAGATCCTGCGCGTCGCGGTCGCGCACGGCGACGCACGGGACGAGACGCGCTACCTCGCGGCGCTGGCGGCGGCGCGCATCGGCGCGCTCAGCGAGGCGCGGCGGCTCGTCGAAGGCGTGCTGCACGGCGCCGTCGGAGGCGCCCTGCGGGTCGAGGCACTGTCGCTTGCCGGACGCATCGCGAAGGACCGCTGGGCACGCCTCGCGGACGGCCCGCGCCGCGAGGCGGCGCTGCGCGAGGCGATCCGCCGCTACCGCGAAGCCTGGGACACGGCGCGCGACCCGTTCCCCGGCATCAACGCGGCGACCCTCGCGCGCCTCGCCGGCGACGGGCAGGCGGCTCGCGCGCTGGCGCGCGAGGTGCGCGACGCGGCCCGGGCGGACGCCGCGATCGCGCCGCACTGGCGCGAGGCGACGCTCGCCGAAGCGGCGCTGCTGCTCGGCGACGCCGATGCGGCCGCAGCGCACTACGCCGCGGCGGTGGCAGCCGCGCGCTCGCGCGTGGGCGACGTCGCGAGCATGCGCCGCCAGCTGCGCCTGCTCGCCACGGGCATCGCGGTGCCCGACGAGGTGCATCGCGCGCTGCGCGCGCCGCGCGTCGCCGCGTTCACCGGCCACATGATCGACGCGCCCGGGCGTGCACCGCCGCGCTTCCCGGCCGCGCTCGAGGACGCCGTCGCGTGCGAGCTCGCCGCGCGCATCGAAGCCTGCAGGATCGGCTTCGCGCACTGCTCCGCGGCCTGCGGCGGCGACCTGCTGTTCATCGAGGCGCTGCTGGCACGCGGCGCCGAGGTGCACGTGGTGCTGCCGTTCGACCGCGACGACTTCGTCACCACCAGCGTCGCGTTCGCCGGCGGGGCATGGGTCGAGCGCTTCGAGCGCGCACTCGCGCGCGTCGCCAGCGTGCGCTACGGCGTGCGCGAGCGCTACCTCGGCGATGACTCGCTGTTCGAATACGCGGGCGCACTCGTGCACGGCGAAGCGGTGCTGCACGCGCGCGAACTGGAGGCGGAGCCGATCCTGCTCGCGCTCGTCGACGAGGCCTCGCCGCGCCGCGCCGGGGGTTCGACCGACCTGCTCGCCGACTGGCGCACGCTCGGGCATGCGGTGGAGTGCGTCGACCTCTCGATCCTGCGCCGGGGCCACGCCGCCACCGCGGGAACGGCGGCCGCCGCGCCGCCGGCGGATCCAAGGCCGCGCACCCCGGCGGTACGGCGCGAGATCCGCACCATGCTGTTCGCCGACATGGTCGGCTACAGCCGACTCGCCGAGCAGGACACGCCCGCCTTCATGGCCGAGTTCCTCGGCATGATCGCCGGCATCGTCGAACGCGCCGATCCGCCGCCGGGGTTCGTCAATACCTGGGGCGACGGCCTGTTCATGCAGTTCGACGACGTCGTCGCCGCGGCGCGCTTCGCGCTCGAGCTGCGCGACGCGGTCGCCACGACCGCCTGGGCGGAGCGCGGCCTGCCGCGCGAGACCGCGATCCGCATCGGCATGCACGCGGGACCCGTGTTCCGCGCGTACGACCCGCTGATCGGGCGCGACAACTTCTTCGGCTCCCACGTCGTGCGCGCCGCACGCATCGAGCCGGTCGCGGCGCCGGGCTCGGTCTACGTCAGCGCCGAACTCGCCTCGATGCTGGCCGCCCGCGGCGTCGCCGCATTCGCGACCGAGTACCTCGGTACCCTGCCGCTCGCGAAAGGCTACGGCAGCGAGCGGCTGTACCGCCTGCGCGCCGCCGACGAGGCGGAATGACCGCGCGACGTCAGCGGATCGCCAGCGCGAACAGCAGGCCGAGCCAGAGCACGAGGCCGACCAGGTTGTTGTTGCGGAACGCCGCGAAGCAGGCATCGCGTGCGCGCGCGCGCAGCAGCCATTGCTGCCAGCCGAACAGGCCGGCGGCGATCGCGAGGCCGGCGAAGTACGGCCAGTGCAGCGCGGCGCGCGTGCCGGCCAGCAGCATCGCGAGCAGGAAGGTCGCCATCAGCACCGCGAGGATCGGCCGGTCGGCGTCGCCGAACAGGATCGCCGTCGACTTCGCGCCGACGCGGAGGTCCTCGTCGCGGTCGACCATCGCGTACTCGGTGTCGTAGACGACCGAGAACAGCACGTTGGCGAGGAACAACAGCCAGCACAGCGGCGGCAGCGAGTCGGTGACGGCCGCGAACGCCATCGGGATCGACCAGCCGAACGCGGCGCCCAGCACGACCTGGGCCAGGTGGGTCACGCGCTTCGTGAACGGGTAGACCGCGGCCAGCGCGGCGCCGACGAACGACAGCTGGATCGTCAGCGCATTGGTGAACAGCACCAGCACGAATGCGAACGCGAGCAGCCCCGCGAACAGCGCGAGCGCCTCCTTCTTGGTGACGCGCCCGGCCGCCATCGGCCGCCCGCGCGTGCGCTCGACGTGCGCATCGAGCCAGCCGTGGTCGGCGTAGTCGTTGATGACGCAGCCGGCGCTGCGCATGATGAACACGCCGAGGGTGAAGATGACCAGCGGCCCGATCGGCGGGAAGTCGCCCGCGGCGAACCACAGCGCCCACCAGGTCGGCCACAGCAGCAGCAGCGCGCCGACCGGCCGGTCCATGCGCATCAGCACGAGGTACTCGCGGATGGGCACGCGCCACTCGGGCGGCGCGTATTCGAGCAGCGCATCGATCACGCGCAGGCTGCGGGTGGAACTGTCGGCCGGCCGCGCGGCAGCGGTCGGTGGGGCGGGCGGGTCGGGCTTGCGTGCGAACGAGGGCACCCATGCGGGCTCCGGCGCCGCCGCATCGACCGGCGGCGGCAACGCTTCGGGCGTGCCCGGCGGCCTCGCCACGGCGTCCGCGGCGTCGGCCTTGGGCTCGGACGTGGCGGGCCGACGCGCGGGCGCGCGCCGCGCGGCCGGTCGCGCGGCGCCGTCCTCCACCTTGGTCGTCCGGCGCCGCGCCGGCGGCGCCGCGGCCGCGTCGGGCGCATCGACGGGCGGCGTCGCCGGCTTGCGACGCCGCGACGGTCGCGGGCGTTCGCTTTCGTCCATCGCCAAAGTGTAGCCGCTATGCTCTGGCCTTCGCGCGTCGTCGTCGCTGGGGAGGATCCGTCCATGGAGAGCTGGCTGCCTGCGCGGTACCTCGCGTTCCTGCTCTGCCTGCTGGTGACCGCACTCGCGCTCGCCGCCTGGTCCAGCCATGGTTTCGCGGTGCACCTCGTCGCCGTCGCAGGCACCGTCCTGTCGCTGGTAGGCATCGTCGACGTGCTGCAGCGTCGGTCGACCCTGCGCCGCAACTACCCGCTGATCTGCCACGTGCGCTTCTTCTTCGAGTACGTACGGCCGATGCTGCGCCAGTACGTGGTCGAGTCGGACAACGAGGAAGTGCCGTTCTCGCACGTGCAGCGCGCGGTGGTGAAGCAGCGCGCGAAGAACGAACTCGACGTGCGTCCGTTCGGCAGCGAGCTCGACATGTACGCCGAGCGCTACGAATGGATCAACCACTCGATGCGGCCGAGCCGGATCGCGGACGCCGACTTCCGCGTCGTCGTCGGCGGGCCGCAATGCACGCGGCCGTATTCGGCGAGCGTGTTCAACATCTCGGCGATGAGCTTCGGCTCGATCTCGCCGAACGCGGTGCGCGCGCTCAACGAGGGCGCGCGGCGCGGGCGCTTCTACCACGACACCGGCGAGGGCTCGCTGTCGTCCTACCACCGCGAGAACGGCGGCGACATCGTGTGGGAGCTCGGCTCCGGCTACTTCGGCGCCTGCGAGCGTGCCGGCGTCTTCAGCGAGGCGCGCTTCGCCGAGAAGGCCGTGCTCGAGCAGGTGAAGATGATCGAGGTGAAGCTGTCGCAGGGCGCCAAGCCCGGCCACGGCGGCGTGCTGCCGGCGCCGAAGGTCAGCGCCGAGATCGCTGCGACGCGCGGCGTGCCGATGGGCGAGGACTGCATCTCGCCGTCGCGCCATTCCGCGTTCGACACGCCGGAGGGCCTGCTCGCGTTCGTCGCGCGCCTGCGCGAACGGTCCGGCGGCAAGCCGACCGGCTTCAAGCTCGCGATCGGCCATCCCTGGGAATGGTTCGCGATCGCGAAGGCGATGACGACGACCGGGATCCTGCCCGACTTCATCGTCGTCGACGGCGGCGAGGGCGGCACCGGCGCGGCGCCGCTGGAGTTCACCGACCATGTCGGCGCGCCGCTGCGCGAGGCGCTGATGCTGGTGCACAACACGCTGGTCGGGCTGTCGCTGCGCGACCGCATCCGCATCGGCGCGAGCGGCAAGGTCGTGACCGCGCTCGACCTCGCGCGCACGCTCGCGCTCGGCGCCGACTGGTGCAACGCCGCGCGCGGCTTCATGTTCGCGCTCGGCTGCATCCAGTCGCAGAGCTGCCACACCGACCGCTGCCCGACCGGCATCGCGACCCAGGACCCCGCGCGCTGGAAGAAGCTCCACGTGCCCGACAAGGCGCAGCGCGTCGCGAGCTTCCATGCCAACACGCTGCACGCGCTGAAGGAGCTGCTGCAGGCGGCCGGGCTCGAGCATCCGTCCGAGCTCGGGCCCGAACACCTGATCCGGCGCGTCTCGTCGACCCAGGTGCGCTCGCTCGCCGCGCTGTACCGGTTCCTCGAACCCGGCGAGCTGCTCGAGCACGTGCCCGAGCACGCGGTGTTCCAGCGCTTCTGGGCGGTCGCGCGACCGGACACGTTCGCGCCGCCGCCGGAGCTTTCGGCGCGACGCGCGACCAAGCTGCGCTGACGCCCCGCACTGCGTCGGCGCCGTGGCGCCGCGGCGATTCTCCCTGGCACTCCGCTCGCCGCCGCCGCGCTCCATCGCGCCGAGCGCGAGGGCCGCAACCGCGCGATGCGCGTCGCCGCGCGCGACGGCCGCGGCGAGCCACCCTGCGTCGCGATCGAGTGACCGGCGGCGCTGCCGGCCGCGCGCGTGCTGCGGCTATGATCGCCGCTTCCGCCCAGGGGGACCGCGACATGAGCCTGCTCCAGCAACTGACCCGCCACAAGCCGATCGAGCAGCTGCAGGCCGAACTCGGCGCGCGGCGCGACTTCCGCCGCGTACTCGGCGTCTGGCAACTGACCGCGATCGGCCTCGGCGGCATCATCGGCGTCGGCATCTTCGTGCTCGCCGGGCAGCAGGCGGCGCTGAACGCGGGCCCGGCGGTCGCGTTGTCCTTCATCATCGCCGGCATCGCGAGCGCCGCCGCCGCGCTGTGCTACGCCGAGTTCGCCGGCCTGATCCCGGTCACCGGCAGCGCCTACACCTACAGTTACGCGACGCTCGGCGAGCTCGTCGCCTGGCTGATCGGCTGGGACCTGCTGCTCGAGTACGCGCTGATCGTGTCCGCGGTCGCGAGCGGCTGGTCCGGCTACGTGCTGAACCTGCTCGACGCGGTCGGCCTGCACCTGCCGGTCGCATTGCAGGGTGCGCCCGACTCCGGCGAGGGCCGCGTGTTCAACCTCGTCGCGGCGCTGGTCGCGATGGGCGTGGCGGTGCTGCTCACCCTGCGCACGGAATGGGGCGCGCGCGCGAACACCCTGATCGTCGCGGTCAAGGTGCTCGCGGTCGTCATCGTCATCGGCGTCGGCGCGTTCCATGTCGACCCGGCGAACTGGCATCCGTTCGTGCCCGAGCGCGTGCTCGGCGCGGACGGCGTCGCGCACTACGGCTGGCAGGGCGTGGTGACCGCGGCCGCGGTCGTGTTCTTCGCCGTGTTCGGCTACGACACCCTGACCACCGCGGCGGAGGAGGCGCGCAACCCGCAGCGCGACCTGCCGCGCGCGATCCTGCTCTCGCTCGGCGTCTCGATGGCGCTCTACATCACGATCACGCTGGTGCTGACCGGCATGGTGCCGTACACGCAGCTCTCCGGCGACGCGCCGGTCGCGCACGCGTTCCAGGCGCTCGGCATGAAGTGGATCGGCGCGGCGATCTCCGCGACCGCGATCGCGAGCATCCTCAGCGTGATCTTCGCCTTCATGCTCGCCGCGGCGCGGATCTGGTTCGCGCTGGCGCGCGACGGGCTGCTGCCGGGCTGGTTCGCGAAGGTGCATCCCGGCTACGGCACGCCGCACCGGCCCACGCTCGCGCTCGGCGTGTTCACTGCGCTCGTCGCCGGCTTCTTCCCGCTCGGCGAGGTCGCCAAGCTGGTCAACATCGGCGTGCTGTCCGCCTTCATCGTGATCTGCAGCGCGGTGCTGATCCTGCGCCGGCGCAAGCCGGACCTGCCGCGCGCGTTCCGCACGCCGTGGGTGCCGCTGGTGCCGGTGGTCGGCATCGTGTTCTCGATCTGGCTGCTGACCGAGCTCGCCGCGGTGACCTGGCTGGTGTTCCTGGCCTGGGTCGCGCTCGGCCTGCTGATCTACTTCGGCTACGGCATGCGCCACAGCCGGCTGGCGCGCTGACGCCGCCGGGCATTCGTGCGAAAATGCCCCAGTGCGCTCGTAGCTCAGCTGGATAGAGTACCGCCCTCCGAAGGCGGTGGTCGGAGGTTCGAATCCTCTCGAGCGCGCCATCCTTCCGTGCCGACAGGCGCCGCCGCGACCGCGGCGGCGCTCCGTGCGTGCCGACCCGCGGCGCCGTGCCCGGGCCCGTGGCGCCCGGCGTGACCGCGCGCGAGCGCCCGCTGCCGCCGCCGGCGCGCCGCGCCGCCTTCCGCGTCCTGCGACCCGCCGCTATAATCCCGGGACTTTGTGCCGGCCGGCGACGACGCGGGCGGCCCTGTTCGCCGAGGGTGATCCAGTGAGCAATCCCGTCCCCAAGACCGACATGGTCTTCCTCAAGCATTTCGCCCAGCTGATCGGGGCACTGATGCTCGTCGCCCTGCTGCTGGTCGTGCTGTCGTCGTACATCTACGGCCGCCACCCGGCGGAGGAGAACCCCGACGCGGCCAAGGTCGTCACCGAGCGCATCGCGCCGGTCGGCGGCGTGTACGCGGGCGACACCGGGCGCGCGGCGATGCTCGCGGCGCAGGAAGCGGCGGCGAAAGCCGCTGCCTCGCAGGTCGCCTACGGCGGCACCACCGATGGCAAGACGATCTACGACAACCTCTGCCACAGCTGCCACGAAACCGGTGCCGGCGGCGCGCCGAAGCTCGCCGACAAGGGTGGCTGGGCGCCGCGCGTGGCGCAGGGCATGGAGACGCTGGTCAAGCACGCGATCGACGGCTACACCGGCAGCGCCGGCGTGATGCCGCCGCGCGGCGGCAATCCGTCGCTGACCGACGAGCAGGTCAAGGCGACGGTCGAGTGGATGGTCTCGCAGGTGCAGTGACCCCTACCGCCCGGCCCTGCCGTGAAGAACGCCGCCTGCGGGCGGCGTTCGCGTTTGGCGGCCGTTGCGCTAGCCCGCGTCGCCCCCGCGCGCGGCCGCGGCGAGGCGCTCGCGCTCGCGCGCTGCGTACGCGCGCAGGTCCGGCAGGAAGGCCTCGAAGCGGGCGTCGATCGCCTGCTCGCGCGCGGCGATCGCCGGCAGGGCGACCGCGACCGGGTTCGCTCGCGTGATGCGCGTGGACAGGCCGACGAACACCTGCGCGATCATCGGGCGTTCGCGGTAGCGCTGCGGCAGGTCGTTGCGCAGCAGGTAGGCAGCGAAGCCGCGCATGCGCGGCGGCAGCTCGCCGCTGCGTTCCTGCAGCAGCGCCTGCACCGAGGACGAGAATCCCTGCAGCGTGCCGTCGCCGAGCCGCGCCCAGTCGCGCGCGAGCAGGTGGTCGAACCAGACGTCGAGGACGATGCCGGCGTAGCGGCGCAGCGGCGGTGCGAACAGCCGGCGCGCGGCGACGACGTCGGGATGCGCGTCGGTGTAGGCGTCGACGGCGCGGTGCAGCGCGACGCCGGCGCGCACGCCCGCGGGCAGCGCGGGATCGATCGCGCCACGGACGAAGTCGCCGATCAGGCTGCCGAAGCGCAGGTCGGGGTCCTCGCCGGCGAGCAGCACGTGCGCGAGCAGGTTCATCGCGGGTCGGGCAGGGCCGCCATCGCGCCACGGTATCATGCGTGCGCATGACGTCCACGAATGCACTTCCCCCCTTCGGCGCGGGCACGGAGCGGCTGCCCGGCGCGGCCGGCACCATCGAACTCGCCTGCAGCGAGCCGGCGGCCGAGGTCGCGCGCCCGGCGCTCGCGGTCATCGCGCATCCGCATCCGCTGCAGGGCGGAACGATGCACAACAAGGTGGTCACGATCACCGAGCGCGCGCTGCTCGAGCTCGGACTGGCGACGGTGCGCTTCAACTTCCGCGGCGTCGGGCGCAGCGAGGGCGTGCATGACGACGGCGTCGGCGAGAGCGACGACCTCGTGCGCGTGGCCGAGTGGGCGCTGGCCGAGCGGCCGGGCCACGTGCTCTGGCTGGCCGGGTTCTCGTTCGGCAGCTACGTGACGCTGCGCGCGGCCGCACGCCTGCCCGCGCGCCAGCTGGTCCTGGTCGCGCCGCCGGTCGGGCGCTGGGACTTCTCGATGGTCGCCGCACCCGCGTGTCCGTGGCTGGTCGTGCAGGGCGAGGACGACGAAATCGTCGACGCGCCCGCGGTATTCGACTGGGTCGCGCGCCTCGGGTCCGGCGTGAGCCTGGTCCGCATGCCGGAGACGGGGCACTTCTTCCACCGCCGCCTGATGGACCTGCGCGGCGCGCTGAAGAACGCGCTCGCGCCGAACCTGCCGCCGCGCGCGCCATGACGGAACGGCCGGAAACGCCCGGCGAGCGCTATCGCCGTGGCGTCGCCGCGGGCGAGTGGAGCGCCGACCCGGCGCAGCTCGCGGTGCTGCCCGCGCTCGACCGCGTCGCGCTGGCGCTCGCCGCGGGCGAGCCGCGATCGCTCTGGCAGCGCCTGCGCGGCGCCTCCGCGCCAGCTCCGCGCGGGCTCTACCTCTGGGGTCGCGTCGGTCGCGGCAAGACCTTCCTGACCGAACTCTTCTGCGCGACGCTGCCGACCGCGCGCAAGCGCCGCGTGCATTTCCACCGGTTCATGCAGGACGTGCATGCGCGCCTGCGCGAACTCGAGGGCCGCCGCGACCCGCTCGACGCGGTCGGTGCGGCGCTCGCGGCCGAGCTGCGCGTGCTCGTGCTCGACGAGTTCTTCGTCGGCGACATCGGCGATGCGATGATCCTCGGCAACCTGCTGCGCGCACTGTTCGAGCGCGGCGTCGTGCTGGTGACGACCTCGAACACGCCGCCGGCCGGGCTCTACCACGACGGCCTGCAGCGCGAGCGCTTCCTGCCCGCGATCGCGCTGATCGAGCGCCATTGCGAGGTGCTCGAGCTCGCCTCGCCGACCGACTGGCGCCTGCGTGCGCTGAAACAGGCGCCGGTCTACTGGACGCCGCCCGGGGTCGACGCCGAGCGCGCGTTGCAGGCGGCGTTCCAGCGCGTCGCGCGCGGCCCGGTGCGCCGCGACGCGACGCTCGAAGTCAACGACCGGCCGATCCCGGTCCGTGCCGAGGCCGACGGTGCCGCGTGGTTCGACTTCGACGCGCTCTGCGACGGTCCGCGTGGCGTCGCCGACTACATCGAGCTCGCGCGCGCCTACCACACGCTGCTGGTGTCCAACGTCCCGCAGTTCACGCCGCAGACCGAGGACGCGGCGCGCCGCTTCATCGAACTCGTCGACGAGCTCTACGACCGCGGCGTCAACCTCGTTCTGTCGGCGGCGACGCCGATCGTCGAGCTCTACGACGGCGAGCGCCTGCGCGCCGAGTTCGCGCGCACCGAGTCGCGCCTGATCGAGATGCAGAGCGAGGACTACCTCGCGCGCGAACACCGCGCCTGAGCCGCGCGCGACCCGGTCGTTTCCCGCCAGGCGGAAGCCGGCCGGCGCGAGGTCGTATGCTACGTCGATGGACATCGATCACGGACCCCTCGGCCGCAGCGTCGGCTACGTCGAGCACTACGATGCCGGGCTGCTGTTCCCGATCCCGCGCGCGCCGGCGCGCGCGGAGCTCGGGCTCGGCGCCGCGCTGCCGTTCCACGGCGTCGACATCTGGAACGCGTACGAACTGTCGTGGCTCGACGCGCGTGGCAAGCCGCGGGTCGCAACCGGCGAATTCCGCGTACCGGCGTCTTCGCCCAACCTGGTCGAGTCGAAGTCGTTCAAGTTGTTCCTCAACGGCTGCAACCAGGAGCGCTTCGCGTCGATCGACGCGCTCGCCGAACGCCTGCGCACGGACCTTTCCGACGCCGCGGGCGCCGCGGTCGGCGTCGCCCTGACCCCGGCGTCGCGCTTCGGCGCGCTCGCGATCGCCGCAGCGGACGGCGAATCGATCGACGCGCTCGACCTCGACATCGACGACTACGGCCCACCGCGCGCCGACCACCTCGCCAGCAGCGGCCCGGTCGTCGAGGAAGCGTTGCGCTCGGAACTCCTGAAGTCGAACTGCCCGGTCACCGGCCAACCCGACTGGGCGACCCTGCACGTGCGCTACCGCGGCCCGCGCATCGATCGCGCCGGCCTGCTGCGCTACATCGTCTCGTTCCGCCGCCACGCGGGGTTCCACGAGCAGTGCGTCGAGCGCATCTTCGTCGACCTGCAGCGCCGCTGCGCGCCGGAATGGCTCGAGGTGCACGCGCGCTACACGCGCCGCGGCGGGCTCGACATCAATCCGTGGCGGGCGAGCGCGGTGATCGCGACCGCGCCGGCGAACCGCCGCGATCCACGTCAATAGGCATCGCCCTGCTCATATGCCGTTAAGCCTGAACGGGTGTAATGTGGCGATCCTGAACGGAGAGGAGCGGCAGATGGCGAACGAGCCGAACAAACCGGATTTTTCCAACGTGCAGGGCGGCAGCCAGTCGACCGCGCCATCGCCGGCGCCGAAGGCCGATTTCAGCAACGTGAGCGCCGGCGTCGAGTCGACCGCTCCGGTGGTCGAGCCCGAGGTGCAGACCTACACGGTCGTGAAAGGCGACACCCTGTCGAAGATCGCGAGGCACTACTACGGCAGCGCCAACCAGTGGCGCCCGATCTTCGAGGCGAATCGCGACCAGCTCGACGATCCGGACCGGATCAAGCCCGGCCAGGTCCTGAAGATTCCCGCCAAGCCCGCTTCCTGAACCCGGAGACGATGATGACGAACGTACGCAACCCGTTGATCCTCGCCGCGGTCGCCTCGGCGCTCGCCCTGGCCGCCTGCGGCAAGAAGGAAGAGCAGGCCGCCGCGCCGCCGCCGCCGCCGGCCGCCACGCCCGCGCCTCCGGTGACCACGCCGCCGCCGGCGCCGGCCGCAGTCGCGGTCGAGTCGGTACAGCTCGGCTCCGCGGTGGGGCCCGACCAGAAGGTCACGACGCCGACGACGACGTTCTCGCCGCAGGACACGATCTATGTCGCGGTGTCCACGACCGGTGCGGCACCCAACGCGGTGCTGTCGGCGAAGTTCACCTACCAGGACGGCCAGACGGTCAACGAATCGAGCCAGACGATCGCGCCGGACGGCCCGGCTGTGACGGCGTTCCACATCAGCAAGCCGGATGGCTGGCCGGCCGGCGACTACAAGGTCGAGATCCTGCTCGACGGCAAGTCGGTCCGCACCGAGGGCTTCTCGGTCCGGTAACGCGGAACGGACCCGCGGTGGAAACGGGGCGCGGATCGGATCCGCGCCCTTTTTCATGGCGCCGCGCCGCGGCTACCCCGCCTACGCCGAGTGCGTGCGTCAGGCCGAGAACTCGTGCTCCTCGGAGGCGAAGCCGATCGTGACCGCTCCGGTGCCGACGTTGACCATGCCGGTCACGCTCATCGGTGCCTCGAACAGCTCCACCTCGTGCTCGGCGCAGGCCTGCTTCAGCGATGCGTAGCCGGGCAGGCCGTCGAGTTCGTCGAGCCGCCCGCCGTAGCTGACGCACACGGTCGGCGTCAGCAGGCCGGCGCGCACGCGGCGCGCGGCGTGCTGGAACAGCGTCTCGGCGCCGTGCTCGAAGCCGCGCACCTTCGCGACCGGGCCGGTCTGGCCGCGGTAGCCGCGCAGCAGCGGCTTGATGTCGAGCGCGGTGCCGAGCGCGGCGCTGACCCAGCCGACGCTGCGGTCGCCCTTCTTCTGCGCGCGCGCCCTGAGGTAGTAGAGATCGCGCACGACCATGAAGCCGTAGGTGTTGTGCGCGATGTACTCCAGCCGCTCGCGCATCTGGCCCGGGTTCTGGCCCGCGGCGCGCAGGCGCACCGCCTCGACCGCGGTCACGCCCTGCGCGGCGAACAGGTTCCCGGTGTCGATGACGCGCATCAGGAACGGCCCGGGCACGCCGGCGTTGCGGCGGATCGGGCGATAGTCGGTGAGGATCGCGTAGCTCGCCTGGCTCGCGTTCGCGTGGATGCCGCTGCGGGTCGAGGTGATCGTCAGGCAGAACACGCAGTCGTAGTCGACCACCAGCCGGCGCAGGAACAGGTCGCGGATCTCCTCCACGCCGAACGGCTCGGTCTCGGCCGCGTGGCTGCGGGCGCCGAGGTCGTTGTCGAGGAAACGCTGCCGCACCGCCGGGTCGCGGTTGTCGACGAAGGCCTCCTGGTCGACGTAGGTCGTGATCGGCAGGATCTCGATGCCGTGCCGGTGCAGGAACTCGCCGGGCAGGTCGCAGGCGGAATCCACCACGATGCCGATGCGCATAGCATGTCCTCCGGCTTCCGGGCCGTGCACCAGTTCGCCGAACCGAAGTTCCAGCTGCCGGGCGCGACCGGGGCCAACGTTAGCACGCGCCGCGCCATGCAAGGATCGTGCGCCGCAGCGTAACCCGCGACCCCGGCGCCGCCGCGGTGCCTTTCATCGCGCACGCCCGGCGCGCGACAATAGGCGGCTTGCCGCCGCGCGGCCCGGCGTGCCCGGCGCGCGGCTCCACTTTCCCCGACGAATCGCCGGCTCCTGCGCGCGGCGCGACGTCCAACGACGAGGTTGATGCGCCCGATGAGCGACAGTCCCAGGATCCTCTACACCCTGACCGACGAAGCACCGTGGCTGGCGACGCAGTCGCTGCTGCCGATCGTGCAGGCCTTCGCCGCGACCGCCGGCATCGCGGTCGAGACGCGCGACATCTCGCTCGCCGCGCGCATCCTCGCCCAGTTCCCGGAGCGCCTCGGCGAGCGCCGCGTCGCCGACGACCTCGCCGAGCTCGGACGCCTCGCGACCACGCCGGAAGCGAACATCATCAAGCTGCCGAACATCAGCGCCTCGGTGCCGCAGCTGAAGGCGGCGATCCGCGAGCTGCAGTCGCAGGGCTGGCCGCTGCCGGACTATCCGGACGAACCGAAGGACGACGCCGAGCGCGACGCCAAGGCGCGCTACGACCGCGTCAAGGGCAGCGCGGTCAACCCGGTCCTGCGCGAAGGCAATTCCGACCGCCGTGCGCCGGCCTCGGTCAAGAACTACGCGCGCAAGCACCCGCACCGCATGGGTGCGTGGAGCGCCGACTCGAAGACCCACGTCGCGCACATGGCCGGCGGTGACTTCTACGGCAGCGAGAAGTCGACCACGCTCGCGCAGGCGACCACCGCGAGCATTCTTTTCGCCGGCAAGGACGGCGCCACCCGCGTGCTGAAGGAGAAACTGTCGTTGCAGGCGGGCGAGATCATCGACGCCGCGGTCATGAGCCGCAAGGCGCTCGCCTCGTTCGTCGCGGCCGAGATCGCCGACGCGAAGGCGAGTGGCGTGCTGTTCTCGCTGCACCTCAAGGCGACGATGATGAAGGTCTCCGACCCGATCCTGTTCGGCGTCGTCGTCGGCGAGTTCTACCGTGACGTGATCGAGCGCCACTCCGCCACGCTGAAGGCGATCGGCTTCGACCCGAACAACGGCATCGGCGACCTCCACGCACGCATCGCGACGCTGCCGTCGGCCGAGCGCGAAGCGATCGAGGCCGACCTGCGCGCGCAGTACGCGGCGCGCCCGGCGCTGGCGATGGTGAACTCGGACAAGGGCATCACCAACCTGCACGTGCCGAGCGACGTCATCGTCGACGCGTCGATGCCGGCGATGATCCGCGACTCCGGCCGCATGTGGAACGCCGAGGGCCAGCTGCAGGACACCAAGGCGGTCATCCCCGACCGCTGCTACGCCGGCATCTACCAGGCGGTCATCGACGACTGCCGCACGCACGGCGCGTTCGACCCGGCGAGGATGGGCAGCGTGCCGAACGTGGGCCTGATGGCGCAGGCGGCCGAGGAGTACGGCTCGCACGACAAGACCTTCCAGATCGCCGCGGACGGCGTCGTGCGCGTCGTCGATGCGGCCGGACAGGTGCTGCTCGAGCAGGCGGTCGAGGCCGGCGACATCTTCCGCATGTGCCAGACCAGGGACGTGCCGGTGCGCGACTGGGTCCGTCTCGCCGTCGCGCGCGCGCGCCTGAGCGGCACGCCGGCGGTGTTCTGGCTCGACGCCGCCCGCGCGCACGACCGCGAGCTCATCGCGAAGGTCGAACGCTACCTCGGCGAACACGACACCAGCGGCCTCGATATCCGCATCCTCGCGCCGGTCGACGCGATGCGCCACTCCCTCGCGCGCATCCGCCGGGGCGAGGACACGATCTCGGTGACCGGCAACGTGCTGCGCGACTACCTGACCGACCTGTTCCCGATCATGGAACTCGGCACCAGCGCGAAGATGCTGTCGATCGTGCCGCTGATCGCCGGTGGCGGCCTGTTCGAGACCGGCGCGGGCGGCTCGGCGCCCAAGCACGTGCAGCAGTTCCTGGCCGAGAACTACCTGCGCTGGGACTCGCTCGGCGAGTTCCTCGCGCTCGCCGCGTCGATCGAGCACCTCGCCGAACGCCACGACAGCAAGGCTGCGCGCGTGCTCGCGCGCACCCTCGACCAGGCCAACGGGCGCATCCTCGACGAGAACCGCTCGCCTGCGCGCAAGGTCGGCGAGCTGGACAACCGGGGCAGCCACTTCTACCTCGCTCTGTACTGGGCCGAGGCACTCGCGGCGCAGGACGACGATGCGGCGTTGAAAGCGAGGTTCGCGCCGCTCGCGCGCGCGCTGGCCGAGGGCGAGGCGAAGATCGTGGCCGAACTCAACGGCGTGCAGGGACGTTCCATCGACATCGGCGGCTACTACCACGCCGATCCGGCCAAGGCGGCCACGGCGATGCGTCCGAGCCCGACGTTCAACGCGGCACTCGCCACGCTCTGAGCGAAGACGCCACAGGGCGGCGCGCGCCGGAGCGCGCGCCGCCGTCGTCACACGCGGGGTCCGCGGCGGCCGAAGATCAGCGAGACCACGAACAGGACGAGGAAGACCAGGAACAGGATCTTCGCGATGCCGGCCGACGCGCCGGCGATCCCGCCGAAGCCGAGCACGCCCGCGATCAGCGCGATCACGAGGAAGACGATGGCGTAGTGCAGCATGGATCTCTCCTTGGTTTGCTTGCGTCGCCGCGCCACTCGCGGGCGATCGCGAACACGGTGGCGTCGCGCGCGTGAACATCGGATGACGCCTGCCGGCCGCATTCAGCGCGCGGCACGGAAGCACGGCCATTCGGGGCACTGTGCTACGCTCGCGACCCGCGTTTTCTCCATCCGACGAGGACATCCCATGAAGAAGTACGCCTGCCTGGTGCCGCTCGCGTTCGCGCTCGCGGCGTGCGGTACGAGCGAGCCGCAGGCGCCCGCCGCCTCCGCGCCGACCCCGGCCGCGCCGGTCGTCGACGACCAGCCCGAGCAGCCGGTGCCGCCGCAGAGCGCGCAGTCGCTGGCCGACGCGAAGCTCGATGCGGTGCTCGCCGGCAGCTGGCGCTCGGACGCGAACAAGGCGCGCGACGCCTATCGCCACCCGAAGGAGACGCTGGCGTTCTTCGGCGTCAAGCCGGGCCAGACGGTCATCGAGATCACGCCGGGCGGCGGCTGGTACACCGAGATCCTCGCGCCGCTGCTCAAGGGCGACGGCACCTACATCGCCGCGATCACGCGCCCGCGCAATCCCGACGGCGAGGCGGCGCAGGACAAGAGCGCGCTGGAGAAGAAGTTCGAGGGCGACGCCGAGCGTTACGGCGCGGCGAAGGTCGTCGTGTTCGACGGCAAGGCGCCGTCGTTCGGCGACGCCGGTTCGGCCGACGTCGTGCTGACCTTCCGCAACGCGCACAACTGGGTCGGCAACGGCAGTGCCGAGGCGATGTTCAAGGCGTTCTTCGACGTGCTGAAGCCGGGCGGCACGCTCGGCGTCGTCGACCATCGCGCGGCGGCGGGCGCGGACCCGGCCAAGCTTGCCGGTTCCGGCTACGTGCCGGAGGAAACCGTGGTCAAGCTCGCGACCGACGCCGGCTTCCTGCTGGTCGAGCGCAGCGAGATCAACGCGAACCCGAAGGACACCAAGGACTACGAGAAGGGCGTCTGGACGCTGCCGCCGACGCTGACGCTCGGCGACCAGGACCGCGACCGCTACGTCGGCATCGGCGAGTCCGACCGCATGACCTTGAAGTTCGCCAAGCCGGGCGCGGACGCCATCTTCAAGACCCGCGACTGACGCACGCGGCGGGCCGGCGGCCTCGCCGCCGGCCCCACCGTGGCCGCCCGCGCGCCGCGTCCGGCGGCGTCACCAACGCTTCGCCTGCGATGCTCATCGCACTGAACAAGCCGTACGGCGTGCTGTGCCAGTTCACCGACCGCAGCACGCCGCCGCGGCCGACCTTGGCCGACCATGTCGACGTGCCTGGCGTCTATCCGGCCGGCCGCCTCGACCACGACAGCGAAGGCCTGCTGCTGCTCACCGACGACGGTGCGCTCGCGCATCGCCTGACCGACCCGCGCCACAAGCAAGCGAAGACCTACCTCGTCCAGGTCGAAGGCGTGCCGACGCCGGCCGCGCTCGAAGCGCTGCGCCGCGGCGTCGAACTCGCCGACGGCGTCACGCGACCGGCCGAGGTGCGGGCGCTCGACGCCGCGCCGGACTGGCTCTGGCCGCGCGTGCCACCGGTGCGCTACCGCAAGACCGTGCCGGATGCCTGGCTGCAGCTGGCGATCCGCGAAGGCCGCAACCGCCAGGTGCGGCGCATGACCGCCGCGGTCGGCCTGCCGACGCTGCGCCTCGTGCGCGTGCAGGTCGGCCCGTACGCGCTCGACGGCCTCGCTCCCGGCGCGTCGCGCATCGTGCACGCCTAGTGCGACCGCCACGAACGCGCGCCGAAGGCGAGCGGCGACGCCCCACGTCGCGGCCGCACGCCGCTGCGTCGCCGCACGCGGCGGCGTATCATCCGGGCATGTCGTTCAAGGACCATTTCTCCGGCCACGCGGGCGCCTATCGCCAGGCGCGGCCGGTTTACCCCGACGCGTTGTTCGACTGGCTCGCGGCGCAGGCGCCGTCGCGGCGCCTGGCCTGGGACGCCGGTTGCGGCAATGGCCAGGCCAGCGTCGCGATCGCCGCGCGCTTCGAGCGCGTGCATGCGACCGACCCGAGCGCGGCGCAGGTCGCCAACGCCGAAGCACGCCCGAACATCGATTACCGCGTCGAACCCGCCGAGGCGTGTTCGCTCGCCGACGCGAGCGCCGACCTCGCGACCGTCGCGCAGGCGCTGCACTGGTTCGACCACGCGCGCTACTACGCCGAAGTGCGGCGCGTGCTCGCACCGGGTGGCATCGTCGCGGCGTGGAGCTACGCCGACTGCTACGTGTCGCCGGCGATCGACGCGGCGAAGCAGCGGCTCTACGTCGACCTGACCGGGCCGTACTGGCCGCCGGAGCGGCGCCATATCGACGAGGGCTACCGCAGCCTGCCGTTCCCGTTCGACGAGATCGCCGCGCCCGCGTTCGACATGCACGTCGACTGGACGCTCGCGCAGTTCCTCGCCTACCTGCGATCGTGGTCCGCGACGCAGCGCTACATCGTGGCCAACGATGGCGAGGATCCGGTCGCGCTGGTCGAACCCGAGATCGCGCGCGCCTGGGGCGAGCCGGCGCGACCGCGCCGCGTGCACTGGGACTTCAACCTGCGCGTCGGCCGCACCTCCCGGGGCTCGACGCACTAGGGCTGGACCGCACGCAGGACGGGACGCGGCCGCGCAGCGGCGGGTGCCAGCGGGCGCGCCCACGCACGCCACGCGAACGACGCCGACGCGACGACCGCCGCACGCGCACGCGGTCGCACTCGCGGTGGAATGCGATCGCAGCGGCCGACGCGATCGCGCCGCTCCTCCTCCCCCCGCGAAACCGGCACCCTGCGGTCCACGCGAACTGGCTCCGCCGCGGCGCTGGAAATGCTCGCGTCCGGCCACATGGAGGCGTACCGTGCGCCGTCGCCGACGGCGCACACCGACCGCAGGAGCCCTCATGTCGCAGACCCTCGCCGCCAGCGCGCCGCGCACCGACTGGCTCACCCCGCTCGAACTGCTCGCGCTCGGCGCGATCTGGGGCGGCTCGTTCCTGTTCATGCGCGTCGCGGCGCAACCGTTCGGGCCGTTCGCCCTGGTCGAGGTGCGCATCGTGCTCGGCGCGCTGATCCTGTTGCCCTTCCTGTGGCGCGCACGCGCGCTGCTCGATGCACGCCGCCTGCTGCAGTTCGCGGTCGTCGGTGCACTCAATTCGGCGATTCCATTCTCGCTGTTCGCCTGGGGCGCCGAACGCGCGCCGGCTGGCATCGGCGCGATCGCGAACAGCCTGACCGTGCTGTTCACCGCGCTGGTCGCGCTGCTCTTCTATCGCGAACGCATCGGCCTGCGCCGCGCGCTCGCGATGGTGGTCGGCTTCGTCGGCGTGGTCGTGCTGATGAGCGACCGCATCGCCGGCCAGGACGTGTTCTCGGCCGCGCTGGCCGGCACCGCGGCATCGGCATGCTACGGCTTCGCCGCGAATTTCACCAAGCGCTGGTTCGCCGACGTGCCACCACTGGCGGCGGTCGCGGGCACGCTCGGTTGCGCGGCGGTCCTGCTCGCGCCGTTCGCGCTGGTCGCGTGGCCGGCACAGTCACCGCCGGCGACGGCATGGGGCAGCGCGATCGCGCTCGGCGTGCTCTGCACCGGCATCGCCTACGCCTTCTTCTTCCGCCTGATCCAGCGCGTGGGCGCCGCGCGCGCGACCACCTGCACCTACCTGGTGCCGCTGTTCGGCGTGTTCTGGGGCTGGCTGCTGCTGGCGGAAACGCCGACGCTCGCGATGCTCGTCGCCGGCGCGATGATCCTCGGCAGCGTCATCGTCAGCCAGCGCGAGGCGCAGGCGCGCCGCTGACGCCATGGCCGGTCGCGTCACGTGCCGCGAGGCTTGGCGCGGTGCGTCGCCACCGCGGTCCACGGATCGTCCGGCCAGGGGTGCTTCGGATAGCGCCCCTTGAGCTCCTTCTTCACCTCGGGGTAGGTGCGCTCCCAGAAGCTGCGCAGGTCCTGCGTGACCTGCACCGGCTTGCCGCCCGGCGAGAGCAGGTGCAGCGTCAGGGGCACGCGTCCGCCCGCGATGCGCGGCGTGTCGGCGAGGCCGAACAGTTCCTGCAGCTTGACCGCGAGCACCGGCGACGCGCCGTCGTCGTAGGCGATGCGCCGTTCCAGCCCGCTCGGCACGCGCAAGGCGGTCGGCGCCTGCTCGTCGACGATGCGGCGCAGGCGATGGTCGAGGCGCGCCGCGAGCGCTTCGGACAACTCGCCCGGCTGCAGTGCGTCGAGGCGGCGCTTGCCGTGGAGATACGGCGCGAGCCATTCCTCGAGCGTCGCGAGCAGGTGCGCGTCGGAGAAATCGGGCAGGCCGAGCTCCGGGCACCAGCCGCGCAGCGCATGCACGCGCAGGCGCAGCTCGCGAGCGGGGTCGCTCCACGGCAAGGCGTCGAGGCCGAGTTCGCGCACCGCGGCCAGCAGCGCGGGCACCGCGTCCCCGGGCCCGGTCGGCACGCTGCGGCGTTCGAGCACGATCGCGTCGAAGCGTCGCTCCTCGAACGCCTCGACCGCGCGCGCATCGCGGTTCCAGCGTACCGCGCGGGAGACGCGGAAGCGCTGCGGGAAGTCGCGCTCGAGTCGCGCGGGATCGAACGGCGCGGCGGCGAAGACGAGGCTGTCGCGCTGCTCCTGGCGCAGGTCGATCACGACCAGCCACGGCTCGCCGTACAGCGCGCTGTCGTCGGCGAGGCGCGCGCCGCGCCCGTTCGCGAGCGTGTAGCGGCGCGGGTTGGCCGGATCCTGTTTCGCGATGCGATCGGGGAACGCGTGCACGAGCAGGTCGCCGACCGCCGTCGCCGACGGCGGTCGGGCCGCATCGCGGACCTCGCGCGTGGCCGGTCCGGCGCCGGCGGCGCGGCGCAGCCAGGCGTCGGCGGCTTGCGCGATCGCCGCCAGCGCACTGCCGTCCGCGCCGCGCGCGGCGTCGCGGTCGCGTCGTCGCCACGCCTGCAGCGCGGCGACGCGGATGCGGAAATCGTCGTTGCGCGCGGCCTCGCCGCGCAGCGGATTGCGCGCCTCGACCAGCGCGATCGCATCGCAGGCGAGCGCGCATTCACCCACGTCGGCGCGCAGCAGCGCGGCGGCGAGGCGTGGCGTCGCGCCGAGCGCGAGCATGCGGCGACCGAGCGGCTCGAGCCGGCCGTCGGCGTCGAGTGCGCCGAGCCGGCGCAGCAGCTCGCGCGCCTGGGCCAGCGCGCCCGGCGGCGGCGGGTCGAGCCAGGGCAACGCGTCCGATCCCCAGGCGGCGAGTTCGAGCGCGAGTTGCGACAGTTCGACCAGCGCGATCTCGGGCGTGCGCTCGGCGTCGAGGCGCCGGCTGTGTGGCCACAGCCGGTAGGCCCGGCCCGGCCCGAGGCGGCCGGCGCGACCGGCGCGCTGCTCGGCCGAGGCCTGCGACACCTGCACGGTATCGAGCCGGGTGAAGCCGCTGTTGGGGTCGAAGCGTGGTTCGCGTGCGAGGCCGAGGTCGACCACCGCGCGCACGCCGGGCAGGGTCAGGCTGGATTCGGCCACATTCGTCGCCAGCACCACCCGCCGCACGCCGGCGCGCGCCGGCGCCAGCGCCGCATGCTGCTCGCCGAGCGACAGGTCGCCGTGCAGGGCGACGATCTCGAGGCGGCCCCTGGCGCCGTCGCCGCCATCGTCGAACACCCCGCGCACCCGCTCGATCTCGCGCTTGCCCGGAAGGAAGACGAGCACGTCGCCTTCGCCTTCCGCCAGCGCCTGCTCGATCGCGCGACGCACGCCGAAGGCCCAGCCGCGTTCGGGCCAGGCCTCGCCGCTGCGCGCAGGCGGATGGGTGACCCGCACCGGATGGCTGCGTCCTTCGCTGGCCAGCCGCGGCGCGTCGAACCAGCGCGCGATGCGCTCGCCGTCGAGCGTCGCCGACATGACCACGAGGCGCAGGTCCGGCCGCAGGTTCGCCTGCACGTCGAGCGCGAGCACGGCGCCGAGGTCGCCGTGCAGGTGGCGCTCGTGGAATTCGTCGAACAGGATCGCGCCGACGCCGGCGAGCTCGGGGTCGTCCTGCAGCAGGCGCGTCAGGATGCCTTCGGTCACGACCTCGATGCGCGTCGCCGCAGACACCTTCGATTCGAAGCGGATGCGATAGCCGACCGTCGCGCCGACCGGCTCGCCGCGCTGGCCGGCCATGAACTCCGCCGCCGCACGCGCGGCGATGCGGCGCGGCTCCAGCATCAGGATGCGGCGCCCGCCGAGCCACGGCTCGTCGAGCAGCGCCGGCGGCACGCGCGTGGTCTTGCCCGCCCCGGGTGGCGCCTCGAGCACGAGGCGCGGCTGCCGCGCGAGGGCGTCGCGCAGCGCCGGCAGCACCGCGTCGATCGGCGGCGGAGAAGCGGTCGGATCCATCGCGCGATTGTATCGGTGGACTCCGGGCGGCGCCGTCGCGATGGTCGCGTGCGATCACCGGCGCGTCGCCGGCGCACCGCAAGAAAAAACGGCGCGACCTCGCGGCCGCGCCGTCCCCGGTTCGCCGGAACGGAACCTACTCGCAGGTCATGCCGTTCTCGCTGAAGAGGCGATCGTACGTCGTCGTGCCGGTGATGCGCGGGATCTGCGGCGGCAGGTTCGCCAGCGGCGTGAACGCGACGTCGAGGCGGCTGCAGTCGGGCATCGACACCCTCACGCTGCCGTACGGGATGTGCGTGAGGTTGTTGCCGAGGTAGATCGTGTCGATCGACAGGCTCGTCGCGCCGACCGGGAACGCGGCCGAGCCGACCAGCCACAGCGGATCGCCGTTGTTGTCCTGGGTCAGCAGGTCGAACACGAGCTGGCGGACCGTGCTGCCGTTCGGCTGCAGCTGTTCGGCGACCTGCACCAGCAGGCCTTCGTTGAACTCGGTGTTGTACCACTGCGCGGCGGCGTAGCCGTCGAGCGGCAGCGGCGCGTACGCGTCCGGATAGCTCGACTGCGTCGGCGAGTAGTCCGGGATCGTGAACTCCACCGCACCGGTGCCGTTCGGCGAGAAGTACGGGTCGACCTTCAGCTTGAACGCGTAGTTGTAGTAGTGGAGCGCGTCGACGCCGTAGTGGTTCTCGAGCACGTAGGTGGTGCTGTAGATGATCGGCGCGTCGAACGGGCCGTCCGAAACGTAGGTGTTCGGCTCGGCGGCCGCGCGCACGAGGCTCGCGACGGTGCCGTAGTTGATGCCACCCTGCTTGATCTCGAGCAGCGGGAAGGTCGGGTAGAACTCCGTGTCGCCCTCGTAGGTCGCGTCGCGATCGATGCGCATCAGGGTCATCGCATTGAAGCCGTGGTCGGTGTTGTACGGCGTCAGCAGGCCCGAGCTGCTGCACGCGATGCGCCAGATCGTGATCGTGACCGCCTCGCTGCCGGTCTGGCCGGACTGCGACGACCGTGCATACAGCGGCATGCGCGCGCTCCAGGTCTGGCCGCTGGCCTTGTCCGGCAACGGCCACGCGGCGCAGCTCGGCGGATAGGCGCGATACTCGTTCGCGAGCGGCGTGCCGGGATAGCGGTTGTTGCCCTGTGACTTCGCACGCTTCGACTGCGCCGACGGGCCCGGCAGCGACCTGGCCTGCGCCTGCAATCGTGCAACCGCGGCGTCGTGGTATGCGCGTGCTTGCGGCGTGGCATCCAGCGTGCGTTCCGCGGACGCGGGCAGGGCGACCAGGCCTGCGACGAGGGCAAGGGTCAGGCAGAGCGGGTTTTTCATGGGGAACCCCTTCGGTGGTGGCGCGAGCTTTCCCGCACCGCGATGAATTCGCGATGAATCCGCGGTGAACCGCGCGTGGCGTGCGCGCGCAGCCGGGCTTGCGCATAATCGCGCGTTTGCCCGCCAGGAAGGAAGAGTCGAGATGGCGTACGCCGCCGCCGCGCTGGTCGACATCGGCGCCAACCTCACGCATGAATCGTTCCGGCCCGACTTCGACGCGGTGCTGGAGCGCGCGCGCGCGCACGGCGTCGCGCGGATCGTCGTCACCGGCGCGAGCGCCGGCGGCAGCCGCGCCGCGCACGCGCTCGCCTCGGCGCATCCTGGTTTCCTGTTCGCGACCGCCGGCGTCCATCCGCACCATGCGCACGAGTACGACGAGGATACGGACGTGCTGCTGCGCGAACTCGTCGCGGACGACGTCGTCCGCGCGGTCGGCGAGACCGGCCTCGACTACTATCGGGACTATTCGCCGCACGCGGCCCAGGCCAGTGCGTTCGAGCGCCAGCTCGCGATCGCGATCGACTGCGGCAAGCCGCTGTTCCTGCACCAGCGCGACGCGCACGCCGACTTCCTCGCCTGCATGGACAACGTCCGCGACCGCATCGGCCGCGCGGTGGTGCACTGCTTCACCGGCGAACGCGGCGAGCTGGTCGACTACCTCGACCGCGGCTGGTACATCGGCATCACCGGCTGGATCTGCGACGAACGCCGCGGCCTGCACCTGCGCGAGCTGGCGAAGCTGGTTCCGGCCGACCGCCTGATGATCGAGACCGACGCGCCGTACCTGCTGCCGCGTGACCTGAAGCCGAAGCCGTCGCACCGGCGCAACGAACCGATGTACCTCGCGCACGTGTGCGCGGCCGTCGCGGCGGCGCGCGGTGAGGACGTCGCCGTCACCGCCGCGACGACCAGCGCCGCCGCGCGCGCGTTCTTCGGCCTGTAGCCGAACGGCAAGGGCCGCGGCTGCCCGCGCCGCGCCGGTCAGGCGCAGTCGACCAGCACGACCTCGGCGTCGTCGAGCGCGGTCACGCTGAATGCGTCGACGTCGCGGATCGCGGCGCCGTCGCGCGCGTCGAGTCGCACGCCGTCGATGTCGATGCGGCCTTTCGCGGAAACGAGGTAGGCGTGGCGCCCGGCCCCGAGTTCGTAGCGGGCCGACTCGCCGGCCGCGAGCGTCGCGCCGAGCACGCGCGCGTCGGTGCGGATCGGCAGTGCGTCGCCGTCGCCGGCGATGCCGCTCGCGAGCGCGACGAAGCGGCCGGAGCGCGCGCCCTTCGGGAACGGCCGCGTGCCCCACGAGGGCGTCCCGCCGCGCCGCGAAGGCACGATCCAGATCTGGAAGATGCGCGTCGTCTCGTCCTCGAGGTTGTACTCGGCATGCTGGATGCCGCTGCCCGCGCTCATGACCTGCACGTCGCCGGCGACGGTACGGCCCTCGTTGCCGAGGCTGTCGCGGTGGCTGATCGCGCCGTCGCGCACGTAGGTGACGATCTCCATGTCCGCGTGCGGGTGCGGCGGGAAGCCGCTTCGCGGCGCGATCTCGTCGTCGTTCCAGACGCGCAGGTTGCCCCAGTGCATGCGCCCGGGATCGTGGTAGCCGGCGAACGAGAAATGGTGCTTCGCCTTCAGCCAGCCGTGGTCCGCGCCGCCGAGGCGGTCGAAGGGCCTGCGTTCGATCATGTCCGACTCCGTCGCGCCCGCCATGGACGCTGCCCGCTCCAGGATGCGGCCCGCGCACCCGGCCGACCAGCCGGCGCGCCGGCGACGCAGCGTTCGCGGCGCGCGTCCAATGACGCCGGCGCCTCAGCTGCGCAGGCCGACCCCGCGTTCCAGCAGCACCATCGCGATCGCGCCGAGCACGAGCGCGAAGCCGAGCATGACCGCGTATGCGGTCCACATCGGGATGTCGCTGATGCCGAGCAGGCCGTAGCGGAACGCGTTGACCATGTACAGGATCGGGTTCGCATGGCTGATCTCGCGCCACGGCGAGGCGAGCGCGTCGACCGAGTAGAACACGCCGCCGAGGTAGGTCAGCGGCGTCAGCACGAAGGTCGGCACCAACGCGATGTCGTCGAACTTCTTCGCGTAGACCGCGTTGACGAAGCCGGCGAGCGAGAACACCACCGAGGTCAGCAGCACGGTCGAGAACGTGACCCACGGGTGGTAGAGGTGGATGCGGGTGAAGAACAGCGAGATCGCCAGCACGATCGCGGCGACGATCAGGCCGCGCAGCACGGCGCCGGCGACGTAGCCGGCGAGGATCACCCAGCTCGGCATCGGCGAGGCGAGCATCTCCTCGACGTAGCGACCGAACTTGGAACCGAAGAAGGACGAGGAGATGTTGCCGTAGCTGTTCGTGATCACCGCCATCATGATCAGGCCGGGCACGATGTAGTCGATGTACTGCACGCCGTCGGCGATCTCGCCGATGCGGCTGCCGACCAGGCGGCCGAAGATGACGAAATACAGCGTCATCGTGATCGCCGACGGCAGCAGCGTCTGCGACCAGATGCGCAGGATGCGCGACACCTCGCGGCGCGTGACCGTGCCCAGCGCGACCAGGTTGGCGGTACTCATGCGGCCTCCTTGCCGGCCGGGGCGGAGCCGCCCTCGACCAGGCGGACGAACAGCTCCTCGAGCCGGTTCGCCTTGTTGCGCATCGAGCGCACCGTGATGCCGGCCTGCGACAGCGCGGCGAACAGCGAGTTGAGGTCGTGCGCGCGCGACATCTCGGCCTCGATCGTGTGCTCGTCGACGCGCGAGAGCTTCACGCCGGGCACCTCGGGCAGCGCGCCGCCGGCCCCGGCGAGGTCGAGCACGAAGGTCTCGACGTCCAGGCGCGACAGCAGGCGCTTCATCGACGTGTTCTCGATGATGCGGCCGTGGTCGATGATGGCGATGTTGCGGCAGAGCTGCTCGGCTTCCTCGAGGTAGTGGGTGGTGAGGATCACGGTCGTGCCGGCCGCGTTGATCGCACTGATGAACTTCCACATCGAGCGGCGGATCTCGATGTCGACGCCGGCGGTCGGCTCGTCGAGGATCAGCAGCCGAGGCTCGCTCATCATCGCGCGCGCGATCATCAGGCGCCGCTTCATGCCGCCGGACATCGTGCGCGCGGGCTGGAACGCCTTGTCCCACAGCTGCAGCTGGCGCAGGTACTTCTCGGCGCGCACGCGCGCCTCGGCGCGCGGGATGCCGTAGAAGCCGGCCTGGTTGACGCAGATGTCGAACGGCTTCTCGAACAGGTTGAAGTTCAGCTCCTGCGGCACCAGCCCGATCAGGCGCATCGCCGCACTGCGCTGCTCGCGGACCGAGACGCCGAACACGCGCGCGTCGCCGGAGGTCGCGTTGACGAGCGAGGACAGGATGCCGATCAGGGTCGACTTGCCGGCCCCGTTGGGACCGAGCAGGGCGAAGAAATCGCCGGGTTCGACGCGCAGCGAGACGCCGCTGAGCGCCTCGACGCCATTCGCGTAGGTCTTCTTCAGCTCGATGACGTCGAGCGCGGGGGTCGTGGTCATGGGGGCTCTTGCGGAGGGCGACGAGGGCGCCGCCTGCTAGTATATCCGGCCGTCTCGCGCGCCCTATCTGCCGTCTCGATGGACCATTTCAAGCTCCGCCTCGCCGCGAGCCACATGCTCGCCCCGACCGTGCGCCACCTTGCGTTCGAACGCGAGGACGGCGCGCCGTTCGCCTTCGTGCCCGGCCAGTTCATCCAGGTGCACTTCCACTACGCGGACGGCAAGCCGACCAAGCGCAGCTACTCGGTCGCCACCGTCGGCGACGGCAGCGGCCCGGTGCAGCGGGTCGAGATCGCGGTGTCCTATGTCGAAGGCGGCGCGGCGACCGCCCTGCTGTCCACCCTCGACGAGGGCGACACGATCGAGGCGAGCGGCCCGTACGGGCGCTTCTGCCTGATGGACGGCGACACCAATGCCCGCTACCTGCTGGTCGCGACCGGTACCGGCGTCACCCCGTACCGCGCGATGCTGCCGCAGATCCGCACGCTCACCGCGACCCGCGGCTGCAGCTTCGCGCTGGTCTATGGTGCCCGCAGCGAGGACGAGTTGCTCTACGGCGCGGAGTTCGAGGCGTTCGCGCGCGAAGTGCCGGGCTTCACGTTCCATCCCTGCCTCAGTCGCACGCCGCGCGCGGTGCCCCGCCCGCACGACCGCCACGGCCGCGCGCAGGTCGCGCTCGGCGAACTCGGCCCGAACGCGGCGACCGACATCGCCTACCTCTGCGGCAACCCGAACATGGTCGACGAGGCGTTCGCGATGCTGAAGGAAGCCGGCCTGCCGGTGCCGCACATCCGGCGCGAGAAGTACGTTTCCTCGCGCTGAGCCTCAGTACGTCACGGTGACGGTGATCTTGTCGGCGTAGGTGCCGGCGGGCATCGGCGCCTGCGGCGCGACCCGGCCGTGGACGGCCAGCACCTGGGCGAGGCCGCTGCCGCTGCCGGCCACCGTGTCGCCGTTCAGCGTGGTGCCCCAGCGCAGGCTGCGCGCGGCATTGCGGTAGAGCTCGTAGACCACGTGGGCGCTGGCGCCGGCCATGCGCCGGGTCGTGCCGAGCGCGTGCTGGCCGTCGTCGAGGCCCACCTGCCACGCCGTGTTGCGCGTGCAGGTCAGGGTGATGGTCGACTGCTGGTCGATGTTGGCGGCGAAGTTGCTCGGCGCCGAACCGAAGTTCATGTCGTTCGCCGTGTCGATGCGGCACTTCGGGGCGACGCTCGCGCGCGCCTGGAAGTCGAAGTTGTCGTTGCCGCTGCCGGTGCACGTCGACGGGTACGCCGGCGGCCCCAGGAAGCCCTCGCTCGCGGCGTAGGTCATCAGCGCGGCGTTGCCGGCGAACAGGCTCGAGTAGGCGCCGGCCGCGAGCGTCGCCTGCCCCGCCGGCACGCGCCCGTAGAGGGTGAGGCTGCCGTTCTGCGTGCTGGTGCCGAGGATCGCGCTCATCTGCATGTGCGTGGTCACCGCGGGCAGGCCGGGTGCGGTCGACGAACCCCAGACGAGGCTGCGCGCCGCATCCGAGTAGATCTGGAAGTTCATCGACTCACTGCCGGCCTTCATCGTGCGCGGCGTGTAGCCCGCGCCACCGGAACCGGGGCCGATGTTGAAGCACAGCGTCACCGACGAGCCGCTGAGGATGCCGGTGAAGGAGCAGCGGTAGTTGAGCGTCGCCGTCGTGTCCACCAGCGTGCCGGTCGGATCGACGGTGCCGAACGCGAGGTCGGTCACCGAGGTGACGCTGCAGCTCGTCGCCGCCGATGCGTCGTGCGCGACGAGCAGGCCGAGGCACAGCGATGCGGCGACGCACGGGCGGATCATCATGGTTTCTCCTCGAGGCAGCGCAAGGGACCGACCTGCGCGATCGCGTCGGGCGTGCCGCCCAGCTCGACGCGCGCGAAGCAGGGGCCGGCCGGAGTGTCGACGCGCAACCGCTGGCTGCGCTCGAGGCCTTCCAGGTAGACCACGCCGTCGAAGCCGACGAGGCCCGCGTCGCCGGAACGGCCGGCGATGCGCACGCGGCTGCCGAGCGCGATCGGCGCCCCCGCGGCGTCGACCAGCGCGACCTGCGCCGCGCGCGACTGCTTCATGCCGAAGCGCACGAAGGTGCCGGCACGTTCGGACGGCGTCGCGTCGGCGACGATGCGTTCGACCTGCATCGTCGCCGGCAGCTGCATCGGGTCGATCGAGAGACGGTTGTGCTGGTACGCGTTGAGGCGCGCGACCAGCAGCAGGCCGTCGCCATCGGTCTGCCCGATCGTGCGGTTCTCCAGTTGCACCGGCACGCCGGCGACGCCGTCGGTCGACACCACGGCGAAGGCGTCGTCGATCGCGCGCGACGCGAACAGGTGGCCACCGAGCAGGGCGAGCGCGCCGCTCGCGTCGGCGTAGGCGTAGCGGCCGTTGCCGAGCGCGCTGTAGCCGATGCGAGCGCCGCCGGCATTGCCGAGCCAGCTCGCCTCCGCAGCGCCGCCGCCCTGGCCGCTGTCGCCGCCCTGGGCCAGCACGCGCCAGCCGAAGCCGCCGTCGCCGGGCACCGGCTGGCTCGCCTGCACCGCCACGCTGTCGTGTTCGCGCCGGTGCTGCACGCCCGCGCCGAGGCTGCGCCGCCCGGCCAGGCTCCAGGTCAGGTTCGCGAACAGGCTGCGGTCGCGCGCCAGTTCGAGGTTCTGGTTGAAGCCGATGTTCAGCGACAGCGCGCCGCCGATCGTGTCGGACCAGAACAGGCCCGCGTACCGCGCGACCGGCTCGCCGGCGTAGTGCTGGCGCAGGACGTTGGCGCCGAACGAGCCGGCATGCGCGGCGGCGCCGGCCCGTAGGCCGACGCGACGTCACGATAGCCCTTCTGCGCGCGCGTGCTGTCGAACGAGAACGCGAAGCGCCGGTCGGCCCAGTTGTAGCCGAGCGACACCTGCGTGCCGCCGTCGCCGTGGCCCTGGCTGCGGGCGACCGACGCGCTGAGCACGCCGCCGCGCGCGCCGAGCAGCCAGGCGCCACCGACACCACCGAGCGTCAGCCCCGGCGCGTGCTCGCCGTGCGCCTCGAGCGTGAAGCGCTCGCTGACGCCGTAGCGCAGGCTGGCGAGGCCGAGCAGGTCGTCGCCGTAGTCGAACGAGGCGATGCCGTAGTTGCGTCGCACGTAGCCGAGGTCGACCGACCAGTCGGCGAGGCCCTGCGCGAGCAGCTGGCGGCTCGCGTAGAGCGATAGATCGATCGAGCGCGCGCGGCCGAGCGCATCGGTCACGACCAGCTGCGCGCTGCCGGCACCATCGACGACCGGCAGGGTCGTGAGCTGGAACGGTCCGGGCGCCACCTCGCCGCTGTACTGGCGCACGCCGTCGACGTAGAGGTCGACCGCCGACGGCAGTGTCGCGGAGCCGAAGAACGCCGGCAGCGGCGTGGTCACGCGGTACGGTTGCAGCGAGAAGTCGGTGCCGAACGAGACGCCGCCGAGGCGCGTCGCGCGGGTCCAGTCGAGCGCAGCGGAAATGCCGTCGCCGACGCGCAGGCGCAGCATCGACGTGGGGAAGGCGAATTGCCAGCGCGTGTCGAGGCGCGCCGAGTCGCCGCGCCAGCCGGCGCCCACCGCGCGCGAACCGCGCAGGATCGCGGTGGTCTCGAACACGCCGGCGCGATCGGCGAACGCGCGCAGCGCGGTGGTCGCCGCGGCCGAGCGCGTGCCGTCGCCGGCGGTCGCGTAGAGGTCGTAGTCGAGCACCATGCCGGGCGAGCTGCTCGCGCGCGCGACCTCCACGACCTCCGGGCCGAGGCGCTGGGTCGGCAGCGCGAGCCGCGCGAGCGGCGCGGTCAACGCGATGCGCTGCCGTTCGGCGTCGTACTCGACGACGACGTCGCCGAACGCGCCCAGCGGCAGCGGCTCGACCGTCGCGGGATCGAGCGCGAAGCCGAGCTCGCGCAGGGTCGACGGGCGCACCCACAGCGCGCCGTCGCGCTGGTCGAAATGCGCGAGGCGCCCGGTCGCGACGCGGTTCAGCGTGACGTCGAGGTAGAGGCTGGTGCCCTGCACCCACGCCTCGTCGTCGGCGATCACGCCGCCGTCCGTCGCCTGCGCCTGGCCGCGCGCGGCGGCCACGGCGAGCGCGGCGGCGACGACGCAGCGCGCGAGCGCATCAAGGGCGTTGATCGAGCTTCGCCAGAACGCGTTCAACCGCGTCACCATTGATGCGTGCCTGCAGGTCGCCTGCGCGTGCGTCGGCCGGCGACGGCAACGTCCATTGCATCGTGCTGCCGGCGAGCACGTAGCCGACCAGCCCCTGCACGAGTTCCGTGCGCCGCCCCGGCGAGACCAGCGCGAGGTCGGCGAGCTGCGCGTGGGTGCCGCCGTCGTTGCGCAGGGAGAGCGCGGTGGCGCCATCGTGGCGCAGCAGCGAAGCGTGCAGGTCGAATGCGGACTGGCCCGCGGCGGTGGCGAACACCGGGATCGAATAGCGCAGCACGAACTTCAGCTGGGTGCCGCCGCCGGCCGGCGCGGGCGTGGCGGCGGCCGGCGCATCGAGCGGCAGTTCGTCGACGATGACGCGATAGGCCGCTTCCGCGCCGCTCGGCGCGGCGCCGACGCGGATCACGCGCACGAGCTGGCGCGCACCGGGTGCGAGCTCGAGCATCGGCGGACTGACGACGAGGGCACGCGACGGTTCCAGGTGGTCGGCGCCATCGCGCTGGGTCCATTCGTACACGCGCGCCTGCGCGTGCAGGGCCTCGGTACTGGTGTTGGTCAGCCAGAGGCCGTCGGCGTTCTGCGCCGGGCCGATGTTCAGCGTCGTCGGCGCGACCTGCAGGCCGGTGGCCCCGGCCGCGCCGGCGAGCGCGAGCGTCAGCAACGGCAACGCCAGTCGTGACGCACCGAAGTTCGATCGCCCGCGCATCGGCATGGCCTCAGTAGGTCACGGTCGCGGTGACGACGTCGGCGTAGCTGAGCGCGGGGAAGTTCGCGCTCGGCACGCGGCCGTAGACGGGAACGACCTGCGCCGCACCGGTGCCGCTGCCGACCAGGACGTTGCCGCCCACGCCGCTCGTGCTGCCCCAGACGTCCGCCGCGGTGCGCGCCGCGGCGCGGTACAGCTGGTACGGCACGAGGGTGGCGCCGTTGCTCATCGCGCGCGAGTTCACGTCGCTGCCGTTGAGGCCGTTGTTCAGCGCGATCGAATAGCTGGTCAGCGGCGTGCAGTGGATGGTGAGGGCGCCCTGCGCATCGGTGTCGACCGCGGTGGACGCCACCGAACCGAAGTCGACATCGGTCGCGGCGGTGGTTTGGATGTCGCAGGTACTGGTGATCGTGAGCTTGACGTTGAACGTCGTGGTGTCGGTCGCGGCGAGCGCGGGCAGGGTGAAGCAGGTCGCGAGCGCGACCGTCAGCAGCAGCTTGGAAGACATGACTCGAACCCCTGTGTGGATGTCCGTGATGGACGGAAGGCCCGCATCAGGCGAAATCGACCCGTTCAGGATCGTCGGCAAGCGCAGGCGGGGAACGCAGGAGCAAGCGCCGTGCCAAGTGAGAACTCCGTCACAATCCGCCACGCGATGACAATTCGCGGGAGCGCGCGCTGATCCGCGTCGCATTCGCCCATGTTCGGTGCGCAGGACTGCTCGAATGCAGCGTTCTGCGCGCGCTTGACGCTGGCGTGTGGCGCCGATAGCGTCGCGCGACCGCAGGCGGGCACACGCGCGGAGCGGCACCTGAACGCGATCGCGGCGCGATCGCGAATGAAGCCGGGTGGCACCGCTCGCGCGCACCTGGAGGAAGGACATGCACCAACGCAGGCTGGCGCGCGCGGTCGCGATCGCCCTCGTGGCCGCCGCAGTGGCCGGCAACGCGCTCTGGCAGCGCGCGCGCCGCGCCGCTCCGGAACCCGGCCAGGACATCGTGCAGAAGGCCGGCGACCGCGGTTTCAGGCTCGGCTCGCTCGCCTTCGAGCCGTGCGAACTCGGCGCCGCGCACACCGCCGTGACCACGGCGGCGTTCTGCGCGCCGATGCGCGTGCCGGAGGACCGTGCCGTGCCGGACGGCCGCCAGCTCGCCCTCAGGCTCGCACTGGTGCGCGGTTCCGCGCCGCTTGCCGAGCGCGACCTCGTCGTGCTGCTCGCCGGCGGCCCCGGCCAGGCCGCGACCGCGACCTGGCCGCAGGTGCGGGCGAGCTTCGCGCCGCTGCTCGAGCGTCGCAACGTGCTGCTGCTCGACCAGCGCGGCACCGGCGGCTCGAATGCGCTGACGTGCCGGCGCGACCTCGCCGAGGTCGCCGGCGAGCAGCCGTTCGATCCCGCGCGCGTGCGCGAGGCCGCGCGCGCCTGCCTCGCCGAAGTGTCCACCCACGCCGATCCGCGCCACTACACCACGACCGATGCGGTCGCCGACCTCGAGGCGGTGCGCGTCGCGCTCGGTTCGCCGCGGCTCGACCTCGTCGGCGTCTCCTACGGCACGCGCGTCGCGCAGCAGTACGCGCAGCGCCATCCCGACGCGGTGCGCGCGCTGGTACTCGACGGCGCGGTGCCGAACGACCATGCCCTCGGCACCGACTTCGCCACCAACCTCGATGCCTCGCTCGAGGCGCAGTTCGCCGCCTGCCGCGACGAGCCGGCCTGCGTGGACGCGGTCGGCGAGCCGTGGACGAACCTGCGGCGACTGCGCGAACGGCTGCGCGCGCAGCCGGTCGAGGTCGCGTTCCGCGACCCGTACTCGAACGAGCCGCGCAGCGCGCGTCTCGGCGAGCGCTCGCTCGCCGCGCTCGCACGCATGTACGCCTACCTGCCGGAGACGAGCGCGTTGCTGCCGCTCGGCATCGCGCGCGCGCTGCGCGGCGACTACGCCGCCCTCGCCGCGCAGATGCGCATGCTCGAGCGCGACCTCGAGGAGCTGTCCGACAGCGCGATGCAGCTGTCGGTGATCTGCAGCGAGGACGCCGACCGGATCCAGCCGCGCGAGGCCGACGCGCGGACCCTGCTCGGCACCGAGTTCACGGACACGATCCGCGCCCAGTGCGAGGTCTGGCCGCGCGGCACGCGCCCGCCCGACTTCGGCCGGCCGCTCGCCGGTGCCTGGCCGGTGCTGCTGCTCGCCGGCGAGTTCGATCCGGTCACGCCGCCGCGCTATGCCGAGGGCATCGCCGCTTCACTGCCGAACGCGCGCGTGCTCGTCGCGCGCGGGCAGGGGCACGGCGTGATGGGACGCGGTTGCCTGCCGCGCCTGGTCGCGAAGTTCGTCGACACGCTCGACCCGGCGCGCCTCGACGCCGGCTGCATCGCCGACTTCGCCGCCACGCCGGCGTTCATCGACTACAACGGGGCGGCGCCATGATCGACGCATGCGACCTGCACAAGGCGTTCGGCGAGGTGCGGGCGGTCGACGGCGTCCGCTTCAGCGCGCGCGACGGTGAGATCACCGGCCTGCTCGGGCCGAACGGCGCCGGCAAGACGACGACCCTGCGCATGCTCTACACGCTGATGCGCCCGGACCGCGGCGAGGTCCGCGTCGACGGCATCGACGCATCGCGCGACCCGGCCGCGGTGCGCCGCCGCCTCGGCGTGCTGCCGGACGCGCGCGGCCTCTACAAGCGGCTGAGCGCGCGCGAGAACATCGACTATTTCGCGCGCCTGCACGGCATCGACGACGCGACGCGTCGCGCGCGCATCGCCTCGCTCGCCCGGGCGCTGGAGATGGACGACATCCTCGACCGGCGCACCGAGGGCTTCTCGCAAGGCCAGCGCGTCAAGACCGCGATCGCGCGCGCGCTCGTGCACGACCCGCGCAACGTGATCCTCGACGAGCCGACCAACGGCCTCGACGTGATGGCGACGCGCGCGATGCGCGCGTTCATGCTCAGGCTGAAGCAGGAGGGTCGCTGCGTGCTGTTCTCGAGCCACATCATGCAGGAGGTCGCCGCGCTCTGCGACCGCGTGGTGGTGATCGCGCGCGGGCGCGTCGTCGCCGACGCCGCGCCGGAGGCCCTGCGCGCGCAGACCGGCGCGGCGACGCTGGAGGATGCGTTCGTCGACATCATCGGTTCCGCCGAAGGACTCGCGGCATGAGCGCGCCGTGCATGCGGCGCACGCCGCTCACCCGCGGCCGCGCGCGCGCCGTCGCCGCGGTGCGGAGGCCGACGCGATGAGAGCCGCCCTGACGGTGTTCTGGAAGGAGGTGCGCGAGAACCTGCGCGACCGCCGCACCGTGGTGAACACGCTGCTGACCGGTCCGCTGATGGCGCCGCTCGTGTTCGTGCTGATCATCAATGCGGCGATCACGCGCGAGCTCGACCGCGCGGAGAAGCCGTTGCGCGTGCCGGTCGCGGGCGCAGGGCACGCGCCGAACCTGGTCGCCGCGCTGCGTCGCGCCGGGGTCGAGATCGAGGCCGCGCCGGCCGAGCCGGAGCGTGCCGTGCGCGAGCAGGACGTCGACCTCGTGCTGCGCATCCCGGCCGACTACGCGCGGGCGTGGAACGCCGGCGAATCGGCCCAGGTCGAGCTCGTCTACGACCAGTCGCAGCGCGACGCGCAGGGTTCGGTCGCCCGCGTGCGCGGCCTGCTCGAGGCCTATGCCGGGCAGACCGGCGCGCTGCGCCTCGTCGCGCGCGGGATCGCGCCGGCGCTGACGCGACCGCTGGTCGTCGCCGAGCGCGACCAGTCGACCGCGCAGGCGCGCAGCGGCACGCTGTTCGGCATGCTGCCGTACTTCTTCATCCTCGGCGTGTTCATCGGCGGCATGGCGCTGGCGATCGACACCACCGCCGGCGAGCGCGAGCGGCAGTCGCTCGAACCGCTGTTCGCCAACCCGGTCTCGCGCGCAGGCCTGCTCGCCGGCAAACTCGGCGCGACCTGCGCCTTCGCGCTGACGACCCTGCTGCTCAGCATCGCCGCGTTCTCGGTCGCCGGCCGCTTCCTGCCGACCGCGAGGCTCGGCATGAGCCTCGAACTCGGCGTGCCGTTCGCCGCGCTGACGCTGCTGGTGATGCTGCCGCTGGTCGTCGTGCTGGCGAGCCTGCAGACGCTCGCCGCCGCGTTCGCCAGGAGCTTCCGCGAGGCGCAGACCTACCTGTCGCTGCTGATGTTCGTGCCGGTGATCCCGACCCTGCTGCTGTCGCTGTTCCCGCTGAAGACGCAGACCTGGATGTACGCGGTGCCGCTGATGGGCCAACAGGTCACGATCATGCGCCTGCTGCGCGGCGACCCGGTCGAGCCGGCGCAGCTCGCACTGTGCTTCGCCTGCAGCGCGCTCGCGGCGGCGCTGGCGTGGCTCGCGACGCTGGCGGTCTACCGCAGCGAGCGGCTCGCGATCTCGGCGTGAGGGGCGCGCCCCGCCGCGGCGGACGGCGGTGGCGGTATCCTAGCGGGCGCGGGCCGGTGTGCGGCCCGCTGGAGCAGTCGGCGTGATCAAGTGGATCGTCCTCGCGGTGTTCGTCGCCTCCGCGGCCTACGTGCATTTCCGCGGCCGCGTGCGCCTGCGCCTCGCGCGCCAGGCGACCGATCATTCGACCTTCATGGCGCCGCTCAACGTGCTGCTGTACGCGTGTTCGAGCGTCCCCGGCGGGCGCTACGTCGACGTCGCGCGCTTCCCCGAGCTCGCGCCGCTGCGCGAGCACTGGCAGGACATCCGCGCCGAGGCGCTGGCACTGCGCGAGGCGCAGCAGATCAAGGCCTCGGACCGCCACGACGACGTCGGCTTCAATTCGTTCTTCCGCCGCGGCTGGAAACGCTTCTACCTCAAGTGGTACGACGACGCACACCCGTCGGCGCGCGAGCTGTGCCCGCGCACGACGGAGCTGCTGCGCGCGATCCCGAGCGTGAAGGCGGCGATGTTCGCCGAACTGCCGCCCGGTGGCGAACTGCGCCGGCACCGCGACCCGTACGCAGGCTCGCTGCGCTACCACCTCGGCCTGGTCACGCCCGGCGACGACCGCTGCTACATCGAGGTCGACGGCGAGCGCTACAGCTGGCGCGACGGTGAGGCGGTGATGTTCGACGAGACCTACATCCATCGCGCCGAGAACGGCACCACGGAGAACCGCATCATCCTGTTCTGCGACGTCGAGCGGCCGATGCGCTGGAGCTGGGCGACCGCGCTGAACCGCTTCGTCGCACGCCATTTCGTCGCCGCCGCCGCCTCGCCGAACACCGACGCGGACCGCACCGGCGGACTCAACCGCGCGTTCGGCTGGTTCTACCGCCTGCGCCTGCCGGCCAAGCGCCTGCGCGAGTGGAACAAGCACGTCTACTACGCGCTGAAGTTCGGCCTGATCGGCACATTGCTGTACCTCATCTTCCTGCGCTGAGGCCGCGCGCTTCCCTTCCCGACGCGCGTCGCCCGAGCCGGGTCGTCGTGGTCGTGACCCGGGGCCTCGCTGGCCGGCGTCGCGCCACCAAGGGGTTCAGAACAGCTCGCCCTGCGGGGAGCTCGCGCGCGGTGGCGTGAAGTGCGAGGCGTCGAGGCCGAGGTCGCGCTTCGCGTTGATGCCGTGGCGGCGGCAGGCAAGGCGGAAGCGCTGCCGGATCAGTTCGGCGACCTCGCCCTCGCCGCGCATGCGCGAACCGAAGCGCGCGTCGTTGTCCTTGCCGCCGCGCATCTGCCGCAGCAGGCTCATGACGTGGTCCGCGCGCTGCGGCACGTTCAGGTCGAGCCATTCGCGGAACAGGTCCTTCAATTCGTAGGGCAGGCGCAGGATCGTGTAGCCCGCGACGCGCGCGCCGGCGCCGGCGGCGCGTTCGAGGATCCGTTCGATCCAGCGGTCGGTCACCATCGGGATGATCGGAGCGACCATCACGCCGCACGGCACGCCGGCTGCATTCAGCGCGGCGACGGCCTCCAGCCGGCGATGTGGCGCGCTCGCGCGCGGCTCGAGCGTCGCCGACAGGCGGTTGTCGAGCGACGTGATGGACACGAACGCATGCACGAGGCGTTCCTTCGCCATCGCCGCGAGCAGGTCGAGGTCGCGCTCGATCAGCGCATTCTTGGTGATGATCGTGCACGGGTGCCGGCACTCGGCGAGCACCTCCAGCACCGAGCGCGTGATGCGGTAGCGGCGTTCGATCGGCTGGTACGGGTCGGTGTTGGCGCCGAGGTTGATCGGCGAACCGGCGTAGCCGCGCCGCCCGAGTTCGACGCGCAGCAGCTCGGCCGCATTGGTCTTGGCGAACAGGCGCGTCTCGAAGTCGATCCCGGGCGAGAGGTTGAGGTACGCATGGGAGGGGCGCGCGTAGCAATAGACGCAACCGTGCTCGCAACCGCGGTACGCGTTCACGGAGTGTTCGAATGCGATGTCGGGCGAGTCGTTGCGGCTCACGATCGAGCGCGCGCGTTCCTCCGTCACGACCGTGGCCGGCCGCGCGGCCGTTTCCGGTTCGAGCTGCCAGCCGTCGTCTTCGCGCGTCGTCGACAGCGATTCGAACCGCCCCGCGGGATTCGACGCGGCGCCGCGGCCCTTGATCCGGGTCGGCGCGTCGAGGCGGGATGGATCGGCGGGGCGTGGTGGTTTCATGCGCGCGCAGTATGCGCCGGCGCGTCTCGGCGGGCGCGACGCCTCAGCCGGCCACGAGGCGACCCCGGGCGACCGAGGTCGCTGCGGCCGCGCGAGAGCAGTCCGCGCACGAAGTCGACCGCTCGCGCGAGCGGCCCGCCGGCCGGCTCCCAGTACGCCGCGTCGCGCACGCGCACGTGCAGCACCGCCAGGTGCGGGTCGTCGCGCCCGCGCGGGAAGAACACCTGCTGCGACAGCGTCCACAGTTCGTCGATGGCGCCACGGTCGCGGTCGACCCGGCCGCTGCCGCGCACCGACACGAAGCGGCGCCGACGCGGGTCGGCGAAGGCGAGGTTGACCTCGGTGCAACCGTCGAGCTCGGCCACCTTGTGGCTGTCGATCGCGGTGAAGAACACGAACTCGCCGGCCGCGTCGAGCTTGAGCACCTCCAGCGGCCGCGCGACCATCGAGTCGCCGTCCGCGCGGGTGGTCAGCATGGCGACGTCGATGCCGTCGACCAGCTTCGCCAGCGCGCGCAAGGGATCGCTGCGTTGCGGCTCGATCTTCATCGGCATGCTCCGTCGGGCCCGGCACGCACGATGCGCCGGCGGCGATTAATCGCCAGTGACCATGCGCCCGCGGCGCTCCGCATCGAGCAGCGCGCGCTTGCGCGGCAGGCCCCAGCGGTAGCCGCCGAGGCCGCCGTCGCCGCGCACCACGCGATGGCACGGCACCAGTACCGCGACCCGGTTGCGCGCGCACGCGGATGCGACGGCGCGCGCGGCGGACGGTGCGCCGAGCGCGCGCGCGGCATCCGCGTAGGACACCACCTGCCCGCGCGGAATCGAGCGCAGGTAGTTCCACACGCGCAGCTGGAATGCAGAGCCGCGCAGGTCGAGCGGCAGGTCCGGTGCGACCGGATCCCCGTCGAGGTGGGCGGCCAGGGCCTGCATCCAGGCCTCGAATGCGCCGTTCGCCGGTCCTGGCATCGGCTCCAGCCGCGCGCGCGGGAACTCGCGCGCGAGCTGCGCGAGCAACGCCTGCGGCGTGTCGCCGAACTGCACGAAGCAGAGGCCGCGGTCGGTCGCGCCGATGCAGACCGGGCCGAGCGCGGTTTCGCCGCAGGCGTGCGAGATGACGAGGCCCGCGCCGCCACTGCGGTACTGCCGTGGCGTCATGCCGAGCGCGCCGGGTGCGCGCTCGTACAGCGCCCGGCTGGAGCCGAGCCCGGCGTCGTAGATCGCGTCGGTGACCGAATGCGCCTCGCGCAGCGCGTGTTTCACGCGCCGCACGCGCTCACCCTCGATGTATGCACCCGGGGTGAGGCCCAGCCAGCGACGGAACAGTCGGTTCAGGCCGAACGCATCGAGGCCGAGCGCGCGCGCGAGCGCGACCGCCGTCGGCAGCGGATCGGCCGCCTCGACCGTGCGGCACGCCTCGAGCACGCGTGCCGCGCCGGGATCCGCCTGCTTCGATTCGAGCCGCCGCCTGCGCTGTTCCGATTCGTCGTGCATGGCGCATTCTCGCATCCGTCGGGAACGCCATCGTCGCGTGCGGCCGTCGCGACCACCATCCGGTCCTTGCGCGCAAGGAGCGGATGGCGCGATGCGCCGGGCGCGCGGACGCTGCGCCCTTCACCCAGGCTGAGGAACACCCGATGCTGACCCTGTTCGACTACCGCCCGTCACGCAACGCATGGAAGGTGCGCCAGCTGCTGGCGCACCTCGGCCTTCCGTACCGCGTGGAGCCGGTCGCGATCTTCGCCGGCGAGGGCCGTCGACCCGAGTACCTGCGCGTCAACCCGACCGGCACGGTGCCGGCGATCCGCCTCGGCGACGGCCGCGTGCTGGCCGAGTCGAACGCGATCCTGCTCTACCTCGCCGAGCAGACGCCATACCTGCCGGGCGACGCGTTCGACCGCGCCAGGGTCGCGCAGTGGCTTGCCTTCGAGCAGGAGCGCATCGAATCGACGATCGGCTCGCTGCGCTACTGGAACCTGACCGGCAAGCTCGACCGCCGCGCGCCGGTGCTGGTCCAGATGAAGCGCGCCGCGGCGACGCGCGCGCTCGACATCCTCGACGCCGAGCTCGCGACGCGGGAGTGGATCGCGGGCGACGCGTACACGATCGCCGACATCGCGATCCATGCGTACGCCGGCGTCGCCGACGAGGCCGGCTTCGAGCCCGCGCGGTGGCCGCGCTTCGCCGCATGGTGCGCACGCGTGCGCGCGCAGCCCGGCTTCGACCCGAGCGTCGACCCGTACTCCGTCGACCCCGACGCAACGCGCGAGCTGCCGTGAGCAGGCCGCGCGGGGCTGCTCTTCGACCGAGCCGGCAGCTCGACCATGAAGACGCGCGGGCGCCGGCTTCCGGATGTCGTCCCTTCGTGTCCCTCCTGTCCTTCGTGTTTCCGCCTTCTGTTCTTGCGCCGCGCGGCACCACCCGCCGGGCGCTTGCGTTGCCGCCTCGCCCGCCTTCACGTTCGGTCGCGGTAAAGGCCGGCTCTGGTACTCCAGCGGCGGGCCGCTGCGGCCCGACTACGCGAGCGAGGCAGGCAGATGAAGCGAGCGGCATCGAAGAAGGCGGTCGGGAAGCAGGCCGCCCAGCGGCCGGCGAAGAAGGTCGCCGCAACGAAGGCGCCGGCGGCGAAGGCGGCGCGCGCAGCGGCGGGGAAGGCGCCGCCGAAGGAGGCGCCGAAGGCAGCGGCGCGGAAGGCGCCCGCGACGAAGTCGCCGGCGAAGAAGGTGGCCGCGAAGAAGCCAGCCACGACCCCGGCCAGCACCGCGAAGCCGGCCACCCGCGCCGCGGCGAAGGGACCGGCGCCGAAGCCGGCCGCCGCGCGCACGCCGCCAGCGGGCCAGGCAGCGTCCGCGCGCCGGCCCGCGGGATCGGGTGCCGGACGTGCCGATACGCCCCAATCCGCCCGCCCCTCGGCGTCCCCGGCGAAGGCACCCGGTGCGGCGGCATCCGACACGCGCGCGACCCAGGCTCCCACAGCGGCCGCCGCAGCCGCGGCCACCGTCCCGGCCGAAGTGGCGATGCAGCACTTCCGCGAGATCCTGCGCGCGAAGCAGGAACGCGTGCGCCAGGGGCCGAGCTACCCGGCCGCGAATGCACACACCGGTCGCCGCATGAGTGCGACCGGCGGCGACGACGAGGAATAGCGCCTGGAGCGATCCTGGTTCGCCGCCTGTGCCGCCGCCAGGCGGCGGGCAGGGCGGCCCGCCGGGTTGCTCACCGGTCGGCCTTGCATCGGCCTCCGGCGTCGCCACCTCGTACGCAGTCCCGCGCGCCCTGCGCGGGCACCTGCGAGGACACTCCATGACGCTTTCGATGTACCAGGCTTCGATTCCGGTCTTCCAGCGCGCGCTGACGAACCTGTCGGCGATCCTGCAAAAGGCCGCGGCCCATGCCGCGGCGAAGAAGTTCGACCCGGCCGTGCTGGTGGGCGCGCGACTCGCGCCGGACATGCTGCCGCTGTCGCGTCAGGTGCAGATCGCGGTCGACCATGCGCGGGGTGCGGCTGCGCGCCTGGCCGGCGTCGAACGGCCGCCGGTGCCCGACACGGAAACCACGCTGGACGAGCTGCAGGCGCGCATCGCGTCCACGCTCGAATACATCGGTGGCTTCACGCCGGCGCAGCTCGACGGGAGCGAGGATCGCAAGGTCACGGTCCCGCTGCGACACGGTCCGCTCGAGCTGTCGGGGAAGGACTACCTGCTCGGCTTCGCGCTGCCGAACTTCTGGTTCCACGTCACGATCGCCTACGCGATCCTGCGCCACAACGGCGTGGACATCGGCAAGACCGACTTCATCGGCGGCCTGCCGGGCTGAGCCCGGCGGCGCGGCCGGCATCCCGAGTGCCGGCCGCGCCGCGGTCGCGATGATGCTTCGTTACGGTTCGATCGACTTGGCCGCGTGCTCGGCCTGGTCGAGGTCGTTCTTCGCACGCTGCTCGGCCGCGTCGCGCTCGGCCTTGGCGGTATCCTTGCAGGCATCCTGCGCAGAGGGCTGCGCCTCGCACTTCTGCACGGCGACCTCGTAGTCCGCCTTGGCCTGCGTCATCGCGAGGTCGTAGCGCGCCTTCGCATTCGACTCGACCGCGTCCGCGCGGGCTTCGGCGACGTCGTCGCTCGCGGCGCGCTCGACGCGCGAAGCGTCGCGACCCACGCCGTTGATCGCAGCGCCGGCATCGGCATTCGCGCGCTGCACCTCGGCATTCGCCTCGGCGCGCGCCGCCTCGACCTGCTGGCGCGATTCGTTCACGGTCTCGGCCGCCTTCTGGCGCGCCTTGGCCACGTCCTCGGCGGCTTCCTGCTGCGCCTTGGCAACGTCCCGCTGCGCCTCGGACGGCGACTTGTCGCACGCCGTCAGCGCGAGTGCGGCGCCGAGCGCCAGTCCCAGGGCAGCCTTGTTCAGATGCATCCTCGCCATGTCTCGTTCCCCGCTTCATCATGCCGTCGTGCGGCGATGGCGGCATCCTCGGCCGAGCGGCATTTACGCGTTGTGAACACGCCGGGCCGGGCCGGCGCGCGTGTCGGCACGCGTTCAGCTTTCCGCGCACGGGCTAGAATGCGCGCATGATCTCGTTCTGGAACGGGCTGGTCGACGGCCTGGACGCGCATGCGGTCACGCCGTTCCTCTCGGCCGTGCACCTGACGCATCTCGCGGGCAATCCGCGCGACATCGCCGAGGCGCTGCTGATCGCGGCGGCGCAGGTGATCGTGATCGCCTGCGTGTTCCGTCCACTCGAGAGCCTGTGGCCGGCCGAGCGCTGGGACGAGCGCGGCCTGACGCGCATCGACCGCACCTACACGCTGCTGATGCTGCTCGGGCTGAACCCGCTGTTCGCCTACCTCGTGCTGACGCCGTTCGCGAACGCGCTCGGCGACACCGCGGCGCCGCCGGATGCCGCGTCCGGGCTCGCCGCGTGGGTGCCGTGGTTCCAGTCGCACCCGCTCGCGCTGTTCCTCGCCTACTACGCGATCTACGACTTCGCCTACTACTGGATGCACCGCGTCCAGCACTGGATCCCGTGGTGGTGGGCGCTGCACAGCATGCACCACAGCCAGCGCCAGATGAGCTGCTGGAGCAACGACCGCGGCAGCTACGTCGACGGCATGCTGCAGTCGGTCTTCCTCGCCTCGGTCGGCCTCTTCATCGGCGTGCAGCCGGACCAGTTCGCGCTGCTGATGTTCGTCGGCGAGCTGGTGCAGAATTTCTCGCACGCGAACGTGCGCATCGGTTTCGGACCGCTGCGGCGGCTGTTCGTCGATCCGCGCTTCCACCGCCTGCACCACATGGTGGTCGACCCGGCCCGCCCGAATTTGCACAATTGCAATTATGGCCAGGTCCTCTCCATCTGGGACGTGCTGTTCGGCACCGCGCTCTACGACGAGCCGCCGCGCCCGACCGGCGTCGGCGACCCGGTCGTCGACGCCGACAACGGCCGCGGCGTCGTCGCGATGCAGTGGGGCGCGTTCCGCCGCTTCTGGGGCGCGCTGTGGACGCGCGCCGGCTGGACTCCCGGCGATGTCGCGTTCGGCCAGGACTACCGCCCGGTGCCGGTGCGGCACCTCGACCTGCACGCGTTCGTGCAAGCCGATCCGCGCGAGGCCTCGCCGACGACTTGAGGCGCCGCGCGCGCGGCGTATGATGACGAACCCCGGGGGCTGCGCCGCGCCTGCGTCGTGCGCGCCGTGCGCCGCCGGACCGGTCACTGGCGCGGGCCGCGCATGAGCTACGACGAAGGTTCCAACGCCGCGTTGCAGCGACTGCAGGGGGAGATCCTCGAGGCTGTCGCGCGCGGGCAGGCGCTGGTCGAAGTCGCGGACCTGCTGTGCCGCCGCGCCGAAGCGCTCGCACCGGGCGTGCTGTGCTCGATCCTGCTCGTCGATGCGGACGGCGCGATCCGGCCGCTCGCCGGGCCGAGCCTGCCGCCATCGTACTCGGACGGCCTCGCCGGCCTCGCCGCCGGGCCGAGCGCGGGATCGTGCGGCACCGCGGCCTGGCGCGGCGAGGCGGTCGAGTGCACCGACATCGAGCACGACCCGTTGTGGCGCGACTACCGCGATCTCGCGCTGCCGCACGGCCTGCGCGCCTGCTGGTCCAGCCCGATCAAGGCACGCGACGGGCGCGTCATCGGCACTTTCGCATTCTACTACCGCACGCCGCGAGGCCCGGCGGCGATCGAGCGCACGATCGTCGCGCGCTGCGTCGACCTCTGCGCGATCGCGATCGAACACGACACCGTGCATTCGCGGGTGCAGCGACTCGCATTCCACGACCCCGTCACCGGCCTGCCGAACCGCACCCACTTCGGCGAGCGCGCGGCCGAGCTGCTCGAGACGCTCGCTGCGCGCCAGGGCGTCAGCGTCGCCTACGTGGACCTCGACGACTTCAAGGCCGTGAACGACGCCTTCGGCCACCGCGTCGGTGACGCGCTGCTGCGCATGGCGGGGCAGCGCATCGCCGCCGCCGCCGGGCCAGAAGCGCTGGTCGCGCGCCTCGGCGGCGACGATTTCGCCGTGATGCGCGCGAGCGCGGACGGGGAAACCGACGGCCGCCTGCTCGCCGGACGCGTCGCCGACGCGCTCGAGGATCCGTTCGAGATCGACGACCGCCGCATCGCGGTGCGCGCGAGCATCGGCATCGCGCATGCGCGCCCGCGCGAGGCCGACCTCGACGAACTCGCTCGCCGCGCGGACACGGCGCTGTACGCGGCCAAGGGGGCTGGCGGGCGCACGCACCGCTTCTTCGAACCGGCGATGGACGAACGCGCGCAGCGCCGGCGCGGCCTCAAGCAGGACCTGCGCGAGGCGGTCGAGGCGGGCGCGTTCCGCCTCGTCTACCAGCCGATCGTCGACGTCGAGGGCGGCACCACGGTCGCGGTCGAAGCACTGCTGCGCTGGCGCCACCCGGCGCGCGGCGACGTCGCGCCGGCGGACTTCGTCGCACTGGCGGAGGAAACCGGCCTGATCACGCCGCTCGGCGACTGGGTGCTGCGCGAAGCGTGCGCGGCCGCGGCGCGCTGGCGCAGTCCGGTCAAGGTCTGCGTGAACCTGTCGCCCCTGCAGCTGCGCAAGCCCGGCTTCGTGCTCGACGTGGTCGGCGCGCTGAACCAGTCGGGCCTGGCAGCGGAGCGCCTCGACCTCGAGGTCACCGAAAGCGCGCTGCTCGCCGCCGACCTCGCCAGGCGCACCGCGCTGAACGAGCTGCACGACCTCGGCGTGCGCCTGTCACTGGACGACTTCGGCACCGGCTATTCGTCGTTGCAGCTGCTGCGTGCGTTCCCGTTCGACAAGATCAAGATCGACATGTCGTTCGTGCGCGACATCGGCATCGACGCCGATTCGGAGGCGATCGTGCGCGCAGTGATCCGCCTCGCACGCGACCTCGGCATCCGCACCGCCGCCGAGGGCGTGGAAACCGCGCAGCAATACGAGTGGCTCGCGCGGCACCGCTGCAGCGAGATCCAGGGCTTCCATTACAGCCGGCCGCTGGAGGAAGCCGAGCTGCGCGCGTTCCTCGAGCAGCCGCTGCCGCGCGCGGCGTCGGCGGGCGGCTACCGCGACTGAGCCGTTCCCGCCGGCGCGGCGAGCAGCGAGCGCGTCATGAACACGCTGTTCGGATCGGGGCGGTAGTCGCCGAAGGCATCGCAGCGCGAAAAGCCGAAGCCTTCGTACAGCCGGTGCGCCGGCGCGAACGCCGCGTGCGCGCCGGTCTCGAGGCTGAGCCGGCGGCAGTCGCGCGCGCGTGCGGCGTCGATGACGTGCGCGAGCAGCCTGCGCGCGGCGCCGCGGCGGCGCAGCGCCGTCGGCGTGCGCATCGACTTGATCTCGCCGTGCGACGGATCGAGTGCGCGCAGCGCGGCGCAGCCGAGCAGGGTGTCGCCGTCCCACGCGGTCCAGAACGTGATGTCGGGCCGCCGCAGCGCCGCCAGGTCCAGCGCGTGCACGGATCCAGGCGGCGACAGCCCGTGCATGTCGGCGAGGTGCTCGCGCAGCAGCGCGCGCACTGCCGGGTGCGTGAGGTCGTCGCGCTCGATCCGCACGTTCAGGCCTTCTTGACGAACTCCGACTTCAGCTTCATCGCGCCGATGCCGTCGATGCGGCAGTCGATGTCGTGGTCGCCGTCGACGATGCGGATGTTCTTCACGCGCGTGCCGACCTTGACCACCAAAGAGGACCCCTTGACCTTGAGGTCCTTGATCACGGTCACGCTGTCGCCGTCGGCGAGCACGTTGCCATGCGCGTCCTTGACCACGCGCGCGTCCGCGGCCGCGGCGTCGGCTTCGGCGCCGGGCGACCACTCGTGCGCGCATTCCGGGCAGACGAGCTGGTGCCCGTCGGCATAGGTGTAGGTCGACGCGCATTTCGGGCAGGGAGGCAGCTCGCTCATTCCGGGTCCTTCGATTCGACGGGCGCGCCGCGCTGCGCGCGACGCCGGCGACGATTATACGGAGCGCTCCCCGGGCATCCCGCGTGGCGCGTGGTCGCGCCGGCCGGTCCGGCGCCGTCCGTGCGCTGCGCGGCGCGCGCGCGCGCGGACGCGCTGCCCACGCCGGCCTGCGCGCCATGCAGGCGAGCGTGTCCGCTCGTCCATGCGCGCTGGGTCGGTGGCGATGGGTTTCGATCCGACCGGAGCAGTCGCGTGCGCACGGGGCCGGCACGCCTCGCGCGCCCGGCCTGCGCGGGCGCGGGGGCGCGTGCGTCAGCCGTGCGGCTCGTGGCCGTCGGCGAAGAGGAGGTCGTGATCCGCTTCGGGATCGAACTCGTTCGCACCGGTGTCGACCGCCTGCCCGCGCACGCGGCCGGCGCCGTCGAGGTCGAACACGCCGGTGCCCGCGGCCGGCGAAGCGCGACCGGCGTCGATCAGCGGCGATCCCGGGCGTGCGCGCGGATGGGCGGGACCGATGAGGCCGGCGTCGCCGGCCTGCTGTGCCTGGTTCACCGCGGGCACGCCGAACAGCGTATCGAAGTGGTTGTTGCGCAGGGCCTGGCCCGGACCGTCCGACCACAGGTCGACCGCCGGCCCGACCGCGGTATTGCCGGCGAGCACGCTGTTCTCGAGCGTGATGTGGCCGCTCGGGCCGGTCTGCAGGTGCAGGCCGGTCACGACCGTGCTGCCGGTCGCGCCACTGTGGTTGCCGGCGATGGTCAACTGGGCCAGCGCGACGTCCGCCGAACGCTGGTGCACGGTGTCGAATCCCTCCGCGCGCACGCGCATCGCGGCGCCGCCGCCGATGCTGCCGGTGACGGCGACGTCGCGGACGCGGATCCGACCGCCGGCATGGGCCCACAGGGAGGCGGCGGTCGGATACTCGAAGGACGGCTGGCTCGTGTGGCACTGGTCGAGCCGCACGCGTTCGAGCTGCATCGTCGCGCCCGAACCGATCGACGCATCGAGGCACACGTTCGCCGCCGCGCCGCCGCCGAAGCGGTTGCTGAGGGTCAGGTCTGCGAGCACGAACCAGCGCTCCTGTGCGTCGTACGCGTGCATCGCGACCTCCAGCGTCGCTTCCGCGTCGGCCGAATCGATCGTGGTGCTGCCGGCGCCGAGCACGCGCGTGGTGCACGCACCCTGCGCGCCGGTCCAGCCGCCGGAGACCTCGATCGTCTGGTTCGGCCGGTACGGATACACGGCCAACGGGCCGGCGCCGTCGTCGATCCGGTAGTGACCCTGGCGGATCCGCACCTGCACCGTCGTGTCGCTGGATGTCTGTGCCGCCTGCAGGGCGTGGCGCAGTCCGGCGACCGAGTCGACGCAGTGGACGGTGAACGCGCCAGCGGGCTGCGGCGCATCGAGCACGAGGGCGAAGGCGAACAGCGGCAGGCGGTTGGCAAGGCGGGACATGGTCAGGTTCTCGTCGCGGCCCCGACGGGCCGATCGGGGCAGCCTGTGCAGTGCGGGCCGGGCATGCCTGACGGCCATGCGACGGCAGCCTGATCGCGAGATTCTTTTGTTGCCGTACAAGGTGTTGCGGGTGCAGTGCGCGACCGCAGGGGGTCGCCCGCGGCGTCGCCCGCATCCAGGCGCGGCCGCACTGGACGGTGCGCGCGCTGGATCGCGCGCACGCGACCTCCGTACGATCGGCCGAGGCCGGCGCAAGACGCGCGCCGACGCGGAGCGGGGACCGATGCGAGCGGAGGATGCCCATGGCGAGGTGCAGGAAAGCGTGCACCGCGGTGCCGACGACCTGCTCTCGGCCGGGCTCGGGCTGGCCGGCCTGCGCGCGAAGCCACCGTCATTCGCCGATCCGCTTCGTCCGACGCCGGCGGAGCTGCGCCGGCGCGCGATCCGCGTGAGCTGGAACGCGATCGCCGACCTCGGTCCCCGCGGCGGCCATGGCACGGTCTACGGCGCCGCGCCGCACGTGCCGGGCCGCGAGTACCGTGCATTCGCGCGCCTCGACGGCGCGCGCGAGCCGCACCGCGTGCTGCTGCAGGCACCGGATGCGTTCGACCCGAAGGCCCGCTGCCTGGTCGTCACGGCCTCCTCCGGCTCGCGCGGCATCTACGGCGCGATCGCGCTCGCCGGGGCCTGGGCCTTGCCGCGCGGCTGCGCGGTCGTGCATACCGACAAGGGCACCGGCAGCGGCTACTTCGACCTCGATTCCGACACCGGCGTCGCGCTCGACGGCACGCGCGTGCCGCGCGGCGCGGCGCCGCTCGAGTTCGAGCCGGCGCGCCTCGACGCTGCGCACGGCGTCGCCAGCAAGCATGCGCACTCGGGCGACCACCCGGAAGCGGACTGGGGTCGGCACGTGCTGCAGGCGGCGCGCTTCGGCCTGAGGCTGCTCGACCGCGCGTATCCGGGGCAGGCGCCGTTCACCGCGGCCAACACGCGCGTGATCGTCACCGGCCTCTCCAACGGCGGCGGCGCGGCCCTGCGTGCCGCCGGGATCGACCACGAAGGCCTCGTCGACGGCGTCGTCGCGTTGGCGCCGAATGCGCACGTCGAGGGCCAGGGCCGCGCCCTGTACGACTACGCGACCGAGGCGGCGAGCCTGTTGCCGTGCGCCCTCGTCGACGCGCGCTTCGATGCGGTGCCGTTCGCGCGCGCGAACGGCACCGTGCCGGCGGCGTGGCTGCGCCGCTGCGCGTACCTGCACGAGCTCGGCATGCTCCCCGGCGCCGATGCGAAGGCACAGGCGCGCGCCGCGCTCGAACAGCTGCACGCCGCCGGCTGGGATGACGCCACGCTCGCGACCGCGGCGAGCACGACCGCGTTCGACCTCTGGCGCGCGTTCGCGGCGACCTACGCCTCGGCCTACCTGGGTGCGCCGGCGACGGCGATGCCGGCCGGCTTCCGCTTCGCGGCCGTCGACGCGCGCGGCGTACCGATCGCGGCGCCGCCGGCCCTGCGCGCCGCCTGGTGGGCGGACGCGAGCGGGATCCCGCCCGGCGCCGGCGTCGCGCTGCTCGGCGCCGGCGACGACGATGCCGCCGTCGACGCGCTGCGCCGGCTGTGGAGCGGCGACGACGCCGATGCGCACGCGCTGCGCGCCGCGGTCGCCGCGACCCGCACGCGCGCGCCGCGCGATGGCCTGCCGGTGATCATCGTGCACGGTGAGGCCGATGGCCTGCTGCCCTGCGCCTTCTCCGCGACGGCCTGCGTCGACGCGTTCGCTCGCGAGGGGCGCGAGCCGGTGTACTGGCGCGTGCCGCATGCACAGCACTTCGACGCGTTCCTCGCCCTGCCGGGTTTCGGTGACCACTACGTGCCGCAGCTGCCGTACGCGTACGCCGCACTCGACGCGCTGTGGGCGCACCTCGCCACCGGTGCACCGTTGCCGCGATCGCGTCGCTTCGCGTCCCGGCCGCGCGGCAGCGGACCGCTCGAGCGCGGCCGGCTCGGCCTCGACGCCGCCGGCTAGCGGCCGCGCGCGACGCGCCGCGAACTCGCCCGCGTTTGAACGCCGGCGGTCCAGCGCCGACAATCGGCGGCTTCCATGCCAGGCGCCGTCCGTGAGCGAGTCGCGACCGATCGATCCACGCCGCGAGCGCGGCCTGCCGCCGGCGGCCGTCACGGCGGCGCGCGAGGCTCGAGCTGCACTCGTGCGGGGCCGCGCCGCCGACGCCGAAGCGGCGGTTGCGCGCGCCCTGCGCCTTGCGCCGGCGCATCCCGAACTGCTGCGGCTCGGCGGCGTCGCGATGGCCATGCTGGGCCGTCACCAGGAGGCGATCGCGCGCCTGCGCGGGGCTGCGGCGACCTGGCCGGACGACGCGCTGGTGCTCGCCAACCTCGGCGCTGCGTCGGCGCAGGGTGGCGATCTCGATGCCGCGGTGCAGGCGCTGCGCCGTGCGACCGAACTCGATCCGACCGCCATCGATCCCTGGTTCAACCTCGCGCGTGCGCACGAGATGCAGCGCGACAGCGCCGGCGCCGAGGCCGCCTACGCGGCGGTGCTCGAACTCGACCCGGCGCGCCATGCGGTGCGCGTGCTGCGCGCGAATGCGCTCGGCGTCCTCGGCCGCCTCGCCGAGGCGGAGGCCGAGCTGCGCACGGCGCTGCGCGCCGAACCGCGCCTGGACGCAGCGTGGGTCGCGCTGTCGAACCTGCGTGCGCTGCGCGCCGACGGCGTCGACAGCGCGGCGATCGCGCGCCTGTACGCCGCGCCCGGCCTCGACCCGCGCCGCCGCGCCGCACTCGGATTCGCGCTCGCGGGCGTGCTCGAGGCCGAAGCCCGCAACGCCGAGGCTTTCGCCGTGCTCGCCGAGGCGAACGCGATGCGCCGCGCCGACCTGCGCTGGGACGCGGGCGCGGTCCGCGCGCTGGTCGACGCGATCCTGGCCGCGTTCGACGCCTTGCCGCCTCCGCCGGCGGACGGCGCCGGTCGCGGGCTCGTGTTCCTCGTCGGCATGCCGCGATCGGGTTCGACCCTGGTCGAGCAGATCCTCGCCGCGCATCCCGACGTCGCCGGTGGCGGCGAGACCGAGCTCGTCGCGCGGCTGCTGCAGGAGGAATCGAAGCGGCGCGGCCAGCGATTCCCGCAGTGGGTCGGCGACGCAGGCGCCGACGACTGGACCCGCCTCGGCGCCGACTACCTCGCGCGCATCGCACCGCTGCGCGGCACGCGCGCGGTCTTCACCGACAAGACGCTGCCGAACTGGCAGCTGGTCGGCGCGATCGCGCGCATGCTGCCCGGCGCGCGCTTCGTGCACTGCGTGCGCGACCCGCTCGAGACGTGCTGGAGCTGCTGGAAGCACAACTTCGGCGAAGCGCAGTACTTCGCCTACGACCTCGCCGAGCTCGTCGCCTTCCATCGCGACAGCGTGCGCGCGATGGCGCACTGGCGTGCGCGCAGTCCGGCGCCGATCCACGCGCTGGTGCACGAAACCCTGCTCGACGCGCCCGAGGCGGGCGTGCGCGAGCTGCTCGCGCACTGCGGCCTCGACTTCGATCCCGTGTGCCTGCGCTTCCACGAAGCCGCGCGCGACGTGCACACCGCGAGCGTCGCCCAGGTGCGCCGCCCGCTCCGCCGCGACACCGCCGTCACCGCCGCCTACGGAGCCCTCCTCGACCCGCTGCGCGCGCTCCTTCGCGAGGCCGGGCTCCGCGATGCGGTGTCAGCGCCCGGGCCGAAGCACGACGCCAACGAGGGCGGCGGAAAACCCTGAAACACGAAGGACACGAAGAACGCGTCCCGGGGAGAGCGCCTGAAGCATGGAGCACAGGGAGAAAAGCGTTCGTTGATGCTCGCGTTGCGCTCCGGCGCGACGCCTTCGCTCGTCGGAGCGCGGGTCTCGAGTTCTTCCTCCGTGTGGCAGGCCTTGGCTTCGGTGGTTCAATCCTCTTCGACCGTCTGCAGGCCGGCGGCGCTCCAGCGCGAGCCGGGCAGGGTCCACATCGGGGGCAGCTGGCTGAAGGGCAGGCGGCGGTGGACGGCGAGGGCGGCGCCGAGGCGGTCGTCGACGCCGAGTTTCTCGAACACCTGGCGCACGTGGCTCTTGACCGTGTCGAGGCGGATGCCGAGCAGCTGGGCGATCGCCTCGTTGGACTTGCCGTCGGCAAGCCAGCGCGCGACGTCGCGCTGGCGCGGCGTGAGGTCGGGGCAGAGGTGGAGCAGGCGCTCCATCGGCGGCATCGCCTGCGCCGAGCGTTCGAGCGACCGGCGATAGACGCGCGCGACGTGGCCGCGCAGGTCCTGCAGGCGGTCGCGCTCGGCGTCGGAGAACGCGGGCGACCCGACCACGCGATGCGCGGACACCGACAGCGCATAACCTTCGTGGACGATCACGAAGACGAGCTGGCGGTGCGCGCCGCTCGGCAGGAACGCCTCGCGCGCGATCGGCAGCGCCATGAATTCCTCGTCGCTGAAGAAGTCCGATTCGCGCAGCGCGCGTTCGCCGAACAGCGCCGGGTCCTTGCTCCAGAACGGATGGCTGCGCGCGTGGCGCTGGAACGCTGCGGCCGCGCGTGCGCGGCGCTCCGGGTCGGGGTCCATGCGCGAGAACTCGGCGCGGAACTCGCCGCTGCCGAGGTGGAACTCGGTGTAGGCGACCATGTCGTTGGCGACGGCGGCGTCGACGCAACGGAACACTTCTCGCGGCAGGGTGTGCAGGTCGGGCTCGGCGGCGTAGAGGGCGATCAGCTCTCGCTCGAAGCGGCTGCTCCCGGGATCCGCGAAGTCCGCCAACTGCATCAACTCACCCCAAAGTGTGATTGCCCTGAAGGCTGGCGAGTTTACCCTTTCCGCCGTCGACACCGGTGTTTCGCGCTCGACGCATCGTGCCGTTCCGAGGCACGCATCGTCCCCTCCACGGACGCACGGCTTCGGCCCGGGTGGCGATGATCGCGCGCGGCTGACCCGAACACGCATCACCGAGGACCGCCCGTGAACGCCATCCGCAACGTCGCGCGCCGCATCGCGCGCCTGTTCCACGCCATCGCCCTCGCCACGTGCGCCCTGCCGGTATCGGCCCAGGTCAACACCTGGAGCTGGCAGCCGGCGTCCGGCTATCCGGGCAAGTGGCACGAGACGCTCGTGTGGACCGCGCCGGCGTGCTGTCCGAACAGCTATCCGAACAGCGCGACCGCCGACGCGCGCATGCTGCCGTACTCCCCGGGCTACGTCGGCGCGGCGGACCTCGACGGCGGCACCTACACCGTCAACCGCCTGCGCTTCACCAACATCAGCACGTCGGGCGGCAACTTCACGCTGACCGGTCACGGCGGCAAGCTGCAGCTGCGCGGCACCACGCCCTACATCCAGACCGGCACGCAGGGTGGCGTTTTCGCGCGCATCGTCGGCACCACGCTCGACCTCGCCGACCACACGCGTTTCGACATGACGGTCGCCGACGATGGACTGGTGGTCGAGGCCGGCTCCAGCGTCGTGATGGCGTCGGGCGCGACCACGTTCGACAAGACCGGCCCCGGCGTCCTCGTGCTCGCCGGCTCGAGCGCGGGCCAGATCGCGTTGCAGGCCGGTACCGTGGCGGTGCAAGGCAACCACGCCGGTGGCGTCAGCACCGCCGGCGGGACCGACTTCGGTGGCGCCGGCCAGGTCGGTGGCGCGACCACCATCGTCGGTGGCGCTGCGCTGCACCCCGGCACCTACGACGTCGCCTGGCACGGCTTCGGCACAGGCACGCTCACCTTCGGTTCGTCGTTGACGATGCAGTCCGGCTCGACGTTCGTGGTCTACGTCGATGGCGCCACGAACTACAGCCGAGCCGCCGTCGCCGGCGCCGTCAGCATCGGTGGTGCCCAGCTCACGGTCAGCGTCGCCACGCCGCCGCCGGCCGGCACTGCCTTGCGCATCATCGACAAGCAGGGCAGCGGAGCCGTCAGCGGCACGTTCGCGGGCCTGCCCGAGGGCAGCGTCTTCAGCGCCGGCGGCGGCGCCGCGTTCCGGATCAACTACGCCGCGGGCACCGGCAACGACGTCGTCCTGACCGCGATTGCTCCGCCGACGGTCACGACCGTGGCGCCCGCCGCCGGACCCGCCGCGGGCGGCCAGTCGGTCACGATCACCGGCACGAACCTCACGGGCGCGACGGCGGTAAGCTTCGGCGGCACCGCGGCGACCGCATTCACGGTCAACAGCGCGACGCAGATCACCGCGACGACGCCCGCGCATGCGACGGGTGCGGTGACCGTCGCGGTGACGACACCGGGCGGCACGGGCAGCAAGGCGAACGCATACACCTATGTCGCCGCGCCGACGGTCACGACCGTGGCGCCCGCCGCCGGTCCCGCCGCGGGCGGCCAGTCGGTCACGATTACCGGCACGAACCTCACGGGCGCGACGGCGGTCCGCTTCGGCGGCACCGCGGCGACCGCGTTCACGGTCGACAGCGCGACGCAGATCACCGCGACGACACCGGCACATGCGGCCGGTGCCGTAGCGGTCGCGGTGACGACGCCGGGCGGCACGGGCAGCAAGGCGAACGCATACACCTATGTCGCCGCGCCGACGGTCACGACCGTGGCGCCCGCCGCCGGACCCGCCGCGGGCGGCCAGTCGGTCACGATTACCGGCACGAACCTCACGGGCGCGACGGCGGTCCGCTTCGGCGGCACCGCGGCGACCGCGTTCACGGTCGACAGCGCGACGCAGATCACCGCGACGACACCGGCACATGCGGCCGGTGCCGTAGCGGTCGCGGTGACGACGCCGGGCGGCACGGGCAGCAAGGCGAACGCGTACACCTATGTCGCCGCGCCGACGGTCACAACCGTGGCGCCCGCCGCCGGACCCGCCGCGGGCGGCCAGTCGGTCACGATCACCGGGACGAACCTCACGGGCGCGACGGCGGTAAGCTTCGGCGGCACCGCGGCGACCGCATTCACGGTCAACAGCGCGACGCAGATCACCGCGACGACACCGGCACATGCGGCCGGTGCGACGACCGTCGCGGTGACGACACCGGGCGGCAGCGGCAGCAAGGCGGACGCGTACACCTATGTCGCCGCGCCGACCGTCACGGACGTCGCCCCGGCACAAGGGCCGTCTTCCGGCGGCACGCAGGTGACGATCACCGGCACGAACTTCGCCGGCGCGACCGGCGTCCGCTTCGGCGGCAGCGTGGCGACGTTCTCGGTCGACAGCGCGACCCGAATCACCGCGACGGCGCCTGCACACGCGGCCGGCGCGGTGGCCGTCACGGTCTCGTCGCCGGGTGGCGATGGCAGCCTGCCGGGCGCGTACACCTATGTCGCGGCGCCGACGGTGACCGGCGTCGCGCCGGATCGCGGTCCGGTCGTCGGCGGCACCGAGGTCGTGGTCACCGGCACGGACCTCGCCGGTGCGTCGGCCGTGAGCTTCGGCGGGACGCCGGCGATGGCGTTCACGGTCGACAGCGCAACGCGCATCACCGCGTTCGCGCCGGCGCATGCCGCCGGCGTGGTCGACATCGTCGTGACGACCACGGGCGGTGCCAGCGCGGTGACGGAGGCGGACCGCTACACCTATGTCGCGCCGCGCCGCTGCCATGTGCGCGCCGGCGCGAGCGGCGCGAACGACGGCAGTTCGTGGGCCGATGCCTACACCGACCTGCAAGCCGCGCTGGCGGAAGCCGGTTGTGCCGAGATCTGGGTCGCGCGTGGCGTCTACCGGCCGGTCGTGCCGGCTGATCCGGCCGAGGTGACCGCGGCCGAGCGCGCCGTTTCGTTCCGGCAGCGACCGTTGACCGCGCTGTACGGCGGCTTCGCCGGCAGCGAAGACGCACTCGACCAGCGCGATCCGGCGGCGCAGCCGACGGTGCTGTCGGGCGACCTCGCCGGTGACGACGCCGGCGCGGTCGATGGCGTCGATCCGCTCGTGCCGATGGACGCTTCGGCCGACGAGAACAGCCTGCACGTGCTCGTCATGGGCGGCCCGGGCCTGCCGATCGACGCGGCGACCGTGCTCGACGGCTTCATCCTCACGGGCGGCCATGCGGACGGCAGCGGCGCGGACGGCAACGGCGGCGCCCTCGCCTGCGATGGTCGCGGCGCGGGCAACGCGTGCAGCCCGACGCTGGCGCGGGTCGTGTTCAGCGGCAACTACGCCGCGCTCGACGGCGGCGCACTGCACGCAGACGGCAGCGATGGCGGCGACGCCAGCCCGGTGGTCGACCAGGCGCTGTTCCGCGGCAATCGCGCCGGTTGTGGTGGTGGCGCGTCGTTCGTGAACGGCGCCGGCACGAACAGTCCGGTGATCGCGCACTCGACCTTCGTCGGCAACACGGCATCCGCCGCGGGCGGTGCGCTCTGCCTTCGCTCCGCCACGGGCGGCAGCGGCACGCCGCAGCTCGCCAATGTCAGCTTCAGTGGCAATGTCGCCGGCGCAGGCCCCGGTTCGGGCAACGGTGGCGCGATCCATGCGCTGGCCGAATCCGCCGGCGCGCTGCATCCGCAGATTCGGAACGTGACCATCAGCGGCAACCATGCCGGGCTCGATGGCGGTGCGATCCACCTCGCCACGCTCGACGGCGGCGTCGCCGCGGCGAGCCTGGGCAATGTCGTGCTGTGGGACGACAGCGCCACCGGCGCCGGGCCGGAAGTCGCGCTCGCCGGCGGGGCCACGGCTACGCTGGCGTACGGCGTCGTGGAGGGTGGCTGTCCCGCCGGCGTCGCCTGCAGCGGAGCGGTCATCACGGCCGATCCGCGGCTCGGCGCGCTCGCCGGCAACGGCGGTGCGACGCCGACGCAGCTGCCCGGCGCGGGCAGCTCCGCGGTCGACGCCGGCGACGACGCGACCTGCGAGGCGGACGACCAGCGCGGGCTGGCGCGGCCGCAGGGCGCGCATTGCGATCTCGGCGCGGTCGAGGCGGGGCCGCCTTCGCTGACCCTCGTGCTGGACCAGGCCGGTCCCGCCTGGGTGACGTACGGCGAGGTCATCGACTATGTCGTGCGGCTGGTCAATGGCGGCGAAGGCGCCGCGACGAACCTCGTGGTGCAGGCGACCTTCGGCGGCGGCGCCGACATCGGCAACACGCAGTGGCAATGCATTCCCGGCAGCATCGGCGCGACCTGCACGGCCGCGGGCAACGGCCCGATCAACGACAGCGTGACCATCCCGCCGGGTGTGAGCGTGACCTGGCTCATCCATGTGCCGGTGTCGACCTCGACGCTGGCCGGCACGCTCGACTTCAGCTTCGGCGCGAAAGGCGTTCCCGCGCTGCACGACCGCGCGACGATCGTGCTGTTCCGCGACGGCTTCGAGGCGGGCGATTCACCTTGAAGCGCGCCGACGGTGGCAACGCGGAGTCGGCTTCGGAAGCAGAACCTGAAACACGAAGGGCACGAGGGTGGGAAACATGCGAAGCGGAAAGTCCCGGCGGACGCATCGCTCCGCGCAGCGACCTCGCCCGGCGCAGGTCGTGGCTTCGAGCCCTGCGTCCATCGGGTGCTCCGAGTTTCAGGCATTGAAGTTCATGCGGGCGCGCGTCGGGCCGGCGAACAGTGGGGAAACAGGCATGCGAGAGAGTGGGAACTGGGCGCGGTGCGTGGTGCGCGTCTTCGTGGCAGTGACGGTGGTGGCTTCGGCGCCTGCGTGGGCCGACTACCGGATCGCGCCGGTGGGCGGCGACATCACGGGCAGGCAGCTGTCGGCGCAGCTCGCCGCGGGCGACGTCAGCCTGGTCGCGACGAGCGGTGATCTGGTCGTCGACGACGTGGTCGAATGGGGTGCGCACACGCTCACGCTGTCGGCGCCGGCCGGTGCGATCGACGTCAACGCCGTGATGACCGCGTCGGGTTCCGCGAACCTCGTGCTCGAATCGTCCGCCACCGGTGGCGTGAACATGGCGCTCGGCGGCAACGCCACGACCGGCAATGCGTTCATCGGCCGCATCGATTTCACCGGCAGCGGGCAGACGCTCGAGATCGATGGCACCTCCTGTGTCCTGATCCGCGACGCTGCCGGGATGCAGGCGGCGGCCGGCACGGTCCTCACCGGCTGCCTCGGCCTGGCGGCGGATGTGGATCTCGCTGGCCTCGCCGGCTTCGTGAGGCTCGCGAACAACCTGCAGGGCGTGTTCGACGGCCTCGGCCACGGCGTGAAGCTGGCCACGACCGGCGAGCCGTTCCAGCTGTTCGCCGTGACGGCCGAAGCCGCGGTGGTCCGCAACGTCGGGTTCCCGCGTGGCAGCGTGACGAGCACGGCCCTGCTGGTCGGAACGAACAGCGGATCCGTCAGCCATGTGTACTCGGCCGTCGACCTGTCCGCGGACAGCAACACGACGATCGGCGGCCTGATCGGAGCCAACCTCGGCTCCGTGCGCCACGCCTGGGTCAGCGGTGACGTGACCGGCTTGCTGCCGCTGGGCAGCGTGGGTGGCCTCGTCGGCCTCAACAGCGGCGTGATCCGCCATGCCTGGGCCAGCGGCACCGTGAGTGGGACCTATGCCGGCGGCCTCGTCGGCACGCAGGCCGGCTCGATCCGCACTGCCTACGCGACCGGCAACGTGACCGGCGACCACGCCGGCGGCCTGGTCGGCTACCAGTTCGCCGGCGACGTCGACGCGGTGTTCGCGAGCGGTGGCGTGTCGGGTGGCGTGAACGCCGGCGGTGTGGTCGGGTGGCACGCGGGCGGTACGGTGGCCAACGCCTGGTTCACGGCCGACACCGCAGGCGCCCATCCGGACAACGGGGTCGGTTCGCCGGTCACGCTCGCGAACCTCGTCGCCGCATTGCCGCCAGGCTTCGACAGCGCGGCGTGGGCGAACCAGAACGGTCGCACGACGCCGTACCTGAAGTCGGTACCGGGCGCGGTCTACGTGAAGGCGGAAAGCGCGGGCGCCGCCAGCGCGCGCGTATACACGCCGGTATCGACGCTCGAGCAGCTGCAGGCGATCGAGCACGACGTCGCCGGCGCGTATGCCTTGTTCGAGGACATCGACGCGACGCCGACGCGCAGCTGGAACAGTGGCCAGGGCTTTGCGCCGATCGGTCCCGCTTACTTCACCGGGCGCTTCGACGGCCTCGGCCACGTGGTCGCGCATCTTTACGTCGACCGCTTCAACACGAGCTATCTCGGCCTGTTCGCGATGATCGGCAGCGGCGGCGTGGTGCGCGGCGTCGGCGTCGAAGACGCTTACGTCAAGGGCAACCAGTACATCGGCGCACTGGCCGGCGAGAACGACGGCAGCATCGTCGATGCCTGGGCCAGCGGCAGCGTGTCGGCTGCATTCGATGTCGGTGGACTCGTCGGAGCCAATGTCGGCAGCATCGACAGGGCCTACTCCACGGTTGCGGCCGCGGCCCAGGCCCATTCCACCGGCGGCCTCGTGGGTTACCACGTCATCGGCACGATCAGCCGTTCCTACGCCAGCGGTCCGGTGACGGGCACGAACAACGTCGGCGGCCTGGCGGGCCTCACGACCCCCAGCAGCAGCATCAGCAACAGCTACTGGGACAGCTACAGCACCGGGCGCGCCGCCGCCGTCGGCAGCGGTGGCGCCTCGGCGACCAATGTCGGCGCGGTCACCAGCGATCCGGCGCAAGCGGGCGCGGCGAATTACGCCTTCAGGCAGAACGCGTATGCGAACTTCAACTTCGCCGGCGACTGGGTTGCGTTCGAGGGAACGCGCCCGTTCCTGCGCAGCGAGTGGCAGACGACCCTGACGAACGCGCACCAGCTGCAGCTGATGAACCTCGAGAAGGGCGCGCGCTACACGCTCGGTGGACGCTACACGTGGTTCGGTCACGTCGATGCCGGCGAGACCGGGCGCAACGACGGCACCGCAGCCAGGAGCGCGGGCATGTGGGCGCAGACCGGCTTCGCCCCGGTGGGTTCGGCAGTCGACCCCTTCACGGGCGAACTCGACGGCCAGCATCACGTCATCCGCGGCCTCGCGGTGCGCAATCCCGCCGCGCCCGCCGGACTGTTCGCGTGGGTCACGGGCGGCAGCCTGCGCAACATCGGCCTGCGCGACGTCGACATCACGGGCGCCGGTTACGTGGCCGGCCTCGCCGTGCGCATGGACGAACTCAGCGAAGCCCGCAACGTCTACGTCACCGGCGAGATCAAGGCGATCGCCGCGCCGGCCAGCGGCGAGATCGAGCAGGCCGTTGCCGCGGGGCTGGTCGCCGTGCTCGACGGGAGCAGCATCGACGCGAGCTACGGCCGGGCCCGCGTCGAGGCGGTTGCCGGCAGCAGCGGCCGCTATGACCTCGGCATCGTCGGCGGGCTGGTCGGCGCCAGCGTCGATGGCAGCCTCCGTCACAGCTACGCCAGCAGCGAACTCGGCGTGGCCACCGATCCCGCCACCATGAACTACGCGGGCCAACTGGTCGGCGTCGACAATGGCGGCGCCTACCAGGAGGACTTCTGGGACGGCGACGCCGGCACCACGGGCGTGGGTTCAGGCGACGTCGCCGGCGCGACGGGCCTCATGCGGACGCAATGGCTGTCGCAGGGCCCGGTCGCGAGCGGATCGTGGGACACGACCGCCACGTGGGTCGCCGGCTATCCGTTCCCGCTGCTGCGAGGATTCCCGCACGTGCGCGTGATCGCGCAGGGCGCGCACGTGACGCAGGGTGTGCCGGCGGTGACCGTCGATTCGTACTCCGTCGTCGATCAGGACGGGTTCGACGCGGGCGCCTGGGTCGAGGGCACGCCGTCGTGGTTCGCTGATCCGGACCTGCCCGCCGGTGCCGTCGCCAACATCGGCGGCACCGGCGTGGCGCTGGCGGCGACGCATCCGCTGCACGAAGTCACCTATATCGGCGCCGGCGTGGTGCAGCCACCGGCGATGCCGCATCTGGATCTCACGCTCGCGCAAGCCGCGCCGCACTACGTGAGCTACGGGCAGATCCTCGACTACGTCGTCACGCTGACCAACAGCGGCACCGCACCGGCACTGACCCAGGTGCAGGGCAGCTTCGCCGGTGGCGCGGACGTCGCCTCGACGACCTGGCAGTGCATCGCCGGCAGTGTCGAGGCGAGCTGCCTCGCCACCGGTGCGGGCCCGATCAACGACAGCGTGACGGTCCCGCCGGGCGTCAGCATGACCTGGCTCATCCACGTGCCGGTGTCGACATCGACGCTGGCCGGCACGCTCGACTTCACGTTCACCGCCGCGGGGATCGACGCGCTGCACGACAGCGCGACGATCGTGATCTTCCGCGACGGGTTGGACGGCGACATCGCATCGACGGAGGAAGCACACTGATGAACGCACTGATCCGCGCGTCCTGCATCGCACTCGCGGGCATGTCCGCATCCATCGCGCCGACCGCGCGCGCCGGCCAGGGCGCGCTCGTGCTCGAGGCGAGCGACGGCCACGCCTTTGCGCGCTACGGCCAGACGCTCGCCCACGTCGTCACGCTGACCAACGACGGCACGACCGCGGCGAGCGGCGTGGCCGTCACGGCCACGCTTTCGCCGGCGTGGGATGCCGCCGCTGCCAGCTGGACCTGCTACCCCGGCACCGACGGCGCGACCTGCACGGCGAGCGGCAGCGGGCCGCTCGATGACGTCGCCAGCCTGCCACCGGGCGCGCGCGTGACCTGGGTGCTGCAGCTCCCGGTTCGCGTCGATGCGGAGGACGCGACCGCGAACGTCGACTTCGGCGCGACCGGCGCAGCACCGGTCAGCGACACCAACGTGCTCGTGATCTACAAGGACGGCTTCGACGTGCCGTACGGCGACGGCACGCAGCGCCTGCCGGAATCCGACGCGGATCCGGCCGAGTCGGCCGACGCCGACTGAGCGCGCGGCGGCGCCGAAGCCACGCATCGCGCGGGCCGCGGCTACCCTTGCCGGCATGACGTGCATGCCGTCCGACGACTCCGCCACCCGCACTGCGCCTGCAGCGCCGGCGCAGCCGGCGCGCGTGCTCGTGTTCCTCGCCACCCGCAACGAGTCCGGCAACATCGCGCCGCTGCTCGCGGCGATCGCCGGGTCCGCCGCGGCGGCCGACGTGCTCGTCGTCGACGACGGCAGCGACGACGGCACGGTCGAGGCGATCCGCGCGCTGGCCGCGCCACGCCTGGGCCTGCTCGAGCGGCGGCAGGTGCGCGGCCTCGGCAGCGCGCACCTGCTCGCGATGCTGCACGCGCTGCACCACCGCTACGAGGTCCTGGTCACGATGGATGCCGACCAGTCGCATGACCCGGCGGCGATCCCCGCCCTGCTCGCCGAGCTGGACCGCGGCGCGGATGTCGTCGTCGGCTCCCGCTACATGCGCGGTGGCAGCCGCGAGCGGGACGGCTGGCGCGGGACGCTCAGCCGCGTCGGCAACCGCTGCGCACGCACGCTGTTCGGCTTGCCACTGCACGAGTACACGACCTCGCTGCGCGCGTTCCGCGTCGCGGCATTGCGCACACTCGATCCGGGCCGGTTGTGCGTCGGCGGCCACGCCTTCTTCCTCGCGACCATCGCCGAAGCCGCGCGACACCGCCTGCGCCTGGCCGAGGTGCCGATCCACTTTCGTGCGCGCGTGCACGGTGAGTCGAAGATGCCGGCGACGGAGATCGTCCGCGCGATCGTCCACCTCGTCCGGCTCGCCTGGCACGTGCGCCTCGCACGCCCGCGCGCAGCCGCGCACGCGTCCGTGCCGTGTCGCGCGTGCGGCACGGCGTACTCCGTGGTCACCGCGCGCCGCGGCGGCGCCGCGTGCCTGTGCTGCGGGAACCGCGAGCGATGAGTGGCCTCGCGTCGCGCGCGCGCGCGGGACCCGTCGCCGCACTGCTCGCGCTGGCCGCGCTCGCCGGCGTCGTGTTCCCGTTGTCGACGCGACTGGCCGGCCTGCAGGACGCGGACGGCATCGTCACCGCCTACATGTCCACACGGGAGCTGACCTGGTACTTCTGGGGCCAGGACCGCTTCCTGAACCTGCTGCCCGCGCTCGCCGCGCCGGTGCACGACGTCGAATGGAACCTGCGCCTGCAGCTGCTCCTGCGCGCGGCCCTCGCCTTCCTCGCACCCTGCGGGGTACTGGTGTTCCTCCGGCCCGACGCGCGCTTCGTGCTGCTCGCGACGGTGCTGGCGAACGCGCTGCTCGCGATCGTGCTCGGCGACCACGCCGCATTCAACGCCTACGTGCAGCACAACCCGTTCGGTACCGCGTTCGCATTGCTCGCGCTCGCCGCTGCGCTGTGCCTGCGCGGTGGCGTGGCGTGCACGATCGCGGCACTCGCCGTGCTGGCGGTCGCGCACGCGGTCGACATCGCGCTGCCGCTGCAGGTGCTGCCGCTGCTCGCCGTCGCGTTCGTGTTCGCGACGTGGCCGAGGCGCGTGCTGGCGACCTTCGCCGGACTCGTGCTGGTCGCGCTGGTGCTGGCGGCCCTGCACGCGCGCTGGTTCGGCGTCGCGCAGACCGACTTCGGCGTCGGCGAAGCATCGTGGCGGGTCGCCGCCGTCGGCTACCGGGCGTTGGCCGCGCAACTGCGCATGCCCGTGCTCGGCGCGGTCGCGGTCGCCAGCCTCGTGGCCTGCGTCGCGTGCCGGCGCCACGGCTGGACGCCGGTGCTGCTGTTCGCCGCCGCATGCGTCGCCGGCGTCGGCGCGCTCGCGTGCTCGGCGTGGGTGCAGTTCAACCTGCATGACGTGCGCTACTACCTGCCGTTCGTGCTCGGCTTCGCCGCCTGCGTCGCGGCATGGGCGACGCTGGCCGCCGAGCCTTGGCTGCTCCGCACCCGCGCGGTGGTGCTGGCGGCGGCGACCGCGTTCGGCGTCGCCTGCGCTGCGCTCGGCGGCTGGTCGGCGCAGTGGAAGGAACTGGTCACGCCGGACTTCCGCGAGGCGGCGCGCGACTGGGCCGGCATCGCGCGCGCGCGTGACGTGCAGCTCGTCGTCGGCGGCTACTGGATGACCTGGCCGACGCTGCTCGACATCGACGCCTCGCATCCGCCGGCGCCGGTGTACGGCCTCGCCACGCGCGGCGGTGCGCTGCACGAGCGCCTGCTGGAACTCGCCGCGCATTCGCCGGACGGCCTGCGCACGCTGTGCCTGCCCGAGAGCCAGGGACGCTGCGCCGACGCCGTCGCGCGCACCCTCGGCGCCACGGTCGAGGTGGTGCCGGAGTCGGTCGAACGATTCACCGACGCCGCGGGACGCCGGATGCGGTTCATGCGCCTGCACGTCGCTGCCGCCGCCGCGGTTCACACGAACGGGTGATTGCCCGGCCGCCTCTCGCCGCGCACACTGCAGGGTGCAGCCGGCACGGCCGGGCGCCGTGCGCCCCGGGGATGCGTGCACGGACCTCGTCAAGCACCGTGAGAGATCGCATGCGCACCGCCATCCGCGCCCTCGCGGCCACCGCGCTGGTCGCCGCCACGTCGCCGCTGCCTGCGGCGACGCTCACCGTCGACGTCGCCGGAGAACCGGCCAGCCTCGCCGCCACCGGCTGCAGTCCCGGTGCCTGCACGCTGCGCGCCGCGATCAACGCGGCGCAGACGGGGGACGTCATCGTCTTCGCTCCGGCACTCGACGGCCAGACGATCGCGTTGACGAAGTACACGAACTGCCTCGCCGTGGCCGAGGCGGCCAGCGAAACCTGCCTGCCGCTGCCGTCGTGGCCGACGATCGGCGGCATGCAGCAGGTGACGCAGTTCGGACCCTCGGCGTTCTTCATCTCCGGCCGCGCGATCACCGTCGACGCATCCGCGCTCGAGCACGGCATCGTCATCGCGCGCGACCTCGCCGCACCGGACTTCCGCCTGTTCGACGTGGCCGGCGATGGCAGCCTCGGTCTCGTCGGCGTCACGCTCGCCTACGGTGTTGCACGCGGCGCCGATGGCGGTTACGGCGGCGGCGCGCTCGGCGCGGGCGGGGCGATCTTCAACCAGGGCGAGCTCCGGCTCGAACGCTGCACGCTGGTGGCGAACCGGGCCATCGGCGGTGGCGTCGACGCGCCGACCGGTTTGCTGATCGCCTCCGGCGCCGGCGTCGGCGAGCCACCCTCCGGGAGCGCGGCAGGCGGGCCGAACGCGGACACCGGCGGCTTCGGTGCCGGTGGCGGCACGACCGTCTATCACGGCGGTTTCGGCGGCGGCGGTCGATCCGACGGCAACGGCGGCTTCGGCGGCGGCGGCGGCGGGACGCTGGTGACCGGCGCCACGTCGGGCTTCGGCGGCGGCAACATCGGTTTCGCCTACGTCGGCGGCGCCGGTGCCGCCATGGGCGGCGCGATCTTCAACGACGGTGGTTCGGTCACGCTGGCCAACGCCACCCTGGCCGGCAACAGCGCCCAGGGCGGCGCAGGCAACACGTCCAGTCTGTCCGGCACCGGATCGGGGCTCGGCGGCGCGATCTTCAACTACGCCGGCAGCGTGACGCTGTCCTTCGCCACCCTGTTCGCGAACGCCGTCTCCAACGGCAGCGTCCTCGCCGCGGACGGCGCCGCCATCTACAGCCTCGGCGACGGCTGGTGTGGCGTCAGCAGCGACGGCGAAAGCCCGGACGGCAACGTCTGCCCGCACGGTGCCGAGGCCGCGCTGGTGATCGCGAACTCGGTCGTGGCGAGCGACGAGGTCGCCAGCGACGTCGTCGTCCACGCCATCAACGGCGGCGCCAGCACGGCGGCGGGTTCCGGCAACCTCATCCGCACCATCGCCGTCGACGGCGGTGCGACCTCGTCGCTCGCGGTCGCCGACCCCGAAGCGATCGGGAACCTCCAGCTCACGATGCTCTCGCCGCCGCTCCGCGGTGGCTTCGCCGACGTGCTCGCGCCGTCGTCCGGCAGCAGCGTGACCGACGCGGCCGCGTCCTGCGAGGACGCCGAAGGTGCCGTGGTCACCGCCGACCAGCGCCGCGCGCCGCGGCCGCAGGGCGCGCAGTGCGACGCCGGCGCGGCCGAGACTCAGCCGGCACTCACGGTCGCGCTGGCGCAGGGCAGCCCGGCCTACGTGACCTACGGCCAGGTCGTCGATTACGTCGTCACCCTGACCAATGGCGGCACGGCCGCAGCGACGGCGCACGCCGTAGAGGCGCTGCCCGGCGCGGGCGCCGACGTCGCCTCCACGACCTGGCAGTGCATCGCCGGCAGCACCGGCGCGACGTGCACGCCCGCAGGCAACGGACCGATCGACGACGACGTGACGATCCCGCCGGGCGTGAGCATGACCTGGCTGGTTCACGTGCCCGTGTCGACCACGACCCTCGCGGGCACGCTCGATTTCAGCTTCACCGCGAGCGGCCTCGCGCCACTCCACGACAGCGCGACGATCGTGCTGTTCCGCGACGGCTTCGACGCTGCCGACGCCGATCGAGACCCCGACGGGCGCCGCCGCGCACGTGCGATCGTCCAGTGAAGCGGAACGTTCAGGCTCTCGCTTTCGCCTCGGCCTTCGCTCCGGCCTCCGCGCGACGGCGCTCGCGACGCTCGCGGCGGCGTTCGCCGAGGCGCGCGAACAACAGGTAGATCGCCGGCGTCGAGAGCAGGGTCAGGCTCTGCGAGACGAGCAGGCCGCCGATCATCGCGATGCCGAGCGGGCGGCGCAGCTCGGAGCCGGTGCCGAAGCCGATCGCGAGCGGCAGCGCGGCGCAGATCGCGACCATCGAGGTCATCATGATCGGGCGGAAGCGCACCAGTGACGCCTCGCGGATCGCCTCCTGCGGCGGCAGCCCGCGCTCGCGTTCGGCGACGAGCGCGAAGTCGACCATCATGATGGCGTTCTTCTTCACGATGCCGATCAGCAGCACGATCGCGATCATCGACACGACCGACAGCTCCGTGCCGGTCAGCACCAGCGCGAGCAGCGCGCCGACGCCGGCCGAGGGCAGCGTCGACAGGATCGTGATCGGGTGGATCAGGCTCTCGTAGAGCATGCCGAGCACGATGTAGACGACGATGATCGCGCCGAACACGAGCAGGCCGTTGTCGCCCTGCTGGCGCTGGAAGTTGCGGAAGTCGCCGGCGAAGTCGAGGCGGATATCACCGGGGAGGCGCAGGCCGGCGAGGGTCGACTCGATCAGGCGCTGCGCCTCGCCCATCGCCACGCCGGGGGCGAGGTTGAAGCTGAGACTCATGGTGGAGAACTGGCCCTCGTGCTCGACCTGCGTCGGCGCGACGCCTTCCTGCATCGTCGTGACCGCGCGGATCGGGATCATCTGGCCGCTGCTGGAACGCACGTACAGGCGCTCGAGCGCGCTCGGATCGGTCGCCTGGTTCGGCAGCGCGCTGAGCACGACCTTGAACTGGTTGACGTCGGAGTAGATCGTCGACACCTGGCGCTGGCCGAATGCGTCGTTGAGCGCGCTGTCGACGGCGGCCACGGTCACGCCGAGGCGCGCGGCGGTGGCGCGGTCGACGACCAGCGTCTGGCGCGGGCCGGAGCGATCGATGTCGCTGTCGACGTCGAGCAGCTGCGGCAGCTTCTTCAACGCATCGATCAGCTTCGGCGTCCATTCCTGCAGCGTGGCGATGTCGTTGCCCTTGAGCGCGACCTGGAACTGGCCGCCGCCGCCGCCGCCGGGGCCGCCGCCGCTCGGCAGGTCCTGCACCGGGCGCAGGCGCATCTGGATGCCGGGGATCGGGCGCGCCATCGCGTTGAGGCGCGTCATGACCTGGAACGTCGACTCCTTGCGCTGCGAAGGCGGTTTCAGCGTGATGTAGAGCTGGCCGGAGCCGCCGCCGCCACGACCCCAGCCACCGCCGAGGCGCGAACCGACGCTGTCGACCGCGGGGTCCTCGAGCACCCGCTCGGCCAGGCTGCGGGTCTGCTCCATCATCCGCGGCGGTGAAATGTCCGGGCCCGCGCCGACGCGCCCCTGCAGCATGCCCGTGTCCTGCTGCGGGAACAGGCCCTGCTTGACCATCGGCATCAGCGCCACCGTGATCGCGATCAGCAGCAGCGGCTGCAGCGCGGTCAGGCGGGGCCAGCGCAGCGAATGGTCGAGCAGGCGGCGGTAGCCGCGCAGCATCGCCGCGTGCATCGCGTCGATGCGCGCGCCGAGCCGCGACGGCTTCGCGTCGGCGTGCGCACCGAGGAAGCGGCCGCACAGCGCCGGCGTCAGCGTCAGCGAGACCAGCGCCGAGAACAGGATCGCAGCGATCAGCGTGATGCTGAACTCCCTGAAGAACTGGCCGGTGATGCCGCTGGCGAACATCACCGGCGCGAATACCGCGACCAGCGACGCGGTGATCGAGACGATCGTGAAGCCGATCTCCTTCGCGCCGACCAGGGTCGCCTCGAGGCGCGGTACGCCGGCATCGACGTGGCGGATCACGTTCTCGATCACGACGATCGCGTCGTCGACGACGAAGCCGATTGCGATCACCAGAGCCATCAGCGACATGTTGTCGAGGGTGAAGCCGAGCACGTACATCGCGATGAACGCGCCGGCGATCGACAGCGGTACCGTCACCGCGGCGATCAGGGTCGGCGCGAGCCGGCGCAGGAACAGCGCCATCGTCAGCACCACCATGCCGAGGCTGATCAGCAGGCTGATCTGCACCTCGTCGACGGAGGCGCGGATGATCGGCGTGCGGTCGAAGAACGGCGTCAGCGTGACCCCGGCCGGCAACCACGTCTGCAGCACGGGGATCTCGGCCTTGACGCTGTCGACCGTCGCGATCACGTTCGAATCCGCCTGCTTGCGGATGAACATCAGGATCGCGCGGCGCGTGCCGAACCACGCTGCCTGGTACTGGTCCTGCTGTCCGTCGCGCACGGTCGCGACGTCGCGCAGGTGCACGGGCACGCCGTCGCGGACCGCGATCACGAGGCCGGCGAACTCCTCCGCGGTGCGCAGCGCATCATTCGCCGTCACCGCCATCGTGGTGCGGCCGTCGGAGAGGAAACCCTGCGGCGAGGTCACGTTGGCGGCGACCAGCGCGTTTCGCAGATGGTCCGGCGACAGGCCCATCGCGTTCAGCGCGCGCAGGTTGAGGTCGACGCGCACCGCGGGCGTCGCGCCACCGGCGACGTCGACGTCGCTGACGCCGGGCAGCTGGCGCAGGCGCTGCGCGATCAGCGAGTCGGCGTAGTCGTACAGCTTCGACAGCGGCTCGGTGTCCGACGTCAGTGCGAGCGCGAGCACGGGCTGGTTGTTGGGATTCGCCTTGTGGTAGGTCGGCGCGTTGGTCAGCCCCGACGGCAGGTCCGGCATCGCCGCGTTGATCGCCGCCTGCACGTCGCGTGCGGCGTCGTCGATGCGGCGACTGCCGTCGAAGAACAGGATGACGCTGGTCGAGTTCTCGCTGCTGGTCGAGCTGATCGAATCGATGCCGGGGATCTGCCCGAGGTGGCGTTCGAGCGGCGCGGCGACCGTCGAGGCCATCACGTCTGCACTGCCGCCGGGCTGGCTCGCGCTGACGAAGATCACCGGCGGCTCGAGGTTCGGCAGCGCGGCGATGCCGAGCAGGAAATAGCAGATCGTGCCGGCGACGAACAGGCCGATCGCGAGCAGCGAGGTCGCGATCGGGCGGCGGATGAACGGCGCGGAGAGGTTCATGCGGCCGCACCGCCGCCGCGGCACGCGGGTTTCGCACCGGGCAGGGCGCGCAGGGCGGCGATGCGCGTCATGCGGCGCCCGCCTGGGCCTGCGCCGGCACCGAGCGGGCGCGCCTGCGCGAGCGCAGCCATGCCGACAGCCGCTCGAAGTAGAGGTAGATCACCGGCGTCGTGTACAACGTGATCAGCTGTGACAGCAGCAGGCCGCCGACGATCGCGACGCCGAGCGGCTTGCGCAGTTCCGAACCGATCCCGTTGCCGAGCGCGAGCGGCAGCGCGCCGAGCAGCGCCGCCGCGGTCGTCATCATGATCGGGCGGAAGCGCAGCAGGCAGGCGCGGCGGATCGCCTCGCGCGGCGCGAGCCCGTCGCGCTGCGCCTCGATCGCGAAGTCGATCATCATGATCGCGTTCTTCTTCACGATGCCGATCAGCAGCACGATGCCGACGATGCCGTCGATCGACAGGCTCATGCCGCAGGCCATCAGCGCGAGCAGCGCGCCGACGCCGGCCGGCGGCAGCGTCGAAATGATCGTGATCGGGTGGATGTAGCTCTCGTACAGCACGCCGAGCACGATGTAGATGACGACGATCGCGGCGAGCAGCAGCAGGACCTCGTCGGTCAGCGAGGCGGAGAACTCCGCCGCCTTGCCGACGAAGCGGCCGCGCACCTGCGGCGGGAACTGCATCTGCGCCTCGACTTCGCGGAACGCGCGCACCGCGTCGGACAGCGAATGGCCGCGCGCGAGGTTGAACGAAATCGTGACCGCGGGCAACTGGTCCTGGTGGCTGACGACCAGCGGCGCACTGGTTTCGGTCGCCGTCGCGAGCGCCGAGAGCGGGATCGTGCCGCCCGCGCCGACGGTGAAGCCGAGGTTGCCGCTGCCGCCGATGCCGGACGGGGTCGCCGAGTTGCTCGACGCGGCCTGGCCGAGCATGGTCGCGTTGCTGCCGGTCAGCGCGCCGTTGCCGTTGCCGCGCACGGTCAGCTGGTCCAGCAGCGCGCGCGTGGTGCGGAACTCCGGAGCGACCTCGAGCACGACGCGATACTGGTTGAGCTGGGTGAAGATGGTCGAGATCTGGCGTTGCCCGAACGCGTCGTAGAGCGTGTCATCGATCGTCTGCACCGGCACGCCGAGGCGGCTCGCCTTCTCGCGGTCGATCGTGAGGTGCAGCGCGTTGCCCTGGTTGGCGAGGTTGTCGTCGACGTCGGCGAGCTCGGGACGCTGGCGCAGCGCTTCGACCATGCGCCGCGCGAAGCCTTCGAGTTCGCCCGAGTTGACCTCGGACAGCGCGTACTGGTACTCGGTCGGCGCGACGCGCGTGTCGAGCGCGACGTCCTGCACCGGCTTGAGATAGAGCGCGACGCCGGGCAGGTGCGCGACGGCGCGCTGCAGCGCGGGCACCACCTCGTCCAAGCCGCCGCGTTCGCCGCGTGGCGCGAGCACGATGCTGACCTGGCCCTGGTTGAGAGTCGGGTTGACGCTGCCGGCGCCGATGAACGCGGCCACGCCGGCGACGCCGGGCACCTCGCGCAGCGCGTCGGCGACCGCCTTGGTGCGCTCCTCCATCGCGGGGAACGCGATGTTCTGGTCCGCCTGCACCACGCCGGTGATGAGGCCGGTGTCCTGCTCGGGCAGCAGGCTCTTCGGGATCGCGACGTACAGCGCGATCGTCACGACCACCGTCGCCGAGGCGAGCAGCAGCATCAGCGGCTGGCGCGCCAGCACCCAGTCGAGCGAGCGCTCGTAGGCGCCGACGATGCGCGCCCAGGCGCCCGGGCGCGAGCGCGCGGCTTCGGGCACGTGGTCGCCCGCCGGCAGCCGGTCCGGCTTGAGCAGGTAGGCGCACATCATCGGCGTCAGCGTCAGCGAGATCAGCATCGACAGCGCGACCGCGATGGTCAGCACCCAGGCGAACTCGTGGAACAGGCGTCCGGTCACGCCCGGCATCAGCAGCAGCGGCAGGAACACCGCGATCAGCGACACCGTCAGCGACAGCACGGTGAAGCCGATCTCGCGCGCGCCGATCTCGGCCGCCTCCTTCGGCTGCCTGCCCTGCTCGATGTAGCGCACGATGTTCTCGATCATCACGATCGCGTCGTCGACGACGAAGCCGGTCGCGACGGTCAGCGCCATCAGCGACAGGTTGTCGAGCGAGAAGCCGGCGAAGGCCATCACGCCGAACGTGCCGAGCAGCGACAGCGGCACCGCGACGCTCGGGATCACCGTCGCCCACAGGCGGCGCAGGAACACGAAGATGACCGCGATGACCAGCATCACGGTCAGCACCAGCGTGAATTCGACGTCCTCGACCGAGGCGCGGATCGTGACCGTGCGGTCGGAGAACACCTCGAGCCGGACGTCGGCCGGCAGCAGCGCCTGCATCGCCGGCAGCTGGGCGCGGATGTCCTCGACGGTCTTGACGATGTTCGCCGACGGCTGGCGGCGGATGTCGAGCAGCACCGCCGGGCGCGAGTTCGCCCACGCGGCGAGCTGGTCGTCCTCGACGCCGTCGACGACCCGTGCGACGTCGGACAGGCGCACCGCCGCGCCGTTGCGGTAGCTGAGGATGGTGGAGCGGTACTCGGCCGCGTCGGCGAGCTGGTCGTTGGTGCCGATGCTGAAGCTCTGCACCGTGCCGTTGAGGCTGCCCTTCGGTGCGTTCACGTTCGCCTGCGTCAGCGCGCTGCGCACGTCCTCGAGCGTGAGCCCGAGGTTGGCGAGCTGCGCCGGGTTCACCTGCACGCGCACCGCCGGCCGCACGTTGCCGGCGATGCTGACCAGGCCGACGCCGCCGATCTGCGCGAGGCGCTGGGCGAGGATGCTGTCTGCGTAGTCGTTGACCTCGCGCAGCGGGCGCGAGTCGGAGGTCAGCATCAGGGTCAGGATCGGCGCGTCGGCCGGATTGACCTTGTTGTAGACCGGCGGATAGGGCAGGTTCGACGGCAGCGTGCCGCGTGCGGCGTTGATCGCCGACTGCACGTCCTGGCCGGCGGCGTCGATGTCGCGGTCCTGGTCGAAGGTGAGGATGATCGACGACAGCCCGGCCGAGCTGTCCGAACTCATCGTCGCGACGCCGGAGATCTGGCCGAACTGGCGCTCGAGCGGCGTCGTCACCAGCGCCGCCATCGTCGAGGCGCTCGCGCCGGGATAGCGCGTCGTGACGACCAGACTCGGAGCGTCGACGTCCGGCAGCGCCGCGACGGGCAGTGCGCGCCAGCCGATCACGCCGAGCAGCAGCAGCGCGACCATCAGCAGCGAGGTCGCGATCGGCCGGCGGATGAACAGGGTCGAGAAGCTCATGCCGCGCTCCGCTCGCGACGTGGCGCGACGAGCGCCGCGCGCGGGTTCGAACCGGTGTCCATCAGTGCCCGCCGCGCGGGCCGTGGCGCGGGCCCGCCGCGCCCTTCGACTTCGCCAGTTCCTCCGCGCTCGGCGCTGCCGGCGTCTCGCCCGGCGCGAGCGGCTGCACCTTGCTGCCGGGCTTGAGGCGGAACTGGCCCTCGGTCACGACCCGGTCGCCGACCGCGAGCCCGCTGGCGACGAGGGTCTGGTCGTCGCCGGCGTCGCCCGCCGTCGCCACCGGCTTCATCGCGACGGTGTCGTCGGCCTGCAGCACGTAGGCGTAGTTGCCCTCCGGCCCGCGCTGGATCGCCGTCGCCGGCACGACCAGGCCGCCCGCGACCGTGCGCACCTTCACGCGTACGTTGACGAACTGGCCCGGCCAGAGCGCGCCGTCGTCGTTGGCGAACTCGGACTTCAGCTTGAACGTGCCGGTGCTGGTATCGATCTGGTTGTCGATGACCCTGAGCTCGCCGGTCGCGATCACGTGCGCGTCGGTGCGGTCGAGCGCGGTGACCTCGAGCGGCGCCCGTGCCTGCGCGCTGCGCACGGCGTCGAGGTTCTGCTCGGGCAGGGTGAAGATCACGTTGATGGGCCGCACCTGGGTCAGCACGACGATGCCGCCGCCGTTCGCGCTGACCAGGTTGCCGACGTCGACCTGGCGGATGCCGGCGACGCCGGTGATCGGCGCGACGATGCGCGTGTAGCCGAGTTCGGTGCGCGCACTCGCGACCGCCGCCTCGTCCGCCGCGACCAGTGCCTGCTGCTGGCGCACGGCCTGGCGCTGGTTCTCGAGGTCCTGCGCGGAGACGAAGTTCTTCTTCATCAGCTCCTCGTAGCGCGCGAGCGTGCTCTGCGAGGCGACCAGCTGCGCCGCATCCTGCTTCTTCTTCGCCTCGGCCTGGTCGAGCGCGGACTGGAACGTGCGCGGATCGATCTCGGCGATCAGCGAACCCTGCTGTACTTCCTGGCCCTCGGCGAAGTGCAGCGCCTTGAGCTGGCCGCTGACCTGCGCGTTCACGGTCACCGTGTTCAGCGCCTGCACGGTGCCGAGCGCGGTGAGGTAGACCGGCACGTCGCGTGCGGCGACGGGTACCACCGTGACCGGCACCGGCGCCGAGTCGCCGCCACCGCGGCGACCGCCCGGGCCCCCGGGCGCACCGTCGCGGCGCAGGAAAAGCCAGGCGGCGAGGGCGGCGACGAGGACGACGGCGACGACGAGCACGAGTTTCCAGCGGGACATGGACATTCCTTGGGCGAGGCGCGCCGGGCTTCCGGCCGGCGTTGCGCGAAGGCTAGCAGCCGCACCTGAACGAGGGGGCGCCAGCGGGCGTAAATGCATCTTTACATGCACATTTCCGCGTTCGATCGGCGACGCCGCACGGTGCCCCGCGACGCTTGCAATCCGTCGCGCGGGCATCATCTGCAAGGATTCCCGCTCCCGCCCTTTCCGGTAGCGGCGTGCGGCGGCCCGCGTCGCGCGCCGCCCGCACAGTCCCGACCCGCTCGCACAGGAGTTGCCATGAATGCCGCCTGCGACATCCCCGGCGCCGGCCTCGCCGTCGACCGTTCCCTGGTTCCCGTGCCCGCGTTCGACCCGCCCGCGCCGGCCGGCGTGCGCGAGGCGCGCGCCGTGCTCGCGGGTGGCTGCTTCTGGTGCGTCGAGGCCGTGTTCCGCGAACTCGACGGCGTGCTCGACGTGACCTCCGGTTACAGCGGCGGCGACGCCGCGAGCGCGAACTACGAGCGCGTCTGCAGCGGCGCGACCGACCATGCCGAGGCGGTGTCGATCCGCTTCGATCCGCAGCGGATCCGCTACGGCCGCCTGCTCGAGGTGTTCTTCGCGGTCGCGCACGACCCGACCCAGGTCGATCGCCAGGGTGCCGACCGCGGCCGCCAGTACCGTTCGGTCGTGTTCTACGCCGACGAGCAGCAGCGCGAGGTCGCGACCGCGTACATCCGCCAGCTCGATGCGGCGAAGGTGTTCACGGCGCCGATCGCGACGCGCGTCGAGCCGCTCGAGGCATTCCACGAGGCCGAGGGCTACCACCAGAACTACGCCGCGTTGCATCCGGAGCAGCCGTACATCGCCGCGGTGTCGGCGCCGAAGGTCGCCAAGCTGCGCCGGCAGTTCGGCGACTGGCTGCGCAGCGACGGCCCGAAGGACGGAGGCCTCGCATGAGCACCTCGTCCAGCGGCTACGACCTCACGCCGCCGAGTGCGGCCGAACGCGAACGCCTCGCGGCGCGGCTGACCCCGGAAGAACGCTACGTGCTGTTCGAACACGGCACCGAGCGGCCTTTCTGCGGCGGCCTGCTCGACGAGCACGGCGACGGCGTGTTCGCCTGCCGCCTGTGCGGGCTGCCGCTGTTCCGCTCTCGGGCGAAGTTCGATTCCGGCACCGGCTGGCCGAGCTTCTACACGCCGTTCGATCCGGCGCACGTGCGCGAGCTGCGCGACACCAGCCACGGCATGGTGCGCAAGGAGATCCGCTGCGCGCGCTGCGACAGCCACCTCGGCCACGTGTTCCCGGACGGACCGCCGCCGACCGGCCATCGCTACTGCATGAACTCGGCCGCGCTGGAGTTCCAGCCGGCCTGAGGCGCCGCGCGCGTCAGCGCGCGCGGATCTCCTCGGCGAGCACGGCGAGCAGTTCGTCGGGATCGAACGGCCGGCCGATGAAGCGGATGCGCGGCAGTGGCGGCAGGTCCTGCTCGATCGTCGCGCGCTCCTTCTCGCCCGCGATGAGGATCAGCGGGCCGCGGTAGTTCGCCTCGAGCAGGTGCGCCGCGGTCATCACGCCGGTCATGAGGCGCATGCGGCCGTCCATCAGCACGACGTCGGGCAGGCCGTCGCGCTCGATCGACTGGATCGCGAGCGTGCCGTTGTCGGCGCCCGAGACCGTGTAGCCGCTCGATTCGAGCACGTCCTGCACGAGCACGAGCTTGCTCTCGCGCTCGATCACGACCAGCACGCGCTCGCCGTGGCCGCGCTCGGCCTGGGCCACGCCGTCGCGCTCGCTGCGCGCCTCCGGCAGCGGCAGGTAGAGCGTGAAGGTGGAGCCGCGGCCGGGCTCGCTGTCCACGCGCATGACGCCACCGTGGTTGGTGACGATGCGCTTGCACGAGAGCAGGCCGAGGCCGGTGCCGGTCTCCTTGGTGGTGAAGAACGGCTTGAACAGCTTCTCGCGCACCTCGCGCGACATGCCGATGCCGGTATCGGTGACCGAGATCGCGAGGTAGCGGCCCGGCCGCAGCGCTTCGCCGCCCTCGAAGAACGCGTGGTCCAGTTCGGCCTCGCGCACCGCCACGCACAGCCGGCCGCCGCCCGGCATCGCCTGCGCGGCGTTGAGGCACAGGTTCAAGAGGCACTGCTGCAGCTCGGTCGCGTTGCCCTCGAGTTCGACCGGTTCCGCCGGCGGCTCGGCCGCGAGTTCGATCTCGCGCGCCAGGCTGCCGCGCAGCAGCATCGCGAGGCCGTCCATCAGCGAGCCGATCGAGACGCGATGCACCGCCGCGCGCGAGCCGCGCGCGAATGACAGCATCGAGGCGACGATGTCGAGGCCGCGCTGGGTCGATTCCTCGATCAGGCGGCCGACCTTGCGCACTTCCTCGTTCGCTTCATCGCGCAGGATCGACACGCCCATCGCGATCGGCTGCAGCACGTTGCGCAGGTCGTGGCTGAGGCCCGAGGCGAGCAGGGCGAGGCTCTCGTAGCGCTGCACGCGCAGCAGCTCGGCCTCGGCCGCGGCGCGCGCACGGCGCTCCTCGGCTTCGGCGAGCGCGCGGCGCACCGCGCTCGGCAGTCGCGCGAGGTTGCCCTTCAGCACGTAGTCGGTCGCGCCGGCCTGCAGCGCGCGCACCGCGGCGTCCTCGCCCATGGTGCCGGACACGAACAGGAACGGCAGGTCGGGCGCACGCTCGCGCACGAGCTCGAGCGCGCGATAGCCGGAGAAGTCCGGCATCGACAGATCCGAGACGATCGCCTGCGGCTGGAAGGTCGCGAGCGCGTCGACGAACGCGGGCTCGGTATCGACGCGCTGAGCTGCGACCGTGAGCCCCGAATCCTCGAGCTCGGCGAGGACGAGCTCGGCATCGAGCTCGCTGTCCTCGACCAGCAGGATGCGCAGTGCGTCCGCCGCGGTCGTCATTCAGTCCCCGGGCCGCGCTTCGTTGATGATCGCCCAGAACTGGCCGAGCGTCTTGACCGCATCGAAGAACTGGCCGGCGTCGACCGGCTTGACGACGTAGGCGTTCACGCCGAGGTCCCAGCTCGCGGCGAGGTCGCGCTCCTCGCGCGAAGACGACAGGATCACGACCGGCAGCGTGCGCAGCGACGCGTTCGAGCGGATTTCCTTCAGCACCTCGATGCCGTCCATGCGCGGCATCTTGATGTCGAGCAGCACGACCACCGGGTCGGGGTCGCGCCGGCCGCCGAACGCGCCGCGCGAATGGAGGAAATCGAGCGCCTCGACGCCGTCCTCGACGTGCACGATCGGGTTGGCGACGTGCGCCTCGCGCAGCGCGTCCATGGTCATTTCGGCGTCGGCGAGGCTGTCCTCGACCAGCAGGATGGGGCGGACTTCGCGCATCAAGGCGGACTCCTACGTGCTCGATTCGTAACGGGGAAGGGTGAAGTGGACGGTCGCGCCCTGGCCGGGCTCGGCCTCGGCCCAGGTGCGGCCGCCGTGGCGCGCGACGATGCGGCGCACCGACGCCAGGCCGATGCCGGTGCCCTGGAACTCGCTCGCCTTGTGCAGGCGCTGGAAGACGCCGAACAGCTTGTCGACGTACTTCATGTCGAACCCCACGCCATCGTCGCGGACCCAGAATTCGCGCGCCTCGCCCTCTTCGCGGAAGCCGATCTCGATCCGGGCGGGGTCGCGGCCGGCAGTGTACTTGATCGCGTTGTCGAGCAGGTTCTGCCAGGCCAGGCGCAGCATCGCCGAGTCGCCGACCACGACCGGCAGCGGCGCGATGCGCCATTCGATGCGGCGGTCCTCGACCGCCGAGACGAGGGTGGAGCGGACCTCCTCGACCAGCGACTGCAGGTCGACCGGCTGCAGGCGCAGGGCGTGGCGGCCGAGGCGGGAATAGGCGAGCAGGTCCTCGATCAGCGTCGACATGCGCCGGGCCGAATCGGCGATGATCGCGCAGTAATGGGCGAGCTTCGGCTCGGCCTCGGCGTCGATCGCGGCGTTCAGCTTGTCGGCGAAGCCGGCAATGTGACGCAACGGCGCGCGCAGGTCGTGCGAGACCGAGTACGAGAACGCCTCGAGCTCGCGGTTGACCTCGGTGACCTGCTCGATCTTGCCCGACAGCTGGCGGTTCAGTTCGAGCACCTGTTCCTCGGAGCGCTTGCGCGCGGTGATGTCGCTGACCGTGACCAGCGCGGCACCGCCCTCGGCGTCGGGCAGGTCGATCGGGCGCGCGTTGACGATGACGAGCCGCTCCGATCCGACCGCGTCGCCCTGCGCGACCTCGTAGTCCCACAGTTCGCGCCCGAGCGCCATGACGTCGCGCAGGCGCTGCACCAGTACCGCGTCGCCCCAGCCGGGCACCTCGTCCAGCGGCACCTCGGGATCGTGCATGCCGTAGAAATCGCCGAACGCGCCGTTCGCGTGCAGCAGGCGCAGGCGACCGTCGACGACCGCGATCGGCTCGCGCACCGACTCGACGATCAGGCGCGCGCGCCCGATCGCGTGGCGCTGCGCCGCCTCGGCCGCGAGGCGGCGCTGGGTCTGTCGCTCGGCCAGCCAGATCACGATGCACAGGAACACCGCCTGGCCGAGCGCGGTGAACAGCGTGACGAGGTCGGCGAAGCGCACGCGCCGGTCGGTGGTCGCCTGGCGCTCCCGCGCGAGCCGGTCCTCCTCGGCGAGCAGCTCGTCGGTGACCTCGCCGATCGAGAAGCGCGCCGCTTCGGTGTCGAACGGAACCTGCTCGCGCCAGGCCTGGTCGAGGCGGTCGACCGTGTCGGCGATGCGCGCGCGCAGGTAGCCGACGCCCTCCTGCTGGCGCGGGTTGTCGGTGGTCAGTTCGCGCAGGCGCTCGAGCAGCGGCGGATAGCGGTCGCGCGCGGCCTCGTAGCGCCGCTGCACGACGGCGTTGTCCGGCGTCAGCGCGCGCGCGTAGGCCGCCGCCTGCAATTCGGACAGCGAGGCGTCGAGGTCGAAGATGGTGGTTCGCACCGCGTGCGAGTGCTCGAGCCAGCGGAACGACGCGACGGTTTCGTCGGTGACGCGCTGGCGCACGACGTAGCCGATGAACACGATCAGCACGAGGCTGCCAGCGAGCGCGAGGAAGCGCAGGTTCGCGGCCCGGGAGGGCACGTGTGTGTCCGGCAATCTTGAAAGCATCCAGCTATCTCGCACGTTTCGCGCGGAAGGTCCAGCGCGTTCGCAAGGCGTCGTGCATCCTCGCAGCCGAAGATGAACGGAAGCCGACGCGGGCGCCCGCGTTAATCGCTCGTTTCGACGCACGCGGATACGTTCGTCCCCGACTTCCCGGCCACGACCGGGGACGAAGAGCGACCAGAACGCCCCACGCGGGCACGTCATTTTCGGGGAATACGACCATGCCGCTTGCCAATCCGACTGCTTTCGCCGCACGCCGCCAGCAGCGCGCCAAACTCGCCGGTTCGCTGACCGGCGACCTCGGCGTCATCGCGCTGAACCTGCAACATGCGCTCAAGCGCACCGACATCGTCGTCTGGACCGACGCCGCTGCGACGGTGTACTTCGACGCCGCCGATGCCTGCCCCGAGGTCGACGCCGACCAGCTCGTCGGCACCTATGGCGCCGGTGCGCACGCGGCCGACATCGAGGCCGACCTCGGCGTGATGCGCCGCGAACGCGTCTCCGACGCGATGATCGGTTGAGGTGGCGCCATGAGCCTCGGTGCGATCCTCCTCATCGTCCTGGTCCTGCTGCTGGTCGCGGGCCTGCCGTCCTGGCCCTACAGCCGCGGCTGGGGCTACTACCCGAGTGGCGGCATCGGCCTCGTCCTGCTCATCGTGATCGTGTTGTTCCTGCTCGGCTACCTGCGCTAGTCGATCGCGGCGACCGCGCCGCTTGCCGTACGATGCGCGCCTTCCCGGCGGTGGCGGATGCGGATGCGGTCGACAGGATGGTGGATGCGCGCGATGCCCTGCATCGCGCTCGCGGCGGGCGCGGTCCGCGCGGACACGTTGCCGGCCGTCGTCGTCACCGCGACGCGCAGCGAACAGCCGGCATCCGCGGTGCCGGCATCGATCGACGCGGTCGAAGCCGGGGACGTCGGCGACGTCCTCGGCGTGGCGACCGCCGACTGGCTGGCCGGCATTCCCGGCGTGCTCGCGCGCGACCGCCACAACTACGCGCAGGACGAACAGATCTCCATCCGCGGCTTCGGCGCGCGCGCGACCTTCGGCGTGCGCGGCGTGCGCCTCTACACCGACGGCATCCCGGCCTCGATGCCCGACGGGCAGGGCCAGGTCTCGCACTTCAACCTCGACTCGGCCGAGCGCATCGAAGTGCTGCGCGGCCCGTTCTCGGCGCTGTACGGCAACTCGTCGGGTGGCGTGATCCAGCTCTTCGGCGCCGGCGGCAGCGTCCCGGCGCGGACCCGGTTCGACCTCGTGCCGGCTTCGTGGGGGACCCTGCGCGCGAGCGCGAACACGCGCGGGGTGGCCGGCGCGTTCGACTACCACCTCGATGCGACCCACTTCCGCACCGATGGCTGGCGCGACCATTCGGCCGCCGAACGCACGTCGGGCCAGGCCCGCCTCGGCTGGCGCCTCGGCGACGCCGGCCGGCTCACCGTGATCGCGAACACGCTGTCGGTCGGCGCCGACGACCCGCTCGGCCTCACGCATGCGCAGTTCGATGCCGATCCGCGCGCCGTCGCCGCGGTCGCGACGCAGTACGACACGCGCAAGCGCGTGCGCCAGCACCAGCTCGGCGCGATCTGGGACCAGGCGCTGTCCGACGCCTCGTCGCTGCGCCTGCTCGCCTACGCCGGCCGGCGCGACGTCGAGCAGTACCTCGCGATCCCGCCCACGCCACAGGCGAACCCGCTGCACTCCGGCGGCGTCGTCGAGCTGGGATCCGGCTACGGCGGCGCCGATGCGCGCTGGAGCTGGAGCGGCGAGCTGGCCGGACGCGCGTTCGAATTGACGGCCGGCCTCGCGGCCGACCGCCAGGCACAGCACCGGCGTGGTTACGAGAACTTCGTCGGCGCCGCGGCCGGCGTGCGCGGCGCGCTGCGCCGCGACGAGGACGACACCGTGCGCGACTTCGACCAGTACCTGCAGGCGAGCTGGGACGTCGCGGAGCGCTGGCGCGTGCTCGCCGGCGTGCGCCACAGCCGCGTCGACTTCGACTCGCGCGACCGGTACGTCACCGCCGGCAATCCCGACGACAGCGGCCACGTGCGCTACACGGCGACGACGCCGGTCGCCGGACTGCTCTGGCGCGCGAACGCTGCGGCGAGCGTCTACGCGTCGTACGGCCACGGCTTCGAGACGCCGACCTTCAACGAACTCGCCTACCGCGCCGACGGTGCCGCGGGCCTCGCCTTCGGTCTCGATCCGGCGCGCAGCCGCAACGCGGAGATCGGCCTCAAGCTGCGGCCGTCGCCGTCGCTCGATGCGCAGTTCGCCGTGTTCCGCGCCGACACCCGCGACGAAATCGCCGTCGCGACCAGCGCCGGCGGCCGCACGACCTACCGCAACGTCGGTCGCGCGCGACGCGAAGGTGCGGAGGCCGCGCTGGCCTGGCGCTTCGCCGGGCCGTGGTCGCTGCGGCTCGCCCGGACCTGGCTCGACGCGCGCTTCCGCTCCGCGTTCCTCGCCTGTGCCGGCACGCCGTGCAGCGAGCCGGACACGCCGGTCGCGGCCGGCGCGCGCATTCCCGGCGTGCCCGCGACCGCGGTCCATGTCGGCCTGCGCCGCGGCGGCGAGCTCGGCTGGCGCGCGGGCGTGCAGGCTGATGTCGTCGGAGCGGTCGTCGTCGACGACCTCGGCAGCGATCGCGCGCCGGCGTACTTCGTCGCGTCGGCCGAGCTCGGCTACGCCGTCGCGCTGCCGTCCGGCCGCCTCGACGCGTTCGTGCGCGTCGACAACGCGTTCGATCGCCGCCATGCGGGATCGGTCATCGTCAACGACGCCAACGGCCGCTACTTCGAACCCGCGCCGGGACGGGCGTTGATGCTCGGTCTCCGCTGGAGCCTGCGCCACGAGGCGCGCGCCGTTCCGCAGTGACGCCGCGGTGCCCGTCGCGGGCACCGCTCATGCACGCGCGCGCTAGGCGCGCCCGCGCGTGCCGCCGCCGCCGAACACCTGCGAGCCGATCTTCAGCAGGTCCGACAGGCCGAGCTGGCCGTCGCCGTCCTGGTCGAGGATGGAGCCGAGCAGGCCACCGTGCTCGCCGCGGCCGATGCCCTGCAGTTCGCGGCCGAGCAGGTCGCCGAGTCCACCCGCACCCTCGCCGCGGCGCTGTGCCAGGTTGCCGAGCGCGGCCAGGATCACCGGCGCGAGCATCGCGAGCAGCGCGCCCGCGTTCTGCGCGCCGATGCCGCTGGAGCGGCCGATGGTCTGCGCGGCCTGGTCGCGGCGGTTGCCGAACACGTGGCCGAGGATCGCGCCGCCGTCGCCAGCGCCGCCGAGCACGCTGCCGAGGATCGCGCCGAGGTCGCCGCCGGCATGGTCCTGCGCTGCACGGTGCAGCGCGCTCGCGCCGGCGTCGGTCTGCGCGTTGCGCGCGAGTCCGCCGACCAGGACCGGCACGGCCTGCTGGATCGCCGTCTCCGCCTGCGCCGGATCGATGCCGAGCTGGGCGGCGATCGCGCCGATGCGGGCGGGGTCGAGTTGCTGCAACACCTGGCTGGTCAGGTCGGTCATGGCGCTCTCCTGCATGGAACGGGTGATCGCGCGGCGCTGCCGTCGCGTGGCGGGCCGCAGCGGAGGAACGCTCCGTGCGCGAACGCGTGCCCACTATAGTCCGCCGCGGCCCTGCGCGAATCGATCCGGCGCGCGACCGTGGCGCCGGACGGCGCGCCTCCTGCGGCGTGCCGTGACGCGCGTGGCGATTTCGCCGAGAATCGCGGCCTTCCGAAGCGATCGCGCCCACGCCATGCAGAGTTTCCCCCCCATTTCCATCATCGGTGCACCGACCGACATCGGTGCCGGCCACCGCGGTGCATCGATGGGACCGGAGGCATTGCGCGTCGCCGGCCTCGCCGGCGCGCTCGCCGCGCGCGGCCTCGACGTCGTCGACCGCGGCAACGTCAGTGGCCCGTTCAACCCGTGGCTGCCGCCGAGCGATGGCTACCGACACCTCGACGAAGTCGTCGCGTGGAACCGCGCCGTGATGCAGGCGGTGCACGCCGAGCTCGCGCAGGAGCGGCTGCCGATCCTGCTCGGTGGCGACCATTGCCTCGCGATCGGCTCCGTCGCCGCCGTCGCGCGCCATTGCCGCGAGCGTGGCAAGCGCCTGACCCTGCTCTGGCTCGACGCGCACGCCGACTTCAATACCAGCGCGATCACGCCGTCGGGCAACATCCACGGCATGCCGGTCGCGTGCCTGTGCGGCTTCGGGCCGGTCGCGCTGACCGAGCTCGGCGGCGACGCGCCGGTGCTCGCGCCCGAGCAGATCCGCCAGATCGGCATCCGCTCGGTCGACGCCGGCGAGAAGAAGCTCGTGCACGACGTCGGGCTCGACATCTACGACATGCGCTACATCGACGAGGTCGGCATGAAGCGCGTGATGGAGGAGGCGCTGCTGAACCTCGGACCGCAGGACCACCTGCACGTGAGCTTCGACGTCGACTTCCTGGACCCGGGCATCGCGCCCGGCGTCGGCACGACGATCCCCGGCGGGCCGAACTACCGCGAGGCGCAGCTGTGCATGGAAATGATCGCCGACAGCGGCCGGCTCGGCTCGCTCGACATCATGGAGCTCAATCCCGCGCTCGACGTGCGCAACCAGACCGCCGAACTCGCGGTCGACCTGGTCGAAAGCCTGTTCGGCAAGTCGACCCTGATGCGCGACTGAGCGACGCGGCGGGCATGGACAGGCGCCGCCGCAACCGGTATTAACACGCCGGACGCATGGGGACAGGAATCGATGGGGCCGTTGTTCGCCGTTCTGGTCGTCGTGCTGGTGCTCGCGCTCGCGGCGCTCGCGTGGCGCGGCCGCCGCGGCGCCGCCACCGCGGACGCGAACGCCGCCGCGCCTTCCGACGTCGACGACGAACTGCGCGCGGTGTTCCTCGCCGAAGCGCGCGGCGAGATCGGCCACCTGCGCCGCGGCCTGCCGCGGTGGCGGCTCGACCCGCACGACATCGAACGCGCGGTGCCGCTGCGGCGCGCATTCCACACGCTCAAGGGCAGCGGCCGCCTGGTCGGTGCGAATGCGCTCGGCGATTTCAGCGCGAAGCTCGAGCAGGTGCTGCTGCGCGTGGTCGACGGCACGCTCGCCCCCGGTCCCGAGGTCGTCGACGTCGTCACGCGCGCGGTCGCGCTGCTGCCGGGGCTGGTGGCCGAGTTCGCCGGCGAGCGTGGCGCGGGTACGCACGTGGCCGCGGTCGGGCGTGCGGCCGAGCGGCTCGTCGCCGGCGCCGCGGCCGTGCCGCCGGGCACGCGCTAGCCGCGCGCTTTCCTCGGCGCGAGCGCGGCGCCGTCGGACGCGTCCGGCGCGTGCGGGGGCCATCCCCCTGATCCGCCATGGCGGGTACCCCGTGAGCCTGCCGTCGTTCCGCATCGATGGACGGGGCCTCGCCCCCGGCGCCCGAACACGCCGCTCGCGACACCCACGACTCGACGCGTCCGCAGCCGCGCTTGCTCGCACGCGGTGGAGCCGGACGCCTCGCATCGCGCCGCTGCCGTCGGAGGTCGACGGGTCCGCAGTCGGCGCGTGAGCGGCTGCGTTGCCGCGTTCGCGATCCGGTCACGCTCGAGATCGGCCACTGCCAGCGCCCCGTCGCGGTCGACCTGTCGCCGGCGCCGGCGCCGACGCTGCAGGCCTGCGGCGTGTGCATCGCCTGCATCCGGCCGGGAGACGACACGCTCTTGCGCGACGGGTTCGATGGAGCCCGCCCGGGGCACCCGGGCGTGCCCGTGCCGCATCGCGCCGCAACGTGCTCGTGGCGTTCCGCCGGGCCGCCGCGAGCTCAGTCGCGCGCCGCCGTCAGCGGCTCGGCGGCGAGCGGCTGGTCGCCGCGGAACAGCACCTGCCGCCGCACCGATGGCGCGACCGGACGCCCCGGTGCGAGCGCGGCCGCCTCGTAGCGCGCGCGATCGTGCAGCGCGACCAGGGGGCGTTCGAGGCGCGGATGGCTGGCCTCGATGCGCACGCTCGCGCCGAGGTCGCGCACGGCCTCGATGCGCGCGCCGTCGCCGTGTTCGAGCGGCACGAAGTCGAGGTCGTGCGGCCGCACGAACGCGACCACCGCGGCGTCGTCGATGCCGGTCCAGCGTGCGTGCAGCGCCGCCGGCAGCTCGTTGACCTCACCGAGGAAGCGGCAGACGAACGGGCTCGCCGGCGCGAGGTAGAGCGCCTGCGGGTCGCCGACCTGCTCGATGCGGCCGGCGTTCATGACCGCGATGCGGTCGGCGAGCTCGAACGCCTCTTCCTGGTCGTGGGTCACGAACACGCTGGTGACGTGGATGCGGTCATGCAGGCCGCGCAGCCAGCGACGCAGGTCATTGCGCACGCGCGCGTCGAGCGCGCCGAACGGCTCGTCCAGCAGCAGGATCTGCGGCTCGACCGCGAGCGCGCGTGCCAGCGCGACGCGCTGGCGCTGGCCGCCGGAGAGCTGTGCCGGGCGTCGCTCCGCATGGTCGGCGAGCTGCACCAGATCGAGCAGCTCGCCGACCTTGCGCGCGATCTCGGCGCGCCGCGGGCGGCGGAACCAACCGCGCACGCGCAGGCCGAAGGCGACGTTCTCGAACACGCTCAGGTGGTCGAACAGCGCGTAGTGCTGGAACACGAAGCCGACGTGGCGACGGCGCGCGTCGAGCGCACTGACGTCGCGGCCCTCGAAGCGGACGACGCCCGAATCGGGAAACTCGAGCCCGGCGATGGTCCGCAGCAGCGTGGTCTTGCCGCAACCGGACGGCCCGAGCAGGGCGAGCAGCTCGCCCGATTGGATCGTGAGGTCGACGCCGTCGAGCGCGGCGGTGCGTCCGTAGCGGTAGCGGATCGCGGACAGTTCGATGCTCATGCGTCCTCCGCCGCCGGCGCGCCGGCACGACGCAGGCGCCAGCCGACGAGCTGCTTCAGCAGCAGCGTCGCCAGCGCCATCAGCGCGAGCAGCGACGCGACCGCGAACGCCGCGGTGCGCTCGTACTCGTTGTAGAGGATCTCGACGTGCAGCGGCATCGTGTTGGTCAGGCCGCGGATGTGCCCCGACACGACCGAGACCGCGCCGAACTCGCCGATCGCACGCGCGTTGCACAGGATCACGCCGTAGGCGAGGCCCCAGCCGATCTTCGGCAGCACGACGCGCGCGAACATCGCGAAGCCGCCCGCGCCGAGCGTGCGCGCAGCCTGTTCCTGTTCGCTGCCCTGCGCCTGCATCAGCGGGATCAGCTCGCGGGCGACGAACGGGAAGGTCACGAACACGGTCGCGAGCACGATGCCCGGCACGGCGAACACGATCTTCAGGTCGTGCGCGGACAGCCACGGGCCGAGCCAGCCCTGGGCGCCGAACAGCAGCACGAAGACGAGGCCGGCGATGACCGGAGACACCGCGAACGGAAGGTCGATCAGGCTGAGCAGCAGGCTGCGGCCACGGAACGAGAAGCGCGTCACCAGCCACGCCGCGGCGACGCCGAACACGGTATTGGCCGGCACCGCGATCGCGGCGACCAGCAGGGTCAGGCGCAGCGCCGCGCGCGCATCCTCGTCGGCGAGCGCGGCGACGTAGACGTCGATCCCTTCGGCGAACGCGTAGCCGAACACCGCGACCAGCGGCAGCAGCAGGAACAGCGCGACGAAGCCGAGCGCGAGCGCGAGCAGCGGCCAGCGCAGCCAGCGCGGGTCGCGCAACGCGATCGACGGCGCGCGCGCCGTGCTCATGCCGAACCTGCCGCGGAGCGCCGGCGCACGCCGGCGAGCTGCCATGCGTTCAGCGCGAGCAGGGTCGCGAACGAACCCGCGAGCAGCACCACGGCGATCGCGGTCGCGCCGGCATAGTCGTACTGGTCGAGCTTGGCGGTGATCAGCAGCGGTGCGATCTCCGACACCATCGGCATGTTGCCGGCGATGAAGATGACCGAGCCGTACTCGCCGAGCGCGCGTGCGAACGCGAGCGCGAAGCCGGACAGGATCGCCGGCCACAGCGCCGGCAGCACGACGCGGCGCAGGGTCGTCACGCGGCCGGCACCGAGCGTCGCGGCCGCTTCCTCGACATCGGGCGCGAGCTGTTCGAGCACCGGCTGCACGCTGCGAACGAGGAACGGCAGGCTGACGAACACGAGCGCGACGGTGATGCCGGTCGGCGTGTACGCGACCTTGAAGCCGTGCGCGTCGAGCACCTTGCCGAGCGGACCGGTCGAGGCGTAGAGCGCGGTCAGGGTGATGCCGGCGACGGCGGTCGGCAGCGCGAACGGCAGGTCGACCAGCGCATCGACGAGGCGCCGGCCCGGAAAGCGGTAGCGCACCAGCACCCACGCCACCAGCGGGCCGAACACGAGGTTGATGAGGCCGGCCAGCGCGGCGCAGCCGAAGGTGACGCGGTACGCGGCGAGTGCGCGCGGCGTGGTCACGATCTCCCAGAATGCGCCGGCGCCGATGCTCGCCGCCTTCAGCACCAGCGCGGCGAGCGGCAGCAGCACGATCAGGCCGAGCCAGGCGAGGCAGACGCCGAGGCTGAGGCCGAAGCCGGGCAGGGCATGGCGGCGCAGTCGCATCGCGGCGTGCCCCTGCCGGGTCAGCGCGCCGGCGCGTACAGGCGATCGAAGCTGCCGCCGTCGGCGAAGTGCGCCGCCTGCGCCTTCTGCCAGCCGCCGAACGCGTCGTCGACGGTGAAGGTCGGCACCGGCGGGAACTTCGCCGCGTGCCTGGCCGCGACCGCGGCGTCGCGTGGGCGGTAGCCGTGGCGGGCGACGATGTCCTGTCCTTCGGGCGTGTAGAGGAAGCGCAGGTACGCCTCCGCGACCGCGCGCGTCCCGTGCTTGTCGACGACCTTGTCGACGACCGCGACCGGCGGCTCGGCGAGGATGGTGGTGCTCGGCATGACGATCTCGAAGCGGTCCTTGCCGCTTTCGGCGAGCGCGAGCAGCGCTTCGTTCTCCCAGGCGAGCAGCACGTCGCCCTGGCCGCGTTCGACGAAGGTGGTCGTCGCGCCGCGCGCGCCGGTGTCGAGGACCGGCACGTTGCGGAACAGGCGCGTGACGAAATCGCGAGCGGCTTCCTCGCTGCCGTACTTCTTCGCCGCGTACCCCCAGGCGGCGAGGTAGTTCCAGCGTGCGCCGCCGCTGGTCTTCGGGTTCGGCGTGATCACGCCGATGCCGGGGCGGACGAGGTCGTCCCAGTCCCGGATGCCCTTCGGGTTGCCCTTGAGCACGAGGAACACGATGGTCGAGGTGTACGGCGCGCTGTTGCCGGGCAGGCGCTGCTGCCAGTCGGGCGCGATCAGCGCGCCGCGCGTCGCGATCGCGTCGATGTCCCAGGCCAGCGCAAGCGTCACGACGTCGGCCTCGAGGCCGTCGATGACGCTGCGGCTCTGCTTGCCCGAACCGCCGTGCGACTGCCGGATCGTGACCGGCTCGCCGCCCTGTGCCTTCCACCAGGCGGCGAATGCGCGGTTGACCTCGCGGTACAGCTCGCGGGTCGGGTCGTAGGACACGTTCAGCAGGTTCGCCGCGTGCGCGCCGACGGTACCGAGCGCGAACGCGCAGAGCAGCAGGAGCGACGATCGATGGCGCATGGCGATTCCCCGGTCGCTGGAGGTGATCCAGTCTGGCAGCGCCAAGGTTAGCCGTTCGTTACTGGCGCCGTCGCGATCGGGGCGCTCCGCGGCCGTTCGCCGCAGGCACCGGGCAGCGTGGACCGCGCGAACGGGGTGTCGCGCGCCCGTCGCGGCGCCATGCGGGCCGCGACGGGGATCGCGCATCAACGATGCGGCGGGTCGGGCACGAAGCTGCCCGGGAACGGCTGCGGCGGCGTCTTCGCGACCGGCCGCGCGATGACGCCCTGCGCGACGAGGTTGTCGACGCTGTCGTACCAGATCGCGAGCGTCTCCGCCGGCGTGCGCGAGGCGCGCTCGAACGTGGTCTGCTCGACGCGCGCGACCTCGCGTTCGCCATGGCCGGTGCCGAGGCGTTCGCCCTTTCGCGCGACTTCAGCATCCATGCGCGGCGGCGCCGCGCGCGACAGGGACGGCGCGGCGCCACCGCTCGCCGGTTCGGCCGGCGCGGGCGCCGGCGGCTGCGCCGGTGCGGCGTCCTTCGCGATCGCCTGGTCCCGGCCGCGCCACGATGGGCGCCGTTCGGCGAACACGGCGACGCCGATCACGCCGACGTTCTGCGGCCGGCCGGTGCGCGAGGCATAGCTGTTCGGCAGCGCGGTGAAGTTGAACTGCGCGATCTCGTCGAGGCTCTTGCGCCAGCCGGCGACCTCGGTCGATTCCCACGGGTCGAGCACGTAGCCGGTCTGGCGCGTGTCGGCAGTCTCGCCGCTGACCGCGTTGACGCCATCGACGCTGAGCACGGCGAGCACGCGTCCGCCGCTGCGGTTGGTCAGGCGTACCGCGTAGCGGTGCCCCGGCGTGCCGGCGACGTAGAGCCGGCCGTCGTGGCGGTAGGTCGGCAGGGTCTGGCCGGTGTCGCGGTCGACCACGGCGAGGTCGAGCAGCTTGCCGGCGCGCGCGCTCGCGGGCAGGGTCGCGGCGATCGCGCCGGCGCAAAGCAGGGCGGAGCAGAGCAGGGTACGCATGACGCATCTCCGTGGTGGGTTGCGACCGATCCAACGCCCGCGGGCGCCTGCCGGGGTTGAACCCGCGTCGGTGCCCGGGCGAACGGGGGTGCGTCCCCGGCGTGAACCGCCGGAACTGCGGAGGACGGAACCAGGGGAGCAGGAAGCGGCCGAGAAGCGCGGCCGGCGCTGCCGATCCACGCCGTACATCGCGTCCCGACGACGGCCCGGCGCTCTGCCGCGGGCTGGAGCTTGAACACGGAACACACGGAGAACCGGAGCCGGGATCGCCCTCGTTCCTGGCTCTCCGCCGGGTGCTTCGTGTCGGAGGCTTTCCGCGGTTCCGGCCCCCTCCAACCCGTACGGACGGCAGTTCCCGTACACTCATCGGTCCCCTCGCAGACCGTGCATACCCGCGTGAGCCACCACCCGCGCCGGATCCTGACCGGCATCACGACCTCCGGCACGCCGCACCTCGGCAACTACGTCGGCGCGATCCGTCCCGCGATCGCCGCCAGCCGCCGAGCGGACGCGGAGTCGTTCTACTTCCTCGCCGACTACCACGCGCTGATCAAGACCGGCGATCCGGCGCGCGTGCAGCGCTCCACGCTGGAAATCGCCGCGAGCTGGCTCGCCTGCGGACTCGATCCCGACCAGGTGCACTTCTACCGCCAGTCGGACATCCCGGAGATCCCGGAGCTGACCTGGCTGCTGACCTGCGTGACCGCGAAGGGCCTGCTCAACCGCGCGCACGCGTACAAGGCCGCGGTCGACCAGAACCGTGTCGCCGAGGCCGACGACGACGCCGGCATCAGCGCCGGCCTGTACATGTACCCGGTGCTGATGGCCGCCGACATCCTCGTCTTCAACGCGCACGAGGTGCCGGTCGGGCGCGACCAGATCCAGCACATCGAGATGGCGCGCGACATCGGCCAGCGCTTCAACCACCTCTACGGCGACGAGTTCTTCACCCTGCCCGAGGCGCGCATCGAGGAGAACGTCGCGACCCTGCCCGGCACCGACGGGCGCAAGATGTCCAAGAGCTACGACAACACGATCCCGCTGTGGCTGCCGGCGCGGGAACTGCGCAAGGCGATCCTCGGCATCGTCACCGACTCGCGCGCGCCGGGCGAGCCGAAGGATCCCGACGCGTCGAATGTCTTCGCGATCTACCAGGCGTTCGCCACGGCGGACGAAACCGCCGCGATGCGGCAGGCGTTCGCCGACGGCATCGCCTGGGGCGAGGCGAAGCAGGCGCTGTTCGAGCGCGTCGAGGCCGAACTCGCGCCGATGCGCGAACGTTACGAAGCGCTCGTCGCGGACCCCGCGCGCATCGAGGAACTGCTGCAGGCCGGCGCGCGCCGCGTGCGCGAACGCGGCACGCCGTTCCTCGCGCGCCTGCGCCACGCGGTCGGCATCCGCTCGCTCGCCGTCACGGCTACGACGGCCGCCACGGGCGCGGGCAGCGGCGCGGGCGGCGCGTCGAAGCCGCTGCCCCTGCTCAAGAGCTATCGCGAAAGTGACGGCCGCTTCTACTTCAAGCTCGCGGCGGCGGACGGCAGCGTGCTGCTGCAGAGCCGCGCGTTCGACGCGCCGAAGGACGCGGGCCGGCTGAGCGCCGCGCTGGTCGACGCCGGCGGCGACGTGGCCGCGGTCGAGGCGCTGCTGGGTCAATGCGCCGCGGACGACGCCGCACCGGCGATCGACGCGATCGTCGCCGCGCTCGCCGAGCTCAAGGCCGAGCGCTTCGCGCGGCAGGCGCAGAAGGCCTGACCGCGCCGCGGCCGCGCCGCGCATCGGTGCCGACTGCCGGCGGACGGCGTATCCTGCGCGATCCGGAACCCACGCCCCGCCCATGCGCACGCTGCTGATCGTCCTCCTGCTCGTCTACCTCGCCAGCGTGCTCTACGTGCACCTGCGCGGACGCGAGCGGCTGCCGTTCAAGCGCCAGCTGCTCGACCATTCCGGCTTCTTCGCGCCGTACAACGTGCTGATGTACCTGTTCTCCGCCGTGCCGGCGCGCGCCTTCCCCGACCGTCGCGCGTTCCCGCAGCTCGACGTGCTGAAGGATAACTGGAAGGGCATCCGCGACGAGGCGATGCACCTGTTCGACGAGGGGTACATCCGCGCCGCCGAGAAGCACAACGACGCGAGCTTCTCGTCGTTCTTCAAGGAGGGCTGGAAGCGCTTCTACCTCAAGTGGTACGGCGATCCACTGCCGTCGGCCGACGCGCTCTGCCCGAAGACGGTGACGCTGCTGGCGCGGATCCCCGAGGTCAAGGCGGCGATGTTCGCGCTGCTGCCGCCGGGCGCGAAGCTCAACCCGCATCGCGACCCGTTCGCCGGCTCGCTGCGCTACCACCTCGGCCTGATCACGCCGAACGACGATGCCTGCCGCATCTTCGTCGACGGCGAGGAACACGCCTGGCGCGACGGCAAGGACGTCGTGTTCGACGAGACCTTCGTGCACTGGGCCGAGAACCGCACCGACCGGACGCGCGTGATCCTGTTCTGCGACGTCGAGCGGCCGCTGCGCGTGCCGCTGCTGCAGTCGGTGAACCGCTTCGTCGGCCGCGTGCTCGGCCGCGCGACCGCGACGCAGAACGTCGGCGGCGAACCCGTCGGCGCGATCAACCGCCTCTACGGCCTCGCCCACGAAGCCGGCCTCGCGCGCAAGCGCTTCAAGCGCGGCTACCCGCGTGCCTACCGCTACACGCGCATCGCCCTCGCGCTCGCGCTCGTCGCCTGGCTGCTGCTGCCGCTGCTGCCGCGCGTGTGAGGCAGCGGCCGGAAGCCGAAGCGCCGAAAGCCCGAAACACGACGGGCACGAAGGAAGCGCAATCCGGCTCGGGCCCTCCTGCGAATTCCAGGCTTTGCTTTCGTGCTCCGCATCCGCGCGTAACGGACGACCGGCCGGATCACGCGGCTGCGGCGAACTCGCGCGCGGCGCCGGCGGCGAGGGCGTCGAAATAGTCGCGCGTGAGGCGCTGCTGTTCGGCCGCGCTCTCGGCACGGTTCGCGACGGCCCGGAAGGCCGCGTTTTCGGCACGGTCCTTCGCGTACCAGCCGAGGTGCTTGCGCGCGATGCGCACGCCCTGCGCCTCGCCGTAGAACGCGTACAGCGCGTCGAGGTGGCCGAGCAGGAGGTCGCGCACCTCGGCCGGGCCCGGCGCAGGCGACGACTCTCCGGTCGCGAGGAAGTGCGCGACCTCGCGGAAGATCCACGGCCGGCCCTGCGCGGCGCGGCCGATCATGACCGCATCGGCACCGGTCGCGTCGAGTACCTGCTTCGCCTTCTGCGGCGAATCGACGTCGCCGTTGGCGAGCACCGGGAGGCGGATCGCCGCCTTGATCGCCGCGATCGTCTCGTACTCGGCCTCGCCCTGGTAGAGGTCGGCGCGCGTGCGCCCGTGCACGGCGAGCGCGGCGATGCCGGCGTCCTCGGCGATGCGCGCGATGCGCACGCCGTTGCGGTGGTCGCGGTTCCAGCCGGTGCGGATCTTCAGCGTCACCGGCACCTCGACCGCGGCCACGACCGCGGCGAGGATGCGCCCGACCAGCGCCTCGTCCTGCAGCAGCGCGGAGCCGGCCCAGACGTTGCAGACCTTCTTCGCCGGGCAGCCCATGTTGATGTCGACGAGCTGGGCGCCGTGCGCGACGTTGTAGCGCGCCGCCTCGGCCAGCATCGCCGGGTCGTAGCCGGCGATCTGCACGCTGACGGGTTCCGGCTCGCCGACGTGGTCCATGCGCCGGAGCGACTTGCGCGTCGTCCACAGGCGCGGGTCGGCGCTGGTCATTTCCGACACGGCGAGGCCCGCGCCGAGCCGCTTGCACAGCTGGCGGAACGGCTTGTCGGTGACGCCGGCCATCGGCGCGAGCACGACGGGCGGGTCGATCGGGTACGGACCGATGCGCATGGGGGCGCGATTGTAGCGGTGCGCGGCCGCGCGCGCTGGCGGCCGGCCCGGAACCGCCGGCCGGCCGCACCGGTCCTCAGCTTCGCGCGTGCCGGCGCAGCCCGCGTCTCCGGAGAGGGGGTGCCGTTTCAGGGATCCTCGCCAAGATCGTCCAGAAACTCGGAGATCGGGTTGACGCCGGTGACGAGAAGCTCCTCTCGCGCGCGAGTGCAGGCCACGTACAGCAAGTGCCGCTCTGTCGCGTAAACCTCGGCCAGGTCGCCACTGTCGGTGACCTGCTCGATCCGCTCCTGCGATGGAATGACTTCGTCGTCGCAGGCCATCACTGTAACGGCGCGGAACTCCAGGCCCTTGGCCAGGTGCATGGTGCAGACGGTCGCCTTGCCGGAGGTCGACTGCATGCGCTCGTCGAGTGTCACGTACGGGATGGCTGCCCGGCTCAATGCCCGGCCAGCCCGCTCCAGCTCCGCTTCCGAGCGCACGATGACGCCGATCTCGTGCGGCTGCATGCCGGCCGCGATTCGTTGCTTCAACCAATCGGCGACCACGTCCACTTCCGCGTCCGGCGATGTCGCGCCGACGACCACGGGCTTCGGACCGTTGAACACCGATACCGTGCCCTTTCGGACTTCCACCAGGCCGTCCACGTCGGACACGGATTCGCCGAGCAGGCGATCCGCGCAGGCGCGGATCTGGTGTGAGGTCCGGTAGTTCACGACCAGGGTGCGCGAGCGGCCGCGCACATCCACGCCCAGCGACTTCCACGAGAACGGTGTCTGGAAGATGCGCTGGCCCAGGTCGCCGGCGAAGAAGAGGGCGTTGGGACGGTCACGCCCGACCGCAGCCAGGAATCGCAACTGCGCGATGGAAATGTCCTGTGCCTCATCAACCACGATGTGCTCGAACGGCGGATGCGGTCGATCGACGAACACGTCGGCCAGGCGAGTGAACACGCCGGCCATGGAGGTGAGTCCATCGGCGATAGCGCCGGCCCGGACCGCGTCGAACACGCTCCACAGCGTCTGCCGCTGCGCATCGGACAATCGCGTCTTGCGGCCAAGCCGCCTCACGTCCCGGTACTCGTCCCACGATGCGATCTGCCACGCGTCGACCACCTGGTCCCACTCGTTGAGCAGGAAGGGGATGCCGAAACGAAGGCCGCTGACCTCTGCGGCCGCCTTGGTCATGCGAGCCTCGAGGTCCTCGCGCGACAACAGGCGCACCGGGCCGATCTGCGTCTCGTGCAGGTGGATGCCCGCCGCATCCAGGGCCATGACGTCAATGCGTTCTGCCAGGCGGGGTTCCGAACTGATCAGGCGCCGCAGCTTCCCGCGCAGCGCGTTGGCCAGGCTGTCCGAGAACGTCGTCAGCAGGACACGCGCCTCGGAATTACTGCGCGCCAGATGGGCGGCGCGATGCAGGGCCACGATGGTCTTGCCGGTGCCTGCCGATCCGGACACCCGCGCGGGGCCCGAGCAATTGCGCTCGACGAGCTGCCGCTGCTCGGGGTGAAGGAAGATCGTCCACTTGTCCCAGGGCGACGACAGGGCGCGCTCGAGCTCCTCGACGCTGGACACCACGCGGAAGCGGCGCTGCGCGTCAGGATGTTCGAACGGGCTGGCCTCGGGTGTCGCAGGCGCCGCAACCTTGGGCTCTCCGCCGGTCGCGAGTTCCAGCAGAGCCTCGGCCGCCTCGGCGGGCAGGTGGTCCACCAAGTCCAGCAGCGTGTCTTCCGTCGCCTGCTGTACGTCCCCGATCCATTCCGGCGGCACGCCGTAGCCCATCAGCAGCTGCTCCGGCGTCGAGGCGAACAGCGCCGGCTTGGCAGCCGACATCGGCGTCTCGACGTAAACGGGTACGCGAACCTCCTCCACCCGCTCGCGGATTTCGACGAACTGCGCCGCACCGGTCTTCGGGTGCACGTCGAGCCTGCGGCGCTCCGCCCAGCGATAGGCGCGGTCATGGTGGTCGACGTAGCAGAGCAGCAGGCTTCCGCTGGATCGATGAACGATCAGTCGGATGTCCGCGCTCACCCGCACCGACCAGAAGTTGCTGTCCCGCGCGTTGTCGAGCTTGTGAAAGCTCATGCCCGGGTTGGCCGGGTTGAGCTGCAGGTCGAAGGCGGTGGTCTTGACCGCCTTCTGCTCGTCGCCGGTGAGGCGGGCGAGGCTGTCGGTGAAGGTGTCGGCGATGCGGAAGTCCATCAGTCACCTTCAGCCGCGGTCACGACGTTGATGTCCCACTCCTTGCAAAGCTTGCGAAACGAGCGGCTGTTGTCGAACGCTTGCTGCATGTCAAAGACGGCAGCAAACGCTGGCTGGTCAAGGACCTCACTGTAGCTTGCGCCCAGCATGTTTCGACCAAGCCACCCTTTCGCATCCCGAGGGGATTCTGCGTCGGTAAGCTGCCCCTCCGGGCACCGAAAACCCCTTCTCCCATCGAGCGAACGCGCCGCAGCAATGAACCACGCCTCGAACTCGCGATTGGCAATGACCACGGAGACCCGTCGATGAGGCAAGTGCTGAGCCGCGCGTTGACACACATTTGCCGCCAATGTCGCCGGGCAATCATCGTCCGCATCCAGAACCACAAGGACCCACCCCTGATCTCCAGACTTTGCCGAAGCGAGCAACAGTTGCCTGCGAAACTCGTCTTCCCGATTGAGAAAGCGGTCCCGGTGAACGCGGATGGGTTGCAGCGCTTGCGCATACCGCCCGGGCGGGCGCCAATCCTGCAGGCGGCGCAGCAACTCAGGCAGTGCAGCCACTTCGCCATGGCCTTCAACGATGCTCGCGATCCGAATCATGCAGATGGCATCGCACTGAACAGATCTGAGTTCGCAGCCTTTTCCTGCTGCTCGATGCTCTCGCGATCAGGCGACAGCTGGTCCATTCGTAGCAGCTCGCCTGCTGAAAAAAGGTGCTCGCGCATGACCTTGCGTGACGCAGCGTCCAACGGGGCAATCTTCGTCTCCCCCCCATCTGAAACCACAGCCAGCACTGCGTCAGCATCAATACTCTGATCATCGAGCAGATCCGGACTGTGGCTGGTCACCAAGACCTGTGTCGTTTCAGATGCCCTCACCAGGGCTTCCCGCAATGCCGCACTGGCCGCAGGATGCAGCGCGGTTTCAGGCTCCTCGATTCCTATAAGTGTGGGTGCGTAGTCGACATTGCCCTGCAGCAGCGCGGTCAACACCCCCAACGCCCGCAGCGTGCCATCCGACATGTTCTGAGCCAGGAAACGCCACGGATGCTTTGCGCCGGCCATTTCCTGCTGGAACTCTAGCGTCTCCATGGGCCCGATCGACTTTCGCTCAACGCCGTGCACCATGGGCGCGACGGTATGGAGATACTCCTGGATCATCGTCATCTGCCCACCGGAAACTCGCTCTAGATGCGCGACGACGCTTGCGATATTTTCCCCGGCAGAGCGAAGCAATCGGCCATCCTGGGGCTTCTGTAGCTCGCGCATCAGCTTCGGGTTCAGGTTGTAGAACCCCATGGCGGTGAGCGCATCAAACACGGGCCGGAATGCGGTAAGGCCCGAGACAGCAACAAGGGCCAGCCGATCTGCAGTCACCGAAGGGAATGTCTGCTCACTGCTGTCTCTCAGCTTCCCCTTCGCGATGCGAAAGAAGGGACCTTTCCCGATGCCAGAGACGACACACTCCTCCTTCTGCACCTCGTACCCACCATTTGCAAGGGCGCCAATGGAGAAGATGTAGTGCGCCGCTCGCCTGTCCGGCAAGCTGAAATCGACCCGGATGGCAAAGTGGTTGGGGTGTCCGCCCGAACGTCGCCGGACCTCGTTCAAGCCTCCGCGCTCGTTCAGTGCGCTATCGAGCGAGTTTCCCAAGGCATCGCGAACGAAGTGGAGCGCGTCCATGAAGTTGCTCTTGCCCGCACCGTTGTGTCCGATCAGATAGGTGAGAGAACGCAGCGGAACATCGCAGTAGCCGATGCTCTTGTAGTTGCGCAGAACGACGCGCTGGATGAAGGACGTAGCGGACATTGCGTAGTTTCCGGTTCAGACTTTAAAGACCTTCATCACCTCATCCCCCAGGTGATTGATCACCTTCACCGCGATGCGGCCGGAGGTGGGTTTGTCGAAGGGGCGGGAGGTGTCGCTGTTGAGGGTGGCCCAGGCGTCGGGGTCGATTTCGGCCTTGAGGGTGGTCTTGAGGGCTTTGTAGGGGTCGTTGGCGCCGAGGAAGTAGGCGTGGCGGACGAAGAAGGATTCTTCGTTGTAATCGGTGTCGACGAACCAGCAGGCGATGCCGTCGGGGCCGTCGCTGCGGACTTCGCCGGTGTTGGGGTGGAAGACGTCGACGCCGTTGACCTTGACGCGTAGCTGGCCGGGTTCGCCGTCGGGGCCGGCGTCGAGGATCTCGATGTCGGGTTCGCCGAAGATGACGAACAGGTTGCCCTTGCCGGTGTTCTTCAGGTCTTCGGCCATGTGCAGGTCGGCATTCATGCGCGCCTTGAGCACGGGGATGCGGCCGAGCTTGGCGAACTCGCTGGCGTGGGCGTCGTAGTTGAAGGCGCAACTGATGAGCACGTCGAAGCCGGCTTCGGCGGCCTCCTTGGCGGCGTCGACCAGATCGGGACGGGCGACGGTGCCGAACTCGGGGCCGATGAAGATGGCGGCGCGCTTTTCGGTGTGGCCTGAGCTGCCTTCATTCGATATGTAGCGGCCTTCCGCGCAGACCAGTTCGCCGGGCCAGGGCGTGAGCGCGGTGAATTCGATCTTGTCGTCCTTGTGCGCCTGCTGCACGCCGGCGGTCTTGAGCGTTTCGAGGATGATGGCGATGAAGTTGCGTTCGGCGCCGTACTGGCCCTTGTCCTCGGAGGTGCCGTCGATCAGCTCATCGTTCTCGTCGACGCCCAGCACGCGATGCGGGGACAGGCTCTCGACGGTGAAGGGGCCGGCAACGCGGACCTTCTTCTTGTCCTCATAGGGCTTGTCGTAGAGGTACTCGGAGTCCGCCTTGGCGGCGATCGAGGCGTCGATTTCTTTCTGGCGGGAGATGCGCTGCTGCCACCAGTCGGCATGCGCCTGCTTTGCGACCACCGGCCACTTGGCGTCGGCCTCGCGCGGGATCTCCCACTCCTCCCACTTCTTGTTCAGCGCCTTGTTCAGCGCCTCGCGCAGTGGCTCCAGCGTTTGCTGGAACCGGTCCCAGATCACGTCGATTTCCGCGTTGCTAACGATTGCTTTGAGCGTAATGCGTGCTGCACGCTCATAGACGAAGCCCTGGCGAATATTGCCGCGCGCCGGCTGACCGCTTGGTGTGCTGCGGGTGAGCTCGGCTTCCTTGAGCTGCCCTTCGCGACTGTCGGCGAGCAGATAATACGGATACCTTGCACCCATAACTCGAGCACGGGCGAGCGCGAGCGCAACGCGCGACGTGTCGATCGTTATCCAACGGCGCCCCCATTGCTCCGCCACAAATGCCGTTGTGCCAGAACCGCATGTCGGATCAAGAACTAGATCGCTCGGGTCCGTCGTCATGAGGACGCACCGCTGCACAATCTTGGTGTTCGTCTGCACTACATAGATCTTGTCCGACGCGAAGCTGGATGCAGTGTCGTCCCATAGATTGTTGATCGGTGTGTACGGAAAATCGTTGTAATACTTGACCTGCCAAAGGGTATTGCCGGTCGCGGCTAACCTTGCTGCGCGCTTGAGACGCTCAATGCCTTCCGGAGTTGTTCCCCACCAACGCTTTCCTGGGCCGAATACTCGCCCCTCGAATCGAATGTCATATCGACTGCCCGGCCCCGGTTTGCTGATGTCCATATAGCGATAGCGCCTTCCGCCATCCGGAAGGATGGCGCTGCTCTTTTCTTCCTTGCTAAGGCCGCGCCGTTCACCATCAGGAAGCTGCACCATAGAGTAAGCAGCAATTGTTGCAGCTGACTCCGCACGCTCCACGTAGCTATTCCTATACTTCACCCTTCCAGCATCCTTTGCATACCAAAGGACATAGTCGCCCACAGTCGCCAAGCCCTCCGCTTGAGCGAGGCCAGAGTTAGATACGAAGTGGATGATAGCCTTGAAGTTGGTTTCGCCAAATACTTCATCAAGCAGCGACCTGACGCGATGCATGTTCTCGTCGCCAATCTGCACAAAGATTGACCCTGACGCCGTCAAGAGATCCCGCGCCACCGTCAACCGATCGCGCAGATAGGTCAGGTATGAGTGGATTCCGTCGCGCCAGGTATCCCGAAACGCCTTCACCTGCTCCGGTTCGCGCGTGATGTGCTCGGCGTTGCCGTCCTTCACGTCGCGGCTGGTGGTTGACCACTGGAAGTTGCTGTTGAACTTGATGCCGTAGGGCGGATCGAAGTAGATGCACTGCACCTTGCCGCGCAGGCCTTCGCGCTCGGCCAGGCTGGCCATCACCTGCAGCGAATCGCCGAGGATCATGCGGTTGGCCCAGTGCGCGTCGTGCTGGTAGAACTCCGTACGCGCGGCTTCGGACGGCAGACCGTTGAAGTCGGCGAACAGGTCGACCATCGCGCCCTGCTGCTCGCGGGCTTCCTGCGCACGCCGCTGCTCGCTCTGCCGGCGCAGGTCGTCGATCAGCACCTTGGGGTGCACCTTCTCCTGGATGTAGAGCGGCGGCGCGTGCACGACGAGGTCGGACCAGTCCTGCTCGTCCTTGCCACGCCAGACCAGCTGCGGGTCGAGGTCGCGATTGCGGCGCTCGTAGGCCACCCGCACCGGCGACTTCTCGTCCTGCGCCAGCACTGACTGGTACTCGGCCGTGGGGATGTTCTTGCGCGTGGCGTCGTCGTGCTTGATGGCTTCGACGCTGAGCGGGGTCTTGGACTTCTTCGCGGCCATGATCAGGCTTCTTCGTTGGGCGGTGCTTCGCCGGTGAGGATGCGAAACAGCGGCTCGTTGATGTAGTAGTTGCTGCGGCCGAGCTTGCGCTTGCGCAGGAAGCCGGTTTGCACCAGCAGATCGAGATAGCGCGTGGCGGTGAGGCGCGAGACCTTCAGGTCGTGCTGGATGAACTCGATCTTGGTGTACGGGTGGGAGAACAGGTTGTTGATCAGGTCCTGGCTGTAGAAGCGGTGCGCCTCGCGGATGCGGTGCTTGTAGTCCATCAGCAGGGCCTTGATCGCGCGGATGACGGCGACCGCATCGACCGCCGTCTGCTCCACGGCGTCCAGCAGGTAGAGCACCCACTCTTCCCAGTTGCCTTCATCACGCACGCTCTGCAGCAGCCGGTAGTAGTCGGCCTTGGTGCGGACGATGGCGCGAGAGAGGTACAGCACCGGGATATCGAGCAGGCCCTCCTTCACGAGGTACAGCACGTTGACGATGCGGCCGGTGCGGCCGTTGCCGTCGTAGAAGGGGTGGATGCTTTCGAACTGGTGATGGATCAGCGCCATCTTGACCAGCGGGTCGGCCTCGAACAGCGCCGCTTCGTTGATGAAACGGTCGAGGTCGGCCATCAGGCCGGGGAGGTGTTCCGGCGAGGGCGGCGTGTAGACGACCCGTCCTGCACCATCGGCCAGCACGGTGCCGGGGAGTTTGCGCAGACCCGCACGGTTGCTTTCCAGCTCGGCCTGGATGGCGATGATCTGGTTGACGGTAAGCAGGCCGGTGGCGCGGACTGCGTTGAAGCCGACCTGCAGGGCCTGCCGGTAGCGGGCCACTTCCTTGGCCGCCGCCGTGCCGGCGGCGGTTTGGGCGGTTTCGCGGAACAGCTCGTCATGGGTGGTGACGATGTTCTCGATCTCGGAGCTGTCCTTGGCTTCGCGCAGGCCCAGGGTATTGATCAGGATGCCCTGGTTGGGCATGGAGGCCGCCACGCCCTTGAGCTCGGCCAGATGGCGGTGCGCGGATGCCAGCTTCTTGAGGATGGGCACGGTGTCGAACCGGGCCGGACCCAGGGATTCCAGGGGTGGCAGGGCAGGAAATTCAGGCATGGAAGGCAGGCTTCTTTACCTTACCGAAGTGATGTGCATAGATGGTGGCACATTTCTATGCATGTTGTCGGGACGTGTATAGAATCGCCGCCTACGGGATGGACCAGGAGGCCAGCATCCTGTCGAACTCGGCCTCCACCCTGGCGGCAAAGTCCTCCTGCATCTCGTACACGTCGATGAACTCGGCGAACGCCCAGCGGCCGTGCGTCTTGAGGTTGTTGACGCCAGGGATCCAGTAGGTGTCCATGGTCGCCTTCTTCTCTTTGGCGTCTTCCCGGCGGTAGCCCTTGATCTCCACGATCAGGTGCAGCGGATCGTCCGGGCCGTGGCCATCGTCGATCTTCACGATGAAGTCGGGGAGGTAGCGGCGGGTGACCGAGCCGAAGCGATACGGCACTTCGAGACCGAGGTTATGGTTCTTGACGTAGGCCAGCACCCTCGGGTGCGACTCGGCCACGCGGCAGAACTCGGCCTCCCAGTCGCTGTCGAGCACGACCCAGTTCACGTGGCAGCGCGGCGGCGGGCCGAGCGTTTCCCAGCGATGTTCGCGTGAGGTGTTGAAGCTGACGTGGGCCGTGGAGCCGGTCGGGTTGTAGGGGTCGAGGATGGCCTTCACCGGCCGCCCCTTCTTCAACTCCTCCTGGGTGATGGCGCGGGTGATGCGCTCGCAGGCGACGTCTGCCAGCTCCTGATACATGAGCTGGCCCGGAAAGGTGCCGCCTTTGCAGACGAGGCAGGCATCCAGCCACTCCTTGGTGATGCGCTTGAGCTGGCCGAACAGGTGCAGCTTCGGCTGTTCGCCCTGGTCGCGCCACTTGGTGTAGAGCAGCCGCTGGGTGAGGTGGAACAGCAAGGTCGAGTGGCGCAAATCCCCGAGGTGCTGGAGGTTCAGGTCGACGGCCTCGCCGATGATGCCGGCGTTGCGCGTGATGGAGGGGCCGACGATCTCGGGCGTCAACTCGAGCACGGAGTCTTCGTTGAACGTGGCGGTCAGCCGGTCCTCGGGCAGTTCGACGCGATAGCCCTGGACGCGCGGGAAGCGGATCTCGAGGTGATCCCGGTCGGGGCGTATGGCCTTGACGTGCACCGTCTCCCGCGGCGGCTGCGGCGGCGCCACCACGGGTTTGGCGGTGAAGTCGAAGGGAATGCCCAGCACGTCGGCGTACTCGACGTTGAACAGGCCTTCCTCGTTGGTCTCGTAAGACTGCCGGCGCAGGGCGCGGCCGATGACCTGCTCGCACAACAGCTGGGTGCCAAAGGCGCGCACACCCAGCACATGGGTGACGGTGTTGGCGTCCCAGCCCTCGGTGAGCATGGACACCGAGACGACGCAGCGGATGGACTCACCGAGCCGGCCTTCCTTGCCGACGGTGTTCATGACCTCGCGCAACAAGTCCTGGTCGGTGATGCCGTCAGCGGCGCGGACGTCACCGGTGCGCTCGATGATTTCTCGACGGAAGCGTTCGATCTCGTCGGCGGCCATGCTGCGGAAATTGGCGTCCAGCGCTTCGCCGGATTCGAGCTGCTCGCTGTCGATCAGCAGCGTGCGCGGACGCGCGATCGGGTTGCCGTGCTCGTCGAAGTTCTGGAACAGCGGCAGGCGGCCGTTCTGCAGGGTCGTCGAGCCGTCGTCGTTCTCCTGGTGGAAGCCGGAGATGTAGTCGTAGACGAGCTTCGACGTGGACGTGTTGTTGCAGACCACGATGAAGCAGGGCGGCACGCGGATCCTGGCCTTCTCCCACAGCTCGAAGGTCTTGGCGTAGTGGCCGTACAGCGCCTCGAGCGCCGTCTGGAGTTCGACCGGAATGCTGAGCGGGTCCAGCTGCTTGGCCTTGCCCCGCCCCTTCCTGGGCATCTTCGGGCCGATGTGCTTCCACAGTTCGCGGAACTTCGGCATCTCGGTGCCGGGGATGTTGTCGGCCACCGGCACGCGCGGCAGCTTGACGATGCCGCACTCGATCGCATCCATCAGCGAGAAGTCGCTCATGGTCCACGGGAACAGGGTGCCTTCGGCATAGCCGCTGCCGCGCAGGAAGAAGGGCGTTGCCGACAGATCGATCACCCGCGAAATGCCCAGTTTGCGGTTGACCGCCTCGAGGCCCGAGATCCACAAGCGTGCGGCAGCATTGTTGGCTTCCGCCTCCTGCTTCTCGTCCCCCTTGAGATCGTCGCCGTCAGGATCGCTGGGCTTCTCGCGGTAGCAGTGGTGCGCCTCGTCGTTGATCACGAGGATGTTCCTCATGCCCATCAGCTCGGGCATGACGCGCTGGAGCATCTGGCCTTCGGTCTCCTGGGTGTCGAGCTCCTCGCCGCCGCGTCCCTGCAGCAGCAGCCGGCCGCCCTTGGACAGCTCCATGCGCTCGCGCAGCTTGAACGCGTGGTAATTGGTGATGACGATCTTGGCGCGCTCGACCTCGCCGAGCATGTCGGTGGGGACGAGCTCGCGGCTGGCGTAGTAGCTGTCCGGGTCGCTCGGCTGCAGGACGCGTAGTCGGTCCTTGATCGTCAGGCCGGGGGCGACGATCAGGAAGCCGCGGCTGAACCGCTTGCTGCCCGGGTGGCGCACGGCGTTCACCGTCTGCCAGGCAATCAGCATCGCCATGACGGTGGTCTTGCCGGCGCCCGTGGCCAGCTTCAGTGCCAGGCGCATCAGCTCGGGGTTGGCGTCGGCGTTGGCCTGCTTCAGGTGTTCGAGAAAGCGTTGCCCGGACTTGCCGAGCTCCGGCGCGACCTCGGTCAGCCAGATCGCGGTCTCGACGGCTTCCACCTGGCAGAAGAACGGGCGGATGCTGGAGAAGGGATGGCTGCGCCAGTGATTGAGCAGCCGCGCCGTCTCGGCTGTGACCCGCCATTGCGACGGAGGCAGCCTCCGCCAGGCATCGACCTCCTGGCGCACGCCGTTGATGACCGCGGTGTGGCTGTACTGCTGGTCCGCCGTGGAGAGGCCCTTGCCCTCGTCGAACACCAGGGCGCCCTGGTCGCCGGCACCGCCCTTGCGCTTGCGCGGCTTGGGGATGGGGGTGATGAAGTCGGCTGGGCGACGAGATGGTTTGATCGCCTGCGTGGGCTGGCCGGTGGCATCAAGCTCCCAGTGCCGCGAGGGGTACTCATAGGGAGAGTTGAGGATAGGCCGCTCGAAGAACAGGTTGGTCATGTCGTTGCCGCTCACGTTGCTACAGTCCCGCTACGCGCATCCGTTCAGCCAGATTGGCCGGGAGCCCCCGGCGCGACTCGCCAGAGCTGTGGAGTGAGGTTCCGCTCGCCACATCCGATGGCACTGTACGCCCGGTGCATGCCGATCTCGTCGGCAAACCAAGGCCGTCCTGCGGCTTCGGATCACAGCCCCTGGCTTCTGTTGCCGTGTTTCCTCATTCATAGACCGACCCTGTGGACGGGCTACTTTTACAGCTGTGCCCGCCCGTGTCGTCGACCTATACATTGCACGGGGAAGGATGGCACGTGGATCCTGTCCTGGGCGATCCCGAGCTCGGGATCGAGATGGAAATCCCGACCCCGCTCGATGGAGATCCGCTCGAGAGCTTCGTTGTCCGCAGGAATGCGCCCACTACGACGACTCCGCGATGGGGCGCCAAGCGTCGAGTTCATCCAGAGCCGCCTGATTCGGACTTCCAGCTGCGGCCGCCCAGCGTACCTTCGCGAGCGCCATCCACGGAAGGCTGGCGTGCCGATCCGCCCGGCGCACTGCGGCGGCGTGGCACCTGACCTCCTCGGTAGCCATGCGGACCGATACAAGGCACTGGCCGGCCGCAGCTCGTGGTAACCCAAGGATCGAGGATGCCGCGAGGGACTTGGAGCGCCTCCTGGAACGAGTGCACCTCGAGCATGCCAACGTGGCCGATGTTCTACCAAGCGCTGCTCGAGCGAACCGGTCTACGTACTCGTGCCCAAGGGAGCGGTGTTCCTCACCGAAGCACGGTGCGGCTCTTCGTGTGGGCGGGACGTGCGGGTCAGAACGTCGTCCCCTTCTTTGCGACGGTGCGCCGTGCAGCGCGGTGCGGCCGGCCCGGAACGGTCGGGCCGGCCGCAGCGCTCCTCAGCTGCGCGCGTGCCGGCGCAGCTTCATCGCCTCGGCGCGCGTCATGTGGCGGCCGAACGCGCGCCGCTGTGGCGCGTCGGTCGCGTCGATGCTGACGTCGTCGATGAAGATGTAACCGTCCGTGCTGCCACCGCCCGGATAGTCGTAGCGCAGCTCGATCGTGTGCGTGCCGCCGTCGGCGTGGCCGCCGATGTCGATCGAGTGCAGGCCGTAGCTCTCGTCCGGCTCGATCGCGGAGAGGTCGGTCGTCTCGATCGGCGTGCCGTCGATCGAGACCGTCAGCGTGCCGGCGACGTCGGGCAGCGCCGGCACGAAGCGCCAGTAGTTGAAGTAGGCGGGTCCGGCCGCCGGCAGCGTGACTTCCTGCGAGGCGACCTGGGTCTCGGGGTTCTCGCCACCCCAGCCGCCGAACCACAGCGCATACGCGCCGCCGTGCGTGGGCACGTTGGACGCGAAGTTGGTTGCGCCACCGGCGTTCGGGTTGCCGTCGACGCCGACCCAGTACGGGTTCGGGCCGAAGCTGCCCTCGGTCTCCTCGAAGCCGCCATCGGCGACGACCGGCGGCGGCGGCGGCGGGTCGAAGCCGTCGCCGAACACGTGGTCGACCGGCAGGTTCGCGCCGTCGACGACGATCGTGACCGGCCCGGTCGCGCCGAAGGTCCAGCCGGCCACGCGCGCGCCGTCGCCGCTGATCGCGGTCAGGCCACCCTGCAGCGGCAGCGGCAGTTCGCCGGGCAGCGCGATGCCGCGCTCGGCGAGGTAGTCGACCAGCATCTGCGAGCCGCCCGCCTCGGTCCAGAGGATCAGCGCGCGCGCCGGCGTGTCGAAGAAGCCGCTCGCACCGACGATCGTCCTGCCGTCGTCGCTGACGCCGAACGCGAACGGCATGTCGGGGATCGGCGTGATCTCGCCGGTCGCCACGTTCATGCGCCAGCCGCTGCCGACCGCCCACTGGCCGTTGCCGCTGACGCCGTCGGTCTCGCCGAGGTCGTTGCCGTCGGCATCGCGGACGTAGGTCGCGACGCGATCGACCCAGACCACGCCGCGGCGGAAACCGGTCTCCGGGTCGTCGCTCCAGCCGCCGACGACGCGGCCGTCCGCACTGACGACGTTCGCACGCGAGGCGCTGGTCGCGTTGTCGACCGGCAGGTCGACCACGCCGTCGGCCGCCGAGCGGTAGTACGCCTTGGCGACGCTGAAGTCGTCGCTCCAGGCGAGGCCGACCGCGGTGTCGTCGTCGGCGACGTCGTAGACGTCGACGTTGTCGGTGCCGGCCGGCAGGGGCAGGGCCAGCGGCGTGCCGCCGAGCGGCAGCAGCGCGGGCAGGTCGTGGCCGCCTTCGAACGATCCGCCGTCGATCGAGGTGGCGCCCGACACCGTGCCGAGGTTGTTCACCCCGTTCACGTAGACGAGGTCGGAGAGCCGTTCCTCCGTGCCGGTGGACGCCCTCCACAGCACGCCACCCGCGCCGAACACCGAGCCGACGAGGTATTCGCCGTTCTGCGAGAACTTGGTCGCCTGGGCATTCGGCGTCTGCAGCACGGTCACGGACCCGACGGCATGGGCGAGGCTGCCGGCCGAGACGAGGGCGGCGGCGAGCGCCGCGGCGAGCGGGGAATTGCGCATGGAATGACGACTCCTGGATGGAAGGCTGGATGGCCGGATGGCCGCTCGGGGCCGCGCAGGGGTGCGGTCCGATCCACGAACCTAGTGCGCCCGCCGGCCGACCGGACTCGCGTCGCATTCGCGGCGCATTCGCGCCGGTTTCGCGCCCCGTTTTCGCCCGGCCGGCCAGTGGCTTGCGTGCGTTCGATGCGCCGGCGCAGGGTGCTTTCGGCCCCGCGCGCGGCGAGGCCTTGGCCTCGGGCGTCGGCGTGGCGTCAGGGGCCGGCGTCGGCGCGGCGCAGCGGCGACGGCGCGGGGCGCGTCGCCGACCGCCGTTGCAGCGGCGCGGTGTAGCGCGCGGCCAGGCGCGGGTGGTGCGCGAGGATCGCCTGCGCCTCCCCGAGGTGCGCGCGGGCCGCGTCGGCGCGGCCGAGCGCGAACTCCGCCTCCGCGAGCGCGAGCGCCGCCTCGGCGATGCGGGGGCTCCGCGGCAGCTGCAGCCGGCGCCGCGCCGCGAGCGCCGCCTCGAGCGGCGCCACGGCGCCGGCGGCATCGCCCGTGGCCAGCCGAGCGCGGCCGTCGACGAGGTCGGCGTCGGCGACGAGCGAGCCGAGCGAAGGCGCCAGCGCGTGTGCGCGCGCGGCCGCGGCGAGCCTCGCCGCACGCCGCGACGCGCGTTCGGCCGCGCCGTCGAGCAGGTCGATCTCCGCCTCGGCGACGCCACGGTGCAGGCCGGACACGAACGCGATCGCCGCGTCGTCCGCGGGCGCCGGCAGGCTCCCCAGCTGCTCGCGTGCGACGGCCGCGCGGTTCGCGTCGAGCGCGGCGCGCACGCGCAGCATCGCCATCATCTCGTCCGGCGGGCGGCCGATGCGGGCGAGGATGTCCGAGGCCTCGACGATCGCGTGTTCCGCTTCGCCGTCGCGACCCTGCTCGAGCAGCGCGGCGGCCAGGCGCTGCAGCGTGCCGGCGACGAAGGCGCCGCCGCGATCGAACCCGCGCGCGAGCGCGACCGCCGCCTTCGCATCGGCGAGCGCGGCTTCGGGATCGCCCGCACGCAGCGCGGCGCGGCTGGCGACATTCAGAGCATAGGTGCGCAGGTGGTTCGCCTCGACGCCGTCGTCGCCGGTCGGCGCCGCGGCCTTCGCCTGCGACGCGTGCGCGAGCGCCTCGTCGAGGCGGTCCGCATTGCCGAGCGCGACCGCCATCGTCGTCTGCGCGCGCACGAGGTCGTAGTCGTGCTCGCCGCCGGATGCGCGCGCTTCGTCGATCGCATGCTGCAGCGACTCGCGCGCCTCGTCGTGGCGCATCGCGTAGCTCTGCGCCTCGCCGAGCTGGCGGTAGTAGGTCGACAGCATCGCCCTCGGTTCGATCGCCGGCAGGCGGCCGACCGCGACGGCGCGCTGCAACGCGTCGATCGATTCGGCGTGGCGCGCGCGGTAGAACGCGACCAGCCCCTTCAGGTAGAGCGCATCGGCGAGCTCGACCGACGGTGGCTGCGCATCGAAGATCGCGATCGCGGCATCGATCTCGCTCGCCGCGCGCGGCATGTCGGAACGATGGTGGCGCCCGGCCATCGCCGCCAGCAGCTGCCCGCGCAGGATGGAATCGTGTTCGCCGCGGCGGTCGAGGATCGCGCGCGCTTCCTCGAGCGCGGCATCGGTCTGCGCGTCGTCGGTGAGGCGCGCCAGCGCGAGCAGGTCGGTCGCGAGTTCGAGCGAGTCCGGGCCATGCGCCTCGCGGTCGGCCTGGATCGCGCTGCGCAGCAGCGGCACGCTGTCGGCGGCCAGCGCGAATTCGCCGTAGAGGTCGGTGAACAGGTGCAGTAGTTTGAGCTTCTGCAGCGGCGCATCGTCGAGTTCGCCGACGATCCGTTTCGCGCCGATGTCGAGCAGCTCGCGCGCGGTCGTCGCGCGCGCCTTCGCCGGATCGGGCTGGCGCATGCTCGCGTGGCGGAACAGCTGGACCAGGAACGCCTGCACGGCGGCCGCGCTGCGCGCCTCGTCGCGCGCCTTGCGCGCCTGCCAGGCGATGCCGGCGAGCGCGAACGCCATCGCGGCGAACACCGCGGTGGCGCTGGCGAGCCCGATCCAGTGCCGCCGTGCGAAGCGGCGCAGGTGGTAGCCGGTCGCGCCCGCGCGCGCGGCGACCGGCTCGTGCGCGAGGTGGCGGCGGATGTCGTCGGCGAGCGCGCGTGCATCGGGGTAGCGTTCGTCGGGATCGGCGCGCAGCGCACGGCGCACGATCGCATCGATATCGCCGCGCAGCTCGGCCGCGGCGACGCCGCCGTCGCCGGCGTGCCGGCTCGGCGCCGGCGCCGGCTTGTCCGCGAGGCGGCGCAGCGCGGCCGACATCGGTGCGCCCTCGCTCGTCCACGGCAAGCGCCCGGTGAGCAGTTCGAACAGCGTGACCCCGAGCGCGTACACGTCGGCCGGCGTGCCGATCAGGCCGCCCGTCAGCTGTTCCGGCGCGGCGTAGGCCGGCGACAGCAGCACGGTCTGCGTCGCCTCGCGCGCCCGCGCGGGATCGAGCAGCCGCGCGATGCCGAAATCGAGCAGTTTCGCGCGGCCTTCGCGCGTGACGAGGATGTTGGCCGGCTTGATGTCCCGGTGCACGACCAGGCGCGTGTGCGCGTACGCGACGGCGTCGCAGACCTGCAGGAAGAGTTCGAGGCGCTCGCGCAGCGGCAAGGCACGGGCGTGCTCCGTCAGGCACACGCCCTCGACGTACTCGATGACCAGGTGGGCGTCGCCGTTGGTGTCGACGTCGGCCTCGTACAGGCGCGCGATGCCCGGGTGCTCGAGCGAGGCGAGGATCGCGCATTCGGTCGCGAAGCGCTCGCGCGTGGCGCTGTCGGCGTCGCGCAACAGCTTGATCGCCGCGCGTTGCGCATAGCCGCCGCCCTCGCGCTCGGCGAGCCAGACCTCGGACGATCCGCCGCGACCGATGCGCCGCACCAGCCGGTACGCGCCGACGCGGAGCCCGCCCGCGAACCGCGCCGGCAGCGCCGCATCGGCTTCGGCGCGCAGCGGTGGGCGCTCGAGGAAGCCGCCGTCGGATTCGGCCAGGCGCACCAGTCGCTCGATCCGCTCGCGGAAGGCGGCGTCGCCGCCGCAGGCCTGTTCGAGCAGGCGGGCGCGCCGCGCCGGCGCGCAGGCGAGCACGCGCGCGAGCAGCGCTTCCACCTCGATCACGCGGCGCGTCGTCGTTTCCAAGCGACTGGCTCCCCCGCAGGTCGGCGCCGGGCCGGTGACCAGTATCCCACCGGCCACGGTCGGCTTGTCATGCGGTGGTAGTTACGCCCTGGCGCGCCCGAATCCGCCGCCGCGGCGTGGCCTTTGCGCGCCCGGCGCCGTTTCTCCACAATCGCCGCCATGGACGGGCCGCCGGCTGCCGACAACCCCACCGCCTTGCTGGTGGAGGCGTTCTACGCGGACCTGCAGCGCCTCGCGCGGCGCGAGCGCCGGCGCGTGGACGGTCGCAGCGAGACGCTGAGCACGACCGCGCTCGTGCACGAGGCCTACCTCAAGCTCGCCCGACGCGACGTGTTCGAGAGCGAGGCCCACTTCCTCAATACCGCCGCGCTGGCGATGCGCCAGGTGCTGGTCGGCCATGCGCGCGCGCGCCTGCGCGACAAGCGCAACGCGGGCCAGCCGCTGCTCGACGCCGACGCGGTGGAGCTGCTCGCCGAGAGTGACGAGCGCGTGGTCGCGCTGGACGAGGCGCTGACCGCGCTCGAGAAGGAATCGCCGCGCCTCGCGCGCATCGTCGAGTGTCGCTACTTCGCCGGCTACTCCGAACAGGAAACGGCGCTCGCGCTCGGCATCTCGGTGCGCACGGCCCAGCGCGACTGGGTCGCCGCGAAAGCCCTGCTCTACGAGGCCCTCGGCCAGTAGCCGCGCTGCGACGCCCCCCCCGGCGTCGCCTCCGATCGCCTGGACGCGTGACGTGGCGCCGCCCCCGCGGCGCAGCGGAACGGTCGGTGACCGCTCCGGCACCCGCACCCGAACCCGCCTTCCCTTCGTGTGCTTCGCGTTCCGGGCTCCCGCCCCGGCGTGCCGCGCGCGAAACGCAAAAAAAAAAACCTTCCCCGTTGCCGGGGAAGGTTCGCTACAGGCGGCGCGCAGCTGGGGAGGGAGAGAGGTAGCGCGCGCCGCCGTCCCGAGCGTCACTTGGAAATGTCGACGTCCTTCGTCTCGCGCAGGAAGAACGTGCCGATCACGAACGTCATCGCCGCCACGATCACCGGGTACCACAGGCCGGAGTAGATGTCGCCGGTCGCGGCGACGATCGCGAACGCGGTCGTCGGCAGGAAGCCGCCGAACCAGCCGTTGCCGATGTGGTAGGGCAGACTCATCGAGGTGTAGCGGATGCGGGTCGGGAACAGCTCGACCAGCCACGCCGCGATCGGGCCGTACACCATCGTCACGTAGATCACGAGGATGGTCAGGATCAGCAGCAGCATGCCCTGGTTGATCTGCGCCGGGTCGGCCTTGGCCGGATAGCCCGCGGTCGTCAGCGCATTCTTGAGCTCGGCGTTGAACTCGTCCGAGCGCGTCTTGAACGCGGCGCCTTCCAACGTGGTGCCGTCGAACGACTGGATCGTCGTCGAACCGACCTTCACGCTCGCCGTCGCACCGGCCGGCGCGGCCTCGTTCGAGTACGGGATGCCGCCCTTCGCCAGCGCGCTCTTGATCACGTCGCAGTCGCTGGTGAAGGTCTTCTTGCCGATCGGGTCGAACTGGAAGCTGCACCGCGCCGGATCCGCCACGACCACGACCGGGCTGTTCTTCGCCGCGCTCTCGATCGCCGGGTTGCCGTAGTGGGTCAGGGCCTTGAACAGCGGGAAGTAGGTCAGCACCGCGAGCAGGCAGCCGAGCATGATGATCGGCTTGCGGCCGATCTTGTCGGACAGCGCGCCGAAGACGACGAAGAACGGCGTCGCGATCAGCAGCGCGCCGGCGATCAGCAGGTTCGACGTCACCGCCTCGATCTTCAGCACCTGGGTCAGGTAGAACAGCGCGTAGAACTGGCCGCAGTACCACACCACCGCCTGGCCGGCGGTCGCGCCGAGCAGGGCCAGCAACACGACCTTGCCGTTGTCCCAGCGCGCGAACGATTCGGTCAGCGGCGCCTTCGATTGACGGCCCTCGGCCTTCATCTGCTGGAACAGCGGCGACTCGTTCAGCTGCAGGCGGATGTAGACCGAGATCGCGAGCAGCAGCGCCGAGATCACGAACGGGATGCGCCAGCCCCAGGTGTCGAACTCCGCCCCGAGCATCTTGCGGCAGAGCAGGATCACGATCAGCGAAAGGAACAGGCCGAACGTCGCCGTGATCTGGATGAAGCTGGTGTAGAAGCCGCGCTTGCCCGGCGGCGCGTGTTCGGCGACGTAGGTGGCCGCGCCGCCGTACTCGCCGCCGAGCGCGAGGCCCTGCAGCAGTCGCAGCACGATCAGCAGGATCGGTGCCGCGACGCCGATGGTCGCGTAGGTGGGCAGCACGCCGACCAGGAACGTCGACAGGCCCATGATGACGATCGTGATCAGGAACGTGTACTTGCGCCCGATCATGTCGCCGAGCCGGCCGAACAGGATCGCGCCGAACGGACGCACCGCGAAGCCGGCGGCGAAGGCGAGCAGCGCGAAGATGAAGCCGCTGGTCGGGTTCAGGCCGGAGAAGAACTGCTTGGCGATGATCGCCGCGAGCGAGCCGTACAGGTAGAAGTCGTACCACTCGAACACGGTGCCGATGCTCGACGCGATGATGACGCGCTTGTGACCCGTGGTGAGGGGCTTGGCGCCTGGCATGGGTGCGGCTGTGCTGGCCATCTGGGGGTTCCTCCGCGGGTCAGAACGAATACTTCGTGGTGAACTGCAGGCGCGTGATGTCGCCTTCCAGCCCGCTTTCGATCGTGCGCCGGCCGACCATCAGCTCGGCACCGATGTCGAGCTTCGCGTACGGCGAATAGAACACGTTCCAGCGCAGGCTCTGCGAGGACTTCGTGGCGCCGCCGCCGGTGAGCGCGATGTCGTTGTCGTACTGGCTGCGCGCGTACATCAGGTTCATGCGCCAGCCCTTGGTGAACGCATGGCGCCAGGCGACGTAGCCGGCGATGCCATCGAGCGAGTCGAAGTTGCCGTTGGCGTCGAGTTCGGCGTCGCCGGTGATGCCGAGGCCGATGTAGCGGCTGAAGCCGCTGCCGGCCGTGACCTGGTAGCGCAGGTCGTCGTTCGCGCCGATGTTCCACTTGCCGCCGATGGTCAGCGCGCCGCCGAACTGGTCGTCCTTCGCGCGCGGCGTGGTGCTCGTCGCGACACGGTCGATCTTCAGGTCGCGCAGCAGGGCGCCGACGCCGAACGAACCCCAGTCGCCCTTCCAGCCGTAGCGCATCGTGAGGTCGGGCATCACGCCGCGGTCGGACTGCAGCGTCGCGCCGCCGCCGTTGGGGATGATCGTCGTCTCGGGGTTCTCCAGCGACACCGAGAAGCCGCCCTTGGTGTAGCGGATCTGCGACTGGCGCACGAAGATCACGCCGTCGGTCGGGCCGATGAAGTCGACCGCTTCCGGCAGCGCGGCGACGTCGACGAGGTTGGACCAGGTCTGGCCGGCCAGCCAGTTGTTCCAGTACGCATAGGCATGGCGCACGGTGACGCCGTAGGTGTTGGTCGCGACCTGGGTGCCGAGCGCATTGCCGAACAGGTCCATCTCGAGGAAGGCGCCGAGCTTGTCGCCGCCGTCGGTCACGCTGTCGACGCCGAAGTTGAAGCGCGAGAACTTCGCGTGCGCGTCGTAGTCGGTGCCGGCGCTGCGACCACCGACCGGGGTCTGGCTCGGCACGTACAGCGCGCGGCCGGCGGCACCGTCGGCGAGCTGGCCGTCGCTGGTGTGGGTCGCGAGGAAGTCGGCCTTGATGAAGCCGCCGAAGCGGAACGTGGTGTTCGGCGGCGAGCCGGGCGTGATCGTCGTTTCCTGGATCGGCGGCTTGCCGCCGACCGTGGCGGTCGCCTTCGGCAGTGGCGCATTCGCCGCGACCGGCGTCGCCGGTGCCGCGGCAGCCGCTGCGCGCTGCGCGCGTACTTCGCCGATCAGTTCCTGCAGCTGGCGTTCGAGTTCGCTGACGCGTTGCTCGAGCGCGGCTTCGCGCTTGGCGTCGGCGAGCGCGGTCGCGGGCAGCGCGAGGCTGCAGGCGAGCGCGAGCGCGCTGGCGCGCAACACGAGGCGTGTCGTCGTTTGCATGGCTCTCCCCTCCCGGTGGATGGTGGTTCTCGCCGGCTCGCGCCGGCGGCCCCTGCCCCGCAATGGGCATGGTGCGGCCGAGATTGCCCGCATGCCGGTGGCGGTCCTATTCGCCAAAGGTCGCGATTCGACCAAAGTCGTAGCGCGGCCACGCCGCGCGCGCGGCGGCGCTACCATGGGAAGCCACACATGCTGCAGCGAAACATGACCATGCCGACCCTGCACGAAGTCCCCGCCTCCTTCGCCGCGCGCGCGCGCATCGACAAGGCCGCCTACGAGCGCGACTACGCCGAATCGGTTCGCGACCCGGTCGCGTTCTGGGACCGCGTCGGCCGGCGACTGGACTGGATCCGGCCGTACACCGAGGTCAAGGACGTCTCCTTCGATGCCGACGACCTGCACATCCGCTGGTACGCCGACGGCCAGCTCAACGTCGCCGCGAACTGCCTCGACCGCCACCTCGCCACGCGTGGCGACAAGACCGCGATCATCTGGGAAGGCGACGACCCGGCACAGTCGCGCCGGATCAGCTACCGCGAACTGCACGCCGAGGTCTGCAAGGCGGCGAACCTGCTCGCCAACCTCGGTGTCGGCAAGGGCGACCGCGTCGCGATCTACCTGCCGATGATCCCGGAGGCCGCGGTCGCGATGCTCGCCTGCGCGCGCCTCGGCGCCGTGCACACGGTCGTGTTCGGCGGCTTCTCGCCCGACTCGCTCGCCGGCCGCATCGCCGACTCCGGCTGCAAGCTCGTCATCACCGCCGATGAGGGCGTGCGCGGCGGCAAGAAGGTGCCGCTGAAGGTCAACGTCGACGAGGCGCTGCAGCGCCCCGGCACGAACAGCGTCGAAACCGTGCTGGTCGTGCGCCACACCGGCGGCGCGGTCGAGATGCAGCCGCCGCGCGACCGCTGGTGGCACGCGCTGATGGAAGGGCAGCCGGCGACGCACGAACCCGTCGCGGTCGGCGCCGAGGACCCGCTGTTCATCCTCTACACCTCCGGCAGCACCGGCAAGCCGAAGGGCGTGCTGCACACGACCGGCGGCTACCTCGTGTTCGCCAGCTACACGCACGAGTGCGTGTTCGACCTGCGCGAGGACGACGTCTACTGGTGCACCGCCGACGTCGGCTGGGTCACCGGCCACAGCTACCTCGTGTACGGGCCGCTCGCCAACGGCGCGACCACGGTGATGTTCGAGGGCGTGCCGAACTGGCCCGACACGAGCCGCTTCTGGCAGGTCGTCGACAAGCACCAGGTCACGCTGTTCTACACCGCGCCGACCGCGATCCGCGCGCTGATGCGCGAGGGCGAGGCGCCGGTGAAGAAGGCCTCGCGCGCGAGCCTGCGCCTGCTCGGCTCGGTCGGCGAGCCGATCAACCCGGAGGCATGGGAGTGGTACTGGCGCGTCGTCGGCGACGGCCGCTGCCCGGTCGTGGACACCTGGTGGCAGACCGAGACCGGCGGCATCCTGATCACGCCGCTGCCGGGCGCGATCGCGCAGAAGCCGGGGTCCGCGACGCTGCCGTTCTACGGCATCAAGCCGGCGATCGTCGATGCCAACGGCACGATCCTCGAGGGCGCGACCGAAGGCAACCTCGTCCTGACCGACTCCTGGCCGGGCCAGATGCGCACGGTCTACGGCGACCACCAGCGATTCATCGACACCTATTTCCGCACCTATCCCGGCATGTACTTCACCGGCGACGGCGCGCGCCGCGACGGGGACGGCTACTACTGGATCACCGGCCGCGTCGACGACGTCATCAACGTGTCCGGCCACCGCCTCGGCACCGCCGAGGTCGAGAGCGCGCTGGTCGCCCACCCGAAGGTCGCCGAGGCGGCCGTGGTCGGCTACCCGCACGACATCAAGGGGCAGGGCATCTACGCCTACGTCACGCTGAAGAGCGGCGAGGAGCCGAGCGAGGAACTGCGCAAGGAACTCGTCGCCTGGGTGCGCAAGGAGATCGGCCCGATCGCCTCGCCGGACCAGCTGCAGTGGGCGCCGGGCCTGCCGAAGACGCGTTCGGGCAAGATCATGCGCCGCATCCTGCGCAAGATCGCGGAGAATGCCCCCGACCAGCTCGGCGACACCTCGACCCTGGCCGACCCGTCCGTGGTGCAGAACCTCGTCGAGCAGCGGCTGGTGAGGTGAAGCCGGGGATGTGGACCGGGAGCGGTGATTCGAGAGAGAACGAGCCACGCATCGGAACCCGCAGTCGACCGCAACGGCCCATGAGTCACCCCTCCCCATCGCCCGCCGCGTCCTCCGCATGCGCGAAGTCCTGATCGCCGACGACCACCCGCTGTTCCGTGACGCGCTCAAGCGGGCGGTGCAGACGGAATGGCCGAACGCGCTGCTGCACGAGGCGGAGAGCGTACCGGCGCTGCAGCACCTCGCCGACGCGCATCCGGACGCGGACCTGCTCCTGCTCGACCTGCACATGCCGGGGGCGAGCGGCTTCTCCGCGCTGGTGCACCTGCGCGGCCAGTATCCGGCGCTGCCGATCATCGTCGTTTCCGCGCACGAGGAGAACGCGGTCGTCGCGCGCGCGATCGCGCACGGTGCCTCGGGCTACATTCCCAAGTCGGCCTCGGTCGGCGCGATCACCGACGCCGTGCGCAGCGTGCTCGCCGGCGACGTCTGGTGGCCCTCGCGCGGCGCGACCGCCTCGCCGCTGCAGCCGGACGAGGCCGATGCCGCGGCACGCATCGCCGAACTCACGCCGCAGCAGTTCCGCGTCCTCGCGATGATCGCCGAGGGCATGCTCAACAAGCAGATCGCCTACGACCTCGGCGTGTCCGAGGCGACCGTGAAGGCGCACATGACCGCGATCATGCGCAAGCTCGGCGTCGGCAATCGCACCCAGGTCGCCCTGCTCGCGAGCCACCTCGCCCTCGATGACGAATCGCTGTCCTGACCGACCCTCGCGCGTCGGGATTTTTCCGGGGCGAGAAGCCTGAGACACCGAGGACACGAAGGAAGGGCGCGGCCAGGCTCGAACCACGCAGCACCCGGAGACCCGCGCCACCGATTTCCTCCATGCATGGCGGCGAGCGTCGCCCCGGCCCTCCGCTACGTCACCCGGCAGGGAACGCCAGGAACATGACGCACGCCGGCAGCACGCAGGGCGCGTGCATTCGCCGCGCGCGCTGGCGGGAGAGCCCGACGCGCGCAGCGCGGCGGGTTCCACGCCGCTGCTTCCCGACCATCGCGCGATGACCGATCAGGTCGCCGCGGTCCGTTCGTCGGTGCCGCGCCGCGCGCGACGGCCAAGCTGGGCGATCAGCGCGCGTAGCGCGGCGGGGCGGATCGGCTTGTGCAGGACGACATAACCGGCGCTGCGTGCCTGCGCGAGCAGGTCGGCGCCGTGGTCGGCGGTCAGCAAGGCGCCCGGCGGCGGCGGATCGCAGGCGCCGCGCACGCGTTCGAGCGCGTCGAGGCCGTTCTCGCCGCGGTCGAGGTGGTAGTCGGCGAGGACGAGGTCGGGCCGGCGGCGCGCGACCGCGGCGAGCGCCTCGTCGACGCCGCCGGCGAGGTCGACGCCGACGCCCCACTGGGCGAGCAGGGTCGCCATGCCGTCGAGGATCGAAGCGTCGTTGTCGATGCACAGCACGTGCAGGCCTTCGGCGAGGCCGACCGTGCGCGCCGGGCCGCTCGCGGCGCGGCGCTCGCGCGCGACCGGTGCCGCGCGCGGCACGGTGACGGAGAACACGCTGCCGCGGCCCGGCTGCGAGGCGAGGCCGAGGCGGTGGCCGAGCAGGCGCGCCATGCGCTCGCAGATCGCCAGGCCGAGGCCGAGGCCCTTCTCGCCCCACGGCGAGACCTGCGCGCCGCGATGGAATTCGTCGAAGATGACGCTCTGCTGCTCGGGCGAGATGCCCGGGCCGGAATCGCGCACCTCGATGCGCCAGGCGTCATCGCCGGCGCGGCGCACGCCGAGCAGCACGCTGCCGTTGCGCGTGTAGCGCAGCGCGTTCGCGAGGAAGTTCTGCAGGATCCGCCGCAGCAGTTGCGGGTCGGTGCGCACCCAGGCGCGGGTGTCGGCGAAACGCAGGCGGATCGAGCGCGCGCCCGCCTGCACGCCGAACTGGTGCCGCAGCGGCTCGACCACGTCGGCGACCGAGACCACGTCGATCTCCGCGCGGTACTTTCCGGCGTCCAGGCGCGACGCCTCGAGCAGCGCGTCGAGCAGCTCCTCGGCCGCCTTGAACGCGGCGTCGATGCGTTCGGCCAGGCGGCCGGTCTCGCCGTCGAGGTTCGGCTGCTGGCGCAGCGCCGAGGTGAACAGGCGCGCCGCGTTCAGCGGCTGCAGCAGGTCGTGGCTCGCGGCGGCGAGGAAGCGCGTCTTGGACAGGTTGGCCGCCTCGGCCAGGCGCTTGGCCTGCTCCTGCGCGAGCAGGGCTTCGGACAGCTCGCGCGTGCGCTGCCCGACGCGCTGCTCGAGCGTCTCGTTCGCCTCGATCAGCGCCTGCTCCGCGCGCTTGTAGGCGGTCACGTCGGTGAAGGTCGTGAGGTAGCCACCGCCGGGCAGCGGGTCGCCGCGCGTCTCGATCACGCGGCCGTCGCTGCGCGTGCGCAGGTAGATGTGCGGGCGCGCGCCGCGCAGGTGCGCGAGGCGCTTGCGCACGTGGTGCTCGACGTCGCCGGCGCCGAGCAGGCCGCGTTCGGCGTTGTGGCGGATCAGGTCCGCGACCGGCCTGCCGACGTAGACGAAGCCTTCGGGGTAGTCGAAGAAGTCGAGGTAGCGGCGATTCCACGCCACGATGCGCAGGTCGGCGTCGACCACGCTGATGCCCTGCATCATGTTCTCGAACGTGACCGCCATCAGCTCGCGGTTGAAGCGCAGCTCCTGCGACGCCTCGTCGAGCATCGCCACCGTTTCGGAGAGATCCAGGCCGGTGCCGCGCAGTGCGCTGGTCAGCATGCGCCGCGCCGAGGCCGAGCCGATCGAGCTCGCCAGCAGGCGCTCGGTGAACTGCAGCAGCGCGCGGTCGGCCCAGGCCTCGTTCGAGGCCGCGACCGGGTCGTCCTGCGCGTAGGCGGCGAATGCGCGCTCGGTGCCGCGCTCGCCGACGATGCGCTCGGCGATCGCGCGCAGGTCGCCGACGCGCACGCGCCCGCGCCACTCGGCCACCGTCGGCTGGCGCACGGTCGCGGTGTTGAGGAACGCGTCCGCGCGCAGGCGCTCGTCCACGCCGGGCCGGAAGCGCAACGAGACGAACACGAACAGCGCGATGTTGAACAGCAGCGACCAGAACGTGCCGTGCGTGAGCGGGTCCCAGCCCTGCAGGTTGAACAGCGCCTCCGGACGCAGCCAGTCGATGCCGTGCGGCCCGCTCGCGAGCCAGGTCGCGCCGAGCCAGCCGGCGCGAGACAGCGTCGGCAGCAGCAGCGTGTAGCCCCAGACGACGAAGCCGCCGACCAGGCCGGCGATCGCGCCGACGCGGCTCGCGCTGCGCCAGTACAGGCCGCCGACGATCGACGGCGCGAACTGCGCGACCGCGGCGAACGAGAGCAGGCCGATCGCGGCGAGGTTCTGGTTCTGCGTGCTGACGCGGTAGTAGGCGAACGCGGCCAGCGCGAGCAGCACGATCGTGACCCGGCGCACGCCGAGCACGATGCCGGAGAGGTCTTCGCGCTGCTCGAGGTGCAGGGCGCGCACGCGCAGCAGCGCCGGCATCACGAGGTCGTTGCTGACCATCGTCGCGAGCGCGACCGAGGCGACGATCACCATGCCGGTCGCGGCCGAATAACCGCCGATGAAGCCGAGCACGGCGAGCAGGCGCTCGCCGTTCGCCAGCGGCAGCCACAGCACGTAGGCGTCCGGTGCGACGGCGTGGCCCTGCGCGGCGACCGCGCCGGCGTAGGCGATCGGCAGCGCGAACAGGCAGATCACCGCGAGATAGGCCGGGAACAGCCAGCGCGCGCGGCGCACGTCGGCGCGGTCCTCGCACTCGACCACGCCGACCTGGAACTGGCGCGGCAGGCAGAAGATCGCGGTGAACGCGAGCAGGGTCTGCACCAGGAAGCCGGTCGGCAGGCCGCCCTCGGCCGCCTCGACGAACGGCCGCGCGAACACCTCGAGATCGATCCCGCGCGTCAGCGCGTAGGCGCCGACCGCGACGAACGCGAGCAGCTTGACCAGCGATTCGGCCGCGATCGCGAGCATCATGCCGTGGTGGTGCTCGGTCGCGTCGATGGTGCGCGTGCCGAACAGGATCGCGAAGATCGCGAGCACCAGCGCGATGTACAGCGCGTTGTCGCCGAACGGCGAATCGGCGCGGCCGCCGGTGCCGGCGAGCACATCGAAGCTCATGCCGACCGCCTTCAACTGCAGCGCGAGGTAGGGCACGATCGCGACGACCGCGATCAGCGCGACCAGCGCGCCGAGCGTGTGCGACTTGCCGAAGCGCGAACCGATCAGGTCGGCGATCGAGGTGATGCGACGTTCCTTCGCCACCACCACGAGCCGCTCGAACAGGCCGAAGCCGACCACGAACAGCAGGATCGGGCCGAGGTAGATCGGCAGGAACGCGAGGCCGTCGCGGGCGGCCGAGCCGACCGCGCCGTAGAAGGTCCAGGACGAGCAGTACACCGCCAGCGCGAGGCTGTAGACGATCGGCCGCAGCCATGCGCGCACCGGGTAGAGCGGCCTGCGGTCGCCGTAGTAGGCGAGGCCGAACAGGCCGGCGACGTAGGCGATCGCGACGAACAGCAGCACCCAGCGTGGGATCATCGAAACCTCCGCGGCGAACCGCCGCCGGGCGATCATACGCCGCGCCGCTACAATGGCGCGTCGCCCCCTGCCCGCAGACGATGAGCTTCCTCGACACGCTGATCCAGCTGTTCGCCGAACATGGCTACGTGGCCGTGTTCGTCGCGCTGTTGCTCAGCGGCTTCGGCGTGCCGATCCCGGAGGACATCTCGCTGGTTGCCGGTGGCATCATCGCCGGCCTCGGCCACGCCGACGTGCGCATCATGTGCCTGGTCGGGCTGGCTGGCGTGCTCGTCGGCGATTCCGTGGTGTTCCTCGTCGGCCGCACCTTCGGCGTGCGCGCGCTGCGCGTGCGCTGGATCGCGCACGTGCTGACGCCGCGCCGGCACGCACAGGTCAAGGCGAAGTTCTCGCGTTACGGCAGCCGCCTGATGTTCATCGCGCGCTTCCTGCCCGGCCTGCGCACCGCGGTGTTCCTGACGGCCGGCATGTCGCAGCGCGTCTCGTTCCTGCGCTTCATCGCGTTCGACGGCCTCGCCGCGCTGCTGTCGGTGCCGTTCTGGGTCTGGCTCGGCTGGTTCGGCGCGGGCCACCGCGAATGGGTCATGCAGCAGTTGCACCGCAGCCAGGAGGTGCTGTTCGCGCTGCTCGGCGTGCTCGTGATCCTGGTCGTGGCGTGGACCTGGCGCCGCGGCCGGGAACGCCTGCGCCGCCTGCAGGAATACCGCGAGCGCCGCGCCGACCGCTCGCGCTGACGCGCCGCGCGCGTCGCCGTTCGCGGATCAGGCGGGGCGGAAGCGCCGGCCGACCTCGTCGAAGCGCGGCATCGAGGGCGCCGCGCCCGCCCGTTCGGTCGCCAGTCCCGCGCAGCGGTTCGCGTGCACGACCATCTCGCGGAACGGGCGCGCGTCGAAGCGCACCATCGCCGCGACCAGGGCGCCAGAGAACGCATCGCCGGCACCGGTCGTGTCGACTGCGCGCACGTCCGCCGCGGGCACGCGGTAGCAGGCCTCGGCGTCGCCGCGGCGGTCCGCGCCGTGCGAGACGAAGCAGCCGGCCGCGCCGAGCGTGACGACGACGCCGGCGTCGCCGAGGCGGCGCGCGAGCGCGTGCAGCGCGGCATCGTCGGCCGCGGCGAGCCTGGCCGGGTCGACGCGTTCGCCGGCGACGCGCTCGAGCAGCAGCGCGAACTCGGTCTCGTTCGGCGTGAGCAGGTCGCACTGTGCGAGCAGCGCCGCGTCGGCGCGCATCGGCGCGGGGTTCAGCACGCGCACGAGCCCGTGACGCGCGCCGAGCGCGAGCGCATGGCGCGTCGCGTCGAGGTTGTTCTCGAGCTGTACCAGCAGCACCCGCGCCGCCGCGAACGCGTCCGCCGCGCCATCGAGGAAGCCCGGATCGAGGCGCTCGTTGGCGCCGAGCGCGACGATGATGCGGTTCTGGCCGTCGCTCTCGAGCACGATGCAGGCGCTGCCGGTCGCAGCGTCGTCGCGCACCTGCCAGCGTGCGTCGATGCCCTCGACGGCGGCGAATCGACGCGCGTTCGCGCCGGCGGCGTCGGCACCGGTCGCGGCGATGAACGCCGTCGCCACGCCCTGGCGCGCGCACGCGACCGCCTGGTTGAAGCCCTTGCCGCCGGGCAGGCTGCGGAAGTCCTCGCCGCGGCGCGTCTCGCCCGCCTGCGGCGCGGCGTCGACGCGCCAGGCGTAGTCCTGGTTGTAACTGCCGACGACGAGCGCGGCCGCGGCCACGTGCCCCTGCTCAGAGCTGCTCGAGCACGCCCGCGATGGTCGCGGTCATGAAGGTCGCGAGCGAACCGCCGAGCACCGCGCGCAGGCCGAAGCGCGCGAGGTCGGCGCGCCGGTTCGGCGCGAGGCCGCCGATGCCGCCGATCTGGATCGCGATCGAGGAGAAGTTGGCGAAGCCGCACAGCGCGTAGGTCGCGATCAGCTGGCTCTCCTTGGAGAGCTCGCCGAGGTGCCTGGACATGTCGACGTAGGCGACGAACTCGTTGATGACGACCTTCTGGCCGATGAAGCTGCCGACCAGCGAGGCGTCGTGCCAGGGCACGCCGATCAGCCACGCGACCGGCGCGAGCAGCCAGCCGAAGATCGTCTGCAGCGACAGCTCGACCGGATGCCCGGCGCTCGCCGTCAGCCACGCGTTGATGGTCGAGCCCTCGGCGCCCCACGCATGCGCGCCGAGCCACTGGATCGGGCCGTTGATCAGCGCGATCAGGGCGATGAACGCGAGCAGCATCGCGCCGACGTTGAGCGCGAGGCGCAGGCCGTCCGCGGCGCCGGTCGCGGCGGCGTCGATCACGTTCGCGGTCGTCTTCTCGACCTCGAGCTTGACCGTGCCGCGCGTCAGCGGCTCGCCCGTCTCCGGCACCAGCAACTTGGCCAGCATCAGCGTCGCCGGCGCCGCCATGATGCTGGCGGTCAGGAGGTGCTTGGCGAAGAACTGGCGTTGCACCGGGTCGTCGCCGCCGAGCAGGCCGACGTAGGCGGCCATGACCGAGCCGGCGATGTGCGCCATGCCGCCGATCATGACCGTCATCAGTTCCGATGGCGTCATCCGCTCGATGTACGGCTTGATCGTCAGCGGCGCCTCGGTCTGGCCGATGAAGACGCTCGCGCAGACGCTGGTCGTCTCCGCGCCGGACACGCGCATGACCTTCGTGATGACCCAGGCCATGCCCTTGACGATCTTCTGCATCACGCCGAGGTGGTAGAGCACGCCGGTCAGCGAGGCGAAGAAGATGATGGTCGGCAGCACCTGCACGGCGAACACGAAGCCGAACCTCGACGTGTCCATGAAGTTGCCGAAGATGAACTCCGAGCCGACGCGGACGAAGTCGAGCAGGCGCACGAAGCCGGTCGCGATCGCGTCGAACACGTCGCGGCCGAGCGGCAGCTTGAGCACGACCGCGGCGAACACGATCTGCAGCACGACGCCGGTGCCGACCAGCTTCCAGTCCACCGCACGCTTGTCGTTCGAGAACGCGAACGCGATCGCGATCAGCACGGCGAGCCCGAACAGCCCGAACGCGATGTGTCCCAGCGCCTGCATGCGTGGATTCCCCAGGTCGCCTCTGCACGGGCGAAAGTCCGCGCAGCGTAGAGCAGCCGGTTCGGGCCGCGCAAGGCACGCCGCGGCGGCGGACGCGCTATCCTCGCGGCCTGCGCTGGCGACGGAGGTCGAGGACGGATGGCGGCGATCGCCCGCACGCACGGTGGCATGCCCGCGCTCGCGCCGTTCGCGTGCGCACTGCTGTTCAGCGTGCTGGTCGCGGCCGGCGCGGCGACGCTGGTGCAGTGGCTGGACCCTGCGCTCGCGGCCGCCGCGGCGTCGCCGGCGCTGCTCTTCCCGAATGCGCTGCCGACGCTGCTGCTGGCCTGGCTGCTGCTCGCGCTGACGCGCCGGCCGGTGTTCTCGGCCGGGCTTGCGTTGCTGCTGCTGTACCTGCTGTACGAGGCCAATGCGCTGAAGTGGCACCTGCTGGACACGCCGGTGCTGCCGTCCGATTTCGTCCTGCTCGGCCACCTCGGCGACGGTGGCGGCCTGCTGCTGCGCTACGTGTCGCGGTCCGCGCTCGCCGCGCTCGTCGCCGCGGCGGCGTTCGCGGCCGCGCTGGCCTGGATCGAGCGGCCCCTGGCGCACCTGCACGGCTGGCCGCGCGTGCTGCTGCTCGCGCTCGCGTTCGGCGCCTGCGCGAGCCTGTTCGCCGGCGTGCGGCCGTGGTCGAGCGTCTACGCGGCCGAGGAAGACGGCTTCATGCGCTGGTCGCCGTCGGAGTCGGCACTGCGCAGCGGCCTGCCGAGCACGCTCGTGCGCTTCGCCTGGCACACCCGCTTCGTGTTGCCGCCGCCCGACCGCGTGGCGGCGGCGCGGTTCCTCGAGGCGCAGGCGCCGGCACCGCCGGCCGGCGGCGGGGAGCCGCCCGACATCGTCGTGCTGCAGAGCGAATCGTTCTTCGATCCCGCGCGCCTGCGCGGCCTGGAGCCGGAGCAGGTATTGCCCGGGTACCGCCGCGTCGCCGCGAGCGCGCGCCATGGCGAGGTGTGGGTGCCCGCGTACGGCGGCGGCACGATCCGCACCGAGTTCGAGGTGCTGACCGGCATCGGCATGCGCTACTTCCCCTCGGTCGAATACCCGTATTTCCGCCTCACCGCGGCGCCGGTGCCGAGCCTGGCCAGCGTGCTCGCGGCGCACGGCTACCGCACGATCGCCATCCATCCGCACGAACGCGAGTTCTGGAACCGCGCGTACGCGTTCCGCAACCTCGGTTTCGACGAGTTCGACGACGTCGAGGCCTTCGGCGACGACGCCGCGCGCGCCGGCTGGTACATCGGCGACGAGGCACTCGTCGACCACGTGCTCGCGCGCCTCGACGCCGCGCCCGCGCCGGCATTCGTGTTCGCGATCAGCATGGAGAACCACGGTCCGTACCGCGGCTATCCCGGCGCGGACGGCGAGGCGGTGCGGCGCCAGCCGGTGCCGCCCGGGCTCGACGGCGACGCGGCGGCGGAGCTGCGCGGGTACCTGTACCACCTCGCCAACGCGGACCGTTCGCTCACCCGCCTCGTCGACGCGCTGCGGCAGCGACCGCGCCGCTCCGTGCTGCTGTTCTACGGCGACCACCTGCCGGCACTGCCCGACGTCTACGACCGTACCGGCTTCGACGACGGCGCGATCGGCCCGCACCAGCCCGTGCCGTGGCTGCTGGTGGACAGCGCGCGTGCGCACCCCGCGCCGGCCGAGTCGACCGCGGCGTTCTACCTGCCGGCGCTGCTGCTCGCCGAGGCCGGCATCGACGACCCGTTCTTCGCCGCGCTCGAAGCTGCGCGAGCCGGCGACCACCCGGCGCGCGGCTGGACCCCGTTCGACGATGACGCGCTGCGTGCGCTGGCGCGCATGCGCCAGCTCGGCGAGCCGATGCCGGTCGTGCGCTGAGGACGTGCACCGGAGGCCATGGCTGTGGTTAGAATCCCGCCGCGCCGCCGACGGCGCGGGGAGGATGCCGCATGCCATCGGTCAGCCGAACGCCGTACGTGGTGCGCGATGCGCTCGGCGCGCACGTCGAAGCCGCGCGCGACACGGTCGAGGACACCGCGCGCCTGCTGACCGCGAGCGGCCCGCTGCGCCTCGGCGAGGGCATGGTCGCGACGGTGGTCGCGTTCTCGCTCGCGGTGCTGTGCCTGCTCGGCGTGCTCGCGTTCCACTTCCCCGAATACCTGACCACGCCGGAGCTGCGCCAGCGCTATTCGGTCGACGTCCTGCGCCAGGCGATGCTGGTCGCGCTGCTCGTCGCCGGCGGCCTGTCGCTCGCCTGCATCGTCGTCGGCGTGCGCCGCGGCGCGAACTTCGCCGCGTTCGCACTGGTGCTGGTCGCGGTCGCGCTCGGCGGCTCGCGCGTGCCGGTCGGCGACTTCCCCGACCACACCCCCTACATCGGCCTCGACTGGTTCATCCTCGACCTGCTCGGTTCGACCGTCGTGTTCGTCGCCATCGAGAAGCTGTTCCCGCTCTACCGGGACCAGCACGTGTTCCGCGCCGAATGGCAGACCGACCTCAAGCATTTCGCGGTCAACCATTTCCTCGTCGGCCTGGTGCTGCTGACGGTGAACTTCCTCATCCACCACGCGTTCGGCTGGCTGGTCAGCCACGACTTCCAGCTCGTCGTGCAGGGCATCCCGTTCGTGCCGCAGCTGCTGCTCTGCATCCTCGTCGCCGACCTCGCCCAGTACTGGACCCACCGCGCGTACCACGAGGTGCCGTTCCTGTGGAAGTTCCATGCCGTGCACCACAGCGCCAAGACGATGGACTGGCTCGCGGGTTCGCGCCAGCACGTGGCCGAGATCGTCTTCACGCGCGTGTGCGTGCTCGCGCCGCTGTTCGTGCTCGGCTTCAGCGAGGCCGTCATCAACACCTACATCATCGTGGTCGGGTTCCAGGCGGTGCTGAACCACGCCAACGTGCACCTGCCGTGGGGTCCGCTGAAGTACCTCGTCGTGACGCCGGACTTCCACCACTGGCACCACTCGTCCGACGACGAGGCGATCGATCGCAACTACGCCGCGCACTACGCCTTCCTCGACCACCTGTTCGGCACCGCGGTCAAGGTACCCGCGCACAAGCCGCTGCCGGCGAAGTACGGCGTCGTCGGCGACTACATGCCGGACGGCTGGCGAGCGCAGCAGGCATTCCCGTTCCGCGCGCGGCCGCGTGGCTGATGCTGCACCGCGACTCCCGGTCGCACGAAAACCCTCGTACACTGCCGTACCCCCTGACCGACGAGGTGCCCCGATGCGTCTGCGTGCGCTGATCCTCCTGTCCACGCTCGCGCTGCCGGCGCAGGCCCAGGTTTGCACCGGCATTGCGGGCATCGCTGGCGCCGGCGACGGCACCGGCCAGATCTGCCACGTGAACTATGTGACCGTCCCGGGAGCGGGAGGGACCGTCGACAGCGTCTATTCCGGATACCTGCTGCAGCCAGCGCTACCGGAACTCGAAGTGACGCTCGATCTCGAAGGCCTGTCATCCGTCGGCGCGAGCCGGGTGACGCTGGTGGAGGTCGGCTTCATCGAACCGCTCGGTCCCGATCACGGAGGGGCGACGCTCGCCGTCCAGGCGGTCGGCTCGCCGGATACCGGGTGGAACCTGTTCTGGACGACCTATGCCGGCACGGACCACACGGACAGCGGCGCGGTACCGTCTTCCTTCGCGTACAGCGCGACGGGCGCGCTGCAACTCCGCATCGCCCCCGGCAAGGACTGGTGTCACCCGGAGCTGTCGGTGCGGCCGGTGAACGCGGAGCCCATCGGGAAGCCGGCCACCGCCACGCTGGATCTGCCGAACGCATGCGCGCCGCTCGTGCTCCGGCTCGGAATCATGGGTCTGCTGCTGGCGCCGTATCAGGTGGTGGCGTTCGATTTTCCGGCGTATCTGGTCGAGCCCTGACTTCCGCCAGGCATGCGTGCAGCCGTGGCAGGCGCAGATCGCCGGGCGAGGCGGCCTGCGCCTGCGCGATGCGCCGCGCAAGTTCCGAGCGCGCTGCCGCGTCCGATCGGTTTCGGGCGAGGGCGATGCAGGCCAGTTCGGCACGTGTGAGTGCCCGATTGAGGCCGCGCGGCGCGGGATGGGCCTCGAACACGGCGAGAGCATGGGCCAGGGTCGTCGCCGCTTCCTCGATGCGCCCGTTCTCGCGCAAGCTGGCGCCGAGGGACAACCGAAAGATCGCGAGATTGACGTGGTCTGCCGGCAACAGGCCGGCGGCGATCTCGACGGCCGCCTCGAGATGGGCGAGCGCTTCCTGATCCGACGAGCCCGACGCCTGGAGCATCATCCCGAGGTTGTACTCGGCCGACGCAGTCTGCGTGGATTCCCTGCCGTGGGTGGAGCGCTGGATGTCCAGCGCGCGCGCCAGCAACCGGCAGGCTTCGCGAAGGTTCCCGCGTGCACCTTCGATGGACGCCAGCATGTTCACCGCGCGCACCGTGCGCGAACCCCCTTCGCCATACATGCGCACCATCGTCGATAGCGCCTCGGCTGCATGACGTGCCGCTGGATCGAGCTCGCCACGGCTCTGAGCGTACCGTGCCAGCGACAGCAGGGCATCGGCCAGGGCGGGATCGTCGGCCGGCAGGCTTCGACGCAGCGTCGGCAGCATCGTCGACAGCAGCGCTCGCGCATCGTCGACGCGCCCAACGGACTCGAAGGCGTTCGCGAGCCGGCTGCCGGCGCGGATCGCGCGCGCGTCGCCGGCGCCGAAGGCACGTAGTGCGAGCGCGCGCGCCTGCTCCACTGCCGCGACCGACTCCGAGCCGCGCCCGAGAAGGTGCAGCGCGTCGGTGCGCGCCGCGAGCAGGCGCAGGCGCAACGCGTCGTCGTCGTTCGAGGCGAGCAGCGCCGACGCCTCGTCGAGCGAGGCGAGCGCCTCGGTCGCGCGGTCGCGCCGCACCGCGATCGCGGCGAGCTGCAACAGCGAGTCGACCTGCTGGCGCGGATCGGTGCCGGACGAGCGCCGCAGCCCCGCGGCGGCCACCGCGAGCCGCTCGGCGGCGTCGAAATCGTCGAGCGCGGCGTAGACGTCGCTCAGCGCGGCGAGCATCGCCGCCTTCGCGTCCGTCGCCAGCGGCGACTCCCGCTCCAGCGCGGCGCGTCCCTGGTCGACCAGTTCGCGCACGCTCATTTCGCGGCCGCGGCGCTGCTCCGGGCTGGTCGAGGTGAACAGGCCGACGAGGAAGTCGGTCACGCCCTGCGCTCGCGCGCGTTCGTACACGGCTTCCCGCTCGCGCTGGCGTGCCTGGTCGCGCTCGCGCGCGAGTTCGCGGTTGGTGATGGCGCCGTACAGCGCGAACCCGGCCACGAGCGCGAACACGAGCGTGCCGAGCGTGACGGCGAGCGCGTTGCGCTGCAGGAAGCGCAGGCCGCGGTGGCCGGGCTCGCCCGCGCGTGCCAGCAGCGGACGCCGCTGCAGGTGTCGCGTGACGTCGTCGGCGAGCTGCGCGACCGAGGCGTAGCGCGCGCCGGGCTGCTTGGCGAGGCAGCGCGCGACGATCGCGTCGAGGTCGCCGTGCAGCTGCCGCCGCAGGGCACGCGCATCGCGCAGGCCGCGGCGCCCGGCAGCAGCGTCGTCGGCGGCCGCCGAAGGCAGGCGCGGGGCGTCGTGCAGCACCCGCCGTGCGGCCTCGTCCGGCGCGAGGCCGGCGACGTCGAACGGGCGCGCGCCGCCGGCCAGCTCGCACAGCAGCACGCCGAGCGCGTAGACGTCGACCGCGACGCCGATCGGGCTGCCGTCCCACTGCTCCGGCGCGGCCGCATGCGGCGACAGCCGCCGCTCGCAGTGCGTGCCGTCCGCTGCGCCGACCGCTTCGCCGAGCGAGGTCGCGATGCCGAAATCGAGCAGCTTCGGCAGGCCGTCGTCGCGGATCAGAACGTTCGCGGCCTTGATGTCGCGGTGCACGACCAGCTGCGCATGCGCGTGCTGAACCGCCGAACAGACGTCGAGGAAGAGGCCCAGGCGCGCGGCGAGCGGCAAGGCGCGCGCATCGCACCAGCGCGTGATCGGCTCGCCCTGCACGTATTCCATCGCGAAGTACGCGTCGCCCGACTCGCCGGCGCCGGCGTCGATCAGGCGCGCGATGCACGCGTGCTCGAGGCTGGCCAGCAGGCGCCGTTCCCGCGCCAGTCGCGCGGTCGCCTCGGGCCCGATCTGCGCGCCGGCGACGAGCTTGAGCGCGACGCGCTGCTCGACGGTGCCGTCGTCGCGCTCGGCGAGGTAGACCACGCCCATGCCGCCGCGGCCGATCTCGCCGACGATGCGGAACGCGCCGAAGCGCTGGCCGGGCTGCGCTTCCGCGAGGGCACTGCCGATGCCGCGCGCGAAGCGGTCGTCCAGCGTGCCGGTCAGCGCGTCGTGCGAGCGCAGCAGGTCGGCGACTGCGCGACGCAGCGCGGTGTCGTCGCCGCAGCGTTCCCCGGCGAGGCGTTCGCGTGCGGGTGGATCGAGCTCGATGCAGGCCTCGAACACGTCGCGCGCGCGGCGCCAGAGCGCCGCGGCTTCGGGTGCGGGCACGCGCCCCGGCATCGCCGCTCAGGCGTCCGCGGCGCCGATGCGGTCGTGCAGCCAGGCGCGCGCGAACTGCCAGGAGCGCTTGACCGTGCGCTCGGACAGGCCGGTCGCTTCCGCGACCTCGGTGACGGTCAACCCGGCGAAGTAGCGCATCTCGACGATCCCGGCCGCGCGCGCGTCGATCGCAGCGAGTTCGTCGAGCAGGCGGTCGAACTCGATCAGGTCGGCCTGCACCTGCGCGACCTCGATGCCGTGCAGGTTCGGATCGCTGAGGCTCGCCAGCGGCACGCCGTCGCCGCGCTTGCGCGCATGGCGCTCGCGGTAGTGGTCGGCGACGACGCGGCGCATGACGCGCGCGGCGATCGCGAAGAAGTGGCCGCGGTTCTGGAAGTTCGCCTTCTGCTCCTCGAACAGGCGCGCGTACGCTTCGCCGACGAGGTCGGTCGGTTGCCAGCTGAGGGTTTCGCTGCGCTGCAGGCGCCGCGCGGCGAGCGCGCGCAGCACCGGGTAGATGCGGTTGACCAGGGCGGCCTCCGCGCCCGCCTTGCCTGCGCGCCAGTCGCGCAGGAGCAGGGTGATGTCGGAGTCGGGTTCGGTCATCGGCCGCTGTTTACAGGATCGACCCCGGCCACGCAATCGAAGCCCGCCGCCACGGCGGGCGGCACGTTGCGCTCGCCGCGCTCACAGCAGCGTGTCGCCGCCCTCGTCGAGCAGGTCGACGCCGCAGGCGAGGCCCTCGATCCAGTCGATGAAGCGCGCGATGTTCTCGCGGCCGCGGATCGGCAGGCCGTGCTGCGGCACGATCATGTCGATCTCCAGCCGGCGCGCGCGCCGCGCCCACCAGCGGCAGGCGCGGTTCGACGCCATGTAGCGCCGGTGGAAGCCGGCCATGCGCGGCACGTGCGCGTCGAAGTCGGCGACCGGCGCGTACGGCGTGCCGGCGTCGACCATCGAGGCGCCGAGGTCGCCGCTGAACAGGATGCGGGCGACCGGGTCGTAGAACTGGAAGTTGCCGACGCTGTGCAGGAAGTGCGCCGGCACCGCGCGCAGCGCGGTCGCGCCGAGCGGGATCTCGCCGCCGTCGTCGGGCAGCAGGTGGTAGCGGTCCTGGCCGGTGTTCTTCTGGTAGTGCGGCACGTTGTGCGGGATGAAGCGTCCCCACAGGCGCGAGCAGACCACGCGCGCCGGCGTGTAGAGCATCCAGCTGTCGACCGAGCCGATGATGTCCGGGTCCTGGTGCGAGGCGAGGATCCAGCTCAGTTCCCGCGGCTGCACGTAGCGCGTGAGCGCCATGTTCAGCGGCGTGTAGAGCAGCGCGCCGCCTGGATCGATCAGTGCCGACTGGCCGTGGTCGATGACGAGGAACTGGTTCGCCTGGACGCCGTCGTCGCCGCGGACGAGGTCGGTGAACGCGATGCAGAGGTGGTCGTCGTTGCGGAAGAGTTCGGTCGCCATGCGCGGGAGCGGGTTTCGGAAAGCGCGCAGTGTGGCCGCGCACGCGGCCTCGCCCGGTGATCTGGATCAACTGCGCGCTGCGCCTGCCTTCGCGGCGCCGATGCACCGCTCGCCGGCCGGCGATGGGTTCAGGCCGGCGGCAGGTCGCCGAGTTCGCGCAGGCGCCTGGACACGTAGCGCAGGCCGGCCATGCGCCGGCGCCCGTCGGCGAGCGAGGCGTCGGCACCGGCGACGTCGCCGAGCCGCCGTTGCGCGCGTGCGCGCAGCAGGGACCACTCGATCTGCAGCACGAGGTCGGGACTCGCGGCCGTGTTCACGACCGCGGCGTCATCCAGATGCGACAGCGCCGCGCGCGCGTCGCCGCGGCGCAACGCGATCTCCGCGCGCAGCAGGTCCGCGCGGCCGGTCCAGTACGCGTCGGGCCTGGCCAGCGCCGCGAGCGCGCGGTCGATGCATTCGGGCATGCCGCGCGCGGCATCGGGGCGCCCGCGCGCGAGCGCGAGCTGGGCGAGGCGCTCGCAGGCTTCGGCGAGTCCGTCGTACTCGGGTTTCTCCATCGCCTCGAAGTCGGCGATCGCGGCGCGCAGTTCCGCGATGCCGCGCTCGACGTCGCCGCCCATGCCGAGCGCGAGCGCGGCGTTGGCGCGCGCGTTCGCGCTTTCGTACGTATGCGGCCCGCCCTTGCGCAGCGCCGCCTGCGCCACGTCCTGCAGCAATGGCCACGCCTCGTCGGGGCGGTCGAGGCCCATCAGCAGGCTGCCGAGGTTCGAGGCCTCGCGCAGCGTCCTCGCGTGGTCGTCGCCGAATGCGGCGCGACTCAGGCGCAGCGTTTCGCGCGCGACCTCGGCCGCGGCGGCGTAGTCGTGGCGCTGTCGGTGGACCATCAGCAGTGCGTTCAGATGGCTCGCACGCCGCCAGTCGCCGGGCTTGAGCACGGCGTCGTCGATCGCGAGCGCGGCGCGGGCTTCCTGCTCGGCGTGGTCGAGGTCGCCGAGCCGCCGGCGCACCCGCGACAGGCCGTCGTGCACGACCGCGACGCGCCAGTGCTCCGCACCGTACGCGGCGCGGCTCACGCCGAGCAGTTCCTCGCCGTCCGCGAGCGCGCCGGCGAGGTCGTTGCCGAACAGCCGCGCCTGGAACGAAAGGCCGAGCGCCTCGGCGAGCAGCGGCGCGTCGTCGCGCCCGCGCGCGATCGCGAGCGCGCGGCCGGCATCGGCGAGCGCGCGCGTGAAGTCGCGCTCGAACACCGCCACGGCCGAGGACTGCATCAGCGCGAGGCTGCGCAGCTCGGCCTGGCCGGCGGGCACCCGCGCGACCAGGCGGTCGGCGCGCCCGCGCGCATCCTTTTCCTGGCGCTCGACCGCGGTGCGCAGGCGCTCGAGTTCCGCGCGCAACGTCAGCGCATCGGCGGCGCCGAGCTGCTCGCGCGCACGCGCGAGGGTCCATTCCTGGATCTCGCCCGCCTCGGCCAGTGCGCCCTGCTCGCGCAGCACCGTGCCGAGCCGCGTCAGCAGCTCGATGCGCACGCCGGGGTCCATGCGTGCGTCGGCGCGCGCCTTCGCGATCGCCTCCTGCACGACCTCGGTGATGCGTGGCGGACCGTCGCGCGGCGACCCCGGCGAGGCCTGGCCGAACGCGGTCATGATGAAGTCGTGCATCGCATTGGCACGCGAGGACTGGTGCCGCGCGAGCCCGGCCTGGCGGATCGACACGCCGGCGGCGACGAGCACCGCGAGCGCACAGGCCGCGACGCCGGCGACGCCGATGCGGTGGCGGCCGACGAACTTGCGCGTGCGGTACCACGCCGACGGCGGGTGCGCATGCACCGGCCGTCCGTCGAGGTGGCGCTCGATGTCGTCGGCGAGTTCGCTCGCCGAGTCGTAGCGTCGCGCGGGTTCGTCGGCGAGTGCCTTGCGCAGCACGTTGTCGAGGTCGCGCCCGATCGCGAAGGTCGTGCGCGGCCCGACGCCGCGCGGCGCCGGCGTGCCGTGCGCCGACGCGGGCCCGCTGCCCGCGCCGACCTCCGGGCGCGCGCCGCGCAGCAGCTCGTGGAGCACGACGCCGAGCGCGTAGACGTCGGTCGCGGTCGTGATCGCTCCACCGGCGAACTGTTCCGGCGCGGCGTAGCCGGGCGTGAGCACGGTGAGCTCGGTGCGCGCGGCGTCACCGTCGTCGGCGAGCAGCTTGGCGATGCCGAAGTCGAGCAGCTTCACCTCGCCGTCGGCGTCGACGAGGATGTTCGCGGGCTTGAGGTCGCGGTGCACGATCAGCTGGCGGTGCGCCGCCGCGACAGCGCGGCACGCGACGACGAACAGCGCAAGGCGCCGGCGCAGGCCGCACCCGTGCGCCTCGACGTAGTCGGTGATCGGCTGGCCGTCGACGTACTCGAGCACGAGGTAGGGGACGCCGCCCTCGCCGATGCCGCCGTCGATGAGCCGCGTGATGTTCGGATGCGACAGCGAAGCCAGCGCCTGCTGCTCGCGGCGGAACAGGCGCTGCTCGAGCGGCGACCAGACGCCGCGGCGCAGCAGCTTCACCGCGACCTGCTGCCTGAAATCGCCGCCTTCGCGCTCGCCGAGGAAGACGACGGCCATGCCGCCTTCGCCGACGAGCCGGGTCAGGCGGAACGTGCCGATGCGCTGGCCGATCCAGTCCGAGGTCGCGCCCGGCTCGTCGTCGCCGATGCGCTGCATGCGCTCGTCGAGCGGGCATTCGAGTGCGCCGTGGCGGTCGTCCGCGTCGAGCAGGTGGCGCAGCGCGGCCCGATCCGCCGGGTCGGCGAGGTTCGCCTCGATCCACGCCGCACGCGCCGCGCGCGGCAGCTCGACCGCCTCGGCGAACGCCGCGTCGAGGCGCGCGGCGCGGTCGTCGTCGAATGGCGTCGGCGGGATGGCCTGCGGCATCTCAACGCGAACCCCGTCCGATGCGCCGAGGGGACATCCGCGGTGCTCAGCCGAGCCGCGCGTGGAGGAACGCGCGCGCGAAACGCCAGTCGCGATGCACGGTGCGGCGGTCGACGCCGAGCAGCCCGGCGATCCGTTCGACCGGCAGACCGGCGAAATAGCGCAGCTCGACCACGCGCGCGGCGCGCGCATTGCGCTGCTCGAGCGCCTGCAGCGAGTCCTCCAGCGACAGCGCCTCGTGCGCGTTCTCGACCGCGAGCCGCTCATCGTGGGCGTCGAGCGTCACGCGCACCCAGGCCCCGCCGGCGCGCAGGCGCAGGCGGTCGCGCGCGCGGTTGGCCAGCAGGTGGCGCAACGCGCGCGCGGCGTAGGCGAAGAACTGCGCCGGTGCGTCGAAACGGAGGTCGCCGCCCTGCTGCATGCGCAGGTACAGCTCGTGCACGAGCGCGGTGGTGTCGAGGGTAGCGCCGCGCGCCGGGCCGCGCCGGCGCGCCATCGCCTTCAGCCGCGCATAGACCTCGCTGAACAGCTCGTCCACGCCGCGCACCGCGTCGCCGTCGTGGGCGGAGGCCTCGTCGTCGTCGGCCGCGGTGGTTTCGCGCATGCGCCATGGTACCCCGAGCGGGCTCGGCGGGGTCGCGATCGCGATCGGATGTCCCGCTTCGGCGTGAACGGGTGTTCACCGCAGGCACACCCCCACGGAGGCGAGCCATGCGTACCCGAATTCCCGCGTTGCCGGTGCTGGCGGCTTTGGTCCTGCTGTGCACGCCGCTCGCGCGCGCCGCGACCTTCTCGGTCGGCCCCGGCCCGGACTGCACCCACAACTCCCTGCAGGCCGCGCTCGACTCGGCCGCGAACAACAGCGGCGCCGACGTCGTGCGCGTCGTGCGCACGGCGACCTGGACCGGCATCCAGGTCAGCACCGTGACCGGCCAGGACGTCGAGATCGTCGGCGGCTTCGCGACCTGCTCCAGCGACGCGCCGTCCGGGAGGACGACGCTGAGCGGCGCGGGCGGGCAGGCGCGATCGGTGCTCGCGCTGCGCGGCAACGGCAACTTCACCCTGCGCCACCTCGAGATCACGGGCGGCGACCAGGCCGGCGACGACGACGGCGGCGGCATCCATTTCCAGGGCGGGGGCATCCTGCACATCATCGATACGCTGATCACCGGCAACAGCGCCGACGAGGGCGGCGGCCTGTACGCGCACGGCACGACCGTCGTCGCCGAAGTCATCCTCGAGGACAGCGTGATCGCCTCCAACACGGCGCGCAGCCATGGCGGTGGCGCGGTCGCGCAGGACATCGAGATGACCGTGCGCGGCGTCGGCAGCGCGCTGATGTTCAACACCGCCGGCGGCAGCGGTGGCGGCCTCCTCGTGCGCAGCGGCGAGCGCCCGTCCTACGCCTACGTCACCGGCGGGCTGTTCGGCGTGCAGGGCAACCACGCCGCGCGCGGCGGCGGCATCGCGGTGCACACCGGCGGCGAGAGCCGCGTCGCGGAAGTGCAGGTCTACAGCACCGGGACCGAGCCGGTGCTGATCGCCGGCAACGAGGCGACGCAGCGGGGCGGCGGCATCGACGTGCAGCCGTACTACGACGGCGGGCTCGGCAGCTTCCCGGGCAGCGAGACCAACGCGCGCGCGCTGCTGCGCAACGTGGACATCCGCGCCAACAGCGCGCCGGTCGGCGCGGCGATCAACCTCTCGTACGTGAACTACGGCCCGTTCGGCGCCAATGCGATGGGCGGCGGCGCCTACATCAACGTGGCCGCAGGCAACCACGCGGTGCGCTCCGTCGCGGCGCCGTGCCCGGTTGGCCGGCCGTGCGGCTACATCCGCGACAACGCGACCACCACCGCCGGAGCGGTGATCCACCTGTCCGAGGACGCACGGGTCGAAGCCGAGAAGCTCGTGGTGCAGGGCAACTCGGGCGGCTGGCTCGCCTACCTGTCCGGCGAGGAAGCGACGCGCTTCACGATGCACAACAGCCTGGTCACCGGCAACACGGTGCAGCACGCGCTGATCCGCGACGACCAGAACCAGGACTCGTCGAACGCGTGGGTCCACCTCGCCCACCTGACCATCGCGGACAACACGATCGGCGCCAACGGCGTGCTGTCGATGAACGAGGACATGGTGCTCACGCGCAGCATCGTCGACCAGCCCGGCAAGGCGCTGTTCGCGACCGACGTCGGCTCGAGCGGCGGCACGCGCACGATCGACTACACGATCGTGAACACCACGACCGTGCCGGCCGGCACCACGATCGCGCCGCCGCGCTTCGTGGACCCGGCCGCCGGCGACTACCTGCCGCGCGCGGGTTCGCGCGCGGTCGACTTCGCGCCGCCGTCGGCGTCCATCCCCGAAGACCTGTTTTCGCATCCGCGTGCGATCGACCTGCCGGTCAACCCGAGCGAGCACGGCATCGCCGACGCCGGTGCGCTGGAGCGGACGACGCTGCAGCCGCTGGTGCTGAACGGGCGCTTCGACGTGAACCTCGACCACTGGGAGGTGCTCGCGACCTCGGCCTGGGATGGCCTGCAGAACGCCGAGGGCGCGGCGGGCTCGGGTTCGGCGCGCGGCAGCGCGGCCGTCGACGACGTGCGCATCGCCGTGCGCCGGCAGTGCATCCACCTGCCCGGGCCGGCCACCTACGCCCTCGATGGCTGGGGCCGCGCGGCGGCCGTACCGCCGCTCGCGCCGCCGCATAGCGCCTGGCTGGAGTGGGAACTGCGCTACAGCACCGCGACCGTCAACGGCTGCACCGACGCGCCCCCGGCCCGGACCGGGTCGCTGCTGCTCGCGAGCGACGACACCTGGATGCGACCGGCGGTCCCCGCGCTGATCGAGGTCGAACCGCCGGTCTGGGGCGACTACACCTCGCTGACGGTCTACCTCGTGGTGCAGAACGGCAGCCCGGTCGCGCCCGGCGACGGCGTGGGACGGCTCGGCGGGCCGGACGCCTGGTTCGACGGCATCACCCTCGCGACCGGCTACGACGACACGATCTTCCGCGACGGCTTCGACTGAAACCCGCTCCCGGCGACCGGCGCAGGTCGTTCGGCGGGGGCGGGTGGCGGCGACGCGGCAAGGGCGGGGCGGCTGCTACAATTCCGCTCTTGTCCGCAGCCCCAGACCGGTAGCCGCCATGTCCGTCCCCGCCCTCTCGCTCCCGCCCGCGATCGACCGGGACTACACGCTCGAACACAAGTACACCCGCACCGAAGGCCGCATCTACCTCTCGGGCGTGCAGGCGCTGGTGCGCCTGCCGCTGATGCAGCAGATGCGCGACCGCGCCGCCGGGCTCGACACCGCGGGTTTCATTTCCGGGTACCGCGGCTCGCCGCTCGGCGGCTTCGACCTCGAGTTGTGGAAGGCGAAGAAGCACCTCGCGGCTTCGAGCATCGAGTTCACCCCGGGCCTCAACGAGGACCTCGGCGCGACGATGGTGTGGGGCACGCAGCAGGCGAACCTGTTCCCCGGTGCGAAGTACGACGGCGTGTTCGCGATGTGGTACGGCAAGGGGCCGGGCGTGGACCGCTGCGGAGACGTATTCAAGCACGGCAACGCGGCCGGCACGGCGCGCCACGGCGGCGTCCTCGCGCTCGCCGCCGACGACCACGCATGCCGCTCGTCGACGCTGCCGCACGGCTCCGAGCTCGAGTTCGTCAGCGCGATGATGCCGGTGCTGAACCCGGCCGGCGTGCAGGACATCCTCGACATGGGCCTGCTCGGCTGGGCCATGTCGCGCTTCACCGGCCGCTGGGTCGGCTTCAAGACGATCGCCGAGACGGTCGAGTCGTCGGCCTCGGTCAACGTCAACCCGCACCAGCTGGACATCGTGCTGCCGGAGGACTTCGAGCTGCCGCCGGGCGGGCTCAACATCCGCTGGCCCGATCCGCCGCTGAACCAGGAGATGCGCCTGCACCAGTACGCGGTGCAGGCCTCGCAGGCGTTCGCGCGCGCGAACCGCATCGACCGCGTCGTGATCGACTCGCCCAACGCGCGCCTCGGCATCGTCACCACCGGCAAGAGCTACCTCGACGTGCTGCAGGCGCTCGAGTACCTCGGCATCAGCGCGGAGATGGCGCGCGACATCGGCATCCGCGTCTACAAGGTCGGCATGACCTGGCCGCTCGAGCCGCTCGGCATCCGCGCGTTCGCGCGCGGCCTCGAGGACATCATCGTGGTCGAGGAGAAGCGGTCCTTCATCGAGTCGCAGATGAAGGAATACATGTTCAACTGGGATGCGCGCCCGCACATCGTCGGCAAGTACGACGAGGACGGGAACTGGATCCTGCCGTCGACCAACGAGCTGACCCCGGCGATGATCGCGCTGGTCATCGCCCGGCGCCTGTCGCGCTTCTTCACCAGCGAGGCGATGACCTCGCGCGTGGCGTGGATCGAGGCGAAGGAGAAGGAACTGACCCTGCCGCGGGCGAATTTCCCGCGTGCCGCGCACTACTGCTCCGGCTGCCCGCACAACACCTCGACTGCGGTGCCGGAGGGTTCGCGCGCGCTCGGCGGCATCGGCTGCCACTACATGGTCACGTGGATGGACCGGCGCACCGACACCTTCACCCAGATGGGCGGCGAAGGCGTGACCTGGTGCGGCCAGGCGCCGTTCACCGAGACCAAGCACGTGTTCCAGAACCTCGGCGACGGCACGTACTTCCATTCCGGCTCGCTGGCGATCCGCCAGGCGATCGCGGCGAAGGTGAACATCACCTACAAGATCCTCTACAACGATGCCGTCGCGATGACCGGCGGCCAGCCGGTCGACGGCACGCTGACTGTGCCGGACATCGCGCACCAGGTGCGCAGCGAGGGCGTGCAGACCATCATCGTGATGTCCGACGACATCGAGAAGTGGTCGCGCCGGGAGATCTTCCCGGCCGGCGTCGAGTTCATCCACCGCGACGAGCTCGACGCGGTGCAGAAGCGCCTGCGCGAGCTGCCGGGCGTGTCGGTGCTGATCTACGACCAGACCTGCGCCACCGAGAAGCGGCGCCGTCGCAAGCGCGGCCGCATGGTCGACCCGGCCAAGCGCATCTTCATCCACTCGCTCGTCTGCGAAGGCTGCGGCGACTGCGGCGAGAAGTCGTTCTGCGTCTCGGTGCTGCCCAAGGAAACCGAGTACGGGCGCAAGCGCGAGATCGACCAGAGCAACTGCAACAAGGATTTCTCCTGCGTGAAGGGCTTCTGCCCGAGCTTCGTCTCGGTCGTCGGCGGTGGCCTGAAGAAGAAGCGCGGCAAGGGCGCGATCGACTTCTCGACGCTGCCGATGCCCGCGTTCGCCAGCGACCTCGCGCAGCCGTGGAACATCCTCGTCACCGGCATCGGTGGCACCGGCGTCGTCACCATCGGCGCCCTGATCGGCATGGCCGCGCACCTCGAGGGCAAGGGCGGCACCATGCTCGACCAGACCGGCCTCGCGCAGAAGGGTGGCGCGGTCACCTGCCACCTGCGCATCGCGAAATCGCCGGCCGACATCCATGCCGTGCGCATCGCCGCCGGCGAGGCCGACCTCGTGCTCGGCTGCGACATGGTCGTCGTCAACGACTACTGGGCGCTGTCGAAGATCCGCGCCGGCCGCGCGCGCGTGGTGCTGAACAGCTACGAGGCGATGCCGGGCACGTTCACGACGAAGCCGGACATGCAGTTCCCGGCGCAGGCGATCATCGACGCCGTGCGCACCGCGCTCGGCGGCGAGTCGCCCGAGGTCGTCGACGCGACCGACCTCGCCACCGCGCTGCTCGGCGACACGATCGCGTCGAACCTGTTCATGCTCGGCTACGCCTGGCAGAAGGGCTGGGTGCCGCTGTCGCACGAGGCGCTGATGCGCGCGATCGAGCTCAACGGCGCCGCGGTCGAGATGAACAAGGCGGCGTTCGACTGGGGTCGCGCCGCCGCGCACGACATCGCGCGCGTGCGCGAGGCGGCCGGCATCGCACCGCACCGCAGTTCCGGCGCGATCCCGCTCGCGCTGCCGTCGCGCGCGGTCGCCGCCGATCCGCTCGACGACGCGATCCTCAGCGAGAGCCTCGACGAACGCATCGCGCGCCGCGTGAAGTTCCTCACCGACTACCAGGACGCGGCCTACGCCGCGCGCTACCAGGCGCTCGTCGAACGCGTGCGCGCGGCCGAGCAGGCGAAGGTGCCGGGTTCGACCGGGCTCGCCGAGGCGGTGGCGCGCTACGCGTTCAAGCTGATGGCGTACAAGGACGAGTACGAGGTCGCGCGCCTGTACACCAGCGGCGAGTTCGAGCGGCGCATCCGCGACACCTTCGACGGCGACTACCAGCTGCGCTTCAACCTCGCGCCGCCGCTGTTCGCGAGGAAGGACGCCGAGGGCAGGTTGCGCAAGGCCGAGTACGGGCCGTGGGTGTTCACCGCGTTCCGCCTGCTGGCGAAGCTGCGCCGCCTGCGCGGCAGCGCCTTGGACGTGTTCGGCTACACCGCCGAGCGGCGCATGGAGCGGCGCCTCGTCGACGAGTACCACGCCACGATCGACGAGCTCGTCGCCGGCCTCGCGCCGGACAACCTCGCGCTCGCGGTCGACATCGCGTCGGTGCCGGAGCAGATCCGCGGCTACGGCCACGTGAAGGAGCGCCACCACGCCGCGGCGGCGAAGCGCCGCGACGAGCTGCTCGCGGCCTGGCGCAACCCGGTCGCGACACGCGCGGTCGCGTGAGGGAAATTCCCCCGCGCCGGCACGGTTGACGGCACCGCGCGGAAAAGCCGCGCGGATTCCGCCGCTGCCGTCGTGGCGCGCGGTCGATCGCCGCGTCGGCGCGTCGATCGCGCGTTGACAACCGCGCGTGCGCCGAACAGACTCGCGCCGGGGTTCCGCGCGATCCGACCGGATGCACGCGCGGGCATGCGCGGGCGACCAGCCCCGCGAACAGGAGGAATCATGTCGTCGTTCCGTCACGGCCTCGTCGTCGCGCTGTTCGCGCTGGCCGCCGCCTTGCTCCTGCCGCAGACCGCGCGCGCCGCGATCGGCGCGATCGACGATACGCCGGGCTCGACCCTGCTGTTCCCGTACTTCGAGGTCGACCTCGCCGACCCGGCCGGGCGCGACACCGTGCTCACGCTGCAGAACGCGAGCGCGACCGCGATCCTCGCGCACACGGTGGTCTGGTCCGACGAGGGCGTCGCGAGCGCGATCTTCGACGTCTACCTGACCGGTTACGACATCGCCAGCTTCAGCATGCGCGACGTCATCGCCGGCCAGCTGCCGCAGACCGCCACCGACGGCCAGGATCCGTCCGACACGATCAGCCCGCAGGGCCCGTACTCGCAGGACATCAACTTCGCGAGCTGCGGCAGCCGCCTGCCGTACCCGGCCGGGACGATCCCGGCGCCGGCCGGCATGACCCCGGCCGACCTGCGCAACGCGCTGACCGGCGCGCCGACCACCGACATCGCACCCGGCATGTGCTGGGGCCGCAATGTCGGCGACGGACGCGCGCGCGGCTACGTGACGGTCGACCTGGTCAATTCCTGCAACGACTTCAAGCCCGGCGATCCCGGTTACGCCGATACGCCGAACAATTTCCTGACCTCGCAGAACGCGCTGCTCGGCTCGTTCGTCATCGCGACGCCGGCCACGCACGAGTGGTTCGCCGACAACGCGGTCTCGATCGAGAGCACCTTCCTGAACGATCCGCCGTCGATCACGACGCCCGGTAACTATACGTTCTACGGCCGCTACAACGGCTGGAACGCCGGCGACCGGCGCGAGCCGTTGCCGACCACGTGGGTCGCGCACGGCGAGATCGACACCTCGTCGCTGATCGTCTGGCGCGACACCAAGACGGACGGGCAGCCGCGTGCGTGCGGCTCCGACCCCGCGTTCTACCCGCTGCCGCAGGTCGGTTTCGCGACGTTCGGCCCGGATTCGTCCTACGGCACGCCGGGCGCCGGCACGCCGCTCGCGGCCGCGGCGCAGCGCGCGCCGGTGTCGGTACTCGGCACGGTCGACCGCAAGCTCGGCCAGTTCTTCGCCAACCTCAACGCGAGCGTGCCGGCCGGCGGCGCGAACCCGCCGGCCGATCCGCTCGCCGCGCAGAGCTACGTCGGCGTCGTGCGCGCGCGGCTCGGCGAGCTGCCGACCGCCTCGGGGCATCGCGCCCTGCCGCTCGACAGCGCCCTCGACGCACAGCACTACATCCCGCACAACTGACATCGACCATGCCGGACGGCAAGGGGAAGGACATGTCGAAACACGCATTGACCGGTTGCACGCGCTGGCTCGCCGCCTGCCTCGCGGCCGTGGCGTGCCTCTGGTCGCCCGCCTCGCGCGCGGTGGTCGGCACCGTCGACGGCGCGCCCGCGGCGACGCTGCTGCTGCCGTACTTCGAGGCCGACCTCGGCAACCCGAACGGCACGCAGACGACCGTGCGCCTCAGCAACGCGAGCGCGACCGCGATCCTGCTGCACGCGACGCTGTACACCGACCTCGGCATCCCGACGCTGCAGTTCAATACCTACCTCACCGGCTACGACTCGGTCGACATCGACATGCGCCTGCTGTTCAAGGGCATCGTGCCGCAGACCGCGTCGGCCGGGCAGGACGCGACCGGCCGCATCTCGCCGCAGGGGCCGCTGTCGCAGGACATCAACTTCGCCAGCTGCTTCGCCAGCCTGCCGCCGCCGGGCCTGCCGCCGACCTCGCCGGGCAGCCTGCCGCTGAACACGACCTGGGACGTGGACACGCTCGAGGCGATCCGCGCCGCGCACACGGGCCAGGCATCCACGCTGTGGAGCGGCCAGTGCGGCGCCGTCGCGCACGGCGACGAGGTCGCGCGCGGCTACATGACGGTCGACCTCGTCAACAACTGCACGATGCGCTACCCGTCCGACCCCGGCTACGCCGGCGACGCGACCCAGCAGAACGTCGCCTACGGCACGGCGACGACGATCGACCGCACGCGGCAGACCGTGTTCACCGAGAACCTCGTCGCGGTCGAAGCCTCGTCCATCGACCCGGTCGCCACCACGCCGGGCATCCAGACCTTCTACGGGCGCTTCAACGGCAACACCGCTGTCGACATGCGCGAGGCGCTCGGCACGGTCTGGTCCGCGCGCCTCATGGAAGGCACCGCGCTCGCGTTCGACACGCGCTTCGTCGTCTGGCGCGATCCCGGACAGGCGGTGTCGCCGTTCGCCTGCGGCGGCGCGCTGCCGGCGCCGTTCCCGCTGACCACGCGCGAGATCGTCGCGTTCGACGAGGAGGAGAACCCGACCTTCGTCGCGAACCACCTGTTGCCGTACGCGACCCAGCTCGTCGACGGCGCGAGCCTGTCACCATACGCGTTCGGCATCGTGCGCTTCGACCTCGGCCTCGCCGACGGCACCGCGCGCCAGGGCTACGTCGCCTCGCGCATCACGCGCGGTGGCGCGCGCGACGCGGTGGCGCAGCCGGCCGCGCTGCTGATGACGGCGCCGCAGGCGCAGTGCATCGGCCTCAATCCGGTACCGCCGATGTGCCAGAACATCCCGCCGCCGTCGGTCGGCGTCGCGCGCAACATCAACCCCTGACACCGGACGGCGACGACATGCAACGCAGCACTCTCTGGATCGCTTCGTTCCTCCTCGCCGCGGCCGGACAGGCCGGCGCGGTGCCGGTTTCCTGCGTCGAGAGCGGCGGCGGCAACTGCCCGGCGCGCATCCTCGATGCGCCGCAGGGCGCCATCACCTCGACCATCGAGGTGCCGGCGGTCGAATGCCCCGCCTCCGAGCCGCTGCTCAGCGTCGCCGTCGACGTCACCCACAGCGCGGTGGGCGACCTCACCATCAGCGTGGAAAGCCCCGGCGGCGAGACCGCGACGCTGCTCGCGAACCTGCCGGGCGTTTCGGGCACGTGCCGCGGCGGCGACATCACCGCGATCTTCAACGACGACGGCGCGGCGCCCGGCTGCGCGGCCACGATCCCGTCGGTCGGCGGCACGATCGCGGCGACGACGCCGCTCGCGCCGCTGCTCGCGTCGTCGCCCGCCGGTACCTGGACGCTGACGATCACCGACGACGCGAACAGCGACGACGGTGCGCTGAACGACTGGAGCGTCGACGTCGTCTGCGCCCCGCCGCCCGCGGTCGGCGGCGGCGCGGTGCCGGCGCCGCTGTCGTGGCAGGCGCTGGCGGGGATCGCCCTGCTGCTGACCCTCGCCGCCTTCGGCGCGCTGCGGCGCCAGCACGCCGCGCGCTGAGCCGACGCCGATGGCGGGTCGTCGCGGACGCCGCCGCGTGGCCGTCGGCGCGTGCCTGCGCGGCCTCGCGGCGCTGCTGATCGGCCTCGGTGCCGCGCGCGCCGGGGCCGGCGATGCCCGGCCTGCGCCGGCCGCGCCGCCTGCGGCCGACGGCAAGCTGCTGCACGAGGCCGACGGTCGCGCCTACCGCATCGAGCGCATCCCCAAGGCGGGCGCGAGGTACGACTGGATCGACGCACGCACGGTGCGCTACTACCCGTTCGCGCGCTACGAGGTTGCGCGCGAGGACGCGGACTACCTCTACGTCAAGCAGTACGTCGCCACGCCGCAGAAGCCGGCGACCGCCGCGCTGCCCGTGCCGGGGCGCGTCGACCTGCCGCGCACGAGCCGCATCGCGCTGCGCGACTTCGGCGAGGGCCTGCCGCGCGCGGGCCAGTGGCGCGACGACTTCGCCCTCGCCGACATCGACGGCGACGGCCACCTGGACATCGCGTTCGCGCCACCACGCAAGAGCTTCTCGCGCCCGGTCGTGTTTCGCGGCGACGGCCGCGGCCGCTGGTCGCGCTGGAGTGCGCCGCGCTGGCCGGAGCTGCCGTACGACTACGGCGCCGCGGCCGCCGCCGACTTCGATGCGGACGGCCACGTCGACCTCGCGTTCGGCATGCACCTGCGCGGGCTCACCGTGCTCGCCGGCGACGGCAAGGGCGGGTTCTCGCGCCACGACCGCGGCCTGCCGCTCGGCGTGCCCGGTTCGGCCACGCCGCCGACCTACTCGACCCACGCGATCGGCGTGCTCGACTGGAATGGCGACCACAGGCCGGACCTGATCGCGCTCGATGAAGGCCTGCTCGGCAGCGCCGGCGGCCACGCCGGCGTTTCGATCTTCGTCGCCGGTCGCGAGGCGTGGACACGCGCAGCACTGCCGAAGACGCGGCTGCCGCGCGGCAACACCTCGCTCGCGACGATCGCCGGCGAGCGCGGCCGGCGCACGATCGTCGTCGGCGACGACGCCGACGGCCGTGCAACGGCCTTCGAGTTCGCCGCCGGCCGCGTCGTCGCGCGCGTGCTGGACGGGCTGCCCGCCGGCGCGATCGTGCGCGCGAGCGCGGCAGCCGACCTTGCCGGCGACGGCCGGCCCGGCCTCGCGGTCGCCTACCAGCACCGCACGGCGGAGGGCTGGCAGGGCGCGATCGACCTGTTCCGCCGCGACGGCGAGCGCTACGTGCGTGAGCCGCTGCTGGCCGAGCCGACCCGGTCGGTCGGCGCGCTCGCGTTCGGCCACCTCGCATCGCCGCGCGCGTTCGATCTCGCCGCGTTGCGCAGCGACGGCACCCTGCTGCTGTTCGCCGCAGACGGCAAGGGCGCCTACACGCGCGACCACGAGCAGCCGGCGCCGCCATGGCGCGCCGGCTGCAGCGGGCACGCCCTGCACCTCGGCGACCTCGACGGCGACGGCCGCGACGAGATCGTCGCCGCGTTCGCGGGCGAACCGAACGCGATGATGCTGCGCCGCGACTGCGCCGCCGGCGGCGGCATCGAGGCGTGGCACGTCGCCGGGACGCCGGCTCAGCGCTGAGCCGCGTCGCGGCGCATCGCCTCGACCATGCGCGCGAGCCCGTCGTCGAGGCTGTACGGGCGCTCGAAGCCGGTCGCCTCGAGTGCGGCGATCGACACCTGCGTGCGCGCGCAGAACCTGCGCACGCGCGCCGCGCTGACCGGCAGCGGGCGGCGGAGCAGCGCCGCGAGCGCGTCGCAGGCATGGCCGGCGGCGAGGGCGAGCGGGTAGGGCAGGCGCAGGCGCGGTGGCGGTCGCCCGAGCAGCACGCACAGGCGCGCGACCAGCTCGCCGCTGCGGAAATCCGGCGGGTCCGCGTAGTTCAGCACGACGCGTCCCGGCGCGCCGTCGAGGTGGCGCGCGATGAATTCGACGAGGTTGCCGACGTAGGCGATCGACTTGTGGTTGCGGCCCGCGCCGACCATCGCGAAGCGCCGGCGCCGCAGCTGCTCGGCGAGCGTGTGCACGTTGCCGCGGTTGCCCTCGCCGAACACGACCACCGGGCGCAGGATCAGCAGCGAGCGGTCCGCTGCGGCATCGGCCCAGTCCTCGTGCACGCGCTCGGCGAGCTGCTTGCTGCGCCCGTATTCGTTCGCCGGACGCAGCGGCGCGGCCTCGTCGGCCAGCGGCTGGTCGAGCCCGTAGACGGCGACGCTGCTGGTGAAGACGATGCGGCGGACGCGCGCGTGTGCGGCCGCCTGCACGAGGTTCACCGCGCCGCCCACGTTGACCTCGCGGTAGAGCGAGCGTGGCCGTACGTCGTCGCGGTGCTCGGCGGCGAGCGCGACGACGCAGTCGTGGCCGTCGAGCGCCGCGCGCAGCGCGGCGGCGTCGCGCACGTCGCCGCGCACGACGCGCGACGGATGCGCCGCGCTGGGTGCCTTGTCGAAGATCAGCGGGTCATGGCCGAGTTCGAGCAGGCGGTCGACCAAGCGCGTGCCGATGAACCCGCTGCCGCCGACGACGAGCACGCGCTTCATGGCGTCGCCAGCGCGGCGTCGTAGACGTCGAGCAGCGCGCGCGTCTGCCGCGCGACGTCGTGGTCGCGCCGCAGGGCGGCCGCGCCGCCGGCGACCAGCGCGGCGCGCAGCACCGCGTCCGCATGGACGTGCGCGATCGCCTCGGCAAAGCGGGCGGGTGAGTCGGCGAGCAGCAGCTCGCGCCCGTGGGCGACCGCGAGGCCCTGTGCAGCGACCGGAGTCGCGACGACCGGCAGGCCGCGCGCCCACGCCTCGAGGATGCGCATGCGGATGCCCGAAGCCGCGTGCAGCGGCACGACCGCGATCGCGTCGCGCGGAAACGCCGCCACCGAGTCGGCGGGCGCGCGATGGCGCTGCACGCGCTCGGCCTGGTGCGAGCCGTCGCCGCCGAAGCAGTGCAGCCGCGCGCGCGGCAGGCGCGCCGCGACCAGCGGCCAGACCTCGCGCAGCAGCCAGCGCTCGCCGTCGGCATTCGGCCACCAGCCGGCGCTGCCGGCGAGCGCGATGGCGGGCTCACCCTCGAGCGCCGGTCCGGCCGGCAGCCGCGCCGGAAACGCCGGCGCGACCGGCACGATCTGCGCCCGCGGCTGCAGCGCGCGCAGCGCGACCGCGTCGTCGGCGGTCAGCGTGACCGTGCATGCCGCGCGCGCGATCGCTTCGCGTTCGTCGCCGCGCAGGCGCGACGCCTCCGCGCGCCAGGCCGGGCGCGGCCCCTGCCGCAGCGCCTGTTGCTCGCGCAGGCCCGACTCGACGTTCTGCATGCGCAGCACGACCGGGATCGAACGCGCGAGCGCGGGCGCGCAGTTCGCGAATGCGTGCAGCTGCTCGGCGTGGACGACGTGCGGGCGCCAGCCTTCGAGTACATCCGCGACGGCCGCGCGCACTGCCGCGAGCGCATGCCGTGCCACGCCGAGCGAGCGCCCGCGGACGAGTGCATCGAGCACCGCTGCCGGCGCGGCGCGCGGCCGCGCCGCGACTTCGATCCGCCGGTACGGCAGGTCACGCGCGAAGCCTGGGCTATGATCGCGTGGCTCCGCCGGCGCGACGAGCGTGAGTTCGTGCCCGGCGTCGGCGAGGCCGCGAACGGTGTGCCAGAGTGCCAGCCGGCCACCGTCGCACGCGGGATGGGGGGACTTGGTGGCAACGATCAGGATACGCACCGCAACTCACGCCGTGTCGCCCACGCGGCGCGGCAGTGTGGCATGAAAACCGCGCCATGCGCGTCCTGTTCCTGACCTCGCGCTTCCCCGCCGACCCGCGCAGCGGCGATCGCCGCCGCGCCTGCGAGCAGTTGCGCCTGCTCGCCTCGCGCCATGCGGTCACGCTGCTCGGCTTCGACGACGGCGGCGGCGACCCTGCGCTCCGTCGCCAGCTCGCGGACGCATGCGAGCAGGTCGTGCGCGTGCCGCGCGAGCGTACCGGGATGCTCGCACGCGCGGCGCTCGCGCTGCCCGGCGCGCTGCCGCTGCAGGTCGCGGCCCACGCATCGCCGCGGCTGCGCCGGGCGTTCGACGCGGCCGTCGGCGGCGCGGCATTCGACCTCGTCCACGTGCAGCTCTCGCGCCTCGGTCCGTTCGTGCCGGCCGCGGGCGTGCTGCCGTGCGTGGTCGACTTCGTCGATGCGCTGTCGCTGAACATGGCCCGACGCGCGGCATTCGACCGCGGCCCGGCACGCCTCGTCGCCGCGCTGGAGGCGCGACGGCTCGCGCGCTACGAGCGCGCCCTGTGCACGCGCATCACGCGCGGCGTGGCGAGTTCGGCGCGCGACCTCGAGGCGCTCGGCCACGCAGCCAACCTGCGCCTCGTGCCGAATGGCGTCGATCCGGCCGAGTTCGCGTTCACGGACGCGCCGCGCGACGAGTCGTCGATCGTCTTCAGCGGCAACCTCGGCTACTTCCCGAACGTCGATGCGATGGCGTGGTTCGCGGCGCTGATGCCGCGCATCCGCGCCGCACGACCGACGGCGGAGCTGCGCCTGGTCGGCGCGCGACCGGCGGCGCGGCTGCTGCGCCTCGCCGCGCGCACGCCCGGCATGCGCGTCGTCGGTCCGGTCGCGCGCATCCAGCCCCACCTCGCTCGCGCCGCGGTCGCGATCGCGCCGATGCGCGCCGGCAGCGGGCAGCAGCTGAAGATCCTCGAAGCGATGGCGACCGGCACCCCGGTCGTCGCGTCCGCCACGGCCGCCGCCGCGATCGAGGCGCGGCCCGGCCGCGAGCTGCTCGTCGCCGACGACGCGGACGGCTTCGTCGACGCGGTACTGCGCGTGCTCGGGGATCGCGCGCTCGCCGCCGCGCTCGCGCGCAACGCGCGCGACCTGGTCGAACGGCGCTACACGTGGCGTGCGTCCGCGCTCGCGCTCGAGCAGGTCTGGCAGGAAGCGGTCGAGGCGCACGCGCGACACGCGCGCGCCGATGCGGGCGCGTGCTAGTCGAGTGGCGGCGGCGCGTCGAGGCGCCCGTCGCGCAGTCGCGCTTCGAGTACCTGCACGTGTTCGAGCACGCGTGCGCGCAGCGGCGCCGGCAGCGTCGCGATCGCGGCCGGGCTGGCCCAGGCCGTGCGCAGGAACGCGCGCTCCGCGCCGGCGTCGTCGCCGAGCGTGCCGCGTGCGCGGCCGAGGTTGAGCGTGAGCTCCGGCCGCTCGCCGCTGGCGAGGGCGCGTTCGAGCAGCGCCTTCGCCTCGCCCGCGCGCCTGAGCATCAGCAGCGCGATCGACGCCGCGAGCGGCGCGCGCGCATCGCCGGGCAACGCGGCCATCGCCACGCGCGCGTCGGCGAGTGCCGCCTCGACCGTGGCGACGGAGCCTTCGCCGCGCAGCGCCGCCGCGAGGAGCGCGTTCGCTTCGGCGAGCCGCCACTCGGCGCGATAGGCCGCGATCTCCGGCCAGGCCGCCGCGCCGAGTACGAACGCGACCGCGATGGACATCGCGCGCCTCATGCGGCGGCCTCGCCCGCGAGCAGGCGCCAGGCGCGGCCGGCGGCGAGCAGCAGCACGCTCGCGGTCAGCGGGATCTGCAGCGGGAACCACGCCAGCGCGGCGACCGTGCCGGTACAGAGCACCGCCAGCAGCACCGCGCGCTCGACGTCGGCCGCGCCGCGCGCGAGCCGCAACAGGCCGCGCAGCAACGCGGCGAGGCCGGCGAGCGCGAACAGCAGCGCGGGCCAGCCCGCTTCCGCCGCGAGCTGCAGGTAGTCGCCGTGCGCCTGGGTGAAGGTCGCGCCGAGCGGATGCACCAGGCGCGTGCGCGCGGCGATCTCGACCTGGAACCGGTGCCGCTGCTGCTGCGCGCCGAAGCTGCCCGGCCCGTGGCCGGTCCATGGGCGCGTCGCGGCCATGTCGAGCGCGGCCGCCCACGCACCGAGGCGGTAGGTGGTCAGGCGCTGGTACGCGTCGATGCCGAGCGGTGCCTGCTGCCACGTCACGGCGCGCAGTCGCGGTACGACCGCGCTGGCGGCGAGCACCGCGACCAACACCAGCGCGCCGCCGGCGATGCGGCGCGCACCGCAGCGGACCGCGGCGACGACGCCGATCGCGACCAGCAGCGCCACCGCCGCCGTCGCCTGCCGGTTCGCCGCGATGGTGGCGATCGCGAGCAGCAGCGCCGCGGCGCCGCACACGCGCGCGCCGCGTCCGCTCGTGCAGAGGGCGATCGCCGCGCCCGTGGCACCGAGCATCGCGCAGGCGATCGCGACGTAGCCTTCATTGCCGAGCAGCGCGCCGCTGCCGAGGCGGCCGCCGGCCTGCGCGACCTCGAATGGCAGGTGCAGGCCAGCGAGCTGCGCCAGCGACAGCAGTGCGTTCGACGCGCAGGCGATCGCGAACAGGCCGAGCAGCGCGCGCCCGCCGCGACCGTCCAACGCGCGCGAGGCGCCGATGGGCACCAGCAGCAGGAGCAGCAGGCTGCGGCGCAACGCCGGCCACGCGACCTCCGCGTACGGCGACGCGATCGCCGCGATGACCCAGCAGGCGATGCACAGGGCGAAGCAGGCGGCGATGCGCTGCGCCTCGCGCGACCCCGTGCGCCAGCGCGGCACGCCGCCGTGCCAGGCGAGGCCGAGCGCGGCGATCACCGCGCCGCCGAGCACCGCGGTGCGCTTGGGCGCATCGAACGACGCCTCCGCGAGCGGATCGACGAGCCAGGCCGCGCCGGCGATCGCGATCGCCGCGCCGGCGAGCACGACGCGCACGGATGACGCGCGCGCCGGTCGCATCGGGTCGGGTCGGGCGTCGCGCGCGGTTCGCGGTTTCACGGTCGTGCCTGTCCGGGTGCCTGGGCGGGATCGCGCGCGACGCCGCCGCGCCAGACGCCGATCGCCGCGGCGAGCTGGATCGCTCCGCAGGCGAGCCATGCGATCGCGCCGGCGAGGATACCCGCGCGCGGCGCCAGCAGGTACAGCACCAGGCCTTCGGCGGCGAGGACCGCGGCATTGACGAGCGCGATCGTGCCGTAACGGTGCGCGTGCACGAGCAGCAGGCCGGCCGGTGCGTAGAGCGCGTTCATGACCAGTGCGAGCATGAGCAGGCGCAGCACCGGCGCTGCTTCGGCCGCGATCGACGCATCCCGCAGCCAGAGCTGGAGCGCCGCCTGCGGGAACAGCGCGATCGCGATCGCCGGCATGACGATCGTCGCGGCGAGCACGGTGAGCATCGAGGCCGCCGTCGCGCGCGCATCGCCGCCGGCCGACATCGCGGGCAGGAACGTGCGCGCCGCGGGCACCTGCAGGCTGAGCAGCGACAGCAGCACGCTGCCGGCGAGGTAGTAGACACCGTAGCGCGCGGCGGGCTGGGTCAGCGCGAGCACGATGCGGTCGAGCTGGCCGGCGAGGAGCCCGAGCGCGCTGCCGGCGACGAACAGCGCGAGCCGCCCGTCGCGGCCGACCAGCGGCGCGAGGCGCGCATCGTGCGCCGCACGGTACGCGCGGCGCAGGTGGACGTGGTTGGCGACGAACTCGAGCGCGCTGACTGCGGCGAACGCGGCGAGGTAGGCGGTTGCGGTCGGCGTCGCGAGCAGCACGAGCAGCGCCGCGCCATGGCGGGCGAGCGCGAAGGCGACCAGGCGCAGGTTCGCCTCGCGCTGGCGGCCGTGGCCGATCATGAACGCGATCGCCGCGCCGTTCGCGAACTGGAAGCCGAACTGGAGCAGGGCGAGGCGCAGAGCGGCGGCCAGGCCCGCCCCGGCCGGCGCGCCGAACGCGGCGATCGCGACGAGCCCGGACAGCACGAGCACGATCGCGGTCGTCGCGTACCCACGCAGGAAACGCCGGTACTGCATCCACGCGCCGCCATCGTGCACGCGCGCGGCGTCGCGCAGTACCAGCGGCGACAGCAGTCCGTCGGCGAGGAACAGCACGCCCTGCAGGGTGAGGCAGAGCGCGAGCACGGCCCACGCGCCGCCGAGCAGGCGCACGTACAGCGGCACCAGCAGCAGCGTCGCCAGTGCGGCGAACGCCGCGTAGCCGTAGTTCGCCGCGAGCGGCAGCAGCAGGCGTCGCACGGTCAGCCGCGCGCCGCGAGCATGCGCCGCACGGCGGCGTCGACGCTGGCGAAGTTGTCGCGCTGCATCGACGCGAACAACTCGGGCAGCGCTTCGTCGAAGCGTTCCGCGCGCACCGCGTCGTAGCGCGCGAGCACGTCGCGCAGGGTGTCGACGAGGCCCTCGTACGGGCTCCAGACGATCGCGCGGTGGTACGGGATGCGCTCGCGCAGCGGCACGTCCTCGCTGACCACGAGCACGCCGCGCAGCAGCGCCGGCAGCACGCGCAGTTCCTCGAAGGTGTGGTGCTCGCCGGTCTGGTGCACGTTGACGAGCACGCGCGTGCGGTCGTACAGGCGGCGCAGCGCGTCGGCTTCGAACACGCCGCGCACGTTGCGCAGCGGCAGCCCGGCGCGGCGCACGTCGTCGAGGAAGCGGCGCCGGCGCGGCTGGCGCTCGTCGTACATCAGCGAGATCGCGGCGATGTCGCGCCCGTCCGCGTCGAGCCGCGGCGGGTAGAGCAGCGGTGCGACCAGCGCGGTGCGTGCGGCGATGTCGTCGTGGTGGCCCGACTCGCGCACGTGCACGACGTTCGGCATGCTGTACTCGATGATCGTGTCGAGCGAGCGCAGGTAATCCTCGTTCGCGAGGCGGACGAGGTAGCGGCCCGTGCCGTCGGCCGACGGCGTCGCGCCGACCGGCGCGCCGGCGCTGTCGCGCCCGCCGGCTCGCACCAGGGTGTGCTCCGGCTGCAGGTCGATGCGCAGCGCCGGCAGCGCGTCGTCGAAGCGCGCCGGCTGCGGCCCGAACACCACGTTGACCGCGGCGTCGGCGCGCGCGAACGCGGCGGCGAACAATCCGACGCAATGACGGTAGTACTCGCGCACGTGCTCCGGATAGGCCGGGTCGACGGCGATGCAGGCACGGCCATGGCGTTCGATCCGGCAGCGCCGGCGCGGCAGCCAGGAACGCAGTTTTCGCAGCAGTCGGCGCATCGGGTCAGAGCAGGTCGTCGGGGGCGTGCGGCCGGCCGTCGCGATCGCGCAGGCCGTCGACTGCGCCACGCAGCAGCCAATGCGCGCGTGCCGGTGCGAACGCCGCGGTCGCGGCGGCGCGCGCGAGCTTCTTCGCCGCGATCGCCACGGCGGTCGCGCGGCCCGCATGCCGTCGCGCGAGGCGGATCTCGTTGCGCGCCTCATAGTAGCCCATCAGCGCGGCGACGCCGGCGCGCCCGCGCTGGCTGCCGCGGCGGGCGTGCCACACGCGCGAGCGCGGCACCAGCCAGCTGGCGACGCCCGCTTCGCGCAGGCGCAGGCAATAGTCGATCTCCTCGCAGTACATGAACCACGAGGCGTCGAGCCAGCCATGGCGCGCGGGCAGCGCCAGCGGCAGCAGCATCGACGCGCCGCAGGCGGCGCCGACGCGCAGCGGTGCGCATGCGCGCCAGCCGGCATCCAGGCGCAGCGGGCGATCGCGGCGCCAGGCGCGCGGGCTCGCCGCCGGGTCGAGGTAGCCAGCCGGGAAGTCGATCCTCGTCGCGGCGCCGTCGGCGCGCAGCGGGAGCCCGCCGTAGACTGCGTCGCCGTGCGCCTGCCACGCGGCGACGAGTTCCGCCAGCGCATCCGGCTCGGCGATCGCGTCGCTGTTGAGGAGCCAGATCGCGTCCGCGCCGCAGCGGCGCGCCTCGTGCCAGGCGAGCGCATGGCCGGCGGCGAAACCCTCGTTGCCCGGCGCCGCGATGACGTCAGCGCCGCGCGCGCGCAGGCGCGCGACGCTGTCATCGCGCGATCCGTTGTCGACGACGATCGTGCGCAGCCGCGGGTATGCGAGCCGCCGCAACGCCTCGAGGCATTCGAGCGTGCACGCCGGCGTGTTCCAGTTGACGACCGACGCGACGACGAGCGGCACCCGGCCCGCCGCGTTCATCGCGCGCCCGTCTCCCCGCCGAGCGGGCTGCCGCGGCGACGCACGCGGGCGACGAAGCGTTCGCGGTCGTCGGTCAGCGCGGCGTGCGCGGCGACGAGCAGGGCGAACGCGGCGAGCAGTGCCGGCGGCGGCGCACCGAGACGCGCGGCGGCCAGCGCGAGCGTGCCGAGCGTGAAGGTGGCCGCGCCGAGCAGCCAGGCGACGCGCGCCGGCGCGACGCCCGCATCGAGCAGCAGGTGGTGCAGGTGCTCGCGGTCGGCGCGAAACGGCGAGCGCCCGCGCCGCACGCGCCGCAGGATCGTCGCCGCGGCATCGGCGAGTGGCGGCGCGACGAACCACGGCGCGAGCGCCGCGTCGAGCGCCAGCGTGCGCGGCTGCGTCGCCTGCAGCGCGACCCAGACGAGGCCGAGGCCGAGCAGGTTGCTGCCGGCGTCGCCGAGGAACACGCGCGCCTGCGCGCGCCATGCGAAACGCATGTTCAGCACGAAGAACCCGGCCACCGCGCCGGCGAGCGCGAGGACCGCGGGCGCGACGGCCGCGTTCGCCGCGGGTAGGCCCGCGATGCAGAACAGCGCGAGCGCAGCGAGCGCGATCGTCGCGGCGATGCCGTCGCCGCCGTCGGCCATGTTGAATGCATTGAGGACGCCGACCGCGGCGACGAGGCAGGCCGGCGCGAGCCACAGGCCGGCGCCCGCGGCACCCGGCCAGGCGAAGCCGCCGACGTGCACCATCGCCAGCACGGCCGCCGCCTGCAGGGCCAGGCGGCACGGCCACGGCAGGTCGAGCAGGTCGTCGCCGATGCCGGCGACGAGCACGACCAGCGCACCGGCGCCGAGTCCGCGCAGCAGCGGCGGCAACGACGGGTCGACCGCGCACGCGGCGAGGACGCCGAGCACGATCGCGAGGCCGCCGGTCAGTGGCGTCGCCGATGCATGCGCCTTGCGCCCGCGCGGCCGGTCGAGCCAGCCGACGCGCCGCGCGAACGGCTCGAGCGCGCACGCCGCGGCGATCGTGGCGACGCACGCGGTCGCGAACTGCGAAATCCCTGGGGGTAGCTGCACGCACGCATCCCGTCGGCCGGCGGCACCCGGCGAACCGATGCAGCGAGTCTACCGGAACGCCGCGCGCACGCCCCGCGCGCCGGCGCATCGACCGCGGCGCGGCGCTGGACGCCGGTGCATACCTGCGTGCACCATGCGAGGTTGCACTCTGCAGTCGAGCGCATGGACGAGACCCGCTTCCACGACCTGCTGGCGCGCCACTGGACCACCCTGTTCGATCAGCGAACGATCGAGCGCGGGCTGGACTACCTGCGCCGGGGCAACGTGCTCGGCACGCATTACGAATCGATGGAGCGCGAAGGCGTGCTGGTCGGCATGGTCGCCGGCAGCGCGCGCGACCCCTACGCGGCCTGCGTGCGGATCGAGTGGGACGGGCAGCAGGCGCGCCTGGACAGCTACTGTTCGTGCCCGCTCGAGTTCGAATGCAAGCACGTCGCCGCGACCGTGCTGTACGAGCTGAAGGGCAAGCCGGACGGCCAGCCACGCACCGAGCTCGATCCGCCGACGGCGCAGCTCGGCGCGTGGAAGGCGTGGCTGGACGGCCTGCGCGCGCCGGCCGGTGCGGCCACCGAGGCCGTCGCGACGCGCGCGGCCGCGGCGACGGACTCGCTCTGCGCGATCCTGCTGCGCACCGATTCGACCCATCCGCTGCCCGCGCTGCAGGCACAGGTCGTGCGCGTCACGCCGGGCAAGCGCGGCGGCTACGCCGCGCCGCAGCCGCTGCAGCCGTCGTGGGCCGATCCCGCGCCGTGGGCCGGGCTCGACGCGGACACGTTCCAGCTCGTCGCCGGCCTGCGCATGCGCGCGCCGGCGTTCGGCGGCGCGGGTGGCTGGTTCCAGCTCGCCAGCGCCGCCGACGAACCGCTGCTCGAGACCCTGATCGACGCGCTGCCGTGCTTCTTCGAGAAGGCATCGGCGGGCCGCATCGCGCATGGCCCGATGCGCGCGCTCAGGATCGGCTGGGAAGCGCGCGACGACGGCACGCAGAAGCTCGCGCTCGCGGTCGACGGCGCCGCGCCGAAGACGCGCCTGCTGCGCGTCGGCGGTCTGTGGTACTTCGATCCGGTCGCGCGCGAGCTCGGCCGCGTCGACGGCAACACGCGCCTCGCCGAAGCGGTGCTGCGCGCGCCGCCGCTGCTGCCGGAACAGGTGCCGCTGCTGATGGAACGCTGGCGCGACACGCCGCTGCTGGCCGCGCTGCCGCCGCCGGCGGAAACCGCGGTCGAGCGCCGCAGCGCGACGCCGGTGCCGGTGCTGACCCTGCGTGCGGTCGGCGCGGTCAACGCCGCGGGCGCGAAGTACCAGGCCGGGCTCGCGCGGCTCGCCTACGATTACGGCGGCGTGCGCCTGCCGATGTTCCCGGCGCCGGCGCGCGACCGTCGCCGCGTCGGCGACCGCGTGATCGAGATCGTGCGCGATCGCGCCAGCGAGGTCGCCGCGAGCGACCGCCTCGACGACGTCGGGCTGGTGCCGGCGGAAACGCTCGGCCGCCTGCCCGGCCTGCCCGCCGATGCGGTCAACGACAACGACTTCGTGATCGAGCACGGCCGTGGCCAGGTCGGCGGCGCGGACCAGCTGTTCGCGCTCGCGCCGCGGCTGCGCGACCTCGGCTTCCGCGTCGAGTCCGACGACGGCTTCCCGTTCGCGCTGCTCGACGAGCCGGACGAGTGGTACGCGGAGGTGGACGAGGAGCGCGGCAGCCCGTGGTTCGACCTGCGCCTCGGCATCGACGTGCACGGCGAGCGCATCGACCTGCTGCCGGTGCTGCACCAGCTGCTGGCCGATCCGGCGTTCCCGCTCGCCGAACGCAAGGGCGAGGCGGAAGACGCGATGTGGCTGGTGCCGCTCGACGCGCGCCGGCGCGTGCCGCTGCCGCTGGCGAAGCTGCGCCAGCTGATCACGCCGCTGCTGGAATGGCTGCAGTTGCCGGCGCGCAGCGAGGAGCCGGCTCTGCGCCTGCGCCGCGCGCAGGGCGAGGTGCTCGAGCAGGTATCGACCGGCCTCGGCAAGCCATGGCGCGGCGGCGCACGCCTGCGCGCCGAACTCGAGCGCCTGCGCGCGCCGCGCGAACCCGCGGGCGAGCCGGACGGTTTCCGCGCCACGCTGCGTCCGTACCAGCGTGACGGCCTCGCCTGGCTCGGCTTCCTCGCCGACGCCGGGCTCGGCGGCATCCTCGCCGACGACATGGGCCTCGGCAAGACGGTGCAGGTGCTCGCGCACCTCGTGGGCGAGAAGAACCGCGGCCGCCTCGAACGCCCCGCGCTGGTGCTCGCGCCGACCAGCCTGGTCGCGAACTGGCGCGACGAGGCGCACCGCTTCGCGCCGGACCTGTCGGTGCTGGTCGTGCACGGCCCCGAGCGGCATGCGCTGCACGCCGACATCCCCGGCCACGACCTCGTCATCACGACCTACCCGCTGTTGCTGCGCGATCGCGACGCGCTGCTCGCGCACGCGTACTCCGTGCTCGTGCTCGACGAGGCGCAGGCGATCAAGAACGCGAAGAGCCAGGCGGCGAAGATCGTGCGCGGCATCGATGCGCGCCAGCGCATCGCGATGACGGGCACGCCGCTGGAGAACCACCTCGGCGAGCTGTGGGCGCAGTTCGACGCGGTCGAGCCGGGCCTGCTCGGCGACGAAAAGCACTTCACGCGCTTCTTCCGCACGCCGATCGAGAAGCACGCCGACCTCGACCGGCGCGAGCGGCTGAGCCGGCGCATCGCCCCGCTGCTGCTGCGCCGGCGCAAGGAGGACGTGCTGGCCGATCTGCCACCCAAGAGCGACATCGTGCGTCGCATCGAGCTGGAAGGGGCGCAGCGCGAGCTGTACGAATCGCTGCGCCTGACCCAGCACGAGCGCGTGCTCGACGAAGTGCGGCGGCGCGGCCTCGCGCAGAGCGGCATCGTCGTGCTCGACGCGCTGCTCAAGCTGCGCCAGGTCTGCTGCGACCCGCGCCTGGTCAAGCTCGAGGGTGCGCGCGGCATCGACGAGTCGGCCAAGCTCGATTACCTGCTCGAACTGCTCGAGAGCCTCGTCGCCGAGGGCCGGCGCGTGCTCGTGTTCAGCCAGTTCGCCGAGATGCTCGGCCTGGTCGCGGCGGCGCTCGGCCAGCGCCGGCTCGCCTACCAGAGCCTGACCGGCGAGACGCCCGGATCGCAGCGTGGCGCGCTGGTCGAGCGCTTCCAGGCCGGCGAGGTGCCGGTGTTCCTGATCAGCCTCAAGGCTGGCGGCGTCGGCCTCAACCTGACCGCGGCCGACACCGTGATCCACTACGACCCGTGGTGGAACCCCGCGGTCGAGGCACAGGCGACCGACCGCGCCTACCGCATCGGCCAGGACAAGCCGGTGTTCGTCTACAAGCTGATCTGCGCCGGCACCGTCGAGGAGAAGATCCAGGCCCTGCAGCAGCGCAAGGCCGAGCTCGCGCGCGCCGTGCTCGAGGGCGGCAGCACGCAGGCGCTGCGCTTCGACGACGAGGACGTCGCCGAGCTGTTCGCGCCGTTGTAGCGCACGGCACGCCCCGGCGAGCTTCCCGCGCCGCGGTCCGTCGCGTGCCGCGAGGCCGCGCCGCGCGCATCGGCCCGGCCGCATCCCGATGCCGTCGCCCGGCCCATGATCGGTGCGTGCCTTCTTTTCCGCCTTGGATCGGTGAGAGCGATGCCGGCGCGCGGATCGTCGGGGGCAACGCGCTCCGGCGGCATCGATTCGGCCCCCCGGGAGGACGCAATGAACGGTTTGTTTCGCATCACGCGCACGTGGCTGCCGGCGATCCCGCTGGCTGCGGCGGTGCTCGCGGCGGGCGATGTCGCGGCCGTGTCGCGCGGCGCGAGCTATGCGCTCGAAGGCAGCGTCATCGCCGGCGGCGGCGTCGCGCGCGCCAGGGGGGGCTGCTTCGAACTGTCGGGAACGATCGCCCAGCCCGTCGCCGGCACGTCGGCCGGGGCCGGCTTCGAGGTCACGTCGGGGTTCTGGGCGCAGCCGATCGCGCGCCCGGACCAGTTGTTCCGGAGCGGATTCGAGGGGTGCTCGGCATGAAGAAGCGATGGACATGGCTCGCGGCGGCCGGGCTGCTCGCGGGCGCTGGATCGGCCTGGGCGGCGATGCCGCAGCTGCCGGATTTCACCTACCAGGGCCGGCTGACGCAGAACGGCCAGCCGGCGAACGGCAATTTCGACCTCGTCTTCACGCTGTACGACGCCGAGAGCGGCGGCAACGTCGTCGGCGTGCCACAGAGCGAAGCCGGCTATCCGGTCAGCGACGGCGTGTTCTCGGTCGCGCTCGCCTACCCGGGTGCGTTCACCGGCAGCCAGCTGTGGCTCGACGTGAGCGTGAACGGCGTGTCGCTGCAGCCGCGCCAGCCGGTGTCGACGACACCGGTCGCGCAGTACGCGCTCGACGGCAACCCCGGGCCGCAGGGTCCGGCCGGCCCCGCGGGTCCCGCGGGTCCGATGGGACCGGAAGGCCCGCAGGGTGCGGAAGGTCCGCAGGGCCCCGAAGGTCCGGTCGGCCCGGCCGGCCCGCAAGGACCCGATGGCGCGCAAGGCCCCGCCGGTCCGCAGGGCCCGGCCGGCCCGCAGGGCGCCACCGGTGCGACCGGCGCGCAGGGCCCGCAGGGCCCCGCGGGTCCGACGGGCCCGCAGGGTCCGGCCGGTCCGACCGGCCCGCAGGGTCCGGCCGGCGTCCCGGGCTACCAGATCGTGCAGCTGTCCAAGCACATCGCGACCGGCACGTCGTCGCTGTACGAGGTGCTCAGTTGCCCCAGCGGCAAGACCGCGACCGGTGGCGGCTACAACTGGCTCAACCAGATCCCGGGCAACCTCCAGGTGCTGACCAACGGTCCGAACACGAACACCATCAACCCGACGGCGGTGACGAACTGGAACTTCACGATGACGTTCTCGCCCGTGCCGAGCGGCGGCACCGGCCCGACCGTCATGCTGTACGTGTTCTGCATCAACAGCTGATGCGTTCGTGACGAAGGCATGCCGGGCCCGCAGCGGCGGGCCCGGCGCCGCGCGCGCCGGCCTCGCGGCTGGCGCGCATCCATGTCACGACTGCGACGGCGACGGCGACGGCGGCGCGACCTCGTCGCGGCGCGGGCCCGGCGCGCCGTGCGCACCGTGGCCGCGGCGATGCGCGGGACCCGCGTGCGGGCCACGCGTGCGCTGCGACGCCGCCCATTCCGCATAGCGGCGGAAGCCGTCCTCGCCGAGCAGCTTGCGGATGCGCGCATCGCTCTGCTCGTCGATGCGCTCGAACTCCGCCCGGTCCTTGCGTCGCTGCGCCTCGTGCGCCGCGCGTGCCTGGTCGCGCGCGGACTCGAGCGCGTCGCGCCGTTCGCGCAGGATCGTGCGCAGCTGGTCCCGTTGCACGGCGTCGAGGCCGGGTACGGTCGCGAGCGCCTCGGCCGACGGCACGCGGTGGCCGTGGCGCGGGCCGCCGGCGCCGGGCATCGCCAGCGCGCCGGCACTCGCGGCGAGCATCGTCGTCAGCACGGCGGCTAGGGTCATGTTCTTCATCGGTACGTCTCCTGTCGCGGCAGAGGGGGGGGTGCCGCTGCCTGCCAGGGTGGCGCGCGAATCGTCAGGCGCGGCGCAGGAATCGTGGAGAAACCGAGGATTCGCGCCGCGCGGCATGCGCACGACGCGCGTGCGGCTTATCGTTCGCACATGCCGATCCCGCGCCCGCTCCTGCGCCTGCGCCTGTGGCAGCGCCTGTTCCTCGCCTTCGCCGCGCTCAGCGCGGCGACGCTGTCCGGCTTCCTCGCCTGGCAGCAGCATGCGTTCCGCAGCGGTTTCGCCGCCTACCTCGACGAGGTCGCCCTGCAGCGCATCCTCGAGCCCGCGGCCGAGCGCATCGGCGCCGCGTACGCGGAGCAGGGCGACTGGAGCTTCCTCGTCGGCATGCCGACGCGGTTCGACGACTACATCGATCCCGGCCATCGTTTCGCCCGGCCCGGCCGGGCGGCGGTACCGGAGGGCGCGCCGCCGCGGCGCGTCCGGCACGGGGACGATCGCCCAGCGTCGCGCCGCCGTCCGCCACACCCGCTGCCGCGCGTGCAGCTGGTCGACGCGCGCGGCGCACGCATCGCCGGCACGCTGCGCGTCGATCCGGCTGCGCCCGGCGTCGACATCGTCGCCGCGGGCCGTCGCGTCGGCCGGCTGCTGCTGCAGCGCGAAACCCGCATCGACGACGCGATCGACGCCGCCTTCGCACGCACGCAGGCACACGACGCGCTGTTCGCCGGCGTCGCGATCCTCGCTGCCGCGCTCGTGCTCGCGTTCGCGCTCGCGCGCTGGCTGCTCGCGCCGATCCGCGCGCTCGCGCGCGGCACGCGCGCGCTCGCCGGTGGCGACTACGCCTCGCGCGTGGATGCCGCGCGCGGCGACGAGCTCGGCGACCTCGCCGGTGATTTCAACCACCTCGCGCAGACGCTCGAGCGCAGCCGCGACGCGCGCCGCCAGTGGGGTGCGGACATCGCCCACGAACTGCGCACGCCGCTCGCGGTACTGCGCGGCGAGGTGCAGGCCCTGCAGGACGGCATCCGCGCGCCGACGCCGGCCGCGTTCGAGTCGCTGCAGGCCGAGTGCACGCGGCTCGCGGGCCTGGTCGACGACCTCTACCAGCTCGCCCTCGCCGACAGCGGCGCGCTCGAATACCGTTTCGAGACGCTCGACCTCACCGCACGGGTGCGCGACGCGGCCGCCGCCCAGGTCGGCGCCTGCGCCGACGCCGGCATCGAACTCGGCGTGCTGGACGCGCCGCCGATGCCGGTGCACGGCGATGCGCGCCGCCTCGGCCAGCTGGTCGACAACCTGCTCGCGAACGCGCGCCGCTACACCGATGCGCCCGGCCGCGTGCAGCTGTCGCTCGAGACACGCGGCGCGCAGGTGCGCCTGCTCGTCGACGACACGCCGCCGGGCGTGCCGGAGGATGCGCTGCCGCGCCTGTTCGATCGCCTCTACCGCGTCGACCGCGCGCGCTCGCGCGCGAGCGGTGGCGCCGGCCTCGGGCTCGCGATCTGCCGCGCGATCGTCGAGGCGCACGGCGGCCGCATCGAGGCGCTCGCGTCGCCGCTCGGCGGGCTGCGCGTCGTGGTCGAACTGCCCGCAGCGAGGCCACGCGCATGAGCCCCGCGCCGCACGTGCTCGTGGTCGAGGACGAACCGAAGATCGCGGCGCTCCTGCGCGACTACCTCGCCGCCGCCGGCTACCGCGTCAGCCTGCGTGGCACCGGCGAGGGCGCCGTCGACTGGATCCGCGACCAGCACGCCGACGCGCTGCTGCTCGACCTGATGCTGCCCGGCGAGGACGGCCTGTCGATCTGCCGCGCGGTGCGCGCCTGGTCGGACCTGCCGATCCTGATGCTGACCGCGCGCGTCGAGGAGATCGATCGCCTGCTCGGTCTCGAGCTCGGCGCGGACGACTACATCTGCAAGCCGTTCAGTCCGCGCGAGGTCGTCGCGCGCGTACGCGCGGTGCTGCGCCGGTCCGCCATGGTGGCGCCCGCGGGCGCGCCGGCGGGCGGCGCGCTCGAGCTCGACGAGGCGCGCTTCGAGGCGCGCGTGCACGGCCGTCGCCTCGACCTCACGCCGGTCGAGCTGCGCCTGCTGCGCAAGTTGCTGCAGCAGCCCGGGCGCGTCTACTCGCGCGCGCAGCTGATCGACGCGGCCTACGACGACCACCGCGTCGTCAGCGAGCGCACCGTCGACAGCCACATCAAGAACCTGCGGCGCAAGCTCGCCGAGGCCGGCATCGATCCGATCGGGTCGGTCTACGGCGTCGGCTACCGCTACGAGCCGCCGGAAGCAGACGAGCCTTCGACGAGGTCGACGTAGGCGAAGCGTCCGTCGCGCAGCGCGTGCGCGCCGCGCGCCAGCGCCAGCGCCAGCGGCGCGGCGAACAGCGGACCGGCGTGGACGCAGGTGTGGAACTCGCCGTTCTCGCCGCAGGGGTCGCACGAGGCCGGCAGATCGTCGAGCAGGCGCGCGTCGTAGTCGCGGCCACAGAACGCGGCGTCGAGCTGCGTGGTGTCGACGCAGCAGAGGATCGCGCGGTGGCCGCGCGCGACGAACGCGCGCGCGAGGCGCGCGCTGTCCTCGCCCCAGAGCGGAAACTCGCCGCGCCAGCCGAGTCGCGCCAGCAGCGCTTCGCGATAGGCGCGCACGTCGGCGAGGAACAGGTCGCCGAACGCGATCGCATCGAGGCCGGGCAGGTCGTCGCGTGCGCGCGCCAGTGCCTCGCCGAGCGCCGCCTCGTAGCGCGCGTTGTCGGGCCGCGACGGCAGCGCGGCCTCGTACACGGGCAGGCCGAGCGCGCGTGCCTGGGCGTGCAGGATCGAGCGTCGCAGGCCGTGGATCGCGACGCGATCGGCGGCCGCGTCGATCGTCGTCAGCAGCCCGACGACGTGCCAGCGCGCGTCGCCACGCAGGCGCTCCAGCGCGAGCGCCGAATCCTTGCCGCCGCCCCAGCCGAGCAGCAGCGGCCGCGCGGTCATGCGCGCCGCCACCGCAGGACGAGGTTGTTCGCCGGCATGGCGACCTGGCCGACGAAGGCGAATCCGGCCCGGCGCGCGAGCGCGTCGACCGCGGCGACGTCGCGCAGGCCCATGTACGGCGCGCGTGCCTTCAGGCCCGCGTCGAAGGCGGCGTTGCCGTCGCTGGTCGGGTGGCCGTCGCGGTGGAACGGCCCGTACAGCGCGAGCTTCGCATCGACACCGGCGCAGGCCGGCAGCGCGGCGAACAGCGCCTCGACTTCGGGCCAGGCCATGATGTGCAGCGTGTTCGCGCTGAAGAACGCATCGAACGGCCCCGGCGGCCACGGCCCGGCACCGGCGTCGAGCACGAGCGGCGGCGGCGTGTTCGGCAGCGCGGCGTCGTCGAGCCAGGCGCGCAGGCCGGGCAGGGCGTCGGCGCGATCGCTCGCCTGCCATTCCAGCCACGGCATCGCCGCGGCGAAATGCACCGCGTGCTGGCCGCTGCCGCTGCCGACCTCGAGCACGCGCCGGCGATCGGCGAAGAAGTCGCGCAGCACGCCGAGGATCGGCTCGCGGTTGCGCTCGCACGCGGCGGAGAACGGCTGGGTCGGCGGCATCGCGCGAGTGTGCCCGAGCCCGCCGGCGTATGCGATGCTTGGCGCGTTCCCCGGCATTCGCGCGCATGCTCAACCGGCTCTGGCTCGGCTTCTTCCTCGTCGCGGCGGTCGCCGGTCTCGCCCAATGGCTCGTCGCCGGCAACGACGGCGTGTTCGCGGCGATGGTCGCGAGCCTGTTCGACATGGCGAAGCTGTCGGTCGAGGTGATGCTGCTGCTGTTCGGCACGCTCACGCTCTGGCTCGGCTTCCTGCGCATCGCCGAGCGCGCCGGCGCGATCGACCTGCTCGCGCGCGCGCTCGGGCCGCTGTTCGCGCGGCTGATGCCGGGCGTGCCGCGCGGCCATCCGGCCGTCGGCCTGGTCACGCTGAACTTCGCCGCGAACGTGCTCGGCCTCGACAACGCCGCGACGCCGATCGGCCTGCGCGCGATGCGCGAGCTGCAGTCGCTGAACCCCTCCACGGACACGGCCAGCGACGCGCAGGTGCTGTTCCTGGTACTGAACGCGTCGTCGCTGACGCTGCTGCCGGTCACGATCTTCATGTACCGCGCGCAGGCCGGCGCGGCCGACCCGACGCTGGTGTTCGTGCCGATCCTGCTCGCGACCAGCGCCTCGACCCTCGCCGGCTTCCTCGCCGTCGCGCTGCTGCAGCGGCTGCGCCTGTCCGACCCGGTCGTGCTCGCCTGGCTGCTCGCCGCCGGTGTGCTGATGAGCGCGTTCCTGCTGCTCCTGCTGCACCTGCCCGGCGCGGCGCTCGCGCCGCTGTCTTCGCTGCTCGGCAACCTCGTGCTGTTCGCGATCGTGCTCGCGTTCCTGCTCGTCGGCGCGTGGCGGCGCGTCCCGGTCTTCGAAGCGTTCGTCGACGGCGCCAAGCAGGGCTTCGAGGTCGCGCGCGAGCTGTTGCCGTACCTGGTCGCGATGCTGTGCGCGGTCGGCGTGCTGCGCGCGTCCGGCGCGCTCGATTTCGCCCTCGACGGCGTGCGCTGGTCGGTGCAGGCGCTCGGCCTCGACAGCCGCTTCGTCGACGCGCTGCCGACCGCGCTGGTGAAGCCGTTCTCCGGCAGCGCGGCGCGCGCGATGCTGCTGGAGACGATCCGCACCCACGGCGTCGACAGCTTCCCGGCGCTGCTCGCGGCGACCATGCAGGGCAGCACCGAGACGACCTTCTACGTGCTCGCGGTGTACTTCGGCGCGGTCGGCCTGCGCCGCGCGCGCCATGCGGTCGGCTGCGCATTGCTGGCCGACCTCGCCGGCGTGCTGGCCTCGATCGCGGTCTGCTACTGGTTCTTCGGCTGATTTGCACCTGCAACGCAATACAGCGATCATTGCAGTTGCAGCAAACCTGACGCGACGCCGGAGACGCGATGCCCGCCGCCGACCGCAAGCGAATGGCCGCCGCCGACCCGGCGCGCGTGCTGACCCGCGCCGCCCTGCGCGCGGCCGACATCCTCGGCGTGCCGCAGCGCACGCTGGCCGAGATCATCGGCGTCAGCGCCTCGACGATCTCGCGCGCGCAGCGCGCGGCGCTCGACCCGGCCAGCAAGGCGGGCCAGCTCGCAGCGCTGTGGGTGCGCGTGTTCCGCGCCCTCGACGCGATCGTCGGCTCCAACGACGCCGCCGCGCGCGCCTGGCTGAACGCGGAGAACGCCGCGTTCGGCGGCGAGCGGCCGCTGCAGCGGATGCGTTCACCGGAAGGCCTCGTGCACGTGCTGCACTACCTCGACAGCGCGCGCGCGCGGCTCTGAACCCGGCGTACGCGTCGCGGCGCCTGCGACGGCGCGCGGCGATCGTGCGCGGCCCGACGGGAGCAAGGCGGATGGCGAACGAGCCGACCAGCGAGGCGCTGCGCAAGGCGGCGCGGCGCATATCGATGAAGCCGTGGCGCGTGGTCGAGGCGCAGCATCGCGCGTCGACGATGCGGCTGGTCGACACGCTCGACGAACAGCGCGCGCTGGAAGAGCTGCTCGAAGCCGGCAAGCCGCCGCTGCCGGCCGAGGCGCGGCGCCTGCACTACCTGCTCGCGACGCCGTTCCGGTACCCCGCGCCGCCGCCGTCGGGCTCGCGCTTCCGCGGCATCGGTGATCCGGGCACCTGGTACGGCGCGGGCGAAGTGCGCTCGGCGCTCGCCGAGGTCGCGTACTGGCGCCTGCGCTTCCTCGCCGACTCGGCGGCGACGCCGGACCTGCCGCCGGTGCCGCACACCGCGTTTCGCGCCGACGTCGGCGGCAGCGCCCTGGTGCTGACCGACGCCGCGTTCGCGCGCCGTCGCACGCAGTGGGAGGATCCGGCCAGCTACGCCGCGACCCAGGCGCTCGCGCGCGGCGCGCGCGAGGCCGGCATCGCGCTGATCCGCTATCGCTCGGTGCGCGATCCGCAGCACGGCAGCTGCGTCGCGGTGCTGACGCCGAAGGCGTTCCGCCGCGACGAGCCGCTCGAGCAGCACGGCTGGCTGATCAAGGTCACGCGCGAACGCGTGCTCGCCGAAGCGCGCCTCGGCGCCGAACGCGTCGCGTTCGAGGCGCGCGACCTCGGCTTCGGCTGAGCCTCAGGCCGCCGGTCGGCCGCCGAGCACGCGGGCTGGCAGCAGGATGATCGCCTTCAGCAGCTCGAACACACCCTCGACCGCGATGCCGAGCAGGCGGAACGGCAGCAGCAGCAGCCACAGCAGCGGATAGAGCACGAGCGCGAGCAGGGCGAGCGGCCAGCAGAACACCAGCAGCAGCAACCAGAGCACGAAAGTCAGCATCGACGTCTCCCACCACGCGCGCCGGAACCGCCCGGCTGCTACAGGATCGATACATGGTGGTCGCGGGCCAGTGTCTAAAGGCCTGCCCGGAGCCTGCCGGCCTCAGCGATGGACGGTGCCGGCGCGGCGTCGCGGCGCCGGCGCCTTCGCCGCGCGACGCAGCAGGCGCAGCGTCAGCGCCTCGAGCCGGCGCGGTTGCGTCGCGACCGCGGCCGGCACCGTGCGCGCGAGCTCGCCGCTGCTCCAGCTCGCATGCACGCACGGGTGCACGTAGGACGCGCGGCAGACTGCCGGCGTGTTGCCGAGCAGCGCGGCGACGTCGCGCAGCACCGCCGCCTGTGCGCGCAGGCACGCGCCTGCGGTGCGCGCCGCCGGCTGCCGCGCGTACAGGGCGACCGCCTGCACGGTCGCGCCCCAGGTGCGGAAGTCCTTGGCGGTGAAGTCGCCGCCCATCGCTTCGCGCAGGTAGTCGTTGAGCATGCCCGAGTCGATCGCCTGCGACTCGCCGGCGTCGTCGACGTAGCGGAACAGTGCCTGGCCGGGCAACTGGCGGCAGCGGCGCAGCACGCGCGCGAGGCGTGCGTCGTCGAGCACGAGTTCGCGCACGATGCCGCCCTTGCCGCGGAAGCGCAGGCGCGCGCGGCCATCGCGGAGGAAGCGCAGGTGGCGCTCGCGCAGCGTGGTCAGGCCGTAGGAGCCGTTGGCCTGCGCGTACTCCTCGTTGCCGATGCGGATCAGCGTCCGCTGCAGCACGCCGACGGCAACCGCGAGCACCTTCTCGCGCGGCAGGCCGGGGCGCGCGAGGTCGCGGCGCAGGCGCCGGCGCAGCCGCGGCAGCGCCGCGCCGAACTCGGCCATGCGCGAGAACTTGCCGGCGTCGCGCACTTCGCGCCAGCGCGCATGGTAGCGGTACTGCTTGCGCCGGCGCGCATCGCGCCCGGTCGCCTGCAGGTGGCCGCGCGGGTCGACGCAGATCCAGACCTCGTCGTAGGCCGGGGGGATCGCCAGCGCGCGGATGCGCGCGAGGTCGTCTGCACCGATGCGCGAGCGGTCCGGCGCGAGGTAGCGGAAGCCGCGCCCGCTGCGCACGCGGCGGATGCCGGGGTCCGCGTCGCTGACGTAGCGCAGCCCCGCCGCGCGCGCGGACGCGACCGTCGCGGCGGGGTCGGCATTCGCGGGCCGAGGGGCGCGGGCAGGCATGCACGCACTCTCGCCGCGCGCGCCTGAACGCGCGGTGCGCGCTGCGGCGCGCGTTCAGCCGCCGCTGCGTGCCGGGCGTCCGTCGTCGCGCGGAGCCGGGTGCAGCCGCAGGTCGTCCGCGGGCGGCATGACCTCCGGTTCGATCGTCGCGACCGGCGCCGGCGCGGTGCTGACGACGGGCAGCCGCGCCGACGCGCGCCAGGCGATCAGCGCGCTCGCGCCGAGCACCAGTGCGGCGAGCCAGAACGTTGCGCCGGCGACGGCGCCGTGGCGGGACGATGCGGCGACCGCCGAGAGCACGGTCGGGAACGCGAGCGCGCCGAGGATGCCGGCGACGCTCGACAGGCTCGCGATCGCGCCCTGCAGGCGGCCCTGTTCGCGCGGATCGACCGTGTGCGTCAGCATCGCCTGCGCGGCCGGCGTCGACACGCCCCACAGCGAGGCGATCGGCATCATCGCCCAGAACCACCAGCCGGTCGGCGCCAGTGCGTAGAGCGCGAAGCCGAGCGTGCCGCAGGCGAGTCCGAACAGCAGCGCGCGCCGCTCTCCGAGGCGGCCGACGATGCGCTTGACCAGCAGGCCCTGCACGATCGCCGCGAGCAGGCCGACGAGCGCCAGGGTGTTGCCGGCCATGTCCGGGCCCCAGCCGAAGCGGTAGTCCGCGTACAGCACGAACGTGGTCGGGTAGACCATGTGCGCGAACGCCATCAGGAACATCACGCCGGCGAGGCCGAGCACGTGCGGGTAGCTGCGCAGCAGCAGCAGCGAGCCGACCGGGTTCGCGTGGCGCCACTCGAAGCGCGTCGTGCGCTTCTCCGGCGGCAGCGATTCGGGCAGGACGAAGAAGCCGTAGGCGAAGTTGGTCAGGCTCATCGCGACCGCGGCCCAGAACGGCAGGCGCACGTCGATCGCGCCGAGATGGCCGCCGACGAACGGCGCGACGATGAAGCCGAGGCCGAATGCCATGCCGACCATGCCGAACGCCTGCGCGCGCTTCTCCGGCGGCGTGACGTCGGCGAGGTAGGCGTTGGCGGTGCTGAAGCTGGCCGAGGTGATGCCGGAGATGACGCGCCCGATGAACAGCAGCGGCAGCGACTCGACCAGCGCCATCATCGCGAAGTCGAGGCCGAGGCCGAGGTTGGACAGCAGGATCACCGGCCGCCGGCCGTAGCGGTCCGACAGCGTGCCCTGCACCGGTGTGAACAGGAATTGCATCGCCATGTACACGCTGGCGAAGCCGGTGTACCAGCGCGCGGCCGCCGAGATGTCCCCGTGCAGGAAGTTCTCGATCAGGTGCGGCAGGACCGGGATGATCAGCCCGAACGACAGGATGTCGATCAGCACGGTCACGAAGATGAAGGCGAGCGCGGCACGGCGCGGCCCGGTCACGGCAGGCAGGGGCATGGTCGCGGGGGTGGCGGAGCGAAGTCGCGCACGATAACCGATCCCGGGCCGGGCCGCGCGCCATCCGTTGCGCGTACGCGGGCCGGCGACGGCACCGGCGAAGCCGCGCGCCCCGCGGGGCCGGGACGAGCATCGCGCCGGCGGCGGGCGCCCGCCGGGCGGGCGCAGGTCAGCGATGCCCGTCGATGTCGATGAAGCGCAGGAACTCCGCGCGCGTGCGCGCGTCGTCGCGGAACGAGCCGAGCATCTGGCTGGTGATCATCGACACGCCGGTCTTGTGCACGCCGCGCGTCGTCATGCACTGGTGCGTCGCGTCGACGACGACGCCGACGCCGCGCGGCTTCAGTACCGTCGCGATGCAGTGCGCGATCTGCGCGGTCAGCTTCTCCTGCACCTGGAAGCGTCGCGCATAGGCGTCGACGACGCGCGCGAGCTTGGAGATGCCGACCACCTTGTCGGTCGGCAGGTAGCCGACATGCGCGCGGCCGATGATCGGGGCCATGTGGTGCTCGCAGAACGACTCGAAGTGGATGTCGCGCAGCACGATCATCTCGTCGTAGCCGGCGACTTCCTCGAACGTGCGCCCGAGGTATTCGGCCGGGTCGATCGCGTAGCCCGAGAACCAGTCGCGGTACGCCTCGACGACGCGCCGCGGCGTGTCGAGCAGGCCTTCGCGCGCGGGATCCTCGCCGGCCCAGCGCAGCAGCGTGCGCACCGCCTCCTCGGCCTGCTGTTCGGTGACGGCGGGCGCGGCGGGCGTCGTCGCGTGCGGGTTCTTCTTCATCGGCCTCGCCTCGTCGTTCGGGCGCGGCAGTCTAGCAAGGCGGTCGCGCGCGGTCTGCGCGCGCCTGCGCGAGCCCCGCCTGGGCCGCGCCTCGACGCGCCGGCTTCGCCTCGACCGGTGCCAGCACCCAGCTCAGCGCGACCAGCTTGCGCTTGCCGCGCCGGCGCGCGTCGACCGGCTGCTGCACGAGGTCCATCAGGCGCGACAGCAGGCGGTTGATCTCGGCGAGGTCGGCGGCGTCGACCCAGCCCTTGCCGCGCGCGACCCAGAGCTCGCGCCGCGGTCCGTCGACGACCGTTTCCGGGTCGGCGAGCGCGCGCGCGAAGTCGCGCCCGGCCACGCGCAGCACGCTCGCGGCGACGCGCCCGACCGCGTCCGCGTTCGCCGTCGCGCCGGGGCGATAGCGCAGGCGCAGGCGGTCGCTGCCCTGCGTGCGCGAGCGGTAGCGCCGGCCCTCGGGCGACGCCTCTTCCTCGATCAGGCCGGCGTCGGCGAGCTGGCGCAGGTGGTAGTAGAGGCCGTCGGCGGGCCGGCCGAGCGCGCTCGCCAGCCCGGCCACGCTGACCGCGGCGCCGAGCGATTCGAGCGTGTCGACGATCTCGACGCGCGCCGGCGACGCCAGCAGGGCGATCTCGCCCGGATCCTCGACCACGCGGGTGCGCTTGCGTGCCATCCGTTGGGTTGCCTCGGTTGAAATATGGTGGAATTATTCAAACAACGGCGGCGGCGCGCAAGCCGTGCGGACCGGGCGGCGCAGCGGCGCCGCCCACCTTCGAATGCAACCGGGAGAAGAAGATGGCCAGGAAGTCATGGGCGCCGTGGGCGCTCGCAATCGCGTTCTCGCCGGCCTGGGCCGGCGATGCGGGCGAGGTGTTGGCCCGCTACAAGGAGGCCAGCGGCGGCAACCGCTGGGATGCCGTCACCAGCGTGCGCACGGAAGGCACGCTCGCGGTCGGCGGGCTCGAGGGCAGGTTCGAGGCGGTGCAGGACCTCGCGACCGGCCGCTCCGGCAACCACTACACGCTCGGCCCGATCGAGGGTGCCAGCGGCTACGACGGCCAGGTTGCCTGGTCGCGCGATCCCGGCGGCGAAGTCGCGGCGCTCGATGCGCCGGAAGCGAAGCGGCGCGCGCAGACCCAGGCCTGGCTCGATGCCCGCGGCTACTGGTATCCACAGCGCATGCCGGCCCGCTACGCGCCGGTCGAGACAGACGAGCTCGACGGGCGTCGACACGAGGTCGTGGTCGCGACGCCCGCGGGCGGCGACCCGGTCACGCTCTGGTTCGACGCCCGCACCCACCTGCTCGCGCAGACGGCGCAGAAGCAGGGCGGGGACACGGCGACCACGCGCTACGAAGACTGGCGCGAGGTCGACGGCGTGAAGCTGCCGTTCCGCATCGTCACCACGCAGACCGACGCCGCCGGCCGCACCGAGGACCGCAACCGCAGCGAGATCGGCGCGACGCGCATCGTGCTGAACGTGCCGGTGTCCGACGCCGACTTCGCGATGCCGGCGATGACCGCGAGCGCGCGCATCGACGCGCCCGCGGGCGTCACGCGCGTGCCGTTCGACCTCGTCAACAACCACATCTACGCCAACGGTTCGGTCGACGGCCGGCCGGCGCGCTTCCTGGTCGACACCGGCGGCGTGAACCTGCTGACGCCGGCCGCGGCGAAGAAGTTCGGCATCGAGGGACAGGGCAAGCTCGCCGGCCGTGGCGTCGGCGAGGAATCGGTCGACGTCGCGCTCGCGCACGCGAAGGAAGTGCGCCTCGGCGACGCGGTGCTCTCGCGCCCGGTGTTCTACGTGATGGACCTCGGCCGCCTGCCGCAGGTCGAGGGCCATGAAAGCGACGGCCTGGTCGGCTACGAGATGTTCCGTCGCTTCGCGGTCACGATCGACTACGCGAAGCGCGAACTGGTGCTGGCGGAGAAGGCGAGGTTCGCGCCGCCGGCGGGCGCGCACGTGGTGCCGTTCGAACTCGCCGACCGCATCCCGATCGTGCGCGGCACGCTCGACGGCGTGCCGGCGCGGATCAGCGTCGACACCGGCTCGCGCGTCTCGCTGACCCTGCACTCGCCGTTCGTGCGCGAGCATGGCCTGGTCGAGAAGTACGCGGCGGGTCCGGTCGCGGTGGTCGGCTGGGGCGTCGGCGGGCCGTCGCGCGCGCGGGTCGCGCGCTTCGGCACGCTCACGCTCGGCGACCTCGAGGTGCGTGGCATCGCCGGCGACGTCTTCACCGGTGACAAGGGTGCGTTCGCGAGCCCGGACATCGACGCGAACCTCGGCGCCGGCGTGCTGCGTCGCTTCACGGTCGCGTTCGACTACGAGGCGAAGAAGATGTACCTCGCGCCGAACGACCGGTTCGGTCGCCCGGACGAGTTCGACCGCAGCGGCCTGTGGCTGCTCGGCGCCGACGACGCGCTCGAGGTCGCCGACGTCGCCGAGGGCAGCGCGGCCGCGCGCGCCGGCCTGCGCGCGGGCGACCGCATCGTCTCGATCGACGGCGTGCGCCCGGACTGGCACGAGCTGCCCGCGCTGCGCCAGCGCCTGCGCGAGGCGCCCGTCGGCACGAGGATCGCGCTCGGCTACCTGCGCGACGGCAAGGCCGCCGAGGCGGCGCTCGTCCTCGCCGACCGCATCCCGCCGGCGTGGAAGGCGAAGCCGTAGTCGTCCTGGAGAACCGCCTGCGCCGCGCCGCGTGAGGCGGCCGACGCAGCAGGCGCGGCGGCCGCGTGCAATGCGCGCGCCGCCGCCGGCCGTCGCGTCGACCTCACTCGACGCGGCAGAACGCGGCCTTGAGGTACCGCGATTCGGGCACGTGCGCCTGCCAGGGATGATCCTCGCCGGCGCCGGTCACCTTCAGCACCTGCACGGTGCGGCCCGCGTAGAACGCCGCCCGGCGCAGCATGTCGAGGAACTGCTCCTCGCTGACCAGGCCGGTGCACGAGCAGGTCAGGAAGATGCCGCCCGGCTTGACCGCGCCGAGCGCGAGCTTGTTCATGTCGAGGTACTTCTTCAGCGCGGGGATCACCTGCTCGCGGTCGCGCGTCATCTTCGCCGGATCGAGGATGACGACGTCGTACGGGTCCTTCTTGCCGTCGCGCAGCCAGTGGAAGATGTCGGCCTGGACGAAGCGCACCCGGGCCTTGTTGAGGCGCGCGTTCTTCTCGGCGATCGCGAGGATCTCCTCGTCGAGGTCGACGCTGGTGACTTCGGTCGCGCCGCCGATCGCCTTGGCGTAGATGCCGAAGCCGCCCGAGTTGCAGCACAGGTCGAGCACGCGCTTGCCGTCGCAGAAGGTCGACAGCAGCTTGCGGTTGTCGCGCTGGTCGGCGAAGAAGCCGGTCTTGTGCTTGGTGCCCGGCGCGGCATGGAACTGCACGCCGTGTTCGTGGATCACCGTCGGCGTGGGCGGCGACGGGATGCCACAGTCGAAGCTTTCCTGCTTCTGCACGTGCTCCTCGGCGAACCAGTACAGGTCGGCGCCGGGGAAGTGCTCGAGCAGGCTGCGCCGGATCAGGTCGCGCTGGCGGAACATGCCGGCCGAGAAGTACTCGATCACGAGCGTGTTCGCGAAGCGGTCGACGACCAGGCCGGAGAGGCCGTCGCCCTCGGAATGGACCAGGCGATAGGCGTCGGTGACCGCGTCGAGGCGCAGCACCTCGCGGCGCAGTTCCACGGCCTGGGCGATCCGGCGCGCGAAGAACGCCTCGTCGACGGCTTCGTCGGGATCGGCGGTCAGCACCCGCAGGGCGATGCGCGAATGGCCGTTGTAGAAGCCGCGTCCGGCGAAGCGGCCCTCGCGATCGACGATGTCGACGATCGAGCCGGGGCGGGGCTTGTTGGCGGGCTTCTCGACCATCTTCTGGAAGATCCAGGGATGGTTCGAGCGGCGTTCGGTCTTGAGCTGGATGACCGGCAGGGCGCCGGCGTCGGGGCGGGTCATCGGCGGATTATAGGTCGTCGCGCCCGCCGGCATGCCGCCGCGGCGCCCGCGACGCCCCGCCGCGGCACCCTGCCGCCGTGCCGCTTGCAAGGCCGCCGCGGCGGCGCTAAGTTGCGCCCAGCAGAAGGGGAGTAGCTCTCCCGTCGCCGCGATCGTCATCACGGGCCGCAAGGCCCCGGTCCGGCGGGCGGATCGCCTCGGCGATCCGCGAGCAAGACCTTCGCCGTCGACGGCGAAGGTGTGTCCCGAGCATTCGTGACCCATGCGCCCTCGGTCCAATGCCACTGGGGGACAACCTTCATGCACACCATCGCGACACCGGGCCTGTGGTCAGCCTTTCTGGCCGTGCTCGTCCTCGCCCTCGCGGTCGACTTCCTGCTGCTGCGCGCGCGCGGCGCCCATCGCGTGTCGTTCCGCGAGGCGGCCGGCTGGAGCATCGCTTGGATCGCGCTCGCACTCGCGTTCGACGCCGCGCTCTGGTGGTGGCTGCAGGCGCATGCGGGGCGCGCGGTCGCCGACGACATCGCGCTCGAGTTCCTCACCGGCTACCTGGTCGAGAAGGCGCTCGCGATCGACAACATCTTCGTGTTCCTGATGGTGTTCAACTACTTCTCGGTGCCGGCCGCGCTGCGCCAGCGCGCACTGATGCTCGGCGTGCTCGGCGCGATCGTGCTGCGCGCGGTCATGATCCTGGTCGGCGCCGCGCTGGTCGCGCGCTTCCACTGGATCCTCTACCTGTTCGGGCTGTTCCTGTTCGTCACCGGCATCAAGATGCTGTTCGCCTCGAGCCAGGCGCCGGACCTCGAACAGAACGCGATCCTCGGCTGGATGCGCCGCCACCTGCGCCTGACGCGCGACTTCCGCGGCAGCGCGCTGCGCGTGCTCGAGGACGGGCGCAAGGCGTACACGCCGATGTTCGTGGTCATGGTGCTGATCGCGGTGACCGACGTGATCTTCGCCGTCGATTCGATCCCGGCGATCTTCGCGGTCACGCTCGATCCGTTCGTGGTGCTGACCTCGAACGTGTTCGCCGTGCTCGGCCTGCGCGCGCTGTTCTTCCTGCTCGCCGGCATGGCCGACCGCTTCCACCTGCTCGGCCACGGCCTCGCCGCCGTGCTGCTGTTCATCGGCGCGAAAATGCTGCTCGCGGGCGTGTGGAAGATCCCGATCGGCGCCGCGCTGGTCGTCGTCGCCGTGCTCATCGCCGCATCGATCCTCGCCAGCCTGGCGTGGCCGCAGCGCAAGGCCGACACGGGCTGAACGCGCTGCGCATCGAGCCGTCATCGATGCTTCACGAGATCGTGGCGCCCGGTGGCGATCGCGGCCGCACGGGTCATCCATCCTTCGTGCTCCATCTTTTCGCTCCGACCGCTGCGGGCGCCGCTCACGGCGCGTCTCTTGTAGGCTCGCACCGAACCCCAATCTGCGACCGATGGACATCGCCCGCCCGACCCCGGAACCGACCGCGGCCAGCGTCGAACAGGACCGCCGCCGCATCCGTTATGCCGCGATTGGCGCGGCCTGCCTGCTCGCCGGCGTCTGGCTGGTCTGGCTCGCCGCCTGGGCGTTCGGCTGGCCCCTCGGCGAACTCGGCATCGCGCCGCGTCGCCTGCACGGCCTCATCGGCATCCTGACCGCGCCGTTCGCGCACGCCTCGTTCGAACACCTGATGTCGAACACGCTGCCGCTCGCGGTGCTCGCGACGCTCGTGCTGTACGGCTACCCGCGCGCGGCGCGGATCGCGTTGCCGGCGATCTGGCTGCTGTCGGGCACCGGCGTGTGGCTGTTCGCGCGGGATTCGGTGCACGTCGGCGCAAGCGGCGTCGTGCACGGCCTGATGCTGTTCCTGTTCGCGATCGGACTGCTGCGGCGCGACCGCCTCGCGGTCGTGACCTCGCTGGTCGTGTTCTTCCTCTACGGCGGCATGCTGCTGTCGGTGCTGCCGCAGGAGCAGCGGGTCAGCTTCGAATACCACCTCGCCGGCGCGATCGCGGGCCTGCTCGCCGCGTTCGTGCTGCGGCGGCGCGATCCGGAGCCGCCGCGCAAGCGTTACAGCTGGGAAATCGAGCCGCAGGTGCCCGCCGCCGACGAGGAGCTCGAACTGCCGCGCCCGCGCGAGGTACCGGTGCTGTGGCAACGTGACGCAGGCGATCGCGGGCACGGGCGCGTGATCGTGTTCCGGCCGCGCCGTCGCGACGGCGACGGCGCATCCTGACCCTCGCCGGGCCGCCGCGGCTGCGGCACCGCCGCACGCGCCGGCGTGCCGCCCGCGCTAAGCTCTCGGCCTCGCTTCACGGAACGCCGCCATGACTTCGACCCAGCCGCGTCGCGTCGAACACCAGCAGACCGACAAGGGGTACGTCCCGGTCTACACCACCGAGGTGGTGGAGCAGCCGTGGACGAGCTATTCGCGCACCGACCACCAGACCTGGGCGACGCTGTTCCAGCGCCAGCGCGAATTGCTGAAGGGGCGCGCCTGCCGCGAGTTCATCGACAACCAGGAGCGCTTCGGCATGACGCCGGATGCGATCCCGCGCTTCGACGAGCTGAACGAGGTGCTCGCGAAGGCGACCGGCTGGCAGCTCGTCGGCGTCGAAGGCCTGCTGCCCGAGCTCACGTTCTTCGACCATCTCGCAAACCGCCGCTTCCCGGTGACGTGGTGGATCAGGAAGCCCGAGCAGCTCGACTACCTCGCCGAACCGGACCTCTTCCACGATTTGTTCGGCCACGTGCCGCTGCTGCTGGAACCGGTGTTCGCCGACTACATGCAGGCCTACGGCCGCGGCGGCGTGAAGGCGCACGCGATCGGCGCCGAAGCGCTGGTGAACCTGACCCGCCTGTACTGGTACACGGTCGAGTTCGGACTCATCCGCCAGGACGGCGCCCTGCGCATCTACGGCTCGGGCATCGTCAGCTCGAAGGGCGAGTCGATCTACAGCCTCGAATCGGCGGCACCGAACCGCATCGGCTTCGACCTGCGCCGCATCATGCGCACGCGGTACCGCATCGACACCTACCAGAAGACCTACTTCGTCATCGACGGCTTCGACCAGCTGATGGACGCGACGCGGCCGGATTTCCGGCCGATCTACGCCGAACTCGCGGCGCAGCCTTCGGTGCCGGCCGGCGACGTCCTCGACGGCGACCGCGTCTACAACCGCGGCACCGGCGAAGGCTGGGCCAGCGAAGGCGACGTGTGACGCCGGCAGCGCTTCGCCGCGTGGCGTACCGCATGCGCACGGCACGAGCGTTCGTGCTCGCGATCTCGCTCGGTGCGGCCGGCACGCTGCATGCGGCGGTCGAGCAATCCGCCCCGGACGGATTCCTGCTCGCGTTGTCGATGCAGACCCGGGCGCAGCCGTCGGCGGTGTACGCCGCGCTTGCGAAGCCGCAGACATGGTGGAGCGACGACCACACCTGGTCCGGCAAGGCGACGAACCTCAGCTTCGCAGCGGAAGCCGGCGGCTGCTGGTGCGAGCGCTGGGCGGAAGGCAGCGCGCAGCACGGCCGCGTGTTGATGGCGCTGCCGGGCCGCATGCTGCGCATCGAGACCGCGCTGGGTCCGCTGCAGGAATTCGCGCTGCACGGCGTGCTCACCTACTGGATTCGCGCCGGCGAAGGCGAGGATGCGGCGACCACGCTCGATCTCGAATACCGCGTCAACGGCTCCTCCGCGAGCGGGCTCGATGCGGGAGCCGCCGACGTGGACGCGGTGCTGACCCTGCAGCTGGAACGCCTGTGGCGCTACCTGGAAACCGGCAATCCCGCGCCGCCCGCGGAGCCGGAGGAGAAGGACGCGTCGTCCCACGAGCGCGCAGCGGCCGCCGCCGAGCGCGCTGCGATCCTCGAGGCGTGGCGCAAGAGCGCCGAACAGGAAGCCGCGGCGGCGAAGAAGAAACGCGCGCAAGAGCCGAAACCGCCGAAGCCGTGAGCCGGCTGCTGGTCAACGTCGACGTCGACGACCTCGAACGCGCCGAGACGTTCTACCGCGACGCGTTCGGCCTGCGCCCGGCGCGGCGCTTCGGCGGCGAGGGCGTGGAGCTGCTGGGCGCCGAGGTGCCGATCTACCTGCTGCGCAAGCCGGCCGGCAGCCGCGCCGGCGACGCGACGATGCAGGTGCGCGACTACCGCCGCCACTGGACGCCGGTACACCTCGACTTCGTCGTCGACGATCTCGATGCCGCGCTCGCTCGCGCCGAGGCCGCCGGCGCGCGCCGCGAAGGCGAAGTGCGCGAGGCGGACTGGGGCCGCATCGTCACGCTGGCCGATCCCTTCGGCCACGGCATCTGCCTGCTGCAGTTCCTCGGCCGCGGCTACGACGCGGTGTCGACGCCGATTTGACACAGCCGTGGTACGGCGCTCGATGACATCGTTGCGCATCTCCCGCAACTTGTCTTGCGGGCGTTTCAGCCGTCGCGGAGAATGAAGGAGGGGGAAGGACGACGTTTCGAAGCAGCACGACCCGCTGGTTCTGGCTTGCGTCGGTGTTCCTCACGCAGTCGGCTCTTGCGTTCTTCGATCCGCCTTACATCACACCGCCGCAACCCGTTGTGGGGTATCTGATCGCTGTCAATGTGAGGGGCGGATTGTGCGATACGATTATCTCGGAACCGGGCTACCCTCAAGTAACTCAGGAAGGTAATGCCATACGGGTTTTGCTTTCCGCTCTTCGTTACGAGAACTCGGAACTTTGCTTCCTGCCGATCGGTACCGCGACGGTACCGTTCGGTTCGTACCCGGCAGGAAATTACACGGTGACCGTCGATGTCTTCTACTACGACTCGCACGGCGAACCTCGAGTGGACACGTTGGGAGTTGTCCCGATGGTCGTCGGCGGAGCCGTGGCGGATACGGTTCCCGTGCCGGCTGCCAGGCTGCCGGCGCTACTGACCCTGGCCGGAATCCTGGCGCTTCTGGCTTACGCCCGTCGCAGGGCTTTCGCCGATCTTGAACTCGAGGCGGCAAGACACCGACGCAAGCAAAAACCAGCGGGTCGTGCTGCTTCGAAACGTCATCCTTCCCCCTCCTTCATTCTCCGCGACGGCTCGAATGTAGCTTGGATCATGTCCTGGAACCATCCGCGAGACGGCTCCGCGAAGCGGCGCCAGGTTCCTCACGCAGTCGGCTCTTGCGTTCTTCGATCCGCCTTACATCACACCGCCGCAACCCGTTGTGGGGAATCTGATCGCTGTCAATGTGAGGGGCGGATTGTGCGATACGATTATCTCGGAACCGGGCTACCCTCAAGTAACTCAGGAAGGTAATGCCATACGGGTTTTGCTTTCCGCTCTTCGTTACGAGAACTCGGAACTTTGCTTCCTGCCGATCGGTACCGCGACGGTACCGTTCGGTTCGTACCCGGCAGGAAATTACACGGTGACCGTCGATGTCTTCTACTACGACTCGCACGGCGAACCTCGAGTGGACACGTTGGGAGTCGTCCCGATGGCCGTCGGCGGAGCCGTGGCGGATGCGGTACCCGTGCCGGCTGCCAGGCTGCCGGCGTTGCTGACCCTGGCCGGAATCCTGGCGCTTCTGGCTTGCGCCCGTTGCAGGGCTTCCGCCGATCTTGAGCCCGAGGCGGCAAGACCCGGCTCTCCTTCGCGGAGCCGTCTCGCGGATGGTTCCAGGGCGTGATCCAGGCTACATTCGAGCTGCCGCGGAGAATGAAAGGGGAAGGATGATGTTTCGAAGCAGCACGACCCGCTGGTTCTGGCTCGCGGCGGTGTTCCTCACGCAGTCGGCACTTGCGTTCTTCGACCCGCCTTACATCACGCCGCAGCGACCGGTTGCGGGAGAGCAGGTGGCGGTCAACGTAAGGGGAGGGATATGTGACGCAATCGTCTCTGAGCCCGGCTACCCTCAAGTTACTCAGAAAGACGATTCAATACGCGTGCTGCTGCTCGCGTTTCGCTATGAAAACTCGGAACTTTGCTTCCTGCCGATCGGTACCGCGACAGTACCGTTCGGTTCGTACCCGGCAGGAAATTACACGGTGACCGTCGATGTCTTCTACTACGACTCGCACGGCGAACCTCGAGTGGATACATTGGGAGTCGTCCCGATGGCCGTCGGCGGAGCCGTGCCGGACACGGTTTCCGTGCCGGCTGTCGGACTGCCGGCGTTGTTGGTTTTGATCATCGGCTTCGTATTCCTCGTGCGGCGTCGCGTTCCGGTCATGGCGGTTCTGGCGGCGTGCCTCGGCGGAAGCGTGTCGCTGGATGCGCGCGCAATCGACGGCGTCCCCGAAACCATCGAGTTGCTCGTGTCCTCCGCGCCAGGAGCGCCGGATCCGCAGCGGATCATCGAGTTCGCCGCGCGGCCGGAGGGCGCGCCGCCCCTTTCGTCGCTGGCGCTCGTACGGCTGGACGACGCGCAGTACCTGATGCGGGAGCGGGCCGAAGGCGATTTCCTCGCGCGCCTGCGGGAAAATCCGCAATCGCCGCGTGCGAAGCTGGAAAGCTACCTCATCCTTGCCCTCGCGGACGGCGAGGACGCGGAGCGGGCGCTGGCCCTGCTGCGCGCCGATCCGCTGGTCGAGGCGGCCTTCATGCCCCGCGTTTCCGACGTTTCGTCGGTCGAGCTTATCGGCTTCGAGGTCTCCTCCGGGCCGGTCAGCCGGGGCCAGTACGGCCTCGACCTGCTCGACGTGAAACGAGCCTGGTCCGTCGCGACCGGCAATGCGCTGATCATCGCGGTCGATACAGGCACCCATCCCCAGCATCCGGCTCTCCGGCCGTTCTCGGGAGCCACGTATGCCGGCGGCAGCTTCGTTCCCGATGTGTCCCACGATTTCGGTCTTACGGGCTTAGAGCTGGCCCCGGAAATTTGAACAGCACGATAGGTGGATACCTGCTCACTGAGGCGATGATATCGCCATCCCAGGAGCAGCATCATGACGCGACGCACCCGCCGGAACCACT